>Ga0209501_10000015_pt1 | contig 234492 bp, 211 predicted proteins | sample ArcticOcean_MG_C_4_FD_187434 | JGI IMG/M metagenome (GOLD analysis project Ga0209501, IMG submission 187434) | Marine microbial communities from western Arctic Ocean - ArcticOcean_MG_CB4_134 (SPAdes) (version 2) | ecosystem: Environmental > Aquatic > Marine > Oceanic | place: Arctic Ocean... | reverse complement strand
GTATGACTAGAACACCCAGGGCGACCAGAAGCAGAGCAAATCCGCCAATGGCAGAGTAAGGTGCCAGAGAACGCCATCGGACCTCGATGCTGGAGCGCGACATGGCTGCCCTGGGGGAAACCTGCGTCGCCTCAAGGGCCGGTCCGATGGCAGCTATGAGAGTAGCGACCACCCCCATCACGCCGCCCTTGATGAGCACTGATGCGGGTATAGCCAGGTCTCTGACGGACACCACGAAGAAGAGGTCGTTGATGGTGCGCGTGACCACTCCCACCAGCCCCTTGCCTAGCAGAATGCCCAGCACAATTCCGATGAGCGAGCTAACCAGCCCGATCAGCAGGGCTTCAGTCACGATCAGCGTGAAGATCTGTTGCCGTGTGACGCCAATTCCACGTAGGGTGCCAATCATGTTGCGCCGCATCACGACAGAGAAGGTGATGCTGTTGTAGATCAGGAATGTGCCCACCAGCAAAGCCAGCAGGCTGAGGGCAGTCAGGTTTACCTCGAAGGCTCGGGTTAGCTGGTCGACAGAGGCGGCTCGGGCGGCTGTTCTCTCTAGCTTTACGCCGGGTGGCAACAAGTCTTCGATCTTGCTTATGGCCAAAATTCCGGCTGGCCCGTCGGGAACAATTACGTCGATGCGGCTTATGCCATCCAGCGAACCAATTAGCACTTGAGCAGTGGCAATGTCAGCGATGATCATGCCCTCCAGAGCCTGACGGCTGACCTTGTCTGCTGGTCGAATGGTGCCCGCTAGAGTAACCCTATGCCTTATTCCAGCGACGGAGATTGCTAGCTCATCACCGAGAGCAATGCCAATGGAATCAGCGGTCTCTTCAGACATCAAGACGGCGTTCGGTGTCGTAATGAAGGCGCTAAGGCCGGCGTTCTGAGTGCCCAGGTAAGGACGAAAGGGCCGTTCCGCAAAGGGATCCAGACCGAGAATCTGCAAGCGCGTGCCTACGTGTTGTGAACTGGAGGGACCGTCGTCGGAGGCGACCGTTGCGTAGCCTTCTATAGCGGGGGCCATGTCCGGTATACCGGCCGTGGTCTTCAGCTCGCGGTAAAGCTCGTTCGCTATGCCATCCGGGCCTCCGATTATGCGGTGGGTTGACCGGCCAGCCACGGCATCGGTCGAAAGGCTGAATGCACGTTTGGCGCTCTGGTTAGCCAGGTCCATGGCCACCACCACCGCCACGCCCAAGGCGACTCCCAGAATGGACAGGCCTGTCTGCCAGGGATGTTTGGCCAGGTATCGAAAGCTGGAAAGCCAGAGCATCTCAGCTAACCTATCGCCGTTGGGGCCTGTTCCAAGAGCTTGCCGACCTGGATGGTGAACACCCGGTCAGCAATTCTCGCCGCCTCCAGCACATGGGTTGCCATAAGCACCGTCTTGCCTCGTTGACGGGCCAGGGTCTCCAATAGAGTGACAACCTGCTTGCCGGTGGCCGCGTCCAGGTTGCCCGTAGGCTCATCGGCAAGGATCAGGCCCGGGTCGTGTACGAGAGCTCTTCCCAGGGCCACCCTCTGTTGCTCTCCGCCAGACAACCTATCCGGAAAGCTGCCTGCCCGACTGTCCAGGCCAACCTCACTGAGCAGGGCCATTGCAGTATCCTTCGCCTCGGCCCCTGTGATGCCGTTAAGTTCCATAGGCAGCAGTAGGTTTTCGAGGACGGTCAAAGTCGGGACGAGGTTGAAGAATTGGAATACGTAACCGATGTTGCTCCGACGATACAGCGTCCGCTGTCTTTCAGAGAGCGCGGTGACGTTGATGGAATCGATGGTGATGTGCCCGCTGGTGGGCGTGTCGATGCCACTAATGAGGTTGAGCAGTGTGGACTTGCCGGAGCCGCTGGGCCCAAGCAGTGCGATAATCTCCCCTCGCTGGACTGTCGCATTGACACCTTCGAGAACGGCGCGGACCTGATCGCCTTCGCGATAGGTCTTCCCCAAATCCTGTAAGGAGATGAACGGTTCAGCTTGTTGTGCGGAGGTTGATGGCTCAGTCATATCGGTACTAACAAGCATACCGAATTTGTTGAACAGGGGATACCGTGATGGACTCTCTTGTGTAGACAAAGAGGACGTCGCGGCTATCTTCGGAGCAGCGCTGTTAGTCGTAAGTCCAGACGTACATCGGCAGCGTCGAAGCAGGCTTTCCGTCTATAACAATGTCTGCGGCATACTTCCCCTCGTTGACGAAAGTCGCGGACAGGCGATAAACGAAATGCCATATGGAGACATTCAGGTCCGGGTCCCTGGGTACAATGATCTCATTTTCCACTGAGCTAATCACTTCCCCAGAATCGAGGCTCTTGAAGCGCACCTCCAGGCCGTGGCCCGTTCCAAACTCCTTGCTTTCGCCTCGCAGCCTCCCGACCAGCAACAACTCTTCGCTGGCGGGATACTCCTCGGTGTCGTAGGTCAGCCATTCGTACGTTCTCCACAAGGTGACCGAGCCGTCCTCATGGTCGGTGAAGTCCTTAGCCCATACTGCCCAAAGTAAGTCCATTTGTTATTTCACCAGCTTTACGTATCGTCTGCGGCCAGCCCGAATGACGTCGTCGGGCTTGAGGCCAAGGCCATCCACTGCATCGTTGGACGTGACGACCTCTCCATTAAGTTGTACCGCGCCCTGCTCGATAAGCCTACGCGCCTCGGATGCACTGGTTGCCACGCCAGCATCCGCGAGGAAGTTGCTAAATCGTTTGCCCTGCAAATCGGACTGTGAAGGCATAGCGAATACAGGAATGTCGTCCGGCATCTGGCTGTGCTGCACGGTGCGCTCGAAGTGGTCTGCGGCGGCAATGGCAGCCTTCTCATCGTGGAACTGCGTTACCAGGTTGGAGGCCAACTGCTTCTTGAGGCCCATGGGATTTTCGGAGCCGCCATCCAACACCTGGCGTATTTCCTTCAGTTCGCTATCTGACACATCCGTGAGGTAGTCGAAATAATCCACTATCATCTGGTCGGGCAAGGACATGGTCTTGCCATAGATATCGTTGGTGGGCTCGTCTATGCCAATGTAGTTGCCCAGGCTCTTGCTCATCTTCTGGACGCCGTCGGTGCCCGGCAACAGCGGCATCAGGAAGCACTGCTGAGGCTTTTGCCCGCGCATCTCCTGGAGGTCGCGTCCCACCAACAGGTTGAATTTCTGGTCGGTGCCGCCGAACTCCACGTCAGACTCAACTGCCACCGAATCGTAGGCCTGAAGCAGCGGGTAGAGCAGTTCCGTGATGGCGATAGGGTGATTGGCCTTGAAGCGTTTCGCGAAATCTTCCCGCGCCAGGAATTGGGCCACCGTGAATTTGCTGGTGAGACCGATTACGTCGGCCAGCGTAAACTTGCCAAACCATTCCGACTGCCAGCGAGTCTCCGTCCTGTCGCGGTCTACGATCTTAAAGAGCTGCTGCATGTAGGTTTCGGCGTTTTCGTGGACCTGCTCGATTGTCAGCATGGGGCGTGTCACGGACCTACCGCTGGGGTCGCCAATCTGCGCCGTCCAGTCTCCAACGATCAGGACAACCTTATGGCCAAGGTCTTGAAGCTGGCGTAGCTTTCGTAGTCCAACAGCGTGGCCCAGGTGAATATCGGGCGCGCTGGGGTCGAATCCCATCTTGAGACGTAGGGGGCGACCACTTTTCAGCAGTTTTACGAACTCCGACTCGACTATGATTTCCGTCACGCCTCGCTTCAGCAGACGGTCCATTGTTTTGGTGTCTGATACGTCCATTAATTAGGCCTTCAGTATTTTGGCTATAGTTTACCGCTAAAGAGAGGTTGCGGGCCAATAAATATAGGCAGCGTCGCGAACGGAATATGGGTGTTCTGGGTGTTTAAGGAAGGTAACTGCCAAGGGTATCGTTAGGCCGTGGTAATAGGCAGCGTGAAGTTGAACGTAGCGCCATTGCCCAGCTCCGAGTCGACCCATATCCTGCCGCCATGCCTGTCTACGATCTTGTTGCATAGCGCCAGGCCCATGCCGATGCCAGGGAAGTCTTCCCGGCCATGAGAGCGCTTGAACATTCCCATTATTCGCTGGTGGTTCTGCTGGCCGACGCCAATACCGTTGTCGATCACAGAAAACTTCCAGGCGTCGTCTTCAATGGTGCAGGACACATGGATGCGAGGTCGCTCGCTGCTGTGGAATTTGATGGCGTTGTCGATCAGGTTTTGGAACAGCTGCACCATGTGGCTCTGATTGCCGTTTATATGGGGCAGGTTGTCGCAGGTAACGAACGCATCGTGTTCCTGTATCTGACTCTGCAGGTTGGATATCGCCTGCTGCGCCACCGCGGAGCAATCAATCGACTCTAGCTCGTTTCCTTCGGAGCAGACACGAGTGTAGTCCAGCAGTCCGTTCAGGATGATCTGCATCTGACTGCTACCGTCCAGGACATAGCCTATGAACTCGTGTGCGGTCTCGTCCAGCTTGTCCTGGTAGCGTTCAGATAACAACTGCGCGAAGCCAGCAATCGCACCCAGAGGCTCTTGCAGGTCATGGGAGGCAATGTGAGCAAGCTCCTGTAACTCGGAATTGACCCGGGTTATCAGCTCCGCTTTTCGACTCAGCTCATCCTGTGCTCGTGTTCTGGGAGTGATGTCGCTGGAGTAGATGCGAATCTGCCCAACCTGTGGCAGGTAAAGAACACGCTGCTGGTAAGTCTTGTCGCCGACTTGAACATCGCGTGACAGGAATTCCCGTTCCCCAGGCCATAACTCGGAGATGACAAGAGTGAGGTCGGCAATAATCGGATGTTCCGCTCCAAGCTCTCGCAGGTCTGGGAACTGGGCCTCTGCTTCCTGATTGCAGTAGGTTATCTCGCCGTCCAGATTCGCCTCGATTATTGGATTCGGGTTGTGCATGGCGAACGAAGCCAACCGGCTCTGCTCCGCATACATCTGAGAATTTACTATGGCGGGCGCAATCTGGTCAGCAACCTGTGTAACCAGATTTACATCTCGCTGCGTGTAGGCGTTCAGCCGGACGGAGCGCACGCTGAAGAAACCAACGATCTCATTCTTGTGCATTAGCGGGGCCATGATTATGGAGCGAGTGCCGGAGATGGCGATAGCGGGATATCGCTTCTTTAGCTCTGCCTCGGTCCCTTGCGCCAGCACGCTGGAACGACTTCGCAGTGCCTCTTCAATAGGGCTCCCTTTGTAGGAGAAGGCGCTGTTTAGGCTGCGCCCTTCGACCTCTGAGCCGAATACATAGGTGTTGGTGAGCGTCTCGCCTTTGCGATTGAGAATGCTGATGGCTATGCGGTCCAGCTGTATTAGCTTTCGCACCGCTGCCGCGAAGCCTTCGTACACTTCGTTGATGTTCAGAGAGGAGGAAATTATGCGACCAATATCGGCGATCAGCGCGTTCTCTTGCGCTAGCCGCTTGGCCTCTTCAACGCTAGCTTCCAGGGCCTTTTGCGTCTGCACCTGCTTGGCGTATAGACGGGCATTGGCGACTGTTCCTGCTATCTGGGACGCCACTCGCCCCGCGATTTCCAGATCGTTGTCGCAGTAGCCGTTTTCCGACTTGGACCTGAAGTGGATGGAGCCAATCACCTCGTTCTTGGAGATGAGTGGGACCGCCACTAACCAGTTGAGGCCTCTGGCCAGACTTGGCGCCTGGCTGGGGAATCGTCGCTTTAGCTCTTCGCCGCCGAGAACCAGGCCTCTGCCTATTTTGGCCACCCAGCCTGTCGGGGAGTCCGACATGGGAATGCGCTTGCCGGGAGTCCAGTCGGGGATCGGCACGCCAGCGTAATACAGCGTGGCCATGGTTTCCGACTCCAAATCGACGCTGCTGATAACGAGTCTGTCAAAGGGGATTAGTCTGCGGACCTCCTCTGCGAAGCCTTGATAGACCTCTTGGATGTCCGGAGACGAGCTTATGATACGCCCTATCTCGGCGTATGTGGCGTTCTCTGCCGCCAGCCGTCGTCCTTGAAGGTCGAGGCTGCCATATGGACCCTGCGTCTCCTCCGATAACTCGGAAGCGTCCGCAGAGGTCATGTTGTCTGTTGTTGGAAGGGAATCTGCTTCTCTTTGCTGTTGCATATTTATCAGTAGGCTTCGAGAAAAGGCTAGAGAGCCTGTAGGATCTCCCTTGTATTTTGTACGTCAATGTTCATCTGGGTCAGGAGTGCCTTCACGCCGTCAAATTTCAGTTCGTCGCGCAGTCTTTGGATGAACTCCAAACGGACCGGCCTATTATACAGGTCACTGTCAAAGTCCAGTAAGAACGCCTCTATGGTGCGGCCCACGCCATCAAATGTGGGTCTGGTGCCTATGCTGGTTGCCGCCATATGGCGTTGGCCATCCACGTAAGCAAACGTTGCGTATATGCCGTTGGCAGGCACAGCCATGTCAGGGGACACCTGCAGATTGGCCGTCGGGAATCCCAGTTCGCGACCCCGCTTGTCACCATGAGCAACCTCGCCCACCAGCGAGAAGTGTCGCCCCAGCATGGTGGTGGCCATGTCTATGTCGCCGGACGTAATGGCCTGCCGGATCTGGGTGCTTCGTACGGCCTTCCCACCGTTCACCATCAGGTCGACTTCCTGAACGGCAAATCCCATCTGTGCGCCCAGGGCAGTCAGTTTTTCGATATTGCCTTCGCGATTGTGGCCCATGGCGAAGTCCGGACCAATGATTAGGCTCTTCATAAGAAGCTTCTCTTGCAGCAGTCGGGCAAAGTCCTCGGCCCGTAGATGTGCCATCTCCTGGTCAAAGGTTACAGGCACTACGAAGCTAACTCCGCAATCCTTGATGAGTTTGATGCGCTTTTCGAGACTGGTGATGTACTGAGGGCGAAAGTCGGCACGGAAGATGGAATCTGGATGGTTGCGGAAGGTCAGTACGCCTGGAACGTAGCCTTTGGAAGAGGCTTCAGCTGTAACGGCGCTTAGTAATTTCTGGTGGCCCCTGTGCACGCCGTCAAAGACGCCAACGGTGAGTACCGAGTCGTTCTCCGGCGCAACCTGAGCTAGCTCCTGCTCTATCTGCATGTATGGTCTATTCGCAGCTCTGGGCTTCGGTAATCTGTAAAGTAATATGCATTTTGATTAGTTGATAGAGTATAACAGACGTTCCATGGGACTTCCATAAAACACATAAGAGGTAGGCCCCTGGCATACATGACGAAGCCTTCGAGAGATTGTTGAGAATTTTTAAAGGCATCCTAAAAGGGAACGATCATCGAATTTGGAGGCTGGTCCCGGAGCGGGGAACCGGGAGACTTAGCCGGCAAAGAAAATAGCCAAACCTGTTTCGGAAGTGGGAGTTTCAATATATGTGGCCGTCCGAATAGGAAGCCTCATCATGTTTCGGATTGAATAGTGCGGGGCTTCCCGTACTTCTTCAGAGTCAGGCTGGCTGGCAAGATTGCCGCCGTTACGATGCCCATTATCGTAATGGTGGTATTAAGGCTAAAGTAGTCGGCGATGATGCCGTAGGCGATGGGCGCTATGATCGTCCCTATCTCGTTGGTGGTGTAGTAGAACCCGTAGTAACGAGCCCTGCGGGTCGGCGGCACGTACTTGGCCACCGTGGCATACAGAATGGATGAGGTGCCGTTAAGCCCAATACCCAGGGCAATCATGAGAGGGATCATGGCGACTGGCGGCGCGTATATAGAGACCACCAGCAGTACGGCAGTCAGGCCCTTCGTCGCCCAGATCAGGCTTATTGTGGAGAAGCGCTCTCCCAGATAGCCCACGGCGAACTTGCCGAAGCCACCGCCCAGGAAGATGAAGAACAGCATGTTCAGAGCTTCTGCGGTCGTCAGGTCTTTTGCTATTAGCACAAAGGGGATGAAGGTCAGTGACGCCGTGCGCGCCATGGCGTCTAAGAAGCCAATGCCGCTTAAGGCGATGAAGCCTTTTTGCCGGGTGTCGTTGCTATCGTCTTTGAGCTCTTGAGCCGTGGGCTTTACAGGCTTGCCTAGGTCTACGCTGCGTCGTGTTAGAACGGAGAAGGCCATGAAAACCAGCCCCATCAGTGCCACAACCCAAAGTATGTCGCGCCAGCCCAGACTAATGGCGACCGCACCAGCAACTAAGGGAGGCGCGATCATCTTGCCTATGTCACCGGCGAAATTCACGGTGCCGACAGCGGTGGAACGGCCTTTGTCATCGTAGGCCCGCGAGACCATGCTGGAGGCCAAGGGATGTTGAAAGCCGCCGCCTAGCCCGCCGAGAAAGCTGGTGATTAGCAGAATGATGAATATTGGCGACAGGGCCATGCCTATCAGACCTACAGAGACCCAGATATTGCCGCCCAGCAGTAGCCAGAACTCACCCATGCTCTCCGCCATGAAACCGGCGGGTATCTGCAGCACTCCTGAAGCTCCGCTGTACACGGACCGCAGAATGCCTACCTGCGTGAAGGACAGGTCCATGTCCTCCTGAATGAGGATTACCAGCGGGTAAAGCAGCGCGAAATAGAGGTCGTTCCAGATGTGCATGATCGAGCCGAAATATAGCGTTCGGCGCGATTTAGGGGCGTTTGTAATGAATCCAAGCATTCGGCGGATTATACACTCTTCACGCCCGAAACTTAAAATCCGCGGTAAGACATCTCCTGCACGGCGCCGTCAGTGACAATCTCCAGCAGTGCCGGCTGGCCTGTTTTCGTGACCTCTGCGCAACGCTGAATTGCCGCAATGATCTCGCTTGGATTGTCGACACGCTCGCTGTAGCAGCCCATGGACTCGGCCATCTTCACGTAGTCGCCGCCCGTGGTCTTGGTGCCGTAAAGCTCGTGGGCAGTGGGGAAGCGGTTCGCCGTGTATATTCCCATGGTCGAGTTGTTCAGAATGATCGTCAGTATGGGAATGTTTTCTCGAACGGCAGTCTCGATGTCCATGCCCACCATGCCAAAGCCGTAGTCACCGATGATAGCAATGGCCAGCTTGTCCGGCTCTGCCATCTTGGCGCCCATGGCCACTCCCAGGCTGTACCCGAGCTGAGTAGACTTGCCCCAGCCAATGAACCCTCTTGGCGAGATCGTCTCGTAAAACGGCATCATCTGGTCGCGGGGACTGCCGGAGTCGTGCACAACGATGGTATTGCTTCGGTCGACCGCCTTCATCAGGTCGTTAATGGCCCTGTACGGGTTGATCGGCGTGGCGTCGGAGGTCAGTCTTGGCGTCCACTCCTTCATCCATTCTTCTTTTACAGATTTGATCTCGGTGGCGAAGTCAGGCCTGTCTGCCTTCTCTCGTCCTTGCGCCTCTAGCGTCGCATTCACCTCGTCAATGATCTGCCGGAGCACCAGTTTTGCGTCGCCAATAACCGCCTGATCGGTTGTGTAATCTTTGTTGATATCGTTTGGATCGTTGGTAATGTGCACCAAAATTTTGTCGTCGAACAGATCGGCCCCGTAGTGAATGCGGGTAAAGCTACAGCCCACACCGAAGATAACGTCGGCGCGGTCCATGAAGTGCACCACCATGCCCGTAGTGGTGCTAGACCTCGTTCCCAGAGACAGCGCGTGATCTTCGGGGAAGACGCTCTTGCCAGCCAGAGATGTCATCACCGGCGTCTGCGTCAGCTCTGCCAGCTCTAGAAGCTCGTCCCAGGCCTCGGCGTAGAGCACTCCCTGTCCCGCCTGAATAATCGGGCGGTTTGCTGACAACAGAATCTTGGCAGCATCTTTGATGTCCTGGGAGTCTCCAGCGGACCGGTATGCCTTGACCGGAAGATACTTATAGTCCTGCTCCGGTATCTCCGCGCGCAGGAGGTCTGAAGGAATCTCCAGCAGAACTGGGCTGGGTCGGCCCATGCGAATCTGGCTGAAAGCGCGACGCATGTCATGAACGATGCGCTCAGGCATGTCCAGGCGGCCCACCCACTTGGTGACGCCTTCGTAGGTCCTGCTTGGGCTGAAGGTCGGGTGGACTCCGGTTCGATTTCGAGGCGCCGCCGCTGGCAGCAGCAGAATTGGCACGGAGTCTGCGTAGGCGTGAGCTATGCCTGCGAAGGCGTTCTCTGCGCCCGGCCCGGCCTGCATGGAGAACACGCCAGTGCGCTTGCCGTTGGTGACACGGGTGTAGCCATCGACCATGTTCACCCCGACACGCTCCTGCCGGAAGATCATAGGCCGGATGCCTGCCTTGGCGGCGGCCTCCTCCAGCGAGTTGAAAGGTATGATTCCCATGAAATCGATACCCTCTTGTTTAAGAATCTGTGCGATAAGGTCGGCGCCTGTCATATGTGTTCCTCCGTGCGATGTTTTGGACTTTTCTCTAAGGGGTTCTGCTCGCCCGCGATTATATACCAGTACCCGGCCTTCGGTGGTGAAGTGGGGAAATGGCTCCTAATTGGCTTCACGGTTACCTCACATTATTTCCATTATCCTCACGCCATATTCATCGGGACCAAGGGACAATTAAAATGCTATGGTTATAGGCATAATGACGGAAACAAGCAGATCAGCAAGAGATGCAGTGAGGGCTAAGCCTATCGTTCGTTTGGAGCACGCGTCCAAGGTCTACGACGTGGGGGATACCGTGATTCGCGCCCTGGACGACGTAAGTCTCGACATCGCCCCGCGGCAGTTCGTTGTGATTCTGGGACCTAGCGGTTCTGGTAAGACCACGCTCTTAAACATCATCGGTGGCCTGGACTCCTGCACCAGCGGAAGGGTCTGGGTTGGCGAAAAAGAAGTCACTGATTTACAGGAGAAAGAGCTGACCAGCTTTCGCCGACATCAGGTAGGGTTCATCTTCCAGTTTTTCAAACTGGTTCCAACTCTTACGGCACGGGAGAACGTGGAGATGGTCGCCGATCTGGTTGGCAATGCTTCCAACGCTGAGGCCGCCCTTAGAGATGTAGGGCTGGCCGATAGGGCAGATCATTTCCCCAACCAGTTGTCTGGGGGAGAACAGCAGCGCGTGGCAATTGCCAGGGCACTGGCCAAGGCATCGCCCCTACTGCTCTGCAACGATCCTACGGGCGAGCTTGATTATGAGACGGGGAAGACCATTCTAGAAGTGATGCGTCGTATAAACCGGGAGGAAGGCAAGACCATTATCAGGGTCACGCACAACGCCGCAGTAGGCCGTATGGCGGATCGAGTCATTCGTATGCGCAGCGGCAAAATCGTCGATGATATGCTTGTTGAGAACCCGGTTTCGGCGCGCGAGTTGGAGTGGTGAGCGATGCGCTTCGTCACAACAGGTCTGACTCTTCCTAATAGCCTAAATTTCGTTTCACCTCGGAGAAAACCTCTACGCACCAAGGTCGTTAGGGATATATGGAGAGCCAAGACTCTCTTCATTACTATCGTGGCGCTTTTGGCCCTGGGTGTTGGTATTTTCGTCACGATGTTTTCGGCGTTCCTAAACGTCGAAATGTCCGAGAATTACGTCTACGAAGAGCTAAAATTCCCGGATGCTTTTTTCTACGTCCCTAACATTCCGAATAAGGCCGTCGACTGGATAGAAGATCTTGAGGGCGTAGTGGAAGTGGAAGGCCGCTACGTTCAGGATATGAGCATCCGCAAACCTGGCGAACCCGGTGAAAGTGTTGCTGCCAGACTAATCAGCCTTCCGGATAGAGGCGTTACCGAGATAAACCGTCTGGTCATACGTGAGGGAAAGTTTCTGCGAGATGGCAATGGCCGATTCGCGCTGGTCGACAAGCTTTTCGCAGACTACTACGGCTTGCAAACAGGCGACGACTTGAACGTTAACTATCAGGGTGTGGACCGGACGTTCGAGTTGGCGGGGACTTTTACCAGTTCGGAATACCTGTGGAAGACTAAGGGCGGCGCTGAACTAATCACCTCTCCGGGAGACCTTGCGGTATTGATGGTTCGCCGCAATGCTGTCGACGAGTTTCGGGGCGTAGAAGGGCTCATCAATGATGTCACCGTACTATTCGCGCCAGATGCGGACCACGCGGTTCTCATAGAGGAGATTGACAGGTTCTTGGACAGGTATGGCGCTCATGACGTGGTTAAAAAAGAGGACCAGATCAGCTACGCCGCTCTCAAAGCCGACCTGGAGGGATTTGGGCAAATGGCTATTGCTGTCCCTATACTGTTCCTCGTTATCACGGTGCTGATTACCTACTCCATGCTGAGCAGAACTGTTCAGAGCCAGCGTACCATCATTGGATTGATGAGGGCGGAAGGCTTTTCCAGTGGGCAGGTCCTGCGTCATTACATGATGTTTCCTTTGTTAATTGCCATAGTCGGTGGCGGGCTAGGAATAGGCTGGGGCTTGTGGGCTGCAGGCGCGTTCACCAGTCTCTACGTGGAAACGCTGGCGCTGCCGTTCACAATCGTAAGAGGTCAAGAAATAGTGTTGGTGATCGCCTTCGTGGCCGCACTGGTCACCTGCTTGATCGCTGGATTACAACCCGCCCTTGCTGCTGCGAGGCTCATGCCTTCTGTCGCCATGCACAACGGGACATCCGGCAACTCGGGATCGATCTTTCTCGAACGATTCATACCTATGCGCAGGATTTCCCCGGTGCTGCGACTTACCATTCGCAACATGGTGCGTGGTCGATGGAGGACGGTCTCCTCGCTGACAGGCATTCTGCTTTCCGTTGCCATGGTTACAGCGGTAATGGGGATGTTGGACTCCATTAATATGGCCTTCAACACCCAGTTTGAAGTGGTCCAGAAGTACGACATGAAGGTGTTGTTCACGGAACCTGTGCACCAGCAGAAGGTCGATGCTATCGAGGTATGGTCGCAAGTGCGGAGAGCCGAGCCTATCTCGGAAATAGGCGTCAAGCTCATCAACGACGATCTTTCCAAACACGTCCTGGTTACGGCTATAGGAGCCGACGATGTTCTCGTCAGGCCGGACTACGTCGCGGGAGCAAGACCTTTTGAAGAAGATGGTATATACCTGTCGGAGACCATAGCCAGGGAGCTGGCACTGGAAATTGGCGACATTGTTTTCCTAGAGGCCGAAAAACTGGACGCGTATTTCACGGTGGTTGGCTTTATAGACCACCCGATTACGGAGGAGGTGTATATGCCGCTTTCCCAAGCTAGAAATCTGCTTCGCGGGCAATATGCCACTGCCGGGCTAATAACGTTGGAGGAACCAGATTTCGCGGACTCGGTGGAAGACAGGCTGGAGTTGTACCCCTACGTCATGTCTGTCGAAAGGACCGACGAAATGCGGAAGGGCTTTGAAGAGCTAATGGAACTTACCTACATGTTCCTGGGCATCATGATTATCTTCGGCATGTCTCTTGCAGCCTTCGCCGTATTCAACGCAATAACTCTCAACATAATGGAGCGCGATAGAGAGCTGGCTACAATGCGCACTCTTGGCTTTAGCCGCTGGCAGGTTGACGGCATGCTTACCGTGTAGAGCTTGCTGACAGGTATTGTGGGCATCCTACTGGGCTTCATCGCGGGCTACTTCATCGAAGTTTACTTCATGAACATGATGACTTCGGCTGACTGGTATATCGATATATACATCTCTCCTCTTACGTTCTTTATAGTGGGGATTCTCACCGTCGTGGTTATCTTGCTGTCCCAAATACCTGGCATGCGCAGGCTTCATAATCGCAACCTGGCCGAGGCTACAAAAGAGAGCGCTTCCCGAATGACGGTCGTGCAGCCAGGGGCGAAGGCGTCGTGGGTTAGTCGTGGTTAACAGGAGAGAGAGGCCGTGGCTTCACAATAGGCGTGGTCCGACGCAAAGGTTTGGCGTGTCAGAGGAGAATTGCAGGCAGTCAGACTGTAAAAGACCTAATTCGTCTTATACATAAAATATATATAAAGTTTTACTTTTCGACGCCTCGGGACCTGAGATGCTCTGCGCCTCGCTGGTAAATATTCGTGATTTCGTTGGCCGGCTGGTCTGTGTTGATGAGGATGAGCACCCGCACGCATAGGGCAGGTGCATCGGGGACATCGATCTCGCTTGCACCCATGAGGGCAACGTAGGTCCAGCCCATGAGACGCGCGGCGGCGGCGGGAAACTCAGCATTCAGGTCAGGTGTTGTGGTAAAAAAGGCTGCTGCTACATCGTCTGGGTCGATGTTGTTGGCCTCGATGAGCTCTTCTAGCAACGCTTTGGTTGCGCTAAGAACGTCATCCCTGGTGTTTGTATTTGAGGTTGTGGCTCCGCGAATGCCCCTGACCTTTGTCATATAGCTACTGTTATCCTCTGCTGATTTAGTTTCCGAGTTAGAGACTTGCTATTCAGGGCCTTTCAGGCTTCTCACAAAGGCGCTGGCGGCCTCCACTTCGCTACCGGGAGCCGATGCATCAACGGCATTCAAAAGAGCGCTGCCTACGATTGCTCCGTCAGCAAACTCTCCGATGACCTCCACGTGCTCACGCGTTGAGACGCCGAAGCCCACAAGAATAGGTAACTCAGTCTGCTTACGTATAGCCTTTACCAGGTCGGAGACTCTTTCCGACGTGTTCTGGCGAGCACCAGTCACACCCGTAACGCTCACGCAGTATATAAAGCCCTTGGCCTGTTTGCAAGCCTGTGCTATGCGCTCGGCGGTACTTGTGGGAGCCAGCAAAGGAATGAGGTACATGCCGTGTTTTTCCAGCACTTCAGCATATGGCGCCGCCTCTTCAGGAGGTAGGTCTGGGATGATCAATCCGTCCAGTCCCGCTTCCGACGCCTCCTTCGAGAACTGCTCCATGCCGCGGTGAAGGTAGGGATTCAGGTAGCCCATGAAAATCAGGGGAGCGGTTACGCCGTCGGCCCGTAAGTTCCGCACCATATCCAGCGCGGCCTTCAGGTTCGCGCCCTTTTCTATCGCACGGAAGCTGGTCATCTGGATGGTTGGCCCTTCCGCCACTGGGTCGCTGAACGGCACGCCCAACTCCAGCATGTCCGCACCGGACTCCAGGACGGCTTTGGCCAGTTCCTGAGAGGTAGCAATGTCTGGAAAGCCGACGGTTATGAAGGGAACCAGCGCCGTCTGGCCTGCGTCCTTGATCGCTTTTAGCTTCTCGTCTATACGGTTTGCCATATTAAATCATCCTACATTCGATGAAGTGGGAATAAATGTGCTTGCAAAAATTACAACAGTGTTTTGGAGTGTATGCGCAATCATAGAGGGCCAAATTGACCGGGCTTTAAGGTACAGCCACGACAACAGAAGTCCGGTCACAAAGATTGGAATTAGTACGCCTATTTGCATGTGTGCAATGGAAAATAGCGCAGCGGATACTATTGTACCTTTTGTGACTCCGAAATATTTGACTAATCCAGCGAGCAGGAATGCTCTGAAGAATATTTCCTCGGTGAATGGTGCCCATAATCCCACAGCAACCGCGTTTGCGGCGAACTGTAGGCCTTCTCCAAAGAATTCCTTATCCAGTCCCTGGTCGGGTGACAGGAAGTCAAAGCCTAGGTAAGTGATTAAGGAGCTATAGACTACTGTAAATGCCATGCTGGCGATGACAATCCCAATCGGCCATACCAGCAACAATACGTAAAGCCGAGGCATTCGCTTCTCGTCAAAAAACGAGTTCCTGGGTATTCTCAATCCCAGTTGACCCCAACTGGCATGTCGCTTTTTAATGGCGAAAAACCAGGCGAGACCCAGTGGTAACCCCTGAGAAACAAACAGGATGGCTGTAATCAGCAATATCACGCCGGCTGATTCTGGGTAAGTTTCCTCCTCGAGGCTTTCGCTTCCAATCAATATCAGCATCAAGGCGGCAATACCCAACGGAATAGCCGTTGCAATACCAATATCCCGTAATTTCCAAGGGATTGGAATTGGAGCGTGTTTGGCCTTCGGTTGCTGGAAACTGTGGTCTGACTCAGGCGGGTTCATGGTGCCGGAAGTTTAGCAGAATCGGCCATGCCGTCATATCATAGGCCCCAGTATTACGAGTCAAGCCAGGCTACGTCGCCGCTCTGGTCCGCTGGATGATCTTTGGACGCATACACGATGTAATCGTCTTTGGAATTCTTTAGGGTACCGTCGTCGCCGTGTCCTGGATATACATTTGTGCTGTCCCCCAAAGAAAACAGTTTTCGAGTTATGCTGTCGAGGATCTGTTTTAGGTGCTCTGGCGAACGGGTCTTTCCTGGTCCACCTGGGAACAGCGTATCGCCGGTGAAGAGGTGATTGCCTATTAACAGGCAGGTGGAGCCGTCCGTGTGGCCTGGCGTGAATATGGCGCGAAGTGTAATGGTGCCTGCTTTGATCTCGTCGCCATCCTTCAACAGCATGGCCGGAGGCGAGTCTAACGCGTCGGCATCGTTTTCGCCTATGCCGACCGGTGCCTCGATAGCCGAGGTTACCTCGTCGAAGCCCAGCAGGTGGTCCTGGTGGTTATGAGTTATCACAATGGCCTTTACGTTGGTGCCCTTGGCCAGCTCAATCATCTTACCGGGGTCGGCCGGCGTGTCGATGAGAATGCTGTCGTTGGTCTCTGGGCAGACCAGGAGGTACGTGTTGTTGCCGTAGGGCCCGCACACCAGCTTGTGAATGGTGATAATTTCGTCCTGGAAATGTGGCGCCATGATGTCTCCTTGTGAATACAAAAATAGGATGGTAGGAGCCTTATTAAAGGCAGGTAATTCAGAGATTACATCAACCCCGGAATCACCGTCAACATTCTGTCCGGATGGCAGCAGGGTGTCTGATATAATCTGGTTGCCCAGTTGAAAAAATATCGTGTTGAAAGAGGACTAGAAATGCCGGAATTCGGACTGACACTCAAGCAGGACACTGGCGGCAAGCGTCTGGAGATACAGTGCGAACACCAGAACGGTCTTCTTTACATTGTGCCCAGCGAGTCCAGTTGGGTCTGTTCAGAGGAGTTGCTGCATGCCCACGCCATGGCGGGCTTCTTCAGGCAGTTGGTTGAGCTAGACAGTCCCGACGTGAAGGAACTAATGCAGCGCTGGGGCCTCTACTACCGCGAGCGGCCATTGGCATCGCCAGAGACCAAAGAGACGGCTGCCGAGCAGGGCTAGTGGCGTCAACTATAGTCGTAAAAAAAAGAGGCGGGTTATATATAACCCGCCTCTTTTTGTCTAATCTAGAGATAGTCGGACTTTACTGGTAGTCGTCGTCCGAATTGTCGTCGCCGGAGTTGACCATGCGACTGAAAACGGGTGTGAATGCCTCGTCGTCTCCAGGTTCCGTGTCGTCGTCCGACCAGTCCTTGTTCATGGGGCCTGAAAGGGCTTCGCTATCGGGTTCGTTGTCTTCGTATGTCAATCCTGCGCTGGGCATATAGACTCGATAGTCTCCTTCACTTCGTAATGGGAAGGACACTATGTTGGCCTGAGACGGGTGCTTGTACGACTCCCTGATCATGATCCTCAGGTCCTGCACGCTGGTGCTGGTAATCGTCGCTTCGTACTCGTTGCCACCGTTCATGAGTCGGACTAGCCGGGATGCCAGCTTGGGCTCGACTCTTCCTACAGGTTCACCTAAGGAGTTTTCCACGTTCAGTTTGTTGCCCTCTATCTTCAGGTGCACAATGTGTCCAGGAGCTAGCTTGACCAGCACCTTGGGCACCGCGAGGTTTAGCAGCAACGTTACGCCGGACTTCCCGCTCTCCTCAATGAAGACTCGGTTTACCGACTTTGAACCGGTTATGGAAACGGTTACCGACTCCCCGGCATCACGCAGACGGGAAAGCCTGTCCAGGTTCTTGCGTGCGATGCTGTTGTGGGGAGACAGCGCTAAAGCCTTTTCAAAGGACTCTATTGCGTCGTTGTTCCGGCCGAGTTCGCTAAACGCCTTGCCCAGTCTATTGAATGCCTCAAGGTCTTCTGGGAAGTCCTTGAGAATTGACTGGTTCATGGCAATCGCATCTTCCCATCTGTTACCCATGGCAAGTTCGACGGCTTTTTTGGCCCGGTCTTTTCTAATTTTTTCTCTATCCATTGTTCTATTACTATTCATAGCCCTCTACTTAGGTGGATTCTGATAATTTGTATCGCATAGATGGCTTCAGCGCAAGGATAAAATGTGCTTCTTGGCTATATTTTGGAAAACAAATCGATCAAATAGCCGTTTTAGCCCTGCCGCGACCCCTCAGGAGTCCTTAGTAGTATTCTTCCCAAGGTAGGGGAGGACATCTTCTGAATTGCCGGAAATGATCGATCGGGCCTCGTTTTTCTGGCCTTTGCTACGCAATCTGACAGCGATCACGTCTCGCAACATCGATAGGGAATCTATCCCCGGCCTAACCTTGCTGTCCTTCATGTGATACCAGTCAATGGGCATTTCCAGGACTTGAAGATTGTTCTCCACCGCCAGCCGTAAAATTTCAACGTCGAAGCCCCAACCGTTGGTGCGCTGCAAGCTAAACAGCTTCTCGGCCACATTGCCTTTGAAGCACTTATATCCGCATTGCGTGTCCATGAATTCGCTTATGGTAATGGCTTGCACCGCCTTGTTGAACACTCTGCCCATCAGGTGGCGCATGTGGGATTCACCAAATCTCCTGGCGCCCTCAATCTGGCGGGAGCCAATCACTATGTCGAATCCCTCTTTCATCTTGGTAACGAAAGCTTCTATGTATTCCACTGGCATTGCGGTGTCAGCGTCGCACATCATACGATACTGCCCGCTGGCGCTCAGCATGCCGTGCCTAACGGCGGAGCCTTTGCCTGCATGTGGAATGGAGATAACGCGCGCTTCGTCAACCGACGAGGCCCACTTAGAACACATGGCGGGCGTATCATCTGTGCTGCCGTCGTCCACGACTATCAGTTCCCAGGTGTAGCTTTGGATGCGCAGATACTCCAAAAGGATATCCAGCGAAGCTATGATCCGGGCCTCTTCGTTAAATGCAGGAATTATTATGGACAGGAATGGGACCGCCAAAATGCCCTCCACTCCTTTTATATTGGACCAGTGTTGCCCAGAAACAATATAGCCGCTGATTGGTTGACCTGCCTATGCAATGGGAGTTATCAGATTAGTTATTCTGGCTGGTCCATCTGAAATGCGTTGTGAAGCGCTCTGGCCGACTCCGCTAGTTGGCTCTCTTCCACCAGGCAGGTGATGCGAATCTCCGATGTTGTGATCATATCGATGTTAATGTTGGCATCTGCCAGTGCGCTAAACATGCGAGAAGCGTAGCCTGGCGAGTCCTGCATGCCGGTGCCAATGATACTGACCTTAGCCAAATTGTCGGCGCTGGTGAAGCTCCCGCTGCCCAGCTCTCTCATGAGAGGCTCAACGACCTTCAGGGCGGCAGATAGGTCCGTGCGCTTCACGGTGAAGGTCATGTCGGTTGTGCCTTCGACGCTGGTGTTCTGGACAATTACGTCCACGCTTATGTCCGCGTCGGTTAGCGGCTTGAAAAGGCCAGCGGCAATGCCTGGCCTGTCGGTTACGCCGTGAATGGTTATCTTGGCAACGTTGGTATCGGTGGCAATGCCTCTCACTCGATTGCGAATTTCACCAACATTAATCTCCATTTCGGCTCCCCCATGAATAAGCGTACCTGGGTTGTCTGAAAAGCTAGACGCAACTAGTATCGGCACGTCGTAATGCATTCCTAACTCTATTGATCGTGGATTCATCTTGGCGCCATAGCTGGCCAGCTCCAGCATCTCCTCGAAGCCAACCTCATCCATCTTTTGCGCCTTCGGCACTAGCCTGGGATCGGCCGTATAGATGCCGTCTACATCCGTGTATATCTCGCAGCGCTGTGCTCCCAATCCCGCCGCCAGTGCCACCGCAGTCGTATCCGAGCCTCCGCGACCAAGGGTTGTTACGTCCATGTCCTCGGTTATGCCCTGAAATCCCGCCACGATGACGATCTTGCCTTTGTCCAGCTCCTGGTGCATTCGCGCTGGGTCGATGCCGGCGATGCGGGCCCTGCCGAAGCTGGTGTTTGTGCGAATGCCTGCCTGCGCGCCGCTGAGGCTGATGGCCTCATAACCCATATTCCTGAGCGCCATAGCCATTAGAGTGCAAGACACCAGCTCTCCAGTGGAGAGGAGCACGTCCATTTCTCGCGGATCTGGATTGTCGGAAATCTGGCTGGCCAGTTCAAGCAGGTCGTCGGTTGTATCGCCCATCGCCGATAGCGTGATTACGATCTGGTGGCCATCGTCATGGGCCTTGGCGACACGAGATGCGACATCACGTATCTTCTCGGCGTCTGCCACCGAGCTGCCGCCATATTTTTGAACGATTAGCGCCAAGGGCTAGCCTCTGGAATAGTTGATTGCTTACTTTGATAGGCGCGGTAGAAACGTATGTGAGGCGACTACTGAGGTTCTACGTGCGCGCCCATAGCGGAGGGCTTCGTCACCTTGATCTCGCCGCCAACGCCTGACTTAGAGGCGGCGTCTGCCATCTCGTAGCCAATGGTGAACTCCTTAGTAGGCGTCAGGGCCAGCACTGTGGAGCCTGCACCTGACAGAAAGACTCCCATTGCACCACCATCCATAGCGCCCTTAAAGATGTTCTTCATTGGAAAGAATATCTCCTGGCGTGCCGGCTGGTGCAGTCGATCCTGCGTAGCGATGCCTAGGTGCTCCAGGTTGCCTGTAGCCAGCGCATTTACCAGGATAGCCACTCTACCAATATTATATACAGCGTCTGCCCTGTCAACGGTCGGGTGCAGCACGCTTCTCGCCTGAGCCGTGGACATGGGCACGTCGGGAATGAAGAGCACGGCGCTCAGCTCTTCTGGAATCGGGACCTGGCAGGTAATCAGCTCACCCTCGTCCGGAACGCTGATCTGGCAACCGCCTAGCAGCGCGGGGACAACGTTATCCGGGTGGCCCTCGATCTCAACGGCAATGTCCAGAAGAGCTTCCTTCGAAAAAGGCCTGTCGCACACCTCGTTCGCAGCCATTAGGCCGCCTACGATGCTAGCGGAGCTACTGCCCAGACCGCGACTCACGGGGATGTCGTTGTGGCAGGTTATCTTCGCCTCGGGAACCGTCTTACCCAGTCTTTCAAAAACGGTTTTGAAGCATCTGAGAACGAGATTGGAGGATCCCCTGGGAAGAATGCCCGCACCCCGGCCTGTGATCTCTATGCCGGTCTTGCCTAATTCGACGGTTACGGTATTCCAGATATCTAGAGCCATTCCCAGGCAATCGAATCCAGGGCCCATGTTGGCCGTTGTAGCGGGGATTTTTACAGTAATTTTTCGCATGGTAGTGAGCCGACAACCTCTACTAATGCTTTAGGAGAGGCTGTCTGTTAGTCGGTTGAGCTACCCCCCCTGGAAAAGGCGATTTCGCTTGCCGTCGGCGCAAGCCTTGTTGGTGCAGAACCAGAATACGCTGGGCATAGGAGGCTGACGGACGCCGTCGAACTCTTTGCGCATCGCATCGCCGCAAAGAGGGCAAGGCGCTGGTGGCGTATCATCTCGTTCTGCAGGGGTGGTCATGGGATATTGTCCTTAGTAAATGGTCATCGACGCCATACGCAGCTTGGCGCTGAGGAAGGCGTCTTTCACAGGTATGATACACGCTACGGCCTTTAGCGACCATAGGAAATAGGGCGCACAACAGCACTGATGAAATAGCAGCGCGGGAGGGGTGTATTAACTAGGGAGATCGGTTAAATGAGGAGGTTGCCGCCCACACAACCCATTGGGTCCGCAGGCGGCCCCTTATATTTAAGCGGCGGCTTCTTTAGGCCTTCGGCCTGGCTTGCCACGGGTTTTGGCCCAGTCAAAGGCCTTTCGGGGCTTAGGCTGAATGTCCTGCGAAAATCCACATTGCAGGCATTCCTTATATTCTCCATACATATCCCTATTCACGTTCAGGTCTCCCTGACACCGGGGACATGCCTTATACAGCAACATCGTTATCGTTCCATCCTTTTAAAAGTTCCTAATACTCCTTATCAGTGTGTCTGGGCAGATCTATTTTCTGGCTCGTAGAAACGGGCGATAATTCTGTCTTCTGTTCTGTAAGGGCAGCCAACCCTAGCATAATAAGTTCAGAGCTGTCAACGTTTATATGCTAAATATAATAAAAGGTATTCGCCCGCATGATAATGCGGTGGGTTGGTGTCGTTTATTGCACAAATTCCTAATAAATAGTATTGGCTCAGGAGATTATTATCTAATAATGCACGTTTGGAATTTCGTCTGAACGAGAGGCTGCGTTGACCCGTAAGCCGCTGCTATATTCTGGCTACCGTCGAAACAAATGTTGAGGGTGATCCGTGAGCGACTTTGGTGGCTGCGCTGGAATTCTTACGGCTTGTGCTCTGGGTATGGGCGGCGCAACACCGACAGGTTTCGCCAAAGAAAATGGGCAGGCACTTGGCCCGCCCATTTAAGTCTTTATGCTTTCAGGAAAGCTAAGGTCTAATTCACTACGATAATCGAGGTCGCTATTATCGTGCCGTAGGAAAATTTTACTTCGTACGTTCCAGGAGTGTCGTAGGTGTAATTCGCCTCGAAATTTCGTTGTACCGTGGAGGAAGATGTCCAGGGCAAACAGCTGGCAATCGATGCCATACCGTTGCCGTCCCCGAACTGCCATTCAGTGCCGAGGCAGTACAGGCTCTGGTCGTTGTCAGCGCCGCCGACGATCTCCGCATGCAATACCACGGATCTGGGTTCGTTTGGTATCGCTTCAGCCCACACGGTCGCAGTTGGAACTGAGGTCGGCTCTTCGCTGACTGTGGGTTGCGAAATTGTAAGCGTGGCCACGTAGTCGGGACTCGCTGTAGAGCCAGCTGTGCCTGGATATGGGTTTAGAGCAACAAGGGTTACTGTACGGCCTTCAATCTTGACGCTGTTAGACGAAGCATCGGTGGGGGCCAGCACAAGCTCGTGTTGTCCTAATTTTTCTCCTTGCGTTGAGGCCGAAATCAGAATTTTTGCCTGGCCTGCCCACACGCAGACAACATTGGCAGGACATCTGGAGTCATCTGTAACCTCGATAAACTCCAAGACAAGGTCCTGATCTTCCATCTGGGCCGACTCTCCAAGAGGAATGTCGATACCGGACTGGCTTCCACCTGGGCCACCGACGCCAACAAAGGTCTCTGCTGGGAAGTCGTTGACGTGTATGGAGTATTTGACGCCGCCCTTAAAATCGCTACCTATGTTGATGCTTGTGTCGTGGTAGGCATATATCTGAGTGCACAACACTGGCGCTTCCGGTGAAGGCATCAGGTTGGTTATGGAGATGCGAATATCGTCGCCTTCGCGGACCATCGTGTAGCCGTCGAACTGCGCACAGCCGCCAGGAAGACCAGAAATGATTTTCACAACATACTGAGGTGGCAATGAACGGGTCGATATGATCATCACGCTCTCACTGGGAGCAGAAACGGTTACTGTCGGGTAATCAGGCTCGCTGGGCAGGGGCTGGCCGACAGGACCGGGATCGGCACAGCGGACGTTCGGCGCAATGGCCTGCATCCGTCTCCACGCTGTTGATGACGGCATCAGCACCCAGGGTCTTCGCCATGTCCAGGCTCATCTTTCGCTTGTCGATCGCGAAGACTTTCCCGCCGATGGACTTCGCCGCCTGCATGGCCAGAATTCCCACTGTGCCCACGCCGATGATGGCTGTGGTCTATCCCAGCTGAAGCTGGTTGCGTGGGATGGCATGCAGCGCGACAGCAGCAGGCTCCGCCAGCGCCGCCTGTTCAGAGCTTACGTTATCAGGAAGGCGTAAGACATTGGTGGCGGGCCATGAGATGAAATCTGCCAGGCCACCATCGATGTTGAAGCCAACTGCCGCGATGGAGGAGCACTGCGTCACCTCTCCTCTTTTGCACCAGTAGCAGACGTTACAGGTCAACCTGGCCGTTGATGATCATTCGGTCGCCCACGGCCAGGTTGTGGACGTCTCGCCCTACCTCTTGGATGCTGCCCGTGATCTCGTGACCAGAGATGAGCTGGATTTTCTTGCCAGTGATCGGATTGGGCTTATTTATCACCGGAAATAAATAGGGGACCGTCAAGATACTCTTCCACATCTGTGGCGCAGATACCGCAGTAGTCTACGTGAATCAGTACCTCGTCGTGCCCCGCTTACGGGTCTGGTACAGACTCTAGTCGAAGGTCTCGATTGCCGTGGTAGACGAGGGCTTTCATAATCTGCTCCTACGGATGAGAGGCTAGACTTATATATCAGTACTAAGGCTATAAACCCATGGCGGAATTTTAACCTTGACTTGTATCCAATATATGGGATGATAGCCGCGCCCCGGCCAGCGAGGCTGTGTGCCCTTCGTGTGCAGTCTGGCGGGAAACTGCTGTACTGGCCTGGCAATAAACTATCAGGAGAGAGACATGATCTACAACATGCGAGTTTACGACCTCAAACCCGGCGCAGTGCCCGAGTACATGAAGGCCGTAAAAGAGGTAGCGCTAAAAATCCGCGAGGACCAGGGCATCAAGCTGGCAGGCTGGTACTACACAGACATAGGGCCGCAGCATCGAATCGTGCACATCTGGGCCTATCAGGACTACACACACTACGAAAAGGCCCGCGCAGCAGTGCATAATGACCCTCGCTGGACCAATGACTACCTGCCCAGGGTCCGTGGTCTGGCAATCAAGCAGCAGGACACCATGATGAAGGGTGCCGATTTCTTCCCTGAACCACAGTAGGCTTAGCCTGCCCTGCCTGTCAGAAGGCTAAATGCGCTGAGGCAGGTATTTGCGATTAACCTTGGCAACGTAGCTAAAAATCGGGTTGACGAACTGGGTGCATCGAGCCTCGAGAACCTCTCCAAGAAATAGGTAAGCCTCGCCTCTGGCAAACCCGTAGTCCTCCTTCAGCCAAAGAATCATCTCCGACAGGGCTATGCGGAAGGCGTCCTCGGCAGGCTTTGCGATGCCAGTGGTCATGATAAGCCTCTCATCTGTAATTCGCGGCCAGGTCATGGGATGCAGTCGCTCTGACAGTTCGCAGCGCAGGCGAGCCTTTCCGCCCGTTTCGATACCTACGGCTCCGCAGATCTCGCCTTCACCTTGTCTGGCGTGCATGTCGCCAACGTGCAGTAAGGCTCCAGGCACATTAATAAGGATGTGCACAGCTGCTCCCGCTTTGATTTCCTGATTGGCCTGTGAAGCGCAATGTATTCTGATGTCGGGTTGCGTTTTGCGGGGAGATTAGCTATAGTTGCGACAATTATTTTGGATGGGTTTTGGCACCTACTTAGATTTGGCACCTACTTAGAAAGGTTCCAACTGTAGTTCCAATGGGCCCGGCAACTGGGCCTCGATTAGCACTGGAATGTATCCGTATTGAGAGGAGTCCAATAAGGATGAATAACGAAACCCGTATAGGTGATGTAGTTCTAGACGTGCAGGATCTGCGTACCTATTTCGTGACTAGATGGGGCGTTGTAAAGGCCGTGGACGGCGTCAGTTTCCAGCTCAGAAAGGGAGAGACCCTGGGCATCGTTGGCGAGTCCGGTTCCGGCAAGTCCGTGACCACACTGTCCATAATGCGTCTCGTGGCTTCTCCTCCTGGCCACATCGTTGGTGGCCAAGTCAAATTGATGGGTGAAGATATCCTTCAGCTTGACGAAGGGGAGATGGCAAAAATTCGAGGTGACAGGATCGCCATGGTCCTGCAAGACCCAATGACAGCTCTCAATCCTGTGTTTGACATTGAGGACCAGGTTGGCGAGGCATTAAAAATACACAAGAATCAGTCCGGACAAGGGCTGAAAGACAACGTTATTGAAATGCTTCGCAGGGTCAGAATTCCTGCGCCGGAAATCCGGATAAAGGACTACCCGCACCAGCTTAGCGGGGGGATGAGGCAGCGTGTGGTTGGTGCAATTGGCATCTCATGCGACCCTGAGGTACTCATCGCTGACGAGCCTACAACATCGCTGGATGCGACGATTCAGGCCCAGTACCTGAGGCTTCTTCGAGACCTTCAGGAAGAGACTGGCGTAGGTATTATTTTCATCACTCACGACTTCGGAATCGTGGCCAAAATGTGCGACCGCGTGGCGGTTATGTACGCTGGCAAGATTGTGGAACAGGGTGATGTAAGGCAGATATTCAATAACCCCTCGCATCCATATACAGAAGCGCTTATTCAGTCTGTGCCGAAGATGGAAGAGAAGGCACAGAGACTCTACGCCATACCTGGCCAGCCCCCGGTGCTTTTTGACCTTCCCGATGCCTGTTCTTTCGCTCCTAGGTGTCCTTACGCGATGGAGAAATGTCATCAGGCATATCCGCCTGTATTTGATGTGGGTGACGGTCAGATTGCTGCCTGCTGGTTGCGAGAAGACGGGGCATCTACACCGGCAGCGGCCACAAGTGCGGCAGATGCAGAAGCGGCCCCCACAACTACTGAGGCAGATGATTAGAGGGAGAGAACTTGAGCACTTCGAGTGGCAATACTGTTCTACAAGTAAAAGGCCTTAAGAAGCATTTTCCTGTCGCTACGAGCCTCTTTAGCAGGCAAAAGACCTGGCTGAAGGCAGTGGACGGCATCGACCTGGAAATCGAAGAGGGGAAGACCTACGGACTGGTGGGGGAGTCTGGCTGCGGCAAGACGACGACCGCCAAGATGGTTCTTCTGCTGGAAAATCCCACCGAAGGCGAAATCATATTCGATGGCAAAAATGCCTTGGATATGACCAAAGAAGATAATAAGATATACAAGTCCAGCGTTCAGGCCGTATTCCAGGACCCGTGGGCCTCTCTGAATCCTCGCATGAGGGTCAGCGGAATCGTAGGGGAGCCCCTGGTAGTAAATAGCACCTTGACCAAGGGTCAGATTAAGACTCGTGTAGAGGAACTTTTGGTAGAGGTCGGACTACAGGCGTACCAGGCCGACCTGTTTCCTCACGAATTTAGTGGTGGCCAGCGACAGAGAATCGGAGTGGCCCGCGCGCTAGCTCTTAAGCCACGACTGATCGTTCTGGACGAGCCTGTATCGGCGCTGGATGTTTCTATTCGTGCGCAGATAATGAACCTTCTTGAGGACCTTCAAGAGGAACATAACCTCTCATACCTCCTGATTGCGCATCACCTGGCTACAGTGCGGTACATGTGCGATAAAGTAGGCGTGATGTACTTGGGTAGGCTTGTAGAGGAAGCCGAAACCGAAGAACTATTCGACAACCCGCTTCACCCATATACGAAGGCACTGATGTCAGCTGCGCTGCCGTCTCATCCAGACATTGAGAGGGAAGAGATCATCTTGACTGGTGAGGTTCCTTCACCGATCAATCCGCCCATAGGTTGCCATTTCCATCCGCGTTGCAACCTGGCGTATGAACCTTGCGCGGAGACACCCCCGGAAGTCGCCCATCCTGTACCGGGACATAGGGTGGTCTGCCACCTGTACCCGCCAGAGGGATAGACGCTCCTACAAGCCAATAGGGATTAGGTAAAGGCCTTCGGAACAATCGTTCCGAAGGCCTTTTAATATGTCTTGTAATTGCCCAGCGAATGGCTAGAGGGACGTAAGATGCCTTAGACGGAGAATAGGTCGAATGGCGTGATTCCAGCGCTGTGGAGCTGTGAGAGGGTTGGTGGGACCTCTGACGGGATTCTGGGCGACGATAAAATTACTATCGTTGTAATATGAAAACGTATGGTGGGAGCGATGTTCCTACTGAATAATAAAGAACGCGGCCCTCGTACGAAGGTCGCGTTCTTTATATTGCTAGTTTAATGGCTACGTTGGGTTGGAACTACTTTGACGTAAAGACACCAACCTTCGCACTGTCGCAGAGGATATCGAAGGTTCCAGCATTTGCCACATTGAAGTCATAGCTGGTCCGATTCCCGGAACTAAGCTGCAACTCGAAAGATGTTACACCTGGCAAAAAAGCACCACCAGAGCCGGACAATTCGAGCCCCGGTATTGAGTATGTTACTGTCTGGCTTTCGCCGATCAACTGGGCGGAAGTTCCAGCGACTCCGGCTGTGACGCCTTCAGAAACTAATTGAATTGCGAAGCGAATTCGCTGCCCCACTGCGGCGTCAACGTCAGCGGGATGAGAAGAGCACCCCGTATCATCGTTGGTGACGTCTACGCGGAACTGTTCGAACGCAGTAACTGGTGAGCGATGAAACTCGACAGTCTGGGTAGGGCGGGCTCCTCTTCTATTGCCTGATTTCACCCCGCAGGCCAGAGCCCCCAACATGAGGATTGCCAATAGCACGGATAAGTAAAGCAGGGATCTGCTGGACCGTACTGTGTTCATCTACACCGCCCTTTAGGACTTATTTGATTTTGCACTTATTATATCTAAAGACCTCTAGAGTTGTCGGAGTCTTGGATCGAATCGATCCCGCATCCAGTCTCCCAAGAAATTGAGGGACATCACAAGCAAGAAGATGGCAACACCTGGGAAGAAAGCGATCCACCACGCGTCGTTTAGGTAAGTCCTACCATCTGCCACCATTGCGCCCCACGCAGGTGTGGGTGGGGGTATGCCAGCGCCAAGGAAGCTGAGTATGGCTTCAGCAAGAATCAGCTGCCCAACTCGTAGTGTTGCTATGACAATTACTGTGTTGAACACACCAGGTAGGATGTGCCAAACCATGATTCGGAATGTGGACGCACCAGATACCTTTGCTAGAGCAACGTAGTCTCTAGTTTTAAGGGTCAGCACCTCGCCCCGAACATTACGTATGAACGGTGGCCACGCTAGCAGTGCTAACAGGACCAGAAGAATTGTGAAGGTCTGCCCTAGGGCTATAACCGCAACAATGGCGACAAGAATAAAGGGAAGACCTAGCCAAATGTCCGTGATGCGCATGATTATTTCATCGACGAAGCCTCCATAGTAGCCGGAGACCAGCCCCATAGAAATGCCCACTAGCATACCGCTTCCCAGGGATATCGCCGTTACTATTAACGAGACCCGTGCGCCGTGGATAACTCGGCTGAAAAGGTCCCTGCCGATCTGATCACCTCCAAGGATGTGATCCCAAGTCGGGAACTGGACTCTTGCCTTCCAGCCTTTTTCAAGAAATGCCGCTTGTACTTTCTCTCTTGTATCCAGGCCAGTTGGGTCGATGCCGTACTCTATTGCGGCCTCTACGACGGTCAAGTTGACTGGCACAGGGAATGATAACGCGTCGCTCGAATCCTGGGCGTTAAGGACAATAGGCGGGTACCAAACTGGTGGAATGTTGCGATCTAATGGGTCTGCCACGTAAGGGCTATGTGGTGCTAGTTGGTCCGCAAATACGCCCGTAAAAACCAGAGTGCCTAGGACCACAATCGGAATAATCGGCCAGCGCCGAAAAACATTCCACATTCGAGCAAGGGTGCCTCTATCTGCACCCGATATATTCTTTGCGAGTATGTCCGCTGTAGTGTCTAGATTTGCCATTCCATCCCTACCTAAGCGAATCGAATTCTAGGGTCTATGACTGCGTACAGTAAGTCTGTAACGAAGTTAATAAAGACGTACATGAAGGTGAACACGAGGACAGTTCCTACCATGACAGGAAAGTCATTATTCTGAATCGATTCGAATGCTAACCGTCCAAGCCCTGGAATGGAGAAAATGGTCTCCGTCACAACCGCGCCGGTAATGAATCCCGTTAAAATAAGGGAAGAGAATGTAAGTGGCGCGATGAGGGCATTCTTGAAGCCGTGCTTCCAGATGACCACCATGTTAGGGACACCTTTTGCCCTGGCTAGCTTGATGAATTCAGAGTCCATGACCTCTAACATCGCTGAGCGAACGAGGCGCAGGTAGCTGGCAGCAGCGATCCAACCGAGTGTGATAGTCGGCAATACAAAGTATTTGGGATTGTTGCCACTTTCCCCTAAGGTGCCAGTCGGTAACCATCGGAGCTGCACCGAAAAGACCAGGACCAACATAATGCCGACCCAGAAGACAGGCATCGCCTGCCCAAGCAGTGCGAACCCCCTTCCCATGTAGTCCCAAAAGGTAGCACGTCTGACTGCGGATAACACTCCTAGTGGGATGCCGATGACCGTCGCGAAGATATAAGCAGCCAATCCCATCTTAAGAGTTGGAGGGATTCGTTCTTTTATCTTGTTGATGACTGGTTTACGGTCCAGCAGGCTGTCTGCCCAATTGCCTCTGACGATATTTCCTAGCCACACCGAGTACTGGAAGACCACGGGCTTTGGAGTGCCGTCCTTCCAATTCAGACCTAATTCAATGCCCAGGGAGTCCCAACGTTCTTCGGTAATGCCGTAGCCGCCCTCTTGAGCGTAAAGATATCTTGGGTCACCTGCCATTCTCGAGAGACCGAAAGTGACCAATGTTGCCCCAATTAAGGCAAAAATCGAAAAGGCAAATCGTCTCAGTAGGAATTTTGCCATATTGTCGTACCCCTATCCCAAATCCCCAATGCGGGGGTAATTTTGGTGTACCCAACCGCCCGTTCATTTCGCCATCGTGACTATCCAGCAAATTTAAGCCAGAAGGCAGTAACATCATAGAGTTTGAGTAATATACGTCTTTTGGAGCTAAATGCCAATAACGTCCGGCATCTGCGCTCCCTATGTGACGCCGGTTTCGTCAGAAGTGCCCCCTTGTTTAGAGGGGGCACTTCTGTTTTAAGCCCGCCTATTATTGCTTCTGAGTGTTAGTTGGCAAGCTTGATTGTGCGGTAGTTGTTCATTGCGGTCTGGTTACCGTTGGCCATAGGCCTCTGGTCCCAGGCTACAACCTGCTCTGCATCATACAGCACCCATTGTGGTACTTCGAAGATACCGATGCAGTTCGCAAACTTCTTGTTGTTTGTGTAGAACTCGGCAGCCAATACTTCGCGCTTGGCCTTGTCTGGCTCGCCGGCCATGCCGAGGTAGCTCTTGGAGGCGTAGGGGATTTCCTGTCCTACACCGTAGCCGCCAGCGCTCATGCTGCTTTTCACGAATCCATGGGCCCAGTCATATGGGAAGTTTGCTTTGTTCTCGTCACCACAGACTGCGAATGCTGGGGTGTTGGTGGTTCGGGCAACTAGACCAGGCCTGTAAGTGCTGTACGCGGCCTTGATCAGGTTAGCCTTAACACCGAGTTCTGCCAGCCAGGTGGCGGCTATGGCCTCACCCGTTTCATGCCATTGAGCCTGGTCCCTCAGGTGGAAGTCCATCTCAAAGCCACCTGCATGGCCAGCCTCTGCCATTAGAGAACGGGCCAGGTCGTAGTCCTTCTCAAAATTCCAGTCTGTATTGTAGCTGGGATTCTGAGTGGACAGGTAAGGCTGGTAGTTAACGAAACCTAGCCCACCTAGGATACTGTCCAAAAGCGCTTCGCGGTCAATCGCATGTGCGAAAGCGTTTCGAACCTTCATAGACGAAATCATGGATGGAGTGGTCTCGTCATATTCGTCGCCGTCCTCAAACGGGTTCCCTACCCAAGGCTTGCTGGTGTCGCGGTCACGCTCTAGAGGTGCACCGGTTAGAGCGCTAAACTGCTCCCAGTAGTTACCCGCCATTGAGATGTTGTCAATTGAGTTGAATCCGGCACCTTTTTGAGCGGTGAATCCCATTTGAACCAACGCAGGGAAGTCCTTCAAAGGCACGTGAGCAATCTGTGCCTCATTGGTCTCCAGCATGGCTCGGCGGGATGCCGCTTCACCAATCTGAAGGAGCCTGAGCCTCTGTACAAATGGCCCTAGGCCTTCAGAGGTTCCCCAGTAGTCTTCGAACGCGTGTAATTCTAGGCCTTTGTCGTCTACCCACTCGTCAATGACGAATGCGCCAACGCCAGTGTAATCGTCTTGCATGCCTTCGACGCCTGAAGTCTCAAAGAGGGCACTGCTAACGATACCGGCTGTCTGCCAGAAGGAACTGAACCGATGCAAAACGCCTCGGCTGTCATAGTTCCGGTAGTTCAGTCGGACGGTGTAGTCGTCCAGGGGCTCCATGGATTTAATTAGTGGTGCAAAGTCACCGGCCTGACCGTGGATGCTCTCAGGATTTGTGACGGAGTTGGCATCGTTATAGGAGAACGCAATGTCCTTAGCCGTCATTTCGCCCCACCCATTGTGGAACTGAACGCCCTGTCGAAGATTGAAGTCTCCGAACTCAAGGCTGGGGTCCAATGTGAAGTCCAACGCGAGCATCGGCTCTGTGGCAACGCTGCCATCGGACTGCGCCTTTGCTATGAAGAGCGTGTCTGTTGCGCCGGACATGTAAATCGTCTCTGCACAGCCAGCGGTGCAGAACCTGGGTAGTCCGTTAGGCTCGTCCCAGTCGAAGTGAACAACAGTCAACGTACCTTGGGGATTGAACGCGCTGCCGCTACTCGATGCTGCCGCTGGCGCTGCTGCTGCTGCCGCCCCTGGTGCCGCTGGTGCCGCTGGTGCCGCTGGTGCCGCTGCTGCTGCTGCTGCTGGCGCCGCGGAGCTTCCGCCACTTGGTGCAGCTGCCGCTGGCGCCGCTGGCGCCGCTGGTGCACTAGGCGATGCTGTGGGCGCAGAGCTACAAGCAATTGCTGCTAATAGGGCTGTTGCCGCGGTCACTCCAATGAGGAGCTTCTTGTTTAACCGTTTAGGCCACATTCGGTCGATCCTCCTTCTGTTTTGTATCCAGAGATTTTGGGTATGCGAAAGGTTGGCTATATCTTAACACAACGCTAACGTTAATTTGCCAGTTTTAACACAACGCTAACGTCAAGTCAATAGTTAGGGAACCATTGTGGAACGGCTTCGGACTGGTCTTAAGCCACAACTCACAGACAGTGTTTTCCCCTTGATTATGCTCCATATGTTGCAAGACAATGATGTAGTTGGCGACCATTAATTATCGGTAAACACGTCCCGAATTATCGCGATTGCCCTTCAATATTTTCTGTTTATGGGAGGTCAAGAAAATCGGCGCGTCGGTAATAAGAAGAGGTCAGCATTTTCCTAGTTTGTGCATTGTTCTTATTAAGGGGGCGCTCCTGGCAGTCCACCCCTTCTGTCCGCCTTAACAAAAACAAAATCTTGCCCTTTATCGCTCTTTCTATTGCCACAGCAGATCACGGGCGGATGAAGCCGCTGTGAATGGTGCTTAGATATGCGTTTTGCCGGCGATTGGAACGTTATTAAAGACTGCTTGCACTCAACGATTTATCAAAATGTATGCCTGATTGACCTAAGTGGTAGAATTGCGCCGGATAAGCCAACTGATTCAGTACATATATTACGGGAGGACGACAATGGCGGATTTCGAAGGACTGTTTCCAGCGATAATTACACCGATGAGTAGAGACACCGGCAAGCTTAATGAGGCGGCCTTCCGAGAGGTGATGGAGTTCAATATCCAGGCCGGAGTCCATGGCTTTTGGGTGGCTGGCGGCACTGGTGAAAGTATTTTCTTGGACGACGAAGAGAATATGCGTATTGCCGAAATCGCCGCCGATCAGTCCAAGGGCAGGATTAAGAACATCATGCACGTCGGCGCTCCCACCACGGAACGAGCCGTGGCGCTAGCTGCAAACGCTGCCAGGGCCGGAGTTGAGGCGATCTGTTGCGTGCCGCCATTCTTCTACAGGCAGTCCGATGAGGCCATAGTCGAACACTATCGGGCCGTCGGGGAAGCCGCGAACCTGCCTCTGTTTGTTTACAACTTACCTCAATCTACAGGAGTTGAGATTACCCCAGAACTTATGCTCAAGATTCAGGATGGGGTTCCTCAGCTCAAGGGCTTGAAGCATTCCGCTCCTACCTTCCCCAACGTCCGGGCATTTGCAAACATGGGTCTGGACTGTTTTATAGGAAGTAGCCTGCTCATGCTGCCTGCCATGACAATTGGCGCCGTGGGATGTGTAGATGGGCCTCCTAACTTCGCGCCGAATCTTTGGCTCGAAATCTGGGACGCATACAATGCCGGAGACATCAAGCGTGCTGAGGTAGCTCAGGAAAAGGCCAGCGAGGCCACCATGCTTGTCCGCGAGTTCGGCCTGCATCCGACTGCGAAGGCAATCCTGAGCGAGCGGCTTGGCATCGACTGTGGTGATCCGAGAGCACCTGGTCAGCCTCTCACAGTGGAGCAACGCGCAACTGTCCTTCGTAGAGCTGAGGAAATGGGCATCTTGCATGTGGCCGTGGCACAGGGTGACGATTAGGCATTTCTTCGTTTAGATTGTAATTAAATGCGAGAAGGGGACGGACCTACGGGTTCGTTCCCTTTGTCTTGTTTGGGGTTAGCGCAGCGACGTCTAGTAGGCAGAGAGTCCCTGTGGCGATGATATATACTTCAAGTCTCAAAAAATAAAATCGAAGAATCTCAGGAGATGTAATTGGAAAATATTTTGGCGATGGGTTTGCGGGGTGGCATCTCTTTTATTCTTTCACTGATATTCGGATTTGTAGGGTTCGTGATTGCAGGGGCGACCGGACACAGCGTGTTTCTGGACATAGAGTGGTTTGTATGGGCCACCTGCATTGGAGCCGGTAGCGCTACGTTTCTTGCATGGCTTAAGCCAGAAGCTCGAAACAAAATTATTTACATCAGCCTGGCTGTCGCTTTCGTCGGAGCTGCGCTGGGGGCCTGGTTTGGCCTGTGGTACGGAGAGGCTGTCTATCCCGACGGTGTGCGCAACACGAGATTTGCTTTTACCAGCGATGCCAAGTCTCCCGCGAACTGGACGTTCATATTTGGTGCAGCAATGGTTAGCTCGATTTTTGGTTCTGCGTACTACGGGTTCCGTCTCTGGCGGTATCACGAAGTCTAATCCACTTAACTGCCGTCGGTCAGACTAATATCTGGCTACATCGCGTCGGACTGCAACGCTGTCCCCATGTTACCTATCCAGCCGCGCTCAGTTAGGTTTTTGCGTTCGGTTGGCCGGAAGCAGCACTGCTACGAAAGCCCTATCAATCAGGTGAAAGCTAATTAATACAAAAGTTTCGGATGCAATCGTTGTTGGGGGAGGAGTGATAGGCTGCTCCATTGCCTATTACCTGTCCAAGGCCGGCGTGAAGGTCACGTTATTGGAGCGCGGCCAGATTGGCATGGAGGCCTCCAACGCAGCCTCCGGTGTGCTGTCCTCACCTCTATTAAAGAGCGACGACCCCTATACTCGCATGTCATTTGAGAGCCTGGCTATGTTCCCGGATGTGGCGCAAGAGCTACGCGAGACCTGTGGCGTGGACGTCGAATTCTCGCGGTGCGGTGAGCTTGGCCTCGCGCTGACCGACGATGAGGTCAGCGAATACCAGGGGTTGGGCATCAAAGTGGCCGAGGCGGGAGGCAGCGGTCGCTGGATGGACTTTGAATCAGTGCATGACTACGAGCCACAGGTCGGCCCGGAGATTCTGGGTGGCTTTTACATGCCGGAGGTCTGCAAAGTAAACAACCAGCGACTTAGCCTGGCATTCGCTCGCTCGGCGGAGTGGCACGGAGCACAGATCATGCAGGCTACCGAGGCTGTGGGTCTGGTGCGCAGCGGTCTCACTATCACAGGCGTGCGGCTGCCTGACGACGAGATCTACGCCGACAACATTATCTTGGCAGCGGGACCCTGGACTCATGCCTTGGCTGAAAGTGTGGGTGGAGATATTCCAGTCAGGCCGGTTCGAGGCCTCAACCTGAATTTGCAGCCTGCAGGTCGCAGCTTTCAGAGCGTTATTCATGGCTCATGGGGCATGCTCGTTCCCCGGGCGGACGGCTCTATCATCGTCGGAGCATCGGTGGAGGAGGTAGGGTTCGACAATCGGGTCTCCGCTGGCGCGATTCAGGATGTCCTTGAAGTGGCCACCAGCCTGATACCTTCGTTGCGTGACGCCACTCTAAACTGGGCCTTGGCGGGGCTTCGGCCTGGCTCCCCCGATAACGCTCCCATGCTGGGAGCCGTGCCCGGCTGGGACGGTCTGATGGTGGCCACGGGGCACTACCGCAATGGCATCCTGCTTAGTCCAGTAACAGGAAAACTAATGGCCGACCTTATCGTTGGCAAAGACACTGAAATGATCGACCACTTCAGCGCCAGGCGATTTAGGGAGCAATAAGCTCTCCTTGCAGTAAAGCAGCCTCGGGGCTACACTCAGCCTGAATCTCTACAAACCTGAAATGAGGGCTGTACATGTCTATTAAGATCGGCGTTGGACTTGGCGGATGGCCTTTTTCTGAACCCGACCCGGAACTCCTATGGCGTTATACAGATACCTGTGAGGAGCTTGGCGTAGACTCCATCTGGTTTAGCGACCGTGTAGTTGGCCCTGCCCTGAACATGGAAGTAATCGTCGCCATGTCCTTCATCGCAGGCCGCACGAAGAAGCTGAAGTTCGGCACCAGCGTAATTGCCTTGCCCTTGAGAAATCCCACTGTGTTGGCCAAAGAGATTGCTACACTGGATTTCCTGTCAGGTGGCCGAACGTTGCCCGCGGTGGGTCTCGGTGCAGATGACCTTGCGGAGTATGAGGCGTGCGGCACGGTTCGCAGGCAGCGCGTCAGCCGTACCGAAGAGGCCATCGAAGTCATGCGCAAGCTCTGGTCGCAGGACCACGTGACGCATCACGGCAAGCACTTCACTCTCAACGACGTAACGATTCAGCCCAAGCCCGTCTTTCCTCCTAACGGCATGCCGCCTATCTGGATTGGCGGCCGCAGCGAGCCCGCATTGCGACGCACGGCCAGAATCGGCGACGGCTGGCTGGTCTCCCAAGCTACACCAGACGAGGTTGGCGAGGGCGTCAAGAAGATCAAAGAGTTGGCGCAGGAGTACAACAACGACATCGAGGACGATCACTACGGCACCTTGTTCAGCGTGTGCTTCGCCGATACGCCTGAGGAGGGCGAGCGGCTGGCGGAACCATACATGGCGCGCCGGCGAGAAGACAAGCACTGGCGAGAGTTCTCGGCCTTCGGTACGCCGGAGCAGGTCCGAGAGGTCATAGACAAGTACATAGAGGCGGGTGCTGCAAAGTTCGTCATTAGGCCTGCATGCTCTCCTGAACTGATTCAGGAGCAGTTGGAAATATTGGGCAGGGAAGTGGTCCCCTATTACCATTAGGCTGCATCTACAGGCTGCATCTACCTAACTCTGGCTAAACCTGGGCCCACTTTATAAGGAAGCAACGAATGGCGGATTACAGGACCACTATAGGCAACGTAGAAATCGCATCGCTCTCTGATGGTCGCCTTCGTTTTGCGCCTTCCGATTTCTTTCCGGACATCGAAGCGCAACAATGGGATGCCTATCGCAGTGATCTATCTCCCAAGGGCGATCTGCTAATGAACATGGGCTGCTTCCTCTTGCGCAGCGACGGCAAGACGGTGCTGGTGGATACGGGGCTAGGTCTGAAGTCATATGACCTCGATACGCTGGAGACGGGTCTGCTGCACGACGAGTTTCGGGCCAAGTGCATCAACCCGGACGACGTCGACATGGTCATGATCACCCATCTGCATAGAGACCACGTCGGCTGGAACTTCACGCCGGATGGCGATGGCTGGAGGCCGACTTTCCCCAATGCCAAGTACTACGTGCCTGAGACCGATTGGCGCATATTCACTCGTCGGGCGGGCATGGAGCGATTCTCCTATATCAAGGAGCAGGTGCTTCCATTGGAGGCGCTTGGTTTGCTGGAGCTTATGGACGGCGAGCAGGTGCTGACCAGCGAACTGACTGCCATACCGACGCCTGGGCACACGCCGGGGCACACCAGCCTACTTATCTCGTCCGGCGGCGAGAAGGCCATCATCGTGGGAGACGCCTCTCACGTACCCGCGCAGGCCCAGGAGACGCACTGGAGTCCAAGAGCCGACTCCAAGCCTGACGTGTCGGCGGAGACTCGCAAAAAGCTCATGGACCGTATTGAGGCCGACAACGCTGTGCTGGTCTCCGGTCACTACCCAGCGCCAGGTTACGGGAGGTTGGTCCGGCTGGAAGGCCGCCGCTACTGGAAGGCGTTGGACTAGCTTTAATCTTCCTCAAATAAGGAAACCATATTTCTTTGGAGTTCCCGCGGGTCCTCGCTGTACTTATTTTTATAATAAGTTCCCCCATAGAAGTACAAATCTATTTGAACGACAAGTCCCCAAATTGGAACCATCATTAGCAATAGATACCAGCCGCTGTGGTTTCGGTCGTGGGCTCGTTTTATTAGAAGCACAATGGCGAAAACCAGTATTAGGATATATCCCACGATGAATAAGACGGCGCCTAATTCAGCGGGCCAAGAGCCTACCCCAACGAGAATGATGGAAAAGCCAAACCAAGAAATCATGACGGGTACAAGCAGTAGTAATGCACTCCAATACCGCAGGCGGTTCAGATGGCCTTCTGTTGAGAAATAGAGCGACTCGAGGTGTTCCCTGGCAAAAAATGACCGTTCTTGAAAGTCCGCGGCATTTTTCAAATTCGCTCTCTCCTACCTGATTCTGCGTACCTCGTTAAAAGTTGATGAATTTTAAGAATCGGTTAATCGTTACGTCTTGCCGTGGTTTCGGGTTTTAAGAATCAAAATGGCAAGACCTGCTTGTCTGTGCCGATATAAGTAAGTTGTTGAGCATCATAAAGAACATAACATGTGGGTATCATGATGTTGTTACCTTAATAAAAGCCATACCGTAGTGGCATTCCCGATTTAAAACAATGCAACTTCAGGATTACCAATATACTGAACCTATACGCGAAGACAGCGGGTCCATTTACCCGCAAGCCCCTTGCCCAAATACTTTCCGGGCATTCCGTTTCGAGCCAACGACTGCTCCAAGAATTGGCCTGAAAAACTTGCTCCGTCGCTTGTCACCCCATACAATCAGTGCTACCAATTTTGGTCATTCCGCGTCGCCGCCAACAGGGCCGCGACACATCATTAGCAACAGCTGTTTAGAGGAGGCCCCATGTATCAGGTTGACCTGTCCGGCAAGAACGGCATCGTGTTTGGCGTCGCCAACCACCGCAGCATCGCCTGGTCCATTGCCCAGACACTAAACAAGGCCGGTGCGCGTATGGCAATCGCATACCAGAACGAGCGCGTTCGAGACGGCGTCGCCAAACTGGCAGAAACCTTGGAAGGCGACTCACCACTAATCGAATGCGACGTCAGCGACGACGAGAACGTCAAGGTTGCCTTCGACAAGGTCGGTGAGGCCATGGGCGGCCTGGACATCATCGTTCACAGCATAGCCTTCGCAGATCGCAACGACCTGGGCGGCAGGTTTGTGGACACAGGCCGCGAGGGCTTCCGCATGGCGCTGGACATCAGCGCCTATTCGTTAGTTTCCTTATCAAAGTACGGCACTCCACTAATGAAGAACGGTGGCAGCATTTTGACGCTGACCTTTCAGGCAGCCAATAAGGTCTTTCCCGGATACAACGTAATGGGCACAGCTAAGGCCGCGTTGGAGAACGAGGTCCGGCAGCTAGCGTACGACCTGGGAGAAGACAATATCCGTGTTAATGCGGTCTCAGCAGGCCCGCTGGATACGCTCTCCTCTCGAGTGATAAGCCACTACCGCGATATGAAGCGGGTTCATGCGGAGCGCTCGCCCATGCGCCGCAACATCACCACCGACGAGGTGGCCAACGCCGCGCTCTTTTTGCTAAGCGACATGGCCAGCGGCATCACCGGCGAGATTCTTCACGTAGACACCGGCTACAACATCATGGGCATTTGATTTTGGATAGTTGGCGGTGCAATGCTGCTAACGAACCAAATTTTAGAGCAGGCGTCGCGTGGGTGTACAAACGCTTGGTTTCGGATAGCCAGCCAGAGCCATTTTGCTGAAGAATCGGATTCATTAAATTCGTGCTAGTAAACGGACCTTTTGAGTTCAAATCGAGTTCAAACGCCTAAGCCAAAGCAACAAACCTATCAAGGGGATTATTTAAAAAAATGTGGGCAGACGTTATTGTTGAGGCGTTGAAGGAGAACGAAGTCTCCCTCATCGCATACGTACCGGACATAAGCATTCATCAGGTCACCAAGCTAATGCAGGACGACCCCTACTTCCATGTGGTCTCGGCCACGCGGGAGGAGGAAGCCATAGGCATAGCAGCAGGGGCGTACGCTACTGGTCGCAATGCCGCCGTGTTCATGCAGTCCAGCGGATTTGGCAACTGCATCAACGCACTGACCAGCCTTTGTATACCTTCCCGAATACCGGTGCCAATGTTCATCAACATGCGGGGCGAGGTAGGCGAGTTCAACATCGCTCAGGTCGGCATGGGAAGGTCCGTCAGGCCGATTCTTGATGTGCTGGGTCTGCCGTACTACACGCTGGACACCGAGGACAGGCTTGACCGGCGCGTAAGCGGGGCGATCAAGCTCTGCCTCTCGTCTAGGCAACCACTGGCACTCTGTATGACACCGCTTCTGCATGGAGGGAAACTTGCATAGGTTCTCCGCTACCAAAATGCTCTTGAATCGCGTTGGAGACGCCCCCGTGGTCGCCAACCTAGGCCCGTCCACTGACGAACTCTGGCACGCCGGTCACCGCGACCGCAACTTCTACACTTATGGATCGATGGGTCTTTGCTCGTCTATTGCTCTGGGCATGGCGCTGTCCACTGAGGAAAGAGTCGTGTCGCTTGACGGCGACGGGTCGCTGCTCATGAATATGGGCACCATCGCTACTATAGGTCGGGAGAAGCCCAAGAATCTCATCGTCGTTGTGTGGGACAACGAGCAGTGGGCGCAGACAGGCAACCAGCCTAGCCACACCGCCTATGGCACCGACCTGGAGCAGGTCGCCAAGAGCTGCGGCATAGCCAAGACCGCTACCGTGTCGGACGAAGAGGAGCTTCAGTCGGTCTTCATGCAAGCTATGGAGGAGGACGGCCCCTGGTTCATCGTGGCCAAGGTGGAGGAGATGGATGAATACATGCCCGTCGCTCCTATCGAGCCAGAGATGACCACCTACCGCATGCGCCGTAGTTTTAGTTCTAAATAGAGTTTTCGTTTGCACATGAAGGCATAGGGTAGTGGGATTCGTAGAAATACGAAGGCCGGGCATTGGCGTATGTGGAGCTAATATTAGGCCCGAACCCGGATCACATATTCGTTCGTGGTGAGCCTGTCGAACCACAGGCTTTTTGAATCATTCACTTAAATTTAAAACCGTGTAGTCACAGTCCGCAATGACAATCGGAGCAATTTAAAAGATGCCTGAGTCTATCTACCTGGAAGTCGAAGAAAACGCCAACAGCGAGTACATGCCGCTGATGCTGTATGAGGCCCATGCCGACCCTGTTCCTATATCCCAAGTCGTGCTGGACGAGCCGGGCAAAGCCATCGGCCTCTACGACGTCACGGGCTGGAGTAGCGAAGGCGACGGTTCGCCTTGTCCCGCACTGTACTCGCCTGTGTCCGACTCGGGGCAGGCCGTTGTGCACCTGGTGTTTGGTGGCGACTGGGGCATTCGCATGAAGCCCGCTGATTCGCCCGACGACTGGGACTTAGCTAATCATACCCAATTCGGCGAGCCCTACCTCATGCTCATGGACGAGGGCGCCGTGGTTCTGGGTTAACTAGAATAAGTTCGAAGCTAACTAATCCGCTGCCGGCATTTTTTGACCCGTATCCTCGTCCGAGCGCGGCACCTGTTGCTCAGCTCCCTTTTCACCCGCCTCAACTTCAATGTCTGAAGTGTCCGCCACCATCTTCTGCCTTATGGATTTCCAGAACAGGCCTATTAGCGCCACTAGGATAAATCCGCTGATGGCATTGATCGTCATGGCGGTTGGAGCATTGGTGGCGTCGGCTACGGCACCAATGGCCAGGGCACCTAGAGGGCCCGCGCCTATAGCCAGCGACATTATGCCTAGAGCGCGGCCCCGCATGTTGTCGCGGGCGACCAGCATCACGATCGTCCCTTGCATGGTCCCGAAGCCCGACGTGCCCAGCCCCAGTATGAACAGCACCAGAAGGGAAAGCCCATACCAGCGTGATAGCGCCAGCATAAGCATCATCGAAAGTGCCAGAAGCGAGCCGTACAGGTAGACCCGACCGTGGTAACTCATGTCCGAGCGTGACGCAATGACCAGCGCTCCATTTAGAGCGCCAAAGCCCTCCGCAGCTAGCATCAGGCCCATCAGTCCCGGTCCGATATCCAACACACGAACGGCAACAACAGGAATTAGCTGTTGGTAAGGGAACAGCATGAAGTTCATGAAGATGGTGATAAGCACCACCGCCATGATGGTGTTGTTGCTTCGGACGTACTTGAAGCCCTCGGCAAGGTTCCGGAAGGCATTCGACGCGGTGTTGCCAATGACTGGCTGGATTCTTCCCTCGGGTAGGGTAACGGCGGCCATTAGAATGACTGACAGTGAATAGAAAATTACCGCAACGACGTAACCGCCCTTAACGTCGATAAGCGTGATTAGCAGTCCTGCCAGACCGGGGCCGAACATGCGGCTGGAGTGCATGCCCAAGGAGTCGAGAGCGACGGCGTTGGTGACCCGCGCCAGGCCCAGGATATCGATGACGATGGACCTGCGGGAGGGCATATCCAGCGCCCATCCGATGCCGCTTACCATCATGACAACGTAGGCATGCCAGTAGACCATTGTGCCGGTAAACAGCAATATCGTTATGATTATGGAGGCGATCACATTGGCCAATTGGGTTAGCATGAGCAGTCGGCGCTTGTCAGCTCGGTCTGCCAGTAGCCCGCCTATAATGCCCAGCAGCAGCATAGGACCCATTCCAAAGAAGCCTACCAGTGCGGCCTTGAAAGCCGAATCTGTAATGCTGAAAACGAGCCAGATCAGCATAGTCATCTGCATCCACCGGGAGATGTACGAGAAGAAGTTGCTCGTCCACAGTGCTCGGTAGCTGCGATTCCTAAATGCGTCGAAGGTATGTGGTATCCGGCTGGATACGCGGGCCAAATCGGAACATCCTATCATGAATGGAGCTACAGCCATTCTATACGTCTGCCATGCGGCATGAAAGGGTTATGTCGTGTTAATCATGTGCTTATAACAGTAGGCCACTAAGAATGACAAGAATTCACATTTTCGAACCCCAATTAATTCCCACTTCTAGGACTCTATAGTGATGAGTCCCTTGCGGAAGGCGTAGCGCAGCAATTCGGTGCCGCTGTGTAGGTCCAGCTTACGCATAATCCTCTGCCGATACGTCTGAACAGTGTAAGGGCTCACGCTGAGATGCTCGGCAATGGCGTGGTTGTTCATGCCATCTGCCAGCAGAGACAGTACCTCTCGTTCGCGGGCGCTGAGCCGCTGGTACGTGCCAGGCACTCTGTCGGCCTTTTCTCGATTTAGGAAATTGCCGACCAGTTTGCTGGCCATGCTGGGGCTGATGAACACCTCACCGCTGTGCACAATGCGGATCGCAGATGTGATCTCCGCCACCTCGATGTCCTTCAGGATGTAGCCTTTGGCTCCGGCCTGAAGCTCACCGAGCATGTGGTCTTCTTTGGGCAGGCTGGTGAAGATTATTACGGCAGTGTCTGGCGCGACGTATGAGAGACGCTTCAGCATCTTAGAGCCAGGGGCAGAGGGGAGATCAAGCTCCAGCAGAACGACATCCGGCTGAAGTCTCTGAATCTCCGCGATCGCCTGCCAGCCATCACTGGATTCTCCGACCACGTTAATGTCGGATTCGCCCCCTAGAGTTGCGGAGACTCCGTATCTCACGACCGGGTGGTCAGCGATAAATACGCTAATAGTTTCCACTCGTGTGCGACCGGAAACTGGATTCATTGGCTCTGCTATGAGAGGTAAGGTTTGTTCCAAAGTCTTAACTCTTTCAATGTATGCTTTTGTAACAAATAACCAGTACACCATTCTGGTAAACCCTGTGTAGCTATACTACGAGTGGATTCACCTCTCATGCTGCCATTGTCAGCAGAAAGTTAAGTCTGACATTTTTCCCATGGATTTGGCGTAGTCGTCATGAACTCGGAGATATACAGAAGCCCTATGTGAAAGCGGCTCAAAGGCAGTGAGCAAAGCCGAAAATGATCGTTCAAGGGCCGCTGTTTGGATTTAGACACGGCTCTAATCGATTACCATGTTATTTGTGCTCGTTTGCGGTCTAATAAATATCTATGGATGCGCAGATGCGACAATTAGCATAGCCAAAATTCAATGCAGCACTGAGGAGACTCCCGCTTGAGTTATTTTACCGGCCTGGCCTTGCGTCGCCGCCCGGTTACTATTCTGACCATTATTCTGATAATGGCCATGGGCGTATTTGCGTACAACAGTTTTCAAAGAGAACTGTTCCCCCAGATCGAATTCCCCAATATCACCATTCTCACCTTGTATCCCAATTCTGATCCAGACACAGTGGTCCGGGATGTTACTAAGCCTATTGAAGACGCTATCTCTGGCATTTCAGGCATCGCAGATATCCAGTCGACATCTGGCGAGAACATCTCCATAATTCTGGCGACTTTCGAATTCGGCGAAGACCTGGACGAAGCTGAAAGAGAGCTGGAAAACGCCATTAACGGGATCGATTTTCTGGCAGGAGTAGACGACCCGACGATCGTCCGAATCAACAGCGACACCTTCCCTGCGATTCAGCTTAGCGTGCTAGGCGATACCGACATTCCGGGTCTACAGCGAATACTAGACGAAATCATCATTCCAAGGATCAATAGAGTCGACGGTGTTTTTAGAGTCGATGTCCTGGGCAAGGTCGACGAAAAGCTCTTCGTAACGGTGGACTCGGACAGGCTTGTAGAGCTGGGACTCAGCATCACTCAAGTGGCCAATGCCATAGCTTTAAACAACACTAGCTTTCCTGCCGGCAGCATCAGCACTGAAGGCTCATCCATTGGTATAAGGACGACTCACGAGTTTGGTTCGATCGATGATATTCGGAATCTGACAGTCGGATTTGAGAATGCCACAGGCGGCCCAGTGCTGAGTGCGCGAACAGGTGCCCGGCCAATCCTGATGTCAGAAATCGCGGAGATATCCATCAGCACTGGCAACGCTAGGACCATCTCCCGAACAAACGGTAAACCCAGCCTGAGCCTTGCCATCCTTAAAGATTCGGACGCAAACACGGTAAACGTCACCGAAAGCGTGATTGCGGTCATAGAGGACCTGGAGGCGTCAGGCGCGCTCCCAGAGCACATGGACCTGCTGGTGCTATCCAACGATGGCCCTGCTGTAAAAGAGTCCCTGAACTCCTTGCTGTTGGATGGGACAATTGGGTTTGGTTTCGCGGTCATGGTCGTCTTCGTATTCCTGTTAAACGTGCGTCCTTCTTTGATGAGGGGCATTGGCATGGCCCTTCGCCCTACGACGATTGTCGCAATATCCATTCCTCTCAGCATATTGCTGGGCATCCTGTTCATGTCCGCCACTGACATCACCTTGAATTTCATGTCGCTGGCCGGACTTGCCATAGCGGTAGGTCGTGTGGTCGACGACAGCATCGTAGTATTGGAGAACATGTACCGCCACATTCAGAGAGGTGAAGACAGGCTTGAGGCCGCATATGAGGCTACGAAAGAGGTAAGCGCGGCCATCGTATCGTCTACCCTTACGACTGTGGCCGTGTTTATCCCCCTTGGGTTCATACAGGGCCTGGTGGGAGAGTTCTTCAGCCCATTCGCCCTATCGGTAAGCCTGGCGATGATCGCCTCAACCATCGTTGCCATAACGGCGGTACCGGTCCTCGGTGCAATGCTGCTGAGGCGTGATGACCAGGCCATGACAGGGATGAGCATGAGCGACGACGATGTCGAGGACTCACTCATTCAGCGGCTGTATTCACCGGTGCTGATCTGGTCCCTTGGCCACAAGTTCTTCACGCTATTAATAGCGGTTGTGGTAACCCTGGTCGTAAGCATTCCCCTTATGATGTTCGTCATTCCGGTTACCTTCTTTCCGGCAGGCACGCCTGAATTCCTAACAATCGATGTAGAGCTGCCCACAGGGACATCCGTTGAACGTACCTTTGCGGAAGTAACCAATGTTGAGGAGGCCTTGCAAGGCTTTGAGGGATTGGGCTTCGTTGAGACCTACCAGGTGACGCTCGGTGCTTCGGCCAACGAGTTTGGTCCTAACGCGATTAGCGGGGGCTTTGACACCGCAGGCTTCATTGTGCGGCTCAACAAAGATACGGTTCCCGAAGATATCGGAGACCAGATTCGGGCCCGCATGCCTGTGGCTGACGACCTGTCTGTCACCGTGCGGGAAATATCAGGGGGCCCTCCTACGGGCGCCCTGGAGATCAACGTAACTGGACCTAACTTCAACGATATTTCGGCCGTCTCTCGTGACCTGGAGCAGCGTCTGGGTGAGCTTGAGGGCGTCATCAATCTCGCCAACAACATCTCGGAAGCCAAAAGCGAAGTGGTGATTAGGATCGACCCCGCAAGGGCCGCTGAGTTCGGCCTGACCACCGTCACCGCAGGACAGCAGGTAAGCCAGTTCATCGTCGGTAGACCTGTTTCTGAGATTGACCTGGAAGGAGTGACGATGGACATCGTGCTGCGGGGCCGCCCCAGCGATGTAGACGATATTAACAAGCTGAAGAACCTAACCGTCGAAGGTTCCCTGGGCAGGACAAAGCTAGGCTTGATATCCAGTATTGCCATCGAGGACGGTCCGATTTCGATCTCTCGTTTCGACAGTGAAAGGTCTGCCAGCATAACAGGCGATATCGTCGGAGACGACACTCAGGCCGTAGGGGTAGAGGTAGACGCCGTAATTGCGTCAATGCCTATGCCGCCAGGCGTAGAGGTGAAGTCCGGCGGCATATTTGAGCAGATCAACGAGGGCTTCCAGGATGTCTTCATGGCCATGGTGGTGGGAATTGTCCTGGTCTACCTGGTGATGGTCGCCAGCCTCGGCTCGATACGAAACCCATTTATCATTGTGCTTAGCTTGCCTCTGGCGGTGGTAGGTGCGCTCCTTGCCCTGGCCATCACAGGCCGGACCCTCAGCCTCTCCGCTCTGATGGGCTTCTTGCTCCTCATCGGCGTGGTAGTTACCAACGCTATCGTATTGCTGACCTTTGTCGAGCAGCTCCGCGAGAGGGGTTACAGCGTTTACGATGCGCTGTTGCAGGGCGGGCGCATTCGATTGCGGCCGATACTGATGACTGCCTTCACCACCACCTTTGCCCTGTTCCCGCTGGCGGCTTTCTCCACCACGGATAGCGGCATCATCGGCGCCGAGTTGGCCACTGTCGTCATCGGAGGCCTGTTCAGCTCCACATTCTTGACGCTTATCGTCGTGCCGGTCATCTATACGTTGATGAACTCAAGCATTCCTGGACTGTTCACGTGGATAGGCCAGAAGCTGCGTGGTGAATCGACCTACAACTAGTTCTGTATTGCTTGCTTGCAACAAATATCATGAAATGCAAATGTGGTCACAAGCTTAATTTGGTGGCGACCAATTCCTGGCCAAACCCCTCGATGTACGTTTGCCCGGAGTGTGGGAAATTGGCTGTGATGATACAGCCACAAGAAAAGGTCTTTTGGTATTCACCTTTAGAAGATTGACCTTCATGAGATTGTTTCGACTTCGCCAAGCAATCGCATCAAATTAATTTTTGCCGCTCTCCCAAGTGATTGACAGCGCTGCTATCCTTCTCAAAAGTATTCCCACATTATTTCAATACTGTAATGTTCATTTTAGGAGGAGCAGATATGGAAGCTTCCTTTTCCCCTAGAGGAATCTCTGACATCGCCTGGGACTCCCTCCGAATTTATAAATCAAATGCGGCATAATCTCCATGGCGTGGAAAGCCCGATCGCACAGTAATGCTCTTCCAAGGCTTCTGCGATTAGTGCATGCAGCCTACAGCTTCGTAGAAGCCAGGTGAGGGATCTTGACGTGCCATTCCTTCGCTGTAGATCGTTTGTCGATGCTAGGCTCAACTAGCTCGTTGGAAGTCGTAGTGAGAATGGTGAAGGACTGTATTCACGACCGGATGCCTATGATTCTGGACGAAGAGGCTCAAAAGATCTGGATGGACCACTCCGGTGAAGATACTGGACATCTCGGCGGACTACTCAGGACGTTCTCCTCAGCCAAAAGGGCGACTTCGAGGTATCGACCCTGGTGAATAATGTCAGGAACCAGGGGTCGGAGCTAATTTGAAGATAAGTGAAATTCAACTAATCTGCTGAGGATGCGGCTGTCATTGTTCGATTATATCGGGCTTCTTGAGGCAATGACTCCTCCCAATCAGGTATCAGCATTTGGTGTGTGGGTTCCAAGGTAAGCACAACCAGTGCACCCACGAGGCTAAAAACAATGGACAGGATTAGAATGGGGCCGAATGATCCAGTCACAAATATGACCAGGCCAGCTAGACCTGTCGCCACTGCGTGTCCAGCCAATGCTCCCATAGTCTGGAATCCGTAGGTTCTAGCTATTGGCCCTGAGCCAAAATACTGGCGATTTACTACCATGTATGCAGACATTTCCCCGCCGAAGCCAATACCGAAGAGTACTCCAAACAAGTAGAACATCCAGATATCTGAAGCCCCGAAAAGTGCAAAAACTGTAACGCCTTGCACAAACAGGGCAGCTACCATGACCGGCTTGCCCCCAAAGCGCTCAGCCATTATCGGGGTCATAAACCTGCTACCCACACTAAATAAGGAGATGAGACTGAGTATGAATGCCGCTGAGATGAGGCTAATCCCCTGTTCCACTGCAATGGGAATCGAATAGATTAGGATTATCCCGTGTCCCGCACATCCAAGACCATGGATAAGAGGCAAATTCCAGAAGGCCTTCGTGCGCCTTATGTGCTGGTTATAAACCTTTATCCGTAGCGATTCCATAGCCTCAGTCATTTTGAATACTGAAGGATCACCAGGACCGGCTCCGTATGGCTGGATATCGATGTCAACGGGTCTATTACGAAATATTAGGGTGAGTAATATTAGAATTCCCCCTCCTGCACTCCCGATTATCCAAAAGGTTCCTTGCCAACCTGTTGTTTCTATGAGAATGCCGACAAGTGGCGCCATTATAGCCATCCCGACTCCACCTGCGGCTAACAATATTCCAACCCCAAGCCCAAGGCGCCTACTAAACCAAAGGTTTATGGCAGCCATTAACGGTACCCTAGAAATAGATTGAGTAAGAGCAAGCATTACGCTGAATGTCAAATAGAATTGCCAAGGTTTGTTAATTATCCCTAGCAATAGCATGCTGGATCCGTACAATATTCCTCCCGCAAGCAGCATGCGTCGCGCCCCAAATCTGTCTCCCAGCCAGCCGCTGACTGGTGCAAACACGGCCCCCACCAGATAGTAGACCATTAAGGCCGCTCCGATAGTCCTAATGCTCCAGCCAAAGTCACCCTCGGGGTCACTAAGCGGAGCAACAACAACTCCTGCGGCCATTCCAATAGAGCTTCCGATGATCTGTACAGTTGCAAGGATCCCTACGATTACCCAACTATAATGGACACCTCCAGGTAACCTCGTAGCGATGGTTTTTAAATTGGGCTTTGCGATGGATGCCAAATTATATTTCCCCTTCTTGATTGAGGCTTTGCATTCGCACTTTTTTAATGCAAAGGACAGGCATACAAGAGCGACTGTCCCCACCAGGTATCTGCGGCAATCTCGATGTTTTCACTACTTTCCGTAGTTGGCTGGAGACTCGCCTCTGACGAGAAACGCAGCCCTTCATTGACCGCTCTGTTGCCAATAGCAAATGTAAGCTCTCGATTGTGATTGGAGGCATCAACTGAAACTGCCCACGCACCGAAGAATATGAAGAGCGCTATTATCATCGGTACAACGATCACGAATGAAATTGGAATTGCCCTTTGATCCGTCATTAACTCTCCTTTGCCTACGATTCTTTCAACCTGGACATATGAGCCTTGAATAACCATGGGGGCAGATAATCATACATGTTGGCAGATGGGTTCACCCTAAGCCTATCAAATGCTTCAATTCTCACCCTCGTCTAAATCGATCAAGCCAATTATACTATCTCTGGTGCGACTGCTCACCGACTCCACAGCGGTTCACTACGGCCATTTAGTACGTCTGCCGGCGTTACATTACCCAGGGCCTTGTGGTAGCGTCGATTGTTGTAATGGCTCACGAAGTCCGAGATAGCCATCTCTAGATTCTCGGGTACTTCGTAGAGGACCTGGTTCACTACTCGTTTTATAGATTGATGGTAGCGCTCTATTTTGCCATTGGTCTGCGGATGATATGGTGAAGCCAGGATGTGTCTGATTCCCACCAGACGTAGACTTACCTTGAGCAAAACCAGCAGCTTGCTGAAGACCGGCATACGTAGCCATACCACCTACTGTAGGGCACCCACCGCCACAGACATCTGCCTCAGTCTCAGAGGCTATGTGTCCAAAGTGTCAAGACAGGGAACAGGAAAGTAGGGTCTATGTCTCTCAAGAGGAGTTCAGACCTAACGGAGACACTGAAATAGAGTTCGCCTGTCATGTAGTAGAAGCCCCACCCGCGAGACTAATGGAAATGGGAAGTCGAATACGACCTGGAAAAGATGGTTGACGACTTTGGCATACAATCTGGGCAACTTCTTCAGAAGGCTAGCTCTGCCAGAAGCGATAAAGCACTGGTTCCTGACAAGTATTCAGACGAGACTCATCAAGACAAGCGGTCGACTGGTGCGCCATGCCAGAAGACTTGTGTTCCAGCTCGCTGTGGTGATGGTGAGTAGGGATATGTTCAGTGAAATGCCGGAAAAGATTGACAGGCTGAGACCTGTACCGGGGTAGCAAATCACCGATGAACGTAAATTCATGAACATATCGAGAATACCCTGGGCAAGGTGCGCAACTCGAGGTATGAGGTTCGGTCTGAAACGGCCGGTCAGAGCCTTTCCAAGTCGATCGGAACTCCATTTCTTTAGATGAGGCGAATTTGAGTGTGGTTCGTAGCATTTGACAACTTCAGAATGCCGTCGTATATTCGGCGCTATCTCAGGAGAGCACGGTTGTCCAAGGACCGGATGCCATCTAGGAAATATCGGCTAACTAATGGCCCGGTTCGCAGGTTGGATAAAATCCAAATGGATATAGCCAGCCAACAATTTACGGTAAGATTCCGATCCTCAATTCAATGTATTCAAAGTATGGGGACTCAGAAATATGGTTCTTCCAAATACAGAACTTGATTACGATGCAATCGTCATAGGAGCCGGTATTTCAGGCCTTTACCAGTTGTATAAACTTCGGGAACTGGGTCTAACGGTCCGAGTCCTTGAAAGAGGCGCGGGAGTGGGAGGCACCTGGTATTGGAATCGCTACCCAGGTGCTCGGTTCGATTCGGAAAGTTACTCTTACGCCTATTCTTTTTCACAGGAACTTCTCGACGAGTGGGACTGGTCCGAACATTTCGCATCACAACCTGAGATTCTGCGATATCTGCAACACGTAGCCGATAAATTTGGCCTTCTGAAAGATATTCAATTTTCCAGTGAAGTCAAATCCGCTGTCTACGATGACGATACTCGGTGCTGGGAAATCCAGTTAGAAGATGGAAAAACCTATACAAGCAGGTTCTTAATTACTGGCGTTGGCATCCTTTCTCAACCTACTCTGCCGAAAATTGAAGGCATTGAATCCTTCAAAGGGCAATCCTTTCACACCTCTCGGTGGCCTCATACCCCGGTAAATGTTGCAGGTAAAAAGGTAGCGGTTATAGGTACCGGGGCTACCGGAATACAGACAATCCAAGAAGTATCCAAAGATGTCGGGCATCTCACTGTTTTCCAGCTTCGACCAGAATGGTCCGCCCCTCTTCACAACTCAAAAATAGAGTCGGACGAAATGAAAGTCATTAGGTCCGGCTATGACGAAATGTTTGAGTTGTGCTCCCAAACAAGAGCTGGATTCCTACATACGGCCGATCCAAGAGGCACTTTTGAAGTGAGTGCCAAAGAGCGGTATGAGTTCTGGGAGAAACTTTACGCCAGTCCGGGGTTTGGGATCTGGCAAGGCAATTTCGAGGATATCGGTACCGACCCGGAAGCTAATAAGGCCATGTCTGATTTTTTGGCTGACAAAATACGGGGACGTGTGAATGATCCCGAATTGGCAGAAAAGTTGATTCCAAAAGATCATGGTTTCGGGACGAGGCGTGTGCCTTTGGAAACCAAATACTTTGAATCCTACAATCAGGAAAATGTTGAACTTATAGACATTAGTGAAACTCCTATTGAGAGAATTACCCAGAATGGAGTTTTGACCACCGATCAGGAGTTCGAATTCGATTTCATAATATATGCCACGGGGTTCGATGCGATATTCGGCAGTTATAACAGGATAGATATTCGAGGTGTTAATGGGTGTAAATTAAGAGAACAATGGGAAGAAGAATTGGCGACCTTTCTAGGGATTCAAACCTGTAACTTCCCTAATCTGTTTATGATCATGGGACCTCACGCGGTGCAGGGTAACAATCCTCGCAACATTGAATACAACGTGGAATGGATAACTGACGTCATAAAGTACATGGGTGACCGTGGCCTTACTCGTGCCGAAGCCAGCTTGGAAGCTCAAATAGGCTGGCATGATTACGTATTGGAACAAGGCAATGACTTGCTAATGACCCAGGTAGATTCCTGGTTTACTGGCGTCAACAGCAATCTGGAAGGTAGGCAGACTCGGATCACAGCCATGTATCGCGGCAGCATGCAATCGTTCAGAAGTCGGTGCGAAGAAGTAGCGCAAAACAGCTACACAGAATTGAATCTTAGGTAGATCGGATTGACCTGCCCCGCAAATATGTACCAGTTGTTATATTAGTGTGACAAGCCCCAGGGCAGGTTTCGCCTACCAGGACAGTTTCAGGAGCAGGAGGCCTATAACACAGGAAGTTATGTGGCCTGACCTGATTGTAATGCTGCCTCCACCGCTCGGCTAGCACCTGTGCCTCCTTCAGGGTGTAGAAGACCTCTCGATGGTTCTGTTGCAAATAATGAACTCAGTTTGAATCGTGGCACAGTAAGCTTGGGAATTGTACGGCTTTAAGCCGCTAGGCCGAATAATCCATCGATAAACACCACCTGTGATTCGATACCTTTTGCTCCCACCTGCTATAGAGACCTCTGTTGGCATTCAGCGAAGTGGGACAGAAAACTTAGTGGAGAGAATCGGCTGATTTGGCGAGCTCTCTGATCTGCTGATTGTATAGCTTTCGTCGCTTTAGAGTCTGAGTCTGGACCTCCTTTCGTTCCTGTAAAATCTGTTCCCTGCGGCCATGTAGTACGTCAGCCGGTGTTCAGGAAAAGCGGATGCTTTAGCTGGCTGAGACTCGATCGCCAATTGGAAGGATCGCGCCCGCTCTATGAGAGGCCGCATCCCCAATCCCGTGGAGATGGCTAAGGACTCCTTCAGAAGCAGCGCGGCTTTCTCGCTATCACCAGGACCGTTTCGCTGGAGCAGAGTTTCGGCACAACCGCAGTAAGTCCACGCCAGTTCAGGTCGGTATCCTGCCTTGCCGCAGAATGTAATGCCGTCTTCGAAGTGAGTCACCGCTTGGTCGAGCACAACCATGGTATGGGACGATAACCCGAGCAAACGGTCCGGAGACATTGAGCCATACCACTCTGCGACTCGTGCCGACTTCAATACCTCATACTGTTCGTGCGCTGCCTTTGCGTCATTCCGCACCACTGCCACAAGCCCCAGTGTGGCCCGGCATGGGATGGCTGAGAAAGTTGGCAAGCAGGAGACATTAAGCATAGGGTGGCCGGTGTCCCTCTTGTGGGCAACGGTCATAGTCGGCGTATCTATAGCGCTTAGCGCCACTATCAACCCGCTCTTCGACCGATACGTCCACTGGGACTGGATGGCCGTCATCGCGCCGCTGACCTTCACGCTGCTGCTGCTAGCCTTCCGCCGCCGCTGGATCTATTTTTGGATTTTTCGGATATCGGGCAAACCAATTAATACCATCGCACCTTCAATTTGATGGCCTACCGCATTTATCCATGGGCTGCGCCCGGCGTGTCGGTATGTTAACCTGCTCGTTGTGACCGTCAGTGGCGCTATTTTCGGCCTGTCCTTCGACAGGCTCAGGACGAACGAGTAAACAACATGACGACCGACTGGTTCGACAACGTGCCCAAGGTAGAGCTACATCTGCATCTCGAAGGAGCGATACCCCGTCCCGCCCTCTGGGAGCTGATGCAGAAGTACGGAGGCGACGCTTCAGTACCGAACTTCGCGGATCTGGACAAGAAATTCACCTACGCCAACTTCCCTGAATTCATACAGAGATGGATATGGAAGAACCAGTTCCTGCGGGAGTATGAGGATTTCACTTTCTTTAGCGAGGCCTTCGCCAGAGAACTGGTGAGCCAAAACATCCGATACGCCGAGTCTTTTTTCTCACCCATCAGGTTTGTCGACGGAGGCATGGAATTCGGCAGGCTGTTCGAGGCGGTGCGCCTGGGGTTGGACAAGGTGCCGGAGGTCGAGGTCCCGCTAATCGCCGACCTTACGAGGGACTTCGGACCCGAGCAGGCGATGGTTACTTTGGACGAGATCAACGAATCCAAATCAAGCGGAGTCATTGGCATCGGCATGGGCGGCTCGGAGCACAACTTCCCGCCGGAGCTATTCACATCAGCTTTTGACAAGGCGAGGGATCTGGGGTTTCGAACCACGGCCCACGCTGGCGAGGCTGCCGGTGCGGAAAGTGTGTGGGGAGCTATACAGCACTTGAAGGCCGAACGCATTGGCCATGGCGTGCGTTCCCGCGAGGACGAGGCTTTGCTGGACCACTTGGCGGGGACGAAAATCCCGCTGGAGATGTGCCCGCATTCCAACGTCTGTACGCAGGTTGTGGAATCCATCGATCAGCATCCGGTAAAAGACTACTTCGACCGTGGCATCATGGTCACCGTTAATACCGACGATCCACTGATGTTCGGAAACACGCTGTCCGGCGAATACCGGCTGCTGCATGAACGCTTGGGCTTCTCGCAGGACGAGGTACGGCAGGTCATCCTTAACGGCGTCAAGTCCACATGGCTGCCGGACGAGCGTAAGGCCGCGATGGTGGCGGAGTTTGTGACGGATACCAACTGGCGCTAGGGAAATTACAGCCGGAAGCGCATGGAACTCAGGAGAGGCAACGTGGCAGAGATAACACGGGGACTACTGGATCAGCTAGGTCAATTTTCTACCCCTTCCATAGCCAACGCTATTGAGACGTTCGACATCCAGCCCCGTGATCAGGGATTCATGGCACCGGATATCAAGTGTATGTTCCCTAGCTTGGGCAACATGGTGGGGCACGCTGTTACCGCAGTGATAACGGCCAAAGACAAGTCCGCAGAGTATATGGAGGAGTCCAACGAGGACTACTTCAATATGATCCTCAGTGTTCCCGAGCCTCGCGTGATGGTCATACAAGACCTGGACTACCCGAATCCCATTGGCTCCTTCTGGGGCGAGGTTAACGCCAACATCCATAAGGCACTGGGTTGCCTTGGGCTTGTGACCGACGGCGGGGTACGAGACCTGGACGAGATGTTGGACCTAGGCTTCTTTGCCTTCGCCAGCGAGGTATTGGTCTCCCACGCCTACGTGCACATCGTGGACATGGGAGTGCCGGTCACCGTCGGGGGCCTTCAGGTGAACAACGGAGACATCATCGTCGGCGACAAGCATGGCGTATTGTCCGTGCCCAATTCCATCGCAGCCGACGTTCCGGGGGCGACAAGGCGGGTAGAGGAATCGGAACAGGCGCTGATCTCGCTATGCCAGTCGCTTGACTTCACCGTGGAAAAGCTGAACGCCTTGTTCGAAGAGATGTCCGGAGGCTAGGCCGGGTCGTCAGACTTCCAGCCGACGACTTCGCAAATCACGCAATAATCCAGTTCCATGTCGGATCTCCTAGGCATTACCGTATTTCACAGGCGAAATACGGTAATGCCTTAGATTTTCATCCAGCTGCTCGATGTACTAATTCAACACCGTCATACAAAACCTTTTCATACGACTTTGTGAGCATTGGCTAGATCCACCGAATCCGTGGGGCACTACCGTTCATGACTTCTGTGATTGCTAGTACTGCCGCGTCAGCCCGGTCGTCCGGGCCTTTGGGGATTACCCTATAACCCAGGTCTACAGCCGCAGGAGTCACACTAAAGCTTGACAGTTCCATCCTCAGTGCAGCATCGTCAATCAGAGCTAACTCACCTTGGGCCAGCAGAGCCTTCACTTGTCCATATCTATGGTGTTTTGACTGCCCTTTAGCGCTTCTGCCCGTCCATAGAAATCACTTACGAAAAGGAACATGCAATCCTAGAGTGGGCCTTTGCTGGGCCAGAGATGGAAGGCGAGTGGCCCAGTTATACGAGGAATACAGATGGGATTCTTGACGAGTTCATCGCATTGTCAGATTCCGACTCCTCTGGTATTGAGAGATTCGCGGCGAGGTGGGGCCCTCTTCATCTTTGTCAACATTTCCGACCTTACTGCCATCCACCGACAGCCCAAGACCAACGGTCTGTGGGGCCTACACTGCCATGCCGTCCGACAAGAGCAGAGCCCGTATCGGCGTGGCATAGACTCGCGGCCAATTATCGCGCCATCCTAGAAATGGCAGCAAGGTTCCATAAAAGGGAAGGTGGTACTTCAGATCTTTGGGAGAAAGTATTCCAGTTGCAGGAAGGCGACTCTCTGAGCCAATGGTGGAACCCCCAATTCCCGCTTGGAATGGAGAAGTATATGTTGGGATTAGTCGTGAGCCGTTTGATGCAGGAGAACGGTGTAGCTCTTGAATTTAGCTGGGCCAGATCAAAGCCCGATATCATGTTGGCACCCGGATTCTTGCCTGCAATATTGGCCTGTCAGTTGGCGTTCGCGGTGGCAGGAGCACCTGCATTGGCAACATGTATGAATTGCGGAAGGCCTTACACACCTGCTAGAAAACCTCGGGCCGATCAGAAACACTATTGCCAAACTTGCGGCCCAAAAGCGTCAAAGAAACATAGCGCAAGGCTCCGGCGTTCAAAGAGTTGAGTGAGGCGTCAGCTTTCCAAACCCTCCATCATCCCTTCGACTCCAATTGAATGTCACGGTTTGTCACCTAAAACTCGGCCGTCACAAGGACTTTTGGCCGGTTTTGTTCTGCGACTTGATGACACGATGTCAGATAGCACAAATCCAATCGCGGCTTTCAGTTGGACGGGAGTACACCGTAGAGAGCAATGGCCTGGGATTGCTACTCTCCTAGTCGGTGGAGGCGCAGGGGCCCACCCGAATTCCAAGGCGATGCTAGCCGATCTTATTGTCGCCCAGGCACATCGGGCTGTAGACCAAGATATTATGGTCACAACTTCTCCGTGTCTTCTGCAACGCCGGACAGACGCATCGGTGAGTGAGACAAATCCGCGGCTTCCTTCCGAGACTGCGCAGATAGTCGGGCTGTGTTTGCGCACCCGTAACAACGACGCAACCAATTGCGGACACTGATAGGCTCTACCTTGCCCTTTTTGACAGCGTTATAGTCCCCAGCCACCTCTGCGCGGTATTCTAGTTGCGGATCGTTTATGGGTCGTGGCTTGTTCGTTCGTAGACATAGGTTCGGCCGGGCAAACTAATTATGAGTGTGTCGTCTTCCACTATCTTGAATCCAATACTGAGATCCGGTGAAGAGGTGAGAGGTATATGTAGATTGGAAGCAGAGGAAGATCCATAACCAGGACCATGCGTGTAGGTGCACATATTCCGCCAGGGAATCAAACTCTGTCCCTGACCAGGTATGTAGCGAACGAATCCGACGGAATTGGTCTTGTCGTGTGCTTCGTTGGGGTTCCAGTCAAGATATTCATAATCAGGTGACCCCGCGTCAGGGCTGGCACTCCGCATGTAGACACGATAAGAGCCTCCATAGTCACATTGCCATGTGCTTAGGTCTGGTTGGAGTTGGTAGTTTCCGGTCTCTTCCTTCATCCAATCGTTTGATGTCCCAGAGACACTCTCGTCAAAAGTTAGTTTTGTGTTCACGACTACGAACGGTGGAACATACCCCATAATGTCGGCTGTCATTTGAGTCCGCTTCCATTGGCCATGCAAATGCGGGTTGTAAGTATGGAAACGTAGCGTGAGCGACTCTTCTACCCTCGTGACGTTGGTGATCACAAGCGCGATAGTTTCGTAGTTTTTGATCTCATCTTCGTCGAGCTCGTCCGACTCCACAGCGTCTGCGCATAGGCCTACTTTCATCCGACAAAACACATACTCGATTTCTTGGTACAAATCAATTGGAGGTTTTTCCCATTCCCCGTCGACTTTGGTTATTGCGGTTATGCGGAATGGTTCAGGCACTTCCGATAAATCAAGGTGCAGTCGGCTTAATTCGGGTTTCGTCTCCTCCTGAAATTCGAACAAATAGAGCCGTTTCGAGTATGGAGCGATGCTAAGGTCGAAGCGATCTTCAGTTCCTTTGTTCAGTTCAACAGGTTGCATCTCTAAAGGCCCGTTTCGAGGCGTGAACGCAAGCTGAGCGCCGTTGTCGTCCAACTTCTCGACAGGAGGATCTTGGTTGAACCCCATGACTGATACTTCTTGCCAGAGAGTCGGGAAGTCGCCCGGAAAGAGCATCGGAAGCTTCTCTAAAGCGTCTTGCCCACAGCAAGAAGCACGGAGCATAGCGCCAATGGCATCGATCCCGCCGCCGCCCGGCCCAAATTCCGCATAAAGCAGCGGAAAGAGGACATCGTTAGCTCGATCTGTGAAATCTTTCTCGAACCAGGTTGTCCACTTCTTTGTGGCCCTGAAATGTTCCATATGTGGCCGGGGCGGCTCGTAATGCTGGTTAACGATATGCTCCGCCCAAGTGGCGGTCCCTTCCACTAACCAATCAGGAGTGAACACCCTTTTGGAATACTGCAAGCAGTGGAAGAATTCATGGGTAATCGTGGCCTGCCACTCTCCAGAACCAAAGAGCCAGATGTGGCAAACACCGCTCTGTGCGCCGTAGTCAGTAGTCCAGTATCCAGAAGTGCCGGGATCCCAGGGTGCAGACTGATTCGCGTAGCCGTAAATGAAGCTCCCAACCGTTTCGCCGGGGACTGGCAATCCTGGAAAACTGATGGTGGTGTCCTCGTGCATCTGAATGTAGAGATTGTGCTTCCATCCTTCCAGATGGAGAACCTGTTCAAGCTCAGGGGTCACGCGGTTCAGGAGGTCTCTGATTTCCAATGCTCGAGTTTTTTGCGCTGGTGTGAGCCCACCGCCATTCGAGACACCTAAAATAGGGTCATATGGTTCGGGCAGGAGCCACGGGAAGCAAAAGTGAACCCATCCGTCATTTACAGTTGGAAGAATATAGAACGCCTTATAGCAAGAGTTATGCTGGGGCCACTCTGAGGAGGAATCGTCCATGATGTCTCCCAGCCAAGGCGGCGTAGGAATTGACAGCACCCGGGTTACTTTTGCCGCGCTAAGTGCCGCTGTGCGGGCCGTCAGATTGGAATCGTTTGGCATTAGCCGCCGGAGCACTGCGACGTATGGTTCCGGTAACGAATCAGCCTGCATAAGCAGTGTAGTGAACGCAGTATGAGATAGCGACGATGTTTCTTCCTCACCAGACACGAGCTTCATGAACTTCGACGTTTTTTTGAGGACCCCAAACTGGGCAAACACTTGATACATCAGCGCGTCGACGTCGCTGATGTATCCAGAACTGACGGCATCACTAATGGCACTCATATCGAGGATCCGTGGCACCTTGGACCCGGGTTCTTCTGTGGAGCGCGCGGCCAGCGTGGGCGGTACTGCCGCGGTGCCAGATTCTGGAGGACTCATCGGTGTGATCGGTTGAGCGGCTCCTCCGCCCTTAGCTGCAACCGTTACTTCGAGAGTGCGAGTTGGCTTCCCGTCTCCATCACACCCAGCTATCATTAGCAAGAGTGCCAAGAGCGGCAGGATTAGTTTCGTGAGCCGTATCCAATCCCGGAACATTATGGTCGTCCCTTCAACGGAGAGAGTAGGTGTAGAGGTTTACGCTTCGCTGCTCTCATCTTCCAAGTTTAACATGCTGATGAATGCATTAGTTATCGTGTTCCACGTCTCACTGAGAAGTGAAGCATATGGCTTCATATACTTATTTTAGAGCCGGATATGGCCAATGAATGCAAGGGATTTATGCATCTAATTCCTCATGCTAGTCGGTCCCATCCATCGGATCCACTAGATTGGATGCCCGCGTTGGCAGGCGACTCCCTCACCGGTGCCATTGCCTTAACATTCTGTCCCTATAATTCGGCAGTCACAAGCACTCTTGGCCGGTGTTGTTCTGCGACCTTATGGCACGTCGTCAATAAGCATGACGTGTGCGTCCTCAAGTTCCGACGTGCACTCAAACGCCCTGTGGATATTCGTGCGTCGGTCTTCCGGCGAAGCCATCTTCACCTGAGGCGACGTGTTTCTCGTCCGGCGTAACGCAGATTCCTTTACGGGGACACCTATGATGCGGCCGAGTTCCTAGCACAGGAGTTGCGATTGGTTGTAGCCTCGTTGGCGCTCCCTGCGGGAATGCAGCGGCACGGGCACCAGCGCGTCGATGGGATATGGGTTACGCTCCAGATATCTGGCCAGCATCAGCGCCATGGGTTGCGCCGCAATCCTGACTCCTCGATATTTCAGGTCTAGCACCATATGCTTCGCTGGCCCGTCATACAAGTATGGCGCGCGGGCACGATCAAATCGCGCGGAGTTTTCGAAGCACCAGTGGCAGAGCTGAGGAACTTCAGGGCTGGCGCGCAGGTAACAGTAAGGCCGGGTCAGCGGCGGCAGGTCCTGCTCGCAGCCCTCACACAGGTAGCGGCCTTCTGTGTTGCACACCACGCAATTCACCGGTAGGAGCACGTTCAACAATCTTGGTACCACCGCTGCTATGGTGCTGTCAACTCTTGTCTTCTTCAGATCATTCACAACGCGATACGCTTGCTCGCAACAACTTGCCCTGGTTCAAAGGCAATTAATTACCGAGATACTAAGACTAGAAATATTGAAGGTCAACCGGCCCACTTGGCCCAGCTGGCTCTTATGAGCGGCCATGCTCCTGCAGAAAGAAACCCTGGTAGAATGGGCTGCGTCTGGCCCGGCACACCGTCTGGCCGCTATGTTATCAATATGCGGGGCATTCCCGCGGAACTGGAATTGCTAAATAATGGCTGAGTTAACTAAAGAGCAAGTTCTGGAAATGGCCAAGATGGCAGGTCTAGCGCCTGACGACCAGCGGGCAGAGGTTATCGCGGCCAGGCTGGGCGCTGTGCTTCAGGCTCTCTCAGAAGTTCCTGACGAGTCGGTGGCAGCCTACCAACCTGCTCTGACATTTGCGCCTGTAGTTAGTCCGATCACGAATAAGGAAACAAAGTCCAATGAGTAAGACCGATCTTCACTACCTGAGTATATCGGACGCCGCAGCCCTTATCAGGGCCGGAGAGCTGTCTCCAGTGGAGCTTACCCAGGCATACCTCGACCGCATTGAGTCGCTGAACGGCCGCTTGAACGCCTACATCACCGTGATGGCGGAGGCGGCGCTAAGTCAGGCCCATGAGGCTGAGCAGGAGATTCAGAACGGCAACTACAGAGGCCCCATGCACGGCATACCTGTGGGCATCAAGGACATTATTTATACGAAGGGCGTGCTTACGTCGGCGGGCTCCAAGGTGTTGGCCGATCACATCCCGGACGAGAATTCACCAATAGTGGACAGTCTTCATTCAGCGGGCGCGGTCATCCTCGGCAAACTGAATCTTAGCGAGTTCGCCATCGGCGGCACCATAGACCATCCTTACGGCACCCCGCGTAACCCCTGGAACACAGATCACACCGCTGGCGGCTCCAGCAGTGGCTCGGGCATTGCTGCGGCAGGAGGGCTATGTGCCGGAGCGCTGGGTTCGGACACCGGCGGCTCCATTCGAGGGCCAGCCTTCTTCTGTGGCCTCGTAGGCCTGCGACCGACATACGGCCGGGTGACAAGGCATAACGTTGTCCCCATGAGCTGGCACCTGGACACGGTGGGGCCCATGACGCGCACCGTGCGAGACTGCGCGCATATGCTGAGAGCCATTGCGGGGCAAGACCCCAACGACGCCACAACCAGTGCACTGCCAGTGCCTGACTACGCGGCCTTTATTGACGGCGGCGTGCGCGGGCTGCGCATTGGACTTCCCACCGAAATGTTCGATGACGACATTGTGGATGGTGATGTCAAAGAAGCCATCATGAGGGCTATAGCTGTGCTGGAGGAGTTGGGAGCCACGTCTGAGGACACAAACCTGCCAACCTCAGCGGGCAGCGGAGCCGTGTTTATCGCCACCGCCGACGTAGACTCCGCGGCGTACCATAGCGACTGGCTGAGGAGCAGGGGAGACCTCTACGACTGGAATACACGGACCAGGTTAGAGTCGGCGTCATTAGAGCCGGCGTGGGCGTACATCAAAGCCCAGCGCATTCGGGAGAAGCTACGCCAGGAGTTGCTGGAGGCCTTGGACAAGTACGACGTGCTGGTCATGCCAACTGGACCTGTGGCCGCGCCAACCATCGCAGCGTCCACAGGCAAACCAGGAGGCTATTACCAGGGCGATCGTGACCTGGTACGCAGGCGATACACCAGCCCTGCGCCTCTGGCAGGACTGCCCGCCATTTCCGTTCCCTGCGGCTTTTCGGAGACGGGACTACCCATCGGCGTGCAGATCATCGGAAAGGCCTTTGACGAGGCCACGCTGTTCAGGGTCGGTCAGGCCTACGAATCGGCCACCGATTGGCACACGATGCACCCGGACATCTAGACCCTACCTCTCTCTGAGGACAGTATTGAAGGCGTCGATGCATCCCACTAACAGCGTCATGACTTCGAAGATCTGTAGTCTGCCAATCTCAGGCCTGATGTCCTTGAGAATCGACTGGATGTAATCGATGTTGGTCGAGCTATCCAAAGCGGCCGGACTCTCCTTGGCAGAGGCATCTACCACTTCTGGTCGCTCCGGCCTATGAACTCGTTGCCGGTGATCCTGATGAAATCGTTGAGGTACTCGACAGACATCTTGACGTGGTTATTGAAGTTAGACGTTGACTCTTTCTGCAGGTGCGACGCCAGCGAGTTAATAAGCTTCTGAGAGTTCTTTTGGCTCCGGTGCTCATAACAGAACATCCTCATAACCAGTTCGTTTCCCAGAGCTTCTTCGAACACAACTGGTGAACATCCCGCAAGAATCAGATCGCCGTATAGTTCCGTGGCGCGCGTTAGTAGCGTAAGCTGTCCCACCAGTGCCGGACCAGCCTCCCGCAGCTGCGTTCGCACTCCGCTGACGGCCTTTGCCTGAGGAGACGAGTTCCAGCCAGAGAGGCACATGGTCGCTGCGAACTTGTTGTCGTTCTCCAGGGTGGATTGCAAGCTGGCCGGGCCGAATTCGGGACCTAGCCGGAAGTAGACCTGGTCTGCGATGTTCGATGCACCGCTTATCAGGGGTTGTAACGACAGGAGTTGGGCGGCCAGTTCGTCAGAGTAGGCTACGGCAGTCTGAAGGTCGTGCCTTATTACTCTGGCCTTCTCCGCTAGCCGGTCGCTCTAGGATTCTTGCCATCGGAGAGTGTCTTCCCGGTGGGCGCGAGTGCGAACGTAGAAGATGGTCAGAATGGCGAGAATCGCTGTGCCGACGGCCATAAAGGCAGCGGCGGCGGCAACCCAGTCTGCGGTATTGGGTGGTATTCCCTGATCTCCATACTGACGCTGCCCCTGCTGAGGACAGCGTATAACGGGAGGCCATTGCCACTGAACGGCGTTTAGTCATACGCCATGCGGTGGGAGACCTCGCTATAGGTGCTGTTTATACATGAAATGATAATGGATGATTGGAGAAACACCAAATTAAGTTGGGCCACGGATTAAATGGACAATCCGAAGTGATGTTGATAAAGTTAACTAGTGAGTCCTCTTTAGACCTTCTTGGGATCTTCCCCTCATGCAAACGTTGCATGGTCGTTCGTCTGGGAACACTCGGGCAGTGGTCCGCATAATCGGGGTGTAGCGCAGCGGTAGCGCGCCTGTTTTGGGAACAGGAGGTCGCTGGTTCGATCCCAGTCACCCCGACCAATAAGTCACCGCATCAACAAGCCATCCATGCACTTGGGTGGCTTGTTTTGTCTAGTCATGATTCTGCGTTTGACAGCTAAGTTGACAGCTACCCACCATGTCGTCAGAGAAAACGGTCGGTCCCGGCAGCAGCACATAGCCATGACACGTTAGGGGAACGTCAAAAGCCTCATATAGGCTGAGTGCGGCATCGTTTGGTGAACCGGACTGCACATGATTTAACTGAGCCGAATATCCGAAACCGCGATCTGCGAATGGACCCCAAACATCACAGCTAGTTGTCCCACTACCGGACAGGTCTGCTGCAAGTAATATGGCGTCACGGGCTCCCAGCATAGACGGGTTTGAGGGTGTCAAAGCCAGTGAGGTGATCAATAGCTTCTCGAAATTGTCCTTCCTGTTAGTGGGGTCAGTACTGGCCATCATTTCGCGAACATCGTATAGGCTCGCAGCCCATATTTCACCGTCATCGTGGACTTCGGGCAGTCCTACAGGAAACCCTCCGTTCAATGTAATCTGCGATATATTTCCGAATTGGCCGTACGTCCACGGGCTGTTATCGTAAGAATGCGACCTTATGCCAATTGTTGAGTTGCCGGTCACGTATTCCCCCATTACTGGATCATCCATCAGCGAGAATGCGAAAGTGTCGCTCCAGCCTTCGCCCATGGCGCCGCTCTGAGCGTTGGAGATAGCATTAGCGTTGCTTGCGCCGCCAACCAGACGGTTTGTCACGCCATGACCGTACTCATGGACAATAACGTCTGGATCAAATGCTGAGTCTGCCCTTCTGGCCGAATCAAAAAGACACATTTGCATGATTGGATTGGATCCATCGGGGAGAGTGACGAAGGTAGCGTTATTCAGTAAATTATGCGCTTTGGCCGTCACTCTGTCGCTCTGAAGTCCGCCTCGGCCGAAGTTATCCTCTTGAAAATTTCCTGCCGCCTCGTCGAAACCGAGAGCGTAAAACCAGCCGTGGGCAACATTTGTCCAGTAGAAAATATTGGTTATAGCGGCACAGCTATCTGGAGGGAAAGTGCCGGAGACCTCCCATTCGTTTGTGAATGGGAAATCTAAATGGCCGCTGGGGTCTGAACAGCTTGTAAATGCAACTCCATCGCCGTTGTAGTCCTCGCCACTAAATACATTATTACCGACGGTGAAATACGAATTGAATGGACTGCCGTGGAAAGTAGCCCAACAGTCCGTTCCACCACTGTAGATTGGCGCGGGGCAGTCTCCTCCGGTTGCGGGATAGCCAGTGAATGACTCGACTGTTCTAGCGTCCAAGTCGGGATTGGGCACTCCCGCGTCAGAACCAGACAGGCTTCGTGGCGCCCTGAAGGCGGTGCCTTCGGGTTCGGTGTCAACGGTCAGGTTCCGCGAATAAAGCAGACTCCCATCCTCTGAACTCATTATAACGTGAAACACATTTCCATCATCTAAATCGGGAACATAGAGGTCCCATGCTAGTTCTGAGTACTCATCAAACGGGAAGTAAATCTGGGTCGGTGAAGGCAAGTCCTTGTAATAGTCTTCTGTTAGTTCGGTTGCCTGAGGACTCCGGCCCGCAGAGGACGCCTTAATCGCCGACCCGCCCAGAGCGTCTTCTGCCACACGCATGGCATTAACAGCGGTGATTTTGTGCGATATGCCGGTTTTGGGACCACCAGCAAATCGAGGAAGGTTTGCCCTCAGAATGCTACCGTCGTCGAGAACGTGCACTTGAGTTTGGCCGCCGAAAACCTGTATTCCGTCGTAGCTCTCTCGGAAAACGAGATGCGTCAGGCCGCCGTTCCCTGTTCGGAATTCCTGCTCGAGGACCAGGTAGGGGGAGCTTGCCTGACTGCTCGATAAACCTTGAAGGCCTTTCTGTGCGTTCAGGAAATCCCGCGCGACGGCCTCAGATTTTCCCGACCTAGGTCCTTGCAGAACCCCTTCTGAATTTAACAATGGCCGTTGGATGAGTCGGCGAGTAGCTCCGCTTCGTTGGCTTACGCGAATATCAAAATTCTCAAGTGGTGTGCGTTCTATTATTTTCGACATTCAGCCCTTTACATTCAGGTCCAGCGCGGACCGGAGATGCCTTATATGAAAAGATATTTTCGCGAACTTAACATAAGTCGAGGAAATTGTATAGACGGAATCCCTGAAACCAAAAATCATGACTGTTACAACGAGTGAAGCGCGGTGCGATGAGCTAGATGCTATTTAGATAGGCCGGAACCTGTACGCTGGTGTGTCGGTGCTAGTGGAGAGTAGACAGGTCAATGCGCTGCCAACGTGCCTACGGGTGCCTCTATAACTCAGGCGGCAAGGGGCGTTGGAGTCACCAGGTAGCATATATCAATTGCGAAGCTGGGACGCGGGTGGCTTCCGAGGCCGCCTGACACTTGCCCTCGCCATGTTTGCTGAGAGCCTAGAAGCAACTGCCATTGAGAGGGTGCGAACCCAAACCTCTGAGCCCAAGCCCGCTACCCCTCCGGCGCAACCTCTGGCGCGTGCACGAACTGGCCACGGCGCAGCCACAGGTCCACGCTGTGCAGACGCAGGGTAACCACATCTCCAGGCAGGACTGAGTTTGGCAGAGCGGCCCTGACCCTGAACGGGTAGTCCACCATATCCAGCATGGCGATAGGACGGTTGGGCTGGTTCTCTAAGACTGTGGCCGCAAACAGGTCGGACATATCGCCATCCTGAATGCCCAGCTTGAGGTACTTCAGGAACCAGTACCTACGCCGATCCTCCTCTATCCTCGATAGCTCTCGCATCTGCATGTCGGCCCGCTGCGCCACCGACGATATCTCGTCCGTCGAGTAGAGAGGCTGGCCTGTGTTGTTTAGGCTCTGGCTTATCTGCCGTTGCATCACGAGATCCGGGTATCGCCGTAGGGGCGACGTGGCCTGGATGTATGCGGCGACTCCCAGCCCGCCGTGGGGCGCTGGTGTTGTGCTAATTTCGGCAGGAGTGAGTCGATGGATAGTGGAGTACCACCTCAGCGCGCCGTTTCCCAACTCAACGCCTGGTGGAAGGTCGGAACCCAGGTCAGTCAGGTCTGGTGCTGTTTGGGAGCGGTATGCCGCCGGTATCTCCCGCTGTTTGCAGAATTCCGCCATCAGCGAGTTGCACAGGATCATGAACTCGGTCACCATCTGCCGCGACGGCGTGGACCTGGGTATCACTCGAACTGTTGGCCTGCTGTTCTCGTCCACCGATATGTTCATCTCCGAGCGTTCCAGGTTCAGCGCACCTGCCTCTTCTCGGCGGGCCCGTACTGCCTTGGAGATGGTATCCAGATGCGATATAACGGAGTGCCATTGGTGCGACGTATCGGATATCGCGGTATCGGCCTCTTCATAGGACAGCGCGGCGTCGTTACGCACAATGCTCGGCGATAGCGACCAGTCGAGTCGCTCCCCTGCGTCGTCGAACCTGATCGTCAGACTCAAGGCGATTCTCGTCTCGCCCTCATTCAGGCTTCCCTTCGAAGTGGAAACCTCTTTCGGGAGCATAGGCACCTTGCGCTCCGGAATGTACAGCGTTGCCATGCGACGGTCCGCTTCGATGTCCAGCTCGCTGCCGGGCGTAATCAGCGTTCCGGCGTCGGTAATATGGATGCCGACCTTGTATATCCCCGGCGCTTCTACCTCAAGCGAAAGCGCGTCGTCCCTGTCCTCCGTGCCGCTGTCGTCGATGGTCACGGTGGGCACTGATGTCAGTTCCAGTCTGTCAGGCTGGGCCAGTGCCTCGGTGTCGCTGGCTTGGTGGGCCTCTAGGTACGCAGCCTCCGAAAACCCCTCTGGGATGCCGTGCCGCTCCAGCTCAAGGGGCTCGTCGGGCGAGAACACGCCGGTATCGACGAGCAGATCGAAGGCGAGCCGCTGCATGTCGCCGGTAGCTCTTTGCACGCTATCCAGCAGGGACTTGATGACTGGTCCGCGGGTGTAGTTGTCGCCGTGGATGGCGAATCCTCGCAGGTCACGCAACAGCATCTGCTGATGCGGTGATAGGTCAGAGGGCAGTTGGCCGTCAGTCAGAGCCTCAACCAGCACCGCCGCATCATTGGCGTTATTGGCCTCACGCACTCGGCGCTGGCGAATCTCCTCGACAGCAGCTTCTGATCTGGGACTATACACGCCCTTTTCGCTGGTGAAAAAGAGCGTCTCTCGGTCCAGTTGCAGCAGCAAGGCCATACGTTGAGATGCTTCAGCGTTATCGCCCCAGCTTAGCTCCGCCAGGTCCTCCAAGGAGACTGGCCCATCCTCATCACGCACAACCTCCCATAGCTCCTCGATATCTATGGAGCTGGTCAGCGCCTCGGTCTCGGCCTTGAACTTCTCGATGTCAGCGTCGCTGGACGCGATGACACCGGTGGTCAGCACGATTCGCTCCGCCGGTATACGGGCCTCTTTCTTCTGCCTTAGAAGTAGGCGCACCCTGGTCGCTTCTACTTCTAGCACCTTGGCTATGGTTATCTCGCCGCTCAAGCGCGCGGCAACAAGTTCTCCAGATTTCATCGGTTAGTTTGGGGGGCCTCCTGTTTATTCCGAAACCATGTTAACCCAACAAAGGTCGTCCCGTTCGTGCTTACAAGCAAAACCTATGGGAAATCGCCAATGCTAATAGAGGCTAACCCCGTCTCCGTCCCGTGTGGGCCTTGTTAGACTAAAATTATGCATTCTGCGTTAAATACGGATCACATCTGTAGTGGAGGCCAAGCGATATGGGCATGGCCATAACATTTGTCGTCAGCATGATGGCCATACTTACGGTCACATTTACCCTAGGCCAGGACATGATGCAGGCCTTTACGGACTTTTCCGGTACGTGGATTCGCCAGGAGAGCAGGTTGGAAGCGCAGTCTGATACGAGGCTGTCCAGCCCCTTTGGTGCCACGATGGGTGAGTCGTCGACTATTAGTCTCATACTGGTAAATGATGGCGACGAGGTTCTGGGCTGGTTCCCGGACTGGGACCTTATTATCGAGACGCTGCGCCCTAGCACTCCCGGCATAAGTTACCTCACATATACCGAAGACGTTGTACCTGGCGATAACGAATGGACTGTGAGTGGCATATATAGGGACGCCGAAACGCTAACTGACGAGGTCGTTGACCTTGGCATTCTAAATTCTGGTGAGGAGATGATAATCCTTGCCAACCCATCTCCTGCTATCGTCGCCGGTTACTACGACAGGGCAGTGCTAGCAACACCTAACGGCATCTCGACCCAGATAATTTTCAAAGTCAGCGCGTTTCTGTATGTTGCGGATAGAGGTGATGGACTGGTCTACATCTACAAAGACGACGGGACCTACGACAGCGTGGACTTCTTTGATCCGGACAACGACGATGCCAGAGGAATAACCACCGACAACACCAACTTCTGGACCGTCGATGTGGATGACTTGCAGGTTAACAGCTGTCCCAGTTCCTTCAATGTGGCCACGCCCTGGTCGCTGGACGCTGCCAACGCCACTAGTACTGGTTTGACTACAGATGGCACCAACATATGGACCGTGGACCCAGACGACGCTCTTGTTTACAAGTACGATATGGTATGGGCTTCGGTGTCCAGTTTTGCCCTGGATGCGGCGAACGCCGGCCCGACTGGCATAACTACCGACGGTACAAGTTTCTGGATCATGGATGACGGGGACGACGTAGCGTATAAGTACACCCTGGCCGGCGTGCTGGAGTCCAGCTTTGCACTAACATCCGCCAATGCGGACCCAACAGGTATCACCACCAACGGGTCTCAGATATGGGTGGTGGACAGTGCCGACCTGAAAATCTATTCATACAGAATAGACGGCGTCTATATCAGCACCGGTGACATTTCTCTGACAGCTCCCAACGCCGATCCTCAGGGGATCACGGTACGCTCCAAGTGAGGGCCTGCCTGCCCGTATAGCTAGTCCAGGTCCGACAGCCTCGGCAGTATTTCGTTGGCGAGAAGCGTCATGGAGTTCACCCACTTGTCTTTGGGCTGCCACTCGTGACCCATCGCCAGAAGCACTCCGAAGCCGCCGACCTCGTCGTAGAGTTCCCGAATCTGCCGCTCCACGTCGTCGGGGCCGCCGACGATCCATACGTTGTCCATGAGGTATTCCACTGTGACCTCGGAGTCTGGCATATCGGGATCCAGCTTCATGAGATCCAGCACGCCCATGGCCTTCAGCAGAGGAATGAAATACTCATCGAAATCCCGCCTGAACACGCCGTTTAGCATGTCGTCCCTGGCCTGCTCTGTGGTGTCTGCTACGTAAATCTCCCTGGCAATGCGCCAAAGAGACCTGTCTGCGGTACGGCCCGCTCGCTGAGCGCCTTCTTCAACTGCCTCCCAGTGCGTCTTGACCTGCTCTGCGGGAACCAGGTTGATGCTCATAGGAATCCAGCCCCGCTCTCCCGCCAGACGCAGGGTTTCTGACCGAGGCGACACTCCTGCCACAGCAATCGGTGGATGTGGCATCTGGTACGGCCGCATGTGTAGACCCATGCCTATGACCTCGTCGGGCTCGGGAATGGTGAACTCCCAGTGCTTGTGCTTGTAGGTGCCCGGCTCGGGGTTGTCCCACATCTTCAACACCACCTCCACGGCATCCCTGGCCATACTACGATGCTCGCCGGTCTCCGGGTCAAAGCCAAAGACCTTGAAGTCGCCAACGTAGCCACCGGAGCCGACGCCCCAGCGAAAACGCCCATGAGCCAGCTGGTCCAGGAGCGCAATGCGGTGAGCGATCATGAACGGGTTGTGGTTGGGCATGCAGGTAACGCCTGTGCCCAGGATGATGTTCTTCGTCATTCCCAACGCCTTGGCGATGAACAGGTCTGGTGCGGGTATGTTTTCCCACACCGACGTGAAGTGCTCGCCGATCCAGGCCTCCGCATAGCCAAGCTGGTCCAGCGTCACAAGCTGCTCCAGATCGGCGTCCAGCGTTTCGGTGATGTTGGAGCCTGGCGGGTGCAACGGCATTGTGAAGTAGCCTAATTCCATTTCGGCCTCCTGGTTCGGTCATTTTGTGTTGACGGCGTGATATAGAAGGCAGTATAAGCCAGGGTGTTAGGCTTAACAATGCCTAACAAAACAGCTGTCTTTGACATTAGGTTGTGTAGAGGGTGGGGCGGTGTTAATCTTTTTTGAATTTCAAGAGACGTTCTACAAATTAAGGGAGTGGCGGTATGAATGAACTTGAGCATTGTGCGGTGCAAATTCTGGAAGGTCTCGCTGCGCAACCCGCCGCGCCCTTTTTCGAAGACAAGCCTGCGAAGTTCATACTCGATATACTTGCAAAGCTGGAAAGCGTCGATACCGAACGGGACCAGTTCGGTAACATTATCGCTCGCTACCGCAATCTTGGGCCTGATACCGAAGCCCGCCCACCTATCGCTTTCGTAGCCCACATGGACCACCCCGGCTTCGAAATATTCTTGGATAGTGGGCAAAACGATATCTATACTGCGAGGACCTTAGGCGCTGTGCCTGTGGCGTCACTCAGAAAGCCTGTGCCTGTTCTGGTGCTGACTCCTAATGGAGAGCGACTGCCTGCGACACTAGAACCCATGGACCAGGCCTCTGCGGACCAAGGCGAGAGATTAGTTGGCGTGCGTTTGCAGTCCGAAGCCGAGTTCCCGTTGCCAGCTGCTGTGATCTTCGACCTGCCGGATTTCAGCCAGGACGGCGACACTATTCGCATGCGGGCTGCTGACGATTTGGCCGGCTGCGCCAGTATTCTTGCCGCCCTGGAGCGCCTGGTGGCGGATGAGGCCGAGACCGACTTCTACGCTGTGTTTACCCGAGCAGAGGAGGGTGGCCTATTTGGCGCACGCCTCATGGCAGAGGCAGGTACGCTTCCTCAGGATACGCTGGTTGTATCCGTCGAGACCAGCTCGATCATACCTGGCGTAACTCAGGGCGACGGCCCGATAATTCGCACCGGTGACCGCGCGTACACGTTCGACTCGGATGCGGAACAGGTCTTCCATATCGCTCGAGACCTAATCCTCAAGCGCAACCCCGACTTCAAAACGCAAAGGCATCTCATGAGTGCCGGCGGTTGCGAGGCCACGGCATTCGCTGTCTTCGACTACACGGTTACCGGGCTGGCATACCCTCTGGGCAACTGGCACAACGCTACGACGACCATACCGGACCCGGACGGTGGCGTAGATTCCGAGAACATTAGCCTGTCTGATTACCTGAATGGCGTGGAACTAATCGCCGAGTCTGCCATCCGAGTGGCACAGCGGCGCAACTCACCCACCCGCAAAGCCATACGGAGCATACCCGATGATATTCGTGAGAGGATGACAGGCTCCGCGGGGCGCTAACTGGCCTCGCTGCGGTCCCAACCCTCCTGCACCCAGTACCCGACCTCTGGCACCTTGACCACTGTCGGCAGGCCTTGCGCTCGCTTGAGTCGCTGGATGTTGTACAGGTGTGTTATCTCCTCAAAGTACATGTGCCGGAAGGTGGCCTCCAGCGTCATCTCGCCTTCGCTGGGATTGGCGTCTGGATTCATTCCCGTGGGGTGGGCCTTTATCATGATGTCCCACTGGGGTGTCAGGTTATATCGCAACTTGTGGCTGCGCAGGAAGCCGAGGTCCCTCTGGGCCAGCACCTTTTGCGTGAGGTTGATGGCCTCGTTAAGCTTTTCGAGTAGTATCGGTAGCTCCCAGTACCTGTCGTCGGGCAGGGCACGGTCGAAATCGGCGTTGGTCACGTGTTCGGCGTCTGTAATGCCATGATCGCCGTCTGGGAAAAGGGTATCTCCCCATCGCAGCATAAGCCAGCGATAGAGTAAGGAAGCCATGTGGCTAAGCTGTCGTCGAATGCTCCAATCGGCCCAGGCCCACTGCTCAGACGTCCAGTCCAGTTGCTCATCCGTTAGGCCCCGAAGCTCTGGAGCGATGAGAACGTAGAGTTCTGCGAATTCAGGGAACAGGCTTGCTGCCGAGCTGTCATCTGGTAGTTGTTCTTGCGTCAAAATGGCCTCTTTTGTTTTGTCGAATTCCGAACGCTATTATATATAGAACTTAGCTATTCTTGACAGCGTCATGCCCTTGGATTAACCTGAAATTCGTAGGTAAGTTAACAAATTACAACGGCTTTGACGGAGAAGAGTAATCGGGTTACGGTCGGCTAGCGAGTCTGGTGTGGTGAAAGCAGACACGGCGCGTCCCGGCGAAGATCACTCCTGAGCCTTGCCCCCGATATTTTCGAGTCGTCGGCAATGCATCGTGTGGTGCACGAAACCAGCAATAGCGGCGGAAACGTAGGCGGCGACGGACTAGTCCTCCGTTATCTTGGACGGCTCTACAAGCGTCTTTCCGAGATGCTTTTGGAGGATATGAGTGCCCCGGTATGGCCGGGGAAACTGGGTGGTACCGCGGAAACTTCCGTCCCTGATTGGGGTGGAAGTTTTTTTGTTTTTTGGATTGTAGGCACAGGTATATGAAAATCACGAAAGTACTTGGGTTAGGCTTGAGCCGAGAAGCAGGCGGCAACCACTGGACCCACAAGCTCTTCGTGGAGAACGCAGAGCTCTACCTGCCCTTTCTGGAGCAGGGCAAGGAGCGTGCGCTTCATGAGGCCATAATGCTTTCGCAACTGCTTGAGGAGCAGAGCGTGCCGACCAACAGTAAGTTGTTGGACGTCGCGTGTGGCATAGGCCGACACGCAGTCCTGATGGCCCAACGCGGTTATCAGGTCAGCGGTCTGGATATTTCCCCCTTGTACGTGGAGAAGGCCCAGGAGTACGCGTCAAGTCAGGGTGTGCAAGTCGATTTCCAGTGCGGCGATGTTCTCCAGGTCGCCAGCTACTTAGGGAATGCGGCACCCTTCGACGCCATCGTTAACATGTTCACCTCGCATAGCTACTACGGCTGGGATGGAGACCTGACGACGTTTCGACAGCTCCGTGAACTGGCATCGGATGACGCAGTGCTGGTTATTCTTACTTCGAACAGGGATGCCATCGTTCGTAAGTTCACGCCGGAGGCCATGGACAAGGCCGGTGATATCCGAATCCTTCAGCTCAGGTCCCTGGACCTGGAGACATCGACGTTGCATAACGAGTGGGAGTTTTTCGAAGGCCAGAACGAAAGTCTGAAGCTAAGCCTCAGCATCCATATGGAGCATCGCCTGTACAGCTTGCATGACATGAAGCGTCTGCTGGAAGAGGCTGGCTGGACATACGTGAAGGCCATGGGCCAGTCCGACGATGCCAGCGATGCCGGTGATGAAGCAGGCGGGCTCATTCCACTGACGATCGACTCCAACATCATGTGGGTAGTGGCGCGTGCTTAAATCATGTCAGAGTTTGTGATGAACGAAGAAGAACCACGCCTCAAGGGATGGCCGACTCCGCCGGGCCTTTGGCTGCGGCTAAAGCCTGAACCGCGTCGCATACGTCATCAGCCCACCGCTGCGGAATCCATATTATGGGCATCACTGCGTAACCGCAAACTGGGTGGCTTTCGCTTTCGGCGTCAACATGCAATTGGCCTCTTCATAGTTGATTTCTATTGTTCTGACCTGAAGCTGGTGGTCGAAGTAGATGGCCAGATTTACAAAGGAAGACGTGACGAAGATGAGGCTCGCGATAATTTCTTGAGGGAACGTGGATTGTCGGTTCTGCGATTCTCAAACGATCGGGTCGAAGGCGCGTTAGATGAGGTCTTGGCCGAGATAGCTAAGATAAGGGATGCGTTTAATAATGAGGCCGTAAGCGAATGATCTTTCCTGGCGTTTCTACTTCACTCCTGCGTTTTCGGCAGTCAGCCGTGGCATTAGTGCGCCCCCTCTCCGTATGCGGAGAGGGGGTTGGTGGAGAGGTCGTATTGGCTGAGGCAGACCTACCCAATCATCTCCCACTGCTCCATAGCCATGCCGTTGTCGAAGCGAATAAGCGACATGTGGAGCGTATCATCGTATCCGTCGCCAATCAGACGCCATCGTGTCAGGACGCAATCGCCATCCGACACCTGGTCCTCAATTTCATGTCGGGGTTGAGGTTCGGCACGCCAGGCCCTAGAGAGCGCATATTCATATGCGCGTCTGCTCCGAATCTCCATGCCGTTGGTTCCGTGGTACACAAAGTCTTTAGCGTAATACGTCGCTACGTGGGTTGCAGCCGGATTATTCCGACCCTCTTCCATCATGAGGCGCACGTTGGCCTTGGCGATGTTAGAGAGCATGGCCGCCACATCGTTAATGGCCTACGGCTCCTCCGCGATCAAGCCTTCTGTGAATCGAAATGCAGTGGCCCCGAGCATGTCCCAGCGCTCACCAGTCGGCGGGTAGGGGACGAGACCACCGTTGCCAGTATGCGTGCCCTGGATTCTGTAATAGAGCCCCAGCCGGTCTTCTTCCGCCACCATATCCTCGGCCGATCTGGTCAGATCAGGAAAGCTGGTGCGGATCGAGTCGATCAGGTGGCTGAAACCGTCAGGTCCTGCTGGCAGGTCCCATGGCCAGTGAGGTGGCTTGGCGTTGGGATATATAAGCTCGTTCAGCGCTTCCAGTCGGCCGTCGCGCCAAACTTCTTTAACCAGCCGACGGACAATCCCTTTATAATTATCAGGCATGTGGCATCGTTGTCGTAAGTGGATACCTATGATGCCACAGATTTTTTTGTATTTATACGAGAATTCTAACTCGAAACAGAATCGAAGTAACAGCACATTGAGGAGACCTACAAGATGTTCAAGCCCGTGGACTCCAAGGCGGACTTCCCGGCCCTGGAAGAGAAGATACTTAAGTGGTGGGAAGAAAACGATATTTCGGCCAAGTACCGCAAGCGTAATGAAGGCGCAGACAAGCGCTCGTCCTTCATCGACGGCCCTATTACGGCGAACAACCCCATGGGCGTACACCACGCCTGGGGCCGCTCTTACAAGGACCTTTTTCTGCGATTTAAGGCCATGCAGGGCTACGACCAGCGCTTTCAGAACGGCTTCGACGGCCAGGGCCTGTGGATCGAGGTTGAGGTCGAGAAAGAGCTAGGCTTCAAGTCCAAGCGCGACATCGAGGCCTTTGGCGTAGACAAGTTCGTGACCCTCTGCAAAGAGCGCGTGGACCGCTTCGCCAAAACCATCTCGGAGCAGTCACAGCGGCTTGCCTACTGGATGGACTGGGACAACTCTTACCACACTAAAGATGACGAGAATAACTACACCATCTGGCACTTTCTCAAAGTCTGCTTTCAGAAGGGCTGGATGTACGAGGGTCGAGACGTCATGCCCTGGTGTCCCCGCTGCGGCACGGGACTCTCCGAGCATGAGATCGTCACCGAGGGCTATAAGGAAATTGTTCACCCCGGGCTCTTCGTGAAGTTTCCCATCTTGGACCGGGACAACGAATCCCTGCTGGTATGGACTACTACTCCCTGGACTCTGACCTCGAATATCGCGGCGGCCGTTCATCCTAAGAAGACCTACGTTAAGGTCAAACAGGGCGACGACGTTTTCTACATGATCAAGGAACGGGCATCCATAATTCGTGGCGAGCACGAGATCCTCGAAGAGTTACCTTCCTCCCAACTGGTTGGACTGCGGTACAAAGGGCCCTTTGATGAGCTAACGGCTCAGAAGGGCATCGAGCACCGGGTCATCGTCTGGGATGAGGTCACCGAGGGCGAGGGCACGGGCATTGTGCACATCGCGCCGGGCGCCGGTAAAGAGGACTTTGCCCTGGGCGTTGAACAGGGCCTGGACGTTCTGGCACCGCTGGATGAGCACGGAGACTTTATTGAGGGCTTTGACTGGCTCACAGGTCAGAACGTTTACAATGTCAACGACGCCATTTACGCCAGCCTCAAGGAGAAGGGCGTATTCTACCGCCTCGACCAGTACTCCCACAGGTACCCTGTTTGCTGGCGTTGCGATTCTGAGCTGGTCTTCAGGCTGGTGGACGAGTGGTTCATCTCCATGGATGAGCTACGCCACAAGATCGCCGTCGTCACCCGCAAGATCAACTGGGTGCCGTCCTTTGGCATGGAGCGCGAGCTGGACTGGCTCCGCAATATGGACGACTGGATGATATCCAAGAAGCGCTATTACGGTCTGGCTTTGCCCATCTACAAGTGTGAATGCGGCTGGGTCGACGTCATCGGTTCCGACGCCGAGCTTAAGGAGCGCGCCGTCGAAGGCTGGGACCAGTTTGAGGGCCATTCGCCTCATAAGCCGTGGATTGATGCTGTGAAAATTCAGTGCGGCGATTGTGGTAAGAACGTCTCGCGCATTTCTGACGTTGGCAACGCATGGCTGGATGCGGGCATCGTGCCGTTCTCCACGCTGGAATACCGTCACGACAAGGACTACTGGAAGAAGTGGTTCCCCGCGGATTGGATCTCCGAGAGCTTCCCCGGCCAATTCAGGAACTGGTTCTACTCGCTGCTCACCATGAGCACGGCACTGGAAGACACTGAGCCGTTCAAGGCCGTCTTCAGCTATGCGCTGATGCGAGACGAGAATGGCGACGATATGCACAAAAGCAAAGGCAACGCTATCTGGTTCGAGGACGCCGCCGACCGCATGGGCGTCGACTCCATGCGATGGGTATTCGCGCGCCAGAACCCAGCGGCCAACGTTAACTTCGGCTTTGGCACGGCGGACGAGGTGCGAAGGCACTTCATCATACCTCTGTGGAACGTCTACTCATTCCTGGTCACCTACGCCAATATCGATCAGTACGACCCGACGAGTCCTGCGCCGCCTGTCGCCGAGAGGTCTGAGCTGGACCGCTGGATTATCTCCGAGCTTAACGAGCTAATAGCAGAGGTCACGGACGCGCTGACCAAATTTGAGCCAGACAGGGCCGCCCGCGCTGCTGAAGGGTTCATGGAATACCTGTCTAACTGGTACGTCCGCCGCAGTCGCAGGCGTTTCTGGAAGGCCGGGCTGGTTAGCGAACAGGGCGGCGACCAGGACAAGCTGTCTGCCTACTCTACCCTGTACGAGTGCCTCACGAAGCTGATTCGGCTTTTAGCACCGTTCATGCCGTTCATGACCGAGGACATATACCAGAATCTGGTGCGGTCGGTGGACGGCAAACACGAGAGCATTCATCTGGATGATTACCCCGTTGCCGACGAATCGCTGCTGGACCACGACCTGTCCGAGGCGGCGCGTCTGGCGATGCGCCTGTCAAGCCTGGGCAGGGCCTCGCGTCAGAACTCGGGGCTTAAGGTGCGCCAACCTCTGTCGGTGGCTGTCGTTAGCCTACCCAAAGCGTCGGAGCGCAAGTACCTGAAAGAGATCGCCGTTCAGCTCAAGGACGAGTTGAACGTTGCGGACATCAAGGACGCAAGCGAGGTTGAGGGTGTGTTGCGGTTCGAGATTCGACCCAATTTCCAGCTGTTAGGTCCCAAGTACGGCAAGGATATGAATAAGATACGAAAGCTTCTGGAGGATTCGGACTCCTCAGTCGTTGCCGGTCAGGTGGCGTCTGGGTCCACCGTCAAGCTGGACGGGTTCGACCTTCTTCCTGAAGAGGTCCTAGTGGAGCAGTACCCTCTTGAAGGTTATTCGGCGGCCTCTGAAGCGGGCTATGCCGTGGCCGTCAGCACTGAGATCACAGAAGAGCTGCGTCTGGAGGGACAGGCTCGGGAGCTTGTTCATCGAATTCAGAACATGCGTCGGTCTGCCGAATTCAACATATCTGACCACATAACGACTTACTATCAAGGCGATGCGGAGCTGTACAAGGTCATCGACGTGCATGCCGAGTACATTCGCCAGGAGACGCTGTCCGTGGAGTTGATCAAGGCCGCTCCCGCAGAAGGCGCTTACGTGGAAGAGCAGGACATGGACGGGGTCGCCGTGACACTGGGTATCAAGAGAAAGGTCAAATCTTAAAACACGTGAGCTGCCTACACTTGTCATTCCGAGAAGCGGAGCGACGAGGAATCTTAAGCCTTCGTGTGCGCACTAGGCTGCGCCCTAGATTCCTCGCTACACTCGGAATGACATAGGGCTAACCGGTTTATTTTGAAACAGGAGAAAGCAATGAAATATCGAACGCTGGGCCGCACGGGCATTCAGGTTTCGGAGATAGGCTACGGCTGCGGTGCCGTCGGCGGCCTTATGGTCAGGGGCGACCGCACCGAGATGCTGGACGCCGTGAAGCTGGCCATCGACTCTGGCATAACCTACTTCGACACGGCGCGGCTCTATGGCAACGGCGTCTCGGAGACCAACATCGGCTGGGCGCTCAAAGAACTCAACGCCGACATTGTGTTGGGAACCAAGGTCAAGCTAGAAGTCAGCGACATGGCGGACATAGAGAGCGCCGTTGTGCAGCATGTAGAGGGCAGCCTTCAGCGTATGGGCCGGAACAGCGTAGACCTGGTGTCGTTGCACCATCCAGTAGGTCCGGCTCGTGACGGCGACAGGCTTCTCACTGCCGAGGACGTAGACGCCGCCGCACGAGGATTCGCCACGCTGATGCAGCAGGGCAAGACGCGATTCTGGGGCATGAACGCCGTTGGCGATACCGATACGATTCACCAGTGCATGGACTCCGCGAAGCCCTTTGGAATGCAGGCGGCATATAACCTGCTCAATCCCTCCGGATCCAGCGCGGTGCCGTCGGGATACCCTTTCCAGGACTACCGCCAGCACATCAAGAAGGCAGCCGATGCCGGCATTGGTGTTTTCGCCATACGGGTGCTGGCTGGTGGAGCGCTCAGCGGAATCTCAGATAGGCACGAGAACGCCTCGCCGCCGCCCGCTCCCATGGGCTCCAGTGGCACCTACCAGGAAGACCTGGATCGCTCCAGCGCCTTCCGATTTCTTGTAGATGACGGCTACGTTAGCAGCCTAATTGAGGCGGCGATACGCTTCTCACTGAACAACGAGCACATATCCACTTCGCTTATAGGCATCGCCAACATAGGGCAGTTGCAGCAGGCCATCGAGTACGGCAACAAGGGACCATTGCCCGCCGAAGCTATCGAGAAGCTAGAGAGTGTCTGGGCAGGCTTCGCCAACTATGGTCTCCCTAATCCGTTTAGATAATTATGGAAGTGGCCGAACAGCGTGCATCCGAAATTCGTAGGACAGAAAATGCGAATTCTAGTAGCTGACGATGATCGGGAGATAGCGCGGACCGTCCGGGCGTACCTGGAGGAGTTCGGCTACGAGGTCACGTCCGCCCACGACGGCAAGACCGCGCTGGAGAGCTTCCACAACGAGAAGCCTGATCTTGTTGTGCTGGACATCATGATGCCGGGGATCAACGGCCTCGACGTCGCCAAGACGCTGCGGTGGGAGTCCGAGGTCCCGATCATCATGTTGACCTCCAGGGTTGATGAGGCTGATAGGCTCGTTGGCCTGGAGCTTGGCGCCGACGACTACATCACCAAGCCATTCAGTCCCAGAGAGGTCGTGGCCCGCGTGCGCGCCGTTTTGCGCAAAACGCAAGGACAGGCCCCGATTTCCAATGTGCTCAGGTCTGGCCCTGTGGCAATGGATACCGACGCATACGAGGTCACGCTGGATGGCGTTCCTGTTGAACTAACACGCACTGAATTCTCTCTGCTCAAGGTCTTTACGGAGAACTCAAGTCGCGTGATGACCCGGCTGAAGCTCATCGACAGCGCGCTGGGTTACAGCTACGAAGGCTTCGAGCGCACTGTTGACGCGCATGTAAAAAACCTTCGCCAAAAGGTAGAGCTAGACCCCAGCAAGCCCCAGCAGATCGTGATCGTTTACGGAGGGGGCTACAAATTCGTGGGGCAGACCGATGGGCCTTAGCTTCTACAAGAAGATTCTGCTGGCCTTCGTGCTGGTCGTCTTGGCCAGCACTGCACTTACGGCCATCTTTGCCAACCGTTCGGCCACGGCAGGACTGAGCGTATTTGTCAATCGAGGCACCGAGCTGCGCGCCCAACGACTTGCTCCTGCCCTCGGCGACTATTATTCAGGCTCAGGCAGTTGGGACGGCATTGGCGCAGTCCTCGAGCGAAACCTGGCAGTTATCGAAGGCAGCAACAGGCGAGGCAAATCATGAACGGGAAAAAACTACTGGTAATTGGCGGAGCAAGCGTATTAGCAGTCGGAATCGTGGGCGCATCAACGGCCTTTGCGCATCCCAAGGGTGCCGGGGCACAACCTCGACAGGCCATCGTGAACTCCGTGGCGGGCGTTCTGGATATGGACCAGAAGGACCTCATAGCGGAGCTAAGGTCTGGCAAGACTCTCGCTGAAGTTGCTCTGGAAAACGGCGTGGAGGTGGATGACGTCATCGAGTATCTGATTGATGAGGCGGGTGAGCGGCTGGATACGGCGGTAGAAAACGGCAACCTAACCGAAGATGAGGCTGCTGATAAGCTCTCTTCTGTCGAAGGGCGCATCACCGAACTTCTGGATAAGGTCTTGCCCATGGGAGGTAACATTGGCCAGAAGATGAGGCATCGCGGCGGGCACAGCATCATCAATTCAGCCTCCGACGAGCTTGGCCTGGGCAAACGAGATTTGGTGGAGCAATTGCGGGGCGGCAATACCATCGCAGGTCTGGCAGCCGAGAACGGAGTCAGCACCGACGCCATAATGGATACAGTCGTGGCCGGAGCGAGCAAAGGCCTTTCAAAGGCCGTGGAGAATGGCGCCATCACTCAGGGGAAGGCGGACGAACGTCTGGCTATGATCGAAGAGAAGGTCACGGAGGCCATGGACAAGGCCTGGTTTGCCAATCAGGGAGAACGTGGGCAGCGTGGACGGAGCCATGGATTTGGCAAGGACAACAACCGGGGCTTGGGAGCTTGGGAGGGCGGCCGGAGGCACAGCGGCGACGAAAACACTGGCGTAAGTTTTAGGCAGAGTCGCGGATACAGCGGCGGGGAGTCTTCCGAATTTCAAGGCTTTGGCGGCGGCCCGATTCAGTAGCCATTAGATTCAAGTTAGGTACAGCACTCTCTCAAGGACCACAAGAATCACAGCAGGGACGAAATTTCTAGTTTCGCCCCTGCTGTGATTCTTGTGGAGTAAGCCTGAATAAATAAGTGACACTGGTGATACCTGCCATACCCATAGTTTTGTGAACTGATACACAATGTTGACAAAACTATATGGCGTAGTTTATTTTCTTTGCAAAACTATTCTCTCTTTAACAACCTATGCCGATATCTTTTATTAGTGTGGACGGAACAGCACCGCGAGGACGCTTTGATGAAGCGAAACTGGGGCAGTTTTTAGAAGATACAATTTTCCAAGCCGACCAAGCCCTTTTTTAAGGGCAGAGGATCGGCTTTTTTTGTTTGGTGAGTGTCTTACCGGAGAGGAAGATCAGGGACAAATGATTCAACACATAAATTTGCTCAGAAGAAGCGAGCTGTTCAGTCAACTAACGGAAGATGAACTCTGCGTCTTAATGCCATTTTGCACTGACGCTGTCGTTGCAGAAGATGGAATGATCTTTAATGAAGGTAGGGAGGCCTCCCACGTTTATGTGCTCACCAAAGGTAAGATAGCTCTTCAGAGGCACATCAGGGCACCTCACGCCAGACACTCCCGGCGCACGACGATTACGCTGTGCTATCCCGGCGAAACGGTAGGCTGGTCTGCATTAATGGACCCCTTTAAGTACACGCTGTCTGCCGTGGCATGGGAGTCCAGCAAGCTCGTCAGGATTGATGCCCTCAATCTGCGAAAGGCCCTCGCGATTTATCCAGAGGTTGGTTACAAGGTGACCACCGCGCTGGCAGAAGTAATGTCCCGCAGGCTGCGACACACGATCGACTCGCTTATAAACCAGCGCGAGATATCCTTCTTGAGTTTGAACGAGTGCAATCATACTGACGTAGCGTAGCAAGATAATCTAAATGATTCTGAGCACAAAAAATGGGCCTGACCATTGAACTCTTGTGGTCAGGCCCATTTAGATTCAAATCAAAAGATTAAGTTCGCTCGCCGTCTATGTCGATGATCCGGGTTATCGCTCGTCGACGCAGATCGCATAAACGCGGAGACGGCAGGCGTTATCTGGACCTATCGCCCTGACTCTCCAGCCGCTTCCGTCCTTTAGGGGCAGGCTTTGCGTAATTCTGGCTTCATCATGGGTAATGCTGAAGCCGCCTCCTAAGACTACTCGATCAACAGGGCATATCGCTTCGAGTGTTCGGTCTTCTTCCTCCGAGTCGTCCACAGCGGCTACGTATGTCCAGCCGCCCAGGTCCTCCTGGCTCACCCTTTGAACCTGCCTCTCCGTCATCCCCTTTGCTTCCTATATCACCCTTGTTGCCCTTGTCGCCCTTTTCTCCCGTGGCGCCTGGGGTACCTGCGGGACCACCCGGAGTGCCTGGCTCTCCCTTAGGCCCATCTGGCCCTTCCCAGCCTTGTGGGGGCCTAGCAGACCAGTGATCCCCTGTTCTCCACGGGTTCCCGTAAGTCCGATCGTGCCTTGGGGACCTACAGTGCCTGTGTCCCCTTGTTCTCCTATCGGGCCCTTGTCACCTTGCACGCCCTTTTGTCCTCGGACGCCTATGCGGCCCTTCTCGCCCTCTGGCCCCTGTGGTCCTTCGGTACCCACCGGCCCTAAAGTTCCCTGTGGCCCTTGCGGCCCGAGAGGACCTCGATTTTCACCCGGAGGCCCCTGAATTCCTTGAGGGCCACTGGGTCCGGCAGGGCCACAGACTCCCGCTTTTCCTGTAGGCCCAGCTGGTCCTTGAAGGCCCTGCTCTCCTTATTTACCTTGCTCACCGGGGGCGAATTTTTCTTCATCTTCATCTTCGTCGCCTTCGCCCTCAGACGATTCTTCCAGTTCCTTTAGCTTGTTGGCCTCCCAGTCGGCATCTGTTTCTTCGGAGGATTCCTCAGACTTGTCATCTGCGTCTACCGTGTCGTCATCGTCGCCACCGAAGAAACATGCGGTGGTTAGCAGACCAAGCAATAGAACAATAAGCACTAATTTTCGCGTCATCCCGGTTGTGTCGCCTCGATGTTATAGTGGTATCTACCAGTAATTAAACAGAAGCGGGCATCGGTATAACGGCCTCCTGCGTAAGTCTTGCGGAGGGCATTGTTGACCGCTCTACAGGTTTCGACAACAGATGGTGCGCCGTTCCACGGGCGAGACGATTTACGAAGATAAGGTGGGACGAGTAGCCTGGGATGGCACGGGTTAAATCAGTCTTGCAGGGGTGAGATTAATGGCGAAAGTCGTGTTACTTACCGATGAAGTAAGGGGAGACGTGGAGGCGCTTATCAAGAACTTCGACAACCACGGCTGCGGATTTGGCTACGACGCTGATACCCAGAGACTCTTCAGGGTGTTGCTTGATGCGATTGATAGGGGGCAGCAGATGGTTAATGACGGCTTCAGTGATGGGCCCTAGGAAATATTATTAGCCGTGGCTCGTGGGATACTACCAGGCTGCCAATAAAGTCGGCAGCGCCCTATCTGCACAACTCAAAGCGGCTAGCTAGAAGGAGATTAGTCCGTTAGGCATGGTGTACACGTAGAACTTATGCCCTTCTGGACATGTGACCTCTTTGCCGTGCCCACCCTCATAGTCCTGGGTTTCCAGTTCCAGATGTGGTATCTCGGAGATAACGACCATCTCGTGGTCTTCATCAATTGTTACGGCCGTCGGCTCACGACCAATAGGGCAAGAGATTATCTGAAAGCCAATTCCCATAATTATTTAAGACCTCATCTGTGGAAACAGGACCACTTCGCGAATGGTCTTGTTCCCTGAATATAGCATAGCTAGCCTATCAATCCCAATGCCCAACCCTCCAGTGGGCGGCATCCCGTGCTCTATCGCCACCAGGAAGTCTTCATCCAGCCGGTCTGTCTCTTCTCCGGCGAACTCCGAGCGCAAGTTCTCCTGGCTTTGGAAACGCTCCCTCTGGTCGATGGGATCGTTGAGTTCCGTGAAGGCGTTGCACAACTCCATGCCCGCCACGAATCCCTCGAAGCGCTCCACCAGCCTCGGGTTGTCGCTCTTGGACTTGGCCAGCGGGGACATCTCCACCGGGTAGTCGACCAGGAAGCATGGCTGGATCAGGTTGTGCTCCACCTTGGACGAGATGAGCTTGTCCATTAGGCCGGGCCAGCTCATCTGTTGGCCAACGTCTATCCCGATTTCAGCCATAGCCGACTTCATCGACTCTATGGTCGGGTGATCGAGAAAATTGATGCCGCTGTGCTTCTTGATCTCGTCGAGTAGGCTCAAGCGGGGCCACGGAGGTGTGAAGTCCAGCGTGTGACCATCGTACTCCACCTTTGCGGTGCCTAGTACCTGCAGGGCAACCGTGTGGACCATCTCCTCAGTCATGCTCATGACATCGTTGTAATCAGCGAAGGCCTCGTAGCTCTCCATAGTGGTGAACTCCGGGTTGTGAGTCTGGTCTACGCCTTCGTTTCGAAATATCTTGCCGATTTCGTAGACCTTCTCCATGCCGCCAACGACGAGCCTTTTCAGGTGAAGCTCCGTGGCGATGCGCAGGTAAAGGTCTCGGTTTAGCTGGTTGTGGTGCGTGACGAAAGGGTGGGCCATTCCGCCAGCGGGTATCGGAACAAGAATTGGAGTCTCGACCTCAAGGAATCCTCTGGCCGCCATGAACGACCGTATGCCGGTAACGATCTTGCTACGCATGATGGCGGCGCTGCGTGCCTCGGGGTTGGCAATCAGGTCCAGGTAGCGCTGCCGGTAACGTATCTCAACATCTGCCAATCCGTGCCATTTCTCTGGCAATGGCCGAATCGCCTTGCAGAGAAGGGTGAACTCCTTGGCTTCCACGGTTACCTCGCCGGTGCGCGTACGAAAAACAGGACCTCGCACGCCAACCCAGTCGCCGAGATCAAAATCTTGTAGCAGCTCGTATGTTTCTGTGAGGCCGTTGCGGCGGAAGAGCACCTGTATGCGGCCTTCGCCATCAAGCAGGTCTCCGAAAGAGGCGCGTCCCATGCCTCGGAAAGCGACCAGTCGACCGGCTACCGTGACCTCTTCGGTGCGTGCTTCCTCGGGGTTTTCGGCCTCAGAAGACTCGAACAGGGCAGTGGCTTCCAGGCTTGTGTGGGACCGATCAAACTTGTTGGGGTAGGGGTCTATGCCCTTTTCCCGAAGCCTTTCGAGCTTTTCGAGTCGCACTCGCATCAGCTCGTTTTCCGGCTGTGTCATTGGGTTGTCTCCTCGTGTAGTGATAAAGCTCTATTTCATCTTTGTGATCTTGAGCTTGATCACCTTGGAGGGAGTCTTAACCTGCACTACGTCGCCAACTTTGTGCCCGAACAGCGCCTGCCCAACGGGCGATTCGTTGGAGATCTTGCCTTCCAGCGGAGAGGCCTCTGCGCTGCCAACGACGATGTAGTTCTGCTTCTTGTGCTGTTCTGTTTCCACGGTGACCGTTGAGCCAATTTCCACGGTTTTAGATTTCCTATCATGGGAGGTTACAATTGCAGTAGCCAGGATGTTTTCGATGTCCTGGATACGCCCTTCAACAAAGGCCTGCTCGCTCTTAGCCTCTTCAAAGTCTGCGTTGTCCATGACGCCGCCGGAGTCATGGGCCTTGTGAATCTTCACCGCGACTTCTTGGCGTCGAACACCACGAAGGTGCTCCATCTCAGCCTGCAACTGTTTTAAGCCCTCTTCCGTTAGATAAGTCTGTCTCTGCACCATTTGTTAGGCTCCCAAAAACAAAGGAGCCAAGAGGCCGCAAATCAGCAGCTTCTCTCTTAGCCCACACCCTTCATTTTAGCTTTGAGACCAAGTTTTGTAAATCCGTTTGGCTCTTTGCTTTAACTAAGATGGTTATAATTAATCTGTAAACTTGCTTGGTTACAGTCCTGGCAATAGTCCTCGCAAAAACAGGCGTCACTGAGAACGGGATGCCCTTTGATAGGCAGTCGGCACGGCTGTGATGTCAGGAAAGGGCATTAGTCGGCAGGCATCGTGAGCCTATCGCAACGCCGTGTTTCGGAGATTGCGCCTTCAGGGTAGATCTGCTGCGGAACAGGTCGAATCAGTTCAACTATAGATTTTTATACTATTCCAATACTTGCACGATTCTGAAAAAGGAAGCCGGAATTCCGCTTTAAGGCCAAATTGGTGCCGTGATAGCATTTCAGAACCGTTGGGTAGAAATCTCTTCATCTTTGCGGTGTCGCTGGCCCGGGAACGCCCCAGGTACGCCTCTGTAATGCTAAGGTGGCCACGAAAATATAAGAGCGATACCGGTGTTAAGGAGATAATCCGCGGTCATGACACTAAGGATAACCGGAGGAGAATACCGCGGCCGTCGCCTGAGAGTGCCGAATAGTGCAGACTTGAGGCCAACATCCGATCGGGTTCGCGGGGCGATATTCTCAATTCTTGGACCGGACTTATTGGAGGACGCCAGGGTTCTGGACCTGTACGCAGGCACAGGAGCACTGGGCATAGAAGGCCTTAGTCGTGGTGCTGCGTGGGCGGACTTTGTGGAGGCTAATGGGCGGAGGGCTCAGCAGCTGCGGGCCAATCTTCAGTTACTGGAGTTGTCAGGTAGTTCAAAGGTCCATACAGGCAAGGTTGAAACGGTGGTGGACAGGTTGGACGGTGGTTACGACCTTGTGATGGCGGATCCGCCTTATTCGGTGGATGACCTGACAGAATTAATGGAGATACTTAGTAAAAAAGGTACACTAGCTAATGAGAGTGTCGTAGTGATTGAGCATCGCCACGATACCGTAATCGCTGAGGTGCATAAAAGGCTGGAGCTCGTAACCCGACGACGCTACGGTGACACCTCGGTCTCAATCTACCGGGCTGGAGCTATCGATGACTAAGGCTTTGTATCCAGGAAGCTTTGATCCTGTCCACAACGGACACGTGGATATTGTGGAGAGGGCCTCGAAGCTATTCGATGAGTTGATTGTGGGGGTGTACGATACACCGCCAAAAAACCTGATGTTCACTACAGAGGAGCGAGTAGAGCTATTCCAGGAGTCAGTTAAGAACCTGAGCAATGTAAAGATTCAGCCCTTTCATGGGCTAGCGCCTAATGTTGCCAGGGAAATGGGCGCGGAATTCATCGTGAGGGGACTACGCGCGGGCTTTGACTTCGAGATGGAGTTCGAGATGGCGCTAATGTGGCGCAACCTGGCTCCGGATATTGACGTGGTGTGCATGATGAGTTCTCTGGAATATCAGTTTGTGTATTCCAGCCGCATCAAAGAGGTGGCTAAGTTGGACGGCAAGATAGATAACCTGGTGCCGGCCCACGTAGCAACGGCGTTGTATGGAAAACTTTAGGAAGTAAAAATCCGGCATTTAGGGGGAGGCTGTATGGAAATCGGACATATCGCAGATGAGTTGAAGCTGCTGGCTAGCACCGGCACCAAGGTACCTGGGTTCCGCCGCAAGGTGATGGTCGACATAGACCGACTGATTACGCTGGAAGATGAGATGCGTCAGTCAGTGCCCGCCGATATGCAAGAGGCCAATGAGGTCATCAAGATGAAGGAGAGCATCATCAATCAGGCCTACATGGAGGCCAAGCGCATCCGGGGAGTAGCCGAAGAGGAAGCCACCGCGCTATCATCGGCCTCGCAGCAAGAGCATGCCACCATGGTCGACGATTCCGAGATCCTGAAGGCTGCGGAACTCAAGGGGCAAGAGATCAGGGAAGAGGCCGCCTACGAGGCCCAGCAGATTCTGCAGGACTCCCAACGCAAGGCCTATCGCATGATCAATGAATCCGACAATGCTGCCATGAGCAGGCGTGACGGGGCCGACCACTACGCTCGCGAGGTGCTCTTTAATCTTGAGGAGCAGATGGCGGACGTTCTGGGGCAGGTCCGACGGGGCATTGATGCACTGAAGCTGGAGATTGAGGCTTCCAAGAAGCAGCAACAGCACGTGCAGCAGATGAATAGCAATCTGGAGCAGATTCCCGCTTAGCTGAAATATTGGATAATAAAAAAGGGCCCGACTAATTCATCCGGGCCCTTTTGCTTTGTCTTCGTCGGTTGCTATGCGGGTTTGTAAGCCCTTATGTTCATGCTATGCACGTCCGATGCCCAGCTCTGTTCGCCCTCCCAGGGCCTGTCCTCCAGAATCTGCACATCCACAAAGCCAGCCTCTCGCATCTTGCCAAGGTAGATGTCCTTAGGCTCGGCTCCCGATAGGCACATGACCCAGTTCTTCTTGTCTTCTCTTGCCTCGTCCGGCAGTTCGTTCACCAGCAGCATGTCCGATATGTAGGCGCGGCCTCCTGGCTTCAATATGCGGAACGCTTCCTTGAATACCTCGCTCTTGTCCGGCGCCAGGTTGATCACGCAATTAGAGATGATGGCATCAGCCGAATTGTCTGCCAGAGGAGTGTGCTCCATCTCCGTCAGGTGGAACTCGACATTGCTCAACTCCAGCTTTTCTGCATTGGAGCGGGCCAGATTAATCATGTCCTCGGTCATGTCCACGCCGATGACTTTGCCTTCAGCGCCGACAGCCTTGGCCGTGATGAAGCAGTCGATCCCGCCGCCGCTGCCGAAGTCCACCACGGTCTCGCCCGGCAGTAGCTCGCCGATGGCCGTGGGGTTGCCACACCCGGCGGACGCCATGACCGCCTCTACTGGCAAGTCCTTGATAAGCTCTACGTTGTACAGCTTGCTGGGATCGTCGCAGCAGTCGGTGGAACAGCATGCGGTGGCATTTTGGGCCACCTTGGCGTAGTTGTCCCTGACCAGGTCCTTTACTTCCGCGTTGCTCATTTCCGTTGCAGAACCCTCTTGGATTTGAGCGGATGGCTCTTGGCAGCAGTCGTCAGAGCAACAAGCAGCCGCTTCTCCGGTCGATTCCAGCTTAATGAATTCGGTCATAATATGCCTCCTGTAATTTGTCGTATTCGTTGTCGTGTTGGATGCCACGCCTAGTTTTTGTCGCAGCCGCACGCAGAGTCCACAGTAGCGCCGGCCTCTTTCACTGATGCGTTCAGGTATGGCAACACGCTGGCCCAGACTCGCGCGGCAGACCTATATGCCTCGTGGCCCTTCTCGGTAAGGCTGCACACCTTGCGCTGCCTGCCGTCGATGATCTGGCGTTCGCACTCGACGTAGCCACCGGCCACCATCTCCTTGAGCGTCGGGTAGATCATGCCGTCGGTAGGCTTGCACCAGCCCTCGCAGCATTCCTCGATGGACTTCGCGATCTCGTACCCGTGCATGGGCCTCTTATAGAGCATGCCCAGCAGGAAATACCGAGAGGCGCTCTTCTTGATAAGGCTCTCCCAGTACTCTTCGGATACCAAGTCCGGCTTCGCTGTTATAACCATACCTGTCCTCGCTATGCCTTAGCTGCCAATATATTGGCTAGCTATATATTACTCGCGTAGGTATGTGTTGTCAAATGCTAGACTGACGCGGAAATCCAATTGGTCTAGCTCTCAGGGAATTCCAAGGAGTTAGCAGGGCCTGAACCCCGCCTTACTCCGCAGGCCGTCGTAGAAAATCGAGCAGGCGCACTACCGGATTGCGGCGACGAGGAACTCGGTATTCCTGGTCAGGAATACGGTCCTGGATTAGCTGGGAATATGGATTTGTCATCAGATAAGCTCTGCCGGTGAAATTGCAGTAACGCTCGGTTGTCCCAATTTCGGTATCCCAGAAGTCTTTGACTATATTCTTGCTGTCGTTTCCACTTTCGATCGCCCAATGATAATGATTCGATTGCCCATCCTGGACGTCTACTGCGATTCGAACACAGCGTCCTATAATTTTGTTGGCGCGGTACTCTCGCCAGAATAGTTCTGCATTTACTGCTTCCGGCGTTGGTAATTGCTCCCCAAATAGCTTATTGAACGCATTGATGAACCGCCTTGCGTAGTTGGTTAGGTCCTCGTCCACTTTCCACTCATACAGATACTCTTGTCGGATAGGTGGCCCCGTTAGGAATAACGCGGCATAAAGCACCACCGACTCACGCATGGCGGCAAGTGCAACCGGGTCCTTCGCTCTGGCTGCCAACCCGACCAGTGAAATGTCGCCCATCTCCTGAGCTGAAGTGCAGGCGGCGTCGGTGATCTTCGCTACGGTCCAATCAGGCATTGTCTTGGCCAACGCCCAGTACAGCGCGTCACGCCCACGAGGCAGGAGCTTGTCATCTACCATAAATAGGTGAGGAAGTTACATCGACTAGGCGCTGGAATTCGTCAAGCATGGCAACTTCGGGAGCGCGAGAGTCGGCCACCTCCTGAAGGGCTCGCATGATTAGGAAGTATTCTGTACGCTCATGTTTTTCATCGCCGTCCTGTAGAGATTATCGGGACCCAGCAAAAAAACATGATTATCAATTACGAGATGTGTTACTAGTACGTCTTGATCCAGGATGAATAAAGTCCCCTTTAGAACTGCATTGAGTGGTGGAATCGTGACTGACAGTGTCGATGCTTATTTTATTGTGCTTAACGCATTGAAGGTGTCATATTAGGGGTATTCATAAACAATGACGCGATTAAAAGCAAGTAGGCAATGAATTAATAGCATTGCTCGTGGGGCGGCTGTAGAGGTGATGGCCAGGATGCCGAAGCTAGACGCCCCTACTCTGGCAGGCTGTCGTAGATCATCTCGTAGCTGTGGTAGCGGCTTGCAGTGATGAAGCCCTCGTCCACACCGAACATGATGGCGCAGCCCGGCTCCACCAGGTGGGTGCAGTTGCTAAATCGGCAGTTGCTGGCGAACTCAACCATGTCCGGGAACCAGCCAGCCAGATCGAACTGCCGAAGCCCGCTCAGGCCGAACTCGCGGATGCCCGGCGTGTCCACAACCGAGCCGCCGATGTCCAGCCTATGCAGCGTGTACTGCGTGGTGGTGTGCCTGCCCTCGCCGCTCCACTCGCTGATCTCCCCGGTACGCAGGTCCAGGCTTGGCTGAATCTGAGACAGCAGGGAGGACTTGCCAGAGCCGGAGAGCCCTGTCAGTGCCGTCAGTCTGCCTCGCAAGAGGTCTGCTAACTCAGCGACACCCTCCCCTGTGACAGCGCTGGCCTTGATGACCGTGTGCCCAAGCTCCGCGTAGACCTTGGTAAGATCCAGAAACTCCTGGTCGTCCTCCATAAGGTCAGCCTTATTTACACAGATAACAGGCTCTAGCTCACCGATGTCCGCCGCGATGATGCAGCGATCGATAAGCTCTGGCCAAATAATCGGCTCTCGCCAGGAGGCCACGATGAGAAGCTGGTCTGCATTTGCAACCATGAGTTGCCTGCGATTGAAGTTGAAGGTATCAGGTCGCGTGAGCATGGTGCGTCTTGGAAGCACGCCCTCCACTAGGCCTTCACTTCGGTCCGTGCCGCTGACAAGCACCTCGTCGCCCACGGCCACGCCGTTGGTGAAGCCCGTTTCCAGCCCGCTAATCCTGCCCCTGAGACGACATCGCAAAATCCTGTCGCCAATTTCCACATTACACATGGCTGTGGTTACCGACATGACAATGCCTTTGGTGCCGATGTTGGTCTCATCGTGGAGAGCCGCCTGGCCTTCGATGGCTCCGTCGGCCCCTAGCGATTCTCGCTCGATACCCCGCCTGCGATCGCGCTCGTCTTCGGGCATGATGCGATCTCGCTCGGAGTACTGAGTCTCTTCCCAGTCGTCGTCGGCGCCCGTGCCCCAGTCACGTATTCTGGGGGCCTTGCTCTTTATGTTGCGCCGGAGGTCTCTTCGGCGGGTACGGCCACGGCGTGTGGTCTCTTCCTTAGCTATCCTTTCGTCGTGCTGCTGTACCTGTTTGGACTTATCCGGAGTTTTCTCATCTGCGTTCAAGCATGCCTCCAGGGCATCTCCTGATTTTGCACTTTTACACCTGGCAAGAAATTACTAATCGGCCTTACTTTATATTATAGGTTAGTTACAGGGTGGCACCAATTGCTCAGGCTGTGAGTAGGCGGACACGCCGTTACATCATGTCCTTGTAAACCTGTTGGCCCTGGCGGAAGAGGTCTGCCACCTCCTGCCTCTGCTTGTCGTTATAGAACCGACCCTTGGCTCGCACCCACTCCAGCGAAGTTTCGATGCGGTCGTCGAACCAGGCTGCCGCCGCCTTCTTCTCTGCGCTGTCTCTACCGGCCTTTATATAGATAGGACTTGTGTGCGCGAAGATTGGCTGGAAGAAGCTGTCCCTGGTGTCGCTGGACGCCTTGGCCGCAATCCAGCCATCGGCGTTCACGTCTACGTCTGCCTCTAACGTGCCGCTGGTAGAGCCAACCTCGAAGGTTTCTTCTGCAACTACGTTGCTGTTGTACAGCAGTTCGATGCGCTTGACCGGGTAGTGCGATTGCCACCGAATCGTGGCGGAGAACTTGTTGCCCACGTCGGTTTCGATTTCGTCGCCGGGCGCGTGGCCGTTTACATCCAGATACAGCGCAGGGCCGTTGGTGATGAACGTGCGTCCGTCCCGCAGCGCCTGCAACCACGACTCGTAGTCGAAGGCACCGCCCGTGTAGCTGTAGACCCGATTGGCCGAGCTTATGTACCAGTCGGATCCTGTCGAGGCAGGCAGGCGCATGCCAGCATTTAGCATCTGGTAGTAGATGTCGTACTCCGCTTCGTTCCAGCTTGGGTCGAACAAGTTGAAGGCGTCCAATTTTCCTAGCGCAGCAGCCACAGGAGCTTCCGTACCCTGACCGTTGTGGCACCAGATGACCAGCCCGCCCTGTCTTCGAACGTCGTCGCAGGCCAAGGACAGGGGAGGGTAGTCCGGCTCGAAGGCGTCGACAAGCACTCCTCGGCTCAGCGGTTCAACGGCGTTGCGGATATTTAGAAGCATTATGTGGCCGTAGCCTATGGTCCATGGCTCACGATTGTGACGAGACTCCTCGCCGTTTTGCACATAATGGTGGGCAGAGGAGAACTCGGTGAGCGCCCCGATGGGATACTTGTTGGTGGCGTACTCCAGGTTACCCCTCTTTAGGATGCTGACCGCTGTCATACGCAGGTCCTCGACTCGGGGGTCCAGCTGAAGGCGCTCGTCGGGACGGCTCTCTTTTTCATCGTAATGTATGTGCGTATTGCCGGGATGCCACCCCTCATTCGCCAGTCCCGTCCAGCGCTCCAGCGTAATTTCCACAGCCTCGGTCCCTGTGTTGGCGGCGTCGAGGTTGACGACGGTTGGAGTATATTCGGTGCCTCGTTCAATGACGATCCGCGTTGGGCCTCGGATGATGTCCACGTCAAAGGTCCCGTCGCTGTAGAAGAAGGGTGCGCCTGTGCCGACTTTGAGCAGCGCGTTTGGTGGTTGAATGAAGGCTCCTCTGGAGTCCAACACCTGTACTCGGGCCGCGACTCTCTCGCCGCTTGTCCCGTCGATGATTACGCCTGAAAGCTTCGTCAATTCCTGCGCTCCTTCATTCTTATATATGAGTAACAAAACCTTATTAGTGCATGGGATAAGGCTTATACCCCAGTGATATGGGTGTTTCTACCTACAGAATTTTGCGTGAGGCCCATGTGGTGAATGTGGGGAAGTTTGGACAAGAAAATTCCGAATATTCCTACAGATTTAGAATCCTTAATGCTGGTATACCTGATAATGAAGGGCCAGAGGCCTTATCGTGTGCTTATGTCAAAATTTGATAAGTATAAGACTTTGGTTAAATGAATTCCCAAATAATTGTACTGTAATTAAGGGATAAGACCAAATCTATAGGCGCTAGCCCCAGTATGAATTGCGTGCTAACCCAGTACTGGCCAAGTTAAAGCCATATTACCTTTAATTCGTGCTTAGTGAGCGTTCACCAATACCCTTCATGGGTACGTTTTTTAGCAGATATTTCGCCTTATGGTTGTGCAAAAGCAACTGACCTTAGGCAGAACGACGTGTCGTTCTATCAAATTACGAGGGGGCCAGTAACCAATGGCAAAGAATTCCGCCACACTGACGCTCAAGCTGCTAGAGGCGTACCGTGAATCTGCAGATCCGCAGGCTCTGCAGGCGATTCCGAACTTCCCGGGAGCCGTAAGAGGACCTATTCCAGATAGGCATGATAGGCCTATTGAATGCCATTGAAAAGTCGACCCTGAGAGGGGCACCAGCTTCTCTTCATTAGCCATCCCAGAGGTACTAGGTGCCATTCTCAACTACCTCAGGGATCACGGTAGCCTGATCAAGATTCCCCGGACTCTGCGACGCAACAAGCTCACCATCGACAAGATAGGCGAGTCTATTGCATCCGCTCTTGGCCGATGGCCCAATGTTCCTGAACTGGCGGAAGCATGTGATCTCACAGAAAAGGAAATCCTGGCAGCCACCAAACTGGGACGCATCAGAGATCCTCGTTCCCTTGATGAGAGCGTTGAGACTGTTGACTCTGACGGCAGTGTTTCTCTGTCCGACTACGTGGGCTCCGTTGATACCGATTTTGAGCTCTCCCTGGACAGGCTCACCCTGGCAACGGCCTTGGATACTCTCCCCGAGCGAGAAAAGACCATTCTCCAGCTTCGTTTCTACAAGAGCATGCCCCAGCGGCAGATTGCCGAGCGCATAGAGATCTCTCAGATGCACGTTTCCAGGCTAGAGCGTGCTGCCCTGCAAAAACTGAGGGGTGTTCTGGTCCAGAATTCTGCAGCGCTGACCGACCCGGATGCTGCTCCCAAGACCAGGATGAGGTCACGGGCCAAAGCAGAAAAAGTAGAAGCAGAAGTAGCCAGCTAAGATTAGATAATTTAAAAGAACTTAGGCACTGCCAACATAAAGTCAAGTTGGCAGGGCCTTTTTTCGTTTAAGCCTCGAATTTACTCATATGACAAGCAGTAATACTGAGTTAGTACCAGGCTAGCTGATCCCCTCTTGCTTAAGTAGGTCTAGCAACTGGGTGATCGTTACGGCGTTCTCTTCCAGCGTGAACCCATCCACCTTGTACTCTTGCGAATTGCTCATGCCGTCCACTGCACCCAGGTCCACAGTCTTTTTGATCAGGTCCATGTCCTCTTCTACTGTAGGCATTAGGTTTTTGCCAGATAGCTTCGATAGCGATGCCACCAGTCCGTAGCCACCCCAGTTAGATACGCTGGAGAGGATCAGCTCGGTGACGCTGGTAACGCATGCCTTCTTCACCAACGAGTCCACATTGGTTACCTCTTCGGCTACGTTGCCCATGCCGATCTCGTTGCCACCGTCGCCCACGCCTACGGTGTGAGGATGGTTGCTAATCAAGTAGTCAGTCCGGGCGTTGTAAGGCGAAATGTCCCGGCCACCCATGTTCAGGAACATCTTTTCGTCAGTGAAGCCGCAGCGCTCGATGGCGATAACCACTGACGGGTTTAGGCTCTTTAGCAGGTCGTTGGCAAAGGCTTCGCTGGCGGTGTCGTCTGTAATCGGGAAGTCCACAACTCGTGAACCCGCGCTCTTCGTGCCTTCCATGATTGCCATTCCGTGCTGGTCCGTCACGTACACGACGTCGTAGCCTAGGTTTTCCAGGGCATTGCCTATGCTGACAGCGCCAGGGGGGCCGTCGGTCTCAACCACGCCGGCGTCCAGGATGTAAAAGCCGGTGATGATGATCGCGGTGCCCGGATGGTCAAGTATGAGTTGTGCGGCCCTGTCGCAGAAGTCCGTGGGAACGAACGGCCTCAGCTTGGATATCCCTCTGCGATCTCTGTCTAAAATTATGTCTTCAATGGTCATATAGAATCTCCTGACAAGTTGTAGATGAGTTGTATTGGTCGTCCTATTGAACTGGCAAAGGGTTAATTTACAGTACTGCCAGGTCTTCGTCTTTCCTATTAGTAATGAACATATGTCCTGGAGCGTGGGTAATCATCAGGGGCGGCTTCGCGCTCATTGCCACTGCCTGAGGTGTTACGCCGCATGCCCAGAAGACCGGCACTTCACCCTCCTCAAAGGCAACGGGTTCGCCGAAATCCGGCTTGGTGATGTCTGTGATACCTATGGCCGCCGGGTTGCCTATGTGTACAGGCGCACCGTGCACTGCAGGGAAGCGAGTCGTTACCTGAACGGCTCTGACTACCTGTTCCTGGGGGATTGGCCTCATAGAGACAACCATGGGCCCTGAAAACGCCCCTGCGGGTGTGGTTGCTATGTTGGTGATGAACATGGGCACGTTGGTGTCGCGCTCCATGTGACGCATTCTAATTCCGGCACGTATCAGGGCGGATTCGAACGAAAAGCTGCATCCTAATAGGAACGAGACCAGATCATCTCGCCAGAACTCCGCCAGGTCCTCAACTTCAGAGACCATTTCACCGTGCTGATACACCCTGTAAAGCGCTGCGTCTGTGCGCAGGTCAGCTCCTGGTGCGAAGTATTGTGGCTCCGTCTGTCCGGCCTCGACAACCTCAAGAAGCGGGCATGGCTTTGGGTTGCGTTGGCAGAAGAGCAGGAAATCGAAAGCCATGTCCATCGGCATAATGGCCAGGTTAGCCTGAACACGTCCGGGAGCCATTCCGCTGGTGGGGCGGACCAGTTCGCCTCTTCTAATCAGGCTGCGCAACTCGTCAGGACTTTCCGGCAAGGTTGCTAGCTGCATATCAGACCTCTGCTTTAAATTATTCGCTGGTTTCGGGCTGCATCGAAGACGCTTGTGGCTAGGGTAATTCCCATTGGTAGGCTAGTCAAGGGAGGTGCTCTTGCTTCATAGGATCGTGCCTGAGCCACGCGATTGAAGCCTTTAAATCGCAAACAAGACCTGGGAAAGTCAGGCTAAAGATAACAGAATATTAGCTAACGCCCCTGTGCACGATTTCGATAATATATGAGCAATCTAGATGATCTGGTGTTTTCTAAGTCAAATAAGGTGATCAATCTCTCTTTATGTGTATGCAAGGGATATGATGACAAAATCTGCAACAGCAAAAAACGCGGCGCCTTCTATCTCAACCTCACTTTCGTCGGGACAGTTCGCATTTTTCCGTAGTCTGTTCGAGGGCTCTTCAGACGCCGTGCAATTGGACGACACTGAAGGACAGGTGATATTTGCCAATGGAGCGTGGTTAAGCCTGTTTCAGGTGGACGCTGCTGATGCGGTTGGCGCAAAGTGGGTCAAACTCGTAAAGGGTCGTCTTTGCAAAGGGGAACAGCTAGGGAGAACGTGGTCCCGCAGCAAAAAGGGAGGCCCCTCGCAGGGCACTGTGGCGCTGAAGGCAGACGGGGATGCCCGAATGCAGGTCTCTTACACTCGAATGCCCGTGAGAGGCAAGAACGACGAAGTGCTGGCGGTAGTCAGCATTTTCAGGCAAGAGATGCTGGAGCCCAGCGATGCCGGAGGAGGCGAGATCGTCCACGATATCAAGAACGCTTATATACAGCCTCGTGCGGTGGAGCATCACATCAACAGCATATTCAGCAAGCTCGGCATCGCTCCCGAGAATGGCCAGCACGCGAGAGTGCAGGCTGTGCTGGCGTACCTGAAGGCGACGGGCCAGTCCCGCCAGGAGACGCTGGTCTCCTCCTAAACTCCGACTTACCGGCAGTACTAATAAGGGTGGTCAAATTCAGGGCCACCGCTAATATGAATCGCACAGGTATTTTCACAGGGACAGGCTTATTGGGCCTATCCCTGTTGTTATTCTAGGGGTTGTCACCAATCTTTTGAGATAAAGCTCCATTCATGTTTTGGAAGACAATGCACCGGTTATATTGGAGACTGTGCCATCTTAAATGGGTGGCTGCCTTTTTATCTGGTCGTCGGACATCACGCAGTAAAAGTAGAGGTATCCACGACTGTAAACTGGCCGGAATTCGGGTCAAATAGAATAACGCGAATCTGCAGTTCGCGGACCAAGATTAGGGGGAGCCATATGCCCGAGGAACAGGTTAATTTCAAGGACAACCTTGAAGTGCTACAGTCCATTCGACTGGACGACAACACCGAGCAGGACAAAGTTGATGCTCTGTGGCCTCAGCTGATGGTATACAAGTCCTTTGGTGACAGTGACCTTACGGACGCAAAGTCGCGCAGAGCTCAGGCTGAGTCAGCCCGAGAGCAGACGCAGATGGAAGCCATCCGCACAACCCAGCTGCTGTGTGCCCGAATGCACACCGAGGCTTGAGCTTGAGCTTCAGGGGACCAAGAATGCCAAGTTGGAGGCCGACAAGAACAGGCAGTATGCGGAGGAGGAGCTCCGCAAGGCTAAGGAGCGCCGAGATCAGGCAGACTGCCAGCGACAGCCAGATCATCGCCGAGGCCCAGAAAAAGGCCCAGTCGATCATCGAAGGCTCACACGACATCGCCAAGCGCGAGTCCACCGAGCTTCGTCGCCATGCCTTGAAAGAGATCAAGAATGTGCTGGGCCGCGTCGAGAGCATGCGCTCTCTGGCCGACGAGGAAGTCGAGACCCAGAAAATTCTGTCCAACATATCCAAGATCAAGGCCAGGCCACGCTGGTTGCTTAACGCTCCAGCCGACCAGGTTGTGTACCACCTTGGAAGCAAGACCGGACTTCAGAACTACTGGGGCAACCACCCCGATGAGGTATATGCCGGTGATCAAACACCAGTAAGGTCTGCACCACGACCAGTAAGCCGACCTGCCGCGTCAGCTCCTAGCCTGCCGAAGGCATCTGCACCTAGCAGGCCTAAGGCTTCAGCTTCCAGCCGACCCAAGGCGTCAGCCTCAAGGAAGAGCCTAGCCAGGTCAGCCAGCAGGTCCCGCAAGTAACACCCAGAAACTAAACGGTTAAACGTGTAGGGTGTGGACTCTGTTTTACGGGTCCACACCCTACTTTGGTAAACGAAACGGCTGTCGATAACTTTCGCTTCGGCAGTTCGTCTATTTAGACTTCCTAAGGTGGATAGCCATGTGCGTTCACTCTGGTATGGGATCTGTATCAGGAGTTAACATGGTATTCTTCAAATCATGTCCTCGGTGTTCGGGCGACCGGACGATGGAGGAAGACCTTTACGGTCACTACATACTGTGCCTGACTTGTGGGCACGTCAGCTACCCAATAATGAAAAATGAGCAGGAAGACCTATTCAAAATGAACATGGAAGAAAAAACTGCTTAGTAGACCTTAGTTTTGGGAATCGGCCCTGGCCTTTTCCTGAAGTTCATAAAGCCTATTAATGGCCTCCAGCGGTGTAATCGAAGACATATCCATGCCAAGCAAGTCTTCGATTACCGCGGGGGCCATTTGCATTAGCGGCAGTTGCTGAAACGGCTCGCCCTTGCTCCGAGTACCCTTGTCGGAGCTGTCCTCCAGGTAACTCAGATACTCCCACGCCCGATTGACCACACTGCCGGGTATGCCGGCCAGCCGCGCCACATGAACGCCATAGCTCTTGTCCGCGCCACCAGGCACGATGCGCCGCAAAAAGACTACATTGCCGTTGTCCTCAGATACCGCCACGTTGTAGTTGTGTACCCTGGGCAAGGTCTCCGCCAACTGCGTTAGCTCATGGTAGTGGGTCGCGAAAAGCGTCTTGCAGCCCAGCCTGGGGTGGTTGTGAATATGCTCTGCCACAGCTCTCGCGATGGCCAGCCCGTCATAGGTGCTGGTGCCTCGGCCAATCTCGTCCAGGATGATCAGCGAGCGTGACGTGGCATGATTCAGAATGGCCGCCGTCTCCACCATCTCCACCATGAACGTCGATTGCCCCATGGCGAGGTCGTCCTGCAGCCCCACGCGAGTGAAGATGCGGTCGACCATACCAATAGCAGCAGACTCTGCAGGCACGTAGCTGCCTATCTGGGCCATGAGCACGATTACCGCTACCTGACGTATATAAGTGGACTTTCCTGCCATGTTGGGGCCTGTCAGCATGATTAGCTGCTCGTCAGACGCCGCCATAGTCGTGTCATTGGGCACAAACTCCCCGGCCTGCAGCATGCGCTCGACCACCGGGTGGCGGCCCTGTCTGATTTCTATGGCGTCGCCATCGCTGAGCTCAGGCCGCACGTAGCCTTGTCGAGATGCCACCTCTGCCAGCGATGTGAAGACGTCCACCAGCGCGATGACCCGGGCCGTTTGCATGACGTCCGCTGCTGCCGCCGCCACCTGCGAGCAGACCTGCTTGAAGATCGAGATCTCCAGCTCGCTGATGCGATCTTGAGCGTTCAGAATCAGCGACTCGTACTCCTTCATCTCCGGCGTGATGTATCGCTCGCCGCCCACCAGCGTCTGCCTTCGCACGTAGTCGTCGGGCGCCTGGTCCACGTGGGCCTTGCTGAGCTCGATGTAGTAGCCGAAGACTTTGTTGTAGCCCACCTTGAGCGACTTTATGCCCGTGCGCTCCCGCTCCTTGCGCTCCATCTCCGCAATGAAGCCCTGGGCGTTTCGGGAGGCGTTGCGTACCTCGTCTAGGTCCGGCGAGAAGCCAGGGCGTATGACCTTGCCGTCGCCCACAGAAGGCGGAGGGTCGTCGTTGATGGCGTTGCGCACTAGCTCCACGACCTCGGGCATGGCCTTCAGGTTTCGGGCAATCCAGTCAACCTTGTCGACGCCGTCGTCCTCGCTCAGCAATTCCTGCATCTGCGGCGCGATCTCCAGGCTGGATGCCAGCCCTGCCAGATCGCGAGGCGTAGCGCTGAAGCCGCGCACCTTGTTGATGAGCCTCTCGATGTCCGAGATTTCCTCCAGCAGCATGACCACGCGCTCTCGCCGCAATGCGCTGCGGTGGAACCAGGAGACGGCGTCTTGCCTTTTGACTAGGTCACTAACGTCGAGAAGGGGCTGACCCAGCCATCGCCTCAGCAGGCGTCCGCCCATGGGAGTCTTCGTCTGGTCCAGCACGGAGAACAGCGACGCGTTGACCGCAGCCCAGCGACCGCCCTCGTACAGCTCCAGGTTTCGGCGGGTCTGCGGGTCCAGCACCATGTGGTCGGCGGTGGAGTAGGTGGATAGCGTTGTGATCTGCGCTACGGAGCCCTTCTGAGTCCGCGCCAGGTAATCCACAACGGCACCGGCGGCCCGGATGGCAAGAGGCAATTTTTCGCAGCCAAACGCCTCCAGAGATGTCACGCCAAAGTGGTCCATCAACGACTCTCTCGCCCACGCCGACTGGAAGGCGTCAGGCAGGATCTCGGTGATGGTAGTTGCAACCTCAACTAATAATGGCTCCGACGTTTCGGGCACCAGAAGCTCCGATGGCGACAGTCGGGCCAGCTCCACCAAAAGCTCTGCAAGCGGTAGCTGACACGTGGAGAACTCGCTGGTAGTAATATCCACGTAGGCCAGGCCAGCAGTTTCCCCGTCAACTATTGCAGCCGCAAGGAAATTATTGGCCTTCTGATCCAGTAGGGAATCCTCGATAATGGTTCCCGGAGTGACCACTCGCACGACCTCTCGGTCGACGATGCCCTTCTGCTCTGAAGGGTCGCTGGTCTGCTCACAGATGGCCACCTTGTAGCCCTTCTTGATGAGCCGGGCCAGGTACGACTCCAGCGCGTGGTAGGGGATGCCAGCCAGGGGAATGCGGTCGCTGCCCTTGCCAGCACTGCGCGACGTCAGCGCGATCTCCAGCTCCCTAGAAATCACCCGCGCGTCGTCATCGAAGGTCTCGTAAAAGTCCCCCATGCGAAACATCAGAATCTCGTCCTGATGCTCCTTTTTTATATCTAGATACTGTTTTCTGGCGGGTGTCGTCATATTTTTGAATGGGTTCAGGCTGGTGTCGGCCTATTTTAGCGGATGGCGGGCAATAATGCTGTTAATAGTCTCATGGGGTATAGCCCCTACAGCGGATACTACTCTTTCCGTACTAGTGTGCTAAAGTTTAATAATGCATATCGATTTAGAGCCATTTCTCGGGAGAGGGTATGGAAACATCAGAATCTACGTTATTGGACCACATTAAGGGTATTCAGGTTCCAGGGAAGGTATTTGAAAGGCCAGCCAATGAGTACTGGGCGTTGGTTTGTTGGCAGGAGGGGATGGAATATTTCGCCAACCAAGTTACTAAGTTCGATCAAATAGCGATGGTGAAAATGAATCCAGGTGGCGACCTCGCTGTCCATGCACTTGGTAATGCTCCGGGCCTTGAAGGATTACCAAAAGGCCTCTTAACTTGCGCATTTCATTGGTATGCGATATCTGCCTGCCAATATGTGCGTACGGTGGGCGCAATTGCCTACGACTTGGACAACTCATTGCCGCTTCCTCATGAATATGTAAAAGAGGTAATACCAGACGTGTTGGCGTTTAGAGATAAAATTGCGGCCCACCTCGCCGGGATGACGAGAAACGGGAAAGATAACGAGGCTGAGCGAATGATGAGCCTAATGCCGCCACTTGGATTCATAGATGATTCTCTATCTGTGAATCCTTTTGTCGCCAGTAAACGCAGCGGTGGAACAGTTAGCGATTCTTCTAAATTAAGGCCCTGGAGCCTAACAAAGGTGCATGAGCAGATGCGGTTAAGGTATTGGCCTAACAAATCTGAAATTGTTCCCGAAGTTACCGTACCGAACCTCTATTAACCCCCAAGCCTGCCTTGCGCGAACCTCTATTAACCCCCAAGCCTGCCTTGCGCGAACCTCTATTAACCCCCAAGCCTGCCTTACGCGAACCTCTATTTATCTCTCTGCAGTATGTCGGTCATTCAATTGCTATTTTGGGGAAGGTTCTTTATGAACGAGAAGAATGCCATCTGCGCCTTGACGTTCTCAATCATGACGGGTTGGACGTGTGATAAGGGCAGTGAGTCCTACGCATATGGCCTCGATTGCTCGATTTGCTTCTGCTCCAAGGCATAGCTTTCGTCACGAATTCCTCACGCCTGACTCCCTTGACGGCCCCAACCCTGACTGCTAACGTTTCCCTTGGTCTAGGCGTTGCGCGTCATTGGCGTGGCGGTTTGCTGGACTCATATGAATCAGACGACAGCGTCCCTTTACTGAAGCAATAGAAAAAGGCCCGCATTACGCGGGCCTTTCTTTATTTTTGTAAATCGGTGTAGGCTGCCATTCTTCTAAATAGAGCTTAGCCCCTAGGACCAGCTACTTGAAGGAGTATGGTACGCCGTAACCCATTCAAAATTACTTCCAGAAGCGTTCCTCTTCGAAGGGGAAGCTCTTGGTCGCCATCTGCGCCTTTACGTTCTCAATCATGCCGGGGTGGCCGCAGGCGTAAACCAGCGTGTCCTCTGCCTTGAGACCGTACACCTCGATGTACTTCTGGACCAGCGCGTTGGCGCGACCAGACTCGCCCTCCCAGCCGCTGTTGCGGGCCTCGTCTGGACGGCTAATCGTCGGTATGAACGTCACTACGTCGGGGTATTCCGCCGACAGACGCTTCAGCTCATCGTCGTAGCCGAACTCGTCGTGGTAGCTAGCTCCCTCCAGAATGTAGAAGTGGTGCTCGCTCTGGCCCGAGTGTAGGTATTCGCGAATGAAGCTAATGGACGGCACAACGCCGGTCACGGTGGACACCATTAGCTGGTTCCTGTATTCAGGCTTGAAGATAAAGACTCCCTTGGCGCGAGGTCGTATGGAGACCGTGTCGCCTGCCTTGAGCTTGTAAAGCAGAGGCGTGAGGTTTCCGCCGTCCTCTTGGCACCAGCTCTATGAAAAGCTCTATTGCCTCTTCATAAGGCGCTGAGGAGATGGAATACGCTCGCTCAATACCTTCGAGGCCGATGGTGCAGTACTGCCCCGGCTTGTGGGAAAAGCCTTCTTGCTTTTCTAGCCACATGAGCCAGAGGTCATCTGATAGCTCTTGTCGTTTAATAACCTTAATGTCTACGATCTTTGCTGGTGGACGAGGTTTCGCAGTTGCCAAATTTACATTCCTCCCATTTCAAATATCATGCCACGCAAGGTGGCTGACGCGAAAGGAGGAATGCACCTATCGACGTAGGTATCGGTATTCCTCACGGCTTTCTCATATTTTTTGGGGCTACGGGCGACCTGAACGAAGTTGTCAATGTACCAGCCTTGTCGCGCTCTAAAATCCAGCGCCGCGCGTTTAGTCTTGCCCGTAATTTAAAACTAATCGGCGGCGACGGTGGCTGGTATTTTGGCAATGCTGGCGGGAACCAGTGGCAGCCTCGGCAACTTGAGCATGGGATCTGGCCTGTCGCTGGCCTCCACATCCAAGATAAGTTGGCCAAACAGAGTTGTGACTGAGAGAATGCCCTTCTGCACGCCGGTGGTTTTGACGATGCCTCGCATTGAGCCGCCTTCGAAGGTGATGTCCACCCAGTCGCCATCTGCTACGTTGGCTGTTGCGGCGTCCTCAGCAGTGATTTCGATGACATCGTCTCGGCGGACCTGGTTTCGGTTGTCCACACTCTCGATAGACATCTCCCGCTCTGCCTGGTTTAGCACGCGACCCCTGGCCAGTAAGAATGGCCGCGCATCGTTTTGATGCACCGGCGCCTCAATAAGGTCCATGGGAGAGAGCTTTGCCTTGCGGTTGGCGAAGGTGCTGGAGTACAGGACAGGCGTGTCTACCATGTCTGTGGCGGCGCAAGGCCACTGAAGGCCAGCCGACTGCAGTCGTTCGTAGGTTATACCACCGTAGACCTGCCAAAGGCCATTGAACTCGTCGAAGATATCTTCTGGCGCTGCGAAGTCGAAGCCCTCTGAGCCCATGCGCTTGGCAATCTGGCAGATTATACGCCAATCGGCGTCTTCGTCTCCCTTTGCGCCAACGGCGGGCCTCAACAGCTGCACACGACGTTCCAGGTTGGTGTAAGTTCCCTCTATGTTGGCGAAGGCCATTGAGGGCAGCACCACGTCGGCGATTTCCGTAAGCTCGCTGGGGAACTCGTCGTGGACAACCAGGAAGTCTAGCTTCTTGGCAGCTTCCAGTAGCTTGCCGATCTCTCCGTTAGTGTAGTTAGGGCTGTCGCCAATGAGGTGCAGTGCCTTGATAGTGCCTGCCTGAACGGCGTCTACTAGCCTTGTGACATCGAGGCCGGCCTCAGTAGGCAGGGTAGCGTTCCATGCTGTTTCAAATCGGCTTCTTCGCTGGTCGTCGCTAACCTCTCGGTAGCCCGGAAGGAAGTCTGGAGTGCAGCCCACATCCTTGGAGCCCTGCTCGTTGGCCCCGATGAACAGCGGGTATAGGCCTGTCGATGGCCTTCCGACGTTGCCAGTGGCAAGCGCCAGATTCACTAGCGCCTGAACGCAACCCTCTCGAAGTTCCCTGGGTAGTGTCTCTAAGGCGTAGAGGATGGCTCCGGCGGAGCCTCCTGCGAATGCTCTGGCGGCGGCCTGAATGTGAGCTTGGGGCACGCCCGTTATGCGCTCGACCTTTAGCAGGTCGAAGGACCAGAGGTTGTTTCTAAGGGTGTCGACTCCTTCGCAGTTGGCGGAAAGGAACTCATGGTCGTCCAGCGACTCGTCGACGATTACACGAAGCATGCCGCCGATAACGCTGGCCTCGGTGCCTGGCACAGGCCTAAGCCAAACTGAGGCATGACGGGCCAGCTCGGTCTCGCGCTGGTCGATGACGATTAGTGAAGCGCCTGCCTTGACTGCCTTCTTAATGGGCACGGCCAGGACGTTTTGCTCCTCGGTCATGTTGCTGGAGACTACCATGATGCTGGAAGACTGCTCCAGGTCCCAGATGGGATTGGTGGCAGCCCGCCTACCCAGCAGGTCAGCCAGCGGGGCTGTAAGCTCCGGCCTTATGTTGGAGGAGACATCTATGTTATTGCTGTTCATTACCACTCGGGCGAACTTCTGAGCAACATAATTGTCCTCGTTGGTGCCTCGAGGCGATGCCAATAGCGCGTAGCCACTGCCCTTGTGCTGACTAAATTTCTCGGCAACGGCATCAAGAGCGTCGGGCCAACTGGCCTCCTGCAGCTCGCCATCGCGGCGAATTAGAGGCTTTTTCAGCCGGTCCTTGGTGTTGTTGACGAAATCCAGGCCGAACTTGCCTTTGAAGCAGAATTGGCCCCTGTTTGCCGGTGAGTTAATGTCTGGGGTCGTCCTTATGATGCGGTTGCGCTTATCTACCTCTAGCTTGATCTCGCAGCCAACGGGACAGTGCGGGCAGATGGTGTTGACTGTCTCGACGGCCTTGTCCCACTTGTACTTGCGCTCGACCAGTGCGCCTGTTGGGCAGACATCGATGCACGCGCCGCAGAACTCACAGCCCGACTCAAGTAGGGAAGTGCCTTGGGATGTACCGATCAGCACCTTGTCCGACCGCTCAATAAGTGTTAAAGCGCTGTCGCCACGAACCTCGTCGCACGCACGCACGCAGCGGGCACAGACGATACACAGGTTCATGTCCATTTCCCAGAATGGGTCGCTGACGGCCAGCGGTAGGTGACGGTTGTTATAGGAGAGGGACGAGTCCATGTCCATCTCCAGGAAACGTACGGTGTCCTTGAGCTCGCACCGCTCATTTTTTGGACAGGTTATGCAGCGGTCGTTGACGGACACGTGACGGAGGCAGATATCGGAAGGCCCACACAGCTCAATGCGATGGCAGGTCAGGCAGCCGTGGGGGTGTTCTGATATCAGCAGGTCCATGATGCCGCGACGAAGCTCGACTATCTCGTCGGAGTTGGTGACCACCCGCATGCCGTCGGCGACAGGCGTGGTGCAGGAGGCAGGATTACCTGGCAGCGACCTGTACTCGCCATCTGGACCGGGTGATTCGGCCTTTACAACGCACATTCGGCAGGCACCGTAGGGTTTCATGCCGGGGTAGTAACACAGGTACGGTATGTACTTGCCTGAGTCCATCGCGGCCTGAATAATCATCTTGCCGGGTTGAGTCTTTATCTCGACCCCATCGATAGTTATCGTAATGTCATCTGGCATGCTGGTCTCCGATTAGCGTGTGCAATGTAATCTCGGCGGGCATTAGCCGCTACACCTTTGTGTCTTGTGGCGTGCCTTGTGGCTGAGGAGGCGCAAAGTCCGCAGCATAAGGCCGCGTACTCTTCGGCGCTATCATAGGGGGCAGGCAACTGCCGGTTGGGCATCGCTTTTCCTCGATGTGCGCCGCAAAGTCTGACTCGAAATGCTGAATAGCTGAGCGAATGGGCCCGAAACCCAGCTGGCCATGGCCGCAAAGGGAGCTGGCCTCCATGGTCTTGCCGATGCTTCGAAGCAGATCCAGGTCCTCGGGCTTGCCATCGAAAATGGCAATGCGCTCGACTACCTGGAGAAGCTGTTCCATGCCCAGGCGGCAGGGGAAGCACTTGCCGCAAGATTCGTACTGAGTAAAGGCCACCAGATTGCGGGTAATGTCTACTGCGCAGGTGTCCTCATCGATGACGATGACTCCTCCGGACCCGAATATAGCGCCAGCCTCGCGCATCTCATCAAAGTCGATATGAACGTCCATGCTGTCGGCGCTCAGCACCCCTCCAAGAGGACCGCCGGTCTGCAGCATTTTCAGGCTCTTGCCGTTGGGTACGCCGCCACCGATGTCATTGACGATTTGACCCAAGGTAAGGCCCATGGGGACTTCGTATAAACCCGGATAGTTGACCTTGCCGTTTAGACATACGATGGCCGTGCCTGTGCTGCGGTTCACGCCGATATTTGAGAACCACTCAGCGCCCTTGGAGATAATTTCAGGAGCGTAGGACAGGCTCTTCACGTTATTGATCGTGCTGGGATGACCCCACACGCCAAAAGCGGCAGGGAATGGTGGCCGGAAGCGCGGCATGGAGCGATGGCCCTCGATGGCCTCCATCAGCGCCGTCTCTTCGCCAGCGACGTAGGACTCCCCTGTGAGTGCCACCTCGATTTCGAAGCTGAAGTCCGAGCCCAGGATGTTCTTGCCCAGCAGGCCCTTCTCGTAGGCCTGTGCGATGGCTCTCTCGGTCCGGCCAATAGGCCCCTCATGGCCATGACGGATAAACACGAAGCCATTGGTCGCGCCTGTGGCGTAACCGGCAATGCACATACCTTCTATCAGCGTGTACGGATCGCTTTCGAGGATGCCCTTGTCGTTGTAGGCACCAGGATCGCCCTCTTCACAGTTGCAGAGAATGTATTTGGGAGGCTCTGCGCGAACCATGAAGCTCCACTTAACGCCGGTAGGGAAGGCCGCGCCACCACGACCACGTAGACCTGAGTCTGTTACTTCTTTGATAACCTCGGCGGGTTGTAGGTCGAACAGGGCTTTGTTGAGACCTTCGTATCCGCCGGTTGCGATGTACTGAAGGATGTCGTTGGGCGCCGTGTTGCCGCCGTTACGCAGAGCGATGCGCTGCTGCATCTTGATGCCTGATATCTCGGCCAGATTCGGCGCGCCAAGTTCGGCGTTTTCGCCAATATAGCCGAGGGTGTTGGTGTCAGGCAGCTTGTCGTTGACAAGATAGGCTTCGATGATCGCCGGCACGTCTTCTGGGCTGACGTTACCGAAGAAGAGGCGGGACCTGCCTGGCTTCTGGATGTCCACCAGCGGCTCCGCGTAGCAGATGCCCAGGCATCCAACCTCGTCCGTGTTGGCTGCGATGCCTCGTTTATCCAGCTCCGCCTTAATGGCGTCGATCACCTGGTATGCGCCGGCAGCGTGCCCACACATTGCGGTGCCTATGCGAATCCACGGCTTTTCACTGTTGGTTAGCTCTTGCCAACGTTCGTTAGCCTGCGATTTTAGTTCCTGGTAGGACGGCATAGAGGGTACAATCTGCCTTTCAGGTTAATATTCTCAGACTCGAAATTAATGGCCATTAGAAGGCAGTTTGGACATTTGGGACCGGGCAGATTCCACTGTAGCTCTGCCCATTAGCCTGTGGTTGACCATGATGACCGGAGCCTGCGAACAAGCTCCCAGACAGGTATTTAGTTTTATGGATACCTTGTTGTCTGGTGTGTCGCCTTCGTTATCCATCCCCAGGTCGCCCAGCATCGCGCTAACGATGCCCTGCGCCCCCATGAGATGGCATGTAGGCCCCCAGCAAATCTCTACGGAATTTGCTCCTGGAGGGGTAAAACGGAAATTCGTGTAGAAAGATGCTACACCCCACACCTCATTGATAGTAACGTGGCGGGAGTTGGCTACCTCTTCTACCGCCTCCTCAGGGATGTACCCCAAGTCGTCTAATACGGCGTGCAGAGACGATAACACGTTGATGTTAGTCTTGGTTTGGCCGTTGATAGCCGCGCGGATTCGTAACCTGAGGTCCTCACTTAGGGAGGTCAAAAGCGGCGTCTCCAGACTCGATAAATTTATCACGATCTAGGATAAAGGGCCTCCCCTCGTAACGCAACCTCATTGGGTTCCACATTGGGTTCCACCTGATCTATCTAATCCCCTCAATATGGACTCCACTTGCGTCCTAAGATAGGGAATGTCTCTTGCAACTACTTCCCTTTTCATGGTCAGACCCATTCCAGGGTTAGGTCCAACTTAAAAGCCCTGCATCACCAGTTCAGCTACTTCGTTGCCCATGCGCACGCTGTAGTTGGTGCCCCTGTCTTCCGGATATATTTGAGTGGTGTTGGCAAGGTACAGGCCCTTGAATGGCGTGCGGTGGTCTGGAATCTGAGTGGCGTAGTTGATGCCTACTATGGGTTGAGCGGCGGCCATTCGGTGGTGGTAACTCTCCTCTATCCAAGAGGGGTCGAATTGCGGATTGATCTTTTTCAGGTGCGGCATGTAGGCGTCCAGTAGTTCCTGCTTGTCCATCTGGTACATGGGATTTTCAGTGGTCAGATAGTTGGACAGGTAGACGACGTGTTTCCCGCCGTAGTGACTGGGATCAATTAGGTTGGTGTGCTCAACAACGGCGACGAAGGGAATAGAGCGATCGGCAACGTTTAACCAGTACACATGGGATAGGGGACGGTCCAATACCAGGATAAGTAACGCCGCTCCCATGTATCGGGCGTTATTTAGTTTTGCCAGGTACTCCTCAGGAAGCTCGGGCACCAACTTGGGAAATAAGAATGATGGCGTTGTGGCGATGACGGCGTCGAAGCTTTGGTCGGACGCATCCTTGCCCTCGGTGCTTACTCTTAGCCCCGTGGCACGCCCGTTCTCCACCAGCACCTTCTCTACTGATGCTGATAGGTGTACCTCGCCGCCCTGCTCAAGTATCTTGTCCGCCAGCACCTCGAAGATCTCCTCGAAACTGCCTATGGGGTAGCCTAGCTTCTCTTTAATCATGCTCTTGCCGCGAGACTTTACGCGAGTCTGCACCTTGCCCCAAACCCATACCATGCTGACCTGCTTGTAGTACTCCTCGCCGAACTTGCCTATAAGCATGGGCTCCCAGAAGGCCTCATATCCGCCGCGGCCCACGTGCTTCTTCAGCCACTCGTCTGCCGTGATGCCCTCGTATTTCTTGTAGTCCTTCTGCCGTTGCAGGTAGAGGGTTGTTAGTCCCAATCGAACGCGGTCGATGAGACTTAAGGGTTTGAACTTCAATAGGTCCAAAGGCGTTACGAAGTTGTAGATCGTTCCGTCGTAGAGTGTGCCCACAGTGGAATCGATCCATCGAATCTGATGGCCCAGGCCGATCTCTTTGGTAAGGTCGATGATGTGCGTGTCACTGGTGAACCAGTGGTGGTAACCCTTCTCCAGCTTGGCGTCGCCCACCATGAAGGTGGAAGCCTGCCCGCCAACAAAGGGCGCTCGTTCGTACACGGTGACGTGGTGACCCTGTTTGCCCAGGTGGTAAGCGGCGGCCAGTCCGGCAGCGCCAGCCCCCACGATGCCGATGTTCAAGAGAGTCTCCTATCTTCGGCTGGATTCAGCGGTATTTGCCCAGTTGTGGTTGAGACAGTTTGCGAGTTGGATTCTGCAACTACTTCTGCCGCCTGACCGGCCGTGGTTAGCTTTCTTAACGAGATGTGGCCTGTCCACAGGAATACTTGACCTAACAGAATCATCGGTAGCAGCAGCGTGGCATGGACCAGAGCCGCGAAGCCGCCAGCCACCGACCTGTCCACGGAAGCCTGAGGCAGCAAGACCAGCGTCTCTCTGGTGATAAGCTCGAAAAGGCCTATGCCTCCCGGTGCGGCGGGGATCGACGCGCCTATGTTGGAGATGGCAGTAACCAGAATCATTCCTATGGCCATCTGGCCAAGGCCTGGGAAGGCGAGATTCATATCGAATGAGAACGCTACCAGGAGGAACAGGAGGGCCTCCAATAGCCAGATTGGAATCGAGGCTAGAAGAAGCTTGGCAATGGCGCGAGGACTGCGCATAGGCGCCAGGCCCTGCAAGAAGTAGTCGATCAGGCTGCGAATCGGAGCCTCGAACCGTTCGGGCAGAGGGCGAACAAGTTTCATCGATACGTCTCTTGTTCGTTCGGGAAACGCTGCGAACAGGATTAGAGTGCCGAACGCCACGATGAAAGGCAGGCTGAACGCTAGCACAATGATCGGCCAGGCCCGTTCGGCCTTATCGCCGAATGCCTCGGCCAGACCAGACAAGGGGATGAACAGCGCAATAATAGCTATAAAGAATAGCAAGATCAGAGCGTCGAGAACGTGCTCAATAAAGATAGTCATGAGGGCGGCCGCTTTGCTAACGCCCTCTCTCTCCGCGACGTAGTAACTTCGCACTAACTCACCCAGTCGCATCGGCAAGAGATTGTTCGCCATGTAGCCAATGGTCACGACGGGAAACAGCCGCCTAGCGGTGGTAGGCTTCATGTGATCCAGCAGCATGCGCCACCGAATAGTGCGGAACAGCACAGATACCTGGTAGGCGAGAATCGCAGGTATCAGGTAAATGTAATTGGCTCCGGCCAGGGCGCTCACCATATCTCCCACGTCGATGGTGATGATGAACAGCGCCAGTAATATGGCGCTCAACCCAATGCCTATCCAGAATTTGCCCGATGAGATCAATTCACACCCCTAGAAAAACCTTAGCACACCCTATGGCCCCGTCGAGTGCTAAACGGCGGTCATCCTTGCTGCGGTATGAGAGGCGAAATCCATTGGCTTTGAACGAAAGATGTCTTGAGGTCCTATGGCAGAGGGCTTAAGAGCCATTGTCGTCGTCGATCGTTCGAGGAAAGCCGGGCTGCCTGTAAAGGTAAGCATCCTCGCTACCGATACGGTCGAACACACCTTCTCGGTTCAACCAGTAGTCCATCACCCGTTTCCAAGACTCGCGATCGACAGTGGCGCTGAGAAACTTTGATGGAGTAACGGAGCGATAGGTACTCTCCGGGAACCACCACCTGTGTTTAATAAGCGTTGCTTCGTCGAAGTCTTGCTGGAGGATCTCGTCAGCTTCAGCCTGATTCTTGGTATGCACTAGGACCATAGGTGAGTCGGGAGCTTCGGTTAGCGGAGTGTTTTCGTAGGTAGGGTAATTGACCTTCGTGAAGTCGCGAAGGTACCAGGCCCACGGCCATGTGTAGCCACTGGTCTGGTCTATTGTTATCGGCAGGGCTAGCTTTTCTTCGGATGCGTCGCTGGCCGTCTGGATGTCGCGCATCAGCTGGGTAATATCCGGCGATGTCTGGGTGTACACGAGCATCTCCACCGGCGTATCCCCATTCTGAAAGCTAGCCGTCCAGCCAGTTCTCACGCTCAACGCGAACAGCAGCAAGAACAGAGGTATGACTGAGAAGGCGAAGAAATTGGCTCCACCGACTTGCTTTGTTATGAAAATGCCACCGGCAATCAGGACCGCCAGTGCTACCAGCAGGCCGGCAAGCATGGGCAGGCCGGAGTCGGGGTCGTCGCCTACGCCGAACAGGGCCAGCCGCCACAGAGCGACGAAGAACAGCGGCACGCCGATCAAGAAAAGAAGCCACGCCGTCGGGACTACTCTCCGCCAATCGACTCGTTGAATGATCTCCCCAATGAATTTACCGGAGATGACAATCAGAGGCAGGCTGATATTAACCAGCAGCCATGGCATCTTCTCGCTGGCTATGGTGTAAAGAATAAACGTGGCTACTACCCAGGAGGCCAGGAAACGGCCAAAGGCGTCCTTGCGTCTCGTGTAGTAGACGGCTGCAATAGCGCCGAAGAATAACGGCAGGTATTCGTAAACTGGCGTGATGACCAGATAGTAGTACCAGGGCTGGTTTCCCCGTGCCACGTCTTGTTGGGCTATCCAGTAGCCCAAGCCCTGCCAGACACCTGATTCCAATCCATGCCAATTGGTGAAGAAGGTGCTGTAGAGCATCACCCATATTACGTAGAAGATAATTGCGCAACGCCACCAGACGCCCCATCGCCACTTGAAGCCCAGGTATGCCGAGATTCCCAGCATGGCGACTACAACGAGGAAGGCTATTACTATCCCGCCTCCAGACGCTGCGCCGATAGGGTTAATCGTATCCGGGTTAGCCAGGGTCAGATTGGACCAGCTCAGAAGAGCCGTGTTCTGAAAGATGCTTACGGCAGCAGACCACTGGGGTAGCGTTATGGTTATTAACAGCAGCAGGAAAGACGCCGATCTGCTGAGTTTGGACAGGTCCATGTCATGGGAAAGGTAGCTCCATATGCCGGATACGATTAACCCTATCGGCGCAGCGTCTGGAGGTGAAGTCTCTCCAGAGGTTATCTTGAGATTTATCCGCACATTTCGCCAGTGATCAGGGCTTGCTATGACGAAGAGAAAGAGACCCAGAATGGCAGTGACCAGGTAAGCTGTCTCTTTGGTGGCGAAAGCGAAGGCCAGAAGACCGGCGGCGAAATAGAGGTAGCGATGCTTGCCGTCGTCCATGTATCGCCACATGCAGGCTATGAGGCCCACCGTCCATGCCGCCATAAGAATATCATTGCGAGCAAACCGACTGAAATATAGCAGTGCTGGTGAGAATGCCAGCATCGCAGAGACCAGAACCGCGCCCAATTTACCAAGACGTGTCCTGAGCAGAATAGGCATGGCAACCAGGATAGTTCCCATTACTGCGTAAAGAATCCTGGAGGTGAAATCGCTGTCCCCCAGAAGGAAGAATATGGCGGCGTTGGCCTCGAACTGCAGCGGGCCGTGCATCATCGGGTTGTGGGCGAAAGTCCCGCTGTTGAATAGCTCCCAGGAGAAGTACGAATGCAGGCTCTCATCGTGGTGCAGCGCGCGGGAGCCCAGGTCCCACAGACGCATGACGCCTGCGATCAGAATTATCAGCGAGTAGGTAGTCCATTCGCCAGGACTGATTCCGGCTCGAGAGTCTTCCCGTCCAATCCAGAAGAAACGGCGCAGCCATGCAATCACAGCCCAAGTTGGGGCTGCGGCCGAGTCGTCGAGAAGCTCTATTGCCTCTGCCTCTGATTCTACGGGTTGATCTGTTGCCATTTATTCCCGCCGCCGGTAGATTGTCACGTCGTCCTGCTGGTAGACGGCGTCCATAAACGTTGAAAATTTATCCAGACCTTCCGTCCCGTACTTGTCCCGTTCTTGGAAGCTAATGTACACGTAATCTACGTCGTACTTGTTCAGAAGGTTCTGTGTCTCCGTTGTGTCCAGAGTCTGGTAGATGAGCGCGACGTCGGCCTCACGTCCGGAGAACTGCTCGTCCGTGCCTCGCCACTGGATTTCGTGGCCCGGCCAGTTGAATATTGTCGACAGGCCAGTGCTGCGGGACATTAGCCCCCAGTCGAACCACTCTCCAACGCCCTCCACTATGCCAGAACCCGACTCGGCGTTGCTACGAAGGTACTCCATGGCACCGTATTGAGCGTCGCTGGCGAACCTGTCGCCTTGAAGGGTCGCATTCTGCCTGCTCAGCTCACTCTTGGATGCGATGGCCGCCGGTGTGTAGTAGAGCGAGCCAACTAGCAGCGTTATGAACGCTGCAGCCCAAAGTGTGTTCAGGGAGCGACGCCACCCTGCCAGGGATATTCTAAGAGTTTTCCACTGGCATATCGCGAACCCGGAGGCCACCGCTAGCAATAGCCATGCCTGGTAATAGAGCTTGAATACGGTGTTCATGCGGGATTTGAAGAAGTCTTCTATGAAGAACAGCTCCGGTCCCATGATGAGCAGGAGGCCTATGGTGGCCAGAGCCATGGCGAACAGCTTACCGCCCTCTTGATCTTCATCTTCGCGGGCCAACCAGATCGTGTTGTACACGCCGATGACAATTAGCGCCATAAAGGGCAGGAGGTGGAAGAACCGACCGACGACGTCACCGAAGCCGCCCTCGCCCAGAGTAAACATGGCTGCCCATAGGAGCCATGGAATGAGACCGATGGCCAATGAGATTATTGTTAGCTTGAGCCAGTCCTCTCTTACGGTCGCCTGCCAGAAGTTACTCAGCATGAAAGGGACTACTGCTACTAAGAACAGTGCCCAGATCAGGAGAAGGTGCCCGCTTCGGCTGGTGGTCTCCACGGTGCCGAGGCCATCCACGCCCGCCTGAAAACTGAGGAAGTAAGGCGAATAAAGGACAAAGGCCAGTGCAGGAATCGCCAGACCTGTCGGCGCGACGTAGGTCAGCATGCTTCTCAGGCTTCCGCCCCTTTCGCGGAAGGTTTTCAGAGCGGCGATGGCAATGAACAAGGCTGCGTAAGTCGGAAGGTCCCACATGTTGGCGAAGGCCAGCCCGCCCAACGCCAAGCCAGAAACAAGAATGAAGGCAAAACGTCGGATATTTCTGCCCACCTCTTCAACAATTGGCGTTCTGAGGAAGTTCAGGCATAAGCCCAGGAACATGGTGGCAAAGGGCAGGGACATGACGTGCGGGTGCATGTCGCCTAGCATGAAGCTAAATAAGGGGAACTCTTGAATGGTGTAGTCGACGCCGACGCCTTCCTGGAAGGTGTTGATCACCCTGGTGGCGCGGAACCACCACCAGAACTCCTGGGGCATCCAGCTAGTTGCGGCATCCTCCGAGGGGCCGTCCAGGCCGTCGATGGCGAGCCATTCCCAGAAACCTTGGGAGCCAATGCCATTGAAACGCATGAATTCCAGCACGCCCTCCAGGTTGGCCACCAGGCCAACCATGACGGCGCTGGCGACGCCTCCAACAATGGCGTAACCCCAGTGCTTTCGCTCAGTCCTGATCATGTTGTAGCCCAGACCGAACACGCCCATGGCTGCCAACGCAGGTATCAGGGCCAATGACAGGTTGTAGGCAACAGCGGACGCAACGCCGGCGATCTGAGTGATGGAGCCCATCATCCAGTAGCCGAAATAGTAGTAGCTGATGGTCTCGCCTCGCAGCCAGGGGTCCTCCGGCTGCCCGAACGTCGATTGGATAGACGCATTCAGGAAGGCGAAGTCCATGGGCTGCTCGGTGTGGTTAATGTATGGGTCCGTGCTGCGGAAGACGACCCAACCAATAAGGAAGGCTAGGAAGATTACCTCGCCGATGATGAGGGCCTTGCGCTCTTTACGGACGAACTGGAGCATCTCTTGGCGGTGGTTCCAGACGTACCAGGCGGACAGCGCGCCGAATAGGACGAGGAGGGCGATTAGCGAAATTCGTATGCTGGGAAGGATGTGCAGGACGCTTAGCATCCAAGACAGGTAGCCGATTATGAGGATACCCAGAGGTTTGCTGAGGGTGTAACCTCGGTCTGCCAATTTGGGAAGCAAAAAATAGGCCAATGGAAAGGCGATAAGCCCCATGACCTCGGCAGTGATAAGCCACCATAGCACGTCCAGCATAGCTAAATTATATACGCAGAGCTGTGCTTAGCGGGATGTGTTATTAGCACTCATTGTTGGCGTTTTTGGACTATCCGTATGAGAGATTTTTGTATCTGTACTCTTGAAGTCTTCACCGCTCATGGCGATCCTATGCCGTCTAGCTCTCGTCGCCGTCCGAAAACAGACCGTCCACAAACTCCTGCGGCTGGAAGGTAGCCACGTCCTCGGCCTTCTCGCCGGTGCCTATGAAGAGAATAGGTAGGTCTAGCTCGTCAGCAATGCCGAAGACGATGCCGCCCTTGGATGAGCTGTCGACCTTGGCCAGGAATATGCCTTCGCAGTCCACAGCTTCGGTAAATGCCCTGGCCTGAATGAGTCCGTTCTGGCCGGTTGTAGCGTCAATAGTCACCAGGACCCTGTGTGAGCCAACGCCCTGGCGCTCCATGATCCGCTGGATCTTCTTTAGCTCTTCCATCAGGTTGAACTTGGTATGCAGTCTTCCCGCGGTGTCGATAATGACCACATCGGTGCCACGAGCCTTGGCAGCCTGAATAGTGTCGAAGGCCACGGCTCCTGGGTCTGCGCCAAACTGATGAGCGATGACGTCTGCGCCTGTGCGCTCGCCCCACACCTGCAGCTGCTCGATGGCTGCGGCTCGGTAGGTATCGGCCGCGCCCAATATAACGGTCTTACCGGATTCCTTGTAGATCTGAGTCAGCTTGGCAATGCTGGTAGTTTTGCCCGCGCCGTTTACGCCTACCATAAGGATGACCAATGGCTTCTCGGGTGCCTCCAGCGTCTCGCTAGCGTCCTCGAAGTCGATCAGGTAGACCATCTCGTCCTTGAGGGCCTTCATGACTTCGGCAGGGTCGGTCAGCCGCTCTTCAGAAATCCGAGTCTTCAGCGTTTCCAGAAGCTTCATGGTGGTTGCCACGCCTACGTCAGCGGAGATCAGTAACTCTTCCAGCTCGTCCCAGGTGGCGGCGTCCAACGAAGGCTGGCTGAATAGCGTAGCCATCTTGCCAAACCAGGTCTGGCGGGACTTCTGGACAGCCTTGGTGGTCATCTCTTTGTCTTTGTCTTCGTTTCGTCGGAAGAACTTAAGCATGGAGCCTCTTAAAAAAGCTAGTTAATGGCCGTGACGGCCTATTACAGAAAAGAGTCAGGCGACTATACGAAGCCTCTAAATGGGAGCAATCTTGATAATAACGCGCTTCTCATCGGGGTTGGCGGCCAGTCCTGGGTACACATCCACGCCCATGTATTTCTTGGCCATGCTGTTGACGTGGGCTACAGCGCCCTCGTGGATCATCTCCACAACTTTGCCTCGAATGTTCACCTTGTCATAGGGACGTTCCGGATTAAATATGGAGACGGCAACACGGGGGTCACGTCTGAGGTTTTCGGTCTTAACACGACCCTCTGCTGTGTTGAATATTATGTGCTCGCCATCGGTGTCGACCCAGACCACGGTGGCCTGGGGAGACCCGTCCGCCATTAGTGTGGCTATGGTCGCGAAATTCTTGCCTTCGCTTAGGGCTTTTCGTGCTTCATCGCTGAGAGGGGCCAAATCGTTCACCTACCTTCTTAATTAGCTGGCAAGGCCGTGACAAGCAGGCCAGCCAACTAAAGATTAGCACGGGTATATTCTGGTGAACAGGCCTTCGGTGTATGCTGTTCCTGTGATGTTCGCGTCCACATAAAAAGGCATGCCTGCGTAAGCAAGACATGCCTTTTTATTATTCGAGTAAGAAACCTGAATTTTATTTGTTCAACTGAGGCCGACTCTGTTGGGCGGGCCTCAGAAAGTTGGTGTCGGTTACTATTAGCCTAGAAGGCCGGAAGTCTCGTTGTGGACTGTGTTTGCAAAGTCCTTGCGAGCCTCTTCAATCCTAGGTCCACCAGCTGCGTTGTATCGCTTGATGTTGGCAAGATAGGAATCGAAACCCGAAGCAGGGTAGCTCCGGTGGTTCAGGCGCTTTAGGGTTGAAATAAGTCGGTAGAGCATGGTTTCCTCTTTCTATTGTTCGCTCAGATTCTTGATATGCCTTTCAGTATTTCAGGTACATATTTATTATTAATCCATTACATCATCATGTAAACGTATATCATGTGATATGATGTATTAGTATTTGTGATGTATCTCTTTTGAGGAAGTTATCATGGAACTCAGAGAGCTTCGCAGTTTCTGCGCCGCAGCCCGGGTGCACAGCATTTCCAAGGCTGCACAGGAGCTGGGCCTGGGCCAACCTACAGTCACCACACACATCAAAAAGCTAGAAGAAGAGCTTGGCATGGTGCTGTTCGACCGAGTTAAGCGACCCATTCAGCTAACATTGGCGGGCGATCGGCTGTCTTCCATCGCAACGCCGTTGGTTGAAGGTATCGATTCGCTGGCCACCATGACCCATGAGGCCGAGCAGCGAGGGCCAGTCCAAATAGCATCCACACCGGATATCATTCCCCACACTCTTATCCGCGTGGTGCGGGTGTTCCTGGCGCGCTTTCCCCAGGTTCACCTCAAAATACGCTCCGGTACACGCGCCGAAGTATTGCAGATGGTGAAGGACGGCGACGTTGACCTTGGCGTTGTCCAGCACCCGGAAAAGAGTGAAGGGCTCGATTTCCTGGGCCTTTTCCTTTACGAGCGTGTTTTGATCACCCCGCTGGAGCATCCTCTACTAAAAGAGCCTTTGACGTCTCTTGAGCAGATCGTGCGCTACCCTCTCATCCTGATGGGCAGGGGTACTCACACACGGTCGATACTGGAGGATGAGTTCCGCCGCATGGGCCTGGAGTACGACATTGTCGTAGAGCTGGATAGCATGGACATGATCAAGCGCTTCGTCGCTCTGGGCATGGGCATATCTGTGGGGCCTCGATTGGCCATAGAGAAAGAGGACAGGAACACTCTCGGTGTAATTAGTTTGGCAAATCTGTTGCCTGTGGAGCAGGCCGGTATCGTTACGTTGCCGGGTAAGACCATATCCAAGCCAACACATAATTTCATGTCGGTTATGAGAGACGTGTTAGCTCCGGCGAGTTCCAGGCCTTCTTAACTGAGGATTAGTCTTAACCCTCGTTAATCCCTATCAGGTCAGCCGTCACCAGAATGCGATGGTCGTAGACCAGACTGGGAACGCAAGCCACCAGTGTTATGGTCGCATTGGAAGAGTCGTAAAACCGCATGTCGTCCTGATGCACCACATCCGTGGCAGTGACCCTGTATAAGAATATATGGCCCTGCTCGTTCTCCAACTCCACCAGCACCTCGTCACCGTTGCGCAGCTTCTCTGGAATATCCGGTAGCCGGTGGAAGACGTTTCCTTCGCCCTTGATCGGGCTTTCCAGGTGACCGAAGAACCAGGAGTTGCCCAGCTGACCGGCGTTGGGCGACTGCGGTATGTGGCCCACGGTGTTCTTGGGCGTCTCGTACTCCCTGCTGTTACCCAGGTCCAGAATCTGAAGCTCCGTTATGTCGGAATCGATCCCAATGCTTGGCACCGAAATGCGTGTGGTATTGGAGTTGGGAAGCTCGGTGCCCTCAGTCGATGAGACCGCATGGAAACCTTCAGGCAGTTGCTGGCCGGATTCGTTGGGACTGTAAGAGTACGGCTCACCGCCGGACCACATCGGCTCCGCCCAGTATTTGGGATGGATCTCTGTGGCAGGGTAGACGGAGATGTAGCTGGAAAAGGGGAAGGCTGCATTACCAGGGGGGTTGCCAACGGTGGGAGGCTGGCTAAGTGGCGCTTCATAAACGGCGGGCGGTGGCTCGTTTGACCGCACTGTTGCCGGGAACGTCTGCCCGGTGTTGGGCAGGGGAGCAGTCGAAACGGGGACTCTTCGCGCGCTTTCCGTCGGGGTGAAGACCAGGGAGTCCAATTGCGAACTGGCGTAGCTTCGATAGCCGTAGTAAGCGCCAACTGTTCCTAGCAAGACCAGACCAACCACGATCATCGCGATACCCGCCGCTCCTGTATGGCGACGTCCATTAGCAACCGACTTCGAGTCTTTCTGGTTCACCCAACGTCCTCCTAAGCAACACCCTCACACATATTATGTGCAAAGGCACGGCGTTAAGGCAATGGCCATTTAGGCCGCGCGTCTTTGCAATGCCGAATAAGTATAGGATGAAGGTGATAGCGCGAAGGATTCACCCCCGCAGACCAGCGTCCACTAGGGCGTTTCCGGGAAGTTACCTTACTCTTGGAGTGTGCATAGCCCCATTTGCGATGGGCTCGTTTAGGTACACATCACCGTTTCGTATCTTGATGTTAAATCCACATTCAGGACTACTGCAAACCCAAGCCTTGTAATGTATGGGCGCGCCTTGACTTCCAAAGTCAGACAACGGAAGCAAACTTCCCTCTGAGCATGAGCGGCACTCTGGCCAACCTTGGTGTTCCACGGATCCCTCCTCGTTTTCCACCACCCTAGGGGTAAAAGCGCCGCAAGTATAGCAGCATGGCGAAAGCCTACACAACCCCCGGCTATATAATGTTACGTTAACCGTCTGAAAGGGGTATGGAAACCACGCGCCGATGAATTGCGCCGTCAGGGTGAAGTTCCGTGCGCATTATGCTGATCTGCGTCACAGGAATTTCCAAATGCTCGTTGACGGGACTGCTGGTATGAACGCCTGTGGCTCGCTCGACAGAGGTTGGCTGAGAGTCGCGGCGAATACGAGCCAGCGTCAGGTGCGGATTATACTCCCGATCGTCTTTTGCGAACCCGACGTCTGCCAGTTCGTCTTCTACGTCAGCTTGAAGAGTGGACAGAGAGGACAAGGCAGTCGTGTCGCTGTCAATTCCTACCCAAAGCACCCTGGGCCGGTGCAGATTTGGAAACGCACCGCGGTCTGCCCTCCCCCCACACAAGACGCAGGCTGAACGCTGTGTGACCGCCTACGGCCCGCGTGAGCGCCTCTGACAGAGTGTCCACACGACTACTGTCGACGTTGCCAAGGAACTTGAGCGTGAGATGCGCTCCTTCGGGACGAACGCACTGCACAGCGCCCGTGTTCGCTGCGTTCAGCGCGTCGATCAGCCTGCACAGCTCGTTCTTCACTGCGTCGGGCAGCTCAATTGCGATGAATAGCCTTAATCTTTTGTTCATGGGTTTTGCGGTGAGTTACACATCAGGCAAGCATCATAATCGAAATTGCTGTCTCACTTTATTTTGAGTAACGATGAAACGGGCGCTCCAAGGGTCTTCAAGGAGCTGGAGCGCCCGTTTCACAGGTTTAAATTGTCCAGCCCAGCGGTCTAGTGGGGATGTTCTTCTGGTAGCTCGGAGTACGAGGTGTGATCTTCGTAATCAAGCGCGATGAGCATCCCTCCTGGATACACTCCCTTAGTAGTTACGTGGTTAATAATGTGGCAGTGGAACACCCATGTTCCCGTGTTCCCGGATTCGTACCCTATGCCACGGCATCCACCGTCTGGCCAGGCGCGATGTCCTAGGTGTTGACAGTGAGCGGATTCGGTACCGGATTGCCGTCCATCTGCACCACCTTGAACTGGTGACCATGCAAGTGCATCGGATGGTGCTGTTGTCCCACATTAATCATGCGAATCAGCACGCGCTCACCAGTCTTGATCTTGAGCAGGGAGTCCTCCAAGGTCTTGGGGAACGAGTGGCCATTGATGGTATAAAAGCCGTTGGTCTCGTGAAGGAGCAAAGTGTACTGCCGGTCGTATTGTGGTAGCCCCTCGCGCGGCTCTATGATCATTGCCCCAAACAACCCTTTGGTGATCTGCTTTAGCGTATTCGAGTGGGTGTGGTACATAGACGTACCAGGTTTTGGGGCTAAGAACTCATACGTCCACGACTCGCCCGGAGCTATGTCTGGCTGGGTGATTCCTGGCACGCCGTCCTGGTCGTTAGGGATCTCCAAGCCGTGCCAGTGGATGGTTGTGGCCTCGGGTAGGTTGTTGGTCAGATTAATCCGTACCATATCACCCTCAATCACTCTTATTTCGGGGCCTGGATACTCTCCGTTGTAGCCCCAGACTTCTACGAACTCTCCGTCCAGGATTTCCCACTGAACGACATCTGCGGTCAGATTTATCTCGACATCTGGATCGGTGAAACGGCTTCCCGCTATGCCAGCTGGGCCATCGCCTAGAGTGATTTGAGGCAGGTCTGAACTGGTCGATGGCAGCGCCGTTGCTCCCCAGACTGAAGCCACGACGGCCTTCGCAGGCTCATTGCCGCTGGTGCTGCTACAAGCCACCGCCCTGAACGCTAGCGTTAACATTAGCACCAGGCCTAGCAAGCCCATTCCGAATCTGTGATTCCTTCCTTTTCGACGAATTGTGATTATTCTGATTGGCGGTCTGGGTAACCCCAGAACTGATGTGTGTAGAATATTTCACAATGTGTGAGGAAGTTGGGAAGATTTTCTGCTTAATGTGAAGAAGGTGTGATAAAGCTGGCCAAGAGAGGCCTCCCAAGAGGCTCTGTTCAGCAGGCCTTCGGGGTCGAGATACCCCTGTTAACTGCCCGCAGACTGGGAATTGTCCCTCAGCTCACGCAGCGCTACGTACCAGCCTATCAGGTCGTCCAGCGAGTACACGGCGTTAGCAGGACTGGGATTGGGCAGCAGGAAGACCAGTGACGAGCCAATCCGCAGCTCCTGTAGTCCCAGGCTTGGCTTCTGGCTGATGCCCTCGGCGTGTCTTAGGTAGTTGTGATAGGCTGTCGCGCCGTGAAATGCAGCGATGCGCGGCTGGTACAGCTCCAGCTTTTGCTTCAGCACCGGTGCCCACTCGCGGTAGTCAGCGGCACGCAGGTCTGACGAGCCAGCGGTTGGCCGCTTCACCACGTCCGTAAACCCTATGCCGAACTCCAGCATACGATGATCGTTCTCGGCGTCTAGCATCTTTGGCAGGAGTCCAGACCCGTTAATGGCAGGCCAGAAGCGGTTGCGGCCAAAGGCAAAGTAGTGGCCTGCCTTTATCGAATTAAGGCCAGGGTTCAGTCCTATCAGCACAATATCCAGATCGGGCTGTAGGTAGTCGGGTAGGGTGTTCATTGCAGGCCTAGTACGGCAACTGGGTGTCGGGATTTTGGCCCATGTATTGCGCCTGTCTAACTCCAAAGTCCTCCTGCAACTGCACGGTCAGGCCGCCGTCCACCACCAGCGAGTGGCCGGTAATAAAGGACGCCTCGTCCGAGCAGAGGAAGACGATGGCGTTGCCGATGTCCTCGGGACGTCCCACCTTGCGCAGAGGATACTGGTCCTCGAAGAGCTTCAGGCCTGAGGGGTTGCCTGCCCACTTCTCTTCCACCCGCTCGGTGACTATGTGGCCGGGACATATGGCGTTGACCCTGATGCCCATAGGGCCAAAGTCTGTTGCCATCTGCTTGGTTATCCCTATGACCGCCGACTTCCCCGCCTCGTAAACCAGCCGCTGCGGGGCCATGAGCAGGCCGTGAACCGAGGCGATGTTCACGATGCTTCCGCCCCCGCTCTTCTGCATCTCCGGCACCGCATATTTTGTGGCCAGGAAGATCGACTTAACCAGCAGGCCCATACCAGCGTCCCACGCCTCTTCGGTGACGTCCAGCGCGGACCCTCCGGAACCATGTGCAGAGCTGTAGGCATTGTTCACCACGATGTCCAGCCTGCCCCAGTGATCCATCGCCGTCTGCACTATGTTGCGTATGTCTTTATGCTTGCCCACGTCGGCTCTCAGTACCTCGGCCGTGCCGCCAGCATCTCGTATTCTTGCGACGTTGGCTTCGGCTCTCGGGATGTCGACGTCTGTAACCAGTACTTTTGCGCCCTCTTCGGCCAGCCTTCTGGATGTCGCTCCGCCAATGCCGGATGCACCGCCGGTTACTATAGCCACCTGGCTCTCTAGTCTCTGCAATCTTTGCGTCATGGCGCGCTCTCCCGGAGTTTCTTATTTAGATGCCATTCTAACTTTTGCGGCCAGCACGTGGAAGGGCGATCGCAATACTCTGAATACCCGTGTCTGATAAGATGGCGGCACCGGTGCAAGCAGGAATCAATGAGTTCCAGGGTAAATCGGAATACAGGGGGCGTTCAATGAATTGGAGCTCAGCGGTATCGCGTAAATTCTCGCTGACGGAGGCCTTTGCGGAAGCGGCCTTTACCATTCACCAGGAACTGGGCGAAGCGACGCCTGACCTGGTTGTGGCCTTTGTTTCGGCTCACCACTCACCCGAGTATGACAGCCTACCCCAGTTGGTAAGCGACCATTTTGGACAGACTCTCTTCCTGGGCTGTTCCGGTGGTGGCGTTATTGGCGCAGGGACTGAGGTTGAGCAGACGCCGGGATTTGCCATAACTGCGGCTCAATTGCCGGGTGTAGACCTGAATTCTTTTCATATAGAAAATGATGACCTGCCGGATGGAGACGCTCCTCCCGAGGAGTGGGGCTCAATGGTTAGCACTGCTTGGGGCCAAGAGACCGACTTTATAATCCTCGCAGACCCGTTCAGCGTCGATGGGGAGAGACTTCTCATGGGTCTCGATTATGCCTTCCCAAATAGCGCCAAGATCGGCGGACTGGCCAGCGGCGCGCATCAGGAGGGTGGTAACGCTCTTTATCTGGGTGACACCGTACACAAGTCGGGTGTTGTAGGCGTGTCTTTAAGCGGTAACATTGCTGTGGATACCGTGGTGGCGCAGGGTTGCAGGCCCATCGGCGAACCTATGCAGGTAACCGGGTGCCGCAAGAATATTCTCACCGAGGTTGATGGCAAGACGCCTTTCGAGGTCCTCCGGGAGATATTCGCCGATCTGGAAGAGCGGGACCGCGAATTAGCCCAGAATTCCCTGTTCATGGGTGTAGTGATGGATGAGTTTAACGATTCTCCCAAGCAGGGTGATTTTCTCATCCGAAACATTATTGGTGTGGATGCTCAGAAGGGCGTTTTGGCGGTTGGTGAACAACTCAAGGAGGGCCAGACCGTGCAGTTCCACCTGCGAGACTCCAAGACGTCATCGCTGGACCTGGATGCCATGCTTGAGCGATACATGACGGACAGGACGATGCATCAAGAAGCGGGTGCGCTGCTTTTCCAGTGCCTTGGTCGCGGGGAGTACCTGTATGGCCGTGCCGATCACGACACTGATATGTTTAAGGCGATCGTCGGCGACCTGCCGCTAACTGGTTTCTTCTGCAATGGTGAGATTGGCCCGGTGGGAGGCTCGACCTTTCTTCACGGCTACACCAGCTCCTTTGGCATATTCCGTCCCAAAGAGGACTAGCACCCGTCCGTCAGCCTGAATTCCCCAGCAATCGTTCGGCGTTGCCGCCAAGAATTGCCTCCTTGTCCTCAGTCGTCAGGGATGACTCCTGCACCTGTTTGATGAGCCTCGAAGGCCTGAGCAGGCCGTAATCGCTGCCCATCAGTATCTTGTCTGCGCCAACCAGTTGCGCCACCGTCTGGAACACGTCAGGCGTGTACAGGAAGGGCGATGCAGCGGTGTCGAAGTAAACGTTGCTTAACGACTCTCTTACCTCTGGCATCAGGGCATAGAAGGGCAGACCGCCACCCCAGTGAGCGCATACGACTGTAGCCTCTGGAAAATTCCGGATGAACTGCCAGAGCACCTCCGGCCTTGTCATGCCCTTACCCTGGTAGACATGTCCGACAGGCTCCGAAGAGTGCGTCGTGATAATGAGGCCTCGGGCTTCAACTGCTTCCATCAAGGGCGTCATGCTCCGCTGGTCGCCAAGGTCGAAGCCCTGGGAGTCTGAGTGAAGCTCGCCAACTCCGCGCAGGCCAGCGTCGGCGCAGCGATTGATCTCGCCGACGGCGTCGGCTCCCCAAGCGGGGTTCACTCCGGCAAAGCCCACCAGCCTGTCCGGGAAGCGGCTTACGGCGTCGATGATGTAGTCGTTTGCCTCGCGGGCCACGCCGCTATCGGCCCACCCGATGCCCATAATCACCGACTGGCCCACGCCATCTTTGTCCATTACCTCAATCATGTCTTCCGCTGTGGAGATGCGTGCCTTGGGATCGGCGTAAAGCGCACCGAAAGTAGCGTCGGTTTCGACAAACCGAGCCCTGTCAGTATCGAAGGTTGGCGGGAAGATGTGGGTATGGAAATCAATAATCATCGTCTTGGTAATAGATGATAACAGCCTGGGCTATTTAGGTGGGATAGCGATATGGACAGGAACATGGTGGCGGGTGATGTGGCTGCTCTGCGAGAGCGTTAAAGTGGTCTAATTGTGACGATCTGTTAGCAAGTAGCGAAACCTAATTCCTAAATTAAGTTAGGAATCGCTGCTTGACTGGCTCACATGGGCGATTAGCCGAGGTTCCTGAAGAAGTCTTGAATAATAAGGCCAATTGGCAGGATGATGATGGCGTTGATCATCATAAGTGTGAAGAAGCTGAACACCAGTGCGCCGAAGCTCATGCCGGTATGTTTAGGGGCAACGATGGAAGCCCTCACCGAGCTACCTCCAAATTTAAGGTAACTCCATCTAATCATCCCAATGGGGAAAGCCGGGTGTATAGAAGGTCAACAATCGGAGATATCCAGGTGACAACGGTGAAATAAAGTGAGCAAACCGTTAGTTTTTTTGAATTATTGCCATGCCGATGCAGCATGGATGCAGGAAGTGTTTTTCCGCATTTTCTGAAATATTTCCGTCGCTATACTACATCGCTTTGTCTTTGGCGGCCTCGCCGCCGTGCAACCAAACTAGTTACGCCGAAATAATCCTATCGCTAGGCAGTATCCCTTGGCCCATTATACAAAACACAAAAATCATTGGGCGGTTGCGCCGCCGTCGATGACCAACTCTGAGCCTGTGACCCACTTCGACTCGTTGGACGCCAGGTAGAGGACGCCGTTAGCGATGTCTTCAGCCGTTCCCAGGCGACCCATCGGAGTCCTGCCGATAAGCCACTGAAGCCGCTCCGGGTCAGCAAAGGACTGCTTGGTCATGGGAGTGTCGGCGTAGCCGGGATGGACCGAGTTCACCCGGATGTTTTCCCCTGCATACTGAATGGCGGCTGCCTTGGTAAATAGCCTGGATGCGCCTTTGGCTGCGTGGTAGGCGGTGCTAGTAGGGCTGCCTACTATTCCGTAAATAGAGGAGATGTTGATGATGGAGCCGCCGCCGGCATTTCGCATCTCTGGGATGGCGTGCTTGGTGCCAAGAAACATGCCCTTGGCGTGCACATGCATCTGGGCGTCCCATATGTCCTCGGTGGTCTCCAATACGGTGGCGCGGACACCGGTGCCGGCGTTGTTGACCAGCACATCCAGCTTACCGTAAGTGCCAACGGTGGCATCCATGGCGTTGATCCAGTCCTGCTCGACGGTCACGTCCAGGTGAACGTAAGTGGCGTAGAAGCCGTTTTCGCGTAGCTGGCTGGCGGTCTGCTCACCGAGGTCGTCGTTGATGTCCGCCAACACTACCTTCGCACCCTCTTGGGCAAACAGCCAGGCGCTGGCTCCACCGAAGCCCATGGTCTGCCCCCATATGCCTGCCGCCGCGCCGGTGATCAGCGCAACCTTTCCTTCCAATCGCATTTCGTTGCCCCTGTCGTTCTCGTTCTGATTGGAGATGCTGTCGTTGCAGCACCGTACGGCCAATTATTCGAAAAACAGGATTATAGCAGTGGGTTGGAAGAAGGCGAAGCGGGTAGCTTATCAGGTGAGGTAATAGCCGGGAGAGACTAAGGTCCATACCCGGTTCGAACCGTGTGTTGCCTGCCCTTCGCACCGGGGGCTACCCCCCCAATTGGCTAGTAGGTCCAAAGTCTCTCCGACAGCCTTAATATCCTTCATTCGGCATGAGGATTGCGTGAGTGGTCAGAGGAAAGTATGAGGAATTCGTGAGTTTTCATATTCTTTGGAGAAGTTCGACCTTTTCGATAATATGAATAGTAGCCCCGTTATCTGGGGCACGGCGCGTTCCAATAAATCTACCGAGGGCTTAAACAGGCGATGATGCACTTTACGGTATGGCGAACATCCCCGTGGCTGCTATGATCTGGATGGCCTGGTTGCGGGTTGCGCGGGCACTTGCCTTGGCGCTGGTCGTGCTGGCGCTGGGGGCATTTGTAGCGAGGCAGTTCAATTTGCTAGACAAACAGCTGGTGTTCTTCCCATCCAAAGTTATCCAGAGCAGCCCGGGCGATCTGGGGCTTGCTTATGAAGAGGTGCGCTTTGAGACGGAGGACGGCGTCGACCTTCACGGCTGGTTCGTGCCCGGTACTGAACCAGCCACTGAAGCCATAACCCTGCTGTGGTTCCACGGCAATGCGGGTAATATAGGGGACCGCGTCGAGAACCTACTGCTTCTTAATCAGGCTGTCGGCGTAAACATATTCATTTTCGATTACAGAGGTTACGGCCTTAGCGAGGGCAGTCCGTCTGAGAAGGGTATGTACCTCGATGCGGAGGCTGCCATTGCCTATCTGAGGTCCCGGCCGGAAGTAACTAATGACAGTGATCTGGTCCTGTTCGGACGCTCGATTGGCGCTGCCGTGGCCGTGGAGATGGCCACTCGACATGACATCCGAGGGCTCATCTTAGAGTCGCCGTTCACCTCATTGCGGGCCATGGCGCGACTGACGCATCCGGTGCTGTCCAGAATAGTGCCCTTTGGACTGGTAGTCCAGAGCCGATATGAGTCGCTAGGCAAAATGCCTCATGTAAATAGCCCGGTGTTGGTTATTCACGGCAAAGCAGACGAGACGGTCCCGGTCGAAATGGGTCTGGAGCTGTTCGAGGCTGCCAGCTATCCCAAGCGTCTGCACCTGGTCGATGGCGCAGGTCACAACGACGTGTACTTGTTTGGTGGAGACGAATATTTCAACGCTATCAAGGCGTTCATTGAAGGCGACGATGGTTAGGCAGCCCGGGCTCTTAGTTAAATAGTCGGCAGCCTTCAGGGAACAGGGTAGTGCGCCGGTCTATTGACAAACCTTTTGCTGCAATCTAGTGTGGGCTAACCTGAGACAGCGGGTGCTTTCAGCGGCAAATCATCACATCTTCGTAATACAGTTTGAAGTGGGAACACCGGTCTTCAGGCCGACGTAATTGAGCAGGAGTCATAAAATGGAAATTGGATTTGGCATACCTAACAGAGGCCCACTGGCCACCCTGGAGAACCTCTCTGCCATGGCGCAGAAGGGTGAAGAGATGGGGTTCGACATCGTTAGCGTCAGCGATCACATAGTCGTTCCCAATACGATCGATTCCGTATACCCCTATAACGAGAGCGGCAAGTTCGTCAGCAGTGCCGCGGGGGAGTACATGGAGCAGTTGGCTACTATTAGCTACCTTGCGGGCATCACGTCATCTATCCGCCTGCTGACATCGGTGATGGTTGTGCCGCATCGCAGTCCCGTCCTTACCGCCAAGATTCTGGCCACGATTGACGTTCTGTCCCGGGGGCGTCTTGTGGTCGGCTGCGGCGTTGGCTGGATGAAAGAGGAGTTCGAGGCCATCGATGCGCCGCCCTATGAGGAGCGCGGTCAGGTCAGCAATGAGTACCTGCAGATATTCAAAGAGCTATGGACCAGTGACAGCCCGGAGTTCCATGGCAAGTACGCCAGCTTTTCCAATATCACCTTCGCTCCCAAGCCGGTGCAGAAGCCCCATCCCCCGCTGTGGATTGGCGGCGAGAGTCCCCCTGCCTTGCGACGCGCGGCCCAGCTAGGCGACGCCTGGTATCCCATAGGCAGCAACCCCCAGTTCCCCGTGGGCACCATAAAGCAGTATGCCGAGTACCGAGACCGGGTCCGGGAAAATGCCCGCAAAGTGGACAGAGACCCGGCCTCTTTGGACTTTGCATATAGTGTGAGCTGGAATAACGAAAGTGAAGCTGAGATGGTGGACGGAGAGAGACGTATTCTCACAGGGACGCCTCAGCAGTTGGTCGACGACATTAAAGGCCTGGAAGAGTTGGGCGTCAACCACCTGTTGCTTAACCTCCAAGCCGAGGATCTTGATGCCACCCTGGCTCGTATGGAAGGGTTCGCCACCAAGGTGCGTCCTCTAACGTAACCCGACTTCTGACGACCCCGACTCTTGTAAACAAGGACATAATATTTATGGCGGACCAGAAATTTCAACCAGTGTCCGAAGACTGAAACACGGCGCTGGCAATAGTAGCTCACTCTGATGATCTTGAATACGGCACGTCCAGCGCTGTTGCCAGGTGGACATCCCAGGGCAAGACGGTGATTAACCTGATGGTGACCAGGGGTGAGGCAGGCATAGATTCAATGTCTCCTGCAGAAGCCGGACCGTTGCGCGAGGAAGAGGAGCGTCAGAGCGCAGCAGAGGTGGGCGTGGAGACCGTCGAGTTTCTTGGCTATACCGATGGCGTGCTGGAATACGGCCTCGATCTCCGACGGGACATTGCCAGGGCCATTCGTCGGCACAAACCAGATTCGATGGTAGGGTGGTGGATTCAACATGGCAGACCACAGAGCGGTTGGCCTGGCTACTCTGGATGCTGCTCGGGACGCCGACAACCGCTGGATATTCCCGGAGTTGTTGGAGGAAGGCCATGAGCCATGGCAAGGGACAAAGACTATTCTGGTAGGTGGCTCGCCCGACGCCACACATGCAGTGGACGTTACAAACTACATCGACCAGGGCGTAGCTTCGCTGGAGAAGCACAAGGTCTACATCGAGAACCTTGGCAAGGACTTCGACCCTGAGACCTTTCTGACGTTCATCGGGGCGGCCACAGGCCCTAGATTCGACTGTGATTACGCCGTAGCATTTGAGGTCTATTCGCTCTAACTGTGTAAGCTCCGCGGGGAAGCACAACACCAAATATTGGAGACAAAGATGAAAGCCGTTTACATCACTGAGCACGGAGGCCCCGAAGTACTCACTTATGGGGACATCCCTGACCCGGAAATCGGCCCCAACGACGTAAGAATAAAGGTGAGGGCCTGCGCGTTGAATCGGCTGGACCTGTATACCAGGGCTGGCGCCAGAGGCACTCGCATTCGCTTCAAAGGGCCCCACGTTCTGGGCGGCGACGTTGCGGGAGACGTTGCTGAGATTGGAGACCTGGTAACTCGTGTTGCCGTGGGCGGTCGTGTGGTCGTGAACCCCAGGCTCACCTGCAACCAGTGCCGGTTTTGCGTGGCTGGCGAGGAGGAGTTCTGCACCAGCGCGGGTATGTTGGGCTCCAGCAGAAGTGGTGGATATGCCGAGTACATAAGCATACCTGCCGTAAATGCCCTTCCCATTCCAGACTCATTGTCCTTTGAGCAGGCCGCGTCTCTTCCCACAGTCTTCCTGCCCTGCTGGACCATTCTTATGCGGAGGGCTCAGTTGAAACCTTGGGAGACGGTACTCATACCATCGGCCTCCAGCGGGGTTGGCACCGCCGCCATTCAGGTGGCCAAAAACGTCATCGGCGCTACAGTAATCACAACTACCAGCACTGAAGAGAAGGCCCAAAAGGCCAGAGAGTTGGGAGCTGATGAGGTCATTAATTACAACACTGAAGATGTGGCCAAGCGCGTAAAGGAGATCACTGGGGGACAGGGCGTAAACGTGGTGCTTGACCATGTGGGCTCTGACTTTTGGCCTGCGGCAACGGCATCGCTGGCCATGGGAGGCCGTTACGGCATCTGCGGAGTTACCAGCGGCTACAAGGCTGAGCTACAGATGGGCCTAATGTTTCTGCGCTATCAGACGGTGTTTGGCGTATTCATGGGACGCAAAGAGGATCTTCGTCAAATAGTGGACCAGGCCGGCAGAGGGACTATAAAGGGCATAATTCACGATACATACCCGCTGCAGGATGCCGCTAAGGCACACGAAACCATGGAGGCGGTCAACTTCTTCGGCAAGCTGGTGCTCACCGTAGACTAGCAGGGCAGGCTGAACAAACCATAAAGAAAAGGGCCGGTAGTCGTTAAACTGCCGGCCCTTTTCGTATAAAAGTAGCTAACTAAATTTAGGCGGTGGCGACGCCGATGACTGAGTTGTACTGCTCAACCCATGTCTCCTCGAACTCGTCCAGCCAGCCGATGCCCAGATATTCGGAGACCATCTGCTTCAGCGTATCACCGATCAGCGGATGATGCTCTGGCCTAATACCCCGGTCGTTGTGATATTCGTACAGGGCCTGCATTGCTTCGTTAAGTCCAGAAGGCCTGGTCAGATTGTCCAATATAGGATTCAGGAACTCCATTAGGTCTGTTCCTGCCTCCTTCATATTCATTTCGGCGAAGAACGGCTTGATTTCAGGGTAAGCCGTCAGCAAGCGGCCGTAGAATACAGATAGAGTAGCTCTACCTTCCAGCGGCTCTCCATTTTCGCTAACGACTTCGTCGTCTTCAGTTTCTTTGGAGACGATCTCTTCCAACACAGCTTCGATGGGGTTTAGGGCCTTTTGGCTCTTCTCCTGAAGATACTCCTGTCGCCCAATTTCCAGGGCCTCTTCGGACAGGGCGTTTTCGAGGTCAAGTAGAATGATAAGTCGGTCTTCCAGCTTGGCGATTCCCAATATGTAGTCGGAATTCGTAGCTGTGATAATTGAGGAGGTCGGCTCTATGGAGTCGGCCTTTATTCGCAACACCTCGTCTACCCCATCCACGATGACACCGATGTTCTGGTTTTTGACGTCAACCACAACGATTCTAGTATCCGTGGTAACTTCGTCAACGGTTAGGTCCAACCGCTTTCGAAGGTCTATTACAGGAGTGACCGACCCTCTTAGGTTGAAGACGCCCTCGACATACGATGACGTCTCGGGAACGTTGGTGAGCGATTGCATACGAATGATTTCGCGCACGACGTTGATATCAACGCCGTAAAGTTCGTTGTGTAATGAAAATACTACAAGTTGCCTTTCGGCTAGGGATGTCTCTGTAGTCGAAATATCTGTAGTCAAAATGCATTTCTCCTCGGGTTTTGACAGACCGTTTCATCAGTTGGTACAGCCCTAATCACAATTCTAGCCTTTCCTAGGGATATTCCATGCAAACGGCTACGGACATCTAATAGGCATGAACACTGGCAAGGAATACTAAATAGTAGTACAACGGCTATTGGGGGGTATTAATCAGGTAGGTTGAGCCGTACATGATTGGGTAAATATTTATTAATTCCTCTTTAGAAGTAGAAAACAGCATTAACTGGCTATGCGGAAGGATTTTGGAACGAATTCACAATCGCTCAGAACGAATTCCTTAGATCTGCCAACCGCAGGTGTTGGGGGGGTGCGACCCTGCATACGCAAACAGGGGGGCGATCACTGACCGCCCCCCTGTAAAAAGCACTACTTAGCTATGCCCTCTAGGGCTAGTCTCCGATGACGTTCTCTGCCATCGGTCGCATAGGGAGGTTAGCTCTAACCTCAGGATTCACTACGGACATTGGCCACTTGCCATTCAACAGGCGGGCAGTCTCTTGGCCCACGCGAAGCGGGGAACGCACCCTGGAATTATTCGACGAACCCGCAGAATGGGGCGTGGCAATCACGTTGTCCATCTTTAACAGTGGGTTGTCTGGGGAGGTAGGCTCCTCCTCAAAAACGTCTAGGCCCGCGCCCATTATTTCACCGGCCTGCAGCGCCCGTATCAGCGCGGCCTCGTCCACGGTTGGCCCTCGGCACGTGTTCACAAAGTAAGCCGTGGGCTTCATCGCCTTGAAGAAGGGCTCGCCTATCAATTTTCTCGTCTCGTCGTTCAAAGGCGTGTGAACGGAGATGAAATCGGAGTCTGCGGCAAGCTCTGCTAGAGTCGCCACAGGGCGGACCCTGTACTCCTTGGTAATCCATGGCGGGCAGTAGGGGTCATAAGTAATGACGTCCATACCCAACGCCTGCGCCTTGCGAGACACCGCCCTGGCAATATTACCGAAGGCCACCAGTCCCAGCGTCTGGCAGTCGATTGGAGCCATAGGCATGATGGCATTTCGCGTTTCCGTGCCCCATTTGCCCTCTTTGACCATGTTGTTGAGGATGGTCAGCTTCTTTGCGCATGCCATGATCATCAGTATGGCGTGGTTGGAGACCTCTTCTGTGCAAAATCCGGCACAGTTTACGATCATGATGTTCTTTTCAGTAGCGGCGTTGTGATCGATGTGATTGAAGCCGTGGCTACCGACGATTATGGCCTGGGCCGAATCAATCTCGTCAATAATCTCTTTGGTCATCTCTACGCCGCCATTTAGTATGACGTCGGCGCCCTTGATCGCCTCGATGATCTCTCCTGGCGTCTGTACGATATTTATGTCGAGCTCGTAGTCCAAGCCCTCAAGGCCTTGCTCTATCAGGGCCTGCTCAGGCTGTGAACGACCTATGTAAGCGACTCTTTGAGGCATAACTTCTCCTTTTCCCGGTTTTAGAATTTGGCAAACGAATAAATTGATGAATTCGCGGCCTATTATACCCAACAGGGCATGGACTGTCTGTGGTGCTATTGGGAAACTGAGAGCGCTGCTACTGCCGGTCAGAGGAACGTTCTTATTCAGATTACACAATAGGAGCGAACACGGCCAGTACAGCATTCCGAATCACCGGCAAGAGTAGCTCGCGCTGATCAGGTGTGGTCTGGCGCATGTCGATGCACGTGGTGGCGTCTGATGCGCTTAGGGCCAGAGGTCTATTATCAGCCCTTAAGCCGTCATGAAGCACAGAGTCTACGTGATGGCGGATACCTGATTAGCTCGCGTCGTTGTAGCTTAGCTGGCGGTATCGCCGCTGTTTCGGACCGCGTAGACGGCACGAATGGAGCAAAGCCTGAAAGATTATTGCGAATCAATGGTAGGCCTTACGCCCTTGCCCACTCGATTTGGGCGAACTCGTTGTGGTTGTGAATGCTCTCCTGGTTTTCCGCGTGGACACTGAACCAGGCCAACCGGTCATCTTGCTTTAGCTTGGTCGCCACTTCCCGGATCATGTCTTCAACAAAGACTGGATTCGCGTAGGCCTGCATGGTCACGTAGCGCTCGTCTGGGCGCTTGAGCAGTGGGTAGACAGGGGACGAGGCAGACTGTTCCGCAACATCGATAAAGTCTTCAACGTATAGCCGCTGGAGGCCTGTGCTGCTTGCCTGACTTCGTCCTGTGATGGTCAGGAACCCGTGCTGATTGTGAGCTCCGTAGTCACTGATCTCCTTGCTGCAGGGGCAAAGGGACGTCACCGGCACCCTAACAGTCAGGACATATTCTTCCTTCACAGGCCCGGATTCCCCTGAAATAGAGCAGTGGTAACCCATCATTGACTTGGCGCCGCTGACTGGAGCCGTCCTCTTCAAGAAGAACGGAAAATCAGCCTCAATACGTGCAGTTGATGCGCCCAATTTTTCTCTAATGGTGGCTAGTATGTCAGGAAGTGTGTGAATGCTAAGCTCGTCGTCATGAGTATTTAGTATCTCGATGAAGCGGCTCATGTGGGTACCCTTAACGTCATGTGGAAGATCTACTGACATACTAAGATTCGCCACAGTGTGCTGGGTGGTTGCTTCCCTGTCGATGACCCGAATTGGATACTTGATATCGTTTACGCCCACCAGGTTGATGGGTATCATCCGGTTATCTGCTCGGCTTTGCACGTCTTCTATAATCTGCTGGCTTTTTAGAGCCAACTGACTAAAAGCCGCGCGTTCATGGCTAATATCAACCATGAATTTAGCCCCCTCTCCGCGATATATACAAGCTGAAGTGCAGGTTTCGAATACGACGACCCTACTGAGTTAGGCCAGCGAGGGTTTAATTCGCTGCCAAATCCAGCGGGCTATATTTTCACTCGTTGGGTTAGATAGTCCTTCTACGTCATTTAGGTAATGGTGGTCCACCTGGTCGAGAATAGGCTGAAAAGCCCTGCCTAATCTCGTGCGGTCCATCACCCAACCTGTGTGCTCATCCACAGGGCCCTTCACGTACACCTCGAAGCGATAAGAGTGTCCATGAAGTCTTCCGCACTTGTTGCCCTCCTCCACATTCGGGAGGCGCTGTGCGGATTCACAGGTGAACACCTTGTAAATTTCCAATAAGTTTCTTTTCTACTTCGAACGTTTGGTGTGGAGTCTGTGTGCATACTTCAGTTCGAATTGTGTGCCAAAAGACCCCATTAGTCTTGCAGGGCTTCATTGGCAGAGCATGGGTAATGCAAACAGATACCCCCCCCCGTCCGTTACCCCCGTACACACCGTCATAGCAGTCCTTGTACTGTGGGAGGGTACTGTCGGTGGTCGCACACAGGATTTTGTGGAGGCAACCCCCAGTGGCCGGCTGTAGGAGCCACGCAGTTGGGCCAAGAGCATAGTCCATGCGCCCCATGAACACCTCATGGATGAGGAGTTACGAAATAAGCCGCCCGCCTGCGAAATTGTGTGCTGCAATCTCGTCAGCCGAGAGAATTGGGCGTGAGTAGGGCCATGTAAAGGTATGAGTGTCGGCGTTGGATACTCCGTTTGCGGTGTTACGGGGACATCAAGACGGTTATTTGAAATAGGCCACTGCACATGGTGTGAATTGACCAGCCGATCAGGCCGGAAGAGACGAAAAATTCGGATCTGGTGTGATTAATTTCCGACACAACATCCGCCTTCTGGATTCGTAGAAAAGGCTCCGCAATGCTTGTTCCGAGGCAGCCAACACCGAAGATTCGCGGACGGGTTTATAATGGCGCTGATTTCCTAAACTGCGATCTGGAGAGGGCTAAATTGGACAAGGCATTGGAAGACGTTAAGATTTTGGACCTAACCCATGTGCAGGCGGGGCCGTCCTGTACTCAGCTTCTGGGATTCCTGGGAGCCGACGTTATCAAGATAGAGGACATTTGGGGAGGGGACTCTACTCGCCACGATCTGCGCCACGCCGATGATTCCGATAGCTTTTACTTCCTCATATTCAATAACAACAAAAGGGGAGTAAGCCTGAATCTGAAAACAGATCAGGGCAAAGAGATATTCACAAATCTGATCAAGTGGGCAGATGTCCTGCTGGAGAACTTCTCCCTGGGCATGATGGACCGCCTTGGCTTTGGTTGGGAACAGCTGCAGGAGATCAACCCGGGCCTCGTCTACACAACCATCAAAGGGTTTGGCACCTATGGCCCATATAAGGAACACAAAGGCTGGGAGATGGTGGCTCAGGCCGTCGGCGGTGCCATGGCCACCACCGGCTATCCCGACAGGCCACCCGCCTACCTGTCTCCGGGAGTTGGCGACTCTGGCAGTGGCCTTCACGCGGCAATAGGCATCCTCGCGGCGCTACGCAAGCGCGATGCCACCGGCAAAGGTGAGATGGTTGAGGTCTCCATGCAGGACGCGGTGGTGAACCTAATGCGGATGCAGATTACCTCTACGCTAGGGCTGGACAGGCCAGAGGCGCGCCGCGGCCATCGTGCTGGCAGCGGCATTCCCATGGTGTATCCGTGTGCTCCGGGCGGCCCGGACGACTATGTCCTGCTGTTCCCCAGAGGGGATATGTGGGACCTGCTTTTCGTAATTATCGGACGGGAAGACCTTATTGGCGACCCCCGCTTCGAGAATTTCGACACCATGGCTGCTCACGCCGACGAGATCGAAGAGATCGTTTCAGAGTGGACGAAGAAACATACCAAGCAGGAGGCTATGATGCTGCTGGCTGGAGCAGGTGTGCTGGCCGGTGCCACCATGAACACCCGTGACCTGCTGGCAGACTCGCATCTTGCTGAGCGGGAGATGGTTGTTAACGTGGACGACCCTGCGCGTGGCGACTACCGCATGATAGGCTGCCCTATTAAGATAACCGGTCAGGACGCCACCGTGACCAGAGCGCCTGGCTATGGCGAGCACAACGAGGAAGTTCTGACTCAGATTCTGGGCCATACACCGGAAGAGGTGGTGCAGCTAAGGGAACAGGGTGTGATCGGCTGATTCTCGCTGGATTGACGGCTGCTGTCCCTCCTATCGAAACGGTGCTATCATCGCCACCGAACACAGGTTGAAGCTGAAATCATGAATTGACCGGCAAATTGCCTTAACTTGTCATACAGAGCGGACGTTTTCTTATCGGGAGCTTTAATGGGAAAAGCACTGGAAAATCTCAGAGTCATTGACCTTACCCAGTTTGAGGCAGGGCCGTCTTGCACCGAGTCCATGGCCTGGCTGGGCGCCGACGTCATCAAAGTTGAGCAGCCTGGAGTAGGGGACCCCGGTAGGCGAAACCGGTCCGACCTACCAGATGTGGACAGCTATTACTTCATTCTCCTGAATGCCAACAAGCGCAGCGTCACCCTGGACCTGAAGACTGCGCGAGGCAAGGAGATGCTTCTGGACCTGGTAAAACAGTCCGACGTGGTGATCGAGAATATGGGTCCTGGCACGCTGGAGAGGATCGGTATTGATTACGATCTGCTCCAGAGCGTCAACCCCAAGATCGTTTTCGCGCGTATCAAGGGCTTCGGGACGTACGGTCCATACTCCAACTACAAGAGCTTCGATATGATCGCCCAGGCCACAGGCGGTGCGATGGCCTTTACGGGCTTTCCGGGTGGCCCTCCGTTGAAGCCGGGTGTGACCATTGGGGACACTGGTTCCGGAATCCATATGGCCTTCGGCATCATGGCGGCGCTATGGCAGCGAGAGATAACGGGCAAGGGTCAGGTTCTTGAGCTTTCCATGCAGGACGCTGTCATCAATTTCGGACGAATCAAGATGCGCCAGTATTATGATTCAGGCGGAGAAGAGCCGGGAAGGACCGGCAGCCACGTAGCCGGTAACGCGCCCGCAGACATCTACAAGTGTAGTCCTGGCGGCGATGATGACTACGTGTTCATCTACTGCCAGCCAACGCGAGGTCATATGTGGGACGCCCTATGTCTCATTCTTGGTAGGGAAGACCTTCTGGAAGACCCGGACTGGTCCAATCCAGTGTGGCGTGGACAGCATAAAGAAGAGGTAGACGCGCTGGTGGAGGCCTGGACATCAACGAAGACCAAGTATGAGGTCCAGGAGATTCTTGGCGAGGGTGGAATACCCTGTGGCGCAGTGCTGAACGCCAACGATATCCATAACGATCCGCATATTGCTGAGCGCGGCATGATCACAACAATGGATCATCCAAGGCGTGGTAAGTTCAAGATGCCGGGATTTCCAGTGCAGTTGGCAGATTCACCAGTGGAGATGAAGCCCTCACCTATACTGGGTGAGCATAACGCAGAAGTGTACGGCGAACTGCTGGGACTGACAGAGTCAGATTTAGAGCAGCTTAAGAGCGACGCCGTAATCTAGGCCGTTACGGTCTCTTACGACCGGGGCAATGCCCCTTCCAGAACGCGTGGGAGGCTGGTGCTGCCCATGAGGTACTGGTCGACACCGCGGGCGGCCTCGCGGCCCTCTGCGATTGCCCATACCACCAGAGACTGCCCTCTGGCCATGTCACCGGCGGCGAACACACCTGGCACGCTGGTCATTTTGTCGTCGCTATTTACCACGTTGCCCCGTGGGTCTAACTCGATGCCGAGATCGGCCAAGAGGCCCTTCGGCTCGGGACAAAGAAAGCCCATGGCTAGCAACACAAGATCGACCTCGATCTCAAATTCGCTGCCTTCGATCTTTTCCATATTAGGCCTGCCTGACTCGTCGGGCTCACCCCATTTGACCTTTACAGCATGAAGCTTCGTGACCTGGCCGCCTTCTCCAGATAGGTGAGTGGTCATGACGTCAAATCCGGGAATAACGCCCTCTTCCTGCGACGACGAGGTCCGCAAAACCATAGGCCAGTAAGGCCATGGATTGTCTGGAGTACGCTCTTCGTCAGGTTCGGAGAGTAGCTCATACTGGTACACGACTTCGGCGCCCTGCCTGTGCGAGGTGCCGAGGCAGTCGGATCCCGTGTCGCCGCCGCCCAGGATAACTACGCGCCTGCCCTCTGCAGATATGCGTTCTGTCGGAGGGATCGTTTCGCCAGCGTTGATCAGGTTCTGCTGCTTCAGGAACTCCATGGCGAAATGAACACCCCCGAGTTCGCGGCCTGGAACCGGAAGGTCCCGGGGCACAGTCGAGCCTCCACTGAGGATTACCGCATCGAAGCCGCTCAGCAACTTTTCGGCAGGGAAGTCTTCCCCTCCGACGTTAACGCCAGTTCGGAACGTGACGCCCTCGGCCTCCATCTGGTCCACGCGACGTTGAACAACGTCCTTGCCCAGCTTGAAGTTAGGTATTCCTAGTCGCAACAGGCCACCGATGTAGTCGTCGCGCTCAAACACCGTTACGGCGTGTCCAGACCGGCAAAGCTGCTGCGCCGCCGCAAGCCCCGCAGGACCTGAGCCAACGACAGCAACGGTCTTGCCCGTGATTTCGGCGGGAGCCTGGGGTGTAATCCAGCCCTCCTGCCATCCACGGTCGGCTATGGATTTTTCGATATGTTCGATGGCCACCGGGTCCTGGTTAACCGCCAGTGTGCAGGCCGCTTCGCATGGTGCCGGACAGATGCGGCCCGTGAATTCAGGGAAGTTATTGGTGGAGTGAAGCTCAATCAGGGCCTCCTTCCATCGTCCCCTGTAGATCAAGTCGTTCCAGTCAGGGATCAGGTTGCCAAGAGGGCAGCCCGTATGGCAAAAGGGTACGCCACAGCTCATGCATCGGCTGCCCTGGTCTCGGGCCTGCTGCTCAGTCCAATGCTGGAAGAACTCGCGGTAGTGTTGGGTACGTTCCGCTACCGTCTGCTGCGGCTGCGTGAACCTCTTTTGCTCTTTAAATCCTGTCGGTTTACCCATTCTGCCTCTTCTGGTTTATCGATAATTAAGATTGGCGCTGGTGTGGCGTTGGCTTATGACTGGCCGTTCGTCCGCAATCCGCTTAGTCGGCCGCCGAAACTGCCTCCTTGGACAGCTTTCGCTCTTCCAGCACACGCTTATAGTCGGTTGGCATGACCTTAACGAACTTGGGCAACATAGCGTCCCAGTTCTCTAGGACTCGCTTGGCGTTCACGCTGCCTGTCTCATCAAAATGCTCTTGGATGAGATCGTGGAGAAGGGTCTTGTCGTCTTCAGCTTCAACCTTCTCCAGGGAGACCATGCCAACATTGCACATGCTTTCAAAAGTGCCATGCTCGTTCAGCACAAATGCCTCGCCGCCACTCATGCCCGCAGCGAAGTTCCGGCCTGTGGGACCGAGTACCACCACCGTGCCGCTGGTCATGTACTCACAGCCATGGTCGCCAACGCCCTCCACTACTGTCTGGGCGCCGCTATTTCTGACAGCAAAGCGCTCTCCCGCAACGCCTCGAATGAATGCCTTGCCTGAAGTCGCTCCGTAGAGAACCACGTTACCCACAAGGATGCTCTCCTCGGGGACATAGGATGCTTCAGGCGGCGGTGCGATGGTGATCTTGCCGCCGGACAGCCCCTTGCCAAAGTAGTCATTGGCATCGCCTCGGACGTGCATTGTTATGCCCTTGGCCAGGAATGCCGAGAAGCTCTGCCCTGCAGAACCTTTGAAATTAATCGTAATCGTGTCGTGAGGAAGCGCTTCCTCACCATACCTCTTGGCGATCTCGTGGCTGAGCGTAGTGCCCACTGTCCGATTGCCGTTCCTGATGGCCATGTTTAGTGTAGTAGGCTTTTTGGACTCAAGAGAGTCTTTGCACAACTCGATGAGCTTGTTGTCCAGCGCCCTTTCAAGGCCGTGATCCTGTTCAGTTGTGTGGTACGTCGCAACGCTGGCAGGCACGTCAGGCTTGAGAAGCATGGACGAAAAATCCAGGCCCTGCGCCTTCCAGTGCTCCGTAGCCTCATTGGAGTCCAGCCTGTCCATGCGGCCAACCATCTCGTTGATGGTCCGGAAGCCCAAATCCGCCATGATCTGACGAAGCTCCTCTGCCACAAAGAAGAAGTAGTTCACAACGTGTTCGGGTTTGCCGGTGAACATCTCCCGCAAGGCTGGGTCTTGAGTGGCGATGCCGACTGAGCAGGTGTTCAGGTGGCAATTCCGCAGCATGATGCAGCCCAGCGAGATCAGAGGGGCCGTGGCCATTCCGAACTCTTCTGCGCCCAACAGGCAGGCAATAGCGACGTCCCGCCCTGTCTTGAGCTGGCCATCGGTCTGAACAACGATGCGTCCTCGCAGGTCGTTCAATACCAGCACCTGCTGTGTCTCGGCCAGGCCAAGCTCCCATGGCAGGCCCGCGTGTTTGATAGACGACTCTGGCGACGCGCCTGTACCACCGCTGTCTCCGCTGATGAGCACCACGTCGGCATGGCCCTTGGAGACGCCAGCTGCGATGGTTCCGACACCGGCCTCAGCCACCAGCTTCACATGGATCCTGGCTGACGGATTTCCGTTCTTCAGGTCGTGAATCAGCTGTGCCAGGTCCTCAATCGAGTATATGTCGTGATGGGGTGGTGGCGAGATCAACTCGACGCCGGGAGTAGAGCTCCGAACCCAGCCTATATACTCGTCTATTTTTTGGCCTGGAATCTGGCCGCCTTCGCCAGGCTTTGAGCCCTGGGCCATCTTGATCTGTATGTCTTTGGCATTCGTCAGATAGTTGATCGTAACGCCGAAACGTCCCGAAGCAACCTGCTTCATGGCGCTGCTGCGAGAGTCGCCGTTGGAGTCTGGCTTATACCTATGCCAGTCTTCGCCGCCCTCGCCGGTATTGCTACGGGCACCCATGCGGTTCATGGCTATGGCCATGGTCTCATGGGCCTCGCGGCTGATTGAGCCCAGGGAAATGGCCCCTGTGGCGAAGCGTTTGACTATATCTTTAGCCGATTCAACCTCGTCTATGGAGACGGGCTCCTCAGACTTCTTGAAATCCAAAAGCCCTCTGATAGTGCATAAGTGTCGGCTGAACCCGTTAGCAAACTCAGCAAACTTCTGGTACGAAGCCCAGCTGTTGGTCATCGTGGCATGTTGCAACTTTGCGATGGTGTCGGGGTTCCACATGTGGTATTCCCCGTCTCGACGCCACTGATAGCGGCCGCCGGACTTCAAATCAAGTCCACCGGCAATTTTGAGGTCAACGTAAGCGAAGGCATGCCGCTGGCGCGACTCCTCCTCCACCTCGTCGATGCCTATGCCGCCGATTCTGGACGGCGTCCACTTGAAATAATCTTCTACGAACTTCTCGTTCAGGCCCACCGCCTCGAATATCTGTGCGCCTCTGTAGCTCTGAATTGTCGATATGCCCATCTTGGACATTATCTTCAGGACGCCCTTGTCCGACGCCTTCATGTAGTTGTATTCGGCGGTCTTGTAATCCATCTTTGTCGTCAGGAAGCTGGCCTCGCTGACCATGTGGGCCAGGGTCTCAAATGCCAGGTAAGGGTTGATGGCACTGGCGCCGTAGCCGATAAGCAGGGCGAAGTGCGCGACCTCTCGGGCCTCACCTGTCTCCACGACAATGCCGACCTTCGTGCGGGTGCCTTCCCTTATCAAGTGGTGGTGAACACCGGCCGTCGCTAGGAGGCTGGGAATAGGAGCGTGTTCCTCGTCGACGCCGCGGTCTGACAGCACCAGTATTGTGATGCCGTCCTTTAGCGCCTCAGAGGCTTCTCGGCACACCCTGTCCATAGCCTTTTTCATGGTGCCCTTGCCGTCCTCAGGCTTGAAAAGCGTTGAGATGGTCCTTGAATGAAGACCTCGTTTGTTCAGCTCCTGAATCTTGCCTAATTCGGCGTCTGTGATGATTGGCCCGTCCAGTCGTAACTGGCGGCAGTGCTCCGGTGTCTCCGCGAACAGGTTCTCTTCTGCGCCCAATGTGGCAGAAAGAGAAGTCACCAACTCTTCTCGAATTGCGTCTAGTGGCGGATTGCTCACCTGAGCGAATAGCTGCTTGAAATAGTTGAAGAGCAACGGACCCTGGTCGGACAAGACTGCCAGAGGAGTATCGTTGCCCATGGAGCCTGTGGGCTCACCGCCGTTAGCGGCCATTGGCTCGATTATCATGCGCAGGTCTTCTCGTGTGTAACCGAAGGCCTTCTGGCGGGTCAATATGGTGTCGAAATCAGCAGAACCATGTTTCGATGGCTCTGGCAAATCCGAAAGCCTCGTGCGATTGTCCTGAAGCCATTTGCCGTATGGTTGCTGTGTGGAGAGGCGGTGCTTAAGCTCGGTGTCGTCCACCAGGCGTCCCTCTTCGGTGTCCAGAAGGAACATGCGCCCTGGCCTGATCCTGTCCTTGAAAAGCACCTTCTCCGGGGGCACGTCGAGCACTCCCGTTTCCGATGCCATTACCAGGAGGTCGTCCGTCGTAACCAGGTAGCGGCAGGGCCTCAGGCCGTTGCGGTCCAGCACGCCACATACCTGCGTGCCGTCCGTGCTAATCATGAGCGCGGGCCCGTCCCACGGCTCCATGAGGCAAGAGTGGTACTCGTAAAAGTCCTTCTTGTCCTGATCCATAGGCAGGTGGTCACCCCAGGCCTCAGGCATCATCATCATCAGTGAGTGGGGCAGGGAGCGGCCTGTGGCCAGCAGCAACTCCAACGCGTTGTCGAAGCTGGCCGTGTCGCTCTGGATGTCTCCGCTGACGATGGGCAGCAGCTTCTTGATGTCCTGGCCAAGGGCGTCTGACGCGAACATATGCTGACGGGCTGCCATCCAGTTGATGTTGCCCCGCATGGTGTTGATTTCGCCGTTGTGAATGACAAAACGATATGGGTGGGCCAGCTTCCATGTACCCAGCGTATTGGTGCTGAACCTGGAATGGACCAGTGCAAAGGCTGTTATAAGGTCCTCATCCGCCAGATCGTGGTAGAAACGCTCTAGCTGGAACGCTACGATCAGGCCTTTGTAAACAATCTTGTTAGAGGATAGGCTGCAGATATAGAACTGCTCGTCCTCGTCGAGATTGGACTGCCCAACCGCCTCTTCGATCTGCCTGCGAATCAGGAACAGCTTAAGCTCGAAGTGAGCCTCGTCTACTATGCTGCTACTGCGGCCGACGAAAAACTGGCGTATGGCAGGCATTACCTTGGCGGAAAGAAATCCAATTTCGCTGGGAGACACTGGCACATCACGCCAGCCAATTAAGGTTTGACCCTCCAGCTCGACTACATCCTGAATATGCTTCTCAATTGCCTTTTGCTTGTCTGGCTGAGTGGGCAAGAACGTCATACCGACGGCGTATTGACCCGCCTCGGGCAAATCAAAACCCAATGCAGAGCACTGCCCGGCGAAGAATTCGTGTGGCATCTGGATGAGGACGCCTGCCCCGTCTCCTGTCTCTGGGTCCGCGCCTCTCGCTCCTCGATGCTCTAGATTGCACAGCACCTCAAGCCCTTGCTTCACGATGGAGTGAGACTTGAGTCCCTTTACGTTGGCCACCATTCCGACACCGCAGGCATCATGCTCAAACCTGGGGTCGTAAAGGCCCTGTTTTTTAAGTTTAGGTACGTACTGTTCAACCATTCTTTCTTTCGCCCCGATGTTAGATCGTTTTTCGTTTTAGCGTATTCCAATAAATCCGGCAATTCATATATTCGCCGTTGCCCGTATCTAGCACATGGCCTACAGGCCAATTGCCAGAAGTTGCTAGAGTAGCGGCAGATACCTTGTGACCTCGTGGTCAGCCACATTGGAGTGGTACTGTTCCCACTCGACCATCTTGTTGTTGATAAAGCTGTTGAAGACCTGTTCCCCCAGCGCGTTTTTTACCAGTTCACTGTCCTGCGTGATCTGGATCGCCTCCCAGAGGTTTCGAGGAAGCAGTTCAATGCCCAGCTCCTCGCGTTGGCTTTCGCTCATTCCGTAGACATTGGTCTCTACTGGCGGAGGTAGCTCGTACTTCTTCTCGATGCCCTCCAGGCCAGCTGCAAGCATGACGCTAAAGGCTAGGTACGGATTGCAGGCTGCGTCCGGCGAGCGGTATTCGATGCGCCGAGACTCTTCGCGGCCTGGCTTGTAGGCGGGAACGCGGATGAGGTCGGCCCGATTTACCGTTGCCCACGACACAAAAGTAGGCGCTTCGAACTGTGGGACCAGTCGCTTGTATGAGTTCACCCACTGGTTTGTCACTGAGGTAATTTCTCTGGCATGCCGCATAAGGCCCGCTATGAAGTACTTGGCCACGTCAGAGAGCTTGTTTTCATCGCTTGCTGAAAAAAAGACGTTCTTCTCGCCTTTGAAAAGTGACTGATGTGTGTGCATACCGCTGCCATTCATACCGTGAACCGGTTTGGGCATGAATGTGGCGTAACACTCGTTCTGTCTGGCAATTTCTTTGATAACCAGGCGGTAAGTCATGACCGTATCCGCCATGGTCAAGGCGTCGGTGTGCCTCAAGTCGATCTCGTGTTGGCTGGGCGCTACCTCGTGGTGGCTAGACTCCACCGGGATGCCCAGGTCCTCCAGCGTTAACACCGACTGCCGTCTCAGGTCCGTGGATAAGTCAGTGGCGTCCTGGTCGAAATAACTACCGTGATCAAGAGGTTTGGTGCCCGATGAGTCTTCGAAGTAAAAATACTCCATCTCGGGGCCTACGTAATAGGCGTAGCCGAGCTTCGAGGCCCTATCCAGGTTTCGCCGGAGCACTGCCCTGGAGTCACCGCCAAAGGGCTCCCCATCAGGAGTCATAATGTCGCAGAACATGCGCGCAACGGCATTTGTACGTGGCCGCCACGGCAGAATATTGAACGTGTTTGGGTCGGGAAGGGCGTAAAGGTCCCGCTCGTCGGACCGAATGAAGCCTTCGATAGCCGACCCATCGAACCCCATGCCGCCTCTAAGGGCACCCTCAAGCTCCTCAACGGTTATTGCGAACCCTTTGAGGTTTCCGAGGATGTCCGTGAACCAGAGACGAATGAATTTAACGTCATTTTCCCTGGCTTCATGCAGAACAAATTCAATTGCGTCAGGGTCACGTGTCAACATAGGTAATAGCCTGAACTAAAATTGGTGATTTGGGTAGGCTGTTATGGAGTACACCCGCCCGCGTCTCATGGGACGGAAGCATACATCTGGGCTATGGTAAATATGACTAAGTTAATTGAACAAAATATAGCAGCTTGTGAAAATTGTGTCAAACTATATTGAAGGGCGGAAACCAGGCTGCACCGCATCGCAAGCTTCAAGACCGGACTTTTGCTGCCCCTTAAGCGATGGCTGTCTATAAATCTGATTTAAATAGATCTAATAAAAATAAGGAGTCTGATCCGCTTTCCTTGATCAGCGGATCAGACTCCTTATTCATCTTCTATGAATTTGAAGTTTAGGAGGCAGCACCGCAAACTGTCTCGATTATCAGTCGAGTTACAGTGTAAGGATCGCAATTGGCGTTTGGCCTTCGGTCCTCAACGTAGCCCTTCTGGTCGCGATGGACCTGCCAAGGTATGCGTACCGATGCACCTCGGTCGGAGACTCCGTAGCTGAACTCGTTATAAGCGGCCGTTTCGTGCTGGCCCGTGAGCCTCTCCTGGATTCGGTCGCCGTAGTTGGCTACGTGCAGTTCGGCTCTGGTTCCCAGGGCCTCTGCCGCCTTCACACATGGATCGTAGCTATCACGCATCTGCCTGGTGGAGAAATTGCAATGCGCACCGGCACCGTTCCAGTCTCCTGGGATGGGCTTCGGGTCCAATGTAGCGCTTACGCCATGCTTTTCGCCTATGCGATAGAGCAACCAACGGGCAAGCCAGAGATGATCGGCAACAGCTGGTGCCCCTACCGGTCCGATCTGGAACTCCCACTGCGCGGGCATAACCTCTGCGTTAATGCCAGCAAACATTAGACCTGCATTTATGCAAGCGTCCATATGCTCTTCGACGATTGGGCGTCCGTACACCTCGTCTGCGCCTACTCCGCAGTAGTAACCCCCTTGAGGGGCAGGAAAGCCAATGGTAGGCCATCCCAAAGGCCTGGAACCTCCAAAGAAGGTGTACTCCTGCTCAATGCCGAACCATGTATCGAAATCGCCATACTTTTCCGCAGCAGCTGCACAGCCGGCTCTGGTATTGGAGGGGTGCGGCGTCATGTCGGTGAGAAGGACCTCGCACATGACCAGTTTGTTGTCGCCGCCGCGGATTGGGTCCGGGCATACAAAGACCGGGTTCAGAACGCAGTCCGAGTTTTCGCCTGGAGCCTGGTTAGTGCTGGAGCCATCAAAGCCCCATATCGGGGGCTGTTCCCCTATAGGAATAACCTTGGCTTTGGACCTCATCTTGGCCGTAGGGAGAGACCCGTCTATCCAAATGTATTCAGCCTTATAAAAACTCAAAATATCCTCCTGGACTTGATTGTCGATAAAAATGTCTTGAGATGCTTCGAAAAGGGTCTAAGCAACGCTTGATTGGCATAATTAAGCCGGGGCAGCGGACTTTCGTTGAAGACTGTATGCCCCTTCGCAATCAGCTAAACCGTGTTGACGATAGCATGGTGGGAACCGTCAGTCAATTTAAGTTCCCCTGCTAGGGCGGCAGAGGCGCTCAGGAAAATTAACCTTCTGTGCTCTCTCTGTTTGCCTTAGACCAATATCCCAGAAAATAAAAAATCAACGAGGCTTTGATTTCAAAGCCTCGTTGATAAAAATTCTTTTAAAGAACTAGGTTGAAAAGATTTACTTGGAGCGGTTCTTCTTCATCTTGCTTGGGAGCACTACCCACATCGCGAATAGTCCAATGAATGCTACACCACCGAGTATTACTTCAATTCCCATTTGTTTCCGCTCCTCCGACAATTCCTTCAGGCAGACTGGCAAACTAAAGGTTTGTTTGTAATCTACAATACTATTATGTAGCGAGTATGTTTCCTGAATATTGCCGATATGTTAAATATTTGTTACATCTGTCGAATTAACGGCACACACTTCTAACCCCTGCGGTCGACTGTTTCAAAACATTTCGCAAACCTCCATCCCTCAAACTCACCGGCGATATCCGCGATTGTGTGGCAAGTGTCATTGGTGAGTAGGTATCTGGTGTATTCCTGATAGAGGCGAAAATAGGTCTATCTGGCCTCGCAGAAAACATCAGGATAACGTGGAGGTTGAAGATGAATTGGCATATTTTGCGTAGGCGCTCTTGAGTTGTTATGGCCGTACTGGTCGTAGCACTACTGGCCGGCACGATAAGTTCCACGGCCAACGCGATGTTCCGCGGACACGACGTTCAGGCAAAGAACTTGAGTGTTACCTATGTTGGCGTAACTGGACCTGTGGATGATATGGTCGTGGGCCTAAGCGACCTTGTCCTCAAGCAGGTGGACGGCAAATTCGTTGGCAAGCGCAGATCAGAGATGACCGTATCAATGCTTCGAAACGGGTTCATCGGCACCAGGCTGATGATGAACGGGCCCTGCGACGAGTCGGGCGACTTTGTGGGCTGGTGCATTGACGAAGGCCGGAATACTTGGGCTGCGACGCCACAGATGATTCACGCTGCGTTGCCACTGTATGATACCAGCGCGATGTTCGGCCCGGCATTCATTACGCAGGTTTTGGATGGCGATGGCTATAACGGATTTGCGACTTACAGGGTCACTGTAGTTAGTCCGGTTGACAGTGCTACACAGGGTGCTGTGGTCACCGTTAGCATCGATGGCTACCTGAGCAATATGAAGGCCAGCGACGGCGCTAAGAAATAGTTTTTTCCAAGTAGAGCTGCGCAGTTATCCCTTCCTTATATAATGGCATAACTAGGTGAAATGGCGTAACTGACGCGACATAGAAACCTTCTTGATTAACACCTGCCCGTAGGCAATCCGTGCGGTTGAGGCTCTCCGCGCTGATTACGGTCCTGCGGGCGGGTTTTTCTACGTTACAGGACCTGTTCCCTCTCCTGTGCTTATTCGGAGGTTTGCTCCGATTTACTCTCGGGCCTCCTCTCGGCCAACCCTCTTATGTTCTTTGTTTGCATATTTAACCCACTTAATTCACCAGTAGCGCCGTTTGTTTCTGGTCAAAATCCCCTCTGTCCACCTGGTCCTTTTGAAGGCATTTAATTCCTCCAGATGTGAGGACTAAATCGCGCTGGACTTGTCAACGCCTATGGATGAAATACTGTCTGCATGTGATTCGTTGCCCTTGACGTAATGACGAAGAATCCTCAGTTAAGGAGGGTGTGTTATGAAGGTGAAATGGTGGACAAGTAAGAGGCTATACGTCCGGGTTTGGGGCGTTGCTGTTAACTTTTGTGGCCGGCGCTACTGTCTCCAGTGTATATGCGCTGTTTGGTCCAGATCATGTCGACGCCAGGCAGTTTAACGTTACGTATGTGGGCGTCACGGCTCCGGTGGACTCCATTCCCTGACGGCAGCTTCAGTCTTGTGCTTGGAGCGATGGACGGCGCAATCACCCAAGGCCAAACATCTGAGATGACCGTTGATTTTATAAAGAACAGCTTCACGGGCATTAAGCTCCTTAGCAGTAGAAGCTGCGACTCGGCAGGCACAAGTCTGGGCTGGTGCGTCCAAGGCGAGACCAAGTCGTGGGCTGTTATGCCCCGGGCGCTGTTGCCGACAATACTCGTGGATGGCGTGACGGTAATGTGGGGGCCTGGATACATTCGTGAGATTGGTGGAGACGGCATGCAGGGCGTTGCCACTTATAGGGTGACCTTGCAGCAGCCAGTTGATCTAGCAACAGAGGGTCTGGTTGTTACCATTAACGCCGATGGCTTTGTTAACAAGATTGGTGGGCCGATTCCTGACACAGACGCAGGACCGGAACCAGGACGCACAGCCACACCTACTCTGAGTCCTTTCAAGAATTTCGTGTTGAATCCTGGATTTGAGAATGGCAGTACGAGTTGGGAACAGACGTCCTTTGGCGGTCGATCGATCGTCGACAACCAGTCGCATTCCGGCGAGAACTCCCAGCGTATGATGGCAGCTAGACGTTCGAAGAGGCTGGTTACCCAGGAGGTCATAATCATTCCATATGAGACCTACGATGCCTCCGCATGGATCAAGACACAGGGTCTTGAGCTGAGAGGTGAGTGGGTAGAATTCATCTGGCTAAAGGCGGTAGGGGCGTCCGGTACTCCGCATCGCAGCAAGATAATAAGGTTAGACACCCTGGGGCCTATAGCAGGGTCAAATGACTGGACTCAGATTAACTTGACGGGGCTGACTGCTCCTGAGGGTGCGGTCGCCGTAAGAGTTAACCTCTGGATGGAGCGGGAGAGGGACGGTTCGGGAATGACCTGGTTCGACGACATAGCGTTGTTGGGGCCGCCTTCTTCTGACGGCGACTAAGTGGACATACTTTAGCTAAAGTAAAAGAGCCCCGGGACATACCCGGGGCTCTTTTTTGCGTTACTGTTGTCGTCTAGTCGCCCGCTCTTGGGCTCATCTCTGGGTATGCTACTGCACCGTGCTCTGGCTCATCCAAGCCTTCCTCTTCTTCCTCTGGGGAAGCCCTGAGACCCATGGTGAGGTCCAGGCCCTTGAAGACCAGGAAGCCCGTGCCAAAGCCCCATCCAATCGCTACCAGTATGCCAACGATCTGTGGCAACAGTTGTCCAGGGTTGCCGTAAAGCAGACCCTTCACGTCGCCGTTGCCTGATGCAAAGATGCCTACAGCCAGCAGGCCCCATGCGCCGCAGATGCCGTGCACAGTGATGGCCCCGACTGGATCATCCACTTTAAGGACCTTCTTGATAAAGTCGATACCGAACACCATGATGACGCCCGCTATCAGACCGATCACTACAGCTGCCCATGGATCGACGTGCGCGCTGGGAGCTGTGATACCCACCAGTCCTGCCAGTGCACCGTTACAGGCCATCTCAATGTTTGCCTTGCCTGTGCGGAGCATCACGACGTAGACCGCTGCTGTTGCGCCTGCTGCGCCTGCCAGCAGGGTGTTTACTGCGTTTAGTCCCAGGCTGTCCGAGTTGATGTTGAAACCGAACCAGCCAAAGAACAGTATGAAGGTTCCGATTACTACGTAGGGTATGTTGTGGCCCTTGAACTCAATACCCTCTTTGAAGCCGATCCGAGGCCCGACGACTACAGCACCAGCCAGTGCCACCATGCCACCGATCATGTGAACAACACCGGAGCCGGCATAGTCAGCCATGCCTAGTTCAGAGAGCCAGCCCGTGTCGCTCCATGCCCAGTGGCCGTATATCGGGTAGATCAGCGCGCCTACTATGAAGCTGTATGCGAAATAAGCGTTAATGTTTGTGCGTTCAGCCATGGCACCCGCAATAATGGTAGCGGCCGTGCCTGCGAACACCATCTGGAAGAACCATGACACCAGTTTGCTATCGTCGAAGTCAGCCAAGAAGAAGCCGTCTAGGCCTATAAACCCGGCAGCAGCTCCGCCACCGAACATCAGCGCAAAGCCGAAGGCCCAGAAGCCCAGCGATGCTATGCAGAAGTCCAAAAAGGACTTGGTCATGTAGTTGACCGTGTTCTTGGAGCGGATCAGTCCCGCGCCCAAGAAAGCGAAGCCAGCCTGCATGAAGAAGACTAGTGCCGCCGCAATGACCAGTATCGTGTCATTCAGCAGCGCCTCTATCTCATCGGCGGTTGCCGCAAAGGCGATGCCGCTGCTGCTGGCGAATATTCCCAGTCCCAGTAGCGCTACGAGCACTAAGCGCAGACGGAACGTGGTTATTCGCAACCTTTCGCTAAGTAATTGCATGTCTGTTCCCCTCCCAAGGTCGGATAGTTCATTTCTTTTGCACAAGTGTGGGGTAGGGATGTTACCGGCATGTTTCGGATATGTAACAGATTTGTTGCCGCATTGTTAAATAAGTGTTACAGCGACTCACGCAGCAGTAGGGGTAATTGACGCTATTCTTGCGCAAATTAACCTAATAGATTAAAAAGGGAAGAACCCGAAAGGAATAAATTGAATCCAATATTTGATAGCCACAAGAGCCAAAAGGGAAGCCAGCGCTAGATAAATGCCCCCTCTCTGTTTTGACATTGCTGGAGGCCCCTCTTAAAATGCAGCAATCCTGGCAGATGTTCACAGACAGATGGTGAGCTGTCGAGCCGGATCATATTAAGGAGATGTGAATATGGAACGCATCAAAATGCAGGTCTATGGCGACTATGCCTGACCCTGGGTCTACAATGCAGCCGTGTGGCTGGATAGAGTCAAGCAGGTATATAAGGGCGATATGGAGATCACGTGGAGGAACTTCTCGCTTGAGCAGAACGCCTTCGCGATAAAGCAGAAATCGGAAGAAACAACATCCGACTGGAGAGTATGGGAGCAGGACGACCTCTCCCAGGGCAGATCTCTCATGGGGCAGATTGCCGCTGAGGCAGCCCGCAGACAGGGGCCTGAGCTATATGACAAGTTCCATCTCGCACTTCTGACGGCGCGTCATGGTGGAGATGGCCGCATCTCTCTCAATGAGGAGGAGCCTCTCGTAGAATTAGCCCAACAGGTAGGACTGGAATCTGCCAAGTTTCGCGATGACCTACGAGACCCTGACTTGCGGAAGAGCATCGGCACGGACCATGATGAGGCCGTGTCCCTGGGCATATTCGGCACGCCTACCTTTGTATTTGAGAACGGCAACACCGCTTTCATCAAAGCGTTTATCCCGCCGCAGGACGACGCGATTGCCGAATTCGAGCACTTCATTGCGCTTATGAACCACAGGTCCTACATCGGTGAGATCAAGCGACCTCAGCCGCCCTGGCCCAAAGGCGCCCTCGATTAATTTTGAGTTTTTTGAGTCTGGTTGGGACAGTGATGAGGGTGAGATTTGGGACATGGGGTGTTAGGTCCTCTCGCCTTTCGGAACATTTGGTAATTTGATGCGTTGCGTGCGGCGCACCAGTGAGCAGTGAAAGGGACAAAAGAAATGAAATCAATGAAGATGGAGATCTACGGAGACTACTCCTGACCGTGGGTCTACAATGCAGCCGTGTGGCTGGATAAGGTAAAGCGCGTCTACGGAGACGACCTGGATATAACCTGGAAGAATTTCTCCTTGGAGCAGGTCAATAACAAGGAGCCTGAGAACAAAGTGTGGGACCGCGAAGATGTGACCCAGGCCAGGTCTCTTCTAAGCCAGATTGCCGCCGAGGCAGCCAGGAATCAGGGCCGCGAATTGTACGAAAAGTTTCACCTGGCCTTGCTGATCGCGCGTCACGGTGGAGACGGCCGTCTTGCCCTTAACGAGGAGGCGCCTTTAGTTGAACTAGCGGGGCAGGTTGGCCTTGATGTAGAGCAGTTCAAGGCCGACCTTAAGGATCCTGGACACGCAAAGAAGATCGGCAAGGAACACGAGGAAGCTGTTAAAGAAGGCATATTTGGCACGCCAACCTTCATCTTTGAAAACGGCGAGACCTGCTACATCAAGACCTTCATTCCTCCTGATGAGGATGCGCTGGCGGAGTTCGAGCATTTCGTTGCTATAGCGTCAGACAGGCCCTATATCGGCGAGATAAAGAGGCCCCAGCCGCCATGGCCAAAGGGCGCTCTAGACTAAAGAAACCCGGCTTTTAACTGGCCCTTCTCCGTTACCAAACGGGGGAGGGCTTAGTAAATTAAGAGCAGTAAATTGGGAGAGTATTGAATATAGGTATGCAGGACCTTGATGCGCTGGATGATGAGCTTGGCCTGTCATTTAGCGACCAATCGCTATTGGAGCTGGCCTTTATTCATAGCTCCTACTTGAACGAGAACCCGGGTGAGTTGCCGGAATGCAACGAGCGCCTGGAGTATCTGGGCGACGCCGTTCTGGACCTGGCAGTGGCAGAAGACCTGTACCAGCGTTACCCCGATCGGCAAGAGGGCGAACTTACTACTCTGCGCTCGGCCATCGTGCGCGGGGATACTCTAGGTCGCGTCGCTCAGCGGCTGGACCTGGGGCGCTGCCTGCTGATGGGTGTAGGCGAGCAGAACAGTGGTGGTTCCCAAAGGCCTACGAATCTCGCCGCCGTGTTCGAGGCCCTGGTAGGGGCGCTCTTCTTGGACCAGGGATATGCTGTGTCGCGGGACTTCTCTCTGCGCGTGCTGAATCAGGAGATTGCCAATGCCGACAACCTTGCGGTGTCCAAGGACGCTAAATCAGCATTGCAGGAGTTTGCCCAGGGCCAGGGAAATCTGCCGCCGACGTACGATATTGTTAAGGCTGAAGGCCAAGACCACGACCGCACATTTACCGCTGAAGTGATGATCTCAGACAAGGTAGTCGGGCAGGGACAGGGCTCTCGCAAGGCCAGCGCGGAGCAGGCCGCCGCCAGGCAGGCTCTTCAGAAACTACAGGGTAAATAGAACTTCCCGCCCTTTGCCAGTGCCCCCTCGTTACGCGTCGATTCCCGGCACAGGGAAATTGGCGCAGGTCGCGATCACCTCGTCCCGCACTTCCCTCATAATCCCGTCGTCACCCATGTTGGCCAGCATCTTTAAGATGAGCTGTCCGATACGCTTCGTCTCCTTGACGCCCATGCCCCTGCTGGTAATGGCCGGGCTGCCCAGCCGCATTCCACTGGCTGTGCGAGGTGGATTCTCGTCATAGGGGATGGCGTTGCGATTGACGACGATGTTGACCGCTCCCAGCGCCTCTTCCGCCTGCCTTCCGGTGATGTTCATAGGCGTCAGGTCCACCAGGACGATGTGATTGTCCGTGCCGCCCGAAACCAGCCGCAAGCCTCCCGCCTGTAGCTCCTCCGCTAGTGCCACCGCATTCGCTCGAATGCTCTTCTGATATTCCGCGAACTCTGGCGCCATAGCCTCGTTGAAGGCTACAGCCTTGGCCGCGACCACGTGCTCCAACGGCCCGCCCTGCATATTGGGGAACACGGCGCTGTTCACGGGTCGAGCAAGATCAGCATTGCTAAGTATCAGGCCACCGCGCGGACCACGAAGGGTCTTGTGGGTGGTGGAGGTGACGATCTCGGCATAGGGTAGGGGAGATGGGTGCTCGTCCGCGGCTATCAGGCCGGCAATATGGGCCATATCCACCATTAGCTTGGCGCCAACCTCATCAGCGATCTGCCGGAAACGGGGGAAGTCTATGATGCGGGTGTACGCGGATGCGCCGGTGACGATGAGCTTGGGCCTGTGCTCTTTGGCCAGCCGCTCTACTTCGTCATAGTCGATCAGCTCCGTCTCACGATCGACGCCATAGGACACGAAGTTGTAAATCTTGGCGGAGAAGCTGACCGACGCGCCATGAGTTAAGTGTCCGCCGTGGTCGAGGCTCATGCCCATGGCAGTATCGCCGGGGCTAATGGTGGCGAAATATGCGGCCATATTGGCCTGAGCGCCGCTGTGAGGCTGAACGTTTGCGTGTTCGGCCCCGAACAGCTTTTTGGCTCTATCGATGGCCAGGCTCTCAGCCACATCCACAAACTCACAGCCACCGTAGTAACGCCTGCCCGGATAACCCTCGGCGTACTTATTGGTCATCACGCTGCCCTGGGCTTCCAGAACGGCGTTGCTAGCGTAATTCTCAGAGGCGATCAGGTTGATCGTACTGCGCTGGCGGTTGATTTCGTCTTGAATGGCCTTCCCTATTTCGGGATCCTGGTCCATCAGTGCACTCATAGTTTAGCTCCATTGATCGGTTGCCGAAAATCGATTTAGACATAGGCCGAATTAACTGGGGCATCTTAAACTCAGGCTCCAGTGTGGTTTGTCCATCTGCACCAAACAGGAGCCTGCGCGTCAATCCTGGAGAAGGGCCGTTATAATCAGGCGGCCTCGAGCTCTATAAGGCCGTAGTCGCCGTCCGTGCGCTTGTAAATAACGTTGTAACCCTCTGTTTCGATGTTCTGGAACAGGAAAAAGTCATGGTCCAGAAGCTCCATTTAAATAATGGGCTCTTCAATAGTCATGGGCTTCATGGGGAATCGTTTAGACCTGACCACCTGCCCAAATTGGGACACAATGACGTCTTCCGGCAACTCTGGTGCCGCTGAAGCCTGTTCTTGAAGCTTGGCAGACCCTTTTCTCTAGGACTTGGAGGCACGAGTCTTATATTTGCGAATCTGGCGGTCCATGACGTCGGTCACGGCATCGATGGCCGAAAACAGGCTTGGTGCTGCCTCCTGACCTCGGGGCGTGCTGCTTGGAACCGATATAGTCATCTGCGCGACTATTTTGTCGGCTTCCGATCGGACCGATGTGCGGGAGAGCTCCAGTTTGGCATCAGTACTGCCTTGCAAGTGCCTGTCCATACGGACGAGCTTCTTGTCGATGTACTCTTCGGCCTCGGAGTTCAGTTAGATGTTCCTGGTGAAGATACGCAAGTCCATGATTACAACCTCCTGAGCAAATGTCATTGGCTCGGAGACGATAGACGCCTGCGACGCCAATGCTTTCTTAGTACCCTCGTATTATATTCCCTGAAAGGCCGGCCTTCAAGCGCATGGATATGGGGTTAACGTGATAAATTTGAAGCAAGGTGGTGGTTGATGATCTTTGCTAGAGATATCGCACTGACCAGACTGTGCGGTCTCGGCCAATATTTGTGCCTAATGTCCTGAAACGCGACAGAAATATCGGCTAAATACCCCTCTCCAATGTTGGACTGAAAGGCCAAACTGAAGTATCCTGTTACAGTGCAAACGAGAAATACATATTATCTTAAAGAAAATGGTGGCGCGCTGAGGCCTCGCGGCCCTTTAATGTGCAGTGCAGAGGCATACGGTTGCGTCTGTACTTGCGCCCGGACTCAGCCGTTTTCTTGGGTGCCGTTTTCTTGGGTCATGTAACCTTCTTAGCACCTGCCGGCATCGGCAAGCATCTAAAGGCATACGTGGACCTGGGTGGAAACGACATAAACTGGTTCACAGCGGACTTCCGCATTACGGAGCGAGATGATTAGAGGAGTTCTGGAGCACTATAAAAGCTACCTCCCTGTGACCGATAAAACGCCAATCTTCACCCTTGGTGAAGGTGACACCCCTCTTGTAAAGTCGAAGACTATCTCTCAAGAGGTCGGCTGCAACGAACTGTACTTCAAACTGGAGGGCTGCAACCCTTCAGGCTCCTTCAAAGACCGCGGTATGGTGCTGGCAGTAGCCAAGGCCATTGAAGAGGGCGGCGAGAGCATCGTCTGCGCTTCGACCGGCAATACCAGTGCATCAGCCGCTGCATACGGTGCCTATTGCGGCCTACAGACCACCGTATTTGTCCCCAAGAACAACATTGCCCGGGGCAAGCTAGCCCAGGCGATAACCTACGGCGCCCGCATAGTCCTCATCGACGGCAACTTTGACGACGCGCTAAAAGTTGTGCGTGAACTCACGGCTAAGCATTCCATCATTCTTGTTAATTCTCTGAACCCCTACCGAATTGAGGGACAGAAGACGGCGTCTTTCGAGATCATAGAAGACCTGGGAACGACCCCTGATTATCTCTGTATCCCCGTTGGAAATGCAGGGAACATTACCGCCTATTGGCGGGGGTTTGTTGAGGCTCGTGAGATGGAGTGGACGGCCACTCTTCCCAAGATGATGGGCTTCCAGGCAGAGGGAGCCGCCGCCATTGTCAGGGGCGAACCAATAGAAAAACCAGAGACCATCGCTTCGGCCATCAGGGTAGGCAACCCAGCCAGTTGGGGTAGCGCCGTCAAGGCCAGAGATGAGTCTAAAGGCACCATCGATTCGGTCACAGATGACGAAATTATGGAAGCATATCAGTTCCTTGCCAGGAAAGAGGGCATATTCTGCGAGCCGGCATCGGCAGCCTCTGTGGCAGGTCTCATTAAGCTATCTCGAAACGGAGTGCATTTCGAGGACAGCAAGATAGTCTGCGTTTTGACAGGAACAGGTCTTAAAGACCCAGACCTGGCAAGCTCCATGGAGCCCGTCTTTATGGATGAATTCCCACCACAACTTGAAGCGGTGGAGCGCGCCTTGGAGTTACGATAGTTGATAGACAAGGACAAGATTAAAAGCGCAGTCTCCTCGATAATCGAGGCCCTGGGTGATGATCCAAAAAGGGAGGGACTGCAGGACACCCCTCGGCGAGTCGCCGAAATGTACACAGAATTCTTCTCAGGCCTGGATGAAGATCCTGCAGACGTCCTGGCAACGGGGTTCGAGGAAGGCCATCAGGAACTGGTGGTTTTGCGCGACATACCCTTCTTCTCCATCTGTGAGCATCATTTCCTTCCCTTCTACGGCTCTGCGCACATTGGTTACATTCCCAATGGTCGCGTCGTAGGGGCATCAAAGCTTGCCCGTGCTTTGGAGATTCTCGCCAGGCGACCTCAGATTCAGGAACGTCTCACCGATCAGCTGGTGGAGGCCCTGAACAAGACGCTTGAGCCTGATGGCGTCGCTGTGGTATTGAGCGCCGAGCACATGTGCATGTCGCTGAGAGGCGTCAGCAAGCCTGGCAGCCGCATAGTTACTTCATCGGCCAGAGGCAGGCTGAGGACCAAGGCAGCAGATCGACAAGAGTTCTTTGATCTGATTAAGGGGATTCAGTAATGCCCCTGTCTGTTCAGGTAGAGAATATTGAGAGCTTAGGAACTGAGTGGCAGCAGCTCCTGCCGCAGACTGCCGCTAACACGATTTTCATCACGCCTTTGTGGCAAAAGCTCTGGTGGGAGCACTTCGGCCAAGACGCTGATCTGCACATACTGTCTGTTAGGCAGGACGAAGAGCTAATCGGCATAGCCCCACTGATGCTCACAGACGGCGTGCTCTCCTTTCTGGGCGACACAGACCTCTTTGATTACCACGACTTCTTAGTCAAAAATGGCAAAGAAGACGATTTTTACGACGTGCTGTGTGAGTACATTATCGAGATGGACTGGCATACCTTCGAGCTCAAGTCGCTGCGGGAGAGTTCCGTGGCTCTGGAGCGATTGAAAGCCCTGGCCGACCAGAAGGGATTCAAGACTGAAATTATGGAGGAGGATGTTTCCCCCTTCGCGGTGTTGACGCCCACCTGGGACGAATACCAGGCAGGTATGCGCAAGAAAAATCGACATGAACTGCGTCGCAAGATAAGAAGGCTGGAGGCTGGAGACAACGTAAGCCAGTACTCTTGTGGCGATCCGGCAACGATAGGCGAGTGCATGCCGGACTTTTTCCGGCTGATGCGCGCCAGCAGTCCTGATAAAGATGGCTTTTTGACAGAGGCTCGAGAGCTCTTCTTTATTGATATGGCCAAGAGGTTGTCAGAAGCAGGCATATTTAAGCTCTTCTTCATGGAGGTAGACGGCAAGCGAGTCGCCTCCTGCATCGCCTTCGATTATGGCGACGCTTACTTGCTATATAACAGCGGGTACGATCCTGAGTACTCCGCCCTTAGCGTTGGACTTCTTAACAAAGCTTTCTGTATGAGAGACGCACTGGAAGCTGGCAAAAGCACCTTCGATTTCCTCAGGGGAACGGAGCGCTATAAGTACGATCTTGGCGGTCAAAACCAGATCGTCTATCAGATGACGATTAAACGTTAAAATCGTACCCATTTATTTGAGGGCGGGTACGCCAGCAAAGACTGATCAGGTAAGGCCCCTCTGAAACTTTTTCATCTCCCATACTGGTAAACGGATGCCTCGGCACTGCTGTAAATGGAGGGCAATAGGTAGTCGTTAGGCCAGTTGGAGATCGGTCGGAGAACTCGTATATGTATAGACTGGCGTTGTTTAGCTTCCACGGATGTCCCGTGGCACGCCTAGGCGAAAAAGACACCGGTGGCATGAACGTATATGTAATGCAACTGGCTCGAGAATTTTGCAAACGTGGGCATCAGGTTGATGTGTTCACCCGTTACCACGACCCTATAGACCCGCAAATTGTGGAGTTGGGTGAGGGAGCCAGAGTCGTTCACCTGAAGGCTGGCCCTTACGATACAACTAAGCAGGACCTGTTTCAGTTCATTCCGGATTTCTTGAGTGCGCTTGAGACTTTCCGAGAGGAACAGGGCATAGAGTACGACCTAATTCACAGCCACTACTGGCTTTCTGGACATATTGGTATGGCCCAAAGCCGGCTGTGGAATGTCCCCCACGTAGCGACCTTCCATACACTGGCGAAGACGAAGATGCGTGCGCGAGCTGGCGAGCTGGAGTCTGAGGTTAGGTCCAGTGTGGAGCGCACCGTAATGGAATGTGCGGATGGCTTGGTGGTATCGACCGAGATGGAGAAAGATGATCTGGTCAGCCTTTACCAGGCGTCTGCCAGCAAGATCAAGGTCATACCGGCCGGTGTGGATTTGGAGTTGTTCTATCCAAGGGATAAGAACGACGCCAAAGAGAAGTTGGGTATTTACGAAAATCGGGTTATTCTATATGTAGGACGCATTGAGCCTCTTAAGGGAATCGACATTCTGATAGAGGCCGTGGGCTTACTAGAGGACCCGGCGGACATCAGGTTGGTTATAGTCGGCGGTAGCCTGGAAGATGACGCCGAACTGGAAAAGCTCAAGGCTCTCTCCGAGAGGCTGGGCATCCAGGAGAAGGTAACTTTCGCCGGATCTGTTGCTCAGGATGTGTTACCGGATTTCTATAGCGCGGCCGACGCCTTCGTGTTGCCGTCCTACTATGAGAGCTTTGGCTTGGTGGCCCTGGAGGCAATGGCCTGCGGAACTCCTGTCGTGGTTTCCAGAGTCGGTGGACTGAAGACCTTCATTAAACAGGGCGAAACTGGTTATCTAGTACCATGGCGGTGTCCTGAACCCTTTGCCCAACGTCTGGACATGCTGTTGGCGAATCCTGCCTTAAAAGAGTCCATGGGTAGGGCGGCCAGGGCGCAGGCGCTGGATATGAGCTGGAGTGGAGTTGCAGACCGCATACTGGACTTCTACTCCTGCCTGATGGCTGATACGTGGGAAAGTGCTGCGGGAGCATGATAGTTGAAGAATGGGTCGGGTCAGTCAGAGAACAGCGTAAACGAAGACGACTTGCCACAAGAATCCTTCTACCAACGTGGGGAGCGTCATTTTTGGCGTAGAATTGCTTCGGGATTCTTCGTTCTTGTCCCCTTGCTTGCCACTTTCCTCATCATCCGTTTTGTCTTCGGGTACGTCGACGGTATTTTCCGAGGCGATTCGGGCCTACTAACCAGATGGATAGAAGGCACCTTTCTAGACTTCCCCGGCGTTGGTGTGGCATTCACAATCGGTCTGCTTTACATCATTGGTCTGTTGGTTGCAGCTGAAGCTGGTCGTAGGGCTATCAGTTGGCAAAATGCAGTGCTATCCCGGATACCTATCGTAAAGAGCATCTATGGCGTCGCCAAGCAGGCTAGGGACAGCCTCGTGTCGACCTCAGGTCACCAGTTCAGCCGTGTTGTCTTCATCGAGTGGCCAAGGGAAGGGCTGCTGGCTATAGGCTTTATAACTGGGCATTGTCCATCACCTACAAAGGACGGGACGGACGTTCTGGTCGTCTACATACCCACGGTGCCTAATCCCACGTCAGGCAACCTGGCATTTGTTTCAGAGGACAAGATCGTAGAGTCTGATCTAACAGTTGAGGAAGCGATGAAGATCGTATTCTCTGGAGGCATGGTGCTGTCCGACAAGATGATTGTGAAACCGTCTACCGCTCATGCCGAACTGCCCGGAGCCTAGAAGCCGTCGTTTGGCGCATTCTCACCAGCACAACGATTCAGTCCACTGATGAAGACCCTAGGCGCTGTTTATCTCAAAGTTCTTTTCGTACCACAGCGTTTCATGCACCTTGGTGAATCCAAGCTTGAGATAAAGCTCCCTGGCAGGAGCGTTGTCCGAGTCGACCTCAAGCTCAATGGAATCCACACCCTGTGCCTTCAAGTACTTCATTCCGGCCGCCACGATGGCTCTGCCAAGGCCTTTGCCTCGGTAATCCGGATGTACGCCGGTCATTGATATGAACCCCGTGGCCTTGGTGCTGTTGGCCGATATCATGGTCCAGTTGTAGGCGGCGGGCTTGCCGTTGTCGGTGATGAAGAGAATCCCCTCTGGCGTAACCCTGTCCAGTCGGACCCGGGCGCTTATCTGATCCAGGGTGTTGGGACTGAATCCCCAGTTTTCGCCAAAAGCCTCGTTCTGAAGCAGGGTAAGTGCTTCTTCATCTTCGCCGAGCCTGAATGGACGGATGGAGAAATTGCTGCCGAGGTTAGGCACCGGACTCACATCACCGGTCCATTGCATCTGCCAGTAGCCTTTGGTTTTGTGAAATCCTTCAGACTCCAGCATCTTCTTGGCAGCCTCTCCTTGAGATGAGACCTCTACGTGCAGGACCTCGACTTCAAGACTCTCGGCATATGAGATCGCTTTCTGGAGCAACTCTCGGCCGATACCCAGTTGACGGTAGGCGCTGAGGACTCCTCCGCTGGCAACGGCGCGTTTGATAGGGGGCTCGTAGGCCATGAGCACGAAACCGGCCACAATATCGTCAGAGGTTGCTACAAAGCAGTGGTTTAGAGGATCGACGTCCGGCTGTGACAGGAATTGCCGCATGAAATCTGCATCAAAAGACTTCTCTGTACCAACGAGGTCGTTGATGTCGTTGAAGACATCGGTTAACGGCTCGACATCCGTCCATTGAAAATTCCTTACGTGTAGACCAGGCGCCATTCACATCTCCGGTGTGATCTGCTTAGAATTGGCTGGGCAAATAAGGCTTGGCTGACCATCAGGTCGTCTTTGGCCAAGACGTAGAATGCACCGAGATTGTATCAGAGGTAATGCGGTGTGGCCAATCGCATAATAAGGTGAGCAACCCCTTGTCAATGCGGCGCTTGAGCACCGCCTGCGGGTTGCCCACCTGAGTCGGAAGGCTTATGATGTCTATCAAGCCAGATGTCGCATGCTAAGTTCATAGGGTTGTCCATTTGGTTAGTAAATTAGGAGGCTGGTTCACAATAATTACCGTGAGCTCTGACTTAAAAAAGACGAAAAAGGGAAGGCGAAACTTTACATGATAGAGAGACCTGAAAGAGCGATGGTGGTGATACCGCATCCTGACGATGCGGAGGGTGGCTGCGGCGGAACCATAGGCAAATGGATTAAAAAGGGCACCGAGGTGGTATTCGTACTATGCACCAACGGTGATAAGGGTACCAGCGACCCAGACATGACCTCTGAGAAGCTGGCGGCCATACGAGAGATTGAGCAGGCCAACGCCGCAGAGACCCTGGGCGTTAAAGAGGTAATCTACCTGCGATACCCGGATGGCGCCCTTGAGGACACGACAGAGTTTAGAGGCCAGATAGTGCATGCCGTACGGAAGCATAAGCCCGACGTAGTCTTCTGCACGGACCCCCACAGGCGAACGTTTTACCTTCACCGCGACCATCGCATGTCGGGCCAGGTGACGCTGGATGCGGTATTCCCGTATGCCCGCGACATCCTGCACTACGCCGAGCACAGGGCCGAGGGCCTGGAGCCGCACAAGGTGGGCGACCTGATGATGTGGGGAACAGAAGACCCAGACGAGTTTATCGACATCACTGACTCCATCGACCTGAAAATCGAAGCCTTGAAGAAGCACGTCAGCCAGGTTTCCGGGGGAGATAGGGACGTCGCTGATTTTGTTAAGGCCAGGGCACAGACCATCGGACAGCGCGTAGAGGTGCCCTATGCCGAAGGCTTCAGGCGCATCCAGTTTCGACGATAAGGCTTCTCGCAATATCTATGTCGATAGTGACGGTCAGCCTTGAGATTAACTGGTCTCTCGGGATAGTGGGTACTTAGGCCGTGTACGATATCCACGCCCACATACTGCCGGGTGTCGACGACGGGCCGTCATCTATGGATGAGTCCATGGAGGTGGCGCGGGCGGCGGCCAAGAGTGGCACGCGGGTTATGCTGGCGACTCCCCATCGCAAAGATGTGACGGAACTCTCGTCAGTGGAGCGAATTCGGAGTCTGGTAGATGAACTGAACGCTCAGGCGCAGGCAGAGGGCCTGGATTTCCGCCTCCTTGTGGGCATGGAGAACCATCTGGACGCTGAACTTCCAACGGAGATATCAGCGGGTAGGGCCCTCCCAATTAACGGCGGCCGCTACATCCTGATAGAGATGCCCTTCTTTGGCACGCCAGATTTCATCGAGAGCTCTCTTGCTCAAGTAATGGCTCTTGGTTACGTGCCGGTGCTAGCGCATACCGAGCGCATTGAGGCCTTCCAGGGCGACGTCGGGTTACTTGAGCGGTTCGTGGGTCTGGGTATGTTAAGTCAGATTACCGCGGGGAGTCTGTTGGGACAGTGGGGCGACGATGTGAAGAGCTTTACCTTGGAGCTGTTGCGCATGGGTCTGGTCCACGTAATGGCTTCAGACACGCATACGTCGGATGCGCCAAGACCACCGGGGCTCGCAGCAGGAGCAGAGGCTGCGTCTCAAGTGGTAGGGTTAGAGTTGGCAGAGGCTATGGTGGGTTCTACGCCTAAAGCCTTGCTGGAGAACCTATCTCTGGAGTAGACGAGTCTGACCGGGTTATCGACTGCAGCCTTGACGGGAAAGGGGATGAGTTATGCCTGTTCCCTGGGGCCGCCAGAGCGGATGTCAGCCTAGGTTAGCGCGTTCATACGCCTGAGAACCGCGCTGACTCTGGCAATTAGCTCTTGAACGCCGAAGGGCTTAACCAAGTAGTCGCCTGCGCCTAGCTCTAGGCCTCTAATAATGTCATCTGTGGAGCCGAATACAGTAAGCATTATTACGGGGCAGCCCGATATCTCTCGTAGCCTCTCCAGCATTTCCCAGCCGTCCATCTCAGGCATCTTGACGCCTAAGACGATCAGGTCGGGAAGCGTTAGGTAGAATTGTTCCAAGCCGCGCACGCCGTTATTAGCTATCCGGATTGTATAGCCCTCGTCTTCCAGCACACGACTGACGATTTCCCTTATGGAGTCGTCATCTTCTACTATCAAAATGACAGGCTTCGAAGTATTTTTTCCAATTACCTAACTTTCATGCCCTACACCCGGAAGCTGCTTTTCAACGCCCATTATTATGGCAGCTTACCTGCACCTGGAGCATATTACGAGATGTGTTGTATCAGCTTAAAGTCATACATGGATACGTACACCGTAGTGTACATTCAAAAAATAGGGTGGCATCACTTAGTGCCTATTCGCAGTTCGCCCCATGTGCCTGAGTTATTCTTGGATTAACCTGTTTAGTAGGTTCGCTGAGGCACCTAGCCTTGCCCTCTGTAATTCTTGGCAAGTTGTGGTCGGATTTCTTGAGGCCACACGCTTATGAGATAAACGCGCCTCCAGAATGGAAAACGGTTTAGGAGCGAATTCTAGTTAAATTGCGGTTATTCACGGGACATAGACCAAGATGGGGCGTTGCTACTGTTTTAACGCTAACTATGCTTGTTGTCATTTCTCTGTTTATGAGCATAACAACCTTTACTGAGATACGTCGTGAAAAGACGATATTTCGCGCTCATTTAGAAGAGTTGGGTCTTATGTATCTGAACTCTGTAAAACAGGTATACATTGAGACCGGCGGTGAGGACGAGGCCAGGTTTGCTCGACTTATGATTTATTCTGGAAGCGGTGCGGGTTTGCCGGAAATCTCGCAGCTGGACCTCTATGCCCGGGATGGCGAAAGGCTTGTAGCTGAGTTCAAGCCCACTGAGGATACCGCTGCCGCCACCAACGCATCAAATTGGCCCAAGGACTACGGCCTGACTCCAGTACTTCTGCACGGTGATGACTACCTTGACGTAAAGGCTCCGATAGTTTCCAAGGGCGAAGTCCTGGGCTTTATACATTTTAGAATGTCCAGTTCGTCTGTGGAGTCCGCCATACGTTACCTGGCGATTAGTGCGCTTGTTCAGGCGATGGTACTGATTACGATTGCGCTACCTATTACCTATATTGTGGCCCAGCGCTTCACTCGTCCCATCAAGACCCTGGCGAAGGCGGCCGAAAGCGTTGGCGCGGGCTCTCTGGATGACGACCTGCTGACGGTCTACAAGCAGAACGATGAGATCGGCGACCTGAATGTGGCCTTCGCCGACATGGTCGGAGGCGCTAAGAGAGTCCCGGCGCAAGTTGGAACGCGCTCAGGAACGCAACGTGCAGTCCGCAAAGATGGTAGCAGTGGACAAACTGGCCAATGGCGTCGCCCACGAGATCAACAACCCGCCAGCCGCCATTCTGGGATTTGCGCAGCTTGGCAAGCAGAAGCTTGCCAAGGTCGATGGCGAAACGGTGGATGCGGAGGAGATATCGTACCTGGACCGCTACCTTGGCTTTGTGGAGACGGAGGCCAAGCGGTGCGGCCAGATCATCTCGAGAGTGCTCAGCTTCACCCTGTCACCTGAGCCGCATATGGTACCTACCGATGTCAATATGCTGGTGGAACAGGTCATCAAAATGAACATAAATCAGCTTGGGCAATCTGGTGTTACACCGGTGCTTGCGCTGGCCCAAGACCTTTCTAAGGTTAATGGCGAACTGACCAGGTCTAATTCGTGTCTTCGACCATGTGCTTCTGAATGCCGTCAAGGCTATGCCGACCGGAGGGACCCTCAGGGTTTCTACCTACTTCAGGTCTGGTCTGCCCAGTGCAGGGCTAAGTAATGGGCTAGTTGTCGAGTTCCAGGATACGGGGAAGGTTATATCCAGAGAAAACATTGCCAAGGTTTTGATCCATTCTTCACCACTGATGAGCCTGGTAGAGGAACGGGACTGGGGTTGTACGTGTCATACCAGATAATCAAGCACAGCGCCGAAATCGAAATCAGCAGCGATCTGGGCGAGGGTACAACGGTCACAATTACCTTTCCTGAATTAGTGACCGCGGAAGAGGCTAAGGAAGCCCGTCTACCTGTGGAATGGGTCTGACTAGCCTAATCTTCGCCGTCCCAGCTGATAATCTTGGTTGGCGTGATGGTGGTGAGGTAGAAGTACATCTGCTACTAGCACCCTGTCCGCGTACTCGTTGCCTTCTTGTTCACCTTGATAGCGGATAGCCAAGGACCGCGTGAGCTCTGGTATGCCTTCTTTTGAAAGCTCGGCAGTGCCGTTGATCAGAACGTACTTGTAGGGCCTCTCATGTATGGCAACGGATAGTGAAACCCTGGGTTCATGCAGGATGTTGCGGATCTTGACTGAGTTGGTCTGTGCAACGATTCGAATCTGACCGTCCTGATACTGAAACCAGACCGGCGCCACATGCGGAGAGCCGTCCGCCTTAACCGTAGCAAGGTCTGCCAACAGGGGCCGGGCTAAGTATTCATCAATGTTCAGGCCTGCCAATTAGGCTTCCTCTTCTCTCATATCCGACACCTTTTTCCAGACCGCATCGGATAAGTCTTTCTGGCTCAGGCTGCCGTCCAGCACCAGCCAGCGCTCCGGGTCATTTTCGGCACTCGCTCGATAGCCCTTATGAACCCGCTGATGAAAGGCCGCGTCCTCTCGTTCGAATCGATCGTTGGGGTCGCCGCCCTGTTTTCGCTGGAAGCCCGTTTCCGGTGGCACATCTAGCAGGACAACCAAGTCCGGCACCAGTTCGCCGGTGGCGATGGCGTTCAGGTTGTTGATTGATGCCATGTCCATAGCACGACCATAGCCCTGGTAGGCAAGTGTTGAATAGATGTACCGGTCACAGACAACTAGCTGACCCTCTACCAAGGCCGGATTTATCACCGAATCGACCAGGGAGGCGCGAGCGGAGGAGAAAAGAAGCAGCTCTGTGAGCGGGCTTATGCCGTGGCCGCCAATCAGCCATTCGCGCACGTACTCGGCAGTGGGCGTACCGCCGGGCTCTCGCACCAGAATCGAGTCGACATCAGCCTGCTGGAGGCGTCGGTGTAGCTCGTGGCTCTGCGTGCTTTTGCCGGAACCCTCTACCCCTTCGAAGACTATGAAAAGCCCCATAGGGACGGGCTCCTTTCAAGGTGTACGGCTCTAGCGCCGGTAGATGACGACGCGGCGCTCGGGTTCGCGGCCTGCACTGGTCGAGGACATGCCGTACTTATCGGCGATCTTGTGCTGAAGACGCCTGACATATGAGCCCTGTGGATTTAACCCCACCTGGTCTTCGCCTTCGTCAACACGGTTCACGGCAGTCTCAGCCTCTTCCAGGGCGTCGGAGTAGGTCTCTTCGGAACGCGCTTCCTCTTGCTGCTTGCGGGATATGGCCTTCACAAACTGCTCGATCTGCCCCAGCGTATTCTTTCGCAGAACGTAAACCGGCTTCCCTCGCTGCTCAGCCGTCTTGAGGGCTTGAGTCCGTCGGCGATAGAAATTCTTCGTTGTCAGCAGAAGGTCTGCCTTGGACATTTCGTCGACGATCTCCACAGGAGCCCTGGTGCTCTCGACAGCCTGAATTAACCGGCCCTTGTTAACGCCGTAGGGCAGGATGTAGGTGATCTTTTGGGGTACCTCTTCGATTACGGGCTCTTCTGGGAGAATCTCGGGCTCTGGTTCGCGCCTCGGTTCCGGTTGACGTGGGACGTTAGCCTTCATGCCGAAGATCGAAGGTATTACGGACACACTTCGTGAGCGGTGGACCATGCCGTCTTCGTCCACTCTGCGGACGTTGGGCCTGATGGGATAGCCGCGCAACATGCGGTCGACTACCTCGGTGACGTCGTCATGTACCACGACCTCGTTCCATCCTTGGATCTCCACCAGGATATCGAAGGTAGGAGGTGCTCTGCGCTCTCGTACAGACTTTTGTGAGCCACGTCGACGGGCTTCCATGTCCCCCAGCGTAACCGTCTGAACTCCACCTACCAGATCTGACAGAGTGGGGTTCATGATGAGATTATCCAGGGTGTTGCCGTGGGCGGTGGCCACAAGCTGCACTCCGCGCTCAGCAATGGTGCGAGCGGCGTCCGCATCAGCCGAAGTGCCTATCTCGTCGATGACAATGACCTCAGGCATGTGATTTTCCACCGCCTCGATCATCACGGCGTGTTGCATTATAGGAGTGGGCACCTGCATTCGGCGGGACCGACCAATGCCTGGATGAGGAATGTCGCCGTCGCCTGCAATCTCGTTGGAGGTGTCGACCACAATGACACGTTTTAGCGCGTCGTCAGCCAGAACACGAGCAACCTCTCGAAGCATCGTTGTCTTGCCAACACCGGGCTTGCCGAGTAGCAGCACGCTTTTCCCGCTGAGGACCAGGTCTTCGATGATATGGATGGTTCCATACACAGCTCTACCAACTCGCAGGGTGAGTCCGACAACCTTGCCGCTCCTATTACGTATTGCGGAAATCCTGTGCAGGGTGCGCTCTATGCCAGCGCGATTATCTTCGCCAAAAGCGCCAAGATTATCAGTGGCATGCTGAATATCGCTCGCGGTTACTTCGTCGGTGCCGATGACGAAGCTTCCACTGAGAAATCTTGCCTCTGGCACTCTGCCCAAATCCAAGACGACTTCCAGAAGCTCAGCGATGTCATCGCGTTCCAAAAGAGGTCTGCTGATTTTAGAGGGCAGGGTTTCGATTAGTACGTTAAGATCCGTATCAATCCGCTCTTGCAATTGGCCTTTATTACCTCCGAGATATTGTGTTCGTCCCTAGCATACCAGTCAAACGCTCCATGTTCCAGAGCGAGAAAAAAGTAGCTGTGCGAGTCCTACGTTATTGGCACCGCAGACCTCAGCCTAATATCATCAATAGCCTTTACCGTCATCGTATTTACCAGCGTAATGTATTCAGGAGCCTGCTGGAATCCCTGGTCGACCAGGATGCACCTGAGGTCCACCTGATAGTCCGGCATCATGCAGTACACCGCCTTGCAAGACTCAAGTTTTTCCAATCCGAACTTCACCATTGTTGGCATGCACCGCTGGTTATTTGGGTGTGCCGACGCCTCTAGCCAGCCCTTCGAGAATTTACGGGAAGTCCTCACTGAGCCAACAGCGGAGTCCTGTCTTCGCATGACGTATGCGCCGGACCTTCGGTTGAGCCGTTCTCTCGACGAGGCCCACTGGTCCATGGTCATACCAACGGCCTGTCGGATCTCGGAAGGCGTAGCTGCATTAAACAGCCTGAAGAGGTCGTGGCCGTCCACTGGATGTTCTTCGCTTAGCGGCTCATTGCGGTTTGGACTGCCACTCCGTCCTGATGCCGACGAAGGCCGACCGATATAAAGCGTCTCGGAGACTCGTGGGAAGAAGCCGCCCTGTCGAGCAATGTCCACCAGCGAGTCGTCTTGCCGTAGCCGCAGAAAGATCCTTTGGCATCGCTTTTCTATTGCGGCTTGCGTGATCGCGCTGAGGAGAACAGCAACGTGTTCCTCTCCTGCGGGGGAGACGTAAAGGTGTGTAATGTCCCAGCTTCCTGGGCCGGAGCGGGGTTGAGCTGAGGCCAGCGCCAAGACTCGATTGCCAGCTGAAACGACCGCAGCCGAGCCTCGTCCTCTTACCGACAAGCCGATGCGCGTGGCTTTGGCTATGGAGGCAGAATAGGAGTCTATTCCTATGAGGCTGTCCAGCGAACAGGCTCTGTTTGACCTATCGGGAGTGTCCATTATTGTGCAACGCACAGGATCCAGAGGGTTGAGCGGCCTTATTACGGCCTCTTTTGGATTTAGCAGGCTTGCGTTAGGAACGGTAGCCTCCTGTGCCACAAGGCTTCAGAAACGGCGTGACTAATTACTAGCCTATCTTTAAATTCTATACCCTTTTGCCGATCTTAGGCAGTACCCTGGATCATCTTAATGAACAGATCGTGGATTCTCGTATCGTCAGTAAGCTCCGGGTGGAAGGACGTTGCCAGCATGTTTCCTTGTCGAACTGCTATGGGACGGCCATCGTCTAGCTTGGCCAGTACCCTAACTTCCTTGCCCATCTTGTCTACGCCCGGTGCGCGAATGAAGACACAGTGGAAAGGCGGGCCTTCGATCTCATCGAATTCAATGTCGGCCTCGAAGCTGTCTAGCTGCCGCCCAAAGGCGTTGCGACTGACCTCAATGTCCATAATGTGAAGAGGTTCCGGGCGGTGGTCAGATAGCTTGTCTGAGATGACGATCAGACCGGCGCAAGTGCCCCATACGGGCAAGCCGACTTTGATTTTTTCCCGGAGAACATCGCGAAAGTTGTAGATATCGATCAGCTGAACGATTGTTGTGCTTTCGCCGCCAGGGATAATGAGACCATCAATGCCGTCTAGCTGGTGGGGGAGGCGTATTTCCGACACCTCCACCCCCAGTTTTTCAAGCATCTGTCTATGTTCCTGGAAGTCTCCCTGTATGGCTAGGACGCCGACTATCGGCAAATTACCAGCCTCGTTTAGCCAACTGTTCTTCTTCCGGCATGGTTCTGACGTCCAGACCAGGCATGGCATCGCCCAGGCCCTTTGAGACCTCAGCAATGATATCCGGGTCCTGGTAGTGCAGGGTGGCCTTGACGATGGCGTTGGCCATCAGCGACGGGTTTGAAGACTTGAATATTCCAGAGCCTACAAATACGCCCTCTACACCGATCTGCATCATCAGGGCTGCATCCGAAGGGGTCGCGATTCCGCCAGCTGCGAAGTTCACCACTGGAAGCTTGCCGGTCTCGTGGATCTCTTTGACCAGGTCGAAAGGAGCCTGAAGGTCTCTGGCCGTGGACATAAGCTCGGCCTCGTCCATCGCCTGGATTCGGCTGATCTCTCCCAGGACTGACCTTGCATGACGTACGGCCTCGACGATATTGCCGGTACCGGCCTCGCCCTTGGTTCTTATCATTGCCGCGCCCTCTCCGATGCGCCTTAGAGCCTCACCCAGGTTGCGGCAGCCGCAAACGAAGGGTACTTTGAAGTCAGCTTTGTTGATGTGGTAGTTCTCGTCGGCAGGCGTAAGGACTTCGGACTCATCGATGTAGTCCACGCCCATCGCCTGGAGGACCTGCGCCTCGACGAAGTGGCCTATGCGGGCCTTTGCCATCACAGGGATCGTTACGGCATCTATGATCGACTGAATCATCCGTGGGTCGGACATTCGGGAAACGCCGCCATCCTTGCGAATGTCTGAAGGCACACGCTCCAGGGCCATTACTGCCACCGCTCCAGCGTCCTCGGCAATCTTTGCCTGCTCTGCGTTGACAACGTCCATGATGACGCCGCCCTTCAGCATCTGGGCAAGTCCTGATTTTACCCTAAAAGTGCCGGTCTCGGCGTTAACATCAACGGCCATGGCTTCGCCTCCATAAATTAAATTGACAGATTAAATCGGCGTAAGAATATAGCGTAATTATACTCCTGCCCCCATTACTGCGCAACGACGGGCCTGTTGGTTGATTCAGTAATCAATAAACAGGGGTTGATCGGGCTAATCTTTGGCCTTTAATAGCTGCAAGTCTGAAGCAAATCAGGCCGGTGTCGGCGGCTCCAGTTGAACAGTATCTCGAGATGGACGACCTGTGAACAAGAGCAGAAGCGCGGCCATGATCATCAAGATAACGCCAGCCCACCAGACCGTGTCGTAGGTGCCGGTGGCGTCCCTAACGTAGCCTGCGATGGGCGCGCCTATGCCGCCTATGACAAGGTTTATCGGAGTCACCAGGCCCCGGATGCTGCCGACGTGCTCACGACCAAAGTAGTCGGCCCAGATGAAGTTTTGCAGAAATATCATTCCACCAATGCCCAGACCGAAAACCGCCATGGACGAGGCCATCATGGGAATGCCAAAGGCGAAGATGGTCATTACGCTGGCCAGCGCCAATAGCAAGAATCCAACGGCGCCCAACGCGCGAACGGTTACCCTTCGGACCAGCATACCGAAGGTGAAGGTAGCCAGCCCTGCACATACCGCGTCAAAGGCGGTTGCGAAGGAGATGAGTGTGGCGTCCAGGCCGCGATCCATGAAGGCGGGTATACGGTGGACCCCGACTATGCCGACGGCCAGGGACACCATGCTGAAAACAACGACTAGCTTCCACAGGGCTGGCGTTCGGATGGCCTCTCTGACCGTCCAAGAGCCGTCTTGAGATGGCATTCGTGGACGGATATGCCCCTGCTCGTCCAGTTCAGGAGCGTCGCCGTCTGGCAGAAGGCCAATGTCTTCCGGCTGGCGTCGGACAAAGATCGCTGCCAGCGGTACTATGACCGCCATGCCAATGATGGCCAGGAGGAACCAAGTATTCCTCCAGCCCAAGGTAACTATAAAGACCTGCGTGAGCGGCACGAAGATCAGGGCTCCTATGGGAATGCCCAGGCCCATGAAGGAGATGGCCTTGCCCCGGTTTCTCACGAACCACTTCAGCACCGGTACGGAGGTCACTAGCGCTCCGGGGCCGCTCATGCCCACCAGTCCCATGAGGGAGAACAGCACTATCAGATGCCATCCCTCGGTCATGCGCGAAAGGCCGATCATGGCTCCGCCGGTTATGAGCGCCGCTATGGGTAGCATTACTCGGGAGCCGTAGCGGTCCAGCAGCCATCCGACACCTGGGCTGGTGCCTGAACTGGCGAAATGCCGCGCCGTCTGTGCCCAGCCGAAAGTCGCTCTACCTATGCCTAGCTCGTCGCCCATGGGTCTGATGAACAGGCCATAGTTTAGCGAGCCCATGGCCATGCTTACGGCACTGGCAGATGCCATCACAGCTACTATTACCCAGCCATAGTAAAAGCGTTGGCCATTGCCCTGAACCTGATCGTTGCCTTCCGTTGTCATAGAACCAATGGAACCAACAGCAAGATAGGTGAGGACATTGCGGCCGAAAATAGCTTCGTCAATTTAACTCTCTGAGGCGCTTCTGCGTCAGTATCACGGCTGTGGCGGTGATAAGCATGAGTATGCCTAGAAGGCCAATCGCTGGTTGCGGGCCTATGTAGTCGGCCAGCAAACCTGTGGGGAGTACTCCCAGCGGCATAAGGCCGAAATTCATCATGAATACGCTCATGACCCGCCCGCGATACTGGTCTTCGACCTCTTCCATGATGAGTGACTGGTTCAGGCTTCGACGACCTGCGTCACCCAATCCTAGAAGGATCATAAAGACGGCGGCGGCAGTATATATAGGGAATATAGCGAGCAGCACCAGGGCAATACCTGACGCGAAGCTCCCTATTATTAGCAGCAAGCCGCGACGCCAGTTACCGATCGCTGCGATGAACAGTGCGCCTACTAGAGATCCTCCACCCATTATGGCTGTCAGCAGTCCCATGGATTCAGGGCCCACGTGGTATACGTCAACCACGAACACCGGCATCAGCATTCGGAATGGCATGGCAAAGAGTGTCGTAGCCAGTCCCATGACCAGTAACACCAGCACCATGTGGCTATTCTTGATATATACGAGGCCGGCCCATATCTCTTTGCCCATAGGTCCTGTGGACTTTCTGGCAGCTCCTGTCTTGGGAATTTGGCTGGTGCAAATAAAGGAGATGCCCGCCAAAGCCGCTATTACGAAGTAGACATTGTGCGCGCCAGCGTAGGCGTAAAGCACGCCGGCAATGCCTGGTGCGATAAGGGTCATCGAACTCATGGCGGCGGCGTTTAGCGCCATGGCGTTGGAGAGCTTTTCGGAACCGACTAGCTGGGGAATGATAGCCTGTCGCGCCGGCATCATAAAAGAGAACATCGTCCCTTGGATTATTGATGCGATAAACAGGTATTGCCACGTAATGTAACCCGTGACGATGAACAGCCCCACCACCATGGCAATTAAGAAGCTGCCTGCCTGTCCCATTTGGATGATGCGTTTTCGATCAATGCGGTCGGCAAACGCCCCGCCGAAAAGCGAGAGGCTGAGCATGGGAATCGCCATCCCTGCGTTCACAACGCCCAGAAGTGATGCCGATCCGGTTATCTCGAAAACCAGGTAGCCCCGAGCCAGCATCTGCATCTGCATTCCCGCCATGAGGGCCAGCATGCCAAGCCAAAGGAACAGGAAATTTCTGTTGGACAGAGAGCTGAAGGTCTGGCGCCAGGCTGCGGTTGGAGGTGGCCGTTCGTTCGATGCCGGATCGCGCTCTACGGGAATTTCACGAGGTTCTATGACTGCGGCGCCGGATTGCCTGTCGTCTTGGCCTACTGGTGTTGCCGAAGTGGTGGAAGGTTGAGTGTTATCGGCATTCCCTGAATTCGAAGATATGGAAGAGCTGCGTGAACTATCAGTCATGAAATATATTACATGGTAACTCTGAATCCAGTCTAAGTAAATTCATTGGAGCAGGGCATGATGGCATTAACGCAGAAAGCCCCACACCTTAAAGGTATGGGGCTTTCAAATATTCGGCTGTTAGGCGGCTACTATGCCGTCGTAAGGCCTAGTACCTGCCGTAGGATCCTCCGCCGCCGCCACCGGAACCTGAGCGCTGCTGGCTAAAGCAGTCACTGCAGTACACGGGTCGGTCGCCACGAGGTCGGAAAGGAACTTCTGTGTCCTTGCCGCACTGGGCGCAAACGGCTGGATGCATCTCTCGGGGGCCGGAGTTGAATCCTCCTCCTCCACCGCCACCAGCGCCACCGAAGCCTTGGTTCGTCCGGCGGGCTGCTCGGCAAGATGGGCAGCGCTTGGGCTCGTTTGTGTATCCCTTCTCGGCATGATATTGCTGGTCATCAGCAGTAAATACGAACGTCTGGTTACACTCCACGCATGCTAGATCTCTATCTGAAAAAGACACCTTTTGGACTCCTCTTTGGGAAATATATTGGACTACAGACGATCGCCAGGATGTTTGCCTTGTAGGGAAATTTCATGGAGACGGTTGTGTAGAACTGATATCAGTATAGCACAGGCAATAACCCTGGGGAAGGACTTAATTAAGACCATTTGGGGCTTCCGTGATGAGGGCTATGCCTGTGGTGTTCATGGGGTGTAGCAGTATTTAGAAGAGGTTTAAGATAAGGGATTACAGTATCGAAATGCACGAAAATTACAGCACATTAGACTGATGATTATGCCCGTCGTTGATTCATACTCCTTTGAACCATTCGGCAAACTGTTTTGACACGTCGGAGTCGCCTTCAAGCACAATTCGCCCTCGCCGGACTGATCTATTGAGGGATAGCCTACCCATGCAGAAGAGTATGTACGTGTCGGTGTCGCAGATAAAAATTACGCTGGCGTCGGAGCCATCCGACGACGCTAAACGAAATTTGCTGCCTGTTACCGTGATGTCGTAGCTTTCGTTGTCGTCGCCGTCAGTTAGCTGGAAGCGGAACCTGATGGGTTCAGGCAAGTCTTCGTCTTTCTGGAAGCCACTGTAGAGAAAGCGCCAAAGAAAGTCGTCTCTAAGGAAGGGAACAGCCCTTTCGCTGAGCGTGGATGAGCGGTCCATGGGGTAGCGAATGTCCCAGCCGTGCACAGCCAGCTCGGACGCTCGTATGTCCACCAGCTTACCTATGGTTGTTGTGAACATAGGGTGCCAGGCCTCATTCTCGTAGGCCTCGGGCTCCATGGATACCAGCGTGGAATTCAGGCGTAGGCAGCTGGCGTTGAATTCGTAGAATAGGTCCTCAAAAAAGGCCTCACGAGTCTGCACCAGCATATCAAGGGCCTTCTTGCCTATGAACGGCGTGTAGCCCATGGGTGGCGACGACTCCCCTTGAATAGCGTTCTCCACGCTCTGGCTCAAGAAGTTGGCCCCCATAATAAGGTGCGTTACAACATCGGCAATCTTCCAGCCCTCGCAAGGACTAGGGTAGTCGTCGGCGTTTCGCCAGATAGCCTCAGGCAAGGTGTGCAGATATCCAGCTAGTTCATTGGATAGTGCTCGAACTAGCTGAATACGTTCTTTTACTAATTGGATTTCTGCCATTAAAGTCCTTTGTCTACAAGGAAGGCGGCCAGGTCGGCGGTCCGGCAGCTATATCCCCACTCATTATCGTACCAGCCCACAACCTTAACCATGTTGTCGCCCACCATCATAGTGGACAGAGCGTCGATAATGCTGCTGTGAGAGTTCTTGACTATGTCGCTGCTGACCAGCGGGTCCTCGCTGTACTCCATGATGCCCTTGAGTCCGTTTTTGGCTGCATGCTTGTAAGCAGCATTGATCTCATCAGCAGTTGCTGACTTCTTGATGTTGGCAACGAAGTCTGTCACAGAGCCAGTTGGGACCGGCACACGCATGGCCATGCCGTTAAGCTTTCCCGCAAGCTCCGGAAGCACCAGGCTCACCGCTCGCGCAGCGCCTGTGGATGTCGGGATGATGTTGACGGCAGCGGCTCGTGCCCTGCGCAGGTCTGAGTGGACCTGGTCGAGGATGTTCTGGTCGTTGGTGTAGGCATGGATCGTCGTCATGAGGCCCTGCTCGACCCCAAAGTTGTCGTGCAGCACCTTGACCATGGTTGCGAGGCAGTTGGTGGTGCATGACGCGTTGGAGAGGATGTGGTGATTCTGGGGATCGTACTTGTCCTCGTTGACACCCAAGACGATCGTTAGGTCCTCGCCGCTGGCTGGTGCGGATATGATGACCTTCTTGGCTCCGCCTTCCAGGTGGCCAGCAGCCTTGCCCGCGTCCGTGAAGATGCCGGTGGACTCTATAACGATGTCGGCCCCGTCGTCGCTCCAGGGCAACTTGGCTGGATCGCGCTCCGAGTTGACCAAAACCTCGTGGCCGTCGATGACCAAAGAGTGTTCTTTGGCCTCCACAGTGCCGGGGTAGCGACCGTAGCTGGAGTCGTACTTAAACAGGTGGGCATTGGTCTTGGTGTCCGCCAGGTCGTTGACTGCGACAACCTCTAGGGTATCCGGGTGGCGCTCCATAATTGCGCGCAGCACCTGCCTGCCAATGCGTCCGAATCCATTAATACCAACACGAGTTGCCATGATAGGGGAAGACCTCCTCCAGAGATTAAGTGCTACAGATCAAAATAATCTGTAGGTATCTTAGGTATCTAAGGTGTAAGGGTGCATGCCATTATATAGACGGCGGTTTAGCTCAGTCCACTTATGCGAAAGCAATCTAGAGCCTGCACAACATGATATCAGAGATATCGGATAGTCTCGTTCGCCGAATTGAATCTTGACATATTCTGGGAATTCCGCTGTATTGGCACCAATTAAAACGAACATACCCACACGCTGAGAGGTATTATCGTGGGTCTCGACATTAATCCAATTTATGTTGGCATCGCCATATTTGTCATTTTGGCAATAGTTGGTAACAGACTAGGGTGGAAGAAAATCGGGTTCAAATTGTTGAACGTATTCCAATTCGACTTGGAAAGCCGAGACGCTTCTGGGGGATCTGCTCAGACTGGATCTAACTTGAACCCAAGCGTCACGGTGAATGTCGGTATGGGGAGCGACGTTGTTGTTCACTCAGACAGCTCGGAGGTGAAACCCGAAGACGCCATTTTAGTTGGGGACAGACTCCGCCAACTGCCGCGAGACTTGCCAGGCTTCACTGGCCGAGAAGAAGAAGTCCAGCGACTGGGAAGCCTGTTCAGGGGCGACACAAGTCGGTGGGCGTCGATATTCGGGTCGTGGACTGGACAAAGTACTGTTCCAGCTTTGCAGGGAATGGGAGGCATTGGTAAATCTGATCTCGCAGTTCATGTGGGCCACCTTGTCTCCGACCAGTATCCCGACGCTTAACTTGTGATAGACATGCGAGGTCTCGACGATGTAGCAGCGACCTCTGCCGAAGCCATGACCGAGGTGATTCGCGCCTGGTTCCCCGTGGCCCAGTTGCCTACAGAAGCGGCGCAGTTGACTGGCATATACCAGGAGGTTTTATCCGACAAGCGGGTGCTGATAATCCTGGACAACGCCAGAGACGCTGCCCAAGTGCGGGGACTGGAGCCGCCTCAAGGTTGCGCATTAATCATCACTTCCCGACGGACTATTGTGCTGCCAGGCCTTGAGGGGATTCCCTTGGACGAATTGTCTGAGGACGAATCGTTGAGGCTTCTTTGGGCCATCATGGCGAATCGGGTAGAGTCCGACGATGACATGAAGGGGCTGGCCAGCCAATGCAGTTACCTGCCATTAGGATTGAGGGCAGCGGGAACTTACCTTGCAGGATACCCCGCGCATACTGTCAAAACTTATGTCAGGGAACTGGCCAACGAACGAGGGTAGCCGTTTGCAGGCCCTGGACAGGGAAAACTGGCAGGTGGAGGCCAGCCTAGCTCTGAGCGCTGCGCAGATCGCCCGTGAACGGCCCTGGCCGCCAAGTGGCAAATGCTGACGGTGTTTGCAGCGCCATTCGCATTGTCGGCAGCAACGCAGGTATTGGACACGCCGCCGGAGCAAGCGGAACAGGATCTGAGCTACCTGGAAAATCGCACCCTACTGCTACACGACCCTCAGACTGGCCGCTTCCGTTTGCACGACCTGAAGTGGCCCGTCGCCCGCAACGCCTTCGGCTACAGTGGTGCTGAGCCAAGTGAAAAAGCCGAAGAAAAGCGGTTGTACGAAATTGCCCTCCGGCACTCCACCCATTTCCGAGATGTTCTTGGTGTTGCGGGCGCTCTGTATCTTCAAGGCGGCGAAGATACATTAATCAGCCTAGCGGTATTCGACGCCGAGTCGCAGAACATAAGGGCGGGGCAGATGTGGGCGGCTAAATTTCATTTGAGTGATAACGATGCCGCCTTACTTTGCAGCCTGTACGCTGGCAGGGATGCGCTTTTGGGATTACGGCAACTCCCAGGGGAACGAATTGACTGGCTAATATTGGCTTCTGCGTCCGCCAAACGGTTGGGAGACGAGGGCTCTGAGGCCGTACACATGAGTAACTTGGGGAGTGCGTACTTGGAGTTAAGAAATCCCCAGACGGCCATAGAATACTTGGAACTAGGGCTGGAGATAAATAAAAGGGAAGGTGATCGCCGTGGTGAAGGTAGCGCATTGGGCAATTTGGTCATAGCTCATCGTCAACTAGGAAAACCCCAACAGGCGATAGATTTCTGTGAACGGCAGCTTAAGATCACACGAGACATATGTGACGCCTTTGGGGAGGGAAACGCCTTAGGTAATATTGGTCTTGCCTACGCCGATCTCGGTAATCACACCAGGGCCATTGAGAATTACCAGATGCAGATTGAGATCGCACACGGGGCAGGGAATCGCCGGGGTGAAGGGAACGCGCTCTATAACTGGGCAGTTGAGCAAGTCAAGTTGGGGGAGATTGGCGAAGCCATCGAAAAGGGCGAAGCCGCCCTGAAAATCTACGAGCAGATCGAAGACCCCAACGCGGAAAAGGTGCGCCAGGCCCTGGCCGAATGGCGCAGCCAGCAGACCCCTTAAATCCCGGCCATCTCTTTTCGCATCTGGCCTAAGCCCATGGGACCGAGGTTGAGGGCGCGGGTGTGGAAGTCTTTCAATACGAAGTCGGAGCCTTTTTGGCGTTCGGAGTCGCTACGTGCTGAAAGCCACTCGCGTTCGCCGACCTTGTACGAGATAGCTTGACCGGGCATGCCCAGGTAGCGGTCTATCTCGCTGGCCACGAAGTCCGACGGGAAGTGACTACGCTGCTGAATGAACGTCAGCCCCAACTCAGGATTCCAGACCTCGCCGGGATGAAAGTCCGAATCGGAGGGAATTGGCATTTCCAGGTGCATGCCAATGTCGATGATGACGCGGACGCTGCGCAGGGCCTGAGCCCTCAGCATGCCGAGATAGTAGTCCGGGTTCTCCATGTAGCCCAGCTCCGCCATCAGGCGCTCGGCGTAAAGTCCCCAGCCCTCGACGTAGCCCGACCTGCCGCCCATGACAGACTGGAATCGCGACAGCTCAGAGGTCAGGTACTTGGCCGTGGCCCGCTCGAAGTGATGCCCCGGCACGCCCTCGTGGTACGCAATGGAAACCTCGCCCCACAGAGGGAAGCGCGTCTTGCCTCCAGTCGGGTACCAGGTGCGCCCAGGCCGACTGAAGTCTTCGGAGGGGCCTGTGTAGTACATGGCCAACGCTCCGCCCGGTGGCGCGATCATGGCTTCGATCTTCTTGATAGGTTCGGCAATGTCGAAGTGAGTGCCGTTTAGCTCCTCGATAGTTCGGTCCTGCAGGTCCTGCATCCACTGCTGGAACTGGTCTACGCCTTCTATGGCGCGGTCAGGGTCGCTCTCCAGCAGGGCTTTGGCGTCCTCAACCGAGCCGCCGGGCAGGATCTTGTCCGCCGTTTTGGCCATCTCGCTCTCGACCCAGCGAAGCTGCTCCCAGCTCCATGCGTAGGTGTCCTCTAAATCGAGGTCGATGCCGTTGAAGGCGCGGGACGACAGGGCGTACCGCTCTTTGCCGACGGGGTCACGGGCGTCAGCCTTGGGCAGGTACTCGCTGGTTAAGTACACGCCCATCTCGGAAAAGGCCTGCGCCGCCGCCTTGGCCCCAGTCTCAATGTCCTTACGCATCGCAGAATTTGAGATGCCTGACGATTCGAAATTATCCAGAAGGCCGTGGAAGAAAGACGGTTGGCCGTTGGCTCCGCTCCACGTCTGGGCCTGCTTGGCGCATTCTGAAGCCTGACGCTTGCTGCTGGCAGTGCCCTTGCTGAGGCCCTCGTCCAGCGTACGGCGGTAGCCAGCCAGTCCCTCGGGCACCAGGTTCAGGCGTGAGGCGATGTTGCTCCACTGCTCTTCGGTGTCTCGCGGCATCAGGTCGAAGGTCATGCGTAGGCCCTGGAGAGGGCTCCCCAGCACACGCAAGTTGCGCAGATGCTCGCCCGCGTCGTAGGCGTCGAGATTAGTGCGCAGGTCGTCCAGCATGACGTCCTTGGCGATGCGATCGCGCTCGTTCTCCGGCTCGGCGGCCTCCAGAGCGGCGACGGTCTCGCGAGCTAGGCCCGCGTTGGCGTCAGCACCGTGCGGCGAATAATCGGACATGCGGTCGTCGTGACCGGGCACTCCCATACCTGTGGCACTTACCGGATTCTGGGCAGCAAATCGCTCCACGAAGTCGTTAGCAATTGTGTAAATTTTCGTCATTTTTATTATCCAATGGAAGACAAAGGTATTCGAGTGGAAGAAAGGCGAGGAAGGCCGCTTAGGAAACCGTGGCCCGTGGCGGCGTGCCGTCCTTGTACTTGCGGCCTCGCTCAGTCGTGGTGCGGTTTTTGACGAAGTCCATGACTGGCACGCCGAATCCGCAACTGGTGACGGTCTGGTTGATAGTGACCTCGATTGCCTGACGCTGGGGCAGGGCTATACCGTCGGCTTGACTGCCAAGAAGCAGGCTTGCGAGGGGCGAATCGTCCAGTGGCGTGACGGTAGCGTGGCCATATAGCCTGACGATGGCGGCGTTCTCAGCGTCGAAGGAGCCGATCATCACGGTAATGGGACCTCCCAGGGACGAGTGCCGGGCTGTCTCGTTGCCACTGCCGACATAGTCGAGAAAAGCCACCCGATTCTTGTCGAGAATGTGCAGGGGAACGCCGCCCTTGGGGGAGACGTTAACGGGGCCCTGGCCGTCTGGCCCTGTCCCTAAAATGCCGGCTCGGCGCTGGCGATGAAGAACAGGGGAGCGGTCCGAATTAGATATGCCTGCTCGTCGGTAATAGAGGAGTAAAACGTAGCCACTAATGTCACCTCCAGTGATGCTTTTGCGGGTGTGTTAGGTGTGGTCCCTATTTTATCAGTTGCTCAGGAACTTGCTGAAGATATCCCTGCCGGCGAATCTGGCCTTGCTTCCCAGCTCCTCTTCGATGCGCAACAGCCGGTTGTACTTGGCCGTGCGCTCTCCCCGGGCTGGCGCACCAGTCTTGATCTGGCCGGCGCTGGTGCCCACTGCCAGGTCTGCGATAGTCGTGTCCTCGGTTTCGCCAGACCTGTGGCTGATGACCACGCTCCAGCCGGTGTCCTGAGTGAGCTTGATGGCGTCCAGGGTCTCGGTAACAGTGCCGATCTGGTTCAGCTTGATGAGAACGGCGTTAGAGGCATTGAGGTCGATGCCCTTCTTAATGCGGCTAGGGCTGGTGGTATAGAGGTCGTCGCCCACCGATTGGACCTTATCGCCAAACCGGTCCATCATGGCGCGCCAACCGTCCCAGTCGTCCTCCGCGATGCCATCTTCGATACTGACGATGGGATAGTCCTGAAGCCAGTTCTCGTACATATCAATGAGGGTGGTGGTGGAGTGCTCGGCCTTCTCCAGGGGAAGGGTGTATTTACCGGCCCCTTCGCTGGAATAAAGCTCCGAAGCGGCTACGTCCAAGCCGATGAAGCACTGTACTCCCGGCTGGTAACCGGCCTTCTCGATAGCCTGCACTATTAGCTCAGCGCCCTCGCGATTGTTCTTCAGCGCAGGGGCAAAGCCACCTTCGTCACCCACGCTGGTGCTGAGGCCTTTGTCGCTGAGCATCTTGGCCAGCGTGTGGTAGATTTCCACACCCGCCCGTAGCGACTCAGAAAACGTGTCGAACCCGGCTGGGATTACCATGAATTCCTGGAAATCCGTGGAGTTTGCCGCGTGCCTGCCACCGTTGATGATGTTCAGCATTGGCACCGGCAGCGTAACGTCTCCACCGCCACTGAGGTATGTGTACAGGGGAAGCTTCTCGCTGGCTGCAGCGGCTTTGGCCACAGCTATTGATACGCCCAGGGTGGCGTTTGCGCCCAGTTCAGCCTTGTTTTCAGTGCCGTCCAGCTTCAGCATCAGGTCGTCGATTGCCTGCTGGTCTGTGGCGGCCTGGCCAACGATCTGCGGGCCTATTCGATCGTTGACGATAGACATAGCCTTGAGAACACCCTTGCCCATGTAGCGAGAGGAGTCGTTGTCCCGCAACTCTAGTGCCTCGAATTTGCCTGTGCTGGCTCCGGATGGCACCAGGGCGCTGCCGACGGTGCCGTCGTCCAATGTGACGTCTACTTCAATCGTTGGGTTGCCTCTGGAGTCCAGAACTTCCCTAGCGTGTACCTTAATTACTTTACTCATATACCTGCTTTTGAATATTCAAATAGGATTCAGTGGGTGCGGAGTCTAAGGGATTCCTCCCTGGCTTGAGCGGCCTCGATTGCCTTGTGCACTGCGTCGGAAGGATCAGATGCGAGGACTATCGCGGTATCCTCATCGCCGTTCCGAGAAAGCGTCCACGTTCGTAGACCAATGACCGGAATGCCGTCCCCTAAGGCGTGGCCTATTTCCGACAGCGTGCCGTAGGCTCCGCCCACCGCTATTACGGCCATGCCTGTCTTGGCCACGATGGCATTTCGGGCATAGCCCATGCCGGTCAGAATGGGGATGTCTATCCAGGGGTTGCCGTCGTTGGGGTCGTTGCCAGGCAGTATTCCTACGGTCACGCCACCAGCAGCTTTCGCACCTCTGCTTACCGCCTCCATCACTCCGCCCAAGCCACCACACGCCACTGTAACTCCGTGCTTGGCCAGTTCGGCGCCAACCCTCTCGGCCAAATCGGCGATGTCTGGCCTGGCATCCCCTTCACCAATGACTGAAATTATCAAGAAATACGACCTCGAACTTCACTAATTAAGCGTCTGGATTATATATCATGAAAGCCGTGGATTGGCATCTTAATAGGGCTTCTCTTCCGGTAAAATGGCCGGCCGGTTCATGCACCACCTACTGACTATAGTCGTCATATATTCGTAACGCGGGCCGGATAATTAGTCGGACTGAATATGCAGCAAGAGCTAGAGACAGAAGAGCTACATTTCGAAGCTAGCGACGGGACTAGGCTGGCCTACTACCTGTGGCAACGGCAGCCAGCCTCTCAGTGCCGCGCGCTGGTCCTGATACTGCACGGCATAGCCTTTCATGCGAGACCGTACAAGATTGTTGCGCAGTCGGTGGCCGTGGAGGGCGCAACATTCGCCGCGCTGGATATTCGAGGACACGGCCAATCATCGGGGACGCCGGGCGAACTGCCTTCCACCACAAGAATGGTCCGGGACATAGGCGACTGGGTCGAGCATCTGCAGGCCACGTTCATTGGAGTGCCAACCTTCTTGATTACGGAGAGTATGTCCGGGCCGTATGGCACCTTATACACGCTGGACCATCCCGGTAGTGTGGACGGTCTGCTGCTGATTGCCCCGGCGACGGTTCCCAGTTGGCGTAAGCTAGTCATGAGTGACTCCCTTAATACGCTGGTCTCGGCCATCACAAAGCCTTTTGCGCCGTCAATCGACCTGTCGGGTGAGCGGCTAAGGATGGGCTCGAACAGTGATGAATTTCCTGAGCTTCGTGTCAGGGACCCCGATGCGATTCAGGTGGTTAGCCCGCAGTACGTTCTTCGGATAGGGGAGGCCATCGCGCGGTTAATGGGCCGTCTGTCGATGGCAACAGCAACGCCCGTGCTGATCCTGCACGGAGGCAGCGACAAGATACTGTCGCCTTTCGGTTCCCGGGTTCTCTACCACCGCATAGTGTCGACTGATAAGAACCTGATGATTCTGCCTGGGGCCAACCATACCCTGTTTTGGGACCAGTCCAGTGCTGCCGTTTACTCAATCATTGGCGAGTGGGTTCAGGGGCGATTGGCATCTTGATCTTCATCTGCCGCATTGGCCGTGGTTGAGTGGATAGTCTTGGAAAAATCTTCTTAATCTACGCTGGAAGAAATGCGAGTAAGTTAACATGCTAGTTTTATTACGTAATATGTTGGGAGGCAGATCGCCTCGGCGCAACGTCGATAAAAACCGACAACCAACAGCTCTAATAACCGGCGCGTCTTCTGGAATCGGGCGCATAACCGCCACTTATCTGGCGGAACGCAGCTTTCACGTCATCGCAACGTCGCGCTCGCTGGAACGACTGGACACTCTTGCTGAGGAGATGGCTTCGCGAAAGCTGGCATTTACACCTATCGAGCTGGACATCAATCGCAACGAAGGCGTAAACAGGGTTATGCCTGGACTCATAGCGGATCATGGCCTGATAGATGTGCTGATAAACAACGCTGCATACAGCTTGTGGGGCCCAATTCAGACGCTATCCATTTCCGAAATGAAGACCATCTTCGAGACCAATTACTTCGGCGCAATCCGTATGATTCACAGCGTTCTGCCAGGCATGATCGAGCAGGGCAGCGGCATAATAATCAACGTTAGCTCTGTGCTTGGTCGCATGGCCACACCCTTTAACGGCGCTTACGCGTCCAGTAAGTTCGCTCTGGAAGGCATGAGCGAGGCGCTGAGGACAGAGGTGAAGCCCTTTGGTGTGAAGGTGGCGCTGGTGGAGCCGGGCCTCTTCAACACGAACTTTCAGCAGAACACGGTGATGGCAGAGGGGGTTGATGGCAAGGAGACCGTTTACACCCCTTTAATAGAGGGGTACCGCAAGAATCATGACCGATTTCAGAGCTTTGGCAAGGACCCTGTAAAGGTCGCCAAGGTGATTCATTCCATCATCGAATCGAGGAATCCGCCCTTCCGCAATCCCGTGGGCGCGGATGCCAGGGCAGGCATATTCGGAACGCGGGTGCTGCCGGAGAAGATCTACTGGCCGCTGCTGGACAAGGCCACGATGAGGTAGTTTCAGTTAGCACTAAACTTCAGGCTCGGTTTTCATAGTACCAATGTAGGGAAGATTACGCAGGCGCTCTTCATAGTCCAGACCATATCCTACGACGAACCTGTTAGGGATCTCGAAGCCCACATATTTTACCGGGACTTCCACTAGCCTTCGAGAGGGCTTGTCCAGAAGCGCACAGACCTCCAGGCTGGCCGAATTTTTGAGGCGCAGATGCTCCAGAATCTTGTCCAGCGTCTGGCCCATATCGACGATGTCCTCGACAACGATCACGTGCCGGCCCGTTATGTCCAATTGCACGTCCCTGGTGATTTCCATATCCGGGTGGCCGTAGCCGTTAGGACGATGTACCGCCAATAGGTCAATTTCCACATCAACCGTGATCTGACGCATAAGGTCTGATATGAAAGGTATGACACCCTTGAGCACGCCGACGAGAATGGGCGATCTGCTGGAGTAGTCCAAGGAAATTTCTTGACCCAGTTCGGCAATTCGTCGCTGAATCTGCTCTGCGGTTAACAGGACTTCTTCGACATCTTTGGGAAGACCATGGGCTGGCAAATCCACCTGTGCTGGACCTCTCTCCAAGGCTATTCCTCCGGCTATTAGTCGATGGCATCAATGTTATCACCGACAGGGGACTCGTGTCGCAGTTCGGCGCGCCGTAAAGCCCGGTTGGCTTGTGGTAGCATTGGGGCGTCGTGGCCCTGTTAACAAGAATTAGTAAGAAGCAGGGCCTGATTTAGTGCTCACAGGTTGGAAATGTGAACGTAGGCGTATGCAAGATCAAGCTTAGGATTCCGGAGAGCCACAGCCTCAAGGGCAAGAGGAGCGTGGTCAAGTCTCTGCGCCAACGCATACAAAACAAGTTCAACGTCTCTGTGGCAGAAGTTGACGACAACGAGTCGTGGCAGATGGCCACGCTGGGCATTACCTGCGCCAGCAACAGCGCCCGTCACGCCGACGAGATCATCAGCAACGTGCTGTCCTACATCGAATCCAGCCGCGAAGACCTGGAGATCATCGACATCGAGCAGGAGAATATTTCGGGTTTTTAGTAGTTAGTTCTTAGTAATTAGTATCCGAAATATCGCTGTGCCTACAATTTAACTAACAACCAATAACTAAAGACTGAAAACTAGCTACATGGACGTCTACGCCTTCTTAACCGAACTGCAAAAAATGCCCTGGTATGAGGGGCAGATAGTTCACCACGAAAGCATTCCCCCCAGAGTTCCGCTGCCTGGCGAGATCGACGAGCCCTTGCCACGCAAACTGGAAGATGCTCTGGATAAGATGGGCGTGTACGGACTCTATCGGCATCAGACAGCGGCCATCAATGCCCTCCGTCGCGGCGAAAACGTCATTGTGGCCACGCCCGCGGCCAGCGGTAAGAGCCTCTGCTACCACCTGCCTGTACTTGAGGCGCTGCTGGCCGACCGCTCCGCCAGGGCAATGTACATCTTCCCGACAAAGGCGTTGGCCCAGGACCAGCTTAAGAATATGGACAAGCTGGTGCCAGAGGGTAGCCGACTGCGACGGGGCATCTTCGACGGCGATACGCCCACCTCGGACCGAGGGGATATTCGGCGCAACGCCAGACTGCTGATAACCAACCCGGACATGCTGCACCTGGGCATCCTGCCGAATCACCGATCCTGGTATCAGATGCTCCGCAACCTACGCTATGTTGTGATCGACGAGGCCCACATCTACAGAGGAGTCTTTGGCTCCCACGTAGCCAATGTCCTGCGCCGTCTTCGTCGCCTGTGCCGCAGGTTTGGCAGCAATCCTCAGTTCATCCTCTGCTCCGCCACCATCTCCAATCCCGGCGAGCACGCTCAGCGCATTACTGGTCTGCCGTTTACCGTAGTGGACGACGATGGCTCTCCCTACGGTGGCAAGGACTTTCTCTTTTGGAACCCGCCTATGGTGGACATGGCGAAAGGTACACGGCGTAGTACGAATACGGAATCGTCGCAACTGTTCGCGGAGTTGATTCGCCGCATGATTCGGACGTTGGCCTTTGTGCGCAGCCGTCGTACCGCAGAGCTTCTTTATGTATACGTGCGGGACCAGTTACGGCTATCCAACCCTGCGCTGGCCAAGCGCATTATGCCGTACCGCGCCAGCTACCTGCCAGAGGACCGCCGTGCCATAGAGCGAGACCTGTTCGAGGGCAAGTTGCTGGGCCTGACCACGACAAATGCCATGGAGTTGGGTATCGATATCGGCGACCTGGACGCCACGCTAATGACGGGCTATCCAGGTACCATCGCCAGCACCTGGCAGCAGGCCGGTCGCAGCGGACGCCGAGGTGAGCGGTCTCTGAGTGTGCTCATTGCCCAGGACAATCCGCTGGACCAGTACCTTATGCGCCATCCCGATGCCTTCTTCGAAAAAGCGCACGAGAGCGCACGCATTTCGCCGACCAACCCCTATGTCCTGAAACCACACCTGCTATGCGCCGCCTACGAAGCACCCCTCATTATGGAAGACACCGAGCTGTTTGGGCCGGACCTGCTCTGGTACGCCGACGAACTGGTTGAGGACGGGTTCTTGCATGTGCAGGGCAAGCGCTGGCACCTCATCGCAGACCTTCAGTACCCAGCTCAGGACGTGAATATTCGCTCAACCTCTGCCAACACCTACACGTTGGTGGAGAAGGACAGTGGCGTGATTTTGGAGACCGTCGAAGAGATGTCCGCGTTCATGCAGTTGCACCCTGGAGGCGTCTACCTGCACCAGGGTGAGCAGTACCTCATCACGGACTTGGACCTGGAGTCGGCCACAGCCTACGCTGTGTTGACCGACGTGCCGTACTACACTGAGGTGCGCGACTACACCGAGACCCGCGTACTAAATATCCACAAGCAGAAGACGGCACTGCGCACTACCGTCTATCTGGGCGACGTGAACGTCTCTACGACAGTAGTAGGGTTTCGGCGCAAGGCCCACGTCAGCGAAGAAGTGCTCAGCGAGGAGCACGTTGACCTGCCGCCGCAGAGCTACGACACCATAGCCATCTGGTTCGACGTTCCGAGCGATACCCTCGACTACATCCATCGCAACAGGTTGGACCTGATGGGCGGGCTGCACGCCGTCGAGCACGCAGCCATTGGAGTGCTGCCGCTGTTCGCCATGTGCGACCGCAACGACATCGGCGGCATATCCACACCGCTGCACCCGGACACCGGCAGGCCCCAGGTCTTCATTCACGATGGCCACCCCGGCGGCGTTGGCATCACAGAGCACGGCTACGAGATTATCGAGGAGCTTTGGCAGGCAACGCTGGACGTAATAACCGAGTGCCCTTGTGAGACCGGCTGCCCCGGCTGTATCCAGTCGCCCAAGTGCGGCAACAACAACCAGCCCTTATCCAAAGAGGTGGCCCAGATGATCCTTCGCGGCATCCTGGGAGACAAAGGAAAATCGGACGATTCATAATTCCTAAGGCATGCCTCTGTTGGGCTTGCTGCTGCGGGTTTCTTGCTGCTGTCACCGGCGCTCCGACTGAAAGACCTGCCCTCGCCTGACAACATACAAGAACGTGATGTATCATCTAGATAGCATTTAAGGCTATAAAGCATAGGACGTGACAGGCATATGGCAAGACGATTGTTAGGGCATAACGTAAATCGAAGAGGCCGCACCAACGGCGACGAATCAATCGAAATACCTGTGGCGAAGGACCTGGAAAAAGACCCCGCCACGATGCGTCGAGAGGACGAAATCACCTTCTACAATCGCGAATACCCACTTGAGAGCTTTGCCATTGCGGAGAGCGCGTCAGCCGAGTGGGCAGGAACCGTCCGCGACGAGTTTTCGCCTGAGACCACCAAGCTTTACGAAAAATTCCAGAAAGAGATGGAGCCCGCCATAGACTGGGTGCGTCACTCAGGCGAGCTGCAGCCTACCGGGCAGCCAACGGGCGAGGATGTGACCGTCTCGCTTCGCGAGAAGGCCTACGAGTTGGGCTATGGCGAGGTAGGCTTCACTCGATTTGATCGGCGCTACATCTACCAGGTCCGGCGCAAGGACGTTCGCGCCGACCTACCTCATGCGATATGTCTTGCGTTGGAGCAGGACTATGTCGGCACTCAAACCCTGCCAAGCCTCGAAGCAGAAGTTGCCCAAGGCGAAGCGTACAAGCGACAGGCAGAGCTAGCTGAGAAACTAGTAGCGCACATAAATGCCCTGGGTTACAGCGCCCAAGTTTCCGGCCCCACATGGCATTTCGGCCCCATGATTCCCATGTTTGTCGAATCTGGCCTGGGGCAGTTGGGTGTTAATGGACAGCTACTTTCGCCTCACTTTGGCTCCCGCGCTCGCCTGCAGATCATTCTCACCAATGCCAAGGTGACGCACGACAAGCCAGTGGACTACGGCATCCACAAGTTCTGCGAGGTCTGCCAGGTCTGCTTCATGCGTTGTCCCGGCCGAGCCATTCAAGGTCAGCGTCTCTGGTTCCGCGGAGTAGAAAAGGCCAAGCTTATCTACAAGCGGTGCCGGCCAGTTATGGCGCGCTACTCTGGGTGCGGTGTTTGCATGAAGGTCTGTCCGATACAGAAGTATGGGCTAAAGCCCACCATGGACCACTACTTGGAAACAGGCGAAATTCTGGGTAAAGGGACCTCGAACCTCGAGGCCTACGAGTTGCCGGACAAGGGCTACTTCCGTCCGGGCAAGCTTCCCGTGTTTGGAGCCGAGTTCTTTCGGATGCCAGTCGGCAGGACAGAAGACCACATCGTGGAGGGGTACAAGGAAGGGCTGGCGGAGGCTTCTACCAAAGAGGAGCGGGAGAAGGTGTGGGAAAAGTACAGGGAGAGCATGGAGAAGGCCTTGCAGCAAGGCACTACCATTGTGGACATGGGAATGGACCTCGCCAACTAGTTTTGAATTGTTTTAGGAAAATGAATTTTTGGAGTACGTAACTCGATAGAGTGGGTGCGCATTCGGGTAGGCTTGTTTTGATATTATGCCCAGTCCATTGAGTTGCTTGCTCAGTTACTGACGTTTCGTGCTTCAGTCCAAATGAAGTCTTCATCACTGATGACATGCCGGAAAGTTTGTGCTCCAATCTAGGTGTGTGCATAAGTTTCGACGCACACAATTTCTTGAGGAGCAGAACGCATTGATCGTTGTAATGAATCGCATCCCCGTAAAGCCCGAGTTTGCCCAGCGAATCGAGGACGGCTTTGCCAAGAATGCGCCTGGTCTGACCGAACTCAAAGGATTTCAAGGCTTCAGGCTGTTGCGCCCTTTGAAGGACGGAGACCCCTATGTTGTCTATGTGTCCTGGGATTCGGAAGAGGATTACCAGGCATACATGGGTTCAGAGCTATTCAAGCAAAGTCACTCCAATATGGCGGATCTGGCCAATGCATTCAACGGCCCGCCGTCCCTGGAGAAGTATGAAATCGCCAATGAAGTAGTGGCCCCTTAACCCACCACTAGGAGGCAGCCATGGACGCCGAAATTGTCGTAATTAGACTGTTGCACATAATCCCCGGTGCGGTTTGGGTAGGCACTGCGGTCCTGATGGCACTGGTAATAGGCCCACGTCTGAATTCCGCTGGTACCGTATCGTCATTGACATCGGACGGTGATATCGCTGGCGGCGCAGCCACGGTAATGAACGTGGCGGGCATCTTCACGATACTGTTCGGACTGGCGCTGATTTTTAGAACCGTTGGCTTTTCGCAGCTTTTCAGTGGTGGTTGGGGCTGGTCAATTGGAATCGGGCTGGTGCTATCCATTTTCGCAATGGGTACTGGCGGAGCGTTAACGTCAACTCTGCGGCGGCTGTATCGCGCAACGTCTAGTTCCAGCGAGCAGAGAAACATTTCCGGCGATAACGATAGCCTTGCCACCAGGGTAGGGATGATTTCTTACATCAACGCGATTTTGGTCGTTGTGGCCATTGGAGCCATGGCAGCGGCAAGGTTCGTCTAGGCAGCCACGTCATGAGGCCAAGTTAGCTTAGAGTCTGTGAAAGCTACTCTTTGAAGTGGTACACAGACAGGCTATAAGAGATCTCGTTCCCCTCTACGGTAGGCAAGACTTCCTCATAGTGCTCCGCGAAATCCAGCTTTAGAATGTCCCCAAGGATGTCTCTGTTCGGGGCGCGTATAACCGTGTCCACCTCGAAGCGTTCGAAGCCGTGCTCCTTATAGAAGTCAGCTCTCTCCTCGACGTAAGTGGGAGTGTAGATTTCTGGATAAATCTGGCGAGCCATCTTCCCAAACTGGCCCTGGTCTGGATTTGTGTCAATAACGAAGAAGTGACCACCGGGCTTCAAGATGCGTTGAATCTCCCGCAATCCAGGTAGGCTCTCGTCGGTTCCATAGAAGTATGCGAAACGAGCGTAAGCCACGTCTATGGAGTCGCTGGGCAGGGTGATCTCTTCGGCGGAAGCCGCCATTACGCTTACGTTTGCAAGATCGTTCTTTGCCAGCCGTAGGTAAATCTGCCTTAGCATCCGAGGGTCTGGTTCAGCAGCAAATACGCGGAAGGCCTTGCTGGCGTAACGCACCGTCTGAAAACCGGATCCAGCTCCTACGTCCAACACCATTTTGCCCTCGATGGGCGCGATTTCCCACATGAGTTTCTCAAGCAGGTAATCGGGGTCCGTGCACTCGTTCCAGTGCTCATAAGCGGTGGGGTTGGTCGCGCCTGTGTAAGGGTAAAACTTCTCATCCATAACTCATTGAGTTTACATGGCTCGGCGTGATTTCGCCAATCTGGTTTTTCGAGAAATGGCTCGAATAATGAAAGATTCGGCAAATGCGATGGTCTGAGATATTCCAACTGAGAGGCATAAACCGGCGGGGAATCTTATGGAAGTATTTGTAGATGCAGCAGTCCAATGCCCTGGTTTCCACGCAAAGCCTGCAGATATTGACACACCTAATAACCTATGATAAATTTAAGGAAAATTCATAGTATGGTGTCATAAATGTATCCTCATGGGAGATATTAGCCACATTCACTGTTTGTGGCGGCACCAATTTTTTAAGGAGGATGTGCATGGCCGGAGAAGCAAAAGTCGACGCCGAAATCATCTACTGTGTACCTTGACAGCATCTTGGTACTGCGGCCTGGACGGCCAATGAGTTGTTTGCCCAAGGTGGCAAAGATGTATCGATCAAGATTACGCCGGGCGTAGCTGGTGTATTCCAGGTATTCCTTGATGGCGAAAAGGTCTTCGATAGGAAAGAGGAAGGCAATATCTTCCCGGACCTGACGAGGGTCAAGCAGATCAGGGCGATCCTGCAGGAGAAGATCAACTCTGCACCAGTAGCAGCTGACTAGATCTTCTAAAATATCGACCTAATAAAAAGCCCCAGGCTGAATAAGTCTGGGGCTTTTTTGTTAATATGTTCTATGAATAGGCCGCTTGAAATAATCTCCACACCTTGAGTCAGTCTAATGCACCTACCCGACATATGGCATCAGTTCGACAGTATAGTCAGGTCTTCTGACGAGGAGATAGACCTTGCTCGTACTGCGCTTCTGATTGCGGCCACTGAGTATCCAAGCCTGAACGTCGAGCGAGAGCTCTACAGAATTGGTCTGCTTGCAGATGGCGTTGCTCACCAAATCTACGACGACCCCAGCCCTCTCTACCATTTGAATACGCTCAGTGACTACCTATTTGACGAGCTGGGCTTTCGCGGCAACTACGATGACTATTACGATCCCAAGAACAGCTTCCTAAATGACGTGCTGGAGCGTCGTCTCGGCATACCCATCACGCTTTCGCTTCTGTACATCGAGGTAGGCCGCAGTTTGGGGATTCCGCTTCAGGGTGTTGGAATGCCTGGTCACTTCCTTGTCAGACACGCCGAAGTAGATGACATGTTCATCGACCCGTATCAGAACGGCATCCTCTTAACCGCAGCAGAATGTGAAGTCAAGTTCACCCAGTTGGCTCACAAGAGGCTGGCCTGGGATGAGAGCTACCTCGACCCTATCAGCAGTCGCGAATTCGTCGCCAGGATGCTGCGAAACCTTAAATCCATATACCTCCAGCGGCGGGACTATGAGCGAGTGCTGTCCACAATCGACAGGCTGCTTTCCATTCAGCCGGATGCGCCCGATGAACTCAGGGACCGCGGTGTGGTCAACTACAGGCTAGGCAACCACGAAGAGGCGCTGGAAGACCTGAAGACGTACGTAACCAACGCCGGATCTCCTGGAGACGCTGGCGCTGTCCACAGGCTTATTGATCAGATCCAGGACATCCTTGGAGATTAGTTCTCCTCCTCTTAGGACCTCCTAGCTGCCCCGTACACCAACTGTGCTACTATGCCAGCGTCCAACTAGGCGATACCTTCTGGCGTCGTCAAACTCTGTAATGTCAGGCAAAGCATATGACGAAATCGATCCCCGAAGACTACCGCTGCAAAGTCGAGAAACCGGGAGATTTTGACCAGTACTGGAACGATGTTCTGTCGCAAGCGGCGCAGATTCCTTTGAACGCGGTTACGGTCGCCGACCCTCTCAGAACCTCCGATTATATAGAGACATTCCAGGTGTTCTATGACAGCCTGGATGGTGTAAGGGTTGCCGCTTGGTACTGCCTGCCCAAGAACCGGACGGGCAGGTTGCCGGCGGTGCTTTTTTTGCCTGGATACCAGAGCGATCCGCCGATTCCTAAGGACTGGGCCCGGCGAGGATACGCAGCCATTTCAGCAGCTCCCAGGGGTAAGCTGCGAAGCAACAGCCAGTTCAATCCTGGTTACCCTAATCTGCTTACCTACAATATTATTGATCGCAACTCATACACCTATCGGGGCTTCTATGTGGATGCGTGGAGGGCGATCGACTACCTTCTCAGTCGAGACGAAGTGGACAGCACTAGGATTGGCGTAGCTGGCAGCAGCCAGGGCGGCGGCCTGACCATTACGACTGCTGCCATGCGACAGGAGGTTGCTGTTGCCTCGGCGGGCGCGCCTTACCTCTGCGGCTACACGGATGCCATAGAGCTGGAGAACACCTACCCCTACGAGGAGATCAACGACTACCTGCGCATGCACCCGGAGCATAGGGCCGACGTGGAGAGCACGCTGGCTTACTTCGACGGTATAAGCTTTGCCGACAAGATAAACTGCCCTATCATTGTTAACATCGGCCTGCAGGACAACGTCGTGCCACCTGAGACAGGCTACGCTCTATTCAACACCATCGGCAGCGCCGACAAGAGGCTTTACGCGTACGAGGGCCATGGTCACGAGGCTGGACGCTACAAGCACACCGCCGTCATAACAGATTTTTTCGCAGAGCATCTTAAGCCGTAAACAGCGGCAACAGATAAACAGACAAGAGGATACGCACATGTGGGATGGCCACCCCGCCGATTTTGACGCCTACTGGCAGAGCACTCTAGAAGAGCTGGCACGAATTCCTGCCGCGCCGGAGGTGGACCCACTGCCTATCCGCAGCACGGCGTTCGCCACTACGTATTCAGTCAGGCTGACCAGCGTCGGCCCGTACAGGCTGTATGGCTACCTGAGCATACCCACAGGCGAGGGGCCGTTTCCAGCGATCTACTTTGCGCCCAAGTACCAGAGCGTTTTGGAACTGATCCCTCAGGGCTCCTCCAACGACCTGCGTAGCCGGTTCAGTACCTTTTCGCTGGCGGGCAGGGGACAGCGAAACTCGGACCAGCCCTTCTCCGCCATGTTTCCAGGCATGCTTACCGAAGGCATTAATGACGCGCAGAGTTACATGTTCCGAGGGTTTGTGGCCGACGCCGTACGAGGCCAGGAATACCTGCAGTCGCGCACCGAGGTGGACAACAGCCGTGTGGTCTCCATAGGCAACGACGTTGCGCTAATGGCCGCTGGACTTCATCAGGGGGCGAGCCACGTCGTGTGCACACCGGCGCTCTTCTTCGACAGCATGAACCTGGCAACGAAAACCGGAGCGTATCCGCTGGAGGAGATCAACGACTACGTAGGGTCGTTCCCAGATAGGGACAAAGCGGTCGCAGAGTCGCTGGCCTACATGGACTTGCGAGGCTTTGCGCCCAGGGTAGGGGCAACGACCTTGCTAATGGCAGATGCCACCGGCGGGCTCATGGACGGCAGTGCGCTCAAGCCAGTTTCCGAAGCCATCCAGGGAGCCGTGACGGTGCACGACTCAGAGAGGTCCAGCTACAAAGACGGGATGTTCATCGAGGACTGGATAGCCAGGGAATTCGGATACGAGAAGGCAATAGTGCCCAAGCACTGGCAAGACTAGATATCTCCCAATATATTACGGGACGAAAAAAGCCTCTCTACATTTAAAGAGAGGCTTTTTTGCGTGTTGCTTTTCTCGCTGGCGCCTGGCGGAAACCCAACAGGCTCACGAGCTCCAACTATCGAAATAGGCTATACGGCTAGATGCAAACCGTCATTATCTGGCTTGTCGTCTGGGGTAAGTAGCTCTACGACTTCCGTGCCCTCCGCCTTGAGCGAGGTCTTGGCCTTTTGGATGGCCTCATGGCTGCCGTAGCACTGGTAATCGTTGATATTCAGACAACCAATCACCTTTTTGTGGTGAAGGGAGACCAGTGTGTGCTCCAAAATGGATATGGGCTGGATCTTTCCGTCTACCAGGGACATGGGCGGCTCAGGCGTGTTAGGAGCCTGCATCCAAGCCCTCAACTCCTGGAGATCAGCCATCTTGTCCTTTCGGAACAGGTAATTAGGATGCTGTTCCATTACTTCCACTACCTGTCTTTCCAACGGCGGAAGCCTGGGGTCGTCGGCCATAATATGCTCAATGAGCGGCATAAACCTTACCTCACAGCGATTAATTATTCTTACGATGAGCCAATAAGTTACTTTAAGCATGAAGAACAGTTCTTGCTTACGAAGGTGTTAATTTTTGTATTGTTCTTATATTTTGTTCGATATTTTTGAGTAGCAAGAGCAAATCATTTAGAATACCGTCGTCTGGTCAAAAGTAAACGGAGTTTCCATGTCCAACAAAATTTACAGCGGTAAACGTGGTCAAGACAGCGATGGTCAAAGCGTCATCGTAGAGGTTACAGACGGCGAAAACTTTTGGCCGCTGCCCTCCAGGCTGGACCTGAAAGAGCATTCTACAAAACTGGAGTGGGGTTACGGTATGGGTGGCCCTGCGCAGCTAGCCCTGGCCATTCTCGCGGACGTAACCGGGGACGACGCTTACGCTGAACGCCATCACCAGTGGTTCAAGTTAGAGATCGTGTCCAGGTTTGGTTGGGACGAGTGGGGCCTGCGGGAGAGTCAGGTCTGGGACTGGATCAACGAGCACCATCCACTGAAGTCTGGATGAATGCCAGAAGCTCATTCACCCAATATTAACGGAGTGCAAATGCCTATTTACATGATTCAAGTGGCTTATACAGCTGAGGCCTGGGCTGCTCAAGTCCAAAATCCCAAGGACCGGTCGGAGCTACTGCGGCCAGTGGTTGAAGGCCTTGGCGGGCGTATCGTCAACAGGTGGTTCTCCTTTGGCGATTACGACGTTGTGCTTATTGTGGAGATGCCTGGCAACACCAGCGCGTCGGCATTTGCCATCGCCGCATCCGCCGGAGGAGGGCCCAGGGCTATAAAGACGACTCCTCTGATGACTGCTGCAGAGAATGTTGAGGCGCTGAGGATGGCCGGAGCTTCAGGCTACAGCCCGCCAGGCTCTTAAGCCACTGGAAACGCCTGTTCAGCACGGCTAACCTGGTTCGCTCGCACCTTTTTGTAAAGAGGCATGAATATGGCTAGCCCCACCAGTCCGGTGACTATGAAAACTACTATGCCGTCCACCGTTATGCCGTACAGCTGAACGGTCTGGGTCAAGGCTAACAGTCCAAAATAGCTGAAGATAAGCATCTCGAACCATGTGCCTACCGTGAATAATATTCCAAGCCTTCTGCGGTCTCTGATGCACTGGTCGAGCGTCGCCCGCGGGTCTGCCCCTGACGCGCCGCTGGAAACCGCGTACCTGTTCTGCAATTTTCTTGCGATATAAGTCGCGAACATGACGAGAACGAAACCGACGATTGGAAACGAAAACCATACTTCGACCTCTGACCAGCCTGCGGTTGCTGAAGTCTTACCAGGGCCGGTGATGAGTGCGTCGAGGCTGACTGCCCAAACCGCGGCCCAGAAGTGCTTTCGGCTGGACCACATGCTGGCTTTAGGACCGTGGTCATCGTCATTCGAAAAGCCAGCTGTATCTTTCACGACCTCTGAAATGAACCATGTCATTACGATGGCACCGACAAAATAAACGATCGTGGGAAGGGGGGTGTTGATGGCAGCGTACCATCCGCCTATGAAACCAACCAGCGGAAATAGCCAGTGAGTGAATCCCTATGGCTGCTCCCCACTTGAGCGCTGTTCGCCCGTCTGGGAAGCTGCTGAACCTGCTTAGGGTGGCTATCATCGCGTCGGCGGCAATGCCTGCTGCAACGCCGAGGTTCAGGAATATGTAGTGTCGAAAGTGGCTGTTCGCGAAGAGTAAGAGGTAGTCCACATCCCATCCACTTTAGCCAAAGATCGCCGATTCGATTTAAGCTCAGCCTTTCGAAAAGAGGCCTCAGTAAATACTACCGAATTGCGATAACGGCGACAATAATAGATGGCTGCGATATGTACTTTTGAATTTGCTTTATATCTGAAGAAATTTGCGTCCGCTATCGCCTTTATCCCTGCCCTCTGCGCTTCATGCAAAAAAATCTGAGGAAGTTGGCGTCAGCTTTTGCTATATCCCCGCCCTCTGCCCACTATGCAAAAAAGCGAGTTTGGTGAAGCGGCCGCCTATTAGCCACTCGGCCACATAGATGTTACCGTCGGCGTCCACTGCGATGGCGTGAGGGCTATTGAACTTGCCTGCCTCCAGAAGGGCTGTCGGTATGACCGTGCCATCTTCATCCTTGTTGTTGGGCCAGCCGTTCACACTGCTCACCTGCTCGTTGTCGCCCAGGTAGGTCACCAGCTTGTCGTCTACGTCGGTAATGGCCAGCCGTGCCTCCAACTCGGCGATAATCATGAGGTTGCCGTAGGTGACGAAGCCGCTGGGCGTGGTGAGAAAGTCGGTGCCGAACGAGCGCTTGAAATTGCCGTCCATGTCGTAGACCTGCACACGAGCGTTGGCGCGGTCGGACACGTACAGCTCAGCGTCGGCCTTGCGTCGGTCGATGAAGATGCCGTGGGGGCAGTTGAATCGTCCCGCGCCCTCCTCGCCGTTTATGCTGGACAGGTACTTGCCTTCCTTGTCGAAGCGGTGCACGTAGCTAGCGCCGTAGCCGTCCGCCACCCACACGTCGCCGTTGCCGCCCAGGCGTTCCTCGTTCACGGCAATGGACGTTGGCGCGTATCGGCTGTCCCGGTAGACATCCACAGGCGGCCGGTCCAGCACCATGACTGTCTGACCGTCTAGCGTAGTTTTAAACACCTGGCCAGAGGCCGACTCCGCGCCCGGCAGGTAGTCGTAGCCGTGTTGAAAGCCGCGTTTGGAACCATTGTCAGCGATCCAAAGTTTTTCAATATTATCTTCTTTGACGAGAGTTATTCCATGAGCATCTACGAAGTCGCCGGTCCAGGAGCTTTTCAGGTTGCCGTCCTGGTCGAAGGTCATCACTGTGGGATCGCCAGCGTGGCAGGTGATGATGTCCCCTGACTCTGTGACGACAATACCTGGATGCGCCCAGCCTTTGCTGGCGCTCTCGGACTCGGGCATCTTGGCCCAGTCACCAACCCAGTTGTACGTGTTGTCCCCGCTACCTACATGCATGTTTTATCCTCTTCACCGCGCTTCTGGATCGGGATGTTCAGAAAGGCTTTCTGCCCCATGTGACCACATTTTTCATGCTTCGGAAGCCTGTTGACGGTTGTTCGGTGAGTTCCATAAAGTCATCTATGCCTTCATTAGTAATCAACCCCGTAGCCAGGATTCTCTCTCTTAATTGTTCCGTAGTTAACTGATAATGCTCTGCGTAGGGACTTCCGCCGAAGAAAGCGAAAGATCTGCCTTCGGAACTCAGCATATCCAGGCCATTGTCTTTGAGACATTTCAGCGTGTTGGTCCCAAATCTCATATCCCACCCAATGCCGGCGAGTGAGGCCCTAAATGCGTCGAAAAAAGTTTCAACCTTCGCTCTGTTTGGTTCGTCTGTGGATGCGTCGCAGACGATATCACCAATATCGGGGTCCTCCAATATTAGCCATCCGCCAGGTTTGAGGGCGTCAGCCATCTTTTTTACCGCGTCTTTCCAGTCAGTGAGATGCTATAAGACGGCACAGGCGTGCACTAAATCGTAGGAACTAACTTCCAGATCATCAGTCAGGATATTGTGAGTGCGCACCTCTAAATTGGGTGGGTCGACAACATCCAAGAACCTCGTGTCCATGTCAGTGGCAATTACGTGACCTGTTGAGCCAACTATTTCACAGAGCCAATTGGCAATGGATCCACCGCCACCACCGACCTCAAGGCACCTCCAGCCGGTCGAGACGCTGATTCGTTCAAGGTACTCGGTCGTGTCCGGATCCTTCACGCCCTCCAGTCTGGACAGTCTTTCCCGCGCCTGGTGCCATTCATTCGTCAGCACATATTCTTCGGTCATCCAATGCCTCCAGAAGGACAATATCCCCTTCTCCAAAGGTGGAGAGGGGGATATTGTGAGGTTCCTTGAGATTTACGGGTTCAAAATGACCTTGGTGTAGCCATCTATGCGCTTGTCGAACTTGTCGTAGGCATCTACCGCATCGGTAAGTGGCACCTCATGGGATACCACAAAGCTGGGCTTGGCCTTGCCCACAGTGATCAGGTCTCGCAGGTAGGAGTTGTACTGCTTTACGTTGCACTGGCCGGTGCCCAAGCTCAGACCCTTCTCGAAAAGTCGACCGAAGTTGAGGGACAGAGCACCCCGCTTCGCGTTCTCGTCGACTCCGCCTGGATCCGACGGCACGTACAGGCCTGGGATGCCCATGATGCCCGTGGGATTTATTACGTCGATCATCTGGTTCAGGACGATGTTGGGGACCTCATCCTGCTCGCCACCAGCCGCAGACGAACCTCGCGCTGCAGCCTGATAGCCTACCGCGTCGATGGTCTTGTCCACGCCGTTGCCGTTGCGCATGTCCTTGATCATCTGCACAGGGTCGCCGTCGTCGAAGTTGATCGGTATGCCGCCAATTTCGCCGCCCTTGTCCAGCCGCTCTTTCACGTGGTCGACGACGTACACCTCCGCCGCGCCTCGGATTATGCAGCTGTAGGCCGCCATCAAGCCAACGGGACCTGCGCCGAATACCGCAACGCTCTCGCCGGGACGGACGTCCGCTAGCTCCGCGCCGTGGTAGCCGGTTGGGAAGATGTCAGCCAGCATGGCGTAGTCAGCCTCATTTTGAGTGCCTTCGGGAAGGAGGAGACAGTTGAAATCGGCAAACGGCACCTGTAGATACTCGGCCTGCCCGCCGCGCCATGGACCCATCGCCACGTAGCCGTAGGCTCCGCCGGCAAAGCCAGGGTTGACCGTAACGCAGAAGCCTGTGAAACCGCGCTGGCAGTTCTTGCAGAAGCCGCAGCCCACGTTGAAAGGCATGACAACTCTGTCGCCGACCTTGCGCTCCTTGACCGCCGAGCCGACCTCCTGAATAATGCCCATGTTCTCGTGGCCGAAGATGATTCCAGGCTCTGCGGCGGTGCGGCCCTCGTACATGTGCAGGTCCGATCCGCAAATGCAGGTGGACGTGACATTTACGATGACGTCGTTGGGGTGGAGTATCTGCGGGTCCGGGACCTCCTCCACTGCCACGCTAAACGGGCCTCTGTAAACAACGGCTTTCATTGTCTGCCTCCCTGATGTTTTTGAATATTTGAGTATTGTTGATTATTAAAGCGGATGCCTGAAGTAGCTGAAATAGGCATCGAGAAAGTTAGATTTATAGGCGATTCACAGCCTGAATATGAGCCGTATTCTATCAGGATGGTGTGTGGCTGTCGAACCCCGCTGTGCCCGTTGACAGCCATTCCCAAGGCCCATATGCTGAGGTTACTAAGCAGTCAGCATTAAGCCCTCAGCGGTCAGCAATTCATGGCCAGGGCCTCGTACTAAATACTAAGAACTTACTACTAACAGCTGGAGCACTCATGCGACTCAAAGATAAGGTTGCCATTGTTACCGGCGGCGCGTCGGGAATAGGCCGGGCCATATGCGAGGTCTTCGCCGAGGAGGGCGCTCGGCTGGCCGTGGCCGACATAGACGCCAGGGGTGGTCAGGAGACGGTCAGCGCCATCACGGCTGCTGGCGGTGAGGCACTGTTCATCCGGACCGATGTCTCCAAAGAAGCGGAGGTAGAATTTATGGTGACGGAGACAGCCGCCGCCTACGGTGCCGTGAACATCCTTGTGAACGACGCTGCGGCATTCGAGTTCGGCAAGGTGGAGGATATCACAGACGAGCAGTGGCAGAGGGTCTTTGGCGTCAACGTCATGGGCCAGGCCTACTGCGTGAAGCACGTCCTGCCGCACATGAGATCGGCTGGCGGTGGAGCCATCGTGAACATTGCATCGGTCAGTGGCTTCATCGCGCAGCCCGCCTTCATACCCTACAACGCTTCGAAAGGCGCTGTGTTGCAGTTGACCCGATGTTTGGCGTTGGATCTGGCTCCAGACAACATTCGTGTTAACTGCGTCTGCCCTGGCGCGATACTAACGCCAGCCACAGAGCGTCATCGCCAGTTCGAGGGCCGCGATCGTGAGGAATTCCTGGCGGAGGCAGCCAGCGGTAGTTTTATGAAGCGGGTTGGCGATCCCAGGGAGGTGGCATACGGAGCACTGTTTTTGGCGTCGGACGAGGCCAGCTTTGTCACCGGCACACCTCTGGTCATCGATGGCGGCGCGACGGCGCAATAGAGAGCTGTCAGCTATTAGGATTCAGCTGTCAGCAAATTGTCGATGACGAGTTAATTTTGTTCCGGTTAGTGAGAATTTCACGAAAAGCGGCCACGCATTATGTCGTTCCGAGAGTAGCGAGGAATCTGAAGCACCCGTTGCTTGAACGACATAGGTCTTAGATTCCTCATCACTGCTCTCATCGGAATGACAATACCCAGGTACTAATGACTCTCCGATAGCGCGTTGCCGTCTCTGACACTTCTTAGTCTGCCGCCGTTACCTCTGTCGTCTCAAACGGTTTGTTGGTGGCGGGGTTGATCTCGAAGGGACTGTTCAGGCCAAGCTCCTTACCCATTTCCCGCATGGCAGGCAGAACGTACTTGCCCATGAGACGCAGGCTGCGCATCTGGTCGTCGTGAGTCATCGCGCCGTCGCCGTCCCAGAGGATGACGCTGCCCGGACGCAAGGTCTCCAGCACGTGTCGAATCTTGGGGATGACCGTGTCGGGAGTGCCGGCGATGATGGTGTACTTCTCCTGCTGCTCTTCGAAGGGCCGTGCGCTTATCATTCCGCCGCGATTGGCCGTGGCCGCAGCACGGGTGGGAAGCACTCTGCTGCGGGAGGTCAGACCCGGCAGTCGTACTAGGGCCTGGTTAGTCGTTCCTTCGTTTCCGGCCAGGAACGGGTTGCTTGGACCTTGTACATACTTTTTCGCGGTCTCCTGGGCCAGCTCTTCAGTTTCGTCCACGTGGACCTTCCACAGGTAGCCGATGTTTTGCGATCCAGACTCGTAACCCTCTTCTTTGGCCGTGTCATGGTAAAGCTGGAAGGCCTCAGCGGTCGGGCCCATCTCGGTGGCCAGCATGATGTATGGTATGCGATTCTTGGCAGCCCACATAAGAGAGTCGCGGCTGATGACGCCTGGCAGCCAGATTGGCGGGTGAGGTGTCTGGTAAGGCCTAGTCCAAGGGTTTACGTAGCGGTACTGGTAGTGCTTGCCCTCCCAGCGGAATGGCCCTGGTGTGGTCCACGCCTTAACGATAAAGTCGTGAGCCTCTTGAAAGCGCTCCCAATTGTAGGGCGGAGGCGCGTTGTGCGCCACACTCTCTCGGGCAGTGCCTCGCACCCAGCCGGAGACCAGCCTGCCTTTGGAGATCATGTCGATGATCGAGAGCTGCTCGACCAGCCAGAGAGGGTCGTCCCAAATGGGAAGTATGTTGCCAAGAAGGACGATCTTCGCCTTCTTGGTCATGCGGGCAAGTATCCCGGCCTCGATGTTCATGGCGCCGCCCATGCAGAACGGCGTGCTGTGGTGCTCGTTCAGCATCAGGCCATCGAAGCCCATCTCCTCCGCGTACATCTTCTCGTCCAGGTATCGGTTATAAAGATCGGACCCCAGCTTCGGATCGTAAATCTCGTTGCTGAGGTCCAGGTCTTTGATTGCCTTGCCGGTTGCGCCGAAGTAGCCGGATTGAGGGTCTTGGTAGGGCCGCTCTGTGAAGTGCGCTATGAACATCGGACTACTCCTGTGTTTTTGAATTGTAGGCTGTTCAGGTTTTCTGTAAGTCTTGCTTCAGTAGATTGCAGGACTTACAGGTCTGCTGTTCAGGATCGTTACTTTAGGGAGGCCAACTGCTCAACCTGGCTGGAAATACGGGTATCGTGGTCCTGGGCGAATCGCTTGATGCTGTTATAGATGGAATCAGTATCCAGGTGTGCCTCTGTGATCACATCGCCCTCGGAGCCGCCAGTCAACCACTGGTCATCCCAGTCGGATGTCAACGAGTATTTTTCGGTTAGTGGGCCAGAGTTGTTGACAGGCCACATGCGCTTCGTGCCAGTGGTCACTATCATCATATCCAGGGTTGCGCCTGGGGGAAGCACTGATTCGCGATAGCTCTGCGACTGCCTGGTGAAAAGCTCCTGGCTAACAGTGGAGATAACCTTCACGTTAATTCCCTCTGCTTCTAACTTGGGGAGCACGTTTACCAGGTTCACCGTCGAAGAAGAGCCCTGCACCATGACGTAGCCATGCCTGGGCTTGCCTTCCTCGAAATCTCTTAGCACATAGAAGCCTTTTGCAGCGGCCTTGATGTCGGTGTCGGCGAACTTGGAGCGGTCAGCCACAGGGAAGTCTGGTCGGGCAACTTCCAGCACGATAACGCCAACCTTGGGGTCTCGTGCTGCAATCTCGGCTGCAGCGAAGTAGCCTGCTGCCACGTCGTTATAGTCCCAGAAGCTCAGGGTTATTACCTGATCTCTTGGGAAGAGCTTCCAAACCTGAGGAGAGAAGATGCCGAAGTGAGTACGGGCGTCGGCGGCAGTCTCCGGACCGGAGTGACCGGCCAGAATGTTAAGCACGCCTACGCGGAAAGGGCTGTCCTGGTTCTGCTGGCTCCATACGCGGGCTGGCAGGTACATTAGCGGAGTGAAAGCTCCGTACGTGCCGCTTAGTGCCCAGACGCCGCAGTGCTGTTTAGGGTCAAGAGAGGCAGACTGGCCAATCAGTCCAACAGCTGTGGACGCGTTGCCTGCCTCCTGAATAGGGGCCTTCAGGCGCGTGCCAGCAGGGTTTTTGACCGGGTCATAGTGTCCCCAAATAGAACCTGCTTCAACGTTGATCGAGTCAGCAAGGTCCGCCGCCACTGTTACGAACCGGTTTTCGGTGACGTAGTTCATGTACTTAACAATTTCGGATATGGCTCGTCGGGTGCCGCGTACGTTGCCGGGCTCCTCAAAGAGCTTGATGCTTAGTTCTTTTTTATCGCCAGATATAGGATTGCGGGCTGTCACCTTCTGGACATCCATTGGCAGGTTCTTGACTTCCAGCCGTGGGTCCTGGAACGGATCGACGCTTCGGTCGATGCGCAGGGGCATGTCGTCCTTGACCTGGTCACCGATCGCCACTAGACGGTCCGCTAGCCAATCACCAAGGCCATTCTTCTCCAATGCCGACATGGCTACGTCGATGTTTTGCTTGAATTGAATGAGACGTTCGCGTGTGTCTGATGGGGCGTCTTCTCGGATTCCTCCGAACTCCACATCGAAGTGCTTCTCGAAAGTTCCTGCCAAACCCTGGAAGTATTTGCTGTTCATTGCGAAGCCGTACGGATGGCTTGCATAGCTTACGATCTGGTCTCCAAAACCTGGAATGGTTCCGTTGACAGCAGCAGGCCACCAGCCTTTTACAGTCTTGCCGATGACGATCATTGGGCGGTCGTCAGCGGGATCGGAGTCCTCCATCGACTTCAGTGCCGCTATGACCTGGTCGTAGTCGTTGCCGTCGTCGAGCATTATGACGTTCCAGCCATACGAAGCCCACTGGGCCTCCAGCTTGTATGCATCGTACTGTGTGCCGATGACTCCGCCAATGAGCTGGTCGTCGATACCTGCGTTGTTGAATGAGAGAAGGATTCGCAGGCGCTTGCCAACTTGATTGGCTATCGCCTGGGTCTTGAGCTCTTGGGCATGTCCGGATGTCATGGCGAACTCGCCTTCAAGAGCGATGATCTTCAGATCGTCCGGTGCGCCAACAATATCCCAGAACGCAGCCTTTCCGGCCGCAGTAGCTATGCCAATGCCCGATGGTCCGCCGTTGACGTCATTTGTGACGTCGGTAGTCTCGGCGTGTCCAGCTAGCGCTCGGATGCCTCTCAGCTTGGCCTGCGCCATTATAGGGAGGCCTTCCAGGTCGTTGTCCTTCAACATTGTATCCAAAGATGCCTGGCCTCTCCGAAATCCCAGCACATCTATGGAAAGCATTGCGACTTTGGGGTCTACCTTGTATCGCTCGTCGCCGGTCTGGTCGTACTTCCGCGCCAAGGCTTCGCCCATGATTATCCAGAGCGCGTACGTCACTGGCGCGTTGTGGCCGCCAGCCAACATGAACTTGTCCGCATATGGATGCTTGGGCTTGCGGTAGTCGAATTTCAGGCCCCCGAGTTCTGGCCCAACAAGATGGGATGCCACTGTGTAGGGTGTGTACGCCAAAGGCCCTCCGAAGTGACCCGTCTGGGCGTAGTTTCCCATCAGTGTCAGCGTCATGGCCGTCAAAAATCCGATATCTTCTAACCTGGCCTTATCGTAATCCGGCAGCGAAATTGACTCGCTACTCATCTGGGACGTAAGCGCCACGCTAGTAACAGTGGTGACGGAACTTCCGTTAGTATTTGGCATTTGTTCGATGCTCCCTAGTTTTCATACCTTTTTTATCGCGACCTATTTTAACCGCTTTGGGCCCTCAGCGTAAGACCTTAACGGGGCAACCAGCCTCATTTTGCCTTAATTACCCAGGAATTTTTGGACAAGTGTTGTGAACTCTTCTGGTTTTTCGATCTCGGGCAGGTGGCCACAGTTGTCTATGATGGCGAGTTCAGAGCCCTGAATTGACTGATTGTAGACCTCCGCTGCGCTTAGCGGAACGACGCTATCTTGGCGTCCACAAACAATCATGGTAGGCAGGCTCTTAATCCGGCCTAGCAGGTGAGGCAGGCCTGGATAATACATGTACGGCTTCCAACTCAGACGGCAGGCCTCTTCGCGAGCCACCTCTAGCGATTCTACATGCTCTGGTGTCGGCTCATCCGGAAAGATCTGATGGAATTCTGCTGAACCCTCGGCGTCCAACAAGCACTCTTCCATATACTCCTTGGCTATAACCAGGAACATATCGAATATTTCCCCCTCCGGAGGCTTAATGCCGGCGGGACCAACCAGGACCATCTTCTTGAATTGCTGCGGGTTCATAGTTGCCATTTCCGCCGCCAGCCATCCACCAAGAGAGTGGCCAATTACGTTTATTGGGCCAATGTTCATCTCGTCCAGCGCTTGCAGGTACCATCCGGCGAGGTCCCGCATATTCATGATCCAGTCTAGACGAGGAGAAGCCCCAAAGCCCGGGTGCGATGGAACGATTAGCGAACTGTTCTGCGATAAGCTCTCGTGGTAGTTCAGCCACCCATGGTTGCCAAGCTCTCCGTGCAGGATCAGCAATGGCTCGCCGCTGCCGCCCTTCACAACCTCAAGAGTGGTTCCGGCAACATCGACCATGTCCCGTGTCCAATTTTGCGAGATGGTAGTAGAGGTAATAGTCACGAACGATCTCCCGTAAATGTGTACTGGTAAAATGCAGCAGTTGTAGTAATTAAGGCGGCGCGGCTATTGGTTGCGCCGCACTGAGTCGGGTTGATTGTCCGATTTTATGCCATTATTGTCAAATCTGCCGCACGCGTAGCGTATTAAAGCGGCTACCCAATGAGGCGCCAAAATTTGCGTTCAAACGTGCTACAATCGCAGCCGCATTTAATCAACCTTTAACGCGGACGGCATGGCACAGCGGCCTTAGCTGAAATCAGGCTCTATACAAAACATACGAAGGCCCCGCGATAGCGACCGTACCGGCGTAGGCATATGAAAGTCTGAAGAAAAAGTAGAACTTTATGGTTAGCGCCCTTCAAGACATAACGGTTCTGGATATCACCCAAGGTAAGTCCGGGGCCATGGCATCCATGTTATTGCGCGATAACGGCGCTCGAGTGATTCGACTGGAACAGCCGGGTGCAGACAATGATCGCTCATCGGCGGCCTTTGCGATCTGGGACCGCGCCAAGGAGAGCGTTTCGCTGGATATCCGCCAGCATCGCCCTGCGCTACTCAAGCTAATTGGAATGGTCGACGTTCTGATAGAAGACTTCGCGCCATCCTCCGATTACCAGCAGCTGGTTGATTACAGGGAGTTTAATTCCCTGAATCCCAGGCTGGTCCACTGCTCAATAACTGCCTACGGAATGCTGGGCGACCTAAAGGACGAACCCCCTCACGACGACCTTGTGATGGCACAGATGGGTATACAGTCTAGCCAGCCCGGGTTCCGCGAAGGCCCAGTGCAGGTGGCGCACCCTGTACCCACCGTTGGCTCCGCAATATTGGCGGCACAGGGCATCGTGTCGTCGTTACTTGCGAGAGAGAAGACCGGCAGAGGTCGCAAGGTTGAGACATCGCTGATGGCGGGGGCGCTGATGTTCTCCCCCAAAGTGGTTGCTGAAAAACTGGAACCAAGGCCCTTTCAACCGACTCCTGCGGGCGGCGGGCCGTTCTACAGCGTCTTTGAGTGCTCGGACACTAGGTGGATTCAGCTTGGCTGCATTCATGGCGGCTTCGTTGACCTGGCGGCTGCCGTCATGGGCATTGCCGAGGTCATGACCGACCCTCGTTACGGCGACGGACGGCGTCCCGAGAGCGAGGAGGCACGCCAGGAGCTTTTCGACATAGTGGCCGGTGTTCTAAAGACCAAGCCCTGTCATGAGTGGGAAGAAATCTTCGAGGCTGCGGACGTTCCCTATGCCCGGGCCTGCTTTACAGAGGAGTCGCTCAGCAATCCGCAGGTAATAGCAAACGATATGCTTTCGGAGCTGGAAGACCCCAAACTAGGGCACATCACGGTGATGAACGTCCCTATCAAGTTTACTGAAACGCCGGGTGCTGTAGCTGGGCCACGTCCTGTATTAGGTCAGCACACTGATGCCGTCTTGGCTGAAATTGCTCTGCTGCCGGAGCCAAAGTCGAAGCAGATCGATAAGGTTCTTGAGGTGCCGCCTCTGGATGGCGTGAAGGTCCTGGAAATGACCAATGTCATAGCAGGGCCAGCCGCTGGCAAGTGTCTGGCAGACCTGGGCGCGGACATATTCAAGCTGGAGTCCCATTTCGGCGACATATCCAGACCGGCCGCCATGTCATATTTCCTCCACTTGAATTCAAACAAGCGCTCGTTGGCCATTGATACCAAGACTCCGGAAGGCCGGGTGGCGGCTCAAAAGCTGGCCGCCCAGTCAGACATCATTCTGGCGAATATGCGACCTGGCGCAACCGACCGCATGGGACTTGGTGCGGATGTAATGCAGGAGCTTAATCCTGGTCTGATAGCGGCTCACTCGACGGCGTTTGGCTGGACCGGTCCATACTCGCATCGTCCGGGAGTCGATCCCCTGGCGCAAGGCTGGATGGGCCTTCAGAGAGCGCAGGGAGGCCGGGATAACCAGCCGGTATTTCTGTCGCAACTGGCCCCGACGGACTACACTTCAGGAGGGCTGACTGCCTTGGGAGCAATCATGGCGCTGTTTGCTCGCGAACGCACAGGCGTCGCGCAGAAGGTGGACTGCAACTTGCTTAATGCGGGGACACTTATGCGTGGAGACGACTTCATGCAATATGAGGGCAAACAGCCTTCGCCTATCGCGGACAAAGGCCAATACGGTCTGAACGCGCTTCACAGGTTGTATGAGACCGCTGCAGGCTGGATCTACGTTATTGCCGAAAGCCAGGATGAGTGGCTTAGGCTGTGCGCTGCCATCGGTAGGGAGGACCTGCCCACTGACAGCCGTTTCAAATCAAAGCAGGACCGAGCCAATAAAGATGAAACTCTCGCTGAGGAGCTACAAAGCATGTTCGGGCAGGGGAAAGCGGACCAGTGGCTGACGAAGCTTAAAGCTGCCAACGTGCTGTGCTCAGAAGTTACCGAGCGCTACAACGTTGAGTACTTCAACGAGGAAAATTTCATTAAATTAGGAATGATCCAGGAGTTCCCGCACCCCGAATACGGACTCATGAAGTACGCCTGTAATACCACCCGTCTCCTCGACACGGCCCCACTGGAAGGAAGGCGCACGCCTCTTCTGGGCGAGCACAATCGCGAGGCCCTGATAGGCGTTGGCTATAGCGACCAGGAGATCGACGTCCTGTACGAATCCGGAGTGCTGCTAACTGAGTCATAGGACCAGGAATCCAGCTGCGTTCGGTCTATGAATGCCCCTGTTTGTCTCGACTCTGTTAGGCAAACATCTGGTAGGTAACCTCTATAACTGTTTACTTCCCGTGCCTCATCGACTAAATACATTTATGTCGGCTATTTAGAATCTTGGTGAACCCTACGAACGGTTCTGAAATTGGCCGCAGTCGATTCGAGAGAACGGAGTCCATGAGCAGCCATTCACCCCAAGGCTCGACTAGCGCCGCCCCCTCAACCGAGGATGGCGCTGCCCATGAAGCAAGGCAACGCGTGGCAGGCGCAACACGACTGGTGCTGCTACTGTCGGCGTTGGCGCTGGCCGTTTTGGGACAGGCTTTGCTTGTATCCGGACACGTCTTGTGGGCAATTACGCCTTACGTGGTTGCAGTGGTCGCTGTTACAACGGCGGTCTCCAATAGCTCTTTCGTAACAGGCGTGACAGGATCGTCCGCGAGTCACGCAAACCGGCCCGCTTCGCCGACTCCTGCGCTGTCTCAAGTGCCTTCCGCAGGTGGACGCCGACAGCGGCGGGTGGCTATAGCCTTGCTGGTCTTGGCACTCGTGCTCATGGCGTCCAGTTTGTTCCTGTTTCCCAAAGGCCCACCCAATGCGCTGGGCTGGTGGTTCTTCGGCATATCCGTCCCGCTGGCCGCTGCCGCTGCGCTGATGTTCGACGGAAGGATCTGCTCTGTAGTATCGAAGATTCGCGAGGGCGCGGAGATATCGCTCTCTTATAGGTCGGCGCTGCCCTGCCTGGGGCTGACTGCCATTCTTCTGCTGGCTGCGCTATTGCGGCTGTACAACCTGGAAGGCCTGCCAGCGGGACTCTGGTTCGACGAGGCCGACAACATCAGGCAGGCGGCTGACATCAGGTCCAACCCGGGAAACGCGCTGGTGTTCATACGCTCTACCAATCTCCCCAGCCTCTTCCTGATGCCCATTGCTCTTGTGATCGACCTTGCTGGAATATCCATCACAACTTCCAGGATCGTGTCCGTGGCATTTGGTATTGCCGGCGTAGCTGCCATGTTTTTCATGGGCAGGACCATGCTGGGCACGACGGTTGGGCTGTTAGCTGCATTTCTCACAGCTGTAATGCGATGGGACATCAACTGGAGTCGCATAGGCATGCACGGCATCACCGCGCCGCTGTTCGCTGCCCTGACGGCCTACCTGACGTTCAAGGCGGTCAACCTGGGCAGGCGATCGGACTTTGTTTTGGCAGGCGGAGTGATGGGACTGGGCATGTGGTTCTACGCCTCGTTTCGCCTTTTCCCGCTGGTAGTCGGCCTGGTGCTGATCCATGCCCTGCTTTTCAATGGCAATGGACGGCGCAGGCTGCTGGCGAATATCGTTTTCATGGTTTTGGCCGCCCTGTTTGTGGCCGCGCCGGTAGTGCAGTCGGCTATTGTCGATTCGGAGGACTTCTTCGACCGCACCAAAGCGACCTCCATATTCACCGACAGGACCCTGGGCGAGTCGCTGGACCAGATGAAGACCAGTCTTGGCAAACACCTGGCGATGTTCCACTTGAAGGGAGACCCCAACCCTCGGCACAACCTCCCATTGGCGCCGATGTTGGACTTCCTATCCGGGGCTCTGCTCATTCTGGGAGCGGCCATAGCATTCACGCGATGGCGCAACGCGGCCCTGATCATACTGCCCTTCTGGGTCCTGCTCATGTTGCTGCCTGGCGTCATCACGGTTCCCTGGGAGGCACCGCAGTCGTTGCGCTCGATAACGGCTATTCCGGCGGTGGCTGCACTGATCGCCGTAGCCGTGAGCGCCCTCTGGGTTGCAGGTCGAGGAGCGCCGTGGGCGAGCGTCCGCCGCTACACACCAGTCTTTGTGGCAGTTCTGCTGGCTGTTATCGCCTTTTCAAATATCAGTACCTACTTTGGTCGGCAGGCCAATCACCCAGACGTGTACGCGTCATTTTCCACAGATGAGACCCTCATGGCTTCCGACATGGAGTTGCAGCAGAGCAGGGGGTACAGCCTGCTGGTCTCGCCTCAGTTCCAGTTCGGCCTGACGGCTCATCTGCTGGCCGACAGGCCCCGGCTGGACACGATCTCCGCGCCGCAGAATATACCTCTGGACCCGGATCAGGTCTGGCATGGCGCTGCCATCTACCTGGAGCCTCGTGAAGCGGGATTATACGAACTGCTCAAGGCCTACTATCCAAATGGCGAGTTCCGTGAATATCGTCCGCCTGCGGGTGGCGACGCCATGTTCTACTCAGCCATCATCAGTCGAGCCAGGCTGAATAACGTAAAGGGGTTGGTCGAAACAAGGACGTATTCCGACGGGCTGGTCGAGGAATCTATAAGGCTGGATTCAGTTAGCGCATGGGCGCTGGACGTTTCGCAGGACCAGGTCCCCTTCGACCTAGAGTGGGAAGGCACGCTGCATATTATCCAATCAGGGGAGTATGTCCTGGCACTGGATGGCGATACCGACGCGCAGGTGTTTCTGGACGACCGACTTATCCTTGCCAGTGGATCCCCAGAGGCGAGGATAAGGCCTGCGGTGGGTCTCCATACGCTGAGGCTAACAGGTCGCGTGGAGAATCGGTCTGAGACGCTGCGGCTACTCTGGCAGATGCCTGGGGGTGAGCTGACTCCCATTCCCGCTGCCAACCTTTACCACGGCGATGTGAGGCCGGTGGGCCTGTCAGGCAGGTTCTTCAAGGGCAACGAGCGTCAGGAAGAAGAATCGGCGGATGCCATGCGCGTTACGCCTATGGCCAATACCTTCTGGTATTACCCGGTGCTGACTGAGTCCTACTATGCGGTCTGGGGAGGAAAATTGGACGTGCCAGAAGACGGCGAGTACCGCTTCTCGGTCAAGGCTTTTGGCGACCTGAAGCTGTACATAGACGGCGCCCTTCGCGCAGACACGCAGGGGGAGTCGGAGTCGGTGTTCAGCCTAACCGAAGGCTCTTGGCGCATAAGGCTTGAGTACTTCTCCGAGTTCGCGCCGTCGGATTTCGAAATCCAGTGGGCACCGCCTGGCCAGTCCTTCGGTCAAATCCCCATCGAACGGCTCAGCCCAGACAACCAGCAGATGTTCGAACTGATTGGTGGCAACTAGGGGGCAATTAGCCCTTGCCGGGTGGTTCGCCTTCCAGGAACGTGGTGCCGTCGAAGGGGCGTTGCACGGGGAAGAACGTCAGTATCTTGGCGTCTTCAGTACCCTCGTTGGTGAAGCCGTGTGGAACGTTAGGTGGTATGACCATCGTCTGGTTGGCGGTCACATCGGCGACATCGTCTCCTAGCCGTGCCCTCAGCGTGCCGTGCAGCACAACGATGATCTCGTCGGCCTCGTGCGTATGCAGCGGCGCTCCTGTGCTAACGCCGACAGTGCTGTGCGAAACGTTGCTGCTGGTTGTGCCGTCGCCCTCCTGAGTGATGGCCCACTTGCGGTAGTTTGGCCGCCAAGGGACCTCTGGTGCGCTGTCGTGGTCAACTATCGGCATCTTTTGCATTCTCCAAAACTGTAACTCGCATAACCTACGTAATCTGAGCGGCCCATGTCAATTGGAACCAAGCCCTATGCTATACTCGCCGCGCTTAGCCACCCACTCAAAACAGGAGTTTGAAATGTTCGACGTTGTTATTCTGGGCGGTACTGTTGTTGATGGCTCTGGGGCACCTGGTTATCGGGCTGACATCGGTATCAAGGGCGAGAAAATCGACGCCATAGGTGACCTGTCGCAGGCCGAGACCAGACGGGTAGTCGATGCCACGGGCCTCACGGTGTCACCTGGCTTCATAGATGCCCATGCTCATTCCGACGCCGTGTTGCTAACAGACCCGCAGCACGCTGATGGCCTGCGCCAAGGGGTAACAACCGAGATACTTGGGCAGGACGGCCTGTCGTTTGCGCCGCTTTCGCCGGAGAATTACAAGGCCAATAGCCGTTACCTGGCAGGTCTTCTGGGCCAGCCTCCTGAAGGACTGGACATGAGCAGCGTCTCGGCGTTCAGGTCGCATTATCATAAAAAGGTCGCTATTAATACGGCGTACCCTGTGCCGCATGGCGCGGTGCGTCTGGAGAGCGTAGGCTTCATAGATAAGCCTCTGGTGGGCGATCCGCTGGAGAAGGCTAAGCAGATCATTAGAGAGGGCATGGAGCAGGGTGCCGTAGGCCTGTCTACTGGTATGTCTTACCTGCCTAACGCCTGGAGCACCACTGAAGAACTTATCGAGCTGTGCAAGGTGGTGAAGGAGTACGACGGCGTTTACATCACCCACCTGCGCGACGTTAACACTGACCGAGGATTCGGTGGCGGCGGCGTGCCCGAGGCTCTGGAGATAGGCAGACGGTCTGGCGTTAAGGTGCATTTCTCGCACTTCCGGACTTCGCCTGACTATGTAGGGCGAGTGGCTGAGCGAATGGCGCTGATAGATGAGGCTAAGGCTGAGGGCGTGGACTGTACGCTGGAGCTTTACCCTTACCCCACCGGCAGCAGCTTTCCCGTACGCTACCTGCCACCTGACACCAGCGACGGCGGGCCGGACGCTCTGCTTGATCGTCTGCGCGACCCCAATGAGCGCCGCCGAATGATCGATTTCATGCAGAAGCAGAAGACGGACATCGATACGGCGGTCTTCACTCACCTTCCCAAGAACCCCCACCTGGAAGGCATGAGCCTGAAAGACATCGCGGGTGATCGCGGCGTTTCGCTGGAAGAGGCCCTGTTCGACCTTCTGGTGGAGGAGGAGCTGCAGGTTGGCTATCGAGGCGCGCCTCCGGACAGTGTGGCTGTGTGGCGGCAGATCAGCCGAGACTGCGTCGACCTACTGTCCAGGCCGGACTACATGGTCGGAAGCGACTCTATCCACGTGGGCGGCATCCCGCATCCTCGTGCGTACGGCTGCTTCCCAAGATTCTTGGGTCGACTGCGCCGCCAGTTCGACGTCATGACGTTGGAGGAGATGGTCCAGCGAGTGACCGATAACCCGGCAAAACGCTTTGGACTGAAGGGCAGGGGGCAGATCAAGGTTGGCAACTTCTCCGACGTGGTGGTGTTCGACCCGGACCGCATCATAGACAACGCTACATACGATGATCCTGTCCAGTTCCCCGCCGGCATTCCTCATGTGCTGGTCAATGGCCAGGTGGCTGTCGATAGCGAAAGGTGCACGGGAATCATGGCTGGTCAGGCAGTGCCGTAGGGCTTAGCCGCCGTTACAATCTTGGGCAAATTGTGCGATGACCTGCGAAATCCGTTTGGGCGTAATCCGTCTAAGGTATGAATAGTGATTGAAGGCCATTTCAATCGAGACACGTTCGCTACGCAGCAAGCCGTATGCTGACCATTGCCGAGCTTATTTTTGCTGCGATAACCATATTCGTGGGCTCGACAGTATTTAGCACAGTGGGCTTTGGCATCGGGGTGACGACCATACCGGTGCTGTTACTGGCCTTCGATCCGCAGACCGTCGTCGTTGTGGTGAATGGCGTCTCGCTGCCCATGTTCTGCCTGGTCATCTACCAGACTCGACAACACATCAATTACAAGGACATGGTCCCAATATCCTTGGCCGGACTGCTCGGTATTCCTGTCGGTGTTTATTTCCTCAGCGAAGCCAACGTGTCCTTGCTGCGCATCAGCACCGCCACGCTGATCATTCTTCTGACGCTGGTGGCCGCCTTCAATGTCCGTTGGGCCGTTCCCAAATGGAGAGTCGTCGGTCTGTTGGTGGGCTTTGTGGCGGGCGTAATGCTGACGGCGCTGGGTGTAGGCGGCGCGCTCATGGTGCTGGCGATGCTGGTAAGAGGGCTACCGCGTCAGGCCTTGCGTGGCTCTCTGGCTCTGTACTTTTTGACAGTCGAGGGCGTCGCCGTGGCCGGATATGGTGTCGCCGGCCTATACACCACCGAGCGCATCGTGCTGACGGTGACTGTGATAGTCCCTGTGGTGCTTGGCTTCATCCTGGCCACTTTTATCGGCCGCCACTTGAACGAGCAGGTATTCCGAAAGCTGGTTGTCTTCACGGTGATTGCCACCAGCCTGGTGGTGCTAGGGCGCGAGTTTCTTGGATAATAAGCTTTGCAAATTTGGTCTGCGAAACTAGTTTCTTTAGATAACGTGGTTGCCGCTATTCGGGTCGCGCCATACAATGATTGTCGATCCGAATAGTCACACTATTTATTGACGAGTCTAACGAAGACTAGTAAGGAGACCGTATGAAAATAACCTCCGTCGAACCCTATCCCGTTGATAGGTACCTATTTGTAAAAATCCTTACTGACGAGGGCATCACCGGCATCGGCGAGGCTGGCTCCTGGGGCCACCTGGAGGCCGCCGAGGCAGCGTTGACGCAGAAGTTCGCTCCCTACCTGGTCGGCAAAGACCCGCTGACGATCGAGCACCACTGGCAGAATATGTATCGGTCCAGCCACTTCCGAGGAGCTGCCATCATGGGCGCGCTAAGCGCTGTGGACATAGCGCTGTGGGACATCGCTGGCAAGCACTTTGGTGTGCCTGTCTACCAGCTTCTGGGAGGCAAGGTGCGAGACAAGGCGCGGGTGTACTACCACGTCTTCGGCAACACTCGTGAGACGCTGGTCAAAGGCATCAAGGACGCCCGCGAGCAGGGGTTTACCGCAGTGGGTCACCTGACGCCATTCCTGGATGAGGCCCGTAGCGAGCCCTACTACAAGTCCCACGTGAGCAAGATGCGCGACGCCATCGACGCCGTTCGTCTCTATCGCGAGGCGGCAGGGGAAGATGTCGATCTGTGCATCGAGATCCACAGGCGACTTACCCCGGCAGAGGCCATCGTTTTAGCCAACGGCATCGAGGAGTTCCACCCGTACTTCTATGAGGACCCGATATTGCCTGAGAACTACGACGCCATGGCAGAGGTAGCCAGGAACATCAGCATTCCTATTGCCACGGGAGAGCGTTTCCAGACCATGCACGAGTTCGCCGCGCTGCTTAGGCGTGACGCGGTGCAGTACATACGGCCGGACGTCTGCCTGGCTGGTGGCATAACCCATACGAAGAAGATCGCAGCACTTGCCGAGGCCAATTACGTAGGTGTGGTGCCGCACAATCCGCTGGGCCCTGTTAGCACGGCGGCCTGTTTGCAGATTGCGGCCTGTATTCCCAACTTCGCCCTTCAGGAGTACCCCACAGGGGAGCACGAATTCCCCAAGAACGTCATGGTTAAGGAGCCGATTCCTGTGGAAGATGGGTTCCTAATAATCCCGGACGCTCCTGGCATTGGCATAGAGCTAATGGAGGACGCGCAAGAAAAAGCGCCTCCTAGGAAGTACGGGGTAATTAACGCCCGTCTGCACAAGGACGGTTCGGTGGTGGATCAATAAGCTTCGACAGTCACAATTATGGGGGAATAGGTCAAAGGTAATGGCCTATCCCTCATTGCGTGAGGTCTGCTATTAGACAGGGCCGGGCTTTTCCCAGCCAGGCTTCACTGGTGGGAAAGTGCGCCTGTGAGTTCTCTCCCAAACATCTGCGACCATGTGCAGGAAGTTTAGCGGGACCAGAGTCTTGGACCTGCTGAAGTGGTCGTCACTGTGCAGGCGCCTTTCCAGGAATAGCGATGTGCCTGCCGCCACTGCGCCCAGCGACGTTATTATCGGGATGTCCAGTGGCACGTATCCGAAGAAGACCAGCCATTGAGCTATTCCCAGGCCTGTAAGAACCAGAAGCACGGCGCTATTCAGAGACAAGGCCCGCGTCATGATTCCGTGCTGAAACTCAGACTTGCGTATTCTCCAGATGTTCAGGTAAATCTTGTACACCAGCAGATAGACTATAGACAGTCCAAACAGGATGGCCGGGGCTTCGAGGACTGGATCGAACCGGTAGGAGAGGTGCCCATAGGGAAGCTGGGTCCGGATCGGCTGGGCGTAAATCAGCCAGCGGATATTTTGCATTGCTAAGATGACATTGGTCAAAGCAGTGATCGATAACGCGTGGATGTTGATTGGTCTCATCGGAAGCCTCCTATTGGCTAGGTCAACGTGCCGGTCGCTATCGCTAATCCCTAATAACATTTAGTTTACTTTTATATAACCTTCTTTTTGGTGTTCGAATATGTGTAATTGGGCGTGGGAATGGTTGGTAACACCTAACTTTGTTAGGGGACATCCCCCTGAAGTAGTGTAGGCTGGCAACGGTTCCCTGGTTTGGCCGCACTTACAGGCGCTGTTCACTTCACAATGTAGGAAGTCATGACCGAAGGTGAGCGTTAGGCCGCCGCCATATGGGGGAATGGCAAAAACAACTTGACCGAGTAAGGGCAGCGACCTAAAATATACTTAACTCAAATCCAAAGTAGTTAGGAAAACTCCCATTGGGAACCGCCTAGTAGCCCTCAGAATCAATAACCTACAGACTACGTAGCCTCCCGCGCTCATTGGGCGATGCTCGGGAGGCTTATCTTTGCCCTCCAATCCTGATATATTTACTAACTGCGCGGCTACACGAACCTACATTTGCTTTAAGTCTGTGGCCACGTTCGAGAGGACAAAATGACACTAAGAATTGACCCTGAATTAGCTGACCTGCGCTACCGTATCCGCCATTCTGCGGCCCACGTCATGGCAGACGTGGTGACGAAAATGTACCCGGACGTCAAACTGGCAATCGGGCCTCCCACGGACGACGGCTTCTACTATGATTTCATGTCTGCTGAGACATTCAGAGAGGAAGACCTGGAAGCCATCGAAGAGAAGATGCGCGAAGTAATTTCCAGTGACCACACCTTTAAGTACGCCGAGTACCCCAGGGAGGAGATGCTGGAGAAGAACGCCAGCGAGCCTCTGAAACTGGAAATCATCAATGGTATTCCGGAAAACGTGACGATCTCCACCTATAGCCACGGCGGGTTTGAGGACCTGTGTGCGGGACCGCATGTGGCGTCCACAGGGAAGATTCCGGCGTTCAAGCTGCTAAGTGTCGCGGGAGCCTATTGGCGTGGCGACGAAAAACGCTCCATGCTCCAGCGCATTTATGGCACAGCCTTTGAGACGCAGGAGGCCCTGGATGAGTACCTCGAACGCCTGGAGGAGGCACGCCGCCGCGACCACCGCGTTCTCGGTCGCGAGCTAGATCTGTTCTCCATGCATGAGGAGACTGGGCCTGGGCTGATCGTCTGGCACCCCAAGGGCGCGAGGCTGAGGGGCATTGTTGAAGACTTCTGGAAGCAGGAGCATTACAAGGCTGGCTACGATCTGGTTTACACGCCTCACATAGGTCGGTCAACTCTGTGGGAGACCAGCGGCCACCTCGACTTCTACAAAGACAACATGTACGCCGCCATGGAAATGGACGGTCAGGACTACTACCTGAAGCCCATGAATTGTCCTTTCCACATCATGTACTACACAACGGCCATGCGTAGCTATCGCGATCTGCCAATGCGCATAGGCGAGCTGGGCTCTGTGTACCGCTACGAGCGCGGCGGAGTCTTGCACGGGCTGTTGCGTGTGCGTGGCATGACTCAGGATGATGCTCATATCTTCTGCAGGCCGGACCAGCTCGTTGAAGAAGTGAATGGGGTGCTGGACCTGGACTTCATGCTGCTGGATGCTTTTGGCTTTAAGGACCTGGAGGTCATGCTCTCGACCAAGCCCGAAAAGGCCGTAGGCAATCCTGAGCAGTGGGACTTCGCCACGGAGTCCCTAAAGCAAACGCTGGAGAGTAGAGGCATTCCCTACGAGATCGACGAGGGCGGCGGAGCCTTCTATGGCCCCAAGATCGACGTACATATCAGGGACGCCATTGGCAGGCTTTGGCAGTGCACGACAGTCCAGTTCGACTTCAACCTGCCTGAGCGGTTCGGCATCACCTATATTGGTGAGGACGGTAAGGAGCACCAGCCGTACATGGTTCACAGGGCCTTGTTAGGTTCCCTTGAGCGGTTTATGGGAGTGCTGATCGAGCACTTCGGCGGCGCCTTCCCGACCTGGCTGGCGCCGGTGCAGGCCAAAGTTATACCCATTGCGGACCGCCACATCGAGTATGCTGAGTCCGTGAAGGCCAAGCTCACTGAGGCTGGCCTGAGGGTGGAGGTGGACGCTCGTAATGAGCGCATGGGCGCCAAGATCCGCGAGGCCCAGGTGCAAAAGATACCTTACATGCTGGTAGTGGGCGACCGCGAGGCCGAGGCCAATGCAGCCGCTGTCCGCTTACGCTCCGGTGATGACCTTGGAGCGATGCCTCTGGATGATATTCAGGCACGAATGCTTGATGAGGTTACCACCAAGGCACTAGAATAGGTTTTAGTAGCTGAACATGGCAAAGGGGCAGTGTGTCTTTTCGGGGGGTGGTTGAGGCTAGGCGGTGATTAGCCCTTTGGGCGTCGGCCCTATTAACTGGCAAATTCCCGTGGCTGTCCCCAGGGTATTGTGGGAATAACTCTATTGCCTACCGATGGCCCTTATGCTATATTCGGAGCAGCCGGAGTAATGTCTGGCCATTACCTATTGGATAAAGAGGTGCAGTATCCCGCCGAGAGATTACCGAGTTAACGAACGTATCAGGGTGCCCGAAGTGCGCATGGTCGCTGAAGACGGCTCACAGCTTGGGGTGATGACCACCCAAGACGCCATGAAATTGGCCGACGAACAGGGCCTGGATCTTGTAGAGGTCGCCCCTCAGGCGGTACCGCCTGTCTGCCGGATCATGGACTACGGTAAGTTCAGGTATGAGGCCACTCGGAAGGAACGCGATGCTCGCAAGGCGAGGAAGTCAAAGGCTACGCAGGAACTTCGCGAAGTTCGTATGAAGACTCGCATTGGCCAGCACGACCTCTCCGCTAAGACTCGCCTCGTCAAACGTCTTTTGGGCCAAGGGGCCAAGGTCAAGGTATCTGTCATGTTCAGGGGACGAGAGATCGATCATCCGGAACTCGGCATGGGACTATTGAAAAACGTAGCAGATGTACTGGTGGACGATGCCCTGTTGGAACGCCCTCCCAAGTTTGAGGGGCGATTCCTGGCAATGACACTGGCGCCTAATCCGCAAAAGGAAAAGGTCGTCGCTGCTGCCGAAGAAGTAGTAGAAGAATCCGAGCAAGAGGAGCTAAAAGTTGCCGAAGCTTAAGACCCATAAGGGTGCCAAAGCTCGGTTTCGCATCACCGGAACTGGCAAAATGGTTCGAATGAAGGGCCACCGAAGCCACCTTCGACGTAAGAAACCGACCAGTGTTAAGAGACAGTTCTCTGGAAAAATTGCAGTCAGTCCAGCGGATGTGCCGCGTATGAAGAAATTATTGCCCTACGGCACACGCTAATAAATACTGCATTATCCGAGGGAAGAATATATAATGAATAAACCAGGCACTTAAGTGCCTGGTTTGTCTGTCCGAGACTAGCTTGTCCGGTGACGATAATAGAATCTTAGCCGGAACACTTAAAACAGGGGTGGAACGTGACCAGGGTAAAGAGGGGCGTTACTAAGAGGCGCCGACATAAGAAAGTCCTTAGTATGACAAAAGGGCATCAGGGCGTCCGGCATACACTTTATCGTCGGGCCCATGAGTCCCTAATTCACGCACTGCAGTACTCCTATGCCCACCGCAAGGAGAAAAAAGGCGATATGCGCCGGCTGTGGAACATTCGCATCAACGCCGGTGCCCACATAAATGGGACCACATACAGCAAGATGATTCACGGCCTGAAGCTTGCTGGCGCGGACGTTAACCGCAAGATGTTGGCTGATCTGGCCATTCGAGATCCAGAAGCGTTCGGCAAGATCGCTGAGCTAGCAAAGTCACAGCTGGTGGCTGCCGCGGTCTAACTGCAATCTGACACAAAAGCAAAGGGCGACCTGATCCAGGTCGCCCTTTGCTTTTGTGTCTTTAATTCAAGCATCTGGTCTGGCTTGTCGAGTTAATCGCGTAGGCTGATGATTGGCTGCCCCCTCGATATTGCGGAGCCAATCTCCGATGCGGTCCAGCGACGCCGACGACTGGGGCCTCAACTGGAACTGCCGCAGTAGTCGACTGGACCCATGTAGTTCGCCGAGAACGACGCCGTTGATCTTAGTTGAGTACGGCTGCCCTCTCTCGTCCTATCGAGAAGGTCAGATGGCGCATGGCCAACGGGCAAAGGCAACTGACCTCGGTCTGGGACTCGGTGCCACCGTTCAAGTCTGCCCTAGCATCTAGCGCGGGGTTCAGGGCCGCTATTGCTGCACGGCAAATTGGACGAGACAGCGTTTCGTCAACCTCGACCGTGATGTGTCACCAACCTTGAAGCCGCGCGGACAAATACCAATGGCCGCCGTAATTTCTATCGAGCGTGCAGTGGCCTGGGCTTCCACTGAAGGCATAAGCTCCAGAGCGGGCCAAGACGCATGATACGCATGCATTCCGCTTTCGCCTGGGCGTTGGTCTGTACTTCGGTGGCTGCGGTGGCAACTACAGTTCGTGTGTTGAGGTAATTCATAACCAGCCATGAGACTGCCATGACGTATATTCCGGCCATAACCAAGAGGCTTATCATGGGTATTGAGCTGGCTGACAGAAGCCAGGAGGCACCCGTTAGAGCTAGCAGGCAATAGTTTACCGCTGCCGGCAAAATAAGGTCTGATACGCTGCGATTGTTAATGGTAACTGACATTGGTTGCCCCCTTCAATCGAGGTCCTTTTTCGCCAATCGAACTAGCACTCGGATGTATATTGTGGTTAAGCTTGGAGTTTAATTCAGTAATAAAAGAGCGTATGATGCGTGATTAATAACGTGAATGGCATGAGAAAAACGTGAGGAATCACGGCGAGAGGGCTGAGACAGTAGGGCTTATTTACTAGCCGTTGTCGGCCAGGTACTGCACGTCGTGAATGAGGTCTGCGGTCTCGAAGGGCTGGGTGAACACGACTCGTAACCTGCCTTCTCGGTCGATCAGGTATATAGGCGAGGAGTGTATTACCAGGAAACTCTCTTGGACAAGGGCGTCAATTCCCGCCGCCTGCTGGCTCCCCTGTGCTGCCACCGCAGCTTCGATATCGGCGCTGGGTCTCAGGGACGTAGGGTCCAGGTAGTAGGCCTTCCATATGGGGGCTAGCTCAGCGTCAGCACCGACGAGGTAGGACCACCTGTCAGTCATCTTCCATCTCTCTGAATAATCCAGCGCGACTTGAACCGTGTCTCTTTCGGGGTCCACGCTGATAGCCACAATGGCGGCCTCGTTGACGGTCTCGCCAAGGGCCTCATAGGTGTCGCGCAGCTGGTTCGTTGTGATGGGGCAGACGTCTGGGCAGTTGGTGTACAGGAAGGTTAACAGGACGACCTTGCCACGAAAGTCGGACAAAGAGGTCGGCATACCAGCTTGGTCGAGCAGGGTGAAGGGGGTGGCAACTTCTCTGGCCGTGAGAACGGTGCCGCGTAGTTCGTCGGGAGGCTCGTTGGAAGTAAGAGAGCATGCGGCCAAGACCATGACCAGTACAGCGGCCGTATTGCCAAGAAACTTGGCGCGGGCCAATGCCGTACCTGTCCACCTCATCACACTAACCTCCGCCATCAGCCGATTCTTGGCTTATATCAACATCGTGCCGGCCAATGGTCAGCACAATATTAGAGATGACCTACTGGGGCTCTCCGATTGCGCGCTCTGCGATGTATGCTCCAGCCGGCACACCGATCAGCAGGACCGTACCAAGAATGATTACGCCGAGCTCACCGTGCATTTTGGCTTCTAGAACCATGAATACAACGCCAAGTCCGCCTGCGAAGAAAATGATGACCGCCATTGCCAACAACGGCACCAGTATTGCAAGAACCATCTTATTCATTTGAAACTGTCCTCCAGCGTAGGCCCATCCAGCCTGAGGTCGGGACCGTAGTGCGCTTCGGCCTCGGCTTTTCGTTGGGCCTCTTCTATGTTATACCACTTGAAAAATGCCACTATCATTAACGTCAGGAACAGCATACCACTGCCGACCTTCATTATGATGGCCCCGATCTGTTGATCCACGAGAGGAGACATCTCCCATATCCGTGGAGCATTGATATAGAAATCATAAATCGGTTGGTTGGCAAAGGTAATCATACCAAATACGATGATCTGCGCCACCGACATAGCGAACAAGTACCCCATCTGGAACGGGTAGTTAAGCCTTGGCAATTCCGGCAACATACTGGTCAGCGGCCACCACACGAGCATCGCGGTGGCAATCATAATCATGTGCTCGAAGGCGTGTACCCCTTCAATTGTCAAAGACGAGTTGTATAGGGCAGGGATGTGCCACAGTGCGAATACCATGTTAAAGGTGCCGAATGCGACCAGGGGATTAGTTAAGATCCGCGCCGTCCGAAATGCCCAGTTAGGTCTGAGCAGCGGCCGAAGCAGCCAATCAGGCGTACCGAGAATGAGAAGGGGTGGCGCGATTAGAGTCACGAGCAGGTGCTGCAGCATGTGCATGCTGAACAGGAAATTCTCCCCCAGAACGTGAATCGGGGAAGTAAAAGCGAAGAAAAGGATTACGACACCGGCGGTGAATGTGGCGATCTGCCGTGGCTCAATGCTGTCGGCCAATCGGTAACGCTCACGAAGAGGTCCAATGCCAATCAGGTAGATGCCTTGAAGCAGCGCAATGGCCAGCAGCGAGCCTGCGTGACCCTCCCACTGGAACCATAGTGAACTGGCCAGTTCATTCACTGGAATCTTCTATAAACAGCCCGATGTTGGAAGTCACTATCCGAAAAAGCTGAACAGAGTCATCAGAGCCAGTGTTACACCTGCGGCAGTTACCAAGCCAGCCACAAACATGGTGGAGAAGATGCGATCATCAAACTTCAGGTGCATGTAGTACATACAGACTAGTATGAACTTTGCACCCGACAGCAGTACAAGAATCGGAATGATGCCCCAGCCGACGAACTCGAGGTAGAATACTCCAACCTCGATAGCCGTCAGGATGCTCAAGATCATAGCAACTTTGAAGTAAGTACCAGGCGTCGGATGCGACTCCTCGTGCTGTAGGGCTTGCGTTTCCTGAGTCATTCCATTCTCCACAAGTTCTTGTACGTTGGGTTTGTCGTAGTCTCTGACCCTGCCGATTTAGGCAAAGCCAGGGAACACTCCAAATAGGTAAACCACAGTGAAAATTATTATCCAGACGATGTCAACAAAGTGCCAGTACAGGGCAGCCAGATCCAGGTCCAGGTTTCTTTCTGGTGTCACCATGCCCTTCTTAAAGGACAGGAAGAACATTGTTAGCAGCCATATCACGCCTATGGTTACGTGGGCACCGTGGAAGCCCGTCAAGGTGAAGAAGGTAGAACCGAATAGGTTCGTCTTAGGAGTCAGGCCTACCTGCTTTTCAACCTCGTCATGACCTGTGGCTTCGCAGCCTACGGTCTTGTCGTTCCTTACGGACAGCTCCACGATAGACAACTCGCCAATTGGGGCGTGGCAGTCGACTACAACTTCGTGGTTGGCAAATACCCTGAACTCAAAGACCTGGAACGCCAGGAAGGTCATTCCCATAATGGCAGTTGATGCCAGCCAGACCCTGAAGGTCTTCATGCGGTTGCGACGTAGGGCCGAGTATGCCAGCACCATGCTCATGCTGCTCATGAGAAGCACAAAGGTGCTAACCGATGTTGTAGGAATGCTGAAGACATCTATAGGAAGAGGGCCCTCAAGACTCCGGTTTTTGTATACCAGGTATGTTGCTATCAAAGAGCCGAAGAACATGCAGTCCGACCCCAGGAATGCCCACATGAGCATCTTCCTGTGATTCAGGCCTGTAGTAGTAGCCTCGTGTTCTCCATGATCTGCAGTTGCTTGTGCCACGTATCAGCCTCCGTCAGTTGGCCGCTGACTCATATTATTCAGGATTATTCAGGTTCGTTTACAGGTTCAAAAGCCCAGGCGTATACGCCAATTACCCCGATTAGCAAACCGACTGAGGCTACTATGAAGTTGCCAGAGTGGAAGACCAGACCGTACGCCGAAATAATTAGGCCTATGGACACGATCAATGGCCAGTAGGACGGCTGGGGCATATGAATGGAATGCTCCTCTTCGTCGGATCCGCCGCCTACGGGAACGCCGTGCTGTACCTTTCCGCGTTTTTCTGCCCACCATGCGTCCCTGTCGTACACAGTAGGAATAACTTCAAAGTTGTATTCAGGAGGAGGGGACGCGATGGACCACTCCAGTGTTCGGCCATCCCAAGGATCGGCCTCCGCGGTCTCGCCGCTTCTCCAGCTAGTAACGATGTTAATGATGAAGATCAGGAAGGAGGTGCCTAGCACCAGAACGCCCACCGTGGACACGCCGTTCCAAAAATCCCAACCCATATTGGAGTCGTATGTGTAAATTCTTCTCGGCATGCCGTCCAAGCCCAGGAAGTGCATGGGGAAGAAGGCCATATTCATACCGATAAACATTACCCAGAAATTGACTTTGGCCATCATCTCGTTGTACATGCGCCCCGTGATCTTGGGGAACCAGTAGTAGATGCCGCCTATGATCGCCACGATCGCGCCGCCGAACAGCACGTAGTGAATGTGAGCAACGATGAAATAAGTGTCCTGTTGTTGCGCGTCAGACGAGGCAGCTGCGTGCATCACCCCACTGAGACCGCCTATGGTGAATAAGGCAATAAACCCTACGGCAAACAGCATGGGCGCCTTGAAGTCCACCGACCCGCCCCAGATGGTAGCCATCCAGTTGAATACCTTGATGCCCGTAGGCACCGCAATCGCCATCGTAGTAATTACGAACACGGAGGTAGGTATAGGGCCTAGGCCAACGGTGAACATGTGATGGCTCCAAACCATCCAGCCCATAAAAGCGATGATTGCGCCAGCCAGTACTACCGTCCCGTAGCCGAACAGAGGCTTCTTGGAGAAGGTAGGAATTATCTCTGACACGATGCCCATCGCGGGAAGTATCAGTATATACACCTCAGGATGTCCGAACACCCAGAAGAGATGCTGCCAGAGAACTGGGTCTCCGCCAGCGGCTACATTGAAGAAGTTCATGCCGAAGGTGCGGTCCATGTACAACTCAATTAGGGCGACCGTGATGACCGGGAAGGCCAGCACTAGAAGAATCGCAGTGATAAAGGTCATCCAGGTGAACAGAGGCAGCCTCATGAAGGACATGCCTGGAGCCCGCATGTTAATTATCGTGACGACGAAGTTAAATGCTGCAGCCAGTGAGGCCACACCAAGAACCTGTAGGGATATTATCCAAAAATCGATGCCATGACCGGGGTTTTGCTCGATGCTGGTCAAAGGCGCGTAGCCGAACCAGCCAGCGTTAGTGGCTCCCCCCAGGAACCAGCTGGAATTCAGAAGTATTGCGCCGCCCAGGAATGTCCAGTAGCTGAAGGCGTTCAACCTGGGGAAGGCGACGTCACGGGCACCAATCTGCAACGGGATCACGAAGTTGAAGAACGCTGCGCTTAGAGGCATCACAGCCAGGAAGATCATGGTCGTCCCGTGCATGGTGAATAGCTGGTTAAATACCTCTGGACTGACGATATCCTGGTTGGAACTGGTCAGCTGAATGCGCATCAACAGCGCCTCCAGGCCACCAATAATAAACAGGACGAAGGCCGTCACTCCGTAGAGGACACCGATCTTCTTATGGTCGATCGTGGTAATCCAAGACCACACCCCTGTCGGGTAAGTGGGCCGGGGTATCGCGAACGGAACTGTACTCATCCCTTCCTCCGTGCTGTTCCTGACATTTACTAAGTTGAGATTCGCTGTTACTTCAGGGTCATGAGATAGGCGACGAGGGCGTCAACATCACTCTCATCAAGGGCAAATTCGGGTTTGTTGTATGCGTCTGCTTCCCTGGACATGATGTTTCCCGGCTTAATCTCGTCTGGGTCGGTTAGCCATCTCTTCAGATTCTCCTGAAGCATGGCGTCATTAACTACGAAGCTGCCTTCTTCGGCGTTTGGTAGCAGTCCTACCAGGTTAAGCCGACTGGCTACGTGGGACAGGTTCGGGCCTATTCCGCTGCCACGGCCAGTGGAGTGGCAGAAGATGCAGTTGGCGCTGCGGAACTGGTCCTTGCCTGCCAGGGCTAGTGGGTCAACCGTTTCAGCGGCAGGTGCGGCCTGTTCTTGAAGCCAAGCGTCAAAGTCCGTCCTAGATTCAACAATTACTTTGAAGCGCATATTAGCGTGGGATACGCCACAGAATTCGGCGCACTGCCCGTAGAACTCGCCAACTTCGTCTGCTTGAAGCCAAAGGCTATTGTCGTTATTCGGTATCATGTCCACTTTCCCACCCAACTTGGGGACCCAGAAGCTGTGGATAACGTCTCGGGAGTCTAAGCGGAACACGACTGGCTCTGCGACAGGCATATGAAGTTCGTTGGCAATTACTATCTTTTTACTTGCATCATTCGGGTCCGCGTACTGGAACTCGAAGAACCATTGACGACCTATGGCGTCAACTTCTAGAGCAGGTCCTCCTGCAGGGTTTGGCGGTGGATTTGCAGCGAAGAAAATTCCGTCAATCGTTGGCACTGCGGCGATCACCAGGATGAGTGCAGGGATAATTGTCCAGGCGATTTCCATCTTGGGATTGCCATGAACTTGTATCGGGTCTCCGTCTCCTGGTTGCCTGCGGAATTTGACGAACATGTATATCAAGGCAGCCTCAACCGCTACAAATATCACGGCGGCGACCCAGAAGATTACATTAAATATAAAAAGCTGATTTGCAGCAACCGGACCTAATGGATCAAATGTTGATTGATTATGCGATGGTGTGCAACCAAGCATCAGGACGAAAATAGCGCCGATTACAGCAAAACTAAAAATTCGGCGGGAGCGTAGGTTGACTATAAACATGTGTTAGGTGTGTTCCTCCCTGAGGTCCGATACTGCGTATATTCGGGCTGCGTGACAGCATGAGAACGTAACAGAGCAAGCACTGGATAGTCAAGGCTCTCTAGGAGGCTATCAGCGGGCAAATTAGATTCTAACAAGGCTGTCTGCGATTATCGCCGTGAACAATATGGCGAGATATAAAAGTGAATAAAGGTATAAAGGTTTCGCCCCTTCGATCTCTGGAGTGCGTATCAGACGCCATGCATAATATATGAATGCTATGCCAGCTGCAGCCGATAGGGCCAGGTATATGAGACCTACAGCGCCAGTGGCGTAGAACATCGTTGTCAAGGCCAACATGAGTATGGTGTAAAGGAGGATGGTTTTTTTCGTCTCGGATATGCCCGCCACGACCGGCAACATTGGAACATTCGCCCTGGCGTAGTCGTCCTTCAGCATCAAAGCCAGCGCCCAAAAGTGCGGGGGAGTCCAGAAGAATACAATGGCAAAGAGAAATATGGCGGGGAGTCCAATGGAGCCTGTTACGGCCGTCCAGCCAATCAAGGGAGGAAGGGCACCTGCGGCTCCACCTATAACGATATTTTGCGTTGTAGTACGTTTTAGAGCCTTGGTATAGACCAGCACATAAAACAGTGTTGCGCCAATCGTTAGGGCCGCACTCAGAACGTTTAGCAGCCCTGCCATCAGGAAAAAGGCGATGATGTTAACAACGATTCCGAAAATGATAGCGTGGTGTGAAGGAATCAGACCTACGACTACCGGCCGGGAAGCAGTGCGTCTCATGGCCTCATCGATGTCGCGGTCCATGCTCTGATTGATCGCGTTTGCTCCTGCCGAAGCCAAGGTGCCGCCAACCAAGACAATAATTGTCGTCAGCAGGTCAGGCACGCCCCTGGAAGCCATGAACAGGCCGCCTAGGGCAGTGAACAGCAGCATCATGATTATTCGCGGTTTGACTAGAGTTATGTAGGCCCGGACTATCGCTTGTGTATCTGTCGACTGTGCGATGATCATGGTTTCGCTTCCTCCGCAGGACAACCTTGCGAAATATTAGACATTAGTTAAAGTTGCCCGCCGTCGCGAATCCGACCATACAGGCACTATGACCAGGGCAATAATATGAACCAGAGCCATCCACAGTAGAGTGGCCAGGCTCAAGTGAGTTGCCTTGAGGTCAGCGCTAAACCCAGACCATACTGTAGCGGCTCCGGCCAAAATCTGCAAAATAAACAGACCTAGCAAAATTAGGCCTGCCGCACCCATGGAGTGGGAAATGCTGCGCTGCTTCCACGCGATTGCGGCAGATCCGATCACCATTAAGCCCACAATGGCCGCAATATACCTGTGGCCCATGTGTATCGCAAATGCGCCGCCTTCAGGGAATAAGCTGCCTCGACAGAGTGGCCACGTGGCGCATGACGATCCCGCTCCGACACCCACAATGAACGATCCCGAGAGTATCAATAACAGAACAGCAATGGCCGTCACGTACAGGTGTTTACGGAAGCCGCTGATGTACTCGCCACGACCGGTATTTGCATCAGTTTTGTCGATGCGCCAACCGGCTACGGCGGCGATCACCATGCAGGCGACAACGCCCTCGGCTACGGCAAGATGTATCAGGCGCACCCACCAGCTTAGCTCTGTGAGCACCGTGGCGCCGCCCAGAACCGCTGCCACAAGGACAAGTAACATGCCTATCCCGCTGGACCATAGCGCCCAACGATTGCTCCGCAAATATAGCCAGGCTAAAATAAGCGTTGCAAGAACAAAAATACTCAAGGTTGAGGCAGATAATCTGTGGGAATACTCGATGAGGGTGGCGAACTCAAAGGGTGGAATGAGCTGACCGTGGCAGAGTGGCCAATCGGGGCAACCCAGGCCTGAACCAGTTACGCGGACAACGCCGCCTAACGTGATTTGAGCAAATGCCGCAATAGACGACACAATCGCCAAAATACGGAATGCAACGATGGACTTGGGGCCCGAGCTACGGCTGTGGAGCACTGCTGTTATATCGCCTTACTTGGCTTCCCAATCAGGTTCCGAAAAGGAGCCCCTCTAGGTTCTTAACGGCACACGGAAAAGAGTGTGCAACTTTTCACGAGTCAGGATAACATAGGCCTAATATAGCGTCAATTAATGTAGTGTGCGGGTCTATAAAATCTTCTTGACGGACTCGCAAGCCCATCGCTACAATATACTGCCGGAGGCTTCGGTATCTCTGGATGCCAATCGCCTAACTCACGTGGCCCGCTAGCTCAATTGGCAGAGCAACTGACTCTTAATCAGTAGGTTCCCGGTTCAAGTCCGGGGCGGGTCACCAGACTACTTCGCATTGTCATGGGGCTTATGTATTTCGGCGACCCCTTTGTTCTCTCCCCAATAGGGCAATCTGCTGACAGACTACGCCATAGCGCTCTCAAACATCAGAGCGGCGTCTTTGTCCATCTGCGGCGTTAGGTGAGCATAGATGGCCATCGTTAGCGAAGGGGAACTGTGTCCAAGGCGTCCTTGAATGGCCTTGATGTGAACGCCTGCTGCTATTAAGGCAGTGGCGTGAAAATGCCTGAGGTCATGAAGCCTGTACGTTACCCCCTCCTTATCGCATAGCCTTTTCCAGTTCTTGCTGAGGAGGTCAGGGTCTAGTAATCGACCCGTGGGGGATGTGAATAGCATTCCTCTGTCAGTATATGTACTTCCAAGTCGCAAGCGTTTCTCAGCCTGCCTGGCCAAGTGCTGCCTGATGACATTAATGGT
>Ga0209501_10000013_pt1 | contig 235624 bp, 292 predicted proteins | sample ArcticOcean_MG_C_4_FD_187434 | JGI IMG/M metagenome (GOLD analysis project Ga0209501, IMG submission 187434) | Marine microbial communities from western Arctic Ocean - ArcticOcean_MG_CB4_134 (SPAdes) (version 2) | ecosystem: Environmental > Aquatic > Marine > Oceanic | place: Arctic Ocean... | reverse complement strand
CCGTCATAATCTCTTCGACAGACGTGTTTTCCGTATTGCATTTTGTGCAAGTGATACCTTCCATTCGTCAATGTCTCCGTAGTCTTGTGCGATTCTGGTGCAGAGTTCGATCAACATGTCGCGTCCACTGGCCTCGGCTTCGCTTATCATAGGTTCACCGTGATCTTGCGCACCTTCTTCGGACGATTCGATAGGATCTTCGAGGTGTTCAAAACAATCCTCAAGATCGGCCAAGGTATTCGTAAACCGGCAGTGTGACATGTTAGACATTAGTGACCCTCAAAGTCGATGATGTTATTGATTTGCCTCTGGTGAGTGATCGTCACCAAGCGAGTGTTGTTCTCAAAGATGCCATCATCAAGGATGTCTGACCTTTCGGCGCGTGTTAATGTGGCCCACGCTGGAAAATTTTCCCTGCATTGCTTCCTGAAATGAGTTCCGGCACGACCACGGCCTATTTTGTCATCATTGAACGTTGCCAACTGTTCGACGCGCCGCCCATAGATGCCGTTGTATGCGTAAGTGATGACGAGAATAAGATTAGTTTTTGTCATACCAGTACTCTAACCTCGATTGTTTTCATTACAAGCTCATTTGTGAAAATAATTAGCCCCACCAGACTCCATCAAAGCATTCTATCTCGAAGTAGCCGATGTTCCCTGTCTTTGCCTCGGGCGTAACCGTCGGTACAAACTCCGCGCTCTTCTCCACCTCACTCATACGGGACACAAAGGCGTCGAATGGCTCGGCATCAAACTCTTTGTTTTCAAACATAGGTGTTCTCCTTATGTGTACTTTTTGCCATAATAAAACAATATGACACCTATAAATAAAAAGTCAATCGATCTCGCCCAAGTTTATCAATATTTCTTTGTACTCGGCGATACGAATCCTGGCCCACTCCTTTTCTGAGGTAGACACTTTTCCCAAAGCTGTCATCTGATCTTCGATAGCAGTGACGATCAATGCTCTGGAGTCCTTCCCGAACACCTTCTCATAAGCTGTTCGCAAGTGCTTAAATTGGAGCCTTCGGTGTTCCGCAAATGCTTCTTCCTCAGTGAGTTCGCCAGCAACGAACTTGCGAACTACCGGTTCTTCACATTCTACGACTCTGGTGGGCTGGTTCATCCCCCCCCCTGTTCTTCTTCCGAGTCGTCTTGTGGGTAGAAGTTTGCAATATCATCCTCAGAAGCTCGCTCTGGAGTCCTTGTTTCCTCCATCGTGTACGAGTACTCCAAGAAAACTTCGTTTTCAGACTCTTCGAGCGCCTTGCTAATCGCGCATTCCTCAAGGGATTGACCAGAAGGATTCCCGTCCTCATCTTCAACACACACCATCCGATGTGATACGTGAACTTCTCTCACTCCAACTAAAAAATAGTGCTTCATGATCAATCCTTTGGTTTAGGTTGCTAATAATCTACATCAACATTCCTTGAGTACAAACACTTTTTAGGAATATTTTTGTCCGCCGTGTCCGCCGTCAACAAATCCCGGTCCACTGTATAAAATGTTTTATACAGTGAGCCGACAGAGGCCCAATCGAGCGATGGAGAGGCAGAGCCTCGGATTCTCCCTTCCTCTGGACACACGAAAGCCCCACCGTTTCCGATGAGGCTCTCTATGTAAACGCCACCCTGCCAAGAACTTATGACGACATCAATTCCCGTGAATGTCCAATGATCAAATTGAACGCTTTGGGTTCCGGCTTGGCTGGCGCAGGAGGCGTGTCAGGGACAAATATCAGGTAGCGACCATATTCATCCACGTTGATGATCTCTCCGGCAGCAGTGTTGCACTTGGGCTCCTCATTGCAAATGATCTCACGACGATATAGTTTGTCGTTGATCTCATAATCATCATGGCCTTGATCATGATAATAAATTTGAGCACAGTTGAAGTTCTTCCAATAACATGTTCCATGTCGCGTCATGATTGTTCCTTGGCTGTCAGTGTGTGATTCATGGTGTTACAATGACTCCTGAATCTTAGATATCAAGCCCTTCTGACTGTAAAGTACGAATGTCTACATCATCGAGCTTGTCCCGCAACCTATCGAGCCGGGCTTTTCTTTCGGAACCTCTAAGGCGTTCGGCTCCAACAGACAAGGCTAATTGATACTCCTCCTCTGTCATGTTTTCCAACATGAAAATGACTGTCCGAAGCTCGCTACAACCAGTCTGGCAACTCGTAAGCACATCTCCAGGGTTGAGGTACTTGCAATCACACCTCTTTGAGACGATTCCATCTGAACTATCTCCACATATTCTGGCATTGACTAATGAGAGACTTCGAATACTGTTCTCTCTACCCTGTAAATTCGATGTGCCTCCGGGATTTTTTATTGTTGCCATAATATTAACTCCATTGATTTCGTGTATGTTACGCATGCGTGTACATTACTCAGTGCAAGTCATTTGTCAAGCAGGCTTGAAGAAAACAACGAAGATATTCCCAGTGCGGTAGTCACCATCACTGATGATCACACCGTCAAGCCTGGAGTATTCGCCCCGGAGGATATCCCTCCACTTCGCAATGTAATCACAATCCTTGGCGAAGGCTGTTGGCGACGGTGCGCACATTGAACCATAGCCATAAACCTCTCCATGCATGGGGGCCAACCCTAACTTAGAGCTAACAAATGCACTGAAAGAAAAAAATATCGCGTTTGCGGTTTGTCTTGCGTATTGTGATTGATGGTTCGCGTGTCATGTTAGCGCCTCAGTTAAGCAATCGTTACAGGTTTGTTCTTCGATGTTCGTGCCGTTGCAGTCAACGCACCGCTCGACAAGCCCATCCTCTCCGACTTGTGTTAGCGGCGCGAACTTTCCGTCCTCGGCCAGCCATACGTGCGTGACTTCCAGCCCGTAACGCTTCGCCAGCTTGCGGCACGTTGCGAGATCGCGGGGTGCATTGCATGGCAGGCCTTGGTGTATCAGCGTCCACTTGTCGTGTTCGTCGTGCGTGTAGTATGCGTGGTGGGTTTCCATGTTCATTCCTCTCTGTTATCTGGCGCGCCGTTGCGGTTGTGGTTACTTGTTCAGTCGGTCGCGGTACTCGCTCATTGCGGCATCGTAGGATGCAGACAGGTAGACCTGCTGCTGCAACACACTACCCACGGGCGTTACCTATACCGATTCGGCATAGTTGGTGATGTTGGGATTGTCGTAATTTGCATCGTGCTCATCGTGTTGCCCTCGCTTTGTACTGTTTATAGATCGCTTTCAGTCCGTCCACGTCGGTGGAGTCGATGATAAACTCAGACGAGAACCCGTCACCATTATCGCCGCAGTAATCCGCAGTCCGAATGCCGTAAAAGCCACCGGCAAGTATCAATTCAGTCACCGCCATGCACTTCGATAGGTCACCGTCAAATACCTGCCAACACTGCTCGAACCCGCGCACTAAGTCGCTATTGACGATTTAGCCTAGCAAGGCTTCTTTTACAGCAGGATGAACAACTTCACCATTTTTTATATTCAATCCATTTAAAAGATGTTCGTCATCTTTTAATGCTTGATCTATACCTTTGTTTGCTAGGTCTATCACAAAAGGTAAGGTTGCTTTATTCAATGCGTGGGTCGCCGTCAAGGGAACTGCGGCGGGCATGTTAGTAACACAATAATGCACGACTCCATCTTTAATAAAAGTAGGCTCATCATGATTCGTTGGTCGGCTTGTCTCAAAGCATCCGCCTTGATCAATTGAAATATCAACCATCACACTTCCTGGGGTCATCTTGGCAAGCATTTTCTCTGTTACGATTTTTGGAGCTTGTTTGCCAACAACATAAACAGCGCCAACAACCAAGTCAGATTGTGATAAAGCCTCGACAATCGCAGCGTCGGTGGATTCAATGTATTCAATGCGGTCAGTTCCATGAATTACTTCTAACTCAGCCAATCTCTCTTTAGATAAATCAATAATTTTAACGTGAGCATTGTTTCTAATTGCTTTTTCAATGGCCTCAGTACCAGCCACGCCTGCTCCAATAACAGTAACAACTCTTGGATCAATTTCTCCAAAAGATCCAATTAAAGTTCCCCTGCCTTTATTTGGTTTTAACAGATGATAGGAGCCAACCACTATGCTGAGTTGACCAGCAATAGCACTCATTGGCGCAAGCAATGGCAAAGAGCCATTAGCTGAAGTAACAGTTTCATAAGCAATGCCTGTAACACCAGTTTTAATTAGATTAGCAGCATGCTTCTTATCACCAGCTAAGTGCAAGTAAGTAAAAAGAGTGTGGCGAGCGGATAGAAATTGCAATTCTTCTTGCATGGGCTCCTTAACCTTAATAATAAGCTCGGCAGCATTGAAGACTTCGGCAGCAGTTTCAAGAATATTTGCTCCTGCTAAAGAGTAATCGTTATCAGAGAAGCCAATTTCTTTGCCAGCATTATGTTCAACAAAGACGGAATGATTGTTAGCAATTAATTCAGCTACTGAAGCAGGAGTTAGCCCAACCCTGAACTCGTTGTTTTTAATTTCTTTTGGAACGCCAATTTGCATGTCGCTAATTTACCAGTTCATCGATCAAATTTATATCGTTAGAGCTTATAAGAAATGACTTCCCGGAAAAATCGAAGGCGACAGAACAATCTGTGCCGACCATTGAAGTGTTCGTGACACCGTGCTCCGGCCCATAATATTGAAGGAGCTCGGTAAGGATATTGATAATATCGGATTCCATGTTACGCCTTCTTGTTAATGGGGTTAGGGATTTCACAGATATTCTCTTCGGGGGCGTCATCATCTGATTGAAGGCCATAGCTAAGAAACCCGCCGAACTGGTTTTGTGCGCATTTCTCAATTTCATCCAAAGAAAGGCGGTCTCCGTTCTCAACACAAAACGTTGGTTGTTCCCATGTACCATTGTCATGGAGAATGAAAATTGAATATGGTTGACTCATGTTCTTACTCTAACCTCATTTTTAGTTATTACAAACTATGCTAAGAATATTTCAACAATACTCATGATGGTCCTATCATCACGCCACTTGTCTCTTTTAACTGCTTGAATTGCCTTCTTGATATCGGATAACGATAGATTGTCCATTGTCCTTTCCTTAGTTAGTTTTGATTCCAAGACGCTCGTTAAAGTGTGGTTCTACTGCGCTACTTTCCAGCTACCCAAGTTCCTTTTTTCCAATCTATTTTTCCGTCTCTCTTTAGTTCAAAAATTGCGTTTTTTACACTAATTGTGCCTGTAAACCTGTGATACAATCCCGCCTCGGAAGCTACACCAGCAGCAACCCTATTCACAACCTTCTCCACCATCTCACTTGCTATTTTTTGATTCATTGTTTCTCTCCTTGTTTAGAACTTTTTGAGTACTTTTTGAGCAGCTTGTCCAATGGTTTTGGCAACTTCTCGAACCGAATCGGTGATATCAAAGCTCCACATACCGTCCTCGTATGTGGGTCCATCACCATTTTCCCCTGTGATGTAGAGACCGACTAAAAGATTCCGCCATTGATTTTCCACCGTTACCGATATCTGAACTGATTCACCCTTTCGTGTTTCTTCTTCATAGAAAATGATCTCAGTCTTGTTCACCTCTGAAGAACCGCCAAGAAAATAACTCAATGCCGCTTCCAAGTCATCAGCTATTTCTGCATCATCCCCATCATAATCCAAGAGAGTTTTATTTGCAGCGACCCTCTCAGCCATATCCACTAACTCAGATGCTATTTTCTGATTCATTGTTCAGGTATGAACTTGGCACCCTCTGTGTGGACGAATCCTCTTGGCATCTTGCCATTCCGAATGTTTTTGTAAAGGTCATCCAATTGATTCGTATCCCAAATCCCCCAATCTCTGTCCACATAGGTACTGAACCCAAACTCGATCTTTGCCGTTGAAGAGAGTTGAATCTCCATAGTTCCATCAGGGTGGTAGTTGAACCAAACCTTTCGCCACACCCCGTTCACATCCGGAAGTGGTTCTGTGCGCTGTTTGGTGAAACCTCTCCCAGCGATCAGGCTTTCAGCCACTTTCAGAAGTTCATTAGCTATTTTATTATTGTCCATACTTGCCATCATAGCTGGTTGTAAATGTGATGTTCCGATGAGGATTTCCCTTGCTCTTTCTCACGAGATCCGTAATAGCAGGACCATCTCCCACCACTCTCTCTAAATCTTGTAAATCAATCTCGCCTGACCTAATAGGATAATATAAAGCTTCATAGTGCTTCTTTGAATCGATACCAAAATCGACAGTGACAGATGCCCGTGGCATTATATCCATCATAATAGCATCGAAAAGCCCTTTTGCCGTTGACCCTGCCACCAATTCATTAGCTATCACTTGATTGTTCATTGTTCCTTTCCTTAGTTAGTTGGGTGACCACACACGAGAATCAGTGCCTTGATTGCAAACTCTGACTTAAACATCGTTTCCTCCTTGTTAGGTTTCTCTCTCTTCACCTAACTATTGCAAGGGGAAACTCATTACTCATCTGGTTTCTCCTGTTTTTTTTATTTACGGGAAGGTAATACAGGCTCACAATTGGCGTACTGGGGAGTCTCGTATCGAGTAGTCCTATTGTCGCCCTTGTCTACGTCAGGGGACAGTCGGTAATCTACCCTGACACAGTTTCGCATGATGTCCTGTGTGATAGCTGCCTGAACATCCATTGCTGTCACGCTATAGCCAGAGGAGTATTTCGTCCCTTCAACGATGGTCACTTCCTCTACATAGTTATCGCTATCTTCCCGCATCAGAACTACTCGTCCACTTCCGTCAACGCACATCTCTGTGTAGTAATCGATGGTCTTTTTCATTTTTTATTTCTCATTTTGGCAGCATATGCTGCTGCGTTATATGGTGCTGGCGACAAAGCTCTATGAATTTCATCAATTTCCTCGTCAGTCCACTCACCTTCGACAAGGTGGAAGGATGTATTGGTCACGCTACCGTCAGTTTCCATATCCCCGTAGGCAGTCAACCATTCACTACCCCCATCACTGGTTGCTCCCTCACATCTCAGGTGATCAATAGCGAAAGCAACTGGGGTATCTCCTTCAGGGCTACTCGGACAAAGAGGTAGACGGAAGTCTCTACCCCCCTCATCGAGCCACCCACTCTCTGCAACATCTCCGTTGGCAGAAGACTCAGGTGTGATAATCTCGTAGGTCACCCTGATTCGTTTTTTATTAATTTCCATCTACGCTACCTCTGTTTCTCCTATTTCATTTTTCAACAACAGGCCAATCGTAACCAAATTCTGACAGGAGTTCCAGCACCTCTGGTGGTGCCTCGTTCAAAGCTTCTGTAAAATTGTTCACTGCATTCAGGAACCATGACGATCCGATCATCTGATTCCCCGTCGGGTATCCATACTCAGTCACGAGCTTGTTGCCCAGAAGCATTAGATCAAGTTTGAGATTTTTATTCCCATCATTCATCTCATCCCCCTTGTTAAGTTAGTATGTAACAGGATTCAAGCCACTGATACTTCGCAAAAACGCAGCTCATACCTGTACTTAAAGGAGTAGAATCCCTCCTGCACTTCAACCGTTTTCTCCGATTGATGCATTTCCCCTCACCCCTGTGAGGTAGCTTGTGCTATACACATCAACAATATAGATCGCATCTTCAACATTGCAAGCTGTTCTTGAAAAGAAATATGAGAGGTCAGCCCTGGTCTGATCGAGACCACCCGTTTTGGTCCACTGTATAAAATGTTTTATACAGTGAGCCAGCCGAGGTCACCAGGAGGTCTCGCCAAGGGGGTAAAGATCGGCGAGCCGGGAAAACAGAAAAGCCCCACCAGTTTCCCGGTGGGGCTTTTCTTTACTAATATTCGACGTTCGGCTGTCTTAGCCGAGGTCTGCAACCAACTGCGCCCGTTCAGCGTCGATGGCGTTAATGCGGGACTGAGCCACGGCACGAGCCGCATCCTGCTTGTCCTGCGCCTTTGCTCCGCCTTCGGTTGCCGCGTCGATGATCGCCGCCGTAATGGTCGGGTCAACGTTGCGCCAAGTCGAAGCCTTCGTGAAGGCATCGTTCTTCTCGATGACCTTGATCGCCGCTGCCTTGCGCTTGCCAGCAGCGATACGGCCATTCTGCATCGATTCCTTCTGAGCGGCAGTCACGGAACCCTTCGCCCGGCCACGCTGATTCGTTGTCGGCACCTGAGTCTCGGCACCATCGGCACATTCATTCTCGTTTTGATTCTCGCTCATGCTGGTGTTCTCCATTGCTTGAACATGTTTGGTGTTTATTTTGTGGTGGCAAACCCCACATTCGGCCTTAACAATCACAATATGACACGCATCGAATTAAATACAAACCGTATTGTGAAATTTCTTTTAATCTTCATCAGTGATCGAATCACCCTCGCGTTCCTTCGGTGGATTCATGAACATACTGAAGAACTTCTTTTCACCAGAAATAACAATCGTAGTTGTTTGTGGGACAACTGTGTAACCACCAAAAAGATACCTGTCGATCTCGCTCTGCCAAAAAAACTGTCTGTACTTGATACATGAATCTAATTACGACTCATAATTTTACCTCAGATGTTAATGGGGGAGGAAACCCCTCCCCCGTGTGCGCATTCAGTGGACGTTACTCTGCGGGAGCAAGTTCCGTCTCACCCGCCGTTTCCGGTTCAGTGATGTCAACGACTGGGAGCGGGATGTCTTGACAAGTCAAGAGCCTGAACGCCTGCTGATTCAAGGCATCACGTGTCCCGCCGGAAACCGTATTGAAGTACGAATACGCCATGTCACTATCCCCACGGATATTGTTGTTGTTCGCGTACCAGATAACAGCCTGAAGCATGGAAAATCGAGTCCTCGCAATCGCACCCTGAAGATTGTCACAGTCCTCGAAGTGTTGCAAGAGTTCGCCCCGCTCTCTGGTTCGCCGACTGATCATCGTCTTCGAAGCCTTGGCTGGGAGGGCGAAGAGGTTACCAACGAACCGCTGAACTTCCGTTGAGTTGATAGTCTGCGAAGAAAGCCAGTTGAGTGCGTCCTTGTGCGTTTCCATGAGCGAATACATCTCGCCCAAGTCAACGAGGTGGTCAGCAAGACGTTTCTCAGCATTCTTTGTATGCTTGAACTTCTTGATCGTTGCGTTAGCGTAAGCTTGCGCTTCGGCCATGTTCATCGTGTTGGCACATTCGATACGAGTGGTGTGTGCGCCAGCTGTAATGCTGCGACCACCGAACGCATTGTAGTACATGAGACGAGCGATTGTCTCACTGTCATCACCATTGACACGGAACCGATTGAGAAGCAAGTTCACGAAACCGACGCGGAAGGCGAAGAGCGTACCGGTGGATTCGATTGAAACTTGCGGGTTTGGGGTCAAGATACGCAACTGAAGCTGGTCGAGAAACGCCTTGTTCTGGGTGATGTAATACTCATCCGACACGCTCTCTTTGTAAAGGACGCGGCCAGTGTCCTTGCGAACAAGAGCGAACATCTCGGTTTCCTCGCCTTCGAAGTCACCAGTCAACGTTACCGGATTCATGACAACTTCATGCTCAAGAATTTTACGGGTCTGTTCCATTGAGACTGGGCCATCGATAACTTCGTACTCCGGGAACCCATGCCAGGTACCCCCGAAATGTTCCTTGTAGCCAATACATCCTGCATCGACTCCGGGTATGATTCCTGCGCTCATAAGTGCCTCCCATTGGTGGCGGTTTCAGTTACTGTCAACTTTTGCTGACGTTGATAATACTATAACGTAGGTTGTGAAAATTTCAAGCCACTTTTGAAAAGATTAGCAACAACTTGCCTCGAACCATGCTTTTGCTGGGATTCCGGCTTCATCAAGACCAATCATGATGTTGGTATTCCCAGAGTCACCCCAGTTATCTTCAAAGGTGACAAGGTGGCGAGCGATGCGTCCTTCATAAAGTGGAAACATTCCATCTTGAACGAAGTCCGGTTGACCAAACAACTTGACCTTGCTCCCGGAAGAATAGGAATAATCGCCCATTTCAATCTGATCAATGTTGTGCTGTTCCTCTGCTGCCATGTTCTTGTAGAAGAGGTTATAATCTTCATCATCTTCCTCAAGATAATTGTCTCGACGTTTCTTCATCTCTTCGACGAGCATCTTGTGATGCGCAACTACATCATAGGGAGTGAATTCCGTCTCTGACTCGTCGGTCGGAATGAACGTGAGGATAGCGTTACTTGGAACATCATCATAGTAATTGACTTCAATGATGATGCGATACTTCTTCCCGCTAATGGGGACGATGACGCCGCCCATCATGCTGTCATACATCCGGGGTGAGCCGAGTTCGGGATAGGTATACCGCTTGTATGAGTAAGATACGGTCTTACCATCATACTGATAGGTGGTAGGAATCTCTTTGACAGACAGGCCGTCAGGAAGATCACTCCCCCCGTCCCATGTCTCACTTCGGTTTTCATGCTCGGTATTGAGTTGGATCACAGACATCATAATTCTCCAGTTACTTGTTCATGTTTCCGGGATAAGAGTACGCTTCTGTCTCGCTGACATCACGGCCAAGTTCACTGCACAAGCCGCGAAGCTGCTTTTTCAACTCACGATAACGCTGGTTAACAACCGCCGAGGCTCTCACTTCACCGTCACTGGTAAGATTTTCCGGCGAGAGACCGCAGTAGACATCAAGGACTTCTTCCATGATTACATCCTCAGAACGTTTATCTTTCGGGAGGACAATGCTGTCGGGCCGGAGCTTAAACGGCCTACCATTGATAGTGGCTGAGATTGGCATCACTGGACGACGCGATACCCATCCGCGATACTTCGCTGTCTTACCACTCTTCAAGAGGAGATCATCATCGATGTTCAACCCCTTAATGTAAACTTCCACCGCATCGAGATCAACGTCATCGTCAGCTTCAATGGTTCGCGCCGGAGACCCGGAGAGTTCGTTGAACTGCTTCAAGTCAAATGAGCCGATCACAGAAGAAAAGCCGGTGGCTCTGTCGTGATATGTCCCCTTCGCCTGTAACGCTTTCTTGAAGATGATGGGATACTTTTTCGCGTTTTCGACTCTGGTGACGAAAACAATACTGCCACGATGAACTGCAAGTGTTCCGGGTACAAGGTCCATGATTAAACTCCGAGTTGGATGATGATTTTTCGATGCATGCAATGACTCTAACTCACCAAACGTTTATGTCAAGCTTGATAAAAGACTATTTTCGAAAATAATGTGTGTCATTTTGTCTCACCAGGGAGCCCGGCTCCTATCCGTTTCGGTCCACTGTATAAAATGTTTTATACAGTGAGCCAGGAGCAACATGAGCCTGAAGAGCTGGCGATATCGGGGGCCCCGACCGCCAGCGACGGCAAACCGTTTCGGTCCACTGTATAAAACATTTTATAAAGTGAACCAAGCGAGGTGGAAGGGAGTCCCTCGGCGATCACCTCAATGGGCCGTACACGCAAAAGCCCCGACGATAATATTTCGTCGAGGCTCTTGATAAATCTTCTGGATGTGTTACGTTTGTTGGTTAAACACAACACTTTATGATGTGGGTCAACAACTCGACCTGTGAGAGAACGAACTCTTTTGCCTTATAGATTTGTGCTTCAACAGCTTCGTTCGGGTCGGCGTACCAGTCTTCAACAAGAAAGTGTGACACACCGGCGGTGCGGACCACCAAGCTCCCGCCAAGAAGTATCGAATATGTGGTGGTTCCACCGGAAGAGCTTGACTGCATCTGCATGGGGCCATTTCGAACACTGTAGTGCCACCCCATGTTTTCGTGAACACTAAGCTCCCAGCCATCACCTTTCATCATAGCAAGGAGTTCGTCTCCCTTTTTCATAGCTTCTTCTTCGGTCTCACTGCTGTCCATCTTTCATCTCCCGCTTTTGCTTTATCATGGCTTCAAAAAGTTTAAGGCACTTCTCATCGAAATCAGGGTCGTCGTACAAATCGTCGTAAAACCCCTCATATGCTAACATCACTTGGCGGAATATCTCGAATGAATTCTCAAGGGACTGCGGAGCGTTAAGCTTGCTGCATTTACGACAACTCTCAATTGCCCCATCCTTCAAGAACATACCAACGTCTTTGCAGTCTTTGCATATACTTGTCCTTTTCTTAGGCATAGTAATCTGTAATAGCTTGAATGACCACGCTTTCGTTGAGGCCGATAGTCGCTGCCGGATCTTCGCCAAAATCTTCACAGCGTCCTCGTCAGTAATGGCAATACCAAGGTTATCCTCTGCGAATCCCTTGACCTCGTCGAGAGAAAAGGAAATCGAGACCTCTTTGGCAAGGTATTTGGCAAAAAATTCTTTGACAGCTGTCGTAATGATCCCCTGAGATGGTATCAACCCCGCGTATTGCATGTCTTCCGCCAAGTCTTGCGTATTCATTCAGTGCGTCCCGTGGTGTGTGTGAAAACATTCAGTGCTTATCAAAGTGCAAACAACATATCACGCCATCTGAAAAGGTCAAGCCACGTTATGACTAAAAACTGGAGTGTAGATTCCGACGTATGCGCCAATGGATTGAGATTCAATGAATTCCATAGCCTCTTCGTAAGGCATCCCATCTCGTTTCATGAGAGTGTTGACACACTTCTTGTAGTCGTAATTAGCTACGGTTACGATAGTACTCTCTCTCCACAACTCTGTCACACCCATGAATGCCTCGTCAAGTCCATCTAATAAGAGTATTGTAGGGTTATCAATAACATCATGGCCATTGTTCTCAAGCCAGTTGATTATACGATGACGTTTCACGGCTTGGTCTTCCACCAATCAGTATCGAGATGAGCGTACCTGTTGGTATGGTCATGATGATTTCGTGGGGCGAAGTCACCATTCTCTTGATGAACATCGAACTCTAAGAAAAGACCCTCTTTCTTGAAGATCACAACTCGATGGAAGCCTTTTTCGAGATTCTGTGCGAAGATGCTCGCCTGCCTCTTGGTGTCTTCCAAGTTAGGAGAGTTATGATCAAAGTGCTCACCATTAATCGTGAAGGTGTATCTATCACTCTCTGCGACATCAACGAAGAAAGCCTTCGGGTCAAACGGGGGAGGCACAAGATCCCGCGAAGGAATGAAATCGGTTCTCTCGATAACTTCTTCAACTGCTTCGATTGTGTCGGTGTTGCTCATGATTTTCCTTAATAAAGTTAAATGGTTGTGATGACTCCATCAAAGAGCCGTGACTTCAACGTCACCCCCCAACCTCTAAGTTACCCTATCGCCATCTTGATTGTTCGGGACGACGAACTCCCTATCCCCTCTTGATCATCTGAGGATCACCTATATAGCGGCTACGTGCGCCTTACGGGCGAGCGTTACTCACCATGCACACATAACCTACTGCATGATTCAGTGTTTGTCAAACTGTGTTACCCTTTTCTTCATTACAAACTTTGCACATGGGCTGAAGGTTGTCGAAGGATCTGGGTCCACCATGCGAAGCTGGGATGATGTGGTCAACAGTCATAAGTACCTCATCCCCTTCGAAATCGATAGCGTAGAGATTCAAATGATAGGGCTGCTTGGGGCCGGAGGCCTTGTGCCTTTCAAGGAGGAAATACTTACCCTTAACTCCGCAAGTAACACAGTCACATCCCTTGTTTGCGAAGACATTGTAGCGGGGAGACGAAACATTTACTGAGTGTCCCAGGAAATCATGCTTTGGACTCCTGTTCGGTTTCGTGCTTGGCTCAATGAATGGGAATACATCTTCAGGTTTGATGTGACCACCCGTTCTTTCGAGGTCTTGCTTTTTCTTTATGATGGTTTCTTTCATAGTTATCCAAAATGAAACGGTGGGGCGAGACTTGGCAATCTCTACGTCCGCTTCGACTGTGCAGCTTATTCCCAACTGGTGCCTTATCAATACTTTTGTATCTTAAGGGTGCGACTGCCACCGGGCTCAAAACCCTAACCGGCTACACCAGTACTGCCTTGCTAAGCCTCTACTTGAGACTTAACCATTCTCCTTTGCCACAACTTGTGACGGTTCTTGTTCAATGGCGATTGCAAAGTAGCCCTTCTCTGAGGCCTTCTCTTTCGAGTTGAAACCATCGCCAAAGGCGCTAACAGACACATTTTGATACACCCATGTTTTTGACATCATTCTTGGAAATCTCACCCTTTCGAGTGAAATCCTTAGTAATACGCTCTGCAACCTCAAGGGCATCTAAAACGATATCTGTAGCTGCAAGTCTCTCTGCGGCATCTATTAGATTAGATATCGCATTAGATATCGCATTATATCTCACTACATTACACCTTTTTCAAACGAGTGAGAAGAACTGTAGCCTCATCATCATCATCTGAGGTAGGGGGATTAATCTTTTCAAGATCAGCCTCATCCTTATAAACACGACTAACTGTGCCACGATATTTCGTGCCATTAGTCTCAAACTCAGACTTGTCGCCCCTCTTCAAAAACAGCAGGGTTCTCATAGACACGAGCACCTATGAACCAAAGTTCCCCGATCAGCTGCAAGCCTTTCAGAGTGGCCAATCATTTCTTGCATTATGGAAGTAATGTCTTCCTCATCTGAAGTAGGGAATTGCTTCTTTAATTTCTTGACATGGTTCTTAAAATTACCCTTACCATCCACAACATCGTCTGCTGCTTCGACTAATGCTTCCCAGAACTTCTGATCTACATCGGCAGGCTTTCTAATCTCACCGACAACTATTAACCTTTCAGCTATACCGACAAGCTTATGTGCGATTCTCTGTTCAAAATTCATTGCTTCTATCCATTAGTTGTTTTAAGAAAAATAGGGGCGGCTGGCGAGACTACTTGGTTGATCGCCGCGTATCAACTTCTGCATCAGACCACCTTCACGTTCTTGATCAAAATTTTGAATGCGCTCGCCGCCCGCTTTGCAAAGTGATCGAACTGACGCTGATCAGACTCGGAGGCCGGGAATTCAACATGATCCGGCTGGACGAGCCGGGCAATCGCATTGGCGTGAGCACGATCCCTGTCGAAGTAGTCTCCAGGGGAGCACTTGCTCCAGCCGACATTGACTGTGCGACCCGCACCCTTTACTGCGACCATCACGCCACGCTTAACGCGGCTTGTCACATTGTTGACTCGCGTCTTGCCCGTTCTACCTTTGTAAAGAAACTGTTTTAGAACCATCGCCTTATCCTCGTTATTTGGATTGTGGTTTCGGACTATGATCAACTATAGCTCACGAATTCGTCCTGTCAACTCGTGTTGGAAAATTTATTCTATCAAGGGGGCGAAGGCAAAGTCTGCTGCGAAGTGATCGCTACTATTGACGGCATCGATCTCCAGATTCGCTGCGATACTATTTGGCAAATCACTGACCCTGTAAATATCCTTGCGTGTGGTTAGACTGCGTGAATGCCGTGCATCTTCTATTTTTTTAAGGGAGTGGGTACCATTTGAGCCCTATTTGTCGCTCTTGTATCGTTTATTACCGCTTAAAGCCATCTTACTTCGTATATAAAGGACTCAGCATGATCCTAGAGCAAAAGTCTTCCATATCATCTATAGGTTCTCCTTTATAGCGATAAAATTTGGGTTTCTGAAATAATCTCTTCACCATGCGGGTTCTTACTATCCTACTATCATCTAAAGTAGGATGCCAATCATTTATCAGATTGTCAGGAAAATCTGATAGATCATAAAATAAGCTCTGGCATTTTCTACCTCTGGCTATGCATTCCTTAAATACATGACCATGGCGAAGGCGCAAATAGTGCAATTTATCATAGAAGAACGAGATATGTCCTCCATTCAAACAAAACTTATCTGGGATGGGTTTTGTTATGTTAAATTTTAATCTCTTTTTTATGGTGCCAGGCACCATTTTAAGTTCACTTGCTTCACACAAATGCTGATCTGCCATGTGCTCTGGACTAATTCCTGCGTTACATCTCAAAATCGCCTCGAATGGTCAATCCGCTTTAATTTTTCATCCATCTCTCTTTTCCTTGCATTGGCTGGAATCACTGTGTCTACAATCTTGTACCACTCTACTCCCTCTCTGGAATCCCTGCCCATTCTCGGAGTTGAACGTCACCCTCGTCAATGTGTGTCGCAAGTGATTGCAATTCAGCAATTTCTCCGTAGCTGATTCGTTCTTGTTTAATTTCCCCACGTAAATATTCAAGTCGTTCAGCGATACTCATTTGTCATCCTCTGTGTTTGTTATTGACTTCGCCCTCTTTTATTATACATTCTGGGCAATATATTTTCCACAAAAAAGCTTCCTACCTTTTTTCTACATCTGATTCTGTTTCAATCCAAACTTGCGCTCCGCAAGGCAATGGCTTGTCCGGTCTATAGATTATCTTCGAGGGTCCATTTATTATGACCTCATGTGCGTAGTCATTACTTTTATAGGTCTTGACTGTCAAAACTGGATCGTTCTTTTGATTCTTTCTATTAGCTTTTATCACATGCTGATTCACATGGACGATTGTCCTCATTATTTTTCTCCTTGATTTTTTTCAATGTTAATAGTATCTTGGTTGTCCACCCAAAGCTTTATTGAAATGTTTTTCATACCCATAAGCTGAGAAATTCTTCTTATAGATAGCTGGATGAAGCATAGTACTATCACGTACCGTGCTTCTCATAATAGTTTGGGCAGTTGGCGCATAACAACATGACTATCTAATCTCCTTTACGTGACGCACTCGCAGGTGCGTTTCGCCACGGTGGTTTGGTCCCTTGCTATAGCCCTCGCTCGATAGTGGCTACGGTCTCGTCGCACGCTTCTTGTGATAGCCAAAAGCCATCGTATTCGTACCGCCGCTTTCGACCGCACCAGACACTACCATCTTTGTCGATCTCAGTCATCTCACAATTTCTTGCTCTGCATACCCATGCCTCAAGCGTTTCGTCGTCACCTTCATTTGATCGGCATTCCGCGATCCAATCAAGGTTGAAATGTCCGGCTTTAGTAGTCATCAGATTCTTTCTCCAGGGTTGTCTGGCGCGGTGATTCGCGCCGGTAACAGTGAACGATTTATCGCGATGATGAACTCGGAACACATGTTAGAACAGTAATAAACCTGCAAATGGTAGTCCTTTGCAGCGATTCGGTCGAACTATTCGAAGATATCTACCGCATAGAGATTCGAACAAAGAAAGAATGCGAGTAAGAATTTCATACTTACCACTCCCTTTTCCCTATGATTGACAACGTTGAGATTGCAATATCAAAACTTCGAAAGTGTTCAATGATAGCATCAGTGTAAGCATCAACACATAATATATGGAGTTGCTCACTACTGATCAAGATTGTATAGTCAGCGCCATACTTAATCCGATGCTTATTACGAAGGTGAACTTTCAACTCTTCGAGTCGATCTGAAATGCTTTTGCTCATGGAGGTACAATGACACTGGTTTGAATTTTTACAAGCGTTATTGAAAAGAAATGGTGGAACCGGTAGGGTTCGAACCTACAATCAACATGTTATGAGCATGCAGCCTTAACCGTTTGGCCACGATTCCATTTACTAATTTGAAGTTCTAAAATTTGTTTTTTAGGAATTAGCTCATCATGTATCTCTCCATGACAATTATGACATACCATTGTGCTACGGTCCCTAAACAAACACCTATACGATAAGAAAGTAAGCAAGCCAAGGACAGACGAAAAGGATTACGAAGATGTATCCAACAACACATTGATCCTCTTCGTCTGTACCATCATCCCTTAATTTAACAAAAACGATAAAGAGTCCAGCAATCAAAATCAAAGCTGAAACTCCAGCCGGAATTAACCAAGCCCAGATCGTCACAGTAATAAATTAAATTAAGCCTAACAACATGATACCTTCCTTGAGTGTTTGATGATTAAATTGAATCCGATTGTTTTTTCTACTGTCTTATTAACTGGCTCGTCTCTCCCCTTATCGAGGTCCGTTAAGATCCCTACGTTAAGATCACCAACGTGTCTTTATTGCTTCAGAATTAATTCCTTTTTTATTCAATTCACTCTTCAGCTTCTTGAGACCATCCTTATCTGTAGAGTAAACATCATAGTTGTCATACTCCACATCCTTCAAATCATCTGCCATACTCTCCAACTTGTGAGCCTCAACAGAATCATCAACAGTAAGGATATACTTACTGGCAGTCTTATCGCTACTACGCCTATCAACCGGCTTTGCACTTGAAGAAGGAAGAAATGCTACAAACGTATCACCTTCACCTTTCATTATCTTGATGCCAGAATCTGGATTCTCATATACCCTTCTTGCCACCAATCTTGATATGTCATCCTCAAGCCCTCTCCACCCAAGCTCATTCATGGCATCCAACATCAATGCGATAGGAGCATGAAAAGAGAAAGCCTTAGGATCTGATGTAGCATTATAGTAAGTACTGCGACCTTTTATGATTGCATGCAGTTTCCTAAACGAACCATCTTGAAGAGATTTCTTGAAAACCTTTTGAGCATTATCCAATTCAGATTGTTGCTTTTCAACTGGCCAATAATCCAAACCCTCTTCTACTGGTGCCCAATCTATAGCAGTCTTAACTGCTGCACCAGCTATTCGATCTATCATTCCATGAAAAGACATTTCTAATTCCTCTGTTGATTTAAGTTGGCTGAGATGTGCTTAGAAGTTGTGTTTGTTCATGATGCCCTACCATAATGCAGATTGTCGAAATGTCAAACAATAACATAATCTTTTTTGCGGGAACCTGGGAGATTCTTAGATTTCAATCGATGCCTATAGTAACGCTCAATATAAGTAAAGAACGCCCGGCCACCAGTACCTCTGGTCGAACTTTCCCCTGAATGGATACCGGCGAGGCCTAACCTGTCCTGAATGATCCCAGTCGCCTTGAAAAGTAACCTTTTGCCAATTCTTTGCCGAGTGAACCCATCATGTGTACGAATGAAGGCGATATAAGGCCGGTCACAATGAAAATCCTTGAGTTTCGTGAATCCACGCCCATGTCTGTCCCAAATCCATTCCTCGGCCTCTACAATGGAAACATCGCGCCGAATGTAAACTTCAATGAGCGAGATCACGATCTATGCGATGGCTGATTAGACTGCGTTGGTGCTGGGATGAGTTGCCTATCAGAGCGGACGATCCGGTGGATTAGCAGTTGGCCTTGAAATAGGCTAGGACTGCACGGACAACTGTGTCACGATTGTCGATCTGATAGGCAAATCGCAGCGCAAACTCGCTGTATCCACGCGCCTCCATTGCGCGCCTAATGAGTGACCCGTGTATATACATCTCATCCAGGTGACTTTGCAGACAATCGGTGCCTTTAAAACCACTACAAATAAAACAGTCACCGGGTTCTGGTTCTGGCAACGTATCCAGCGCCCGAATAGCATCGCAGTAAGCTTTGATTTGCTTAGTTTTTTTACGCTGCGCCTTGATCGCTGCCGGACCAGCGTGGCCCGTGACGCCGCCGCGTGGCCCGATGCGGAGGCCGTCTTGATATATGTACCGCTTGCCTCCGATGGTAGCGTACCAGATCCCCCGCTCGCTGTGCAACCGAGCAGCGGTTTGGAATTGGTTTATCCGGTCTTTGGTGGTCGGGGTTAGCCAGCCCCCCGTGTCCAGCGTCACGCCGCCGAGCGCATCGAAGGTGATGACGTCCGTCGAATGCAGCCGTATTGTACGGGCTTTGCCAACAGTGTACTCGACTGTATTGTTGGCGATGACGCGGCTGCTGTCGCTGTCGATGCCAGCCATGATGGTTGCTTTACTCATTATTCAGCCTCGTTTGGTTTATGTTTGATGGTAGTATCGTACTTGCGCCGGTATGTGCGATAGTTTTGCGCAGTTATTGCTCAGTCCTCCGTGTTGTGCGTTACCGTCTCAATTGCGAACAGTTCCGCACCCCCCTGGAACTCGCAGCCAGGCGAACCCGCCTAATGGACTGAAGCAGGTTACGCTACAACAGGTTACGTTATCAGGATCTTTACTCACGAAAGGTATTTTCGTAAGTCCTATTGACACCAATGAAAATGTGAGAGGGTGTAGGAAATGTTCCACACGATGTAAAGTGTAAGGCCCCCAAGGCAATTAAGGTTGTGAGTATTTCTTGCATACTGTTACTCTATCTCCGTTTTGAAATTTATCAAGCAGTTAATTAAGTTAATTCTGGTACCCCAACCAGGATTCGAACCTGAATATGTGGATTAGAAATCCACTGCTTTATCCCTTAAGCTATTGGGGTAAAAATAGTTCCAGTTCTAATTTCTTGATGCGCTTCATCATGGCAATTTCCACAAAGAAGATCGCATTTGTCAAGCTCATTTTTAATTTTATCCCAACTTCTTAATTTTAATTTTCCCCAACCAAAGTCTTTTTCCAGCGGATTTCTGCGAATGTATTTCATATTCCGAGTTCCTTTAAGCGTTTGGCGTTTGAGTCGATTGATTTGTGAAGCGGTAAAACGTCTTCTTGATGTGAATCGTTGCGAGTCTTCAAAATTTCTTGCGCCAACCCTTGAATGGCAAGCAACGCTTCAATTTCATCTTTGAAAAGAGCATGGTGATACCATGTGCGGGAATTCCCCCTACCTTTAGGAATGTCGTCTCGACTGTCATAAAGAGTCGAAAACATCCCAGTGCAGAACATGCCAGTGCTAACCATATATCGGATTTCTCCATTTACAATCCTGCGTATATTAATCTGTTCGCTTTTTACAATGAACATCTTATTCTCATACACAATTCTCCAGGCTGTGAATGGGACAAATTCGATCATGTTGGCGATCTGCTTGTAAAGCTCTTCGATCTCTTTCTGATAACCCCTTGCAAGATCATCAAAGGTTTCGCCTGCTTTTGTGTGGCAACGAACGTACACACCACACAAGAAATGAAAATAACCACAGAAATTACTATTAACTCAGCCATTATTCTGTCCCCCGGAGTCTTTCATCCCAGCAACACTCTCCGATCCATTTATCTTGATTGAGGTGTGCGGTATCACTACCCACCTTTCCGTCACATAAGGAACATACAATTTATCCATCATAATCCTCGACATCCTCCCCAATATCTGTCAACTGGAAAAAACCAGAATCGCTACCCTGCCTAACCAAAAGCTCAGCGCATTTTCGCCCGTCTATTTCCTGATTGTATACCTCTTGAGGAAGTGAAGCATGAGAGAAATCACCCTCTTCAGCTTCACGAAGAATGTCCTGATATGAAGTACAGGCCGAAATGGGCGTCTCGCTAAGAACTTCGATAGCAAGAACAGTACGGTAAAACTTACGTTTGGTAGGCATCATTCTCCATCAAGGGTGTCGTACTCGCACTCACACTCAACACAAGTGTACGGTCCCTCTGGGGGTTTGTCGTCAACAATAGAGACAGCATCGCCGCCAGCTATATTTTCAACGAACATATTGTTCTCGTCAACAATGATTTCAACGCGGATCAATCGATCTGCATTGAACCTCTGGCTACCACACTCGCAGCCCTTTTTGATCTGGATTGTTTTTGACATACTCACACAATAACCCATCATTCGTTGGTTACAAGCTCACTTGAGGAGTTTTTAGGAAAAAGACTTCCGGGTGCCTATCACTACGGTCCACTGTATAAAAGTTTTTATACAGTGAACCAAGTTAGGACCCGCTCGATTGTGGCGGGTAGGAGCAGCCCACCCACTCATATTCAGCATCGAACTCTTCGCGGGTGTATACTTGGCGGTCGCCTCGTTGATGAGGACGGAGGATGGGCAGGGACTAATATGTGACCGGCTTCAATGCGCTTAGAATAAGCTAAGCCTGAAAAAATACGTGAGTCTTGTCTTTCAAAAGCTTTGCCGTTTCTAACGGCTCAGACTCATCAGAACCTATCTTTCTAACGAAGAACAAGCAATGCTTTAAGTGACATGCTTGCGCCTCCTGGAAACTCATCATCTTCTTCTCATGAAATTTCTATGATTTCTAATACATAAAACAATACATATACTACAAAAAAGCCTATTGCATACCATCCTACTAATTCCATATGAGTCACAATCTACTCCGATGATAGTTGTTTAATTATTGATGTTCTATCTAATTCTGTTTGTAGTATCTTTAACATGTCATCTCCTGTAGATATATGTATATTATACGACACAGAAGTGTTTAAGACCTGTTCAAATCCAACCCTGTAACCCCAATCCGTAGGGGCCTTGATCATTACGATCAAGGTCTTGTTTAGTCTCTATATCATTCACAATAGCTTCTGGCGTAGAGCCTTCCACTAAATTACGAATCGCCATCTCTTCGTCGATGTCAACAAGACCAAGACCGAAGCGAGAACTCAAAAGTGCAGCTACTTCTTGGAGAGGGTCGGTAACAAGACCCAGATACTGTTCTGGCGTAAGTGTTTGTGCATGACCAAAGTTGGTATCACCCTTCACCTCATCCGCACCGAACTGGGTGATCTCACCAGTGATCTCACCACGTTGGAACATGGTGCGAAAGGTATTGTAGCTTTGAGGGTCCATCTTAATATGTCTCCGGGGGTGTGTGGGTGTTCATACACATACGATACCCCCACATTCAGTGGATGCAAGCCCTAATAAAAAGAAAGTGCCCGCCGGGTTCCCCGACGAGCACCATCTTACAACTTCTCAGGATCTACGCTGACGCTTCCACAGGCTCCGTTGATTCTTCATTCTCAGTGGTAGTCATGTTTGTATCTACCTCTGGTGTGGTCTCTTCTGCCTTAGGCTTCTCAGGATAAGGGGTATCCTCAGGAACATCGGTGCCTTCTGCAACCAAGGTCAAATGAATCGCACCGGCTGGTACGCTGTACACGACCGAACTTCGCCCAATACCACCACGTGCCTGCACTTTCTTGCCAGTATCAGTGATTGCATTGATCGTAAGGAGATAGTTAACAACCGCCGAGGCTCTCGCATACACCTTGGCCTCTACCTTCTTACGGGTCTTGTAATCCATGTCCGCCAAATTAGGTGGATACATGTTGTTGATCTGAGCAAATTGTCTCACAGTTATATTCATAAGCCTTCTCCTTGTTCGCTTTTTCACCTCTGGGCAATATGCCCCTTAACACCAATTACTATACCGTTAAATGAAGATCTTTACAACTCCATTCTAAGTTTTTTCTTGGAGGTTTAATACTTTTAACTTCTCACGTTCATAGGCCGAGTTAAGAACCACTAACGCTCGAAATATATCGAGCAAGTCGTAACCCTCTTCAATACAGTAACCTACGACTTCACCCGCCTTGTCCTTCTGTTCTTTCTCTGAGAACATCTCGGCAATCTGTTGAGCCCAATACAATTCTTTTTCAGATTTGCTTGATGGTTCAGGAGGGGGTTTTCGATTACTTGTAAATTCGCTGATGTTCCTGGGGTCTTTCACCTTAAGTCAAAACTCCTCGGAATTCCGGAACTGAGTTATCAACACTTTTTCTCAAGTTCAAAATAACCTGCTCAGTCAATTCAGTGGGAAGCTCGTTGATCCAGCTGCCCTTATCAGGCAACTCGAATGATTCTAAAAGACAAGCGTACTTCCTAGAATTAATTGATCTCTCCAAGGCCATGACCGCCTTTCCCATCTCATCAAGCATGAGAATATCAGAAGCTGTGCCAGACTCTTCGATCAACTCTGATTGCTCGTACCCTCTCAAGTTTGAGAGGAATTCAGTGTACCGCTGAAGGTAATCCTCACGAGACCGGGACAACAACCTTTGAAAGTCCTCATTGATTTCTTCGATGCGCTTCTCAACCAAGGAGTCGCCAATCTCATTCCAGCGATAAATAACTTCCGCACAGGCCTTATCATACTTGGCAACTTTCGAAGCCAAAGTCCGACAGCCATTATACTTGATGTCTTGTGTGACATAAATATAATGATTCTTTATCTTATCCCATTCCATGAAGAAGCCCTTGCCAATACTGAGGCAACTTTCTGAAACGACTTCGTCGAGAACCTCTTGTTTCAATCGAAAGGCCTTTGTCACCGACGCATACTTGCTGGTTCCCCCTTTCTCTGAAACAGAAAGATCGAAAAACTCGAAGTCTTCATAAGTAAAAGGCCTCGCCTGAGCATAAACGCAACCACTCCAGACAGATAACGTACCTTGAAAAAGCTTTTCCATGGATCAATCCTCGATGGTTATTGTTTTAATTTCGTATTCCTCAACATCAAGAGACTTGAGAGTCTCGCCAACGAACGTTGCATGCTCATGTTTCACTCTGAATTGACACAAGCCATATGGAAAAGGATCATGGGACTAATTGTTCCTACAGCAACTCGCATAATGCCTCTTCCTTCGCTGGAGTTAATGTCATTACCATTTGAACTTGTACTTTCCAACCGTGATGATTTTGGCTGCCGTTCTGCCTGTCGAAATTCCCTCGGCTGTAAGTCGGTGATCGCCAAAGAGCTTCTTGACCTTCGAGATATCTTTCTCATCTGTCTTTGTCAATCCTGGGAAAGAACTCTTGGTATGTTTCAAAGCATCAGCGTGGCTATACCCGTCCTTCACCATGTCTTCATATTTATCGACTGCATTATCGAAAGGACTTTTTTTGTCCTTGGGTTTGGCTCTACTTGCTCCTACTAACTCACCGGCAATCTTTACCAGCTGTCTCGCAATTCTTTCGTTGTTCATCTTCTTTCCTGTTTGGTTAAATTAATAATCCTTGATGACATCTAAGCCCTTAAACTGGCGCTTCAGATCTTTGACGATTGGGCCGATTATCGAAGTATTTGATGCGCTCTTTGACCATTCCGAGGGCAGAATGGGGAACATCAATACCCTCTTTCGCGAAAATATCGGCCAGCCATTCTTCGAACCCGCCGTCTGCATTTAGTCCTGGCTTTGCCATCCACCTTAGACACTTTCTCTTGATAGGGCAACTATCATTTTTCAAGTGTTACCCGTACCTGTTTGATGTTCTTCATACCTACAACATAGCACGGGTTGAGTTTTTGTCAAGGAGTTGTTATAAATTAGTCGCGACCATTTCTCTCGTAACTGTCTTCCTTCGGAGGCTTTATGCGCTTGCTGCGCTTCTTCTTCCTCGTCGGTTCACGGTTTGCGGAATATCCATCGTCAAATCCACGACGGGTTTTGTTCTTTTGATTGAACTTACTAATGATTTTTGATCTGTTCGCCATTTTGGCTTTACAACTCCTGGTTGGTTATGTTAACAGTTACAGTTAACCATACTGTAACCGCTGAGGGCATTCCTGTCAAGTCAATCATCAAAATATTCCGCCTTATTAAATAAGGCTATTAAAAAGAAAACATTAATGAGAGTAAATAACACAAGAGAGATTACAACAATTATTGAAAAACCAAAAAATAAGTAAATCCAAACCGCGAAAAATAAAAAACCCAGTTTTAGATACGATATCATAAAACTCTTGAAGCTCAGAAGGAGCGAAACAATCGGTCTCGCCAGGTTTCATCTCATAAGGACATGATCTAAGCCAAGTGTGAGATAGTTAAATACGAACCCTCTAAAATAACTTTCTGTTCCTTTCCCATTAGATTTTTCCCTTGGCTGTTGTTTTAATCTCGTCCGGACTCCATTCAGTGTACACTGATTCAGCCCGGCGTTTACCACTACCATGTGATGGAAACCCCACGATAATATCACGTTCAGGATGCATGCAAAGCTTACACTTCACACAAGTAATGTCGTCATGTGTAATCGCGGGACAAGCAACGATCTTATTGCCCCCAGGTGTCAAGAAAGCTTTCTTGTCATGTTTGTACCGCTCCGGCAACAACGTAACGATTGGAGCCTTGATACCGCTCGCCTTGATCTTATCGGCATGCTCCATGCTGTTAGCCGATACATTCGTAGCGAACCCGCTCGCATTCATTTCTTCAACAATCTTACGATTCCGCTCTGCCTCACGCTTCTGTGTGAAAGGCTGTTTGATCACGCCGTAGTGAGTGTAAGTATAACCTTTCTTACCCTCGTTCGCAGCAATCAAAGCACGGGCCGCCTTTTGATTGATCGTTCGACCATTCAATGAAAATAAATCGCCAGCTTGATTATGTCTCCAAAATGCATCGTTGTCAATGTTTTCAGTAACGCGGCTAAGGAACTCAGTGTATGCCTCAACCGGATCGTCACCATTGGCTGTACAGGCGTCCCACCAGATTTTTACAGGGCCGTAGGCAGCGTAGCAACCATTACCCTTGAAAGGGCAGGCGTCCGGGCAAGTACCCATTGGAGAAGTGCTTACAGCCATCGGCCCGGTTTTGATGTTTGACGATTTCAAGGTGAGTAAAAACTTCGGGACGGGTTTATTAGTCCGTGGCATTAGGCTGTAACCTCTTGTCTATTCGAATGTTGTGACTCAGATGCCGAGACGATATCACTTAACTGTTCGTCAGTGAAACCCGTCGCGGGTAACAAGATTGACTTGTAATGAAACACTATAGCATCAATGGCCGCTTCTGTCAAGTCGAGTTTCAAAACAATATTTAAGTCTTCGAGACCTAACACCCGGCCATTATTCCGGGCCGAAGTCTGATAGAGAAGAACAAAATCCGTCTCTTCGATGTTGATGTCAATAGCATGTTGCTCGAAACAGATATCGAAATGAACATGCTCGTAATCATGATAGACCTTGACTTCGATCCTGGCTTCGTGAATGTTCACAGCACAAATAAGATCGTGGCCCGTGACAACAAGCTTGCCACGATCAATAGCGCGAATTAATTTGTCAACTGATTTCATGGTATCTCCGGTGGGCATTCGTAGAACTCTTGAAGCTCTATAACATCATATCGAAGCGAAATGTTTTCTTGCGTAAGATCACTAACTTTCGCCCGAAGTCCACTTATGGTTGTGAGTGAAACCCTCATACATACGGTGAACATAATCGCTACAAAAATCAAAACAAATTGTGTTATGCTTGATCCTTTTGTTTCTTTCTCTTCACTCATCGAACGCTCGTACTGATCTTCTTGGTCTGTGTCGCTCATAACAATTACTCTAACCCCTCAAGTTGACTTTTCAAGTCGTTATTAGAAATAAGTCTCATTGCTCGTCACAAGGTGGATGACCCCCACTGCATTTATGGATGATCCTCAAAGTAATCACCAAAGGAACACTTTTCCATTTTCTCTTAGCTCCAATAAGAACTAATCGATCAAACGTTGAATTACTCATCGTACCTACCTCCAATCCGCCGCTTTTCACTTCGCCTCCCGCATCTTCGATGTATGCCCCGCAACTAATCACATCATCCACCTTGATCCACTGCTTCTTTGGTGACTTAATGTCATCCGTAATGAAAGGACATCCCTTTCCCTTAGCCACCATCAAAGCGATCTGCAAATCATTCTCCTTTGCCTGACACTTTCCATCTTCACCGACTATGTACCAACTCATTATGAATTCTCCTTCATGTCTCTGAGAACTTCCTTGATCCGAGACATCCCATTGATTGTCAGTGCAGTATGAAGGGACGAGAACTCCTGATTGTGCATCTCGCAATAAACATGAGTAACCTCATGTAGGGCGATTGCGAACAATGAAGACTTGCCCTCAGGATTCAACTTGAATTGCAACTTGCCATCCAAGCCTACTGGATTGATAAGGAACCCATGCGTATCGTCATACATCTTGTGTGCAGCCTTCATCCCTGCCTCTTCACTATCATCGAATACCCACCCAACGATCCAAGGAATACCATCAGAGGGTTTTTCCTCTTGAAGAATATCCAGAGAATGCTTGACCGCAATCTGCCACAGAGACAGGAGCTTCTTTTTCGTGCCGCCAGCCTTGTCTCTCCAATTCGTAGGATCGTATGATTCGATCACCTTACTAACCGGTCCTATATCCTGACACTCATCAAGTATCGCCACATCATACATATCGATCTCAGTAGGATCAGATTCTACGAGTTTGGCGATACACTCAGACTCAGATCCATAATAGCCATCACCACCGTACAAGGCTGCAATCGGCTCAGAATCTGCCTGACTTGTGCCACCAAAAACCACACCTGTGAAGGACTTTATCGTGGCTTCATCACTTGAAGTATCCATAGTGTAGCCACCGTTACCAGAGTAGGAATCGGATGGATCAGAATCCCGCTTCATCACCGACAATTCCTTCCGCTTTACACAGGAGATGAAACAACCTTGTCCTTGTCTGCGAGTACTCTTGTTTGTCCGTCTACGCTTTAGAGTCGAAGTCGTATCGATAGCCAACTTGTTAAGAAATATATCCAGTTCGCTTTGATACTTGTAGTGAATTCCATCACGGTTAGAAGTAAGCACATCACGACTAATACTGGGATAGATTTCGATCACCACCAACGCATTTGCCGATGTATATCGAGTGAACATCATCACCCCGTTGACCCTGAACACGACTGTGTTTTTAAGGTCTGAGGATTTGTTCACGTAGACTGAACCAAATGTCATATCCCTGATAAGCTTACGCCTGTACAACCACTTGTTCCACCGTACACCATTGACGTAGATGTCATGGGCAAGATTACACTTTCCAAGATAATCATGCAAAGCCATTTCCATGTCTGACATAGAAGCATCATCAATCCATATCTTCTGCTTCGTCCCCAAAACGTAGCTATCACTTTTCCTGATTTGATACTCAGATCCCTTGCCGCTCACATAAATACAACCCGATTTGATCTGATACTTAGGCATTGAAAAGTGAGTCAGCATACGAGCGCGACCAAACCCACCCGTAGAATCACCCGACTTCGTAGTCTCACCAAGACTCATAAACACATCCCGAATGACAGCCTCACTCATACCACAGCCGTTGTCATCGAATCCAACAATACAGCCATTCCCATCAGGAACTATATTGATATCGACGCGCCTTGACTTGGCATCATCTGAATTTTGTTCCAGTTCCCGCCAGAATGCGGTTTTCCAATCAGCGTATGCGGAGTACCGCTCTTTGCGGAAGAACTCGTGACCAACTTTAATCTTCATCGTTATTCCTGATTCCAGGACAAAATCGTTGCTGCAAGTTCTTTGTATGTTATTGACATAATAACACTCTAACCCCTCAAGTTGACTTTTCAAGTCGTTATTAGAAAGATTGGCAGTCTGATACAGGGATTGAACCTCAGTCGCATGATCAACTAACCATTCGATGACGACCACCTTCGGAGAATCCCTTATATAGATTCAGAGTCGCAACCTGCACATCGTCTTGTCATTCACTCATTCCTCGTCTCCTTGTTCGTGGGGTAGTGGTTCCACATGCACTTGGCCAGGTCCAGCATACAGGTAGAGGGTTTGAGTACCAATCCACTCTCGCATGTATTCCGGCGACGGCAACGACACCCCGTCCCTCATTTTCAAGATGTGGGTGTTCACCGCATCTGCGTCTGGGATGGCAGGGTGGGGTTTCTGCTGGCTTCGGAACAGGACGTCGGCATAATTCTTTAGGAGGTTCTCGGCGTCTTCCACCGCCTCCCAATGCGTCTCCCTGAGCATCCGCCAAGGCCAAGTGTACCTTTTCATCGAGGTTTTACGGATTTCAATTGAGGTGCAGTGGATGTTGATAACCAAATCCGTATAATAATCAAACGAATGAAAGAAGTCGCCTTCCAGCTCTGCATAGTAAAAATATTCTGGGTGTTCGATAGTCATCTCTCAACCCTCCGTTGTGATGTGTCGTGTGATCTTTTCTTGGGGGGCTGAACCCCTATCCCATTCATCGTTCTACCAGATTGTCATTCACTCTTGACAGAGGTGATTTATTTTGCCACAATTCTCCTGTTACTGCTTTCATCTCACCACCTCGCCCAATCTGGCAATTCATTATAAGTATTTTCCATATTACGAGATAGAAGAAAAGCTTTTTCAATGTTCCCTGCTTTTCTTTCCTTTATGCTTTCAGCCTTTATTTGAGCGTAGTTAGAGAGCCTAAGAAGGCACTGTCCTGCTACAAGAAACTCTACGATCAATTTATCGTAATCATTTGGATCAATTGAATGATCGTCCAGATTCGGTATTTCAGAGATTTTCATATTTCACCCATGAATATATTCACGTTGTCCCTTGTTGAAGATGTAATGGCTTGCCGCATTGCTCCAGCAAATCGCATAGACTCTCTTCCATCTATTGTTGTGCCGCACCTTGTACGGTGTAGTCAGCTTAGATCCATACCCAGATGCAGTTTCCTGTAACCCTTTCTCATGCCACCATAAAGGATGGTAAGAGAAAGCCTCAGATGTCAATGTAACATTTCCAGATTTGGCATATTTGATATCCATAATTCACCATCCGTAAGTTAGTACACTCTCTTTTTCAAGCCACTCTACTGCTTCACCCTTGCTATGTTGCTGTTTCAATCTGAACAATGTCGCCATTGATTGTCGTTTTGGTTATCATGCAAACACTATATCCCACCAACATTCACATTACAAGCACTCTGTGAAAGATTCTTTTCTCTTATACCTATTAAGGGATATTTTACAGATCTTACCAAAACTCCACGGCCAACCCTCCGGTCCACTGTATAAAAGTGTTTTTACCAAATCGTCCGTTTTCGTACACCAGGCGCTTCCTCGTTTCGGTCCACTGTATAAAATGTTTTATACAGTGAACCGACAACTCTCCAGACTTTTGGTCATATACGTAAAGACTTTTATGAAAATGACCAAAAGGGTTTACAGAAATTACCAATACTTTTATAAGACTGACCAGTACTTTTTATAAAGAAGTCCGACGAGATCAGATAATTCTTTTTTATAAGAGTCCCGTTTCTTTTTATAATTAATGGCCCGCTTTGATCCCCTTTGATTCACCCTGTACATATCGTCTGCTATCTTCACATTTGTTCTTAGCCGCCTTAGCCTCTGTTTCTCTCGTTTCGTGACCGGAGAGACCACCCCAAGCTTCGCAATTTTTAGATTATGTTTAAGAGCTAAATCCTCAAGTCTTTTTAATGTTATCTCAGATGCCCATCTCTTTTTAATAAAATCTATCATCAATCTCACGAATGTCGGGCCATGATGATTTTCTTGTGGAGCTATGCTAAAGGCGATCACATGACATGCCTCATGAATACTAGATAGTTCTTCCAGAAACCATTTTGGCAACTCGATTAATTTCCCATCCCCAGATGCCATGGCATATTCTTTTTTCCCGATTATCACTTTTGGGGGAATGATAGCAAAGTCTTCGCACATCTCTCGAATGATTTTTCGGCACTCTACGATTGATAGGCTCTCTTCTACAATTTCCAAATGATCATGTAGATATTCTTCCCAGGCATATAATTTTTTCTTCTGAGGATCAATCATATTTAAATGTATCACACCTATATATTGATAAATGAACTTTGAGTTTCGTAAGCGAAACTTAAAGTTCACAAGTTGGCTAACCTCTTAGAAATCACAGGTCATCATTTTTAAACGACAGGTCACATTATTAACAGGCGTGCATACTTACTAACACACATGCGCACATACGAACATTCAGTGCATGTCAAAAAACTCGTCATCTTCTTACTAACATTAACCTCTACTACGACGATAGTTGCCCATCATGGTACACAATATACACCTCTATTGCGACCAGTGCAACCCCTTAAACGGCCTATTTTAATCCTTACAGTTATTATATTTTAGTCATTTTTGTAAGTGTTTGATTTTGCGATCTTTACACAACATCATTAAAGGAGAAATTTTTTTGAGCAGCGCTCCTGAAATTCGAAAAAGTGATTCTATTAATTATTATTTATACTTTTGTATAACACTTTTCCCCAGTCCTTACCCATTCATATAATAGTTACATTATTTTATAACAAGTGTTACGCTTTTTTGTAACATGCGCTCTCACACGTATGTTCGAGCGCATGTTCGAGCGCATGTCTATCCAGGCATTCAGTGCATGTTCCGTGCGCCCTTGCGTGGGCATTCAGTGCATGTCATAGGAGCCTGCACAACATTCAGTAGGACTCTATAATGCGTCATATATGATCCATAATGTCACTTAATGGGTTATATACAGGTCATTATATCAATTTTAAGGCCTCCTATAGATCATTTGATAGTATCACCTGTGTGTGCGTGTGTATCGTATACGCATTCAGTGCTACTTCGCCTATGTGCGCAACATTCAGTGTTACTCTCCTAACAACACTACTTTCCAGAGTTCCTTCATGTTATCTCTAACGTATTCGACTGAATCATGATCTGCATTCCATACTATGATCTCTGATCTTTGGCTTCCGAGGTTTCCTCCATCGTGTATTTCAACTGGTCTTGCTCCATCGCTGTCTCGGATCTTAGTTTCATTTTGTCTTTCTTGATCGAGGTTTTCTTTGAATTTATGAGAGAAGCGTACCATGCTTCTCCGAGTTCTGCGTCTGTGCTTATTAGTTTTATCTCTTTCTCAATCAATTGAGTTTCTTCTATACTTCATCTTCCATATTGTTCTCCCTCATTGTCATTCATTATCAAGATCCATGTCATGTTCTTTTTTTCTTAGTCTCATGATTCTATTTTGTTCTATGAGCATTCCATGTTTATTTACTTTGTTCATGTTAAGGGATGGGTGGGACTCATTTTTTCTTATTACAATGATCCACCAGAGTCAGTCAATGATTTTATTAATAATTTGTTTCATCCTGTTATCGCTGTCATAATTGGCAGCATCCTTTTCTTTTGCTCTTGTTTTTGTTTTTGTTCTTTAATTTTCTTATGGTTGTGCTTCGGCTTGTTATTAGTAATAATTCTTTTTCTTTTCAATTGTTCAAATAACGGGTTAAAGTTGAGTTCCATATTGGTTCTCCTGTTTTTCGTTATATGTCATGTACGTGGTCTTTATATTAATTAAGTATAAAAATTTACCTATCAATGCGTATATTGACATTGGCAATAGTAATGGGCATGCTATGATTGATATATCGGCGTCATATCTTGGGTGTTTTTTTCTTATGAATCTATCACCGTTGTTCATAATGATTCCGAGGCTTGTAAGTATTGATCCTCCACAGTATATGCAATACCATTCTATTCCTGTCATTCTTTATTCTCCCAGTTAATTCGAGGTTACATTGCTTATCCCATGCTTATTCTTCTTTATGTTCATTCATGTTGTTATTGAAAGCTTTTTCGTGATTTATCTTTTGCGTATTCCAATGCTCTTTGAGATTGTTCTTCTGCGTATTTCAATTCTCTTTGAGATTGTTCTTCTGTTGGTTCCCAGATATGTACATATTTCAAGCATCCTTCAAGGTATGCATTATATCTTATTTGTTGTTCTTTGTTTAGTTCTGGGCATTTAATCTTACCTTCGTTTGGTCTTCTATTCTTAGCTTTGTTGTCCTTATCATTTCCTGGCGGTAGTCCCTCTGTATGCGTGTTATATGTCATTTTATTTCCTTTGGTTTGACGTAGACGGCTATAATGGCATCGATGGCTTTATTTTTTGGTAAGGTTATCATAGATTGCTTGTGATTTCAACACCATCAACAGCTACTGAGAATCCGTGTTTTATTAAAAGATTTCCTCTCATTATTTTAGACATAGTGGTAGTCTTCTCTTAGTGGCGACTTGTTCTTTTCTATGTATTCTCTTTCGGCTTTAAGAAGTAATCCTTCTGGTTTCATTGTTTATTCTCCTATCAAGTTATACATTTGATTGCTTCGCAGAGGACGGTTCCTTTGGCCCATGGTCTTTTGTATGATTGGCTTACAATTGGCGTAGTAGAGACCAAGAAGATTTTAGTATCATTAACGTATTCTGTTTTGTCTTTGATTCCATACATTTCCACTTGAACGATCACTGCTTCATCTAATGCTCTTGTGAAGTAGTTCTCCTGTTCGTCGTGTTTTTTTCTTTCCATCTTTATGAAATCCACGGCATCTTGTCTTGTTTTCATTGCCATAATTGGGAGTCTTCGTTTGGATCTTCCCACCATTTTCCCGATTGGATATTCTTTTCCGTATCCTTTCACATCACCTGTAAGGATTGATTTTCTCTCTTTACTAATGACTTTCCATCCGATAGTTGGTTTCATTGGTTTGCTCCTACTGTTCAAATTTATTCTTAAGTCTTGTGATTTATTGTCAACAGTTTTATCTATTGTTTCTTTCACAAGAGTTTGGGATGCTTGCCTGATTTTTCTGCAAAGACTCTGGCGGCGTTTTCCACGAGTTCTCCCGGAGTTAATTCACCATTGTCGGTCCAGAACCACAAAAAAGTTTTCTTCTTGACTCCTTTGACCGTCTTCTTTTTCCAGAACCAGGAGCCGGTGACTACTTCAACTGTCCCTGTAAAAATCACATGCTCACCGTCTCTCTCTTCATTTTCTAATTTGAAGTTGCTTATTTTCATGTTGTTAATACATTAACTCCAGTCATGCTTGTTATACAGATCGTTAAAGATCTTACATTATCCTTCAATTCCGACGAACTAATTTCTCCAATATACTCTCCCTTGGTAGCGAGGTAGATTTGTCCTTTTGGCATATTTGGAAGGGCGATGATATCAACTGGTCTTATTGGTCCTTGGATCTTTGCTATGATTCCAGTTGTTTTCCAGGTTTCTTCGGTCATGGGTCTTACCTTTGCGTATGCTCCGAAGACCCTCTTCCATTTTTTAGCCGAGTAGTAGTGATTCAATTGGGTCCAGTCTTCGATTCCCATGATGATATTTGCGACGACGAGATCATGTTTTTCAATGTCCTGGATGGCCCTTATCATCGTTCTCAATCTAAAGTCTCTGAAATCATATTTGACTTTTTCGTGTTCTTGTGCAAGGTCGAAGATTCCGGTGAGCATTTTATCTTCGTTCTTTTCAATATATTCAAGATCACCTTTGATAATGATCTCTTCGCCGATGATCCTTTTCTGCGCATCCATAAAGACCATTGGGTTTGTGGACGCATTGACTGTGTAGGCTAATTGTTGTGGGTCTTTGTCATAGATCGCGTTTCTTTTGAGGCACGGCTCTGTTGACGCCAATAGTTTTCTTGTCAAGTTCATGTTATTCTCTTAGTTCTTGTCGTTGTTAATGCTTGTACTATACCGGATAATTATGTGTTTGTCAAGCCATAGCTGGAAATCCGCATGCTGCCGTTAATAAAAATAACGACAAGAGGATAATAAATATTACTGTGTTTCTATTCATTAGAGGCGATACCACCCTGTGCATTTCATACATTTGATTCCAGACCATGAGTTTGGATCGAGTTCATGCCAGCAATCGGGATCTGCGTCCCAGAGTTCGGGTACGGACTTTTGATGTTCTTCAAGTTCTTCTTGTGTATAGGTTTCTGGCTCTTTAACTTCTGGTGGCTCGTCCCATTCGCACAAAAACAAGAAGAATTCCTTAATTGCCACCCATACATCTTCATCTTGATAGACAATGTTTTTCTCTTTACCTTCCAAGAACAAAACGAGTGCGTCGTCGCCGTCTGGTTGTTCCATTGATGCTATGTACTTTGAGAATTCTTCTTCGAGTACAAGTTCAGCGCTTTCTTTTGTAGCGTTTCTTGATGTTATGGACATTTGTTTCGGGAGAACATATTCCTCTTTATCGGCTCTGGTCTTAACCAAGGTGTCATCCTCATAATAGATACACCACTTGAATTCGACATTTATCTGATCATTCGACCCCACCTCCATCAACTTGAAAATGTGAGATTTCTTACATCTTAATGCTTGTCCAGCTTGAATGATCTTTATTTTCATGGTTACCTCTCTTCAGGACGGCGGTTCCCCCCATCCAAATCCATTAGATCTTGCGTTGTCACTTATTCTTCTTTAATCTTCTTTAATCTTCTTTAATCTTCTTTCATCCTGACGAAGCTTCTTGCCGCGTTCAATATTAGTTCTGCTGATTTCGTCGATCCGCTCTTAAATTCTATTGTTGCCACACGATCAAAGCGGTTTGATGGTCTGGTACTAATCGATGCCTCTTTCAAGGCCTTCTTCAGTTCAATTCTATCTTCTTCTCTCATTGTCATATTTCTGAAAATAAAAATAGTGCTGTTATAAACATTGTCATTCCAAACAGTGTTTCATCAACGCTGCCAGTAATGATTGTGTCAATAATCAGGACTATTAATATCCAGTTTGTAAATCCTGTAAGTATTGTTAGGGTGAAAAGCGAACAAACGCCTGTTGTAATAATTCCCGCTTCCACATCCATCATAAAGATGACTGTTATAAGCACGGCTATTATAAAAAAGAACATGTCGCTTCATTGTGTTAATAATGTTACTTCATTATGTTTTTTCTATTGACCTTTTTTGTTCGATCCACTCAACCGTCTTTTTTTATAACCTGCCGACTGAGCAGAGGCGGCGGCGATCTATGCGTCTGGCGAGAACTCAGACAATTCACTAAGCTCTTTTTTTGACATCCATTTCATTAAAACGCTGGTCTGATTTCTCAAAATGGTCAACCCACCATGCTATATCACACCTGTGAAGTGTGAGCGACCCGTCATCTTCAATTTTCATTTTGTTTCACCACTCCTATGTCTTCCCACCCCCTTGCTCTTGGCTCATCAAATCCTTCAGCCAACCTTATCATCTTCCTGTCTGAACAGAACGCGCATTGTTGATACAAATACGTTGGAGTCTTTCTTTGTGTTTCCCAACCATGAGGCTTTCTAAACCATTTCCTTTCACACTCAGGGCCAGCAGAATTGGTTCTAATCATTCTATTAGCTATCATGATCGGAAAGAGAAACTCCAATCGACTTGATTCTTTAGTTAACTCTTCCATCTATTCATAACTCCGCGTAAATTATTCATTAACAGTTAGTTATAGACTATTTATCTATTCAGACACACTGATTCCGTATGGCCCTTTCCAGATATTCAATACAACCGCCCCTTTTTTTTCGAATTGGTTATAAGATGAAGGTCGCCAGTTATTTGATTATGATATATCTGAGATCCCATGTCGCAAGTGCTTTTCGGTTCGAATCAAAAAGAGTAACATCATATTCTATCTTATCATATATAACATTTGGAATTACTTAAAAACCAGAAACGTCTGGTTTAACTGTTGCTATTTCAACCCTATGAATAACTTCTGTTTTTTTCAATCGTTTTTGTCCCTTCCACTTTGGTTTTCCGCCTCTTGCTTTGGACCAGATGTTACATAGACCAACAATGAGCAGATAACGAATCCCCAAATAAATGACTTATTTTTTTGGGATAAGGCTGATAATGGGATTTCCAGTCTCTTTTTCTTCATTCATAATATGTTACTCCACACATTTTATTTGTTCACAAAATATTGTTCCCTTTGGCCATGAACAAGCTCTCCACGACTCTGTCATACTGCAATCTGATTCACTAATCATTTTAATTGACCACTTTGGCTCTTCAGCCTCATTGAATTCAATGACTTCGGCCTTTACAATAAGAGAGTGTTCAAGTCTATCAAGTAATTGAACTCTCGCTTTGTTCCCGGCTAAGTTGTTTTTCACGAATCTCTCTGCTTGCTCTTTCGTATAGAAAGCCATAAGAGGTCCTTTCATAAATTCTTTTTTTACCCATTTATTAAGACTATATTTCATGGACATGCCAGGAACATTTGAAACGACTACAGAGCGCCGATTACAATCTATAACCTTCCATGCCGTAAAGGACTTTGTTTGCCGCCTATTCATCTCTTTAAGAGAATTGTAGAGCCCTCTTAAATAGTTCACCTCTCTTCCCTCTTTATTGGCGGACGGAATGCTAAGTCAGCAATAACACTTCTCTCTATCAAGAGTTTCATTTCATTATTCTCCGATCCTATAATTCCGCTTATGAAAGATGTCAATCTCAATGACACATGACCAACAAACCATCTCTTTTCATTAATATCTGTTATCTTGTCAAAGCTTTCTCTGGTCCTCAAAGATATATCTTCGTCAGGACCATCGAAAACATTGTCTACTAATTTGATGAATTCATCGGGGTGCATTGTGGTCACCAAGTTTGCAAAGAGATTTCCTGGGACGATCCCAATTCAATCTCTCCGTACATTTTGACAAAGAGTGCTCTGTCCCACTGGCTGACATACACGAAGTCGTCGGGGGACTGGAAGTAGTCGCCATCTTCTTGTATCTTTGGTGTCGCGCCCTCTTTCCAAAGGATGACTCTTGGCTCTTTGCTAGTTGTCGGCTTGTCACATGTAAGTATTCCTGTAACAAAGATATCTGGCAAATTCATGTTCAATGTTTTCATATTCTTCTCCTGGGGGGTGGTTGGTAAGTCATTGTTGGACAACGGTACTGGGCAAAGGGAACGGTGAGACCGTAATCAACGGTTCGACATAAACGACTTGAGGATCGCCGGTTTCTGGATTGATCAAAGCAAGCCATGTCGCTGACAAGCCTTCGGGCATGAATAGCCCATTTGGATCTGGCTGTGGGACTGTGACGGTGTCTAAATATGATCCGGTTGCGCCTCTAACTTTTCGAACACGTTCAGGATTTGTGAATTGAACAGAGTACGGGAGACCATATCCGATACATTTTCCGAGAAAGGTGTACTTCCCAGTCATTTCACTGAAAATATATGCGTAGCAAATAAGATCGTTCTTATCACGCAATTCGAAAATGCTTTTCATCATTTTCCGTTCTCGATAATTGACAATAGCTGGCATTCCCACTTGCCTTTGCGCTTCTACCATTGCTTCTTTAGTTTGTTCCGCCTGAATAGAATCCGCACTGTTTTTATCTTCCGTACAGCCTGTGATAAAAGTGAGGCCGATGATGCATGCAATCAATGTAATAGTCTTTTTCATAGTTGTTCTCCGATGTTTTGTTCTTGGTTTTCGGTTAGGTATGCGCTTTCAAATGTGCGATCTCTTCATCCAGCTAAAAACCCGGATTACTCTTTCCGTATTTAGCAGTCTTAAGAAAGCTGATCAATTCGGGTGACGTGAGTTTCGATTCATCATACTCTCCATACTGGAGCCTGACAGTGGCCAAAATCGCATTCTTGGCGATTGGATCTTCCTCGCGAATCCATTCAAGTCGATGATCAGCGAGTGCTGTAATCACGGCTTGATTGAATGAACGTGTCTCCATGAAGACTTCACGCTCAACAGCCGCATGCTTGGGTTTGAAATACCCCTTCCATGCAAGTCCAGCCCATTCGGCTCCGAATGCTAAGGTTCCGAGCAACACCAAAGCTGCGATTGACGCTACAATCCAAATTACAATTCCTTTCATCACTTCCTCCTGTTTTGATTTCAAGTTTATCTAACGATGCCACTACTATATCGCCACATGTCAAGTCATTACGCAAAAATTAACAACAACACAAGCAGTAAGATTATCAATCCTATTGCGACTCCGAATCTCTTCGCCCAACAGCCTATACAGAAGTCCCAATATGTCTTACCAACTTCATTATTGCAATCTAAGCATTTCATAATACAGCCACGATGACTATTATTATAACCGCAAAGAAGGTATAAGCAATGGTCAAAATCCGTTTTACAAAGCAACGATCACAGAGTTCGTATTCATAGTTCGTATTCATAGTTCGTGGCGCTGCCACATTTTCTACATGCTGGACCATAATATTCAATCATCTCCATAATTATGCATGCTCTCCATTTGGTAGGAACAATTCGTATCCATCACTTGTTAATTGCTCAGTTCTTTTCGCAACTATTTTCATTGTGGAGTCATAAAACCTCTTATATGAAGCCTCATCATGTGGTTTGAGAACATCAGATAATGTATCAACGTCATCGAGTGTCGCCCATAGTTTCTCAGCCATTGCTCTTGTCACACCAATATCCTGGATCTCTTTTAATGGCGTACCTGTGATGCTTTTATCTCTTGAAAATATCATCGTAAATTTCCTTAGTTGATTAGCTTATATTAATAAATATTGGTTAAATAGCCAACTGTGGAGTCTTTTGCTTCCCTCCAATATTATAACACATTTGGTTGGTATTGCAAGCGGGAGAAATTATATTCCGGTGAAGGCAGTGTATCTACTGTCGCATTCAGAACATTGTTCTATATGAGCCAACATAAGATCTCTATAACGATCTTTGAATCTATTGTTTTTGAGGTCCATTAATTGATCGTTATTAACATGCACGTTATTTTTTAAGGAGATCTCATTGTACTCACTGAATGTCTTAACTGTAGCTTTTTTATACCAATCCATTATATTGACCTTGAATCAGGATAATACTCTGTTGTAACTAAATTCCCTAATTTCTCAGAAGCCTTTGAGAGAAGTTCTCCCATATTACTAGCTCCGGTATATGGAACCAGCATTTCAGGGAATTCAATTCCCGCTGGGAATGTAACCGTGATTGAAAATGACTCGGCAACAATTAGCTTTTCAATATCAACGGAGCCTGGGAACGACTCATATGGCCCGTCGTATTCTGCGGGCTCGACATTGACACCCTCGGCATTTAATAAAACTTCAACGTCTGCATCAAGATCGTCAGTAAGATTAATCTTTACAGATGTATCTGGATCTTCATAATAATCTGACGGATCTGTCTCAACGCCATTTTCCCATTGCCCCTTTTTATTAATTTCTTTTTTATCGGATCTTCTAATTATTCGCATTAGATTATATCTCCAGTTTTTATTATGTACCTGGAGGGTTATCCAATTCCCTTTCATCGATAGAGAGATTCAAGCTGTGGACGCATTCCGACCTGTTTTTATAACCCTCTGAAGCCATAATAACCTTATCTCCTTGGTAAGATGCATTCCATCTATATTCACCCGCCTTACCCCTGTAAACATTAACTTGATCAGGTGAATCACCACAAGTGTGTACAAGATATCTCAAGCGGGCCTTATTTTTGTATCCCTTTGTGCTACGAGATAATTGCTTTCCGTTAGCTCCGAAGATCCTGCACCGGAACTTTTCATTCTTATCTTTATAATACTCGATTCTACAATCACGGTTCATCTGTATTCTCCTTTTGTTCATCCGTCTTTTTTTGTTCAAGTAATACTATATCGCGATTTTCCCGGGTCCAATCTTTAATTTTATCTCTTGATACGAAAAGCAAAAATACTGGCCAGATAAAATAAGCGAAAAACGACTCGTCTTCAGATAACAAACCAACTGTTATGTTCTCTTCATCAACAAAGTACCTCCAGGAAACAAATACTGACACACCTAATAAAAGCCATGCTAAAATTACAAGTAACACATAAATAAAAATCATTTAAGAACCTCAGAATATTATTTCTTCGTACAACTCGTACAACTTAGCCAACTTAATTCCGTTGCTATTTAATCTAATAGAATATGTTTGGTCTGCGAAGACGCAAGTTCCAAGGCTATATGTTTTGGCGATTTTATATGCATGATCATAGAGCCTATGATCAGGGCTATATGTCGCACAAAGGTTCCCATCCGTTGCCCTCATCATATCAAATGACTCTTTTAACACTTCAAGATCATTTGGATGCATGTTATCAAGGATGTCTAATTTTTCAATTAACCTTCCAGATGCTTTCATAAATATCTACACTCCGAGTTTGGCGATCTTTTTAGCTATCCTATACAAGCTTGGTGGACTTCCTTATGTTTTCTTTCATCGTATACTATATCGAGGGATTGGAGAAAGTCAAGATCTCCTGACCAAGCGGCTTTGATTTTGGGCTCTTCTCTTATTATTGCGGCAGCATAGCGATGGTTGCCATCAACTATGAACCAACAAGGGACGCTTAAAGACGGAATGCCAATGTCTATTGATATTGGGTCTCTGATGCCTTCTTTTACGAAGTAGGCTATCTTTCCAGCGTGTTGGTCTCTTGTATAGACGGTCATGGGTTCATCATTGTCGTCTGGCTCTATGAGGATATTATGATCAAGACAGAAATCAATCTCTTCTTTGGTGATTGGAGACTCCATATCTAACCAAAGATTATTAGAGAATGGATCGCAATAATCTCGGAGCAAAATGACATCTAAACAGATGATCCCTTCAACGTCGATATTGTTATCTTCTATTACTGTGATTTTTTCCATATCTTATGAGACTAACACTCAATTAGATAAGCGTCGAATCTTTCTTCTCAGCGGATTGTAGTTCTTTACGAACTTCGTTTACAGCACACTCAACAACGGTCTCAATGCTTCCAGGCATTCTATAAGCTGTTGACAGGGCCTTTAGGAGAACTTGATTATCAATGTTGTCAATGGTTTCGCCATCAACAATATCTCGTTTGATCAATTCTTTTCTAAAAGCCTTTAGTACTATAGACACATCCGACTGAGCGACTTCTTTTGGTTCACTATCGTCCATGTTTATTTACCTTGGTTTTATGTATGTTTCTCATGCGAAGATTCCTCATGATGAGGAAATTTGTTTTGTTCAATTCTCATTGTATATACTTTGACGAATTCTTGATTCAGCTTTCTCATATTTATCTTCCATTCTTTTCCTTCGATCCTCAGGGAAATGATCGAGTCTCCATATCAAAGTATTGTCATTGATATCTGCCAATTTAATCTCTCTTGTAATATCTCTATAAGCACTACTGATAATCCCGCCAATGTATTCATCGTAATCCTTATCGTTTTTATCGTGACTCATCACGTCAAGGATTTCTCTCGCCTCTGTTCCAAAATACCGCTCAATGTCGTCCAATCCCTCTTCCCGGCGTCCAACATAGCAGTCTTCAACCACATCATGAAGCAAGGCGCAAACGATTTTCAACTCACTGCAACCCCTTTCGATCAAGTAAGTTGCGACACGGATTGGGTGGAATATATAGAGGTCGCCGTTGGCGTCTAAGGTGAATCCATGCTTGCTGATCATGAAGTTCATGGCGACTAAAATGTCTTTATCTGTTAATTTTATCATTGTTTATTAACTCTTATTTCTTTGATTTCTTGGTTTTTCACGAAATCGAAATGAATTCCAAATACGGGTTCATCATCGTAGATATTTTTATTTGACGCAAGAATTCTGAACAAGGTGTTACATCTTCGATCATATTTTACATCGTTTACGTGGTAATGTCCAGAATACCAATGATTAGGACATTTATTTGTGAGTATTTTTTCCAACTCTTCTCTTCCTGGGATTGCATGTGGTAAAACGAAGCGTACTTCAGGGGGAGAATATGATATTGGTATATCATGAGATAATACAACGTCAATATCATTAGGGTAATCAAGTATCGTCCTAACATCATTAAATGTTATGGTTTCCTCTTCATACCAATGAATCCCCAATTTCTCAGGGTTTCTATCTAATGAGGCAGCGCCACCGACAAATGCCACAGTTGTGTTCGCAATCCTTTCAACGATTCCCCTTGGAACATAGAAGAGGTTTTTGTTTATCTCAGTAATTTCTGTAAACTGTGACAACCCAGGCTTTCCCTCGACGCCAAAGAATTCATGATTTCCGTCAATGAAATAAACAGGGATATCGTATTCAAGAGCCGTGACTGAAGGTATCACTTCAAGATCATCCTTCAATGCAAATTCTGGATTGCTCTCGAAGTAATCTCTGTCATAGATATATGGATAGCCTTTAATGGCTCTGTGGACGAAATACGCCTCTGGCCAATACCCGAAGTCCCCAACCACGATAACCGCCTCAAGATCATGCTCTATGGCCTTTTCTACGGCTATTGTGATAAACGACACGTCAGCGTGTACGTCTCCGAGTATTAATGCGTTGTTTATGTCGATGTTCATGTCAAAAGTTTTGGCCCCCCGCCTCCGGCACTGACTCCAGGTCTGATTGAGCAGATGCGGCCAGCAGATGCGCCAGCGCCCCAACCACTACTGGTTCTTGAACTTCCAGTGTATCTGTTCACAAGACGAGTGTAGGCGCGACTGTATTGTTCGTTAAGAATATCGTCATCTTTGCAGATCATAGCGGTTGTGTCGTTGTCAAAATCCTTTTCGACCTCTTCACGAGCTTCCCAAAGCTTCTCCGAGAAGCCTTCGTAAAACCCGTTGAGGTAACCGATCTTTTTGTAACCAGAATCCTTCGCTTCACCACTCTTCTGAACTTCCTTCCAAGCGTTTTCGCCTGCGTCAAGAAGAAAGTTAAAAACGTAATCAGCAATGTCCAAATGCTCTGGCTTTCCAAAGAATTCAAACATGCGGCATTTCCCGCTCACGCTTCCGCCATATTTATTGACGCCATAATTGACGGACGTGATGACTTTGACTTTGTAGTTCTCACGGATGATTGTCGCCAATGCATCAATGTAAGACGGAATCCTTTTCCAGCATCTTCCCGCCGTTCTTTTCAAATAAAGATCTTCGATCTCCGAATTGCCTCGGATCAAGTCAACATTGTGAAGCTCAATGAATCTCTGAGCCTTGACCATTGCATTTCTGGACTCGTGCTCATTTGAGCCGTCTGCCAAAGCAAGAAGCTTCTGAACCTTTCGGAACATAGAATCATCTTTTGTGTAACCCTGCTTCTGAAGAAACTCATGACTGCACGTAGTTGAGTCTTCAACTCCAAGAATTTTACAAGCCCGCTTGAAAGCTTCGCCATGTGGACGCCCATGAAGCTCAAAAACGCGATGTACGACCAAATGCGCGTACTCATGTCCAATGACATGTTTCACCGCGCTCCAGGGATGATCGTTGAGCAATCGCACTGAGAGTTCAATCGTGTTGGAACTATTGTGATAACGGCCCCAAGCGTGTTTAAGCTCATCGTTGATAATGATGTTGGGAAGCTCCAATTGATCAATGAGCCTTGGATGCTGTCCCTGAAGCTTCTTCATTGCCCACTGCAAGTTGTTGATCTCGCAGAAGATTCTCTTCATCCAAAGTGCTCTGATGTCGTCATTCATGCTTGATGTGCTCCGTTTGGTGTTTGGCGTTGTTTCAACGTGCAACTACCATATCCCACCAAACGTCGATGTCAACCTTTCTTCTTCTTTTTATTGGATTCTTTTCTGAAGCTCCACTTGTCGAATCCCTTACTGGAAGCAAGGGTTACGTCATTTCCAACCGGAACATTAGGATCTTTCTGAACAGCAAGCTCATTGCCTAAGTACTGAGAAATCTCCTGATATGCCGTATGAGCATCATGGTACCGATAGAACTGCATATCTTTGAGGCAAGGATTCAACTCTACAGTGACTGACATTCGTTCAATATTTTTGAGAACGAATATCGGACAACGATGCTTTTCAAAAAGATCTAAGAATGGTTTTTCGTCAAGCGACCGATCTTTGTCCCAATGGAAGTAATTATATGTCATAGGAATCAATCTGTCAAACCAACGAGAAAATCCTGAAACGTCATGTTCTTCAGTAAATTCATCAAACGACTCAAGGTCATAAGCAAAAAATTCCTCCGTATCCCCTAAATCTCGACTCGTTCCCCTTATTGTCTTAGAACATTCCATGACGCGGAGGAGCAAGGATGGGGACGGGGCCGTTACTGAGTGCCTGACGACGTTACAGAACTAAGGCGCTGTCAAGACAAACCTTACCGAGTCTGCCATTGCCATAGTTCACAGCACTGCGCAAACCGAGAAGAATAGCGAGTTGGTGCAGGATGTTTTTAAGCATCGTCATTGTGATCTCCTTTTGGAGGTTAGATGTAACAGGTTAGTCCTGGGTAACGGCTTACCACTGTTACCCAGGACTCTGAGCCCCAGCGTTTGCTATTCTACGGAACTCTCCATTGAATGAACTTCAGCCTCTTTGTCTATAAAGAAGATCCGTCCTCTGATATCAGAAACTTTTGTCATCGAATCTAATGGTGGGTCAATCTCTTCACTACCATCTGGGAACTCTGCTAAAATATCCTGTAGCTCAAGTTCTTCTCCCAACAGTTTTTCTGATATACTTTTCATCTTGTCCGAACTCCTGAAACATTTTTCTTCGGGGGTTTCCTGAGAAAATATAAAATGGTCCAGGTTGAAGACCAAATGTCAATTTGGGATCATTAACCGTTCTTGATAATTGCTCTTGAACATGTGCGACTGGTCTTCCATTGAGTGAGCGAAGGGCGCAGAGGCAAGAAGCCCCTGCAACTCTTCTTCATCACTCACCAACTGATCAACATGGCCCATTGTTATCACTCGCTTTTTCCGAATCCAACCGTATTCTGATCGAATTCCTCTTCCGGCTTGACTCTTTCTCTCATGCTGCTCAAGATCTTAACAGCATCATCATAACCGTCACCAAGGATCACATGCGCCACAAAGAGTTCCTTGATATGTGCAAGAGAAAATCCTTCTGTGTCTTCAACCCATCCTTCGATATCGATTGACTCAAGATCTGACTCGTCATTTCTGAACAAGTGTTCGATATAGATCTTTCTTGATTCATCATCTGGGTGACCAATCTTAAATCTCTTGTCGAATCTTGACGGTCTGTTAATAACACGAGCGCCAAGTCTGTCTGGATAGTTGGTTGTTGCGAGGAAAACAATCTTGTGCAATTCTGTAACGCCATCCAAGATATTCAAGATATCAGATTCGTTGTAGTGATAAATCAAGGCGTCAAGGTCTTCCATGATCACGATGACTGGAGTCTCAGGTTGAATCTTTCTCAAGATCCTCAACCCTTGCCCAAAGAGATTCGGGTTATTAATGTTCAATGCAATGCCGCCTCGCGCCACAACATCATGTGTGAGCAATTGGATCGTGCAAGACTTACCAGATCCGGGTGGACCCCAGAGTAACATTCCTCTCTTATATGAGAGAGAATGTTTCTTGAATTGATCTTCCAAGGTCCAGAACCTTTGAATTTCATCAATGACCAATTCAGAGTTTACTTGCGGGAATCGAATCAACCCTTCCAATTTAATTGGGATCTTTTCAAAGAAGATACCATGATCGCTTGATGATATTTCATAAACACCAGGGATCAACTGGCCTGCCGTTTCACCACAAGGGAAAAATTTGTTGTCGCCGATCAAAGACCACTGTATCACATCTTTCTTCTTTGTGGGATCAACACTCTTGTCGCACTCTACAGAACCCTCGTCAGAAGTGGGTTGCCCCTTTGACTCTGCGTATCCGGTGTCAGACTCTAAAGCTGTCTGTAGGTCATCCTCTTCTGCTTCAATGCTGGCGTTCGTTGATGATGACATATATTTCTCCTAATGTATTGCTTTCTCGTTGAATAATAAGTCAAATTGACTTTTCGTTAATTTACTTTTTTCTCTGGTAATTGTACAGTACGCCTCGAAAACGTCGCTAAACCCTGGCAAATCGTTTGCATAAAACAAGATGTAGAACTGTTTCTCGGTAAGATCGCTTTTAGTTTCATATGTCCGCCAGTGATAATAAATACTATCTTTATCAATGCCTTTGATAGTATCTGATTCAATCACCTCTACTATAGCGGCTTCTTGAGCATTATCAACAGGGGCCTCTATTTTTTCTTCAGTTTTCAAAATAAGTTTTTTGTATCTCGCTTTCGATCTCGCTTGATTCCAGGCTGGAAAAAGGAGCCCGGCTAATATTAATATTGCAAAGATTGCAACAAGAAGCGCAACAAGGTCAAAGTTGTGTCTACGGATTATCATCGGATCTCCTTGGCGTCAAGAAGAATATTGAAAGAAACTTCCGTAAGGCCACTTGGGTTTTTGGTTATTGTTGAATACGCTGACCATGAAGATGAAAAATTTGGAATTTGATTAGCGTAAAACAAGAGATAAAATCCCTTCTCACTAATTTCAGTATCCTCTTCATAAGCTCGCCATGTGTGATAAAAGTTTTTCCCGGATGGTTTCGTCACCGTTTCAACCTTATCAATAGGAAACCACTATTTAAAGTGTAAAGAGTCCCTTGGGTGCAATTTATTTTCGGATAATGCATTCAACTCGGCTTTCATAACATCATTGTCAACATTGTAGAACTCATAAAACTGTTCTTTTGACATTGTGAATATATAAAGAGATTTAATAGCCTTGTGTTTATCATAAACAGTTTTCTGATAAACACCAGAAAAAATCATTGGTCCTATGATAAAAACTATAGCTGCAACCACAAGGATTTCAATAAATGTAAATCTTTTTAGCACAGGTTTTTTCATTTTAATTCTCGATGTTTATGTTAAACTATTATAATTAAGATTGCCTCCGCAAAAATTACTGACACAATGAACCACGGATTCATCTTAGGTCTGTTGTTTCTTGGGGAACCTGCCTCCCCTCCAAACATAACAAGAAAAAGAATCCCATAAAACCGAATGGTTCAATTACTCGCGTGTCATTCCTTTGCATTTTCTTGCTCCATGTTCAAGATAGTCTTGTCTATGTCAATATTCAATCTCTTTCCAAGTTTTTTCACATTTTCATCGGTGGGATTCTCGATCCATGCGAACAACAATTGAATGGGGAGTTCTTGTTCTGCTGTATACATGTGAAGCAAAACTTCCTTTGGATTCTTGCGGTCTTTGACGCACTTGCAAACAAAATCAACTATGTGTTTGCCGAACCCTGAGAGTTTAAGAGCGTTTGAGGTCTCCCGTTCTAAATCGGACAATTCGGGCTCATCTTTGTTTGGCCCATCCCAGGTCTCAACCGCCTCTTTGAGGTTGTCCATAATGAGAGCGAAACCTTTACGAGCCTTACTATGTTCTTTCTCACCATTTTCGGCTCCAACAGGGGTAATACTTATTGGGAACTGACCCATTTCTTTGATAAGAGAACAGGCCTCATTCTCGCTCTTGGCAGCAACAGTTCCTTTACACTCTTTGCCTTGCCCATCCATTGCCTTGTATTTATATTCCATTTAGAGTATCCCCAATCCGATTAATAATGCGAGCAATGATCCGCCGACCAAGCAAGCGATGATGACTAAGGTAAATAAAATCACCTTAACCGTTAAGTCAGTCTTTTTCTTTTTAATTTTATCGATTGCTGAATCACCATTGTTGAATGGGTTCAAGCTGTCCATGTCTTCGGCATTGAAACTTTCTGTAGTCCAATCAATTACTGCCTTGTTCTTTGTGTTGAGAGGATTGCCATCATTAAACAAGATCTCAATATCACCGGAGCCTATAATGTCACCGGCATCAATATTTGATTCATGAGCTTGCAAACCATTGATGAATGTTCCATTCGTGCTATCACAGTCTTCAAGAACAAACCTTTTGGTCTCCACCCTAACGATTTTGTAGTGTATTTTACTTAAGGCACTACTTGTCGGACGCGAAACGTCACAATTAGGGCTTCGCCCAATCGTTATAGATTCTCCAATCGGAATGTTGGTAAGAGAGAAGATGCCCCCTTTCTTACCGTATTTCGAAGATAAAAACACCAATTCCGGTTTGAACTCTATCGTATCATGAATGGTTTTCTGCACGGCTCTTCTCCACGAGTTCTTTTACCCCATAAACTCTGTCAAAGAATGAGCGAAGGTTAAATGTTGCCTTTTCCGTATAACGCCAAGCGTCGTGACACCCCGTGGTGTCGCCCTTGAGAATTGAGGCGTTGATGTCCAACATTGACTCAAGAGAACGAAACAAACCCTTGGCTCTGGCGAGATTGGCCTTGAGGGCACGGTTCTCTTCGCGAAGTTCTTCGATCTGCTTGTTCGTGGTCATCAGACACCTCATTGTTATATTCTGTTTTGGTTGAAGCTGATTTGCTCAGCATCCAATACCATAACCCAACAATGCGGCTTTACAAACCTGTTTGACCTATTTTCTTATCAAAGAGAAAGAATCTGATGACTGTGAAGGTATCAGCCCCCTATAGACAGGTGGTAATGGGTCTTCCATTCTTAGTCTTAACTCCAATCCTGAGTTCGCAGTTTTGGGTAGCCTATTAAGAGTCACGCTTGTCCACGTTTGATTTGGGTCCATGTATCCGGTGTCGTAGCCGAAAGCACTGAAGTCAGCATTAATATCCTGTTCATTCATATTCTGAGTATTCTGGTTAGCGGCAGAGCCAAGGTCATCCTTCGCTTTCGCCGCCTGATCTCCTTCATTCATCTTTCCTTTAATACCAGAGCCGACATTCGTCAACTCTACATAGAAATATTTTTCAACCTCCTGCTTCAAGTCGTTAAACTCTCCCCCGGATCTATAACGTTCCCAAGCGGCACGAATTCTCATGTCCGCCATCTTAAGACTTTTCAACGTTTTGTAAATAACACCCATCGCCGCTTCTTCTTCGGCGTCATCGGCTATTTCAATTCTCTTTGCTCTTTCATTGTACTGAGATTGTGTTTCGCCCGGAAGTGGTTCTGGCTTTTCCTCTTCTTTCACGTCAGGTGGAATAGGCGGGTCCATACTCGGCGGCGGTGGGTCCATACTCGGCGGCGTCGGTTTCGGCGGCGACGGGTCCATACTCGGCGGCGGCGTTTCTTGCGCAGGCGCTTGTGCCGCTGGTTCTTCTTGTTTATTCCCTGGTGTTGGGACGAGCGCAGAAGATTGCTCTTCAACCGTTGGCTCGTCAGAGAAGAACATTGGTTCGTCAGAGAAGGTCATTGGTTCTGAAATTTCTTCACCCTTAAATGTTTCCGTTCCAAAAACCGATTTCTCAAGTGAAGTTGTAGCCTCATTGATTGCCGCCATCGCATCTCTTAATGGAATTTCTTTATCTTCGGCATCATTATATCTGGACCAGATTTGCTCAAGACTCTGATTCGCCCTGTTTGATGACACGACTTCTTTTAATTTAATGAATGATGCGTTTAGATCATCTGCATTGAAATGCCCTTTCAATAACATTGCGAGGTAAACGGATTGAATATTCTTTAGTTCTTCACTATCTCCGTCTTGAAGATCTACTTCTGTGGCATACGCCACGAACACACTCTTGAAATCGTAAGCGGCCACTGTGGTGGCCGAATCTCTTATATGTGGAATGAGATTGAAAAACTTCTGAGTGAAATCCAGACCGCCTGTGGCGATTGATATATTCTCATCCATCTCTGCTGGGGTCAACTTGTCTGGATTTGCATTGATCGCATCAATAATACCAGCCCCATAAGTCTGCTCTATTAAATATCCAACATCCTCGGCGGAGGCACCTCTATCTTTGTCCGCATCTAAAATCTTAATGTTTTTAACAAGGTCGGCCAAGACAGTGTTCGCTATGTAAATACTTGCGATCTCTTCTTCTCTGCCTTCAAGCTCAATGTTTGAGATCTCACCGACAAGCTCATCATAAAAATTATCAACCACTGCCTTATCAACATTTTGATTGCTAAGATACTGAATTATGTTTGCCAATGCAATTTCTGCATCTTGTCTAATTTGAGTATTGGCATCTTGAGCGACTCTTACTGTTTTTATTTTCATTATTTAATGACCCTAGTATAAAAATTAAACCACAAGATATTTATTCATTAATTGAATCTAAAACCCCTGCATCATTTTATAGCTACTTTTACCATTCCTATTTGATTGACCTCGTCCCAATCAACAGATTCACCGAAGTATGAATTCGAAATCACGTGTATTTGGTCGAAAAAAGCCTGAGACAAATGAACGAAATTGTTCATGCTACCATACTTATCATCATTGAGATACTTGTCATAAATCTCTAATGAGACAGAGAATGATAATGTTTTAGTTGATACATCGAACATTATCATATGAATCTTCACCAGGGCACTCATTGAATTAAATGCCATGAGGAAGCGGTCTACCTGATTTCTATACTGATCCATATATTTACCTATATTAGCAATAGTTTAGTTATAACCAAAAGATGAGGACCGCTTTCGCAGCCCTCATCTTATTATACCATGACCCCGCGAATTAGCTTGAGGGTGTGATTTCGGAATAACAGTACGCCTTTCCTCCATCATTGCTGATCTTGTAACCATTGTTCTGTACGATATCAGAGATTTGTCTGACCGTAAGAGGGTTACGCTTGATGCAACTCTGTGTTGCCTTCAACGTGGGGTTGACACCATCGTTAACTCTGCCATTGACATAGTTTAGGATCTTTCCGATGACGATATGATCATTCGGATTTGCCGCCGCATTGGCCTTGATCGTCGGCGTCTTTGGCGGGAGGGCGGGCGCTGGTGTTTGCGAATTCCAGATAACGGAAGTGCCATCCTTGGTTGCAATGTTTACGAAGTCATCGTCATCGTCATCGGTGGCAGCATCTAAGGTCCAGCTAAAATAGCCGACAGTTCTGTTCCACTTGCGAGCATATCCGGTGATGTTATCAACACCACAGACACCATGAACTTCAGTTCGTACAGCGTCATGTTCGATACGCTGCGTATTCGGAGTCCCGTCAACATCTTGAAACGGAAGACCGTGAATCTCCAAATCGCCCGCGTTGATCTTTTTACGAATGGCAACGGTGATGTCATGGGCGCTGAATTCACAGCCGTTGGCTACAAATCCATTGTGGATTTCGTCACTCACTGCTACTGTCAATGTCTTTTGCATCTTGCTCTCTCCTGTTTTTTGTTTGGTGTTATATCTTGGACTTGGCGGACAATTTGAACAACCATGTCTGGTAAACAAACTATTGCAAACATGGCATCTGGTTGAAAAATGTTTTCTGGCAATCAAGGGGACGGTGGAGTTTGAGAGTGTTATTCTATATCTCATGATGTACTCCAATCTGAAAAATCAAGGTGTTGGGAATCTTCCACCCCAATATTAACTCTTGCATAAACCCTTGTGTCTGGTTCAAAAATTGATAAAACTTCGGATGGAATGTTATCAGTTGTAATGGTGATCACTTCTGTGGCACTAAATCCAGGGATGACAATATTAACAAGTTCTCCCTCAACACTTAACACTCTAATGAGTTGCCGCCACTTCTTTGTCTTCTGATTTTCCGATGTTCTTAACTCCGAAAATTGTTGGATACCTTGAAGCAAGATCTCCAGTTGCCCAAGCATCGTTGTCTTCTGATTTTCCAATGTTCTTGACTCCGAAAATTACTGGATACCTTGAAACAAGATCTCCAATTGATTCCTTTTCAGTTTTTCCTGTACCAAAGATACCTTCGATGTTCGTTAGTCTCGCTTCCCATAGATACAAAGAGAATTGCTTCGTGGCTATGTTCTCATCATTGTCTTTCAAATACCAGAGCATAAACTTTGTTCCTGGCAATCCTTCAAAACCCAATGACTCATAAAATTTTCTTAGATCTTCAACTGTGATAGGATCTTGTTTCTCTCCCAAATCTCTAAATGGTATCGCCTGTAGTTGGATCGGAGGGCCAAACCCTTCCATGATCTTCATCATTAGTTTTCGAGCGTACCCTTTCTTTCTCTCACTTAGCTTCACCTTAAGATTTGAAATGGTTGGTATGAACGATGCGTTTCCCTGAGTGTATTTGCAAGCCGCCACAACCGCACCTTCCTCGATCATCTCAAACTCAGTCTTTCCATCCACTGTTGTTCTTACTGTTTTCAATATAACCCCCTCATCTCGGTGATTCAAGCTCTGGATTAAAAATATTTTTTTTCTTCTCTACTTCTGGACCAGAAATCTCTCTCTCGTCAATAGTATACCCTTAAAGTTAAATCCCTCTCTATCTATAAGATTGTTCAAATTCAATCAAGTAGTCAAGAGTATGCTGTTTAACATCATAAACTACAAATTCATCATGAAGGAGTTTACTCCATCCACAATCTGTATAATTAGCAGCCCCCATAACAGAATCAAAACCATTCGGTGCTTTGACAATAGAACTGCTACCCTTGCTTAATTTTTTCACTTTCCCAAGAGCCACGTTGGCAACAAACATAAATGAAGTATTTCCATTGGAAGATCCAGATCCACCAAATCTGCCAGTAGAATATTGACTTGATTTTGTACTATTATTAGCGAAATAAGCCCCGTTTCCCAATAACGCGCCAGTAATATAGACCCCAGGAGGACGTATTAAAATTCCTCGTTTACATATTCCCAAAATATTTTGAGATCCAGATCCATGGAAAAGTTCTTGACAATTCCCGGTTTCCCCCATTGTTTTTTTATGACTTGATTGAGATTTGCTTTTCATTGAAAAAATTCGCCTTGGATTCAACTTCCAATTGTGGTGCTTCGACTGAGTATTGACAATAAGATCGCAGACCTGTTTGAAAGTGGCACTGTCCACTTCAGAAAACTCACAGTTCGCCTCTTTCAAACGTTTTTCTTCATCTGTCGTGGCGAAACCGCCCATCATTCCCTTCACATCACCAAGAAGGTCGAGAAGATCAAACTTATCATCAAGGATTGTAGCATTGTTGAGGGCAATTCCACGCATCCAATCATCACGGGCATCTTCTCCGGCTTTAGTTTTCGGGCGAAGAGCAATTTCCTGTGGAATAGTGCTGTAGAACTTGTCAGTTATAGCGATAACCTCAGATTCAATTGAGTCAATACGAGTGGCGTCAGCGACCAAGATGGCATTCGCCTCTTGAAGAATGGCTCTACCATCTTCAATCTGAGTTTTTGTAAGAGTCCCAAGAGGGTTCTCTTCACTCGCTTGAACACTTCCATGAAGCTGGCTTTTACAAGCGTTACCGGCTTCACTGTAGAGCCTGGAAACCAACTGAGAAATCTTGATTGGAATAACCTTCTTTGATTTATTCTTTTTGCCTGTGTCGGCAACGGTGATGTTCTTCTGATCGAAGTCGTCTGATTGAACAACTTGGTTCCCAGCATCTGTTCCAAGGTTGGAATTCACAACATCAACCTTAGTATAAGGCTGACTCTTGCGGGTGGTCTTGGTGCGGAAAATCTTTGCGTACTCTGCGCGTCCTGCCGTCTCGTCTTCAGGCATACGCTCCAATTGGGTAGAGTATGAGCCTGTGCGCCCGTTAGCTGTGAAGATCCTCCAATAACCAGAGGCGTTTTTGTGTAACTCCATCTGATAGAACTTGTTAGACCCTTTCTTGAGGTCAGTGCATTGGAGTGTGGCGGAATCAATCACATCGTAGGTTGTGTCAAACGGATGTGTGCCAAACTTGTGTGCTTTGAGGCCCATGTTATATTCTCCGATCTGAGTTAGAAATTGTTTGGATTAAATATCAACGTGATCACTATATCTCAGCAAAAGTTAATTCCAAGGGGTTTGCGACAAATATTTCACTATAACTTGGAAAGGGTCCATGTTTACGACACGTCTGGGGCGAGGGCTCAAAATTTTCAACATAATATATGGGCAAACCATGACAAACTTCTCACCGCCTTCCCAAAAGGAAGAATGGACAGCCCAAAACCGCTCATCCCTATTCTTCGACACCTCACAAAAATCTTTAGATGACATGAGCATTTTACGAGAGCCTCCTGAATTAACGATCTTTTCAGCTACTTTTTTGAGGTCTAATGTTTTCATCTTTTCTCCAAGGTTGAATTAGGGAACAATGTTCTAATTGATTTTATCTTTTCAGCCATTTCGGCAGCGTCCTTAAATGATACCGTGATGGGAACGTAAAAAGTCAATTCATTAATCTCTGAGTCACTAATCGAAGAGAAAGAATCTACAAGGACTCTATCCAATGGATGTGGACGATGTTCAGGAGGGAGCCCACTATGTTCAGTATCAACATATGATACGACTTCTTTTTTTTCTATTGAAGACTTCCCTATTGTGTCTTCTATTCTTGATTTCCCTGGATCTGTTGGGAATTCCATTATTCTGACCCCGCTATTTTATAAAGATTTTCAATTTCCCATTCCATGTTTTCCTGAGCCATTGCTTCTGATGGTGCAAATTCGTCAGTCAAGAAAACATCCGACTCTATTGTGCTCTTCAAAAACTTATGTCTACCATTCACGTATTCATTTATTGTGCAACCACCATGAACAATGTATTCACTGGCGATTGCCTTGGCGTACTTCTCGTAAATATTCCTTGGGGCTGCAATTATTGAATAGTCAAGACCATGAAGGCGTCTTTCTGTCAAGCAACTGTAATCTACCCCGGCCTCAGTCGAAAGAATAAATTTTTCTATCTTTTTAGAATCCTTCCTCGAATATGTCACGCTCAACAACGATCCAAATTTCTTCGCTGACGTGGCTTCATGTACAAATTTATATCTTTCATCAGCAGAAAACATTGGTGTTTTACCAGGATTCATACCAATTGCAACGATAACCTCATCAAAAATTTTGGACGCTCTCTTGATGATATCAAGATACCCATTGGTCACAGGATCGAAGCTGCCAGCATATACGGCTTTTCTTATTTTCATAATATGTCCTTAAGCGGTCGTGTCGTAATATTGTTACAAATTAGAGGAATATAGCACCACTTGTGGTGTCTGTCAAGCTCTCAGGAAGGGAACAAGCAGAAATATAGCGAAATACTAAGACACTATAACTTTTTAGAATGGCTTGAGCCCAAGCGGAGGAAATTTTTTACATGGCTATACGAATTAGCAATTCAACTGGTTTTGATGGTGTCTATTGTGAAGACTCTTTAGGGTACTATGAAAGCGGAGCCTTCGTTGGCGGTGGGACAAGACAAATCTATAACAATAGAGATGACGCCACCAAGCAGATTTTTTATGAGATTTACGGTACTATTAATAGATGGACCATAGCTCAAAGTTACAACGGCTTCAATCAATACACTAATCTGAAGCATTCCGCCTTAGTGCCGCCACCCGGTGTCTGGGGTGACGGTGGTCTTACCATAACACAAAATGTCGATTGTTCAAGCTCAAGTAGCTCATGTTCCTCAGTTTCCCAAAGTTCTTCCTCATCATGTAGCTGCTCAAGCTCTTCAAGCTCCCTCGACAATCTTGCTGTATCAGCATTTAGTGTTGGTGGTTTAACCCAAGCTCAGAACGGTGTTTATTGCGCCTTTGACTCTGGTTATTATGATCACGGTTCATGGGTATCTGGTGGAAGCAGATTGAGATATCAAGATCCAACTAATGATTTGTTCTTGTTTTACAACAATTATGCTGGTGGATGGTGGATATTGGCAAATGAAGATTTATATGACGGCCAAAACGAAATAGATTTAATACAAGACAATGGAACGACTCCACCCACTGGATCATGGGACGGGAGCGCAGTAATTGCAACGGCAACATGTGGTAGCTCATCCTCAAGTTCATCAAGCAGTTGCTCATGTAGTTGCTCATCATCTTCCTCAAGTTCCTCAAGCTCATCTTGTTCAAGTTGGGTTTCATCAAGTTCAAACTCATGTAGTTCAAGCTCATGTTCAAGTTGGGTTAGTAGCTCAAGTAGTTCCAGCGTCGATCCGTTTGGAGCCCAATCATATAAGATAACCGGATTTGAAACCTCTGGATACAATGGCGTCTACTGCCCTGATCATGTCGCCTATTTCTTAGATGGTGCATTTGTTGCTGGCGGAAGCAAGTTCGTTTATGAAAACGCCGCCGATGCCACCAAGATCTTATTTTATGAAGAAAGAGAAGTGGGAAGATGGGTTCTTGCTCCAAGTACATATAATGGTTTTAACAAAGCCGTATCGATCCCTTTTAGTGCCGACTCGCCTCCAATTGGAGTTTGGGGAAATGATGACCTCACATTAATTACAGCAGCATGTGGTAGCTCAAGTAGCTCAAGTAGCTTAAGCAGTAGTAGTAGTAGCATGTCCCTTGACCCTTCACCGTCAAGTAGCTCAAGCTGCTCATGCAGTTCGAGTTCTGCCGATTCAATTATCGAACAAGCATATAAGGTCACTGGAACCGCAGATGAATATTCTGGAATCTACTGTGCAACTGGTGGTAAAGGATACTGGCAAACATCAACGTTGTCATTTGTAACAGGTGGAAGTCGTTGGATTTATACCCATAGAGACAACAATGAATTATTTAGACTGTTCTACAGTGACTATGATGGTGGATTATGGATTCTTGCTAATGAAAACTCATACGGAGGAGATAATCCACGTTGCTACGTGTTCGATTCTGGAACCTCTCCAGCCACTGGTGCCTATAATGGATATGGTGGTGGCTGTACTATAACTGCGGCGGCATGTAACAGTAGTTCAAGTTCAAGTAGTTGCTCAAGCAGTTCAAGTAGTTGCTCAAGCAGTTCAAGCGGTTAATCCCTTGAAGTTCGATAGGAAAAGACAAAAGAAGTGGAGTTGGGGGCATTGCGGATACTATAAACGTATCTGGTGTGATAGCTCCTGGGAATTGGCCTTTCTCTTATATCATCTTGATCATGGGACCGACATAAAGCGCAATAATCGTGGCTTTGTTTATAAGTACTATGGTAAGAAGCGTAAATACTACCCTGATTTCATCATAGACGGCGAGTATATAGAGATTAAGGGCAAGCTTGATAAGAAGAGCCAATCAAAGATAAAACAATTCAGAAGGCCCCTTAAAGTGGTTGGAGTGAATGAAATCACGCCTTATCTTGACTACGCAAAGAAAACTTATGGCGAAACATTCCATAAGATGCTGAAATAGCTAATTTTTCTGCTCGTATTCCATCATAGTTCTTTGCCTAAAGTCAATTTCTGATTCTTGCTGAATCATATTAAAATCTTCAAGCTTTTCAATAAGCCCTTCTGGAAACTCGTCTCCTATTGGGCCTTGCGCTTCTGGTGAAGGCATTAATGCATTATCAGGTGTGACTAATGGGAAAGCGGTGAAATCATTTCCCTTCAATCCACTAATGGTGACATTGATATTTCTGTTTGAATCGATGTTCTTAGTAAGACTTTTCATCACCGCCAATTTGGTTTCCATGGCCGCGAGGCTCTTTCTATGCTCGGACAGTGTCGCCCACATAGCCTTGTCTGAATCGCTATCTTCTTTCAGAGTAGTGATCTCTGTTTGAACAGCTGACATATCTTTAGACAATTGAAGGGTTGATTGGATAAGGAATATAGCGAGATAGCCGATGACTGGAAGCATCACAGTTGTGATTATCCAGATGACTATTTTATACTTCTTTTTATTGGTTTGTACTTCAGGTTCTTCCATAATAAAATTTATTTCTAATTTCTTTTTAACAATACCTTTATAATACCATGAAAAAACTTGTCTAATTAAAGGGTACAGGCACTTTGATCGAGTATATTCATTTTATGAAGACCGATTTCATACATTGGACGGTTATATAGCCTTAATTTAAAAAGGAGACTAAAGAATGAGCCTAATATACAACACATTAGCAGCGATGGCTGATCATGACAATGACAATAGTTTCAACAGCAGTCCAACTGTCGATGAAATTGTGACTTTTTTGACTTCCCTCGTGACCGCTGGAAAATTGCAAACATCATATGAATACCTTGACGTTGGCGGCACAGCTGTTGTCGATGCGGGATTCCAAAGTCTTAAGTTTTTCCTTGAAGGGATTATGGACAATGGGCAGTATTCAACAATTAGTGATTCGATGATCGCCGAAATTGATTATCGTTTCAGACTTAAGACCAACCTGGACGTTGAATTGCCAGAGAGCATTGCTTCAAGTTCAAGCTCAAGCTCAAGCTAATCTTAAGACAAGCTTAAATAAAAAGGGGCGGCAAGTAATTGCCGCCCCTTTTCTATGCCTTAATTCAATAAAGTTCGTTATCACAAAGGTATTTCCATACCCCATCATCCATGAACTCTTTAACGTAAGCGGCTTGTGATGTGTCGTCTTCGACGATACACCTTCTGATTTCCGTTGAAGATATCTCTGGGACATCACCACCACTGTAAAGATAAATGTGTGGTGGCTTTAAGTACCAGTCTACAGACTCATCTCTTTCGGTCCCTTGTCGAGACACCACGACAAAGCGCATCATCTTCTCAAGATCTTCGTAGTTCACCCACTTATCAAATGTGTTAGCATTGTCCAACCCAATTATCATACTAAAATCATATTGGTCTTTTGCAAAGTCTTCATCAAGCAATCTCTTTACAAAATGGTAAGTCTCACCACGTAATTGATTTTTGATCTCATAATCAAATGTCTTTATTCTGCAATCGTTAGCGCATAACAAGTTACACATAGCCAATCTATGCTCTGGTGTAACGAGTTCTTTGTTATACATGTGCTGATAACACGGTACAAACCAAACCTCATCGAAGTTCTTACTTGTATCGAGAATGAACTGTGCAAGCCTTAAGTGGCCAATCGTAGGCGGATTAAAAGCCCCACCAAGAAGAGCGACCTTTGTCTTTCTCCCCAACGTGTGGTATTGCTCCTTTCTTCTCTCTGTCTTATTAAGAGTTGACTGCACAAGCTCTTCTACTGACCAGCCAGACTCACTACACAACATCATTGTTGAAGCAAATCCCCCGTCTCTTCTCTGAGATTCGTAATATCTGTTGCGTTTTTGAGTTCAATCGCCTCGCCCAAAATATCTTCCTGTCGCTGCCGAAGTGGTGTTCTGCCAAAGGCGTCAATGAATCTACCATTGACTAATTCTTGGAGTTCTTTAATTTTCATCCGTTCGCCTCTCATTATACTTATCAACATAACTCTCAGTGATTTTATGATCAGCTGGGAGACACTCAATTTTATTTTCACAAAACTCTTCGGCTATTTTAGCGACCTCTTTATCTGTCATCTCACCATTCTTTCTCATCAATTCATCAGCGATTGCGCCAATGAAGGATAAATTTTCGTTAATGATAATAGACGTTTCCTTGGCTCGATTGTCAAGTATCAAATCAATATCTTTGTTTGTTCCGTCAACATCAAGATTAAGAAGACTGGCATCTTCAAAGTTAGATGTCACAACAACTGACAAGCTATCACCCATGCCGTAACGACGGAGCATTTTACTGGCCAACTTAGTTGCTTCCATAAGATCGGAAGCGCACCCTGACGAGGTCATCCCGTCACCAAAAAATGCGATTTCACCGAGACGGCCAGCAAGATAAACCTGAATCAAGCTTATCAAGATATTCTTTGACTCTAACATAGAGTGTGGCATTACAAAGCCGCCAGAGAACATTGATATATTACTTTTAATCTGACATGGCGCAACGCCAAACTTCAACATATAAACAACAGCATGTGAAGCTTCGTGCAACGCCACGAGATGCTTTTGTTCCTCAGAAGTCTTGCCCTTAATATTGTCAATACTACAGGTCACCTTCTTACTGAGATTTTGATCGCGTATTTTACAAACCATTTTGTTGTCTTTGAAGGATACGTCAATTTGATTACAGTCTTCTAAGAGCGCCGCCATGATAAATGGTGGCATTGAAGTTGTAAACAAACTGTTGATCGTACTAAATACTGGCCTTACACCTTGAGCGGGGAACACCCCATTTCTGTATATCACATTGTTTACCGAACGATCAACTTTGATGTCAATGTCGGTGCTTGCCTTAAAACTATTGGTTGCGTCTATGATCTTTCTAGAAATAAGTTCCCGGTAAGATTTTGAAGACAAGCACGGATAAATGATATGAGTATTGCCAAGTCGGGCAATCTGTTCATACCTGAATCTCGTTTTCAATGAAGTGCGGATATCTATTGTGTTAATATCAAGACTTCGCTTGTGCAAGATATCTGCATCGGTATCTGCATCTTCAGCGCGGGAGGCCATCCAGAATGCAGAATCAAGATTACCACAAATGAAAATCAAAAGTTGGGAATAGCTTTCACCATGAAGGATATCATCTCTTTCCATTGCCTCCATGATTTTCTTCTTTTTGGTTTCGGCGGTCCATTTCATTATGGTTTCAATGGTGTCAGGGATTCTGAGAGTCTTCTTTAATGATTTGGCAGAATAGAAACTGAAGCTAAAGCGCTTCTTAGTGCTGACTTCCTTATTTTTCTTGTTCTTACTCTTAGTTGTCAAATTACCATGTTCAATAGGGGGCTCTACATCGGCGTCGTCGTCTCCACTTCTCTCTTCATAATAAAGAGTGTCCATTAACATCTCAAGGATCTCATTCTTACCCTTGCCGGAGTTTGAAAACTTTCCATCGCTAAGAAGGGTCCAAATATCTTGAAACCTCTTAAGATCGGTACGCTCATGGCCATGCTCGTCAATGGTGCGATAACGTTGGAATTCGTCAAAGAGAACAACGCCTGGAGTTTCGGGCTCAAGACTGCTACATCCAAGAACACCTTGAATTGAACTGTGCCAGTGGAAGTTACTTGTGTCTTCAATGTCCATTGGCATTTCAAGAAAACGATCACTAAGATCAAGAAGCTGTACAAGGCGACGAATCAAATCGGTTTTCCCAACTCCAGTCATTCCCCAAAGATTTACGATTACCGGATGTGTGATAATTTCTGGCATAATGTACCAGACTCTTATTGAATCGATTATTTCATCGATTGTTGGATTAAGACCAACGAAATGTTTTTTGAGTTCAATCGAAGCGTTTTCAAGCTTCGACTCTCTTTCCTTAATCTTACCGATCAACTCGTCACGATTAATTTTTTTCATGTAAGCCTCACTTTCTTATAAAGTGATCACAAACAACACAGTTGTTACATGAACACGGTGGGTTGTCTATAAATGAAGACCCTATTGCCTTTAACAAGTCGAGAGGGTGCTTCCCTTCTGAATACTCCCTGCCATCGCCATCGTGATAAACTTCTGCCAAGATGTGACAATCTGGACATGGGGTAATCCCGTTGTCTATGACATAACCGCCGTCAGGAAAGTGATTCCGATCTATAATATGATGTGCGTCTACATCCCCAATGACCTTGCAACATACACATGTATAGTCGTCACGCTTAAATACCGAAGACCGGAATAATCACCTGATTTCTTTTTTACCTTTACCCATCCTGATCCTCCTGTTACCTTATTATCATAACATGGTTTCAGAAAATTTCAAGTGGTTATCAGATAACCAATTAAGATAAAAATTTGGCGACTTCAAGCTGCTCGAACGAGTTGTTCTCATTTGTCGGATTGAATACATAGGCACTTGTGCCCTTGATATCGATATTGCTATCGTCATAGGCTACAGCGGTCCCATTCACGTCCTGCTTCGCATGTGAGAAGAGATCGAACACGCTCGGCAACGAATTCAAGTATTCAATGTAGGCTGGCATTACTTCTGAAAGCATACGACCATTTTCCTTTGCGGAAGAAACGTCAGCCTTGAAGTTAGCGTCCATGTAGACAAGTTCACGCTTCTCCAAGTCAATGTATGCGATATACTTGGTATAGCATTCACCAGTAATTGGAAATGAGAGTTGGCAACGGCTTGGCTCGAAGAGCTTACCCTTTTGCGGAGCCTCACCCCATTGAAGCGCACCAAAGACCTCAGTGGCCTCGCTGAACTTCTTATGAGAATAGCACAAGACATTCCAAACAGCATAACGTACTCCAAAAGCTAACAACTTGTCAATGTACAAGTCGATCATTTGACACGCCTTTCCGTCAGCAGTCTTTGAGTTGGTTGGATCGCCAGAGAATGCGCATCCCTTTCTGGCGAAAGTCATATTCGCCCAGCAACACGCGCCCTTTTCCTTCCAATCCTTGTTAAAGAAGTTCCAACCATTGTCGTACCAATTGTTAAAAGTGTCAGGTAATTCCCAATAGCTTGCGCTTCTGATGAAATTAATATTCTCTGGAATCGGGAACACGGTTCCACGACCATAGTTCGTTAATTCAGAGTCGTTGCCCTGGATTTTAACGAGACTCGTTCTGGAATCAAGATTGACAGAAATTCCACTCATCTTCTCATTAAGAGCATCGTCGATCTTCCCAATAAGAGTTATGACCTGTGGATTGTGACGTATCGCCTTTGAGTTTTCAACGATCTGCAACTTGGCCCAATTACTCTTCGGCGGATAAACAAGATGATTTCTTTCCTTCAAGGTTGAAAAGAACTTCTTCACCTTAAGGAGTTTAATAACCGTGAGCTTTGGACAAATTTCTGCGAAAGCGTCGATGGCCGCGCTTCCAAATATTGAAATAGCGTGAGACAATCTTCTTGCAAAGACACCGGGTCTGCTCTTAAGAAGAACGAGAGCGTATGCGTCTTCAGTCTCAAGATATTTCTCAAGCTTTGAATTGAAGCTGACAACGTTGTTGTTGTACAAGTTGTTATTTGCCTTCACCACATTCGGGAAAGCATTCTTATAATCGCCTGGATGCAATCTGTTTAAAAGCTTCTTCCAACGATTCTTGTCCATAGCGATGTCTTCCTCACAATCATTCTGATTTTCAATCAAGGTGAGCAAGAAACGTCTTTCCTTCCGCGTAAAGTTTCTAAATGGCGTGTTGGTTCGCATGGTTATGTCACCATCGGACAATCCAATTGCAAGGCGCAACACATCCGTGGCTGAATTGACACTCGCCGCCAAACCATTATTCATGGCCAAGACTGCGACTTGGATCATGTTTTCCTTGAAGGGGATTTTTGACAAATTAAAATAGCACTTCTCATTGATAATAAGATGTTCAACAAACATTGATTGCTCATCAGTCCATCTGGCCGGAGTCAAACAAAGCTCATGACAGATGTCCTGCTCCTTATTTGCTCTTGCGACTTGAAGTGTCTTAAGAGAAATACTTTCAAACATCTGGTCTCTTTCGACCTCTTCGGTCGTGAAAAATTCATTTGGAACGCCAAGGTACATAAAGATTTGGCAAATCCAATACTCGGCCAATGACTTATCAAGTACTTCCTTTGGAAAGTTCTTATAGACAACATGATCACCCATATTCTTGGACTCACCAGTGATTTCCTTAAATGCAGGCTCGACGGTCTCCCACCACGCAATGACGTTTTCATCGCTTAACTTGTTGAATTCACGCAAGGCTTCTGTTGAGAATATATACCCATAATAAAGCAAATTGGAACAAATCGTTCCGACGATATTTCTTGACGCTTGGTCATCCTTGGCTTGGGCCGGGAATTGTACAAGACTGTTTCTCAAAAAAATGAAGTGCTTCATAGTGTATCCTTATGTTGCTTTGTTTGTCTATGAAATAAATCGGAGGGAAGTGAAATCTCTAAGTTTTCTTATTAAATGAAGTTTTAGAAGGAAGAGAAAATTTTCATGCCCTCCAAAATTGAAATGTAAAAAAAGAAGGTAATTGATGACTCTGGTTTATCCATTATCTTTTTAGAAGGAAGAACCATCATAGCCTTTCTTAACACCAAACATCTATACTATAGCATCGGTTCGGAACAATGCAAGCGATGTTGCAAACTTTTCTGTTGTCTGACTGTCTATTATACAACGTTATTTTAATTAACGAAATTGCTTCGCATCGTGCTTTTTCTGATCGATTGCGGCCTGTGGCAACAAATCTTTATCCGACAAGGCTTCCTCCAACAAAGAGTCAATCCAATCGTCAACGTCCGCTGGAATCGATATCTGAGCAAAAGTCACAGCAGCCTTCGTCATATTTATTTCCAACATATACACGGCATCCCGTAAGCATACTATTCTCCTTAATACTATGTGTTCGGGAAGCTAAAGTGGGAATCCTGGCGGAAAAGCTCTATGCATATCTAATTGGGCCTCAATGTCGCCATTCAAATCATAGATCTCCATGACCTTATGCATATCTCTCCCATATCTTTTAGCTTCTTTGTGAAGATTTTCAGAAGTTACAAAAACTGGGAAATTTTCGTAATCATATTGATCACAAACGACGATCATATAATCCATTTTTCTGTCGCTTGAATCGACGATCCATTTCTTGATATTTTCTTTAGTCGCCGCCATTTTTAACTCCTTTTCAATCTTCTTATAATTTAAAGTTTGTTTCGATAAGATAAGCCGGTCGCGTTTCTTGTTAAAACGAGATGGTCCATGAGATGAATCATGTCTGAGTCATCATCTATTATTACAAAATTACCACATGGGTTATTGTCAATCCAGGTTTGAATCTCTCCGCCTCTTATCCCGTCTTTTGACCCACCTGTCATACTGACGACTCTATCGACATCAATTATACCCTGAGACTTAAATTGCTCTCTAATTTCATCTAAAGTATGGATTTTTCTCCAAGACGAACTTATTACGATATTAGCCTCTGTTTTAGAAAGTATTTCGTTTAAGTACTTTACAGCACGATGGTCAAAGAGTAAATACCTCTTATATTCAATTCCCATAAGACATTACTCCTGTTACATGTAATACTATACTGCCACATGACCATATAGTAAGCTTTGCCGGAAGGGTTTTTCTGTGTATGTTAAGAATAATAAGTGGAATTGGAGACCCTATGAATTGGTACAAAAAATCAAATTGGATCGAGAACATAACGCCTGAATTATTGGCCTGGAAAAATCAGTTTTCACACAGCCAGATTATGACTGCTCTGGCTATGCAACACATTATGCAAGTAGGAATGAATTCTCAAACAAGCGATTTTCATTATCCTACGATGCCATATTTCTATTTGACCCATGGCAAACTGTATGAGTCTGCTGAATTGACCCCTGAAGAACAGGAAAAAATTGAAAGCCTTTATAGTATTTTTAAACGCGGGGAAGTCAAAGAGTGTTTCTACTCTTCTCAATTATTAATGTTACATGACAATGACTTCAAATATGTTGAAGGATATGCCGGAACATTTTTCAGGAATCACGGGTGGAATTCATTAAATGGAAAGGTTATAGATATAACTCCCTCACACTTAACAAATGACCAACCAGTTTATGGAGTAATTCCAAATGGCATTGAATATTTTGGCGTTGAAATGCCAAAAGGTAGAGTCCAAGAGGTTGTCTTTGGACACGGTCAAGGACATTCACTTATAGATAATGATTTGAACAACTTTGAAATGCTTCAAGAAGATTTCAATATCGATTATGAATGGGATGGGGAAGTAAGCCCTCACGCCTTTGAGGATAACGACGATGACGAGAAAGATTATTGGAACGATTAAGATAGAACGTATCAATGATCAACTCTTTTAGATCGAACTTTTTAATAAACTCATCGAAAAATTATTTTACTGTATCCTCCATTATTCATATTCCTTATGTTATATAGGCAAAAAAAAATGCCAGACGACCGAAGTCACCTGACAAAAAATTAAAAGGTTGAGAAATACACCTTCAATAATCGACTCTTCAGGATTACAGTACGCTTGCGACGTGCCTTGCCCTAATTTCCTTCTGGGCCAGCAAGCTGGACACCAGACATCGATCATGACCGCAATTTTATTAAGCGCCTGCGACTGCGCCGTCATAGTAAGCTAATCAGAACTCGTTTCCATTCCTGCCTTATGAACAGTTCGTGAACGCTAATCCACTAAATTTTAACTTGTCCTAAAACGATCTGCCTTGCGAGCTTCACGTCTCCAAATTACCCGAAGGATTTGGAATTAGGCCATTTTCACCTACTACCGAGAGCGTCTTTGCGTTTTTTTATTTTCGTTAAAAAATATCCGTTTGGAGTTGCACCAAAACCGATTCCGTATGAGGGAATAGCTCTGCTATTGAGCTACAGATAAATCTACCAAGATGTGCGCTCTCGATGGTTCCGCTTCCTTTTGAGAAGTAGAATGCCACACACCTCATATCTTTGGCCTTGCGGGCTACCAGACGGATTTACAGGACTTCAGGTCCCCCATTGTTAAATGGTTTCCTGTTACCCAACAATCTGCTGTGAAGCCTTTGTCTGCAAACTCAGACAACACAACTACCCTTTGCTTCTTAACTTTCGATGTTTGGCATAAGATAAGTTCTCGTCGCTAACGTTAGTAGAACATAGCCACCGTTGGCCACCACATTCATTTAATCTCCACCTTCAAGTATAACTCCCCAAGAGGGAAATTCACAGAAGCTTGGTTTGCATAACTGACCACTCTCCGAAGAGTTTGGCGAGGCCCGTAGCGGGTCCCCCATTTCACCATGTTTCCATGGCTTATCTTAACCTGTTACCCGAAGGGAACAGGAGGACATCATACTGCCCTTAAATTAAATATTCAGTTTTTACTTTCTGTTAGATGCGGCGTTAACCACTTCCAACATGCTTCTTATTATACCGTGACTTTTCCGTTTTGCAAGCCGCTTTGAGAAAAAATTTCAAAACTTTCACAAAATTTCCTCACCAGCGCTGTCCACCCCCCGTATGGAGGTGGACATTTGCTGGCGCTTTAGATCCTAAAATTAAGGCGTATGGAAACTATCCTAACGCGATACGCCATGACGACACATTTTATTTACTTGATATATGTATTATCAAGGAAGCCTCAATGCCGCCCCAGGCCCCATCTGTATCCGATGTCGATAATCTTTTAGTTTAGGGCCTAAAGAATATTCTGCCCACACTTAAGGATAGTGTTTTCCGACACTTTAAGGATAGCGCCATCCGGTTAATCAAAGATGCTGATCAAGTATCCCCATCCGCTAGGTTCACCGGTACTCATTCCGTTACCCTCGCTCCCTGACACCAACTCCCTTGTTCGCATTAATTACGTTCACAGCATCAAAATAAAAATTGCGCATTGGAGCCACCTAACGTAGTGCGCAGCTACGACATTGAATTTCCGAACAATGCAAAACGTAGAGCCAATCTGGGGAGGCTTCCAAAATCCCGTCCCCATTAACTCTGGGGAACTGAGTGCCGACTTTATTCGGGTAGACGGTCTCCCTATTTATTTAGGCATAAATGCCAGCTTTCACCGGTCTACACTATCGCTTCTGACCGGCAAAACGAGAGGGCTACATAGTTACTTGAGTGGGTTACGCCCTAATCCTCAAGCCTCTTTAAAAGTCTTATTATGTGTCCCTCACAGCTTCTATGAATTCCACTCCATAGTGGTACGTCTCCACTCCACTGCTGGCGCTACGTTAACATCAATTCTACGGTTACCCATAATCCTGTCTCCACGCCATCAAACTTTCGATATTCAATTGTCTCTAACATGATACAACATAACACAGTCTTTACCCTGTGTCAAGTCCTATTCAAAAAGTTCTGGTCTTAATCGTCTCAACATCAATTCATAAGCCTTGAGAGGTTCGTGGAGACGGAAACGACAGTTCCCCAAATTTTGAAAGGAAACATCGCCATCATTACCTATTACCAACATCATTTCTGGATACCCATAACCATCATCAGAACCCTCGTTTTTAGGATAGTGAAAACGAGCGATAAGCCTCTGTTCACAAAGACCGTTTTTCATGTGAAGCATAGTCCTACCTATATTTTCATGATCAAAAGTCTCTATTTCGTATTCAAAATTATCATGCTTTCTCCCATCTGCATATTCAATGAGAAGAGTGATATCTTCCTCCGAGAATATTTTATCAAGATTTTTCATTTAGTATCTCCAGTTGGTTGATTTACCAAATTATGTTTTTCCCAAACGTCCCAAACTCTTTGCGGCCAAGTATCACCAAAACAAGCGTGATTGTTTATTTCTTCAAAATGGACTTCGGCAACCGCTTCCTTGTAAACGAATTCAAATCCAAGAACCTTCCTGGAAATATATCTTTTGATATACCACTTCTCCGAAACTGACTCTACATTGTATGGTAACCTATATTTCCAACCATGTGTTTCTTTCCAAGTCCCACTCCTGCGCGAGTCGGTATGTCTTGCGTTGCCTCTTCCAAAAGATTTTGTAAGAGTGAGGTCCACATACTTAACTTCTAACAATTTTTTTGGGAACCGCTTATTAAATTTGTGATATACTAAATCTTTGACGCTCATTTCGCAGACTCCCATTTCATAGGGTAAATAGCGAGCATGATTTTTTGTGCCGTGCGATCATTGTCACGCGCCCAAATATTCAAGATATGAAATGAACCATCAAGATACCCCATTCCTCTTATGGCGTCCTTTGCCCCATATCCAGGATGTGGCTCTGGATTATTTCGCCCCCAAGCCATACCACCCATCATTTTGGTAATGGTATGTTCTTTGCCGAGTTTGTCTGCAATAACACTCAAGGCATTGCGCCGTTTGTTGGCCATGTGTTCAAAATCTTTTTTCTTATATTCGTTATTCATCGCTCTTCTCTGTTAAGATTAAAAGGAACAAGGTGTGCTGTTACGCCAAAGACTTCAAGATACTGGTTGACTGCGCAATCAACTTTCTCCAACGTGAGCATCGGCCTTTCACGAATACGTCTTAGTCAGCCTTAACATCTCACTTGTCACTCATTAAGGGATGGCTGCTTCTAAGCCAACCGGCCTTGTTTAAAATTATTGAAAATTTTTTCTTAATAGGTCTTCTTCGGAAACGACTCTGACAAATGCGGCGGATTCATTTAAGTTTTCCGACCACTTGAAATTTGCGGGGTCAATGTAACGGTATTGACCATCAACTACTACTCGTACAACAGTATGAAGGACTCTGTAATTGTCAATCACCAAATGTTTAGGAGAGTATGAGTTGACAACCATAATGTCACACTCATAACCATCACTTCTCAGACTCTGTAAGTATATCCCACACCTGTTGAACAGGCTCAAAGCTCTTACAGCCGCATGTGAGAATAAAGATTGAAATTATTAATAAGTAGTTTACTATTTAATTGTAATGGTTTCAAACACACCTTATCATAGTTCACCTTTTCGGAATATCAACCCTCTTTTTGAGTTTTTTCTTAGCATACCTAGAAAACTGCAACATTTGAGGTTGTCCGCCGAAAAAAGTCAATGTGAACAACATGTCGCTGTGTCCCTCTTTGAGCATGATACTCATGTTAAATTCAACATCTACCTCATGCTTGAACCCATGTATTACAGCAATAAGGTCGTCTACTTGTGAGTTCTCATCTTCGTCATACAACACCCAATTTATGTATGGCGATCTCTCTGCATCACCGTGACACGAGGATGTTACCTCCGCACCTTCTAATCCATCGATCAATTTGACCAATGATACGATCTTGACATCGATACTAATCTTTCTTCCTTCAAGATGAACGGAAGTCATATCATGTCCCGTAACTTTTGACTTTATAATTTCCTTCATGATCCACTCAGTATTTTCATGAAAATAAATCCGATTGCAATAAGTGCTAACCCGAAATGATTCCATTGGTTAAAGGTTTCTGTTATCCCAAATATTATTATTGAAATGGGAAACATCAATATTATTATACCATCTTAAACTTTTCATCCAGGCTGCATAAAACATGCTTAATTATCCAACAATTCTGGTGATGGTCTACGAACAAATTCAATCCCTTTCAAATCATCAACTGAATTGCCAGCGACTATTGACCCATGGCCAATAAGGTTTATGGCAAACTTATCAACTTTGAAATCGTTATTAATTCCCTTCTTACTTTTAAGTACAGTTGTAAAATAAAATAACCAACACCCCATCCAACTGTGCGATGGGGGGGGGTAGTTAAGGCATCGGGGGACGGATGTCCCCCGGCTATGATTGTTAAACCTGGCTTTCCCTTTCGAAGAACCAAGTTCTACAAACTTCAGAAATCTTCTTATTAACGTCTTTTGGTTCGAAACCAGCATCGCTAATAACATCGATCTCTTCTTTGAGCACGTCTTTGACAACCCATCTGAGGAAATCTCCAAGACCTTTTCTGTCGATATCGCCACCATTATTGGTGTCAAAGGTCTCTTGAATAGCCTGTTCGAGTCTCCACACTGGAGTTACTTGCTCAGCAATGTCGTTAATCCTTTGAAGCCTTTCATTGTCAACAGGCTTAAGCGTCTTGACCTTGGACTTGCCAGCGTGTTCGTCGCCTTTAACCTTGAAGATATATCTCTCTCCATTAACGTCAGACTTCCAAACAACACCTTCTCCAATTCCAGAAACACCAAGCTGCTTAGCAACTGGACACTCTGCCTCGACAGCTGCTGTGATTTCAACCATCCTGTTCGTTGAGAGTTCAGGGTTCTTGAAATCTATATCAATTGAGAACGTAGGAAAGTCAAGAATGTTGAAGACCCTATCATCATTTGAAGACAACGGCTGTGTTTTATCATCAGGGAGCCAGATCGCAACTTCATCTTCGCTTGGCTCAAGAGGACTCTCTTTAACACCAATGATCACGAAGAATTTATCAAGTTCAGTAATGGCAACCGTGCTTTGAACACCCTTGCCGCACCACTCTCCATAAATGGTTGTTATTCCGTCACATGGGAGGCTCTTGAACATTTCAAGAAAGACATCCTTGTGAGATTCGACAAAGAAGGAAAAGCCCGCATTGTCTTTCTCTGGAGTGATGGTATTTTTCCTTGATTGCGCCCAAAATTCTCCGGTCGCATGCTCATAAGAAACACCAGCGTTAGTTCCATGAAGCTTAACAGCACCATTGAATGTGATCGTTGGCTTTGGTCTGGTCCCGTCATAAATAGGCTCGCCTTGATCGTCCATACCAATATAGGCGGAACGATGGCAAACAGCTTTAATGACGTTTCTAAACGCGCCAATGCCTGTGAATTTTATCATTCTTTTCACAATTTTTTATTTCCTTTGCTAATATCTATTTGGCTTAAATGACATTCCACTTTCAGGTTCCGCTTCAATTTCTGCGCCACCAAGTGTTTCAAAATATCCGCACCAGAAAACATGTTCGTCAACTCTTTCTCCATCATCGTTTTCAAGATGAATAGTAAATAATGTATACTCCCTGTTATGCCAATGCTTCTTCTCAGCATCACGTAACGCCTTTGACTTTTCCTTCTTGCCAACATTTGTCTCTTCCTTATAGGTTATATAGAAAGTGTAATGTTCTTCAATCTCGAAAATAGCCTATTTGGCTTTTTCGAGATCCTTGAAGGTGATGTCAAGATATTCAACCTGATCAGTATAATGGTTGAACGAGTCTCCGGTATCATAGGTTATTTTGATTTTGTACATAGTTAGTTCCTCTTAGACTCATAACATAGTTCATCATTCGGGGATAGCAAGTCGTTACACAGAAAAACTTGCTCCACATCCGCAAGAGCCTGATGCTCCAGAACTTGTGATCTTGAATCCAGATTGGATCAAGTCTTGGGAATAGTCTATCGACAATTCGTCGAAGAACAACATGCTTTTTTGGTCTGAGACGATCTTTATTGCTCCGGCTTCATAAATAACCTCGTCATCTATGCTCGCTGAACTCAAGTCTGCTCCAAAAGTGTGTCCAGCACATCCGCCTGGAACTACAGTTATTCTCAGAACTTTACTTCCATCTTGGATATATGTCAAGATCTTATCTTTGGCTGCTTTTGTGACTGTTATATTCATCGCTAACTCTTTGTTTTTAATCCACTATGTAAAAATTACTATGTTTAGAATGATCATAATCAACAATCTCTCTCTTTACAAAATCTATGAACTTGGGATCTACATCTAAAAATTCATAAACTTTAACACTGAAGTTCTCAGCATGATAGACTCCGCCAGCCTCAACAGCTAAGTTAAAACATTCTAAAGCGCTTAAACTATCTCCTTCATATGGATTAGAAATATTCCCCAACGCTTTCTCATTGTACATTTGATTGTGAAAGTGACTTCTTCATCTTCAACTTGATCTTTTTCATCGTATCCGTATTTCATCTTAAGCCCTCTGACTTTGTAAATCATGTCTGTACAACTCCAAGTATACCATCCTCGACTATTAAATACTTAGTGACATCTGTGTCACCGCCATTAGTCACTATCTTATCGTAAGCTTCCTTGCTGCATGGTATAGTTTCGAAATTCACATCGACCAAGCCTACATACCCTGAAGTGTTCCTAAACGATTTAATAGCCTCTACCAACGAGCCATTTTTAGTCCAACCGACTCCCCAAACGACAAGGCCCTCTTCATAATCGATTGTTGCGTAAAACTTATCTCCGTCACAGAGCCCTGTTTTGAATGTAGCTATTGGACGAAATTGATCGTCAAAAACCTGCATTTGTTGTCTAACATTTACATCTTCAAACAAAATAATCTCACCATCAGAGTCCCAAGTTAAAAACTTTTCTCCGTTTTTCTGATAAAGAGTCTTCTTAAGTGAGCCGCCCCTATCATCATAATCAGTTGATTCCTGTAATTTTTCTGCCCCTTCGGAAAATTTATTAAATTCTTCTTTTTCCATGATTCACCTACCCTTAATAAAAATCAACGATTTCATCTGCCATGCCGAGATCAACAGCGTCTTGTGCTGTCAACCAAACGTCCTTAGCGGGAAGAAGATACTTCTTAATCTCCTTTTTCGATAAGCCAGTGCATTTCTTGTAATGTCGAATGAACCTTTTGTGGATATTTTTGAATTCACCCACGATTGACATTAACTCATGATATTTGTCATAGCTTCCCCATTGATATTGATGAGAAAGTATCTGTGTGTTCTTTGTAATGTATCGATGCCCTTTTTCTCCGGCAATAAACGTTAACACGCCACAACTAGCGACGACTCCCAATCCATAAGTGTATATGGGTATTTTTGATCCCTTCATTGTATCAATTAGAGCAAAAGCAGAACTGACATCTCCGCCTGGAGAAGTGATAACCATTTTCAAAACTTCAGGCTTCTTTTCTTTCATCAAATTCCTGGTAATAATAAATGACATCGCCTCACCAGTACTTTCGCGATTGAATTCCTTGTTGAATAGATGATAATGATAATCCTCTAGGGTCAATATTTTCGCTGATTCCTCACTCATTTTTACCTCCGTTTATTTTTACTGATTTTTAAAAAGAATCCGCAAGATATGTGTTTCTTTTATTAAGATCGGAAATCTATTCTTCAAGATTGTTTATCGTTTCTATTACTCTCAAACATGCATACTATAGTTCCAAATCGATCTTTGTCAAGCCCATATGGGACATTTTCAACTTTTCATCCAGGCCGCTGAACTGGCCTCAACTGGCATTCTCCAGTCTCCACGAGGCGACAATGAGATACTACCGACCTTTGGCCCGTCAGGTATGCAATTGCGTTTGAATTGATTCCCAAAAAATCTCTTGATAAAAGTCTCCATACAAGTTTTAATCTCCGCCTCTTCATATTCTGTGAATGCGAGTTTGGCAAGAGTGATAATCTTATCAGGTGTAAACCCAAACTTTATTGTATAGTAAAGGAAAAAATCATGAAGCTCATATGGTCCGATGATATCTTCTGTCTTTTGAGAGATCTCACCATCTTTTGGCGCAAGTAATTCTGGAGAGATTGGCGTATCAACAATATCATGCAAAATTTCCCCTGTTCTGGTGGTAACATTACCACTATCAGCCACCCATGAAACCAAGTGCTTCACCAAGGTCTTAGGAACACTGCAATTAACAGCATACATTGATATGTGATCCCCATTATATGTACACCAGCCAAGTGCGATCTCTGAAAGATCACCTGTTCCAATGACGATACCGTCATGTTTGTTGGCAAGGTCCATTAATACTTGTGTGCGCTCACGGGCTTGAACGTTTTCGTATGTCACATCACTTGTCGATTCATGTCCAATGTCTTTTAAGTGTTGTTCACAAGCCTCTTTAATTCTTATTTCCTTTAATCCCATGCCCATTTCAAAACACAACTCGTTTGCATTTTTAAAGGTTCTATCTGACGTTCCGGGTCCAGGCATTGTTACTGCAATGATATCTTCAAGATCTTTATCCAAGAGTTTGAATGCTTTTTCAACAACAAGAAGTGCAAGTGTTGAATCAAGTCCTCCCGATACGCCAATAACCGCTTTCGTATTTTCACCGACATGTTGAAGTCGATTGGCGAGTGCTGTTGATTGAATCGTGAAAATCTCTTGACACCGCTCATTCATGACACTTTCATTAGACGGGACAAATGGATGTGGATCAATGACAAGATCTGAATAGTCAGCATTGGCAGTTCGGTAAAGATTGACATCCTGACCTCTCATTTCAATGGTGTCATAATCTCTAAAGATTGATTCGGAACGACGTTGTTGTTCTATAGCTTCAAAATCAACGGCAACAGTCATCACTTCTGATTCACGATTGAACCTATCGTTCTCTTTAATCAAGTGCCCGTTTACTGCGGCCATCATATGTCCACCGAATACCACGTCTGAAACAGACTCGTAAATTCCAGATGAGGCATAAAAATATGCAGACATTAATTTGGCGCTATGTGCAACCACAAGATCTTTTCTAAAAGATGCTTTACCAACAAGTTCATTACTCGCTGACAAGTTAAAAATAGCTTCGGCACCGGCAAGTGCGTAATCATTGCTGGGAGGGTTTACAGCCCACAAGTCTTCGCACACTTCAACAGCAAAGGGGAATGGATCGTCATTGCGGCAATTAAAAATCAAATCGGTGCCGAAACTTATTTGACTATCATTAATCCCTGACAAAGAGTCGTTTTTGACCCCCTTTCCAGAAGCAAACCATCTCTTCTCATAAAACTCTTTGTAGTTGGGGAGGTAACTCTTTGGTACTATTCCAGAAACTTTGCCATCAGAGATTACTATAGCACAGTTATACAACTTTCCATACGCTATAATGGGAGCGCCGACAATCACCGTGGGGACGCTTTGTAAACCGTCAACCCATTTTGTCATTTCAGCGATTTTACCTAAAGCAGCATACCCGGCCTCTATCAAGGCTCTACTCTGGAAGAGGTCTCCACATGAGTATCCAGTCACACAGAGTTCCGGGAAAAGCATCACTGAAACACCTGTGTTTTGCACAGAGGATATCTGCTTACAAATTTCTTCAGCGTTTGCGGCTGGATCTGCAAGGGTGAGCTTGGGTACAGCAATAGCGATCTTGTGGTATCCACGTATTGTCATAGTACTTATCTTGGGTTCGGTGTTTTTGACTATTCTAACAACATAGACTATCTATCGCGTTTGTCAAACTGTTTTTCCCAGTTTTGTACAGTATATCCCCATTTCTCTCTGGATTCGTCAGTGCCTTCATGGGTCCAGAATGGAGCATCGTGATTTTCCCAAATATCATCTTCTGTCTCTTTCAAAAAGTCAATCAATTCTTGACCTTCGAGGTCTGGGGCTTTGCAAATCTCTCTAATTGGTTGAGCCGTCCCATGACGATCATGAGAGTCCCAATGCAATTCTTGACACAAGTATACGCTTTTGGACTTGACTCGCCTTATTATAAATAGCCTTTTCTCAGCGACCCAAACGCCAGCGTATGCGTTCCTGGCAATGATTTGATACAAATACCCATCTTTGCACTCTTCGCTTGGGAGAACTCGATTCTTCATTTGGCTCCGTAGCATAGTTCATAAGTGCCAGACACTTCCACAAAAACTTTATTCTGATTTATGGCTCCACCTATTTGATCCATGGATTCATCTGCGCCGCTTTTCGTGTCAAACTTTAGTGTGATGAACCTTTTTTCTGGTCCCAAATGATTTCCAACAAAAACTTTCATTATTGAAGTTTTTTTATATCTTAGCACCCTAAAAGAAACGTCTCTTAAGGGAATAATGTCCTTCCATCCCATTAAATTTATTGATAGAAATTGTATCATATTATCTTGCTCCACATGATGGGCACACAGTATATCCGCCCCGTGCATAATTAACTCTCGATCTACATTCTGGGCAAACCCCAACGAGATGCATAAAATTTCTAAAGTAATAGCGTAATTTATACTGTAATCTACTCTTTGCCATTGTGTTTTGTTCCTCTATTTCTTGAAAGCCCCTTTTGCCGCTGCCCTACTAATGAGGGAGCCAATACGACTAACCTTGTCTTCTGCAAGAGCCGCACGTTTGAAATCGGGGGTTGATTCGTCGATTGATTCGCCAACGATCTTTTCCAAATCCAATTGGAGACTGGATTTAGTAACGTCTGCTTTCTCACTCACTTCGTGTCCGCAGAAAGGGCAAAATCTGAAAATGACATTGGGAATGAAACCATCACCCTCAATAACCATCTCATCAATTGACCCACCATCTGTTAAGAGAGCCTTGACGCCTTTCCTCTCTGCGTTGGTTAGTCCTTTCAAAAGCTCGCTCATCTCTTCACAACAAATACTATTTGTCATTTGCTTGTTCTCCGTTATTCTTAATAATACAAATAATGACCCTCTACCAAAATGAGAGTCTGAACATGTTATATTATACCGTTATTTCTCCATAATTCAAGCCCATTTTCAATTTTTGATGTACAATATAAAGCAGGACTAAATTAATATAAAAAAGTAATTATATAGATAAACTGGAGTCATAATTGTTTACCGCTGGAAACATTTTACTATTTGGTCTATTATTATTGGTCCTTGCCATTCCTTTGGCAGTGACTATTGTATTAGTTTACGCTGGAATTCGGTTTATTGATTATAAATTTCCAAAGAAAATGAACAATACTGACAACAGGGCTATCCCTGAAGAAGAGAAAGTCAGCCTTGACGACATCCCAAGTTCGAAAAAGAAAAAAAGAAAAAAGGTTGTTGAAGACATGCCGATGGAAATTGGACAATTTCAAGTAACAAGTTCTTTTGACGGAAAAAGAATTGGACAAATAAAAGGAGAGTAATATGAGATTTGTAGGTTTAGATGTTGGAACAGGTAATATTGTTGCTTCAGAAAAGAAAGATGATCAGTTTGAATACCATAAAGTAAAAGACGTATTCTTCAAGATCGATCCAGGCAACTTCATGGCCGGTTCAGCAATGAATTTCGGTGAATCCATGCTTATTAAATCTGGCGCTAATTTCGTCAAGATTGGCGAAACCATTTACATCCTTGGCGATGACGCTTTCAAATTTGCGAACCTATTCCATAAAGAATGTTTGCGACCGATGTCAAATGGTGTCCTCAATCCCGCTGAGCCCGAAAGCACTGTCATGGTTTCTCAATTGATTAAGGGTGTCCTTGGAGAACCTGAGAATGAAGACGATATCGTTTACTATTCAATCCCAGCCGATCCAATCGACGCTGATTTTGATGTCACATATCATGCAAGCACTGTAAAGAACGTCTTAAGTAACGTTGGATACAAGAATACTTACAAAATGAATGAGGGCCTCGCTATTGTTTATTCAGAATTGGAAGATGAAGGCTTTTCAGGTATTGGAATATCATGCGGTGCCGGAATGGTAAATGTCTGCTACGCCTTCTTAGGCATGCCTATATTCAGTTTCTCAATCGCCCGTTCTGGTGATTACATTGATAAGAATGCGGCTATAGCATGTAATGAAACAATGAACGTCATTCAGCATCGAAAAGAAGCTGGGATGGATCTTATGAATAGAAAGGACAATGTCGAGAACGCTATTGCCATCTATTATGAATCATTGATTGAATACATTGTTGACAAATTCAATGAGTTGTATTCTTCAACCGATCCAAAAAGCCTCCCCAATATATCAGATCCTATTAAGATTGTTGTGGCCGGTGGGACTTCAATGGTTGGTGGTTTCATCGATGTGATGAAGGTAAAGATCGAAGAAGAATTCCCGATTCCAGTTGCCTCTATTGAATTAGCGAGAGACCCATTATATTCTGTTTCCAGAGGATTGTATAATGCGGCAAAGGTCAAAGCCGAATCATAAGGATTGTTAATGAAAGACCCCTCCGAAAAGATAATCACTGAAAAAGGCTTTTGGAAAATAGAGGCTATGAGACGGGGGCTTCAAGATTTTACCATCGTGACCACGAATGGATGTTTTGATCTATTACACTGTGGCCATGTAAAATATTTACAAGAAGCTTCTAAACTTGCAAGCCTACTTGTTGTCGGAATTGACTCAGATAGCAATATTAAGCGACTTAAGGGCGATTCCAGACCTATTATCAGCGAAAACGAACGTGCATACATGTTGGCCTCTCTTGAGTGTGTAGGCTATGTATTCATATTTGATACTGATGACTTCACACCATATATTGATAAGATTAGACCGGAGGTCTATGTGAAAGGCGGAGATTATACTATGGATACAATAAATCAGACCGAAAGGACGTTTATTGAGGGCCTTGGAATCAAGATTGAATTGCTTAAACATATTGAAGGCACTGGGACAAGTGATATAATTGCCAAAATAAAGGCTTAGCTCTCTGACTCTCTATAGATCTTTTTCATATCCTCACACACATTTTCCCCATGAGTCTTTCCAATGAATGCGAAATACTCCCGCAATTGAGCTTCCTTATATGTCTCTCCAAAGTTTAGCTTCCTGATCATTGGAACCCACATTTCTGCCTGGGTTTCAATTCTCCCTCGACGGGTTGTCATTTGTTCAGAAATCAATAGGAACTTCTTCTATGACTCCGTCTAACAATTTATCAACTGATTCAGCTTCCAATTCTCCAGAAACGACTTGAATATTATTCATCAATAAAAGGTCTTTGTAATTAAGAATACCGAACTTCCCCTCGCCATATTCAGACCTATCATAGAATGTATAAATAACATTATCAGGAAGATCTACCACCGACAATTTAACGGATATAACAGCGACTATCCGACTCCCGCTAACAGGAATGAATGGCTCAGTATATAGAGTACATCATTATCTTCAGGTTCCTCCCATGCTATATCTTCATTATTATCAAGAAATCGTTGCTCAAAAGCATCAAGGCCCAAAATGTCTAGAAGTGTTCTTACGGCATATATTCTCACGTACCTACGCTTACTTGGTTTGGATTTCCAATGGCAGTCGTGAGTCAAGATATCAAGATATCCAAGATCAGAGCCTGCATAACATTCAGCCCATAGAGCAGGGAACCTCTGCTGTGAGGCCCAATCTGCCCATTCCTGAAGGGTCTCAAACATCTTACCCTTGCCCACAGTTCTGACTACTGGTGCGAAGTGCTCATGAGCCCACACCAATGCGAATATTACCAAACAGATAATCTCACCCATCAATCCACCTCAAACATGTTTTTAAGATGGGTAAGATATACGGCGTTATTACACATACCCTTGCCAGACGAGTCGCTTATCTTTGCTACCGGTTGACCATTACACTCGACCATCTTCAAAACGATCTGAACAGGATCAAATCCAAGGTCGTTGGTCAAGTGGGTGCCAATGCCGAAAGAGACTTTGATTCTCCCATGGAACCTTTCAAACAACCTCACGGCCAATATCATGTCGAGACCATCGCTGAATACTGCTGTCTTTGTTTTCGGATCGATGCTCATTGATTCATAGTGTCTAATCAACTTCTCACCCCATTCAAACGGATCGCCAGAGTCATGGCGACAGCCGTCATAGCTCTTCGAAAAGAGGAAATCGAAGTCTCTAAGGAAAGCGGCGTATCCAAGACAGTCGGACAAAGCAATACCAAGCTGACCACGATATTCTTTCATCCATATATCTAAAGCCATTTTCTGGCTATTGAGCAACCAAGTGAGACCTTGCATTGCTTGAATCCACTCATGCGCCATCGTTCCGATTGGTTTAATATTGTTATCTAAAGCGAGGGAGACATTGCTTGTCCCAACAAAGTTGTTTGGAACTTCATTCGTAAGTGTCTCTACAACATAACGTTGCTGCTCGAAACTCGCTCTGCGACGAGTCCCGAAATCTGCTAATTTGAATTCTGGACCAACGGCCTTGATGATTTCAATCTTGTCAGCCAAGTTTCTTCTGCCAATGCTCAAGGCTTCATCAGTCATTAAGTCTTTGCATGCTACTGCTTCAACAATAGAAAGGATTGGGACCTCGAAAGGAATTGTTTGGAGCCATGGGCCGCGAACAATAATATCAATCTCAGTATCAGAAATCGTTTCAACTTTCACGAAATCAGGGTTGAATCTGAATTCAGAAAGGAAATCAACATAGTCTGGCTTGAGGAAAGGTATTTTCTCGCGAACCTGTTTCTCTTCGTCGGGAGTGAGGTAAAGGTTGCCAAGGAAACCTATTTGTCTCTCGATTTCATCCCTATGCTGGGCGAGATCCGCCCATACACTTCTGCATTTGAAACGGTATTCAACAATTACTCCGGGGAAATTGTGAAGAACTGCTGCTTGCATTGAAAACTTGTATAAATCTGAATCTAACATTGATTTTATCATGTCAATTTCCATCCTTACAATTCAGCTTTTGCCCAAAGATTCAATGTATTTTCGACAATGCATACAACGTCTTGGGTATAGCCATCTTCGATAGCAAACTCGTATATTTCCTTTTGCCTATCTGACAACTCCGCCATGTCTCACCTTGTTTAACAAGTTTTCTAATTCAGCAGGAAGTTCTCTGAACCTCTCTGAAAAAGCGATCATTTCTTCAATAACTCGTCTAATCTATTCACTCATTTTCAACTCTCGGCAAGAGGTCATTATCAAGAATTATTATTCCCTGACCTGTTTCAATTCACCTTGTCAAATATCAATTTTCAATCAATTCTGCCAATTTATTACCATCGATGATTGTAACACCGAGGTCATCTGCTTTTGTTGACTTGCTTCCAGACCCTGGGCCAGCAACGAGGTAACTCGTTCTGCCAGATACAGAACTGGAGACCTTACCACCGTATGACTTGATCAAGTTCTGAATTTGACTACGTTCTGAATAATTTTCACCGTCGAGATCAAATTCGACGCTCCCGCTGACACAAAATGCGCTTCCTTCGAGGGAATTACCAAGTGCAACAGCTTTACCAGTTGTGATCTTGACATATTGACGCAACTTATCTGCAAGTGGTCTGGATTTGTCAAGACCTTCTGTCACCGCTGTTGCTGTCGTTTCAGCTATTCCATCAATATGCGTCAAATCACGTGTCACAGTTAATGTATCAAGATCAACGAAGTCTGCGATCTTTTCAGACACATCCTTTCCAAGTAATTCAACACCAAGTGACCTGAGAAATGTTTGCACGTCTTGAGTCCTTGCCTTATTAATCGCTTCGAGTGTCTTTTCAGCCTTCTTATCACCCATTCGATCAAGGGTCATAAGGTCACTCTTGGTTAATGTGAAGAGGTCTGCGGGGTCTTCAATAAGATTCGCTTTGATGAGTTGGGCGATCAATTTGTCACCTACCGCCTTGATATTAACAACTGGCTTGCCTACATAGTGCATAATCGCCTCGTAAGCAGCACCAGAGCAATGTTCGTTAGGACATCCGAGGTCAACATTGCCTACTCTGACAAGTGTGGTTCTACAGGCAGGGCATTTGGTCGGAAGATTGTCTTTCGAGGACCAGGGAATGTCTTTTGTAGCTCTCACAGTTTTGACAAAGTGAGGAATGACATCGCCGCTTCTTTCAATAACAATCTCTTCGCCAATAGCAATATGTTTGTCATGGACCCATTTCGCATTATGAAGCGTGACTCTTGAGCAAACAGCCCCTGAGAGTTCGATGTCTTCAATGAGACCAACGGGAACAATACGACGAGTTCTCGTGACGTTCCATTCGTAATCGAGCAACTTGGTGATCCCGCTTTCGGATGCGAACTTGTAAGCCATTTCGTATTTCGGGTGATGACCAGTATAGCCTTTCTTTTCTCTCACTGATACGGCATCAAGAGCGAAGACGATACCATCAATCGGAATCGGAATTTTTTCACGCATCTTCGTCACTTTATCAATGACATCAGCAATCGTATTGAATTTAATCTTGAGTCTTGCCGTGACGAAGCCCATTTCTTCCAAGGAATCAAGCATTTCAGTCTTCGACTTGAAACTGTGCCCCTCTACTTTTATTGCGTAGGCGACGAACTGCAATTTTCTTTTTGCGGTCTCGAACATGTCCAATTGCTTAAGAGACCCACTGGCGGCATTCCGGGGGTTTTTGAAGACTTCTTCCCCATCCCTTTCTCTTTCGATGTTAACCGCATCGAAATCATCAAAGGTCATGCAAACTTCGCCTTTGACTTCAAAGGTGTCCCATTTGTATTTCTTGGGAGTCGATCCTTTCACAAAGTAGAAGTTGTTGGTAACGTCATCACCAACAGTTCCATTACCTCTTGTGTGGGCAAGTTCGATCTTACCGCCGCTGTAGATTGCTCGGAGCGAAGTTCCGTCAAGCTTGACCATTGGAACCCATGCGTCCTTCCCGGCGAATTTTGTCACTTCCGGCTCTGTATAGGCTTTTTCAAGACTGAGCATCTTTTCACCGCCTGCGGCAACATAGTCGATAGGCTTGAACCCATCTACTGTCGATCCAACCTCATCGAAGAACGGGTGATCAGGAATCAACTGCTTGAGGCGCATTTCGCCGCCATCATATACCTGATCTGACACAACTGGCTTGTTATCAATGTAATAGGCGTTTTTCCACAACCTAAGTTTTGTAATAAGTTCACTCGCTTCAGTCAATTGTGTGGGGGTAAGACTCATTTTGATGCTCTCCTGTTGTTTGGTTAAGGTTAGAATATAGCTCGCCAAACCTGGTTTTCAAGCTGTGTTGAAGAGATATTCTAAAACCCTAAAATATCAAGTGCTGACTCAAATAATTCGCCCGCGACCTCGACAGTTGCTCCCACAACCTCGACAGGATCAATTTCCACTACTGCTTCGGCTACTGCACCGACAACTTCAATTGGATCACTCATAATATTCGCCTCTGGTTATTGGTTGCAACTAATGTAGATCAGCAAAAGCCGATTACAAACGGTCACACCTTTATTTTGTGATTTTTCTCAAATGTAAAATATTTGTGTTTGCAGTGCTTTTCTAAGGACATGACGATCTCTTCCAACTTATCATCGCTTATGTCTATGCTATCTATGGTCTCCAATGCCATTAAAAAGAATGGGTTTATAGCACTATCGTCAATGTAAACATCGGCGAATATCTTTGGTGACCAGATCCATCCACTACCGTTTTTCCCTTCAAACAACCTCTTCGCCTCTTCATTCTCATTGTATTTATCGATGGGGATGTCATTCCTTAAGCACCATTTCTTAGCTCTCTCTTCACACTTATCGCCTCGACATGTCCACAATATTGTAGTCCATCCCCGCTTCTTAAAGATTCTTGTAAGACGTATTATATGATCAACTCTTTTACCACCCCGCTTACCACCCCACTTTTTATTGAATCTGAGAGTGTCGTCAAAATCTATCGCCACATATAACGGTCGATCAATTATTACTTCATTGGCTTCAACAAATCTAATCTGTTTCTCAGGGCCACAATGATTCGTCTTGGGAAAAGCGATTTTCATGTCATAAACGTTTGATTCGTTTGGATTTTCAGTGTGTCCATTGCCTTCACCAAGCCAATATGCTCCCCATTGTCCAGAATAAATCCTCACTCTGGTAAATCTATCCATCAATTTAGGCCAACGTTTTAACCGCTCCAAGGACTCATATTCTTCATGTCGTGTCCAATCAATCATATTCATCTATCCTATCTCTTGCGTCTGTGCAGTACTCTTCGGAAAGGTCTATCCCCAAGTATCTGCGTCCAAACATTTTACAGGCTAACGTAGTGGTTCCAGATCCGTTAAATGGATCTACAATAAAGGCGTCTTTCCAAGAAAGCATTTTGATTAATCTTTTGGGAAGCTCTAATGGGAAAGGGGCTGGATGATTCTTTCTGTTCTCTGGCTTGAAGCGCCAGATAGAATTCGCCCACTGAATGAATTCCTCTCGTTCTAAGTCAGTTTCCCCTTTGTACTGTAACTTATACTCACCTTTGGAAAATACAAGTATCCTTTCAAAAGGAGTTGGGAAACTTGGCATTGATGGTGACAACCAACTGCCCCAAGCTGTCCGGTTGCTGGTATGTCCCTTGTCCCAAACTATGTGTGCAAATGGTTTGTAATTCAAGCCTTGTATCAAATCTGAGCATGTTGGAATTCGACCATTCTTGCCATCATTGATATTGATGCAGACTCTGCCGCCTATTTTTAACTTTGGCCCGAACGAATTTAATATTCCACACAACCAAGTAATATATGAATCGTGCTTTTTGTTATCATCGTATTGATCATACTCATGACTGTTATACTTGTTCTTTCCAAGGTTGACGTTGTATGGCGGGGACGTTACAATCATATCCACTGAATCGTCAGGGAGATTTGGAATAACGTTCTCACATTCGTCACATATTATGGTATTTTCGTAGTTCAATTGTCAGAAACACAAAACGGGGAGTGAATAATTGTTCACTCCCCGTTTTACATTAACCCCTATGTTAGAGTGCGTTAGCGATGCTCGACTCTTGATGAAGACCAACAAATCGGTCTGATTCTTTTCCGTCTTTCATGACGACAATTGTTGGGACACTGTTGATTTTGAATTTATCAACCAAACTATATTCGTCTTCGATATTTACGTTGCCGAAAACAACGTCACTTCGTTCTCCCTCCATGCCGGTTAAAATTTCTTTTTGCATTTTGCATGGGGCACAATTTTGAGATGAAAACTCTATAAGCATAGTACTTGTTTTCGATAGTTCATTTAGGTTGGCGTTAGTAATAGTTCTCACGGGTCCTCCTGAGATGGTTTTTGTTATGGGTTATAATCGTATACTGTAACCGGAATTTCGGCTTCACAAAAAGTTTTCTTAATAGTGTTTTCGACAAGTTCCCATTTCCCGCCTGCTAAACCGCAGCCGATCCTGGGCATGTGAATACTCATTGATGGAGTAGTGTTCTTGATCATACATAAGCCTTTCATTCCTGTTTCTAAGGCGTCATAACGTACTGGAGGACCGTTTTCTAATCCTACTCCATGCTGGCCAATTAAATTGACTACATACATGCTTGGTTCAACAGGGACAACTTGATATGATCCTAATTCAAAATCAGAATACTCTTCTTCCTTTATATCATGCCAACATCTGTAAAATGCCTCTGGGTTGTCCCACTTCCTACTTATTGCAAGAACAAATCCAGCACCCCACAATCCGAGATCATTGCAACAATGGAGAATGAATTTCTGTCCATCTCCTATCGGAGACGTTGCGTCTCCTTCTATATATTTTATCTCTGTGGCCATGCTGATTTTCCTTTCAGTTACCCTATGTGTTTACTTGATTATTAAGGGGTTTCCTTCCCTCTTTTCAAGGTTATTTTTATTCACTTAAGAAGTAGTTGGACGGCAACTCATTAAGACTTTTCCTGCTTATGTTTTTACCGACGAAATCTGCTGGAAAAAGACTCGGATCAGTATGTTTTCCAAACATTCCATCATGCCTGCTACGTGATATGCTCGGAACCAACTGCTTTAAATTGTTTTTCTTACAATGGGCTAAGATGCATCCGTCCCAGGAATGCCTCATCTTAATATCTATATCACCCATTTTAATGGTGTCTCCGAGGACTTCAGCGGCTAAATCGTAGTCGAACCAGTAAGGACCGAAGTCGATCTCCCAGTTACACTTAAACACACACCATCCCCATCCCATAAAGTATTCGATTGGAATAATTTCACACTCATTGGCCCCCTTGCCATCAAAACTGTGTAATCCGTAGGAGAAATAATCTTCGGATTTATCCTTGAATGTTTCATAGTACCAATTAGCAAGGTCCAAGGCGTTTGGCGAAAGGGTAACATCATCTTCAATATGGACGTTAAACTCGCTACCACCCTCAAATGCCCAGAATATACAATTGAAAAGATTTTTGTCGAGTCCCAATTTTTCATCATTGATTTTAAGCTCATAGGGCATCTCAATCGATTCAATAATTTCAACCATTGATCTTTGTGCAGATTGTGCTGAAAAATTACCAGCGGGCTCCATGTTTATTAAAAGCCTATATCCCGCTGTATTATTTGCATTTAATGAGGCCACCGTACTCTGCAAATATGAAAGCCGATATGGTTCGGGATTAATTGTCAATGTAATTGTTTTCATTCGAATAACGACCCGTAAATATCCCATCCAGATTTTAATCCTTGATAAACTACATGAGACAAAAATCCAATTATAGCTGGAATTACTTGTAATACAAATAAGAGTAAATTTATAAAAAAGAAGATTGTTGGCTTGAAAAATCTTAACCAATATTCTGATTCGCTATCTATCTTTTCACTCATAATACCACCCTGTATTTGTTGTCAAACACTGAATAGTGATCACCGCCACAACCATCATTAATATGAATCATCGTATAATTGTCCCGTGTATAAAGCTCAAGATGTTTTCCTATTTCATCGTCATCCCACTCAAGATATACCTCGTGACAATACCGGCAACACTCATGATCGAGAAACGGGTCTTCGTCAAAATAAACCTTCCCATTTCTTATAACCCAAAAGTCATCAGTATGGTCAGAGAAGTCAAAAACCGTACATCCAAAATACTTTTGAAGATTACTTATTGAGTCACGATAATCCTTAAGAAGTTGCATCAAATTCCTCCAATGGTTTAGGAAATCTATTCTGTACAATACAATCCCTGGCTGTCATCAATGACAAACCAAGAAGATTCTGCCCAACAGTATATTGGAAGTCCTTCTGTTTCGATAATTCTCATTGTTTTTCTATACTTATTGTTTACGATTCATTTTACTGTAGCGTTGATTTTCCAAAATTCAACTGACTTATCATATCTTTCTCGATCTATCGGGACTCCTGATCCCCCCTCTTCTTTTCCAAGGGAATTCCTGAGCATCGTGATTGGTTTCATGGGTTCTTCATTGGGGTGCATTTGCCCAAGAATCGCCACGATCCCCCACTTATAGTCGAATTCAAACGGTACATCAAATACATTGTCAACCTCATGCTCTGCCTTGAGTTGTTCCCAATTGTAGACCACAATCATCAAGTACTCTGCCTTTGGCTTCCCAAGGGGAAGTTCAAACCAGCGTGACAATACCGGAAGCTCTTTCTCTGTTCTTGCAGAATATCCAGAACGAAGGTATTGATAATTCTCAATCGTGATTGGCAAAGAACCAGTTCTTGCAGCGGTAAAATTCGGCAACGGAATGAGCTTGCAGAAATCAGCATAGCCATCTATAACAGGTATAGACGGGCCAGAATCCAACATGGAAGATACACGAGTAGAAAATTCAAGAGGGGTAAAATCAAGGATCTTCGTCGGCCCAAAGCTCGGATCAAAATTTCTCTCGCCGAACTTCGTCACGCCAATCGGCCCAATATCAAAACAGTACATAGTAGTTTCCTCATGTTATGTTCGTCTACTATAGCACGGATATTGCCGGTGTCAAGAGAGCGAGGAAGATATTTTCATTCTTACATAGATAGCGGCAGTCGCCGAGCGAATAAAGTCATCCAAAATGATCAAACCCAACATTCCTAAATGCATTGTAATGTCAACCATTTTTATCCCTCACTACTCGCATTTTGACCAATGACAACTTGAACACTTCACACAACCGCCTTCATAAATCAAATGGCGTTCGCACTCAGGACATGTCCCCTTGGCCTTTGTATTATCGTCGATGTACTTCTTCAACACTCTGCCAACACCTTTTTCAAAGGTCAACATTGTGTCTTCCTGCGGAATCTTTTTGATCTGCTCACAAATGTTATTTATTGAAACGCCATGACGTAAGAGCATTGAAATCAATCTTGTCGGAGTTCCCAAATCAACACTGAAATGGGACGCGATGTCTTCTATCAAAGTTGATTCAGAATGATCGTTAACTACTTTTTTCGGGTCTGAAAGATTAAGATCGTAATGACCATCATTTTTAAAAATAGCTGCTGTCAAGTCAGTTGCTTTCCATTTAACATTAGGATCAGTCCTTCCCCCTATATATTTGGCAGGAATGATGATGTCATCAAATTTGCCGCCAAACACTTCATAGGGTCTTTCATTTAACATTCCGATAAGGAACACCCACTTGACCCCTTTGATGTTTGTGACATGGATATCACATGGTAAGAATTCCGGCCTCTTTGGCGCTTGAGAGGAAACAATGTTAACAGGTCTACCATCGTCGTCTGTCTCGCTCAAAATCAACACTCCACTACGGCAACCATCTCTATATATAGTGATTCCTTTCAATCCCTCTTTCCATGAGGCCATATAAATATCTGACACCTCTTCCAATGAAACATCATTAGGCAAGTTGATTGTTGATGAAACAGAATGTGTTGTGTACTTCTGAATCACACCCTGGAGTTTAACCCTGTAGTTCCAATCAATATCATGAGCGGTACATCCAAAATATGGTGACTCATCATAATTCTTATTCCCGGTGACTTCAGACCATTGCTTTAATCTTTCATGCTCAACTTCAAAATACATCCAGCTATCGCCCTGTTCATCCACAAAGTCAACTCTGACCTCTTCATCATTTGGGTTGACCTTTCTTCTACGACCGAACTTCAATGCGAAGAGGGCTTCCCCACCAGACGAAGTTTGCGCTTCGATTGACACGCTTCCACAGGGAGCTAATGTGCTGATTGAAATATTACGCCTTCCATATTCCATATTACGTGCATAAATCTCAGGGAACTCTTTTTTAACCATGTGGATGAATTCTGACTGATCTTCAATCTCTTTATCGAACCCAACAAATTGACCTCTTTCAATCGCCATATCAATTGATGAATCCCACTCGGCTTTCAACTTAACCCTCATGATCTCATCAGTAACCTTGAGGGCCTTTTTCGAATCGAACTTGATACCCAACGCAGCAAGCGTGTCAGCAAGTGCAGTGAACCCTAATCCAGTGCGTCTTCCGTTTTTACCTGACTCATAAAGCCTTTCCCAAGTCGCGATCTCTACTTGCTTAATATGATCCGGCTCAGGATCTGACTTGATCTTTTCAATGATCCTTTTTACATGTTCAAGCTCCAATTCAACAACGTCGTCCATCAACCTTTGTGATTCATAGACGTATTCATAAAACTTATCGTAGTTGAACCTGGCTCTATTCGTAAATGGATTGTCAATGAATCCAAAAAGTACGAGCGCCATTAATCTACAAGAGTCATTACCCATTGCGATTTCAGCGCATGGATTAGTAGAAATGTTTTTGTATTGCGGATACAAGGATGAAGTGGAATAGAAATGCTGGCGATCCCAGAAGATCAACCCCGGCTCTGCACGAAGATGCGCGGAACTAATAATCGTCTCCCAAAGTTCTTTAGCCTTTACAGTTCTTGTGACTGTTGGATCTGAAGACTCGACTGGCCATTGCAACTTGTATTCACCATCATTTTCTACCGCTCTCATAAAATCGTCCATCAACTTAATTGAGATATTCGCGCCAGTGACCTTTGTGTCATCATTCTTGATCGTCGCGAAACTATCAACGTTTGGATGGCGTCCATCCATCGACAACATAAGTGCTCCCCTTCGACCCGATTGTGCCACCTCTCTCGTAGTTTCACTGAATCGTTCCATAAAAGATATCGCACCAGTGGATGTCTTAGCAGCGTTATTAACGTTTTCCCCTTCTGGTCTTAATGGACTAATATCAAGACCAACACCGCAACGTCTCTTCATCAATTGAACTAACTGTTGATCTGCGTAACAAATGCCACCATAGCTATCAAACAACTCTTCAATAACGATGCAATTTGACAATGATCCAATTTGAAATTCATTACCAAGCATGGACATGATAGACCCTTGAGGAACAACGTACTTGAATCCATCAAACATGTTGTAAATGTATTCTTCGGTTAACTTGGTCCTTTCTCGATAGTATTTTGACAACTTTTTTCCATGCTTTTTGATAACGGCTTTTTCGTTTATTTTATCCTCAATTCTAATAAACTCACCGGACATGCGTGAAAACATCTGAGTTGGAGTGTTTTCATAATAATTCCCGTCTGAATCTCTTAGGGCATATTTATTAGCCCATGTTGATGCTGCCAAATCGTCGCCATTAAAATACTCTGTGCTTTTTTCAATGACTTCATCGTAAGAATACTTGTGTCTCTCCATAATCCTTCTACGCCTTTTTTGTAGTGGTTGTTAAATCTATTTCAACTGAAACTTCCGACAACTTGGCAACAATAGCTTTATGCCTTATATCTTCAAATGATTTATTCATTCTCACATTTGAAATAAATGCTATTGTTGCGTCTGTCAAATCGTCGATGTCATCGGGTCTAATCTTAGTCATTACATAAGAAGCAAATCTATCAGCATCTACACCTGGAACTCCGAGGTGATCAGTATGAATGATACGTTTATTATGAAGTGTTGCTATATGCTTCTTTAGTCTTTTCGTTTTAAAATAATTCGCCATTGTTACTCACTTGTGACTTCTTTCTCAATGATATGTGTTAATTTTGTTTTGATAGCATCTACCGTCTTGTCTTTTACAGCATCCGGTTCAGAAGCTATCCCTCCAAAGAATCCAAGTGGAATGCTTGCTCCACCAGACCCATATTTTCCACCTGAGAACTCATCTCCAAATATCTTCTTGCAAAAAGCGTTCACATCAAGTGTTACGTCTTCACTTCTTACACTAACAGATATCCTATCGTTCACTATGCCAAATATGATTGAGGTTGAGATTCCTTCCATTCTGACAATTTCGTCAGCAATAGATGGAAGAACATCGCGTTTAGCCTCGGAAATCAATCCAACAGATGCTATGTAGGTTGTATTCTTTATTGTACTCTCTGCAATCACCTTACTGAGAAGTTCGAAGTAATAAGATGCCTTGGGGTAATTCACAATCATTGTGATCTTTTGACCGTCTGCAAGAGCTAATATGTTTTTGTAGGCGTCGAAATCAAGGTCTGTCATATTTGCCGACAATAAATCATTTGTGTCTGTTCGCATCCCAACGATCATAGCGGTAGCTACAGTCTTTCCTTCGTCGCCTTTCGGGAGACAATCTATCTCTCTCATTAAATCAGCAATGATAGTGGCACATGATCCGCAATTCCTAACATCATACACAACACTGTTATTTGATGTTTCTATTTTGTGGTGATCAATGACCAAGTCAATAGTGCTGTCATCGACGCCCTCAATAAATACATTCGACGGGTTGCAATCAACACAGATCCCTGCGTCATATGATTTTTTATTTTTCCCATAATGATCTGGTCCATAGAATGAAAATGACAATACATTCATCAATGTTTGATTCTGTCTATGCGAAACCTCGCCAGCATAAAATATATCGCTTTCGACCTTGTATTTATGCTTAAGGAGATATTGGAGACCCACTGCTGATCCAATAGCGTCTGGGTCTGGGGTCTGATGCATAAATATAGCTGCCTTTGGTTCCTTGCTCTTAAACAATGGAACGATCTTATCAATTGATGTATTCATATCAATAGGTCCGGTTGATTTTTTAGCTCTCGCCTTTCTGGTGGTAGTCGTAGTCTCGCTCAATTCGCTTCCCTCTTTCCATTTAAGGTTTTCTTGATCCCCTTCGCTCGAATAAAATCAACATTGTCTGGTGGACATTTATGCCGCTTTAATATTTTATAATGAAAGACATCTGACAAGGCTTGTTTTGTTTTTTCTTTTGAAACGTTTTTCAAAAGACCTAACTCCGTGCCCATAAGTAAATGACTGAGCCCGACTATCGATTCCATTAAGTCTACCTTATTGGCATAATTCAATGTTCCCCATGATCGAGCGACTATGTCCTTAAGATCTTCGATGTCATATTCCTCCCTGCACTCTTCTTCAAGAGCCTCAATTCTTTTCGAAACGCCTACTAAGGTATTGGCAATCTCTTCTTCTGATCTCATTGCTATATGCTGGTTTGCAAAAGTATAGAAGTTGCAAGTGAAATGAGTATTGTGCCCGAAAAAACCTGAAGCGACTAATTTATTGTTTTCCAACAAATTTTCCAAGTCTTCGTTCCTTTCTGATATAATTATCCCAGGAATGTGCGTGAATATCTGCGCTTCCATGCCAAGGGTCATCAAAGCCGGGCTTGCTGTTACATAACCAAATGGATCGACCTTTGCATAATCGAATCCCAAGCTCTCAAGAATTGAGTGACCTCTCGCCAACAACTCTTGAAGTCCCAACTTGTCGCTTTTGACTCGCACCTCAATATGGTCTTGTGAGTTGACGAATACCGACTGAGATCCGTCTTCGTTAACAAAGAGCGCCATTGGAAGCTCATTCATATCAGTTCCAACTGGTATGATAGCCTCATCTGCGACTTTGTTCTCATACAAAATATACCGATTTAATTTCTTTATTGACGAAACCAAATCAAATTCCCAAGCATTGAACTCTTCCAATCCCATCATTCTTTTTGCGACCATGGCGCAAACTGATTGGAGTTCTTTCTCGCTAGCCATGTGAGGGAACTTTATCCCCTTAATATTTCTATGTAGAACTATGGATTTTTCCTTGACAGTTGAGTCGTTTCTCAACCATATAGGGACGCCCTTCAAAAGCTTATCAACATTTATTCCCTTAATCATTGTTTTCCCTCTTGATCAATTTTTGCTAATTCGTCTCTTATCTCGGCGCACTTCTCATAATTTTCTTTTTCTTCAGCCTGCTTAAGCTGTTGTTTCAAGACCCTTTTGCGGGCCTCATCCTTGTTGCCCTCAAAATTGTTATCAATGTTCTTGGGCTTGTCTTTTTTAATCTTTTGACAGCCCTTCGCTTCTGCAATGTTTATCATTTCACAAAAATTAACATAACATTCTTCACACCCGAAGAGACCGTTAGTGTTAATATCATTAAGGCTGGTGCTACAATTCGGGCATGGCACCTCGTAAAACTCTTTCGCGATAGCGCTCATACCCTCATTGTATACAATGATGTCATCGCCCATAGATCCAATGATTTCTGCCTCACCGGCGGTTCTTATGAAAAAACATCCGGGACACAAGAATAAATCCCCCAATAGATTCCCAACTATACATTTCAATATATGGAAGGGGTGTTCGTTTATTTCATTCCTACAATCATTGCAAGTCATTTTTTATCTCCACTATGGGTGTTGAGACCTATTCCGTGATCCGTCAACCATTTGTCCCAGGATTTTGGATAGCTCTTTCCAAGATCTTTGAGCCAAGGATAGGATGACGCATTAATTGGTGTGGGAACAGGGCAGTCTATTGACTTGCAGAATTCCTCGGCAAAAATATCTCCCTTCTTATTGTTGCATGGCTTACATGCAGCGATAAGATTCTTCCATCCGCCCTTCCCGCCTTTGCTTTTAGGATAAATGTGGTCCATGGTGAGATTACCTCTCTCTCCACAATACCAACATTTCCATCCATCTCTGGCAAAAATATTTTTCGCCCGCAAAGGAAGCTTTTGCACGTGAAACTTGCTATATGGCTTCTGAATGATTTCTGGAAGCTCAATATCTAAGTGTCTGGTGCTGGTGAAGGGCTTGTCTGGACCCACACCTTTAACCAACCATTCGTCGAAAGAAAAGTTCTGGTAGTAGGCACTGCCTTCATACTCTTCTTCATAAATAATTGAGGCGTGGCCATTTATGATTTTACGAAAAGATCTCACAAGAGGCTCGATGGCTATAGGAAACCATGAAGCGTTAAGGACGAGACATCTTCTGCTGGATAAAGGTTTCTTGGTCATAGTATTAACCGTGTTTTAAGTATTTAGTTCTTTGGACAACATACTATACATGCATTTTTCATACAGTCAAATATTGTGAGAATTTTTTAACGATCATTCTTCCAGAATCTTTATATTCTACGGGTAGATTATCAACTGATAACCAGTGTTTACAGCGCAATATTATTTCTTTAGCAATCAAATTAAAACCTCTCTCAAGACACTCATTGATCGCCCATTCATCGGCGAAATACTCATCCATAGTCGAGCTAACTTGCTTTCCAACAACGACATGGCCCCTTTCATGCCAAAGTATATTTCTCTCTTTTGGCAAAATTATTGGTCTTTCAAATAGTAGCCCATGATGAGTGACACCATCAAGCTTCAATGGTAGCAGAAATATTTTACCATATGTTTTCCCGGTCAGGACATGGCAAACTTCTCCACTTATGAATTTCCAGTAAGAACGCACTTTATTTGACCATGGCTCTTCACAGTAGTCATGGATCTCATACAAGTTCATACAATGACAACGTTATGCTTAACGATATGCCTCTTCATCTTGACTGTCTTGCCGCCAAAATCTTCTGGCAATGTGGCTTCGACATACATTGTCTTGTCGTTCTTTTTTAGAACTACTCCAACAATCCTATACCTGGCCTCACCGAAATCGAACTCCGCTTGTTCTGGCATAATGCTCTCCTAAATTAGTTTTTATAAGTCGTGTAGTACATACCCCACAATATACATGATACCACGAGTTTTTCAACCTCTGACATAGGATAAATCGGAAATTATCAAGAAATAAAGAATATGCATTAATTTCAATATATCAATTGGTAAAATCATGATACTTGACACAATGGCCTTGTTAGCCGATGAGAACACAACAGTCGATCAGGCCGCTACTGACGAAGAGATCCTTCTGGTGATCCAAAATCTTGAGGATGAGGGTAAGATAGTGTTCAATTATGAAATGCTTAATATTGGTGGGATACTAATATCTAATGCTGAGGCGCAATTATGGAAAGAGGCAATTGTCGCTCTTCTTGCACAGGGCGGAATGGGTTATGTAGATACCCAAATAACAGCAGATAAATTATGGAGAATCGCAAGATATAAAGAAGACTCTGATAACCCACCAGATGAATTTGTCGAATCATCCTCTTCATCTTCATGTTCAAGTTGGGTTAGCTATTCAAGCAGCAGCTATTCAAGCTCCGATGCTCCAATGGAATTAAACATGGACTTTCCTTTGAACCTTCAATTTGATGAAAAGGATGATAGAGATTATGTATTCGAATTCGGAACCAGCCAAAATATTAACGGATATGATTACGAGAATGAAATGTCACCAGTCAAGTCTCAAGGAAAACTCGGTAGCTGTGTAGCATTCGCGGCGGCATCCATGAAAGAATGGCAAGAGCAAAAAGAGCACGTTGATGAAGTCGCCGCCGGTAAAAGGGATCAAAGAGAGAAAACCCATTACGATCTTTCTGAACAATGGATTTATTACAACTGCAAGAAAATTGATAGATGGCCTAATAGTGAAGGAACGTCTATTAGAGTCGCTATGAAAGTATTAAGCAAGATTGGAGTCCCAACTGAAGAAGCGTGGCCATACAGCGATGTTGAAGTCGGTGAGCCAGAGTCATGGGCTCACTTGATTGCTAGATGGGGAAGAATCAAGTCTTATGAAAGAATCGCCAATATTGATGACTTAAAGATCGCCTTAAAAGAATGCGGACCAGTAATTATTGGAATGCGCGTCTATTATGGAATTTTCTATACTAACAGGGATGGAATTGTCCCAGATAGGAATCCTGGTGAGAAATCAATTGGTGGCCATGCAGTTTGTGTCGTTGGATACGACGAGAAAAAGAAACTATTCAAGTTCAAGAACTCATGGGGCTCCCGTTGGGGTAATGACGGATATGGATATGTCTCATACAATTATGCCGAAAGTGATTTCATTGACATGTGGCTTGCATGCGACATGTCTGTTACCAAAGAAGATCTTAAGGGTGAAGTGGAAGAATTAACCAGAGGCTAATCCTTCTCAAACACGTAGCTAACTCCTTGCTTGGTCCATCCGTAAAATCCAGTGATGTCTTGTTCCTCATAATTATCAGAATAATGAACAAGTGACATCTTTGCTTTAATGTCATCTGGCAACGTCTTCAAATCTTCAAGAGGGGCATGAACCGCTCCTGGAAAAAATTGAACGTCGTGAAAAATATGTTCAATATTATAGTTGTTATAGTAATAATTAATTAAATTAGGATTAAATTGTGTATCCACTGGATGCAAAACTCTTCCATTAATCAATACGCCATAGATCGCGAAAGCTGTTGTCCAATCGACAGATGAGTCAGGGATGTGATTCGTTCTAAAAACTTCAAGATTGATATCTCCGAATTGAATCTCAAAAGTCTCTCTCGGAACGTTACACTTCCATTTCAAATGGACAACAACAAAAAATATAACACATAATCTGCGTTATTCAAGGGGTTTGAGAATATTTTTGTGGTGAGTTAATTCACACCACTACCACATTTTAGACATGCAGTTAAGATATCCAGTGACAACACCGCCAGCATCTGAAGATGAGGATGACGATGAAGATGAGGACTCTATGGCACCCATATCCCAAGTTCCACCGGCTGGTCTGTAATCATCGGCATCGACGTGGAATGCATCCCAATCAAATGTTCCTATTGTCTTACCGGCGTCAATAGCTGGACCACCAGCTTTTAATCTATGGTTAGTTCCTTCGGCTACAAATATATCAGATGGTGTTTGACTGATTAGATTATCAGTACCGCCCTGATCATCTGCTGTTACATCTTCACTGATATTGTTGTTTGAATTTATTGTTCCATTTGTAACATTAAGATAGAAGTCGGCTGTCGGTGAATTGGTTATGATGTTGTTTTCTATTTCAATATTTAGATAACTCGTCCCACTATAAAAACTTCTTTCATAAAGATATGTGCCATATCCATTGGAGCCATCTATGGTATTATTATAGCAGTTTAAATTAGTGGTGACTGTACCAGAAAAAGCATTAGAAATAATGTACCAACCATAGTAAAATCTTGGGCCAAAGAATATATTATTTATAATATTTATCGTCCTGGTTCCAACACTATTGTAAGAATATATTCCATATCCGTACCCTGTAGACGCATCACTATCAACAAAACAACTGTCAATAGTTACATTATCTGCCACAATGAGGATCGCGATAGAGCCGCCATTCATTGCGATCCTAATTCCTTCAACTCGAAAATAATCGAGGCCAGTGCTTATATTAATTGCATTGCCAGAAGTATGATCAATCCAAGCTCCCGGACCATCATGTATACCATCATGCCTTTCAGCTAATGGCGTATAAATTCTTGGGTATCTATCTACCGTTGGAGTTGATGCCCAGCTAGATAAAAGAACCGTTCCCAAGTCTGCCACACCATCGTAACACTCAGCCCATTGATCTGCAAAACTCTGTCCATCTGCATAGTCTTCCCAAAGAGCCAGAGTAGTATAATCTCCTCCGCCATCAGGCTTTATGGTCTTTATAGTTGGCGTTCCATTATTAGATGAAGAACAAGATGAGCATGAACATGAAGATGAGGAGCATGAGCATGAAGACGAACCTATCACAACTTCTAAAGCACCCATGTCCCAGGATGCACCTTGTGGCCTCCAATCATCTGCGGCTAAATGCAAGGCGTCATGATCAAACGCTGATATTGTTTTACCAGCATCAATGGCAACTGATGGTGACTTCGGGATTTCCCCACCAGGTCTCAATCTATGGTCTACACCTAATATCTTATAAAGACCAGTTGTGCTCTGACTTATTAAGTGGTCAGAGCCACCATCATCATCTGCTGTTGCGTCTTCACTAAGGTTATTATTCGCATTGAGTGTTCCAGTTGTAATCGTCGTTACAAAATCACTAATGCCTGATGTTGTGGCAATGTTATTTTCAATGGTAAGAGTTATTTCGGGGCCTCCGCCACTATTTATCTCCGCGACATAAATACCATAATTTGTAGAGCCATCAATAGTGTTGTTTTGAATGACAACTTCATGAGTATGGCTTCCTGATGTGGATTGTAAAGTTATCCAAATCCCATCATTAAATTCTGAATAAATTAAATTGTTTCTAATATATGTTGTCCCAACGTAGGTGACATTATATCCACTCATATATATAGCAGCGGCATAATTCTGTAATGGGCTATAAAACAGATTACTATCAAATCTACATCCGCCGACTGTAGAATAAATCCCCTCAGTGGAATTTATCGCGCCATGGAATCTTATCCCCTCAACTCTCGTATACTCTTCATAAATAGCAACGCCGTCAACATAGGCATCAAGGTCGATCCAAGCTCCAGAACTATTTATTGTTCCATCATGTCTCTCTGCCAATGGAGTGTAAATCTTTGGGTATTGAGAAGCTGTTGATGTCGCTGTCCAGGATAAAATAGCAACCTGTCCCAAATCTGCCACACCATCGTAACACTCTGCCCATTGATGGGCGCTTGCTTGTCCATCTGCATAGTCTTCCCAAAGCGCCAAGGTGGTATAATCACCACCGCCATCAGGCTTTACAGTTTTAATTTCTGGGGTGAAAACTCCAGAGGAAGATGAAGAGCTACATGAGGATGAGCAAGAGGAAGATGAGGATGAGGATGAGCAAGATGAGGCTTCCATAGCTCCCATGTCCCATGCCCCACCAAATGGCCTCGGACGCCAATCATCACTATCAAGATGAAGAGCGTCCCAATCAAATGCTGATATTGTTTTACCAGCATCAAAAGCGTCAGCTGTATATTTTAAGTTCCAATTGTCATCATAATCAACAAACTGATCAGTAGCTGTCTTGCTTATTAAATGACCAGTTCCACTTTCGTCATCTGCTGAGGCATCACCCGTGATATTGTTATTGCTTGTCTTGGTTGCAGACCCACCATTGACCCAATCAATATCCAATGTTCCCGATCCAAACACTGCGTTGTTTTCTGTAATAGAAGTTTTTGCACCACTATCATGATCTATTAATATTCCATATAGATCGGCTTTCACAACAGTGTTGTTGTAAACATCAACATCTATGTTGGCATTGCTAAAGTTTATTCCGTAATCACAATTCTCCGTGACCGTTTCGCAAACACAAATGTTATTCTGAATCGTCGCTTTGTCACCACTCGCAGCTGCTGCTGAGATAGCGATCAAACTCGCTGTTCCACTTACAGTGTTTCTCCAGAGAATAAGGTTGCTGTCAACAACACAACCTTCACCCGTATCTCCACCATCAAAAGATATTACATCAACGTTTTCACCTGTGCTTCCAGATTTTTCAATCCTCAAACCTTCAATACTGAGATATTTTACGGTAGCGTTATCAATAGCATTGGCGGTCGCCGAGCTATTGTCAATATATGCACCAGTACCAGCACCAGCTATGCCATCGTCTTGGCCAATGTGCCTCTCTGCTATTGGGGTATATATTCTTGGGTAGAATACATCATCTTCTGTGGCGGTCCAGGCGGAAAACACTACCTCTCCGAGATCCCCACCGTCATAACACTCTGCCCATTGATCCGCATCGGTCTGATCGTCTGCAAAATCTTCCCAAGTCTGGAGGGTAGTGTAATCCCCGCCACCAGCGGGTTTGATGGTTTTGATATTACCGTCTTTAGCAAGGGCACCCATGTCCCATGTGCCCTCAACACCACCATGAGTGTTGTCAATACCATCTAATGTGAAATCGGCGCTTAGATCTTTACCTGTTTTTCTACAAGGAGACCCTTCTATAAGATTGAAGTCGGTAGCTTCATCAACATAGATATCAGACGGGGTCTGATTTATTATATTTCCTGTTCCACCATGATCATCAGCGGTGGCATCATCAGAACAGTTATTATTCGCGGTTACATTAATAACCCCAACTAACCATCTAAAGTCAGTAGAGTTTGTTGTGCAGATATTGTTTTCGACAATAGCTGTCCATCCTGTTGCACCAGCTGATCTTACTTGTATTCCATAATTATGACAGCCATCTACTGTGTTGTTATAGATTTCGCAATAATGATCAATGGAAGCCTCATTGGAATAAAAGTATATTCCAAAACGGGTGGCATCTTTACCATAGATAATGTTGTTTCTTACGATTACAGGTATCGTTCTAACGCCAGAACAATAAATATCAGACCACGAATCGGAAGAGCCATAATCATTGATTATTAAACAGCCATCCAAAATTTGCCCACCGTCACCGGCAAGACTCATGGTACGGCCATTTATTGAAGATACTATTCTAAGGCCTTCAACACGAGTGTAATTCTCAGACATAGTCATCTGAGAGCCATCATGATTTATATACGCACCACCACTCGCGGCTGTACCATCATGGCCTTCGCCTTCGGCTACATATATTCTTGGATATAAAGTTGGCGAAGGAGTTGCTGTCCAAGATTGAACAGTTACTTCGCCAAGATCTCCACCATCATAACACTCGGCCCATTGATCCGCCGACCCCTGGCCGTCAGCCCAGCTTTCCCAGGTTTGGAGTGTGGTATAATCACCACCACCACCTGGCTTGATTGTTTTAATTGTGGGCATAAGTATTCTCTACTATCTCATAATCATGTCTCCAATTCTCTATGTTGTATTTTCAGTGTGATTATTGTTAAGCTGTTCTATCTGTTTCGTCTAAAATTAGATCCGCAATCACGAGGTGTGTTGGGTTAATAGATCCACCTGTTGGCGGGACCGGCTCTGACATATTGGACGGGTCTAATCCTGGAGACCCAATGAACATGTCAAGATCTATTTTATATTTTGATCTATTAATCATTTTCATTTTACTCATCCCATTTCCATCATCTTCTTCTGTGCAAATGCAATATGGGTAACTTACAACACTCTTTGTCAACTCAGCCTCTAAGACCGGATCGTCTAAAAGCGTGATAAGAAAAAATCTCTTTTCATCCCTACCCCATACTGCCGGTTGAGTTTTTACGGCTATTATATCGCCTACTTTTTTCTCTATTTTATCGGCGGCGGCAATGGCCCCAACGCCTTGTGATCTTCTTAATGAAGCGCATATTTCTAACATGATTATTATCTCCTATTTGATTTATGGGGCTATATATCCAGTGACTGTAACGCTGTGATTGACGACAGTCACTGATGTATACCCTAAATTAGTGTTTGCGGTTAGTTTGATCGGTGTTTTTAAGTTGGTTACAAATCCGCCATTTCCAGCCATGTAAACGACTCCTGTTACACTAACTGGAGTTCCCGTATTTTCTACTAATTTGATTGTCCCAGCAGTAGAATCATTAGACACTATTATATCTGTTATGTATAAACTAAGACCTGCTCCTGGAGCGGCTACTAATACGGTATTTGTTTGAGCAGAACTTTGATCGTCAACAATACTCCAATTATTAGGATGTGAGGATTCAACAAATTGTCTACCATATACATCAGCTATAAAATCAACTCGATCATCTTCAGCCACCGCCGTTCCTGGCGCTGTTCCATCGTGATTTTTAGCTTTACCACCAATCTTGAGTGGATTTCCACTGTCTGCACTGTCATGAGCCACGTCACCGGAAAGTCCGGGGATTGTTATAACATCGACTTGCATTTCAGTGCCTGAAACGGCTCCTGCTATTGTGCTAACATTAGTATCAATGTTATCAAGAACCGCATTGTCAGTAGCTGAAAGGTTTGCGGTTACGGTGCCATCTATTGTAATAGAACCTCCGTTATCGTCAATACTTAAAACTCCAGTTGAGTCAGATGCCATTGTAACTCTTAGGGCGGCAGCTTCCGTTCCTGAGCCTACGACATTTAATGGTGCAGGAACACTAAGAATATCAACATCACCAATATCAACGCCTGAGTTCGCAGAAAGTTTTCCAATAGCATTTGTTCCGGCGGGTAAAGAAGCTACGATATCCACTTGCATTTCTGATCCAGAAACGGCTCCGGCAATCGTTGTGATGTCAGAATTGTCTATTGTAATAGAGTTTCCACCATCAGATATATGAATAGCACCATCAGCATCCAGTGCAATAGCTCCAACGTCGCCATCACCCAATGTTCTTGGACTCGAATCATACCTTCCGCCAGATAAGAGTGGATTTCCAGCAGCGGCGGCATTTTCAGCAGCGTCACCGACAACCTCAATAGTATTTGTTGACGCTGGCAATACTTTAACGTCTACAGCTACGCCATTAGTCGCATCAATTGGACACACGCCAGCGTTTGTGGATGGATCTCCCAAACACACTACTTGTCTATGATTACCGTTTGATGCTTCTGTCCTGGTATCTATACTTATACCAGACCCCGCAGTTATGTCTACGTTTGAATCAGCCATTATATGTTTCTCCTGACCAGACTGTGATTTATGATAGTTCCGCCTACGTCAATTTGGATATCGTCATACTCTATTGAGTTCGCATCAACCAAATCAAGGACCTCTTGTGTCGTCTTTCCCAATAATGGCCTGTGTGGCCTCAAACCATACTTTAACATACTTGTCATAACTCCAGGAATATCTTGTACGATTCCCAAAATAACATGTTTTACATTCTTCCCCTTTGCCCACCCAAGGCCTGCTTGAACAATCTCTAATGCACCTGGAAAATCTAATATTCCAGGACCAAACTCATCCAAGCTAATATCATCATAAATGACTCCATAATCAGAGGGGATTTCATGACCATGATTCCAAACCTTATTCCCCTTCTTAAAAACCGCTCTGGAAACCACATCCAAAGAAGGTAACAGCTGGCAGCTTAATTCAGACTTTTTACCAGTGCAGTCTAAGAGTATTGTCGCGTTATCATTTGGATCAATATCATCCTCCACAAGATCTGTCAATAATAACTCTGGGCCTGTACTTGGAGTGGTTGGTTCCGCAACAGCAATTGACGGGTCCAGACCTGTCGTCCCAGTAAATAGATTGATATCCACTCTAAAAGAGGATATTGCTTCTATCTTAAAATCTTCCTCACCATCAATTATGGTATGTGTTTGTCTAATAAATGGCAATGACCAAACTTCCCTCGACCCCATTTCCATTTCTAAAACCGGATCATTCAATACAGTTATTAAAAAGAATTTCCTTTCCATTTCAGACCAAATCGCAGGAGACTTCTTCATAACAAGAACATCACCAATTTTTTTCAAATCAGTTTCCCCCTTGCTCCCTATATCTCCAAGATCTCCAGATCTCTGTAAACTAACTGCCATTTCTAACATTCTTATTCCTCCTGCGGTCTTAAATTAATACCCAAATATCGCCGCTTAAACCTTCATACTATGATACCCTAAAATATTAGAATAGGGTCAGATGAGATACCTGGACCTCTTGGTAACACGAATGATTCTTGCACAACAGATCCGGCATCCCATGTTCCCGAAAAGGTTAATGACAACAGTAAACCAACTGGAGTGCCCACGTTTCCACCGGCCACTCTCGTTGTCCCCAAAGCATCAGTGCTGAAACTGCCAAGAGCCACACCGCCATCCCTCGCTTCGCCAGAAGATAATAACCTGGCATGTGTGTTTCTATTTATTAATTGGCTTGATCCTGGCTTGTTCACAAGATTACCTTCACCGCCATTGTCATCAGAGGTCCCATCGGAGGTTATATTGTTTGTGCTAACAATCGAGTCAAAGTTCGTCCAATTTATATCTAACAACCCGCCTTCTCCACAAATATTATTTCTAAGAACGACATTTAATGTAACTGTGTCTGAAGTCTCAGTTTTTGTTCCAGTTATCCCATAAGAAGTAACATCAATTATAGTATTGTTGAAAATATTGCTATCGGTTTCAACGGGGTTTGTTGTAGCAATCCCCAATATAAGGATTCCGGTAGCTAATAATCCATTTCCAAAAACTATATTGTTTTGAATATCACATGTTTTGCTAACGGGATTAGAATCTACAATGTAAATTGCATTGGCAGTATTTGCATATGACTTCTGAATTAACAAATTGTTTTCTACTATAACACCATCCGACGTGACCATAGAAATTATCGAGTTTGCTGTAGATGTTGATTCCATTCTTATACCATCTATTTGAACATAATTAACATAATTAACAATTGAATTTCCTGTAGTGGATGATATGAAAGCTCCTGTGCCATCGTCTCTGGCATTATGTCTCTCTGCTAATGGAGTGTAAATTCTTGGGTAGATAACTGCTGTTGGTGTTGATGACCATCCTGATATAACAACCTCGCCAAGATCGCCGCCATCATAGCATTCCGCCCACTGGTCTGCTGTCGCCTCACCATCAGCAAAATCTTCCCAGGTTTGGAGTAAAGTATAATCACCACCACCACCTGGTTTTATCGTTTTAATTGTGGGCATTATAGATACTCTTTAGTAACGGTGTATTTTATCGAAACCGCTATCAACCTCGCATCTGCTGCCAAGAGATCAGCGACATGCAAAGGGTCTCTTGATACTCTAAATTGAAGGATCTCCCCAGCTTCAGGTGTGCCAGCGAGTGTAATAGCAGAAGTTTCCAAACTCGTGTTCCATTGGTTTTGACCATTATTCGCATCAGCAACGATTTGTACGGTCCCCCACGCTTGATCAATTGCTTCCCCATCTCCAAATGATCTTCCCTGAAACCGCCATGCAACACTACTTGTTGAAGCCGTATCGGCAAGCCAAATGAACTTAGCGACCATTGTCCCACCATCCCAATTCTCTGGAGACGGGACTGTCCATTCAGCATATTCCATAGTGGTCTGATCAAAATCTAAAACATATAGATTTACCCCATTTGTTACAAATTCAATTTCCGATGGCCCCGCCGCACCATCTGTAACTGACCCCCATCCTCCAGCTGCTGTTAGCCTTAAAGGTTTCTGAGGTCGAGCCGTTCCCGTATAATCAATTCCCGCTGTGGTAATATCAACATTGTTTGCTGTACCAACAGTCATTTGATCAAAAACTGGAGTGGATAGATCGAGATCTCTATCAGCCATTGTCAATGTTCTTGTAGTTGCTGTAGTCACACCAGAAATTTCAAAATCGACTATCTTTGTAGCGTCATCTTCATCCGTGAAGTGCGGCCCTTCAATAATGACATTTCCTTTTGTGGCATGAGATGTAGATCTAACAGTAAAATTATTACTCGAAGCATCACCACCAATCAAAGTTTGACCACCTGACCTGCCAGCAAGAAGTGGGTAAATACTATGGTCATCATCTGAGAGCCCAGTTAGCGCACCGTGATCTGCGACACCACCGACACCACCAGTTGACCCCGTAAAGAAATCTACAGATGGTTCTACAACGATTTCTGGAAGGTCATAAAAACCAGATCTTTTTCTATAGGCATATTCAATCGTTAAGTTTTCAATATCCGCAACCGCAACCGCAGTTATAACTTCCGTTGAAGGATCTATATAAACGAATGATATCTGACCCCTATCATCACCAGAATCAGAAAATGAATTTCCATCCGTCGCCCCACTGCCAACTTGAATCAAACCATATATTTGATTTTCTCCAGAATCTTCTAATGGCTTGTTTGTCGCAGAATCTCTAATCAAACACAGGTTGCCATTATTTGCGGCGGCATCAGTAGCATGAGATCCAATAGCGCCTGATAGTTGGGCTACGATGGACCCAAACGCTGTTGTGGCGATGGCGATGTTGTCAGAAGGCTTACCGGTTCCAAGAATTACATAGTTCTGACTTGACGGTACGGTTATATCTGTGGTTGTCCCAACCCAATACGTCAACGCCTTATCATGCAATGATTGCAAGTCAAACCCGTCTTCTAAAGCGTCGTACCAATTGGTCCTTCCACTTAAAATAAGCATCTGACTTCTTATGTAATTGAGATCACCCTCAAGGCTTATAGCAGATGACTCTGCATCTGTAACCGTTAAGGTATCGTCATAAGTATCTGATGTTCTTATTTGTGACGATTGTCTCAGGAATGTTCTAGCCACCTTTAGACTCCATTATAATGTTCAAAACCCTTGGTGATATATACAATTCCAAAGATTAACTAACCTTTATTTATAGCGTTAAGATTCTTCCACATATTGGAAGGTAATCTTGTCTCCAGAGATTGGCGCTGGAACATCCACTGAAAGTGTAATAGACGTTCTGCCAACGTCTTCTGTAAAGTCGTCAGGGCTCAATGCTTGACCATTTATAAACGGCCTGATCTGAGTAGTGACGTATACTTCGCTCCCTGGAAGAGTAAAAGTTTTATTCACCCCATCTGGAGACTCAACCGAGACCGCATTAAATTTCAATGTGCTGAGTCCATCATCTTCAGCATTAACAGTGACGCTACCGTCTGAACTATCATAACTGACAACTTCCAGTAGCCCAGCGGAGATTGCGCTTTTGATGTTAGCGAGGTTTCTATATTCATCCTGGACCTCAATTGTTTGTCCGGGAGTCATACTTATCCTGAAAGGTATCGTCTCTGGAAAATTCCCCTGATATGTTTCCTGACTGCTTATATCAAGAACGCCTTGGGAAAGAAGACATCGTAAAATCATCGAGCGATCTCCTTATTTATGAGCCGCTGCCGCATATGGAGAACCATTGACCTCATGGCCCCTTGTGTCCTCTCTAACGACTGTGGTGCCAATACTCGTAGCATCAAGCTCCAAATCGCCTTTAACACCATCTAAAAAGGCTTTAACCTCAGGAAAAATACCCTTCACGCCTATTATCTCCTTATAATACCTGCCTTTAGTCCTATTGGACTTGGCAACAAGATCATTGTAAACATAATTGGCATCATCTTCATTGTCGTCCAGGAAGTAATAATTTCTTTTTATTAAATATCTTCCAAGGTAGGCTTCTTTAAGATAGGCGCTTACCATTATGACCTTCTTACCATCACGTGTAATTCTATCTTTGGCTATATCAATATCATAATGTGAGTCTTCGATCTTCTTCGAGGCTATTTTTATAGATTGTACTTCACTATCGTCTTTCTTCATAGCCTCTTTCTTTATCGGATTCCCAGATATCTTTTTCATCAATTCTCCAATATCAACATTGGCTTTTATCCCCATGGATGAAAAAGCTTCAATAACAGCCTTCACAATCTCATTTGAATCTGACTCTCCAGAGGATGCTGTCTTGATCATCTTCACATCAGACGGCAGTAAATCCAATAGATTCTTCGCCCTTTGAATATCAGCAATGCGCTCAAAGATTGAGAAATCAGATGTGTTTTTTGAAATGGTGTCCATATTAACCTCAATGTGTTTGTATTTTATTCTACAATAATATCCCGATTCCCTATATAGACACAAAAATGACGCCCCGTTTCCAGGACGCCCTTTTCATTCGTTAATTTTATTATCTACCTACTTATGAGATCTGAAACCTCGCAAACTTAGCGATTTCGATCTTTTCCCCAAGCCGTTGCACTTGGTCATTGAGAAGATCTCTTACGGAAACACCGGAGTCCTTGATTGTTCTTTGATTAAGAAGACAGTGTTCTAATCTGAACTTTTTAAACTTACCGACAACCATTTTATTAACAATCTCGTCACTTTCACCATCGTACTCAAGCTCTGGCGGACAAATGCTATTTATGGACTGAGAAATGAAATACGCTCTTTCTTGAGCAATCCTTTCCTCTGAAACATCTTCGAAACTTATAAACTCAGGGTTTGAGGCGGCGACTTGCATGGCGACCTCATGACCAAAGTCTTTGAGCGTAGCCGCGCCAAAATCCGTTTCACAGTGAATTTCAACAATTGATCCCACCTTTGAGTTGTGGTGAGTGTATGTGACAATAATACCCTCAGTTGCATTCCTGTTAGATAAGTTTTCAGCGACCTCACCACTACCCTTACGAAGAACAATCTTCGCTTCATTAAGATCGTCGTGAGCTTTTTCTAATGCCTCTTTGCAGGCAACAATCCCAACTCCAGTTTCTTGACGGAGTTGTTTTACTTTATTAAGATCGGCCATGTTCTTTCTCGTTGTTTATCTGACAGTTTGATTCAATTGTCGTATAAATTAAGCCTGGGCTGTCGCCGTTACCTTGCTAACGTGATCATACGCCGATGTTTCATAAGGGAACTCAATCCAGTCATTCCAATGATTCATAAAGGAAAATTGTTGAGGTAAAAAAGTGGATGATTGATTTACAACTATTGCCGATGTTAAACGGAAGTGTCTGCCTTGAATTCTATTCAATGGTATAATGAAATCATGAAATGTGCTACCGGAGTCCGCAATGTCATCTACAATCAAAGTGGACTCTCCAATGTCTTCTTTGTTTGCAATAAGAGGTATATCAAGTTGGTGTGAAAGCATTGTGGCAAAAATTATCCCCCCTCTTGGTATCCCATAGATATTATTTATTACCAATTCATTGACTATGATTTCGTCATTCCAGTAATCAGTAGCCGTATTTATCCACTGCTCACACTCTGCCCACGTTACTTTCTTTATTTTTCTCATTGGGGATTCTCCACTCTTGTACCGGATTCTATCCAGCCCTGACTTGTCAATTGAATAAACTTGGCGCTACGAGAAAATTCATTCCAGTTTTTGGCTCCACCATAATATGTCATTGCAGTTCTCATGTTGGCTTCAATTTGTGCGCAAACCTCTTCTGTTTTCCCTGTATACTTCACTGCACCGGAAACGCCCTCTACTGATCTTAATTTATTTGACAATACAGATTGAGCACCCTTAGATGCCATCCCCCTATATTCAATAAATTTGTATTCTTCCTCATTTGTCGTAACATTCAAATTCTCATCATATTTTTCGCCCGGTGCCATATCAGTCGAAGCGAGCATCTTGCCCATCATCACCATGTCCGCACCAGCAGCCATAACCTTCATTATATCACCAGTGTTTTCAATTCCACCATCAGCAACAATGTAAGCTCCAGGTATCTTCACATCTGCACAACGCATTACTGATTCAAAAGTGGGGACGCCAAATCCAGTGTTTAATCTTGTTGAACAGATCGATCCGCCCCCAATCCCAACACGAATAAAATTCGCCCCGGCTTCAGCCAAATGCCGATAACCACTTCTGGTGGCAACATTGCCAGCCATGATAATAGCAAACGGACAATGCTCCCTTATGTACTTGACAGTCTCAACACAAGCGTTTGTATCACCATTCGCCATGTCAACTAAGAATCCAAATTGCCTTTTCACACTCGCCTTGTACTTATACTCTACAATCAACTCGTTTATCCAATCCTTCCACTTAAAAATGTTTCCGACAGATAAGAAGCAAAGGGATTTGTCTTTATTAACCTTACAATCAATAAAAAAATTAAACTGACTTGACGCACTATCAAAAAATCTGTGGATTGAGGTGAACCAATTTGTTTCTGAAAGATGATGGATCAATTCAGGGGAACACACTCTATCCATAGGCGCATTGATTAACGGTGTCCCAGACAAGTCATTCTTATAATGATAACACAAATCACCATCACTCGTGCTCATATCTGAATACCTTGGCACCATCAATACATCATTGTAAGATAATGAAGTCTTTATGTCTCCCATCTACATCTCCCGTTAGTCGTTGATGTGACCACACTTATCACAACATTTTAATCCGTCGTCATTGGCGAATTCTTTCTCGCACTTTGCGCATACAATAAAAATACCATCATCAAGATACTCTCTGACTATAAAAGAGTTTGATCTTATTATGTTCGCGCTGTCTATTATTTCTTCAATTTCTTTATTCATTAATCAGCCTTCTACATCTGGAGTCTCACCGTTGAAAATAACACCAACACGATTGATGACCTTTGAAAACGGGGGCATGTCAAGAGTTTCAATAGACGCCCTCTCAATATGCAAGTGCGGATTCATCCTTGCCTCATGCTTCTCAGGAAGACCCTCAATTTCTTCAGCAGTAAACAAAGTTGAAGAGATCTCGCGACGAACAAAGACGCCTCTTTTGAAGAAGGTCGGATAATCATTCCAATTGACACCCTTATTTATAAGCATGTCCATCATTTCAGGACCACTCTTGTTTTCAAGGTCCCTGTGAGAATAATACGCTCTCGCGGCCATTGACTTGCTATTCTTGGTCGCATCTTGTTCGCGCCAAAGAATAGTGTTCGCTGCTTCCATCATGTTAGGAACATTCCACACTCTGCAATCAAACCTGGGGCGGCTGTCTGTCTTTTCGGGGATGTATTCGACAAGATGTTCGTTAAACGTAAGACTGGCGAATGAAGCCATATCTCCAACGAGTTTTTGGATTCTACCATCATATGGGATCTGACTCTTCACATTATCACTATAAAGGATAAGTGAGATTTCGTCAGACTGGGTATACCCAATAAGCGCATTGTATTCCTTAACCAAGTTCCTCATGGTATATTCCATAAGGAGAGACATTCGGACGTCATATGGTCTTTTGAGACCATTAGTGAATTTGGAAAAGCACTTACCATCAATCCTGACCATGACGGGAAGAAGAGGCATGAGCCTACGCCCAGCCTCTTCCATTTCATAGCCTTTCATACGGTCTCCATCCGCATCGTTTTTCATTGCATTACTCCATAAAATTTAAGTGATATTATCGGGTAACATATCACATCAAACTCGAATTTCAAGTCCATCCATGGAATTTTACAAAACCAACGGTTCCTTGTGGCCTCGTGCATACGCGGTTTGAATGGCGTTTTTTACTATAGCATAGCTTTCAGTCGTGCCATCATACTTGACTACGTTAGGATGTTCAAATCCATCATTGTGTGGAAGCGCGGGCATGATCACAAGTCCCCTACTTCTCTGTTCGAGCCAGGGCTCAACAAAACCGACATAATCATCAAAGAGAATTTTCCCATAAACAATACTCTTCTCAGTAGTAGTGTTCATATCGAATCTGTCGCTTTCAACGATACTGGATTGCAAATTTCTTCTGCACCATTGAAACTTTTCAGTCCAAGAATTTTCAGAAGTCCATGCGGCTTTTGATGTGATGCAAATGGAAAACCCTGCTTCAACAAGCAAGTCGAACACTTCAAATCCCTGCGGGATCTTCTTAAGGTTTCTCCACCACCCTTCCTGCGATCTGACAATCCTCATTCTATTCTTAACATACGAAGGAACATCGTCGTCCCAAAGATTGAACATCTTCTCGTCTTGAGACGCCAAATCATTCATACCCATGAGACGACCCTCTTTCCACTCATGCTCAACTCCATTATGTAAACCATCATCATGATCACAAAGTGTCCTATCAAGATCCACGAGTGCTATCGGATCACCGTCTTCTCTACTGTTATTCATTACTTTTCCCTTGAAATAACTTTCGCCACCTTGACTCCGCGAAAGCACGTCTGAGATCTCGACTGGCGCGGCTGCGAGACCGGCTTCCTCTCTTTTCCGCCTGTAGTCGCACAACCATCATATCTCTCTATTACTCTACTCATGTTTAAGGCGTTGTCAAGCCCTGAAACAAAACTTGCTATAGTTTCATCCCGCAAGTCGAGTATCATTTCAAGAACTGTCCTGTGGATTTTCCCCCTTTTCGTCGGCTTAATAGAGTTGGTTCCAACAAGGAAGATATCATCTGTCACCTTTCCGTCTAACAATTTCTCAACTTCATTCTTGATCAATTCTTTCGAGGCACTATCCTGAGAAAACAAATGATCAATAAGCTCTTCGCCAAATTCTGTGGCTTTAGTTCTTGCTGGAGAAATCAATATCTCATACAAGTACTTTTGAGCATCTTTCATATCGTTATTGTTCATGCTCCTACGCAAAAGCTCTTTTTTCCCTGCGGAAGCATCAATATCTGCAAGCTCATCTTCACTTAATCGCTCTCTGCCTCTTTTGGAAATTGTACTGAGCCTCTCTTCCCTTTCATCATTCAATTTATTTCTAATGTCACGATGATCAATATCACCCTTACCTGTTTCTTCCTTTATCTCATTTTCGAATTCTTCAACAATACCGCAAGTATTTTTCTCAAGCAATTCCTTAGTCATGGCTCTCTTATCTTCTTCTGAAGTCATGTGTACTCTTACATCTGTCATCCCAGTGTGTCCAAAACCACCAGCGCCACGTTCTGAATCCCCCAACTCATCTACTTCTACAAATTTAGCCTGTGAGACCGGAGCGATAACCATTTGAGCAATCCTGTCGCCCTTTTTTATCTTGAAAAATCCATCGTTACCAGATTCTGGCGGTGGGGGTTTTGAAAGATTGATCAATAAGACATTTACAGGCCCTCGATACCCAGAATCAATAGTCCCCGGAGAGTTGACAACCACTATGCCCTTTTTGGCAAGGCCGCTTCTTGATCTTATTTGCGCCTCATAACCAACTGGTAATTCAATTGAAATTCCAGTCTCAATCATTGTTGATTGAAATGGGGAAAGAGAGGCGTCGTGAAGGGAGACTAAATCAACACCAGCATCACCAGGCTTTGCATATTGAGGGATTACGGCAGCGGCACTTAATCTCTTAATACTGACAGGGATAATTCCTGCCACGTGGTCATTCATAGCTTGAAGTGCTGCTTGCGTTTTATTTTTCGGATCGTTTACATTGGTAATTGTAGTTCCCATAGCGATTTCCCCAACCGCCTTTTCAATTTCTGCATCATTCATAGTTAATTCTCCTTGTTCTTATCGTAGTTAAAAAAAATTTGCGGTTAACCTAATTGGGGACGAGTTATACCGCAAGGTTGCTCTACCAGTTAACCGCCTGGCTATGCGTTCGATCTTGGCGATTTTACACGAGCCCGCAGGCCCACTTACGTATCACAGCGAAGATCGTATTAAACAACATGTGTATGAGTCTTAATTGCTCCAGCGATGTTGTAAAACGCAATCGAAATTAGTGTTGGCGAACTTGCGCTAAAACTAATCGGTTGGCCTGGAACAACAGTCCTTCTCGTAGGATTCAACTCTGACCCCGAATCAACAACTTCAGTTGTTGGAACGGCAGCGGCAGTGTTAAACCTACACCAAAAGTCTCCATTAGCGGAAAATTCAGCCACTTCTGCGCCTACGGGAACCGTTATTGATTCAGGAGTGTCAGCCGCCAGAACGACATTGTAAATAATGTCTGACTGTGGGTAAAATCCACTATCGTTTTTGTTCTCGTCATATTTTAATATGAAATCTTTCATGTTTAACCTCTTAAATGATAAATGGGTACTAAGTCTTCATAATACTTAATACCCAAATATCTCATAGCTTCCTCTTAATTGTTGGCCCCAGAACTTGGATTTGGCTCTACAGAAACCGGTGGGGCAACTTCCAAAATAACCTCTGGTGGCGCTGGAGCGGCCTGGAATTTGTAGTCCGCTACAGCTTCCTTGATCCCCTTATTGAACGCTCTCAAGATCGCAAGCCTTTCTGCGCCTACAATATTGTCGATTTGATATCTCTCATCAAGTCGCATCCAATACATATTCAATGTTTCAACTCCAAATGCAATCAAAATTGCACTCTCTGGATCATCAGCGAATTCAGTCATTACAGCGTTCGTAATCAAGCTCTTGATAACGTCGTTACTGTTTTCATCAGTAATCAAAGCATCAAATTGATGGTATACATACTCAAGTATTTCAACTTCTTTCGCGCTAAGATGAGGTTTTCCAACCAAATATCCAACTCCAACTACACGGCCAAACTTTTCGGCATCAGCAGTGCTGACATCAATTCCTCCTACTCCGCCCGTTCCGCCTGTAGTCGCACAACCATTGCCTAACACCGCCATTAGGACCACCATCATTCCACAAATTAACTTCTTCATTCAATCTCTCCTTTTATTTTGAGGCATCGTAGCGTTCTGCTTTTTCTAATAGTATTGAAAATTGGCCATTTGGGAGCCACCAACCTTCAGCGCCATTATGAACCAAAGGAATCGCCTTATGTTCCTGTGGTATATATATTACCTGAGGCGTTCGACACCCAGCAACCGAAACTAACATTCCTACAATAAAGATCAATTCCATCGTATGTTTTCGTAATCTTCTGTTCACTTCGTCTACATCCTTTTCTTTTATGGCTGTCGCGCCATCTGACACTTCATCCTCTAACTTGTTCTTCTTTCTTTTCTTGACTTGATCGCCAGAAGTGAACCATTTGCTCCAAGAAGCAATTGTACTCATGATACTTGAAAATGCACTCATTTTTAATATTTATTGTTATAGGTTAGTGTCCAATTAAGGATTGTACACCATATTTACTTTAGTTTTCGTGGTTAAACCTTGGAATTAACAAAAATCCTTTCCCCTTTATCATTTAACTCCATATCCTGGAACACATTGGGGAATTCTACAGAAAGTGCCTCGGCGATTTGGTCACAACTGATTCTAATTTCTTCCTCAGCGCCTTCTGAAGTCCTCATTTCAACAATGTGCCGCCAGGATCGCAAATTTCCTGTGACCAGTATACATGTTGAAAGACCAATCGGTGCAATTCTTCTAAATGCCGACGTGAGAAGCTTTTTCGTGTGAAAATCCTTCATATTATCGATATCATAAATTTCGGCCAATTGTGTTTGCCATTGCTCCATTTGAGTGATCGCACCCAAGAACAATTCTATCGCTGCATCATTTTCTTTGATCAAGGTGGGAATCCAGAAGCTTAAATCATTAAGTCTGACATATCTTAAGCTTTCCTGGGAAAAAGCCGTCCCGGCTCTGTGGCGGGTTATTTCATGAGTTAAAACACGAGACACGTCTTTGAGGATAAAGCTCGCTGAGACGTGTTCAAGGATTGATCCATGCTTGTGCTTGAGAACATTGGCAATGTAGTCCCTGTTGCCCTCTCTGACTTTTTTTACATTAGGATTGGTGGCGAGTGGCTTCGCCGGATCATAGGCCTGCCAGCTTCGATAGCACATTCGGCCTGCGGCTTCGATTAAATTCTCCCCATCTGAAACCGAAATGTCAGGGTCCCAATCGGGATCTCCTATATCATCAAGGTATGAATTTAGACCAATGTCGTTAAGGGAGGTTATCCCAACTAAGTATGATTCTGGACTATCAACTATTCTCATCGCTATTCTCCTGTTTTTATTTTCTTAGCCCATTAATTAATCTTATCAAAATTAGACAATGGGGATCTTCCTTGTTGTCATTACTCTGCTACAGAGGTCTGTGTTGTAGGTTTTATGCTACATTTATCGTATTTGTCTGCAATCTCTCTTAACATCTCTGGAGAATCTTGTGCTAAATCATTAGTGTAAATAATTGAACTTTCTATTATTCCACTGATCAACCTTTCAAGATTGTCACAATCCATACTATCACTTTTCCCTAACTCTGAAGCGAGATCGTCAATATGTCCAAACGTTCCGTTTGATAAAAAACATTACTTTCTTCGCCTCTCAGCCTTAATCATTTTAATAATCGACTCTAATGCCTCAGCATTTCCGATTGCGTCATTGACGGGATTGTGATCGTGGCGCGTATTACGAAGCTTCCTCTTCAAGAGATTTCTTCTTGTTCTCAGATTCTTGCTGAAATACAACCAACAATGGTTTCAAGAATTGCCAAGCTCCCCAAACGATTACACCAAATACTACTAACGGAATGATACTCATGTTCTCTTCTCCTTATCTTTAGTTGTAAAAGCTGTTAGCTTTCGTATTACCGTCACTTCTTCTCGTCTGGTGAGTAGAGGGGGATTCGAACCCCCAAACCGTTGATTCTAAATCAACGAGGTATGCCAGTTCCCTTCATCTACCCCAAGTCTTTGTTTGTTGATGACAATTTGGACACAATATTCTTAAATTTTCTATTCTGTTATCATTATTTATTCCGTTTTTATGATCCAAGTGTAATGTGATTTTATTTCCAAGCCATTCATTTATTTTGCAAATGACAACCACAATGAAATAGGTGGCAAGGGCACATAAAATGTCCACCCCCCTCATCATTTATAGATAATTCTATACCGCATGAGTTTCCCCATAGATTCCATTCAACGCCAACATTACTATGCTGATCAGAATAGGTTAAAAAAATCTACCATTTATTGGGAACGCCGTCGAACCATCGTTTATGAATTGTGTATGCATCAGTGTTTCTCTTCTCTATGAACCTTAGTTAAATTAGACAGCGCCTCGGCTACGCCCTGCCGCGCTCTCCGTCGTCGCGAACTTCATCAATGCATTGGGCACCCGGCTGGTGTCCGATATTCCCCGTCAGTAGCTAACTAAACGAGTTGTATTATAGGGCGCTGAAATTTTCTAAGTACTCAACCTTGTTTGACCTTTTTTGACTCTTAACCTTTCTCTCAAGCTTCATAGCTTCAGATCTTGAAAACCCAGTTCGACATGTTAAAATTGTCACTGGCCTACGTGTCTTTGTATATTTAGCTCCCTTACCACTGTTGTGTTTAGCAACCCTCTTTTCAAGATTGTTGGTTATTCCAGTGTAATAAGTCCCATCACTGCAAACCAGGATATACACAAGCCAATCAGTCATGACTTCTCATCTTGTGTTTCTTCTCAAGCTCTCGTCTACGCTCTCGTCTATATTGTCGAGAAGTCTCATATCCAGTTCTGGAAACCGACCTCTCTCGATCTTTCTTAATAATTAATCTGGCCATTTTCTACCTCATCGCTTCCGATAATTTATATTTTTAAGTAGTGTTATTTACCACTTCATTTGGTTATATTATACCGACAAATTGAGATTTTTCAACCCCGTTACAAATATTTTGCGACATGCCCAGGATTATTATCCATCTTTTTCTTGCAAAAAGAAGGTTCGTCTCGAAGGATTGCCATGACCATTCCCCCACCATACTGAGGGTAGGGTTTTACTTCCCAAAATGGGTGAGCCCTAAGATAAGGAACTATCACCCTGCCTTTACGACACGCAAGCTCAGACTCTCTTGAGATTGTTTCCTCATACATCGTGGCATTGTCAATAAGAACAATGCTCCCGACAATTAAATGAGATTGCATCAATTGGAATTCTAAAAAAGTCATCATTGCAGATGGTGCGCCATCAAGAAAAAGAAGGCCAATTGGTTTTTGTTCAAGATCCATTTCTGGAAGAGTGTCTAAACTTGGGCCAAGGATAAACTTGGTTGAGGGGCAAGTTTTTGAAACCCTTTCAATAGTCTTCTCAGCTATTTCAAGTGTATATCCAATACAATCATTCTTTTTGCAAATCTTCTCGACTATAACCGTAGACGCTCCGGCACCGACTTCAATTACTACGGAGTTTTCAAGCAACTTTATTTCATCAAGAATTATTTCTAACATTGGAATTGTTGATTGTGACATAAATAAACCTTTAGTTTATCTTCGTGTATAATGAGATCAGATCCTACCTGGGGACATTAAACATACAGAGTAATTAATATTAATACCTCGCAAGAGAGTTCCCCTAACCAAAATGGTACTCGTAATTATTGACGAGTTCATAAATGGCCAAATGTAACACTTATCATTACATTTGGCCATTTATAACACCAGCACAAATGCCACTCTTGCCATCTCTACACTTGTGAGAATACGCTTCCTTTGAGTCTTCAAAGGTCATAAACGGGTGGTGATCTATCTTGCTCCAATTATCATCTGTGGTCAACCCATCTTTCAAATATAGAGGGCGTCACAATTTGAACAACTACCAGATAATTCTCTGCCAAATTTATCCATTATTTTTTCCAGGTCCATTTCTTGGTTAATTCTTTGTCAAGATCAATCCCCTCTTGCTCCGCGAATAACAATAAGAATCCAAAGACATCGGCCATTTCCTGAGACAATGATTCTTTAATCTGTCTCTTAGTCTTTCCCTTCTGCCGCCCACGATTAGTCAACATTAAAAAGGACTGTAAGCATTCGCCCCACTCTTCCCCAGTCTTGAGAGGGAAGTAATCTCTATCAACTACTATGTCGGGAAATTCCTGACAATACCTTGTCATAGTCTTATTAGCGAGATCCGTTAATCTTTGCAATTGATTCTTTGCCATTTTATGCCCTCGTTTAAGTAATTTTTATAAGCATTGATTGTATCCATTAATAAACCCCATCTTGTTTCCCATAAATAATATCCTTTTCGTTTATGTTCCCATGATACTAATGTGATAATATGTCCCATCAAATGCCGCTGATATATCAACCCCTTCAGAGATCAACCATTTAAGCAAGTAATGCTCTTCAGGTTAGTTCCAGATCGATACTAATGAATTACTACTGTGAGTATAGATGTCCTCGTCATTAAGTTCTGACTCAACTTCATCTGGAACGTCATCATTGCAGATTAATGTAATAGGTGGTTCGGTGGCGGTTCTGACTGAAACGTATGGTCGCCCGATTTCCCAATGGGTTTTGGGGTTGATAAATAAATTAGAAGAGACATATAAACAATGTCTCGCATAAAGAAGAGACCTTCGGGTCTTTTTTTACTTCCTTAAATTAAGTTCCTTGTATATTATTTAATGATCCTCTAAAATAGTTTATCAATAGAGTCTCATTGAATTTTAAAATTTTTTATATTTCTTGGATTAGAAAAGAATCCTTCGTGTAGTAATTCATTTGCTACATTGTATGTATTCGATTATGGTTTCTAAGCTTCTTCCACTTTTTGTGTCCTAATTGCATTGATGAGGCTCGTCTATGTGATCATCAAATTCTACCTGAATCTTTGCCAATTCCTTTTGAATGTACTCAATGTTTAGATCCTGGACCGCGTCGTCAGGTAAAGCCCCAAGTTCTCCACGGGGCCACTTAATTCGAAATTCTTCATTGGTTGCAACGGAGTCTTGCATACGGATAACGTCTAATTGAAGTTGCGCTATCTGTCCTGTCAGGCTGAAATAGATGCCAGCCATTGATAATATCATGGCAAGTATTCCAACCAAACTTTTAATGTCTATCGTCACAGTATTTGACTCATTCAAACTTAAGTTTTTTTCTTCTTTTTCCATTATTTACACCCCCTCTTGATTGGTACATCATTTTCATCTATCTCCTGATTACAGTTGAATAGTATATAAATTTATTTTCACATTAGCCTACAGTTGAGGGTTACTATAGCGAACGTCTGAAACTTTTCAAGTCTCTATAGCAACAATGCATTGTCCCGTGCCACGCGTCGTTTCTGTCTCGTGATATTTTCTGAAACCGCCAAACCCGTAAATTGCTCCCCGTAATGAATGACCAATTCGTTAGGATCGTGGATCATTGGATTGAAAATGTGATGGAAACGACCATTGATCATCTGACTAATCAAAATAGCAATCGCTGAGCTTCTACTTATTCCAGCGGTGCAATGAACAAGGAACGGTCTATCATTCTCTTTGGCCTTCAAAGCAGCCCATTCAAGGATTCTCTTAACCTGGTCGGGCTTGGGAGCAAAGAATTTGCTCTCAGTGCTGTCAACATCATCAAATGTTTCAACACATAAGAATTGTTCTTCCATGTGTTCATCTATAAGAGAATAGCATATTGTTTCTGTTGGTATTGGATCTGTGTAGGTTCGGAGTGATATTACATTGAATTCATCCTTAATATCTTGAATGAACCTTCCCGTGTAATCAACTCCTTTTATCTTTATTGTTCTCATTGGAATTTTATTGGGATTTTCTTGGGTTATTTTTTTCAACTCATCATTTTTAATTAGATAAGCGTCAATGTTTTTACGTTTCTTCTGCTTTGCCTTCCAGAGCCTATGTACGCCATCTGCGATCCAAAGCCCGTCTGGATATTCTACAACAAGTATAGGGAATTTCAAGTCCGCATCGTTAGCTCTAATTATAAACAGCGGATGTCCTGGAAGATCTTCCCCTCGTTCATGATCTGAAGGCTCAAGGTTATTCATCAACTTGCTGATTGGAATTGATACTTTCTTTCCATTTTCGACTGCGTATTCATGGAGATCAGGAACGCGCCATGTCCCTGTCTCATCTGAGAATGTTTGATCGAAAAAGAATCGGGCTTCTTTGAAAATGTAAGATTTATACCAATTCACGTTATCAGTCTTATGAAAGGATTATTGTATATAGTATATTTGTCTATATAACCACAAATATCCTGCATTTATGTCTGAGATTGTAACATCGTTATCTTTTAGGTTCTCAAATACATTATCCTATCGCCGCCAAACATTTTCCAAAATTCAGTCCTTAAAATATAATGACCACAATCTTTCTCGTCTTTAATTCGCTTCTGAATGTTCGCCGTCTTTATAAAAGAAGATGCGAAGTTGGCATTTATAGGGACTTTAAATAGTTTTTTTGTATATTTCATTGCTTATCCAAATTTGGTGGCCTCGTAGGGACTCGAACCCTCAATCTCTTTCGAGCCTATGATTCTCAACCATAGATGTATGCCAATTCCATCACAGCACCATTAATTCATAGATAATTGTTTCCACCATTTGTTTCTATAATAACTTCTACTTTCCCTCATTCCTCTTGAAAATGTTTCAGTTTGAGAATGACAATTAGGGCAAATAATCTTTAAGTTTATTTCTTGACAATCAGAATTGTCTCCATTTATATGATCAAGTTGCAATCGTAGAGGTTTGTCGCCCCACTTTTTAACCCCACAATCTTCACATTTATATTCTCTTTTGCCGCTTCTTATCAAACGTCTAATCAAGGTCTCATTTTGTGTTTTATGGTTACCTTTCCTAAAAACATGTTCCCATGGAGATTCTATTTTTCGAGAAACTATATCAACAATTTCATCCGTCTCCCTTGATTTCCCAAGCGACCACCCTTGACCTGTGAAATGAGAAGTGTCTATTTCAAATTCTTTAAACTTACCTTTAAGAAATTTATGTATACCACCTGATGGTTTATATCCCAATTTACGCTGAACCTCTGAAACACTTGCAGATTCTTTAACCACATTCTCAAGATGTTCTTTGCTCTTTATTTTCATATAAATACTCCTTTGTATAAAGTATTCTTCAGAAATGGTAAAGACACCTTCATTTTAAAACTTCGTGTCTGCCAAAATTCCACCACAAGGCCTTAATTTAGTCAGTTGATTTTACTTTCTCTTCAAAAATATCACCAGGTCCAGGTTGTCTTTGATTCTCATCAATGATCGCTTGGCATATGTTGTTAATGATAACAGGCAACTCACTATTCCTATATCTTTCAAGAAGACTTTTTATAATGTCCATCGCCTTTGTCTTATCATCGGCGACCTTCACGGTCTTTTTATTATTTTCTATAACTCTCATAAATTGATCTCCATTTGGTTTTCATATTATTCATGAAAACACTTCTTAGACCCTTGTTATTAGTATACAAACTATCTTTAAAAAAATAAAAATCCATGACCGACGCTAAACGGAATTGAGTGCTGACGAATGACATCATCGAACGTTACTCATATTTCAATTTTCAACAAGAATTAAAATTCTCCCATGTCCAAAACACAGGCTCCACTTAGTGAGACTTTCGTCGGCATGGATAATACTGGTGGCCCGTGCGGGATTTGAACCCGCAATCTTCAGGTTGAAAACCTGACGACTTAACCAATTCGTCCAACGGGTCATTTATATTCTTTAACCATTACAATATCTCAACAAGCCTATATCTCAAGCCCAAAACAAATACAAAGTTGCTATAGAGTGGGATTCGAACCCACGGCCCTGATCAATTGGGCACCTCCTCATCCAGCCGGATGCTTTCCACATAAAACTATAAAATGGCAGAAGAGACAGTAGCCGCTACCCTGCGATCTTTCGGCCAACTCTTCCTAATAATCTTCATCCTCAGGATCAAAAAAACTGTTTCGTTCAATTGACACCATATCAGTGGTAAATACAACCCCTGGTATCTTTTTCCAATTATACCCACCACCAGTTTCGTAATTTCCAGGATGAATATCTAAATCAAAAGCCTCGCTTCCTTCATAAGCTATAGCCCATACATGCTGCTCTCCAACTTGGGCCGAAACAGAAGTGCAATCAATTCCATTCATTGTCAAAACATCACATATTCCATCAGCAATGTCTTGACATATCCCACCACACCCAAGCCATACATCAATTCCATCTTCATCTTGATCCCAGGCGTCGTAAACACTTTGTGACTTAGTGACCATTTGTGGAACAAGAATTTTTATTCTCTGCTCAAGATCTACATTTGATTTTTTATACCAATCCATTATTCACCTCACTATATATTTCTGAATAACAAATCATATAACCTTTTAATTGGTGACCTCGTAGGGAGTCGAACCCTAACACCCTTTCGGACACAGGATTTTAAATCCTGCCGCGTCTGCCAGTTACGCCACGAGGCCATTTGGCAGAGGGAGTGGGATTCGAACCCACGGGACGCTTTCACGCCCTCCTGTATTCAAGACAGGTGCCTTTAGCCACTCAGCCACCCCTCCGATGTTACCCTATCTCTGCTTGCATTCTTTCGGTAAAGATATTCATAATTTCAGTTTTCTGCCAGTCTTCAAGCTCTAATGGAATTAATATACATGAAAACAGGTGAATGTCAAGTCTAATAACATCTGAAAATGGTCAGGATACTGGGAGTCGAACCCAGAGTACTCATGCTTCCAGAGCATGCGGCTTACCAACAAGCCCTCATCCCTATAAAATGGCTACCCCGCTTGGATTTGAACCAAGATAAAACAGCTTCAGAGGCTGTTGCATTACCAGTTATGCTACGAGGCATCTTATAAATTGGTATCGCTGACCAGACTTTCCTACACTCCGATAATACACAGTAAGTCCACGAAACGTGGACATACTATGCATAATACAACCAATTTATTTCAACAACATATCCTTATAAACTTCTTCCATTGCTTCTGCAACCGCACATAATTGATCTCCATTCAATACTTTAAACGCTCCATTCTTAGTTAAAACCCCAATCATATCTTCTCCCTTCAATCCATCTTGAAGTAAAACAGTAACCAAAGTTTCAATTAACTTACGATTTCCAACATCATCATAATGCAACCCTTTCATTGTATCTCCTTAAGTCTTATCCCCATACGTTCTTTGCCATAAACCATACGAGCCAAGAACATGATGCGACTATTACAACTACCAAACCAATAGATATTTCTAACATTATTATTTCTCCTTAAGTCTTATTGCCACTAAGAATAAATTCTTTTTGCAATTCTATTTCCATATTCAACCCAATCTTAACAGCTTTCATGATTGCCATTTTAATCTCTCCAAGAAGAACAAAATTCTCAGGAACTAACTCAATTAAATTTGGCAATTCACTTCCTGCAATAATATCATTCGCTATATCATCTATTTTATTCATTTTATAATCTCCTATTATTAAAACTGGTCTGGGTGGAAAGATTCGAACTTTCGTTCTCTTGTTTCCGGAACAAGCGCGATGACCAGACTTTCCTACACTCCGATAATACACAGTAAGTCCACGAAACGTGGACATACTATGCATAATACAACCAATTTTATATACTATTCAATTTTCAAAGATCTCAAAACTAAAAACAAAAAGGCCTCTGAAGCTGGAATTACTCCCAGCTTCAGAGGCCTTTGTGGCACATCTACTTAAAGACTCATGCAACAACCTGGCAGCAGGGAGCAACGAATGGCTCGGAGAGCGATTCGGGCAATGACGGCTGACTTGATTGTAAACTGAACCTTTTCATTTTCTTAACCTTGTTAGGTTGTGTTGTGTTAGACTGCTACTAAACTTTCGAGAAGAACTCCTGCTTTCAATGTGTTTATTATACCATGACTTTTCGATTTGTCAAGTCAGCTTTGAAGTTTTTGTTCGTTCCCACTTTCGACACGTTCTTCTCTCAACGTATCTACGGAGCCAGTTCCCGATGTTCGACCGGGGCTTATCCTTATCTCGCCCTGACTTTGCCTTCATGGTTTATCGTAATTATCGTTCATCATTGTCCCCTTTCCTTTTCCACTTCTTCCAATTTCCCACACATTCTACCATACGCTTCCAAGTTGAGTTTCTTTCACGAATTCTCACTTCTTCAACCGTACCAATCAACGCTCTTGTTTTCCAGTTATTAATTTTGTCTCCAAATAGTAGTTTTAAATATCTTTGTATTAGCATCCATACGCTGGACTTCCGGTAAGATCCTGTGGCCCCACCCTCCACTTTACTTTTCCGCAATGAGCGCAACACACTGTTTTTATACCATCCTTGAAAGAAACACCTGTGCTTGTGCATGGGCATTTTTTATCTCCAAAGAATACTTCGATATCAATAAAGGACTCCACTTCTTTCAAAGCCACCTGAATATCTTCCCAGGAGAGATTCCTGATAAAACCCTCGACCTCTGAGCATGTTCTCTCCCCAAAAGAATTCTACAATGTCAGGATAATCCTCTACCGCCTTCATGGATTTATGAATATCTTCCCATGTCCAATTTTTGATACAATCCTCAAATTCTTTTCTCAACTGGCTATCCACTTTACTCTCTCCTTAGTAATGCCTTTTTGGGGCGCGGGTAAGCTCGTAATTTGTGTAGGAAGCGGTAGGTAGGGTGCTCAGCTAACCCGTTGACCCTTAAGCATGCAGCCTTGCATAGTGGTTTGACTCAGGTTGGACCCGCCCACCAAAAGGGCATTATTAACTATCATTTACACATTCTGAACAATAACCGCTTCCAGTAATTTCGGACTCATGAGTGTCCAAACAGGGTTAAACCTTTCGATTCTCAACATGATGAAATTCCCGTCTGCATAGATTTGAGGATTCTCTTCTGATTTCTGGTGAGTCTGGACTCATATCTCTCGATTATGTCTGTCGCGTTTTCAACCTTTACTGAAGCCATGTAAACCCTCCTTAGAATAATTTGGGTCAATATAACTCTGTCTTTCGGAAAAGTAAAGCTATGTTAAACTTTTTCCAATGCTCCGATATCCCAACTTGCGCCCTGTGGTCTGGCGACCTTGAGTGCGTCAATTGCAAATGTGCCAATTGTCTTACCGGCGTCAATAGCATTTGATCCGGTCTTAAGGTTATGATCAGATCCTTCTGTTACGAACAAGTCGCCAGGAGTCTGACTAATTAAGTGATCAGATCCACCATCATCATCAGCGGTGTCATCTTCAGAGCAATTATTATTCGTAGTTATCGTCCCATTTGTCATAATAATTTCAAAATCTTTAGTGGCGGTATTTGTAACTACATTATTTTCGCATGTAGTATTATGCACAGGAAGACCAGATGCTGCGTATTCCCATAGATGAATTCCATGAAGAGAGCAATTATCAATTGTATTGTTATATATAAATGAATTAAGAGTGTAAGTTCCAAGGCCGGTAGAATGGGGATAGACATAAAGTCCATCGCCATAAGCGTCTCCATATATGATATTATTTCTAATCGTAACAGTATACGTATTTTCTATTCCTTGTCGCACCTCAATCGCTATGCCACCAGCACTTGTCGTTGAGTCCAAAAGGTTCGAATCTATTATTGCATTATCTGCGTTGTAAACTTTTATTGATCTGTTACTAAATCCTGCTGAAGCGACTATTCTAATACCTTCAATTCTTGTAAAATCAACTTGGACAAGAATTGCGGTTGTTGCCGAGTCATCTTCAATCCATGCTCCTGCACTTCCTGATGTCCCGTTATGCCTTTCTGCTAATGGAGCATAAATTCTTGGGTATTCTGTGGCTGAAGGCGTCCCGGTCCAGCCAGAAATAGTAAAGATTCCCATATCAGCAACGCCATCATAACACTCTGCCCATTGATCCGTACTTACCTGATCATCTGCCCAATCCTCCCATAAAGCAAGAGTTGTATAATCGCCTCCACCGTCTGGCATGATGGTTTTAATTGCAGCTACAATTTCTTCCGAAGAACTACTTGAGCTTCCAAGATTATCCCAGGTCCCGTACATGGAAGAGATTAACCATCCACCCTCAAATCCTCTCAGGACTATCGTACTTCCAATCGATTGGGAATAAACATTGCCATTTACAGTGACGCCCGTTGGTAAAATAGAATCTGTAGAAATTGGATTGATCTCAAGCCATTGATTGGCTTCAATAACAAAAGATATTTGATATCCCTCTTTTCCTTCTGGCAGGCTATATATGGTATGACCGGAGGTGCTTTTATTTGAAATCCAGCGCCCATCGCATTCAGATATGGGGATTGTGTAGTTGCCACCCTTATTAATTGTATTTATAGAGGTGGCATGATCTTGAATCGTTCCAAAATCTGCTTTTTTGTCTAAATACCAATTGGACCCATTATCTTGACCGACATACATGATGTCGTTAAAATCCGGGGAATTATTTTTCGTTAAGGTTGTTACAGGGGAATCGGCCATTCTTGTATCTCTAATTGGTTAAATTAGTTCTACAAGATCCTTCTCAATTTTCCTCTCCAAATCCTTTAATGAGCCATTATTATCTATGACTATATCGCCTTCAAGGTCATAGCTTTCGGACTCGTGATTCTGTATTCCAACGTCTTTTCCCTCACATCCCTCTCGAACGACTTTAACAAATATCGTCTTGCCGCCAAATTCATTGCGGATCTGATCAAGCTCATTGGGAAATCTCACGTCTGTAATAACATAGTTCCTTCCAGGCTCAAGCCTTTGGATTAGGTTCCGAACCCAAATGTCTTCTGATACATTTTTCCTAAACAACTCTGTACCAACAAGTTGTAACAATTTCCTTACCGTAAAACCTGGGAAATCTTCAAGCTCTTCCTCTCTTTTGTCTCGGTCCCATATGCTTTCATGGTCTTTGACAAGGGCTATTTGAACAATATCCCTAATTGGATCTGCAAGAGCCATCCTAATGAATTGTTCATTTCTACATAGGTAGTCGGCTACTGTGTCTTTTCCGCATCCAGCTTTCCCAAGCATGCAAATTGCAACGCTTCCCTCAAAATCCTCTGGTACGATTCCTTTACGACAATCTTCGCAATATATTGGGTTGACAGTCAAAGATGGTTGCCGCCCCTTGTTTTTTCCACATTTCTTACAATAAATATGCTCTATTTCCATTTCATAGACCCTATCGTTGGAAAGCTTAGGGGGCCGGTTGGCCCCCATTCAGCCTCTATTATTTTCTATCCATCGATACGTACCGACGTTCACTTACAATACCGAAGTTCACATCATTGTCAAGGGCGAAGAAGATCCCGTCCGCCTCATTCTTGCCAATTTTCGCATCTGGACACTTTGTCTTGAACTCTTCTGCGTCCAACGCTCGTGCATTCCTATCGTCTGGAACCATACCGAATGACCCCATGTAAAATAAGATCGAAAAGACATTATCCATGTAGAGATCATTGATATACTTGTTCAACTTCTTATCAGCATTTACAAGTGCCGCAATTGCCTTTTCCTTGTCAGCGGATTGGAGTCCATTCTTTGTTAACGTACCAAGACTATCGGCCTTGGACTCTTTCAAGACGTTGGCTATATCGGCATCGCCCTGTTTCCCTAAAACAAGATAATCGAAAACTTTCTTGATGCATCCCTTTAGGTCTTCCATGTCATAATACATAGATCCTGAACGATCAATGATTGCAATGCGATGCGATGCGATGCTTGGTCTTGGAAGAACCGGTGGGTGAAGCGGAGACTTCTCGCTCCGTAAATGATAATAGCGCCTTTTCTTTTCCGAATAGGTCGCTGATTTTTGTCTTGAATGTGGTCATACTAATTCCCTTTAATTTAGACTGTTTTGGTCTTGTTTTTCGCCAATTTGGACGTTACTCATATTATACCACCTGTGACACCTTTTGATGATCCTTTTATCAACAAAATCGAATCTTTTTCCCTTTAATTCAACCTCCAACTTCTTAACGGAATGAGGGCCAAATCTGTAGTAGCTTTCCCTTGCGGAAAGGAACGGGAATGGACCCGGCTTAAAGTGCTTTTTACCGAAAATCAGTCTCCAGTGAATCAAGGCGTCATATGAGGCCCGTCTCAATGATCTACCACTTGTTTCCTCAATAGCCTTAACCCAGGCCGAAAAAATCTCGAATGGCAACTCACCAGCAAACAACATAACATAAAAGGGGCTGATTGTCAACCTGTTTTTAACTTCTTCGTAAAGAATTCCAAATTTTTCTAATTCACTTTTACATAATATGTTGACTCTACATACTAACTGGTCTTTTTTGTCATAACAAATCTCTCCAGAAGACAACACTCCGGCAAAGTATCTATCAATCTCTCCCTTCCTCGGCAAATTAAATAGATATACGCTATTGGTCCGACTTCTATAATACTTCTGATTATTAAAGCTAATATTGAATCCATGATCACCAGATTCTAAAAATTCGAACAATTCTGTCCTGTTAAAAAAAGAAATTCGGTGGGAAGGGCTTTGGACCTTCTCCCCAAGGCCTTCTGTCAGGCCTTGGAAGAAGTCTCGGTTGTATAAGGGGTGAATCTCAAAATCAGTCATTAATGGAAGGATTTTTTCACTCAACGTCTTTTTTGAAAAACCCTCGAACTTTTTAATATGTAGGAAATATCCATACTTGTCTAAGGGACCATCCCAATATCCACCTATTTTATCAATGTGGTTTCTAAGGGTAGGCCCATATTTGAGCATGAATGTGATTAGTATTGAAACCCAATGCTTCAAGGCAGCTGTGCGTTTTCTCATTGTATGATTTCCAGACTGTATTAACTATTGTCTCACATTATACAGTGACCCAGGTGCCAACTTCGGATAGAATGCACCACCCTTCTGAGAATCCTCGTAGATAAACAGTTGCTCCAGCCAAGGAAGCGGTTATCTTGACACCGTCTGATACTCCGGTGGGGAATAAAGTATCGGTCCCTTGTGGGGCCACAACTACAGACTCATTCTCTTCCAAAACGATACCAACTTCTAATCCATCGGCGGCGGGTGGTAAAGAGAACTCAATCGACAGTGTTGAATCCTTATTGGAAAACCATCTTTTATCACATTCTGCTACGCTTATTACATAATTTGAAGATTTCTCTTCTGTTTGGCCTGTACGCAAAAATCGGCCAAGTGTGGCCACAGTTGCATGATTATCGGAAAAGCCCCCCTGAAGGCCCTTTCTGGCGACATATACAAGGTCTGCATCGAATACTGTGGTCGCCTCTGTTAAACTTGGAATAGTCTGATCAGCCATTATGTCCAACTCCCACCTAAGTACACTATATACCAGTCATTATTTGTAGCTCTTAAGAAAACAGAGTCTCCAATCGTATTGCTTCTAATATCATCACCATCAATCGTATTTATGAAGGCCACCTTATCATTTACCGTTGGAGTTATTATTAATTGTTCGCTTTCCTCGACAATGAACCCTATAGTTAAATTATCAGAGGCCTCTGGCAATGAAAAATTAACCGAGGTCCATGCATTCTTATTAGAAAACCAACCCCCATCACAGTCCGCCGGTAACACATTATAACTAACGCTCTTATCAACGATTGTCTCAACAGGATTTACCAAGTCTCTTAATACCTTCAGAGTGATCGCGGCATCCGAAGAGACTGGACCCGTAGAATAGACCAGATCGAGATCGTCTAATTTGGTGGTTTCATTTAATTGTATTAGTCTCTTATCGGCCATTTTTTATCACCTGGATTTCCATGTTTAATTCTTTTTTAGTCATAGAATCTCCTTTTATGAACTACTTGAACTGCATGAGCAACTTGAACTGCTAAACCAGCTTGAACAACTTGAGGATGATGAAGAACTACTACTTGAACTTGAGCAATTAAACACCGAAGAACTCACTGTCGGAGCATAAATTTGTACTGGACCACAAAGTTCATCGTTGGAAACTAAGTATCGATTCAATGTTGCGACCGATCCAGAGACCCATGGAATCTCACTCTGAGTATAGCAATCTTCGGCGGTCTGGTAATAATATGCTTCCCAGGTTATGGACGATCCACAAACGTACCAGTTAACCAATGGTCCGGTGCCTTGAGTGTCTGCCCACTGGAACGTATAAACTGTTCCGCCACATCCGCTACACACTGTCTCCCAATCCTTGCTGGCGTTAGATGGGTACCATCCACCGAATTCTCCACTCAATTCAAATGGGCTCTCATCGCATCCGTCACAATTATATCCAGATGAGGACGATGATCTACATGAACTTGAGATACTTACCCAGCTACTGCATGAACTGCTACATGAACTGCTACATGAACTTGAGGATGAACTACAGCTTAAACTACAGCTTAAAGAGCTACACGAACTGCTTGAGCAACTACAACTTGAAGAACTACAGCTTGAAGAACTACAGCTTGAACTACAACTTGACGAACTACAGGATGACGAACTACAGGATGAGCTACTGCATGAGCAGCTTGAACTACTGCAACTTGAAGAGCTACTACAGGAAACGCTACTACAGGATGAAGAACTACTGGATGAACAACTTGACGAGCTACTTCCAAACATGGCCAAGTTGTCGCCACCTTCCAGGTTTAATTCGTCACCATCAAGTAGATCGATTAAATCATTGACCTCATCTTCACCGCTAAAAAGTAATAAGAAGTCTCCGTCAACGAGTTCTAGATCTGCATTGTTTAGTAGATTCAGGTTATCTTCTGCGGTACAGTCACCCTGTCTGTGGGCTCTGAAAAACAAACTCGCTTGTTCTATCTGGGTGAAGGTATATGTCTCAGCACCAACAACTATATCATTGGAATAATCATCATTATAGAACCATGTATCATTTATCCCAATTGTTCCACCATTGTTTTCAATAGAAAACGCAACTCCATTTATGTACAGAGTAGCGTACTCACCAACTTCGAGGTCCAGTTTGAAATTTATGTATGCACAATCAATAGCCTTGCATTTTGCCAAAACATTCTTCTTAAGTGTTTTGAACGGGGCGTGGATTGTACTTGATGATGAAGAAGAGCTTGATGAGGCATCGATATAATCAAAGTCCCAATTTAACGAAAAGAACGAGGGACCTAAAAGACTAATCTTTGATGGATCGATCCATATATAGATGTATTCGGAAGTTGTGTCTGTTACATTGTCAACGCTGAAGGGGGAATTTAGATTTCCCTCTTTTTTAACGATGTCTTCAAAGGAAGTGATCACATCCCTACTGATATAATACTGAAAGAATCCTTCGGTAGTGTCTACATTATGTGATGAGACTATTTCAAGGGATATTGAAGACGCATAAGAAGCATCTTTCACATCCAGAGAAAATATAAATGGCCCCTTATCGGAAGCCGCCGAAACTACTGCCCCAATGTCAATCGAGGAAGAATCTTCTAGGTATGCGCCTTTTGAATTGTATTGTTTTGTTGTAGCTTTCATTAACAGAAGGGTTTTGGTTACACTTTAATTCTAAATGTAACCGTCTTCCTCCTGTCACGTGGCTTCCCGTTGCTGAGTCAAATTATAACAACTTGGTCTCAGATAATATCTTTTTCCGTGACATTTGGCAGAGTAAAAAAGGTCTCCGTTTTCGTCGTCTTCGTTTAAGAACCAAATTAGGTTAAGTCCGCATTGAGGACAGATAACTTCGTCATGTATCCCAATTTGAACGTCCCCTGATGGATAAATACAACTATTTGTAGTCTCAGTTTGGAAAATGATACCAAATCCCGAACAATCGACGCAAATTCCGCTTGAAAAAGCTCTTGGGTCTATTTTTGAGAAGCTTTCCGGGTAATTTTCAACTATTTTGTGGAAAACCGCGCCAATACCATGACAAACGGTACAAATATCTGCGTTTTCAAGATTTTCAAGCTCTTTATTGATCTGCTTGACTAATCTTATCTGCCATGGATCATATAACTGAAGATTTTTTGCCTCTTTCACAAGAGGGTCAATCAACCTCCTCTTGTACAGACTCTTCTGTAGTTTTAGTTCCTGGCTGGTCGTCTGGGAATGAATATGGTTCTTCATATGGGGCTATCTTAGGTTTTCCTGGGAACAATTGAGTATCTAAATACCCGGTTGTAGGTGCTACCTTATCTTTCAGGTTTTTCATTTCCTCACGCCCCTCATCAATTCTCTTATCGACAGATTCGTGATCCGGTGAGTACGCTGGTTTTTCTGATGGTTTCATCTCAGTCCTTTAATGAAGATAACTTCTTAATAGCCTTCTTCTTATTCCATTCAGCAAAATCCTCGTACTTATCTCTATCATTGCTATAATACTTTGAAAACAAATGGCCGACATGGCCTCTAAAAGAAAACGGCTCTTCATCAAGCCTGCAAGTACCACCGTCTCCAAGGACCGCCCACATAGCTGTCATATCAAATTGATATGGTGAGCAAATGTGAGTAATCTTATGTTGACCGATTAACCAGGAGTTGGCATCGGCATTCGGTATTGACAAGTCGAAATCTATTGGGCACATCGATTCTTTTGAAGAGAATGACGGATCTTGTTCCCTCGCCAATGCCTTGAAGTCTTCAATGTGATCGGAAATAGAATCTTGAATTCTATAAACATATCCATGTTCATAGTCTAAAACTCTCTTCTCAGATTCAGAAATGAATTTCCCACAAATGTCTGTTGGGTTCGGCTTGGTATCTTCATCATACAACTGATCAACACTTCTATCAAAAACTTTTGACGAACTAACAAACAGCAAAGGGTCAGAAAGATCCTTTGCAAGTTTGATGTATTTCACAACTTGTAAAAAATTGATTCTCTCAATCTTTTCGTAGTCATCTCCAAAATATAACCTATCAACTGTTATCATGGTGCATTAGTCGCGAAAAACCCAATTGTATGATCCCTTATGATTATTGTTCTTTCCTGAAGCCCCTCTGACTTGGCTGCTGCAACCGTGTCGCATATATTTCTTAACACTTCAATGCTTAAATCGTGAAGAGGGCATAAAACATCCAAAGGAATTGATGTGTCTCCAGTCGGTAGCCCTGCGTTTTTTGAAATAGCATTCATCTCTTCCCGGCCTAAAACTTTTGCTGGTCCTTTCTTTCCAGATACCATCGCGCCTTCTTCACCCATTGGATATCTTGGTAAAGCCCCTATATCTAACATATCTAAAGACTCTTTCATAATAACCCCTGTAAAAAGAATTGAGGGAGCCCTTAATGGGCTCCCAACAATCCAATTATACACTAATTATCAGTCAAACAATGATGGTGGCGCATCCTCACCATCAACGACAGCGACAAGATCAGCATCGTCCTTATTGTCTTCGTCATTGCCTTCTTCGAATATATTGGCGAATCCACCATCGTCTTCACCATTCTTTTCGTCGGTGGCAAGTACAGTTGGCTGTGGCGCTTCCGTAGCCGCTTCAGTCTTTGTCTCATCTGCTGGTATCACAGTCGGCTGTGGAGCTTCGGCCACTGGTGCCGGAGTTGGCTCTGGTGTTGCCGATACTGGCGGGGTTGGCGCTGTTGCAACGACTGGCTCTGACGTCGGCACCTCTTCGCCATTGTCATCTTCGCCACTATCTGGATTGATAAGCTTGACGGTTCTAATTTCCTGTGCCTGAACTGGGGGCCACAAGTTTGCAACGCAATAGATGTTACCGGGATTTACGCTGGCCAAATCGACCGCTCCCTTTTGCGCTTCCGCCGCTCCTGGCGCATGAGTGTTTGGAACTTCAGTCCAAGATCCATTTTCATCTCTTTGTAGAACGCACGTTGTTGATTTCTTTTCTCTGACTTTAGCCATGATGACTTCTCCTTTTTTTGTTGTGTTAATTATATAACCTTGATATAATCGTTAATGTTTGTGTTTCCGGTTATTTCAATGATCTTGAGAAACAAGTTCCAACTACTAATCGCATCGCCATGAGCCCTATGGCCCCCATGAACAATGTCATACATTGGACACAAATCTTCTAACTTATTACTTGGTGCATGAAGATGTTTTCTTGCTAAAAGTAAAGTATCAACGATTCGTATCCTGCCTTTTTCACCAGAGCCTGAGATTCTATGGCCCTTCTCTGCTAAAATCCTGGCGATGATAGGAAGGTCAAACTTCATAACATTGTGTCCGCCAATAATCTTGTTGCTGAGAATATTACCAACGTCTTTCGCTTTGGAGGCGAAGGTAGGCTTACCCATAACTGATTCCTCAGCGATCCCATGTACCTTGAGGGCCATTGGTTCGCTTTTGCCACCAGAGAATAAGGCTGACCCCTCTCTTGTCTTTACACCATCAACGAACTCGGCCATGCCGAACTCTCTGATGTGTGTTTTCGCGACCGAAGCGCTTGTCGTCTCCAAGTCAAGAAAAACAAATTCTGTTCCTTTCAAAAATGATAGCTCCATACTGAAATTCTCCTTTATCTGTCGTTACTAATCAATATACCATAACTCGAATTTAATACAAGCCCTAAGGTACTACTTTTCCCAAAAGGGTTATTATATTATTATACATCGAAAAAACAAAAAGATTAGAAATTTATCACTAAATCGTGATATAATTTGCTGATTTTCTTAGTGTTAATTCCATCTGGCAAAGAGCTTGTTTCAAAAAGACTCTTTACCTCTTCAAGCTTGTCTTCAACATAGCTGAGAAGCCACTCATATTCGAACTCTCCGACTCTAACTTTCCTGAGAAAATCAAGCTGATCTCCTTCGAATCTGATAATCGGGCACCCATCTCTTGCAATGTTTTCAGACAAAAGGTTTCCGTATATTTCTTCACCAGTCATTACATTATATCCTCAATGTTTTCAACATCGTCATCGTCCATGGCCTCTATGAAATTAACCAAATTTTCATCGCCTATTTCAGCCATAGACGGCTTCTTTGCGTCGTCTTCTTCTCTTCTTTTTGAAATTTTACCAGTGTTTTTCTTCATCCAATCATTTCCTCGCTGTTGCCCCCATGAATTTGGGAACGAACAATGAATATCTGCATTAGACGACTCATTCTTAAATTGCTCCAATTCATTCTTGCTAAACAAGATCATCACTGGAACATCTTCACTGCTATAGACTTTTCCTTCAATTAAAATGTGCATCCATTACCCTCCATTAAAATGTGCAGACATGACAGGCCACCCTGGCCAAACGAATATGATCCAGAACACACAGAAAAGTAATGATACAAGACAGGCCAAAGCCCCGACATACGCGACGGAACTCACGCAAACAAAAAAGAGAATAAGAGAAATGATAAGCCCACCAATAGCAAAGATGGATTCTGTACATCTTCCACTGGTTTCCCGGACCTCATTGGCTTTCATTTTTGCCACAGTATTTCGTTGCTTATTTTTCTCTCTTATATGCTTATCGTCGCTTCTTTTTTTAGCGTCAATATATTGCTGTTCTGTGTATTCATCGTTTTGGATATAGCCCTGATCATTCCACACACACCCCCCATAATAAGTGACCTTTTTAACTTCATATAACCTGATGAGGTCATCTATGTCAGTCTCGGAGTCAGTCTCGGAGACGGGCTGAAAGTCTGGCTCTAAGTTGTCGTTTCCTACCCAAGAATGATCACTGATCGGACGCTGTCCCTGGCGGAGATTCTCCGCAGGATCATCACTCCACTCACGACGCTTGCTGCGATCATTGTAACGATTCATGGGATCGACGCTGGAGTTATATCCCAAGTAATCAGGATTACCTGAGTCAACTGAATCAGCCAATCCTGGATGATGATCGCCCATTAATTCATGAGCCGATCTCGGCGCTGTCGAAGGAGTGATAAGACGATCATCCCCCATTGAAGCAATGGCCGCAGATGCGAGAGCGGCACCATCAGGGGAATTCACCATCAAATGGTCATCGTAGCCACCAATGCCATGACAGACTCTGGTCTGACTGTCATTGACACGAAAGATGGTCTCGCCCCTCTCGTTACCAACGTGGACGCGGCCCGTGTCAGGATCGTAGAGGAATCCATACGCTCCGCCGAAACCCTGTGTGATGGAGACTTTGCCATCAGGGCGTTCACGAAACGTAGCCAAGCAGGTCTGCCCATAGTACGGATAGATATAGCTTCCCTCTCTAAGGTAGAGTGGATCGGCGTAGAGTGCTGAAAATACTGTCGTTAACATTTTGCTGACCTTGTTAAATGTGGTTTTTAGTTATTTATTCCCTTTCACCACCAATAACATAGCCCACAATGCCTATTTTTCAAGGCTACTTTACAATATTTCTGCCCCGGCAGCAGCTAACACGCTCCTGACGCCCTTAACTAACGACACGTGAGCATGTAATGGATGTCCCTTGAACTTAGAAATCAAGTGGGTCAACCCATTTGACTGGTCGTCCAAGAGGGGGTTGTCAATCTGGTCCACGTCTCCTGTGAAAACCATCTTTGTACCCTCCCCACATCTTGTCACTAAAGTTTTGACCTCTAACGGAGTCAAATTTTGGCTCTCATCGACAATCATAAAACTATGCGGAATAGATCTTCCTCTCAAATATGACAAGGGGGCAATTTGAATATCTTTACCATCATCATCAAAATTAATTGGAATCTGAGTCTTTTTACTATTTCTATCATTTTCCTTAATCATATCTATCGCATCATAAATCGGTCTCATCCACGGTTGCATTTTTTCGTCAATGTCTCCTGGGAGGAATCCAATTCCCTTACCAACTGGAATAACCGGTCGCGTCACAACGATGCGTTGATAATCATTATGAGTCTTCATCTGATGAATGGCAGCGGCGACAGTCAATAATGTTTTACCAGTTCCCGCTCTTCCTTGCAAGGTCACCAACTTGATATCTTTATCAAGCAGGGCATCCAATGAAAAAATTTGCTCCATATTCTTAGGGGTAATGTTTACAATAGAATCAGAAGAAGTGTCTCTGATTCTATTAATCCTGTCCCCTTTCGCCACTCTTCCAAGCATGCTGTGTTTACCGTCTTCATTGGCGATTAAATTGATATATTCATTGAGTAACAACCCATGATCTTTTATCACAATTGAATTATTTTCAGCGAATTCATCTATGTCTTTTTTGGACACGTCAAAGACATGCCCACTCTTTTTCTTTTCAACTTCCTTCTTCCCCTTCTTATAATCTTCAACGGGGATCTCAAGGCCACTGGCCTTGAGTCTCAAGATAATATCCTGGGTCACAATCCTGGCATCAACATCGTTTGATCTCAAGTGCTTTGCTTCGCATAGTATCTTGTGGTCAACGTCCTCTTCATGATTAATGGTCAATGGAACTTTGTGGTATGGATAAATTTTTACTGTACCACCGCTTGGGAGTTTTACGCCTTTGAAAATATTCCCCTTTTGACTTAACTTGTCAAGTTTTCTCGCAACCTCTCTTGCGTTTGCCCCCAGTTCACCTGGAGAATTTTTGAAATCGTCTATTTCACCCAATACTGAAAGTATAATCACAATATTGTTTTCCTGAAACGACTCTATTGAATTGGGATCGTGCAAAAGGACATTCGTATCTATTAAAAATGTTTTCATTTTAGTCTTCCTCTTCTTCTTCTTCTTCTTCGTCTAATGGTATTAGTGAAACATTTGATTCGCCAAGGACTACGTCTTCTGCGAACTTCTTCAATGCCAAATGTTCCATCCCGGATGATCCAGACATTACCAATACTGGCTGTCCTTGTAGAGATAATCCAAACAACATGAATGCTCCGAAATACTCTCCCAAGTTATTCCCGATATTTCTTATTTGCTCTTCTGGGATCTCATTTTTTGGGTCATCTTCATTGAGATTGGGGAAAGTTTCATACGTCTTTTTGTCTAACATATATAATGGCATTGATCTCTCCGATTATTTGTTTCCAACAATTTTCATCACTTCTTGAGCAATCGCTATTCGAAGATTTTTATACGCAAGTGACTCATAAGTGGATTCTATTGTTGGGAAAGATTCCACAAACTTTTTAGGATCATGGACATTAGTTGAAATTAATTTATCTATAACCTCTTGGCTTATAAGTCTGGTCGAAACTGTTTTTATCACTTTTTTATAATTAGTCTCCTCGGACCTCCGCAATATTGAAGATCGGGATCTCTCAAGAATATCATAAAGAAGGTACTTAATTAAATGTGAAACTCTGCCTTTTATGACCTGGTCATTAACGCCCCTGCCGACATCAATATTATACCCTGCCTCTACGATTAACTTGTTTATTGGCAAAGCGTCTTTCTCATTCATTGCGATTGCGCTTTCATATATGTTTTCAGAATCTCTAAATTTTGGGACCTCCAAACCTCTACTTTCTGCCAACCTGTCAAACTTCCTATGAGTGAATCTATTAGACAATAATTTACCCATTAAATCAGAGATCGCCTTGTAATGATTGTCATTGTCATTCCTGAATACGCCCTCAGAATATCCTAAATCATACCCTGAAACAAGAGAGTATTTATTTATGACCCTCTTAAATAAATGTCTTTTTATATCCGCCCCCATACCAGCAATATTATCCGTAGGAACATCGGTGCCTTCTGCAACCAAATCCCACTCTCTAAGTTCCTTTGCAATATATTGATAGTCATCTTCGCTCACTAACTCTCTTGCCCAAGTCTCTTTTTCGCTAATCTGACTGCTAACAAGTTCTTCCGCCAAACTAATTCGGCCTCTATCCATCTCTTGTTCCATAAGGTCGTACTCTTCTCCGCGAAGTAAACTCTCTCGCATCCCTGGATGGGCTCTCAAAGCACTAATGACGGCGTGAGTCTTGTCTTCATACTCACTATACATGTTCTCAATGGTTTGACTAATATCATCACCACTTCTGTCTTTATTGTTATAATAAAGTCTCGATGTCTTATCATTCCCCTCTTGCCACAAGGCAAAATCTATTCCGTATTTAACCCTTCTACTGGTTACCGCTTCAATAAACTTGGCAACATACATTTTGGCAAGAATCACCTCGTCATTGTTTTTAAGATCTGAAAAATTACCAATGTAAATAAAGTCTTCTTGGTTGTCAAATTGTTTGTCATATGCAGCTTCTAAGTTTCCCTCATATAACAATGATTGACCAGAGAATGCTCCTGAGTTGGTAAACTGACGGATAGCGGCATGGTTATACTCCATTATCTTTGTCATGATCGATGGATTAGAAATAATCTGTCCATTTGCAGCGTAATACAACTTACCATCTTTCTCCATCCACTCCCCATCATCTGGAAAAAAACTTGTCAAATATCTCTTTAGATCACTCTCATAGTCTTTAACCACGGATTCGGCAAGTTCCTTATCCAATTCTTGATCATTGAATGGAGCAAGTTGAAATATATATCTAACCTTCCATCTGATATTAACTGGATTGAAGATAAAAGTCAATGGGGCTTCAAGCCATTCGAAGTCTCTGCCTTCAGGGGTCTCCGAAGGCCCTTGCGCTCCATTGTGCCCACCTGTAAATAAAAGCCCCTGATATCTTTCCGAAAGAGTGCTTCTTCCGCCCTCTTCCGCCCTCAATAATCTCGTCTCTAATTGATTAGCATCTTCTCTGGCAAATATCTTACCATTTCTACCATCAAAAATAAAGTATTCTGCATTAACTTCGGATATAAATAAGTCCTCTGCCCCTGAGCACCACTCTGTTATATCTTCCATGATATCCCTTGGAACAAGACCTCCATTCAAACTGAAATTCTGAATCCTCATAGATCTTGGCTTAAACAAAAGATCCAAATCTAAAAGATGGAAATCGGCTCCGTTTCTCACTCTTGTTCTGGGGTCCGCATCCCCATCTTCAAATGTAAATCCGGGGAAATCATCAGCTAAATTATTTCTGAAAATATTATCGCTTCTAAATATTTCAGACGACACAGTGGTGTTTTTTGTATAAAGTAATTCTGGAGCCACTTCCTGAGGGACAAAAATAACATTTCCACTACTTACATACTGATCTTCAACATCCTGCAATTGCCTAGAAATCAGTGTTAACGTCTCTTGATTTAGAGGAATGCCATTTATCCTACAATTGTCATATAGATAATCCACGCTCTTAAACAATAATTCTGTTCCGTCAAATCTTGTCCATGTCCCGTAGAAGATGCCCGTGTTTGAAATATCAAAAGTTAATGGTCTATTAGCCAAATCGTATCCAGAAAGCATGTTTATCAAGTTTTCATTCGCTTCGGCCCGCTCATCTTCTGGATATTGCGGTTCTGGGACAGTATGATCTTCAGTATTGACGGGGAATATGAAATCATACGGCATTGTTTCAGACGCATGTTCCACAGATTGTATTGCGGTGCGATCCCAGCTTAATATTGTGCGTTTTAATACCTCGTCATTATTTAAAGCCCCATTTTCCAACACATAAAGTCTATTGTTGAATTTCACAGCGTCCGCGCTATTGGTGAAACTATATGCAATTTCTGAGTTTGCAACAGCATCCATCCATGTTACCAACTCTTGCTGTTGAACCGTTCTTAACTCTATAATCTCTGCAACTTCACCACCAATTGGAATTCTTGTTGGCGGGTTCGCATCTCTCACCATAACTCCAGACTCAGAAAGAGAATTGAACAAAAACTTCAATCCAGGGAATCTAATATATCCTTCTGGGACTCTTATCCCATCGGGATTTCTTTGAAATGAAGAGCCTTCATCCGATAAATATTGTATAGTGTCTGCATCATTATCTAAAAGGAACTCTTCAAAATAATCTATCGGAATAATATTTTCATCAATGAATAAATACCTGTCGTATACGAGCCACGGGGGGTTAAATACATTTGTGATTGGATGGTTTTCCGTCAAATAGTCTAATACGTTTTCTTCTCCTGAATTCTTTATCTTTACTAATTCATCGTCAGACACCCCACCCAGGAAAAATGTATCAAGAGTGCTTCTCGCCTTAAACAAAACATATCCAGCCGCAGAAACCGGTGACATTTCTGGATGTCGTCTATTCAGACTGTTAGAATAGTGGCAGACCTTCATTAAAGCTGAACGTTCGATATCTGCAATATTTTTTCGATCAGTCCGATTATCCAATTCAGATCCGACAGCATAAGATGGATAATTTCTATGTGCATCTCCGGGAAAATCACGATATACAAAATCTCTCCCCTCTACAGAATTAGTACTTCTTAAGTATCGATCTACTTCCAATTGAGCATCGGTCATTACTCCATCTATAGCATCTCTGTTTATACGAGAGTAAGAAGAATCCCCTTCGATTTCATCATTATTAATTTGCTGGAAAAGATCACCATCATAAAGCAAATCAAATTCAAATCGTCGCCATTCAATGCTCGACTCATCAAATTCATCTTCTGGGTTTTCCGTGTTAACATCAAATCCCCTTGCGACAAGTGCCTCAACGGCCCATTCGTCCCTGGAACTTAGTAAATCCCAGACGCTTCTGTCACCCTGAGATTCATGGAAGCACCCATCCAATTTGTAATGTAACGCCCGTTCATGGACCAACCAATCTGGACCAGTTTCAATATCCCCCAATGGACAATCTTCATGCAGGCTCATTAACACACTTCGTTCATACCCTTGGATAATTTGAATAATATTCTGACGTTCACGTCGTGATCGTTCGCCAAGGTGGCCAGCCCGTTGCTCGAGGATAGATACAATTCCAGCAACCTCCGACCAACTCTTGAAAAGAACCACGGTATCAACTCTACTCCAAGTGCCATCATAAGGGATGGTTCCGCCATTACTATTAATATCATAAGATGCGAAATTCAATATGCATTGATTCTCAATTGCCATCAAGTTATTAATATGATGATCAGAGTCCAAAGATCCTCTCACCCTAACCTGGGGTCTTTCCCCACGATTCACGATGTTAACAAATCTGAAATCCGCGATGGTTGTGGCATTGTCATTAAGGTATGGAAAAACCCTCGATTCTCCAGCTTGAGATATGCTTGTTATATGAGACGGGCTGTCTCTTATCGAATTATTAACATATATATCTTGCAATTCCCCATTATATAGAAATCTAAATGGAAGTTCGACCCATTCTAATTGATTCTCATCCTCTTGAACGATATGATTCGAGATTTCAGACTCCATGAGGCGCAATCTTTGCAACACCCCAGCAGTAATAACACCACCAGCCTTATATCTCAAAACTGTGTCCTCAATGATGTAGTGCTCTTCATCCGAGTCTCCATCTGGAACAACAGTGTGCAAAATACTCCTGGCAAGTGTTTGGGCTTGTTCTAAAACCCTCGCTCTATCTGTCGAGAGCCCCACTTGACCCCTGAATAATACTGGGAACATGGCTGTCTCTGTCGCGCCTTCCCAGTCTGCTGTTTTGATTATTCTCACTATTCCGAACCCTTGTTTTTTATGACATTTCTAATAATCTTCGCCATACTAATTCTTATGTCCCTATAGACTGTTGTATCAAAGGAGGATTCAATAGTTGGACATCTCTCTATAAATTTCTTTGTATTTGGAATGAAACCCTTTACAAGACCGCTCTTGATAGGACCAAATGGATCGCCAAATTGATCAAAAATATCTTCGTTGAATTTTACCAGATCAACGATTTCTGAAAACTCTTCATCTTCATATCTATCCTTAATACTTATTAATATGTCAAACACAAGATACAGAACAAAACTCTCTGCTGTTCCATCATAGTCATTTTTATATGGCCCAGAATTATATGCGGCTTCTTCATACACCTTATTGGTTAAGATAGCGTTCTTATTATTCATAGATATTGTATTCTCATATATTGCTTTGGATCGAAATTCTGGAACTGAAAGATCATTTTTGTCCGCAACTGATTTGAATTCTTTATAAATTTTCCTGTTGGATTCTATTTTATCAGAAAGTCTAGAATATGTCGTTGAATACCCTACTGGTCCGCCAATTTTACTAATCTTATCTCTGATCATTTCTATTTTTTCATCATGAGCACCAGCTATAAAATAATCTCTTCTTCGAAACATCAACTCAGACAATCTTTCTCTATCTTCATCGCTTAAAAATTCTCCAATCCAACTGAAGTCATCAAGAGCAGATAGCTTTTCAATAGATTCTCCGAACTCATCACTCCAATTATTTTGCTCTGAAATGGTATCGGTAAATAAAACCCTCTTCATCCCATATATTTCTACCATTGCCAGTTTTCCCAGATCGATAATCCTTGCCCTTTCGTCATCATTACCAGATCTCAAATAAAAACTCTGATCTGAGCCAAGGTCTATCTTAAAATGCGGGGATTCAAAGGTTGTATTACCATCAGATAGTCTGTGTCTCCACTTTGGAATAACTAAATCCTCATAATGATCCTGCAATATTTTTACAATATCATCCATATCCTGCTCGGAAATTGAAATCGATTTTTCCGCATCATTTTCATAATTAAGAGACCTGTCCAAATATTCTCTCGTCTTGAACAACACCTTTGTAATTAGCTCTTCCCACTCTCCTGAGACGGACTCCACTTTTTCTTTCATTTCATCTGTAATATTGTATGAGTCATCAGAATTAAGAAAACTTATAGCTTCAATATCCATTTTATTCAAAGCTTTCACAACTCTTTCTCTGTCAGCCGGATCAATGTTTTCTTTGAAATACAATCCGGCAGAAAACTCGGTATCCTCAAGCTTCCATTTATCTTTTATTTCATTTTCCAGGAAATCTCTGGCGAGTGAGTTGTATCTACTCAATTCCCGAAACACTGAACTCGGGGACGCCCATGGCCCGCCTGGTCGTAACGTCGTTATCGATCCTTGATCATCATAACCGATATTGTTGAACAGTCCTGACGGATCTTGGAATAAAGCCTGGAGTTTTATTTCCTCTTTTTCAAATGATTCTACGCGAAATCTTGAATGTCTATTTATCTCTTCCCCAGCGTCTTTATCCAACTGTCTAAGCGCATCTTCTACCTCTTCTATCTCTTCTTCAGAAACCTGATCAGAATCAATAAACAAGAATCCGGATCGCGGCGCGAGGACGGGCATAAAATGAATTCTATATGCATCAAAGCCAATAACTCTGTCAAGATATGTTCTTGCCAAAATTACTTTTCTCCTGACAATATTTGTCAATAATCCAAAGTTCCCAACAGTTGTTCTAACTGGATTTCCATTAAATAATTTAACTAAACCATTACTCGTATATATTTGTGGCGTATTAAATAAAAAATCAAAACTAAATTCTTGTTCGGAATCGAAAGTGGTCGGCTCCACATCATGCAATTGAAAAATTGGATCGGACTCAATTGCCTGAACAACTGATCGGTCTAAATTCTCAAGATTGGTTCTCAACATATCAAGATCAGTCGGAGATAATCCTAGTTGATGATCTCTCTCTTCTAATACAACAAGTTCGCCAGCATCATACCTGTATGCTTCATCATCGACATTTACTGCGACATAATCATTAGCAGCGTCCATGATTGGTCTAACAATGTCTTCCAACCTGTTCATCATATCATCATCTGTTGACACTGGAAGTCCATTGTCTGTCAACTCTACAAACTGCTGAAAGTGTTCAAAGGGTCTAAATAAGAAGTCGAACTCCAACCAAACCTCTCTGTCAATATCTGAAACTTCCTCTTCAGTTGTCACCTCATCCCTGTCTTCCCTGTCTGTAAATCTTGAAGTGGGAAATACGCCAAAACCAGGAGCTTGCCCTAATCGTGATCTAAGATCGTTGTCAGCCATCGTCAACCCATCATATAGTGACATAAGGAGGTTTGGTTGGAGAATGTTCAAATCAACATAAAGAGTCCCATACCCTTCACCCATTTCAAATATGAATGAATTTTCCGGGAAGTGGCTATCTAGCCAGGAAGATGCCCGATCATTTACACTTCTTAAACGCCACTGTATTTCGTGAATATTATCTGCCGAGTTTGGGATTCCACTTCCGTCCTCCATCGTAACAATATTTCTCTCTCTATATATATCTGAATGCGTATTAGACATGTCAATTAAGAAGTTGGCGTCTCTAAATAGAAAATCAAAATCTAAATCATGCGACACTGCGCTACGTCTTACTATAACATCAAGATTTGATATAATATCTGCTCTAACGGAATCATCTAATGTCTTTAACAATTCATGAACGGTTTTAATTTGCAAATCCGTCAACATATCTTTATCAAAAGAGACCCTAGAACTCGCACTCGCAATCGAATAGACCGTTCCAGATCCAGATCCAGATAACAATTGAAGTATGTCTGCGGCACGGGGGCTGTACAAATTCCTAATTCTTTCTACCTCGTCCCTCGAATCACCCGACAGTGAACTACCATTCCTGTTTACAATATTCATTCTCATTGGATTAGAAAAAAGGCCAGGGTACTCATGCGTCTCCATCCCTCGATCTTCATCCACATCGTCAGCGAAACGAACTCCCATACCCCTAAAAGAGCGCTTGGCTTCACCGTCAGCATTGGCTATTCTTACCAATATATCTCCGAAATCGTCCACGCTTCGCAAACGGCTTCCGTCTGGGATATACAATGATTCCTCATGAACTATCCATTGTGGATTGTCAATATCATTGCCACAAGCCTGACTTAAATAATCAATGGCACGGCTATTTCGCTCTCGCAGCATATCCCGACACAACGTTCTCTCTGCCGTGACAATGCTTCTCCCCTCATCGTGATTGTAAAGCATGTCCAAAACGTCGTTAATTGGCCTTAATATAATTTCAGTTTCCACATGTTTCCAATTAAAGGCTGAATGAGGGCTTACAGATATCCCACTCAACAATGCTATAATTTCAGATTCGGCATGAGCATTCATGACCCTCAACGCCCTTTTAGCCCCGTCTGCTCTTGTGTCATCATTCATTGGGTTTAATGTGAATCTAAAAACACCATCGTGATGGTCAAAGTTCTGGGATAAGTTGGACGAGACAAATTCGGTTATTGCTTCTTCCTCTCTCTGAATTATAATCAAAACTTGACTTCTGAATTCATCTGCAATAAGATCAGTATCAAGACCATTAAATAAGACGCTTAAATTAACCTGATGGTCAAAATCAGGACCTCCCCCACTGTCTACATCATCTCTCAAAAACCCTCCAGTAGACAATCTATCATAAGCGCGTTCATCATGGCCAGTAATTTCTGTGACCTGATCTACTATATCTTCTTGAGAAAGTCCAGACTCAGACAATAAGAAATATATTTGGTTCCCTACGATAACCCAGGTTGCATTGTCTAAAGTGCTCCCGGTATTCAATCTCAAATCTGTCAATACCGCTCCCTGACCGATTTCTAAAATATCTTGAACAGCCCTAATGTCGTCAGCGTCAGTGACCCTTCTAATCAACCCCTCTACAGCCCCTTCTTCGGCAAATATAACTCTTGTTTCAACCCTCTCCCACCCGCCGTCAATTGGTTCGGTAGAGTTAAATAAGTTCAGGGATGAAAGGATCGCCGATGCATGTGCGTCTTCATTCATAAGTTTATCAACTACCCCTTCCTCGAAGTCGTCAGCAACCGCATTATCATAATGCAGTTCTCCATCGATTATTCTCCAACTATCTGATGTCTCATTGATCTCATCACCAATATCATACCGTGTCATGAGGTAGGATTTTATTTTTTCCTCACGTCTGGTAATTTCCTCTTGTACATCATCAAGGATTATCGATCTGGGAAACCTGGCATTGTATGGACTCCTGAAAAGCCATAGCGAATTACTCAAGCCTGGTGAAAAGTCGAAATTACTATATGAATTCTCCAACCCGCCAAATAAAACATGGAAATCTACAAATTTGTTAAAGATATCTGGTGTATCTATATTAAGCGAATCGATTTCACCAGATAAAATTCTTCCAACATTAGTATCAATGGTTTGAATCATCACAGATAATTCTTGACTCAAAGTTATTTCTGGATCATAAAGAATTTTACCAGGATCGCCATTCAAAGCATTTCTATACCCAGAGACGTACTGATCGGCACTGAAAGTGGAGTTCATTACCGCCTCCACCTCTTCATTGCCCTGATCAATTGATGCTTGTTGGGTTTGAGACAGGTCGTCCATAGAGAAATGGGCATGCCATGCACTGTATAGGAAGTTGAACTCTATGGATATCCATTCTTCACGTGGAGTTTCAGCCAGTTTTATCTTCATTATTAGCCCTGCCTATCTCTTTTTTTATATTTTCGCATACGCCATTGTATTCATTAATGGTTTCGTATGTACATCCGCTGTCGTCAATGCCGTTTATAACTTCTCTAATTTCATCTGAAACTCCTTTTGGCATATCGACTATCAAATGGACATATTGATCGCCCTTTACGGTACTATTTGGCTTGTTTGGGACACCCGATCCAGAAACCGTTAAAACATCACCATTCTTCGACTCTTTAGGTAAGGTAACGTCCACATCGCCATATAAGGTCGGAACCTTTATATCACCCCCAAGAATGGCTTGTTTGAAGGTTATTGGCAACCCAGCATGAACATCCGATCCATTGATGGCAAATAACTCATGTTCTGCAAGGACTAAGATAAAATGAATATGTCCCTTAGCATTCGCTCCGACAGAGTAGTTACCGACTCCCTTGAGTCTTATCTTCATCCCATGTCCTGCTCCCTTTGGAATACTAACCTTCATAGTCATGGTCCTTGCCTGGACCCCATGACCATGACAGCTTTCGCATTTATCAAAAGTGCCACCTTGGCCTTGACAGGCTTGGCAGGGTAACTGAAACATCATTCCGCCCTGCTTTCTTATTATAAATTTCTGGCCCTTGCACGATGAGCAAATTTCTTCTTTCCCACCCGGCTTTTTTCTTGACCCATCACAAGTTTTGCACTTGTCGTTAATATTGATCTTAAATTGCCTATCTGAGCCATAAGCTACAGCGTAAACATCAATACCCATCTGAACCTGAATGATATCAATCCCATCGTCCTGTCCCATTCCGAAGTTAAAGCCTGCAAAACCACCCCAGCCCTGACCCTGGCCTCCGCCGCCTCCGCCGCCTCCGCCGCCTCCGCCACGCTTCAACCCCTCTTTTCCAAACTTGTCATAAATCGGCTTCTTTTTTTCATCTGACAAAACTTCATATGCCTCGGCGACATCTTTGAATTTATCTTCCGCCTCTTTATTGTCAGGGTTTTTATCTGGATGATACTTATGAGCCAATTTTCGATACGCTTTCTTTATCGTAGCGGCGGTATCTCCCCTCTTGGCTCCTAATATTTCGTAGTAATCCATCTGGCTCTCCTTGAAAACGTCGTGTTTGATAGTATAGTAGGTAGTACAATGACTACTGGGATAGAATCCCATTATGAACCCATACTATAGCATACAATTGCCACTTTGTCAACCAACGAGGGACACATGATCTGGAAAGAAAAACTATACAGAGAAGACCAATTCAATTTATTAAAAGGACAGGGTGTCGCCGAATTGTTCTGTTCATTAATCGCCAACCGAAATTTCGAGCATATAAAAAAGAAGTCGGACATCAAGACCTTGATCGATTCACCATTCGACCTCATCGAGCCACCAGAGGCTCTTGAGAACATAGAACTCGCTATGCGGGAATGTATTACAGCTGGCGGTCATGATGTCGTTGTCTTTGGAGACTATGATGTTGACGGAATCGTCTCATCATATATGTTCGAAAAATTGATGCGTGAACTTCACGCTTCATCTGTAGACGTTTATTTACCTTCAAGAACCAGCGACGGGTATGGGTTGAATGACAGATCTGTTGAGAACTTCATAAAAATATGTAAAAAGCCATATGCTCTTGTTGCAATATTGGACTGTGGAAGTTCTTCTAGAAAACACATCGAAAAAATCAGAGCACATCTCCCCGACGCCCGTTGCATTGTTATTGACCATCATATTATTGAACCAGAAAATTTTTCAAGCAATGCCGATGCGGTTGTGAATCCAAGAATGAATGACGCCACCCCTTATTGCACAGGCGGGCTTGTTTTTCAACTTGCCAGAAAATGCGGAGAGGAAGCAATCATCAACGTTCCAAAATATATGCCGTATGCCGCATTAACTACTATCGCTGACGTTTGTGAATTGACTGGAACCAATAGAGTTATTGTAAAAAATGGACTCCGCCAATTAAATTCTTGCACAGACGTAGGTCTCAGCACGTTATTCAAGGTCGCGGATGTAAGCACCATTGATTGCAACTCTGAAGACATTGCATTCAGAATAGCTCCAATGATCAATGCCTCTGGAAGAATGACTGTCGCCTCAGATGCGTATAAAGTGTTTATGTCAGAAGACATAGAGCAAGCTAAAGTAAGCGCGAAGCATCTCAAGTCATTAAATGAAGATCGCAAGAAGATTCAAAAGGAAGCGGCAGTTGAGGCTATTTCAATTTTTGACGCGGACCAAGCCGGTAAAAGTAGCGCATTGTTATACAAAGAGAACTGGAACCCCAGCATTGTTGGTATTGTCGCAAGTAAAATCTCCGAGACCTATAATGTACCTACAATCTGCTTCGGGAACTACGATGGGAAAATTAAAGGTAGTGCCAGATCAATTGAGGGCGTGAATATCAAAGAAATAATGGATTCTTGCTCAGAAATATTTATTGCTCACGGTGGGCATGAGATGGCCGCTGGCGCTGAACTTGACCCGGCCTTTATTGATACGGCCTGGGAAATATTTGATAAGAAGGTCAAGGAATACCTTGAAGCTCACAATATTGGAGAGCCCTCGATATCATATGATTGCGAACTTAGTCCTGATCTCATGTTAAGAGTTAACGATGTGTTCTGTGAAAGACTCGCTATGCTTGAGCCATACGGACCAGGAAACCCAACTCCAATATTCAGAGCGAATGGTTTACAATGTAACCGTGTTAAAGAATGGGGGAGTGGAACAGGGGCCTTTGTACACTTTGATAACACCGGTCTTAACTCCGTAGCATACGGTAAAGGAATAAAGAAAAGACTCCATGGGAAAACCGTTGACGTGTTGTTTTCCATCAACAGATCATTTCTCGATGAAGAAGACTGGCACATGCGCATAATTGATTTCAAACAGGACAATAAGCAGTGAAAACTGAAAATAGATGGTAACAAAGGAGTCGTTATGTACGAATATAATGCCAAAATAATTTCAGTATACGATGGGGATACCGTTAGAGCAGACATTGACCTGGGATTTAACATGTTAATGTTGAATCAACAAATCAGATTGCTTGGTATAGATACGCCGGAAGTCAGGGGTGACTCAAGAGAGCAGGGGATAATCGTTCGAGACTTCGTCAGAGAAATGATCCTGGATAAAAAGATCATCTTACGAACACAAAAGGATGAGTCCGGTAAATACGGTAGATGGCTTGGGGATATCTTTTACTGCAAGAGCAACCTTGTTACTGCAAGCAGCCCCCCTAAGACTCTTACATACCTGAATGCGGAACTTGTCAACCTCGGATACGCCGAAGCCTATATGTTACTTCCAGAAGTATAAATAACGGCCATTCCCCAACTCTATATACTTATACGGAATGATAGACTCTCCAGTCATCACTCTACCTTTCTGAGCAAGGGGCTCCAAGTCTAATGGGTCGCATCTCATGTGGTCAAAGAACAATGCACCATCTGTTGGGTCTGAATATACCCCTTTAGCAATTCTGCTAATCGCATTGAAGATTCTAACCCAAGCCTTCCTTTCATACTCTGATTTTTGAAACCCATTATCAAGCAACGTTTCAATTGCCCGATATTGCCCATTCCCAACTCCATGGATTTCCCCACTGTTTAAGACATCGTCAATGGTCATATGTTTGGCAAATGTACCCTCGCTTGAATCGCGCCTGTTTATGATCACATAAGCGATTGACACGACAGACGCATCGTTGTTCCAATATATCCCATTCTCGGCCCACACAGCCTTGGCTAAGGGCATAATTTCTTCCCCAGTTATATCGGAGCCAGCACAATTGACAGTTAACAATATAAACAAAAGTATTATTTTCATGAGTTCTCCTTGGTTGAGAGGGAAGGTATATCACCAAGATTGGTTTGTCAAGTCGTTGTGCTAAACTTCTCGGACGCCTGTGGCGTAAACCAGCGGTCTTATTTCATCGGCCCATCCAACAAGTTCTTCAAATGGGATCTTGTATTTCTCATCGGCAACCTCTGGATCGAGGGTTTGGTGAATCGAGAACGGCTGCAAAAAATAGAGGCTCTTATCGCCGACTTCTTCTGCGATACTTATGACCGCTTCTTTGTCTACAAACTTTGAACAGACTGTCGTTCTAAATTCTGCTGAAGGTATGGACATCGCTCTCCCCTTCAAAATATTCATCGTCTCTATGATTCTATCAAACCAAATATCATGAATGAATCTTCCAGACACTTTTGAATAAGCATCTTTATTAAGTGCGGCCTTGATATCCATTATGATATGTTCCACCATCCCACTCTTTAACGCTTTGAGGACCTTCTCTGGAAAACTTCCATTTGTGCATATACCAACTTCAAATCCCGCATCGTAAAGCAACTTAATGAGATTAAAAATATTTGGGTGAGCAAGGGCCTCCCCACCAGACAGGACGACCATTTTTTCTTGTCGAGCCTGTAATCTTCTTATCAAATCATGTGGGTCTATGATTGTATCGCAATATCCATTTACCAAATCTCTATTGATACAGTAAGGGCATCTCATGTTACATCCAGAGATGAATATGGAAGAGCAGATCCTGGATGGGTATCCGAAATCTGCTATAAAGCTAAATCCTGATATTATTGGAAGTTCATCGTCTATAGTCTTCAATACAATCTCTCCTGATCTCTTTTAATGACGCATCAACTCTGGCAGTGCAGCCCGGACATACTTTCCCTAACAACCAAAAGTTTTTGGGCGCATCCCCAAGAGGCTTTTTACAATCCGCGATTGAACACAGACCATTCTCATTTCTCATCCTTTGGCCAGCTATAGAGCAATCGTCTATTGTTGTTTCACCACTATATATCTTAAATTCTGGCACTAAGACCTTATTTTGGTTTGTAGACATATTCTAACTTTTTCCCAGGCATAAGTCTTGCAGTTTTTCTCATTTCTTCATCGATATCCATTCCTGGCTCGAATCGAAACATTGTTATTGGCCACTCACCACCAACCACATGACCACTGTCAAGAAGCATGTGAAACTTTATGCATTTGTCCATATCATTATAATGCGCAGACTGAACTGTCACCACTATTGATTCGTTTTCATTCTGTTGTTCTATCGGTTCCACCTGTTATCCTCCTAAATATATCGTCTCCAGTTTCCTCAACCTGATTAACAAGTTGATCAACGAAGTCGAGAACCGTTAACGCATCTTCAGCCGCTACATAGAAAGATGACATCGCTGACAATCTTTCCTCTCCAAAAATGGTTACCATCAACCAATCGTGGAAGGTTCTTTGATTATGTTTTTGTTTGATTTGATTATCGTTGAACTTACCAGTTAACTTGTCTATATCATTAAGATCGTCATAAAGTCCTTCAATGATGTCTTTCGTCAAATCGTTTACGACATCATGCCTTCTAACAAACTTGCACTGAGTATTCAAGGGGATTTCTTCCTTCTTGAGTCCTGTCGCCTTCATGAATCCCTGGACACGTTCTTCATATACGTCTTCTGGCCACTGACCATACATTCTACATGAGAGTGGTCGCTCTTTATACACTGAGCATCTACCAGCCTGTAAAAGAGGGCACGGCTTCACAAGACTGTTTGAAAAGAAATATCTGATACTTTTAGTTATGATGTCTATGCGAGAACTCTTGTCATCTCTATTGAACAAGTTGTCCAATATGACAAGGAACTCTGAATAATTCATCTGTGGACATGCGACATTGCAACATACACAATGGCCACCACAAGTCGTTTCAAGATCAACAGAGTTGTAGATATCCTGAAGCTTATCGATCAAGTTCACGACCTTAGTATCCTTTTTCTTCGCCTCCTTCTCAGAATTGACGCCAGTTATGGGTCTTTTTGCTATAGGCTTCTTCTCTTTTCGCTTCTTAGTTTTGTTAGATTTATTTGAAGCCATTATTTATCTCCGATTAATGATTGTCATTTAATAATGATACAGCGCTTATACCGTTATTTTTATGAACATATATGCCGCGACTGAATTTAGTTTGCAATTCGAGGTCATGAGTGATTACAAGAATCCTGTTAAAATATGAACGGAGATGGTCAATCAACTTGAACACCCTCTCTTTCATCGCTGGCGCAAGAGCGCCAAATATCTCGTCGAGGAAGAGAGTCTCAGGAAGAGATCTGCTACTACCAAGAGACACCATACCAAGAGCGAGATTACCGGCTAACCGGATTACATCTTGCTCTCCGCCACTAAGCATTTCATACGATGAGGAACTGGCACCGAATATAACAGGCTCCATAGTCTCCCTATCTATACTTACATTTATTCTACCCTCTGTCAATATCGTAATGAAATTTTCCATATGGTTATTGAAGATGGGCAAATAGTAATCAACAATATCCATCTTGACACCATCACTACCAAATGAACTCTCAAGATAAAGGATACCTATCTGTTCGTTTCTATGCCCCTCAAGAGAATCTGTGGCTTTACTGAGATCCTTCTTTAATTTCCTGAGAGTAGACAATGAATCTTGCCATCTGGCTTTTTCTATCCCCGCCTCACTGAGTCTTCCCATGAGAGTCTTACTCAATTGTTCACTTATTACCACATTGTCATCTATCATAACAATGTCATGCTTGATTGCTCTTATGTCACTATTCAAGACGGTGGTTTCTTTTAACCATCCTTCTTTCATCTTGTGGTACTTTAACTGTATCCCCTCAAGTTTTGACTTGGCCTCTTTCATGCGCTCACCTAATGACTCAAAGGTGTCAGTAGAGACGGGCTCCGCCATTCTTTTTTTCAATTCTACGATCTTTTTACCAACAGCATCCAATCCAATGACGGCATCTTTTCTCTTTTGCAATTGAGAAACGACTTGGGGCGCTCTGTCAATAACAAAATCCAATCCTTCTTCTGTCTTTACAAATCCAACGAGTCTTTTTTCGCTTTCCTTATTTTTACCCTTCACTTCCGCAGCTTCTCTTTCTGAAACTCGGATCTTCTCTCTCAAATTATCTATCTCTTTATCGTAGTGATCCCTATCATGAACTGAGCCACAATGCGGGCACTTGACATCCTGCCCTTTAACAGTGTTCAACACGCTCTTATATTTTTCAAGAGATTGCATTGCATGTAATCCGTCAGATTCATACTGTGCCCTTTTACCGGCGAAGGTAACTATTTCTTCCTGACACTTAAACTTGCTTTGGGATAATCCGACCTTCTCTAATTTTGCAGCTGAAATTTTTTCAAGAGAAACTTCAAGATCCTGCTCTTTTATCCCATCTCTGATCTTCAAGTAATTTTCGTATTCAACTCTGAGTATTTCCTTATCATCAGAAAATCTTTTATCACGTTCATTAATAGCTTTCACTTGATCTTCACATGAGGATATCTCATATTTCAAGCTCAAAGACTCTGCCGAACCCTTCTCGTCAACCGAGTCTATCTTATCATCTAATCCTTTCAATGATAAATTCATCTCTTCCCGGCGAGCGACTTTCTTATCTTTCAAGCCCCTTATCTTTACAGTATTTTTATCGTTCTTCTTTATCTTCTCGTCAAACTCTTCAGTCTCTGTGACTAATTCGGATATTTTACTCGCCAACGTATCTTCGTCATGACTTGACATTTCTTTAAGGGTATCAACACGTCCTGAAAGAGTCGAGATTTCGGCGGCGACTGTCTTCTTTCTCTCCCGAATCTTTTCTATTGCTGATGTAATGTCTGAAAGAACGCCAAGAATATTCAAGATTGTATCAATCCTTACCCCAGGCGTTGCTGTGAAAAGTTTACTCGTATCCTTTTGGGCAAAGAACACGCTGTTGCAAAATGGTTCATAATCAACTCCGATCAAATCTTTGATCACATCATTGGGGTCTTTTGATTTTCTACTATTGTATGGCTCACCATCTTTCGAGAGTTCCAAAATTGCTGTATGCTTGTCATTCTTTTGAACCTTTCTTCCACGACGAATCACCCACTCGCTTCCAGAGACCTCCATAGTCAACTCGGCATAGGCTTCCTTACACGCAAACTTTCCAGCATCGTCTGTCCTTATTATTTCAAAGGTCGTCTTCTTCGATTTATCTCTTGACTTTGATGGGTCTTTGAATAACGACAATCTCGGCATTCTTTCATAAAGAACATATGCTATAGATTCTAATATCGTAGACTTTCCAGAACCATTTGACTCAGAGGGGTTCCCGTCAACGATGCCAGATATAGATGCCATGCTTGATCCGTTTGCGTCCTCAAAGAGCTTGTCAAAATCGACGACGTTGTCCTTCTCTCCGAACCTACAAAAGTTATGGAGCTTAACACTCTTAAACTTTATCGTTCGCTTGTCTTTGAATGAAACGTCTGTTGACAACTGCAATTCTGAAGCGACTTCTTTTTCAACCTGTCTCAAGATTGATATGCGATTATCTTTTTCATCATCTGAAATATCTTCGCTCTCAATATTCTTCTGAACAATGTCGAAGACGTTTATTGATCCGGCATGTAACTCCTTGATAGACTCACTGTCTTCGTCGTCTTCATCGTCGTCTTCATTCTGTACTCTTTCTAATCCGGCGAAGAATACACTGCCAGATTCTGAAACCTTTCCAGATAACTCATTAAATCTTTGTTGTACATAAGCAAACTCTTCGTCAGATCCCGTTACTTTTATTTTCACAATGGCGTTATTGAGGTCTAAGTTTTCAATTTGAAGATCAATTTCATCAACGTTGTCACCAGTTATTTCTATTAACGGTCGGCTACCTTCATAATTGATCCATTCAATATCATTTGTAACTACATCATAAATACAAAATCCCTTGTCTTGGTTTCTCTCTGAGAAATCAACTTTCTCTGGACTTCCGACATAATAAATTTGTCCAGAGTCAGAAAGTTTTTGTCTCTTGTGGAAATCGCCGAGGAAAATAGCATCATAATCTAGATCAATAAGTTCTTCAATAGCCACATTCCTATCGTTCTTATTTGTAACGCTATCGTTTTGTAACGCTCCGAATACGGGAAAATGGCCAAACATGACAATTCTATGTCCGGGCTCTGGGTGAACCGTGTCTTTTAATTTGGCAATGTAGTCTTTGAATGACTTCTTTCTTTTTTCGATATCAAAGGTGTGGGGAACATAGACGTATGTGGCCTTCTCTTTTCTTTCAACACCGAAGTCTGAAGCAACCCTTAACCCCTTGTTCCAACCCACTAAGGGCTCAAGGGCGTGGTGTTCGTTGCAAAGGTCATGATTACCAATTAGAGCCGTAATAAGTATCTTATTATCGATCAAACGCTGCAATTCGGCGTTGACAAGCCTTCTGATCTTGCTTGTTGGGGACGGGTGCTCAAATAAATCCCCGGCTATTACGTAATGATCAACCTTCCTTTTGATACTTTCATCAATGGTGAACTTGAATGCTTTTAGAGCGTCATCTGTTTTTAGTAAAAGTCCACTGCCTTCTACTGTCTTGCCGTATTGATTATTATTTAGATGTAAATCTGCTATGATGGCAATTTTGTGGCTCATGTCTAAATTCCTGATTAATTAAAATTAGAGTAAAGTATATCGTATATTATACAGGGGAAACCACCATATGTCAAGTCCATAAACAACAATGGGCGGCTGTTTAGCCGCCCATTGTTTCATTTTATATTTCTCAAATTAACCCACTGGAACTCCAGCGAGTGAACCGCCTGCGACCTGCGCATGCTCATGAATTCCGCCCTTGTGGATGTAGTTTTTTAACTCATCCTCAAAAACGAAGTAAATACGCATGGTCGCCTTCGCATCCTGGTGATATTCATCAAGTGGCCTATTATCAACCGTCAACTTCTGATCAATAGCACCCGCGCCAACAGCAACGTCCTTTTTAACTTCCCTTTGTCTTGAAGCCTCAGCCTGTATTGTGTCAACACTAAGATCACAGTCGAGGGCTGCGTCTGACATTACGATACTCTGTATGGAATCACATGAATACTCCGTAGCCTCAAGACCGAGAGACTCATCCTCTGCGCCAGCAGCGCCAATTCCCGACATCGCGCCAATGGTCATCCCACGAGAAAGCATTTCAGGGGGATTGTATGATTCTAAATCCACCCCCCTCATATTGAGAGTGAGACTTAGTAATCCCTCCACAAGATGTTCCCTTCGTGCCGCCTAAGCCGCCTTTATTTTTGAGAGAAGAACCGAACGATTTTGCGGGGTTGTTGAAATATTCAAGACTTCTACGAACCGGCTCACGCAATCTGACATCATGCTTATATTTGTAAAAAGCAAATCCAAACGCTGGGACTGTGTTTTCCTCGCCCATGATAATGCTGGCAACATCACGCTTTACTTCTTCAGTGAAGAAGAACTGGCGAACTGTCCCGTCATTATGGAAAAATCCATCCCACCAAAGCGTATCTGGATTTGACACATAGTTTTGCGGGCTCCATGAATATCCGCACTCTTCACAATGTCTTTCATAACCAAATGGGATTTCATGAACAGAGCATGAATCTCTATATTGTTCCATTTGGCATGTGGATATTTCTTTATTTGTTTTTGATATAAATTCCTTCGATCCACTAAACAAATATTAGAACAGCCTCTTAAAAGCATGCGGTGAATTCAGACCGAAATCGTCACAAACAAGGTCTATAGAGTGACTTACCCCTGGTATGCTTGCTGTTCCAGCGACCAGTGTTACATCGCTCAAACTCATCCCTTTTGGTTTGGCGACCGTCCATCCGAGCCTGTTCCCCTCTTCAATATTGCCTGAAGAGTCTTCTCTGACTCTTCCGTTAGCTGCAATCCTGAATACAAAATCATCAGTTAATGCAATTTCTATAAAGCGAACAGCCGCTTCTTGGCGAATTTGTAAAAAATCATCAGTACCGGCGTCACCATTCTTTTCGAATGATGCTAATCGTGTTATTCCGGCCTGTTCTCGTTTGTGAATGCTGTAAAACATATCCCCGTTTTTGTGATGTCCCCCATCTCCGCTGTAATAAATGATGAAGTCATATAAAGGTCATAACCATGTACAGCGACCATACCTCTTGCAATAGCACATGCTTTTGCAGCTTTGCCAATTGTAGCGTTTCCGAAACAGCGAATCTTAACTTCGCCAGCCTGTCTCAGCCCGTGAGCGATAGCGCCCGCTAATGACTTTAACTTTTTCTTCCTTTCTTCGTCTGTCGCATTTGGATCATCGGCCTTAACCTTTAATACAATTCCGTCGTCGGTGTTTTCATTAGACATATTATTTCTCCTTGTGTATATACAGTGTTATTAAAGCATAATTGACTTAAGCTTTATTGTACCACAAGAATAGAGAATTACCCTTTTAGTCGAAAACAAGGTGGGAATTAGATCTATCTTCTGATAGTATGGAGAACTTCATCGTTGCTCTCAATCTTCTCTCTAATATGACTAATGAATTCCTGGGGAACTATTTTAATTTTGCAAAAGACCTTGTCATTTTTAACTTTTGAGGTCAAAACCTCAAACGTTTCTGCTGGAACGCCCATTCCGAGAACGATATCATCATGGGCGTCTCCGCTAATTAAAGGGAAGGTTCTGTCAAAGATAAATTCTCTTCTGACAATCTGCCTTTTGGTTAGGTCAACAAAATCTAATAGGATATCAACGATTGACTCATTGCCTCCTGATATCTCAGACAGGCATTCAGTAATAACGTCATTCTCTTCAATAGCGTTGTCTGGGATGATTTCATGGAGGTTTATATCATGACCATCGTCACCGTAGCATGGACTATCCAATGATACCGTCTGCATGCTTGGATCATCACCCCTAAAGGTGGTTCTCTTCTTCCTGTATTTCTTCTTCAACAGGTTAGCGAAATGGTTTTTAACACTTGAGTAGAAAAATGTATTGAAATCAGTTGTCTTGCCATTCCTGCCATATGACTGAATACACCGGACAAAAACAAGGTTCACTTCTGAAGACGCATCTTCTGTAATCCAAGAATTAATCCTTCCTAAGTGATCAATGGTGGGAATTCGTTTCTTATAGACTTCTTCAATGATCAACTCATCTCCAGTCTCTATATATTTTCGAACTTGCTCGTTTTCAATATCTCTATCAATTCCGAACTTCACTCTGCCTGCTTTTTTCTTTTTCATTACATCCCTACAATTATGATTCCTCAAGCAACAGCATCTTAGAAAGACCATTTTTCTTAACGAAATCGTCAGGATCGTTTTTCAAAGGCAACAATATTGATGAAATATCATCAAAGTAGCCAGAAGACAATTTCATTGCCCTTTGCCTGGCCATTTGCCCCGCTCCTAACTTATGATTTTCTTTTGGAAGGTCTGAGTCAAAACAGAAACAAACGTTTCTGCAATAACGCGAGATTAATCCTATATGCGCAAGAGTGAATCGGGTTCCCATAGTGGCGACTACATTATACAACCCATTTTGATATAACGTCAAAGAGTCTAAATAACCTTCCACTACATAAATTTTATTTTTACTAAAAGTTGCGTCTCTTGCCATATTAAGCCCAAAAAGGACCGCTGACTTCGTAAATGGAGTATTCCACCACGGGAGTCCCGGCCCTATTGGTCTTGTTGCTACAGAAACTAATTTACCACAATCATCATATATTGGCATGATAACCCTGGAACGGATATTGAGTGGGAATTTGAAAACTGGAGATGAAGACCTTCCATCATAGAAATCCATGTTTATTGTCCTCTCAAATTCCTCACTGCAATAACCGATCTTGAATTTCTTAATAGTGTCTGGAGTAAGCCCACGAGTTTCTAACAAATAATCATAAACTGATTTTTTGCAATGACCATTAATCAAAAGCTCGTGGCTACCCTCAGCAATATCTTCTAATACAGATGCGCTCACAATTAAGCCGCCTCTTCCTCAGCAGCTACCTCTTCCTCAGTAACTGCATTGTTTTCACCGACTCTCGGTGGTGGTAATACGCCTTCGTCAATATCTCCCAAGAATGTGGGGATATCTTCAACAGCGTCTTCATACGCTTGTGTAACTCTTGATACAAGCTCAAATGTTTTGCTATTCTCGTATGCCCAATTAGCAAGATCGACAAGATTGTCCTCACCTGTTGGGACATTCTTGTCTTTCTTATCCTCTGGGACGAATCTATATTCGCCTTTATACTTTGCGAACAACTTCTTTTCATACGAATGATGCACAAGCATAACAAGTGGATTCGACAACGTCGCATCAAAGTTAATGTTTACCAAGAACTTTCTATATGGCGGAGCCAACTTATTCTTGACAAATTGACCACTGGATATCTGCGCAATAGGAATTTCATCCTCACCAACTTTTTGCTTGGTAATAGACTTCTTTCTTACGTCTATTCTCATATCAGAATAGAACTTCAATGCCTTACCACCGGGGGTGACTTCGGGATTTCCCCATGTGACACCTGGCTTTTCACGAACTTGATTTATCCAAATAACAGTAGTTGCCTTTCCACCCTTTCCTTCTTTGGACTTCGCCGCACCACATACTTTAGGGATTTCTTGAGATAACAATCTGGCAAGAAGAGCGACGTTCTGCTTTCCCGCTGGAGCGTTAATTTGCGCTTCTGGAACAACTGCGGCTGTTGAGTCTACGACTAACAAGTCTAAGTAACCGCCTGCGCACAAGTCATTCGTCAATTGCATCCAAGTTTCTCCAGATCTGAATCCATTTTCATAGATCAAATGTTCTGGATTAACGTCCAATCCAGTGAGCCAAGGCAACGACGCCGAATCTTCTAAATCAAGAAGCCCCGCTATTAAACCTTCTCTTTGGAACGCTGCAATTATCTTGTAAGCCAACCAACTCTTACCACCACTTTCAACACCAAATAACTCAATGGTTTTCCCGTTTCTTGGCACACCACCAATTCCTGATGCGATATCAAACTCTTCTATCCCTGTTGGAACAACTTCTGTGAATTCTGCGGCCTTTGATACATTAACAGAAAGTGTTGACAAATCTGTGACCGCCAAGCCCTTTCTCATTTTAGCCTGTTCCGGGGTTCCGCGATTGACATCCAGCGGATTCTTCCCAGCCTTTGATAGTTTTGCATAATGAGCAATCGCTTCGCCCACTACATCTATGATTTCTTTACTCATAATACTTCTCCGAATATTGTGTTTACATGTTAGATAAAGTCAACGCATGGGCCACAATTGACCCATGCGTTTTCTCTATTCTATTATTTTCTTACCGATTAATATGCGGTAGAACCAGCTTCCGATTTCTCTTTGCTACCTTCGTCGAAGATAGACTGGAAGCTTTCTCCAGACTCTGCGGAGCCTTCTGCGTCTACACCTGGAATCGACGGACCTGAGCCCGCTCCATCTGATGCTGGTGCTGGGGCGGCATCGCCCTGTGCAACACGTCTTTCTCTTCTTGCGCTCCACCATTCCTTCGTTCCCGGAATCGGATCTTCGTTTGAACGAGTCTTTGAATCCTCGAACATTTCGGCGATGATCGCGGGATCGGTCGGCTTGATCTTTTCCTTAAGATCAAGAGCGTTCTCATCAATGTAAGTCTGCTCTTCGGCAGTGAGGGCAACAGCCTCAAGATTCATGCACGGATACTTCGTACTTCTGAAATCTTTCTTGCCATCCTTCATTGGAACTTCTTTCGAAATAACGAAGTCAGGAGCTACAGCACCACCGGGCTCATTGCCAGTGATTGTGTAGTAGTTCTTGAAAACTCCGAAAAGAAGTGATCCACCTTCGAGAAGCTTGATCTGATTATCATCGTTCCTATCAAGGACGTGGATAATGTATCTATCACCTGGGACGTTACCGGCCTGCCAGCAAACATCTTCTTCCAAACCGGGGGAAGTTGCCCTGATCGGCTTGTAGTGCTTCTTAAAAGGATACGGGTGTCCAATCAATCGTACTCTGGACTGCTCACCTTCTTTGATAGTAAGGTAAGCAAGTCTCGTAGCATCCGAATTGGAATTGTTGTTATTCTTGGGGGTGGCGACATCGGCCCAGTCTGCGTAGCCTACGTCATTTGCTGCGGGGGTTGTTTTTTCGTTACTCATTATGTTTCTCCTTTGTTGGGATTTTTTTGCGTTAATCTTAGCCGTTTTGGGTGGATTAACACGGTTCTCCAGTATAAGTATATTATACCATAAGAATTGTCATTATACCTTGTTCCAGGGATCTTTTTCGTCAATTTTTTCAGAAATATTTTGCCCCATTCCCGCACCTAACTCTCCTATTTTAATACGGTGCTCGTTACATGTTATTCTTCTAGAAATTGTATTCCGTTGACTCTCAAGGTTTTCGCAGATTGATCGGCAGTAATTAGCGAACGCTTCCGCTTCTGCGAGGATCAAATTAAATCTTGATAATCTTAAAGACGCTTCGCCTTTTCTTTTATCGGCAGACTTGTTTTCACTGATTCCAATAAAAGCATCTAATAAATTATTATAGATTCTCTTGAGGGCAATGAATGTGGTTTCTGCATCGAGCTTTATTTCAAGAAGTCTATCCTTGAAAACCTGGGTCTTTGCCATTTGCTGGCTAAGGACAAGCGGAGATGGATCATCTACGTACTCAAGTGTGCATTCCCTGATCTCTATTCTCAAACCGGCGTATTCTTCTCTGGACTTAATCGGTAGCTCTTCCATCAAGTCCTGAACATCTTTCAATAGGTCATTGAATGTCTCGGTTGATGCAATAAGCTCTTTCTTCTTTTCAAGTGAAGGTGGCGGGACACTAGGGTCTTGACTATGTGGTTTTACTGTGGGGTTTCCCTCAGTAACCGTTGCGCTATCGAACGCCTTATCGAATTCTTCTGCCATAGTGCCCCCACTCCTTCAACTATTTACGTTAATTTCACAATGTCCTTTTGGACCCTTACAAAATCTTTATCAACTGGTGCTACCTCTTTCTCAACAGATACAACCGAACTTTCATCGACCGGCCTGTACACGACTTCCATTTCCATTCCAGAAACTTCAACCGTCTCTTCTACTCTGAAATCAACATCGCCTTCAGGGAATTTCACCACAATGGATTTGAGATCCTCATTAGTAGAAAAGTCTTCTTCTCCGGCGGAATCTACCATCGCGGCAACCCTCAATCGGATTACGATCCCTTCTGGGTCTCTCTCCAGTTCCCCGGTGAAATACCCCAATGATGCCGCTGGTGATTTTTCTCTGAGAACTTCTTCGAACTTCTCAAGTATTTCGTAATCACCCAACTTATTTAATACATCTAACATAATCAACTCCTATTTTGTTAAGACAATTTAGTGTTTATTAATTATACATCCCTATCTCACATCAATCAATATACCATGATTCTATGATGTGTCAAGCTCTTTGTGAAGTTATTTCGATGCGCCATTAATTTTTCCATATGAAACTTTCATAAGATCAGTATCAACGAATCTATTTTCTCTCATTTTTCTTGATTTCAAATCTTTCTTCATATTTGTAAATACGTCTTCCGCATCTTTTGCTTTTATACCAAGTGGTGCAAAAGCGTTCCCGGCCCTTGACTGTGCTAAATTCCTAATAACAGAAACTGTCACGGCGCTGGCTTCAATGATATTTACGAAGTGCTTGAAATCAATAAATTCGCCTTCCTGCTCTCTTTTCTCAATGATCTCTTCAACTGCCCTATCTCCGACTCCACCAACCACTGTTAACGGACACCTTATAGCTTCGCCTTCAATCTCATATATATTCGTGCTCTTGTTGACATTGATCGGAAGAATGTTTACTCCCAATCCTTTTTCTCCCACGCCACACGCTTCATTGATATACAACTGGGTTTTCTCTTCGTCACCAATCGCCGAAGTCAACAAAGCTGAAAAGAATTCGATTGGATAATGGAACTTCAACCATGCTGTCTGATAAGAGACGAAAGAATAAGCCAATGAGTGAGACTTGTTAAATCCATACCCACCAAAGTAATCAATCATTTGCCACACTTCTATAGCTGTAGACTTTCCAATTCCATGAGCGTCACATCCTTCCAAAAACTTGTTCTTCATATTAGCCATCAACTCAGGTTTCTTTTTACCAACGGCTTTACGTAACCCGTCTGATTCCGAAGTCGTGAATCCCGCCATAACTTTTGACAACTTCATAACTTGCTCTTGATAAATAATAGTTCCATAAGTTTCTTTAAGGATGTTTTCCATTGATTCGTGCAAGTATTCAATCTCTTTATGACCATGCTTACATTCCGCATATGAGTCTCCAACACCAGCGCGTAGCGGGCCAGGCCTATTGATAGCGTTTACTGCGACCATGTCATTGAAGTTGTCAATGTTGATATTCTTTATCAACTTTGTTACAGATCCGCCCTCAAACTGAAAAACACCGCGAGTCTTACCTTGATTCAACATCTTGAACACTCGTTGGTCATCTGGTTCGATAGTATCAATGTCAATATCCTCACCACGATTGGCCTTGATCAAATCTAATGTTTGAGAGATGATTGCAATATTCTTGACCGAAAGAAGATCATACTTATAAAGGCCAAGCTCTTCAACTTGTTCTTTATCCCACTGGGCGACAGTAACGCCAGTGATGGATGTCAAGGGGCAAACCTCTTGGATGTCACGATTTCCCAAAACAATGCCAGCGGCATGAACACCACGATGTCTTACAGCGCCATCGATCCCCATACAAATATCATGATATGCTCCGCCCTCGATAACACGCTTCCTCAAATCAGCACTGTCGTCATACGCTTCCCTAAATGAAGATGCTGATGGAATAAATTTTGCCAACGCATCAACTCTATCAAGGGTATTTCTTGGTCTTTCAACCTTGTCTGCTTTCTCCCCACGAAGTGTTGCGGACATTTTATTTTCCTTGATCTCTTGATTCGCTTCCCAATCGTTTCCAATGTCAAGAGCCTTACCTACATCCTTCACAATCGACCTTGCTTTTAGCAAAGTGTATGTCGCAATCTGGACGGCTCTTCTGTCACCATACTTTTTCTTAAGATAGACATAGACCTCGTCTCTTCTCTTGTCGTCAAAGTCAAGGTCAACATCCGGGGGGCTCAATCTAGCGGCGACCATCTCTTCTACCGGTCTAAATATATCCATTGGCTTAACGCTTGTCATTCCAGTATAATAAGCTATTGAAGAATTACATTCGTTTGTATCACCTTGCTTACCGCCTGATTTTTCAAATGCAACAAAGCATCTTAAGAAGTCGTCAAGACATCCCATTTGGTTCATCTTCTTTCCTTCTAACGTAAAAACATCCTTGTCGAATTCAGAGCATGAATCTTCACATCTCTTCAACAAGTCATATTGAACCTGTGTGCCGACTTCAATTTTATCAACCCCCTTGTATTTCAACCCGAAACAACTTGGGTGAATTCTATATGTCGTGTCAACGCTGAAGAATCTCTCAAAGAGTAAGTCATACTTTATTGGATCAAGCTTAACAACCTTCAAAGCGTACAAGCATAAAGACCCAGCGGCACTACCTCTTCCCGGACCCATTCCAATACCCTGTCTATATGCCCAAGAAACGAAGTCGTCCAAAATGAGAAAGTAATCAACGAATCCACAGGTCTCGAAAACCTTCAACTCATAATCGACTCTGTCTTTGTATCCTGGCTTATCAAACAAATCATCTTTCTTCAACCCATCGTAAACCAACTTTCTCAAATACTCAGAAGATCCTAAGCCATCTGGCGGAGAAAATCTTGGAAGCAAATCCAAGTTCTTTTCAATAATTCCGTCTTCTATCTTATCTGAAATCTCAACAGTATTCGCCAACAAGTCTGGGCGGTCTGGAAATAACGCTTCCATCTCATCCGCTGATTTGAGATAAAACCCAGTCCCTGGAAGTCTGGCGCGTTCATCGTCTTTCATAACCTTATGATCCTTGATGCAAGTCATTGCATCTTGAACCACACTATCTTTTTCCTTCAAATATCTAACATCATTTGATACGATGCACTTGATATTTGTCTTTTCGGCTAACTCAAAAACTCTTTTGCAAATGTTCTTTTCCATCAATTCTTTAGCGGGCTCGTCTGGACACGGGTGATATAAGGCCTCTAAGTAAAAGTCGTCGCCCCAAATATCTTTGAACCAATTAGCTTTCTTTTCTGCGATATTACTCTTGTTCATAAGCAAATCATTACCTATTAACCCATCTCGACTTCCCCCGGCAATAACTATCAACCCTTCTGAATTCTCAGACAACAAATTCAAATCCGCTCTTGGAGCATAGTGATACCCTTGAATACTCGCCTCTGATGAAATCTTACAAATGTTCTGCCAGCCAACCTTGTTTTTGGCAAGAAGGATCGCTGTAGATTGTGGCTTAGTGCCATCTGTGTCTAACATATCTTGAACGATATGTATCTCTATACCAAGTATTGGCTTGACCCCATTTTCATGGCACACGTCGGAAAATTGATACAACCCACCACACGCTCCGCTGTCCGTCAATGCAATTGACGGTTGCCCCAATTCTACTGCTCTCTTGACCAACCCCTTTACAGGAACGGCTGACTCTAAGAGAGAATAGTATGAATGGACATGTAGGTGTACAAATTTTTGTGAACTCTTTTTACTCATAACTTCTCCTATGCGATTATACTCTTATACAATACCTATGCTACAAGGAATTTCAAGCTCTAACAGCGAATCAATTAACTTAGTTTAATGATGGAACAATAAAAATGGCGAACCAAACAAATTTAACTACGACGCTAAAGCCACAACCCGATGTCAGCGTTCAGATTACAGAATATGACCCCGAAACCGGCCAGCCGTCGAGACAACTGGACTCAATCAACCTTGACAGGACAACTCCGAGTGAACAATCAACACCAATCGTTATTAAAATGAATGTCATCGGGGTTGATAAAATTAGTAATATAAGACTCGGACTGGTAAAAAGCTCCGAAACAGTCTCTGGAAGTGGATCTCAAGCAGATGATGGATCTGTCCCCTCAGGGAATATTGGCATCGAACATTCCAGTTCTTTAGTCGAAAAGATATTATTAACATCATTCTTTAATGGAACTAACCAAAATGGCGTTCCAGCAAGCACTAACAACATAAAAATTAACAACTCAAGTAGGACTGAATCTGAATTTATATACCTCAATGTAACCACACCCAATGCGGTCAAAAGAGGCTTCCTTAAATTCAAATGGTTCTTTGATTTCTCATAATGGCAGACATTACCTCAAAAATTACGCTCGATTCAGCATTGACCTCGGTCACATTCAATCAGCTTACAAGTCCTGTGTTTAAGGTTGAAAAAATCTCTACCATCATGGGGATATGGGAAAGTGACCCCTTAGATGGTAGCGCAACACTTCTGTCATGGAAGGAAATAGTATTCTCAGGATCAGCGCCAAGTGGATCTGATCGATACATTTTTATAAGTAACACGGACACCAAAACTGAATCTCCAGTCTGGAGCGGCCCTTATAGGAATGGAACTACCTCGCTATTAAGTTTTTCAAAACGATATGTCAGAATAAGAATCATTATGATTCAATCTGGTGTCGCAACGCCAGGATACGGATATAATGCCGTTACAGGCCCTTCAATCGACTCTCTTTCTCTCAAAGCAATAATCTCCGGTACAGCTGCCAAATTCTACTCGGACACCTTTGAGGTTGGTTTTAGCCCCAAATACGCCCTAATAACTGCCGAGACTGACATCCCTGATGGCACTATTATAAGGTGGGGTATTGCCAACCTTGATAGCATTGATTCCACCGACTATCAATTCATCAACGAGAATAAAATAACTAAGCTCGACAGACTCTCCGTAACCGGTGAAAAAGTAAAGGTTTTTATTGAGATGAGCGGAAACTCAGGCGATGTTATCACAATTGATGAGTTCGCGGTCATGTTCTCTGGCGATGATCAGGCCGAATTGAACAAGTCGTAGGCTTTCTCTCCCAAGGTATTTACTATCGGATTCGCATCATTTGGTATGTTTATGGAGAATTTCTCCTTTCCATTAGCCATGATATTGTAAAAATCATTGAGATGAGTATACCGGCTCTTTATCTGGCTCTTATTTGGTGAAGCCAAAAACAAGCTTTCTGATCCAATTATAAAAGCGACCTTTTCAGCCCTTGTCAAACCAGTATAAACAAGTTCCTTCGTCAACATCCTTTGATGTTCGCCCATCATTACAAAAATGATGTACTTAGTTTGAGACCCTTGATATTTATGAACAGTGCTACACCATGAAACTCTGATTTCATTTATATCTATATCGTAATAGATAATCGTCTTGTCTTCCATTCTGACTTTTATAAAAACGACTTTCGTATCACTCTCTTCAGGGTTTCTGACGGCAAGTCCTACATCTTCAATGTATCCTATCTCCCCGTTATATACTTGCTTCTCATTGTTATTCTTGATATGCATGACTCTATCGCCAACATAATACGGCCTCTGATCATAGAAAACGCTTTCATTATGAATCGTGAATCTGTTTTGGAAAGCGGCATTAATATTGTGTACGCCACAGACCTTGTCTTTCATGGGGCTTATTATTTGGAGATCTTCCAATTCTCCCCGATCATGAAATTTACTCGCGACAGCAAGAATAGAATCTATCCCATGCTCGGCATTACTAACGTTGGTGAAAAACAAGTCGCTTGCCCCTTCGGGGATTTTTGGGTTTCCACCATTCGCTATCTTGTCAGCTATCAATGATATGTAGCTGTTCTCATCCTGCCGATACACAGTATTGAGTTTGATTATGTTTGCCGCCTTACAGTCAATTATATCATGCAAATTGTTTCCAGGTGATATTGACGGAAGCTGCTGAGGATCTCCAACAAATACTATGTTGGTTTTCACTCGATTACTTATGGCCTCAAAGATGCATGGGAGCAAATCCACTCCAACCATCGAGAATTCATCAATGATCAATATTGATGATGAAATCCCCTCTTTTCCTGCTGGGTTTTTGGCTATCCCGCCAGTTTTGGAGCAAGGAATCAATCCCAATCCCCTATGAATTGTAGATGCTGACACTCCTGTCTTCCTGCTCAAAACTTTCGCGGCCTGACCCGTGGGGGCCATCAAGCTAACCGTCATATTTTTCCCATTCGCTATTGTACAGATAGCACGACAAATAGAGCTTTTACCGGTACCTCCGCCACCAGTTATTACTGTGACCTTACTCTTGAACGCGCTCTCTACAGCCTCTCTCTGTTTATCATCAAAAATAAACTCTCCGCCATTCGCAAGTGCTAATGAGCATTCTGCTTCCGCACTTGATATCTCTTCTTCTCCCACGTCGTACTTTGAATCCAATTCATTCATCCCTTTCAAATAGTCAGCGCAATAGATCTCTTTATAAAGCATCTGAGTTCTATAGATGAAAATCTGATTGTCATAATTTCTTGCAGCGGAAAAGTCTGTCTCGAAAGACTCTCTTATATACTTGTCGTAATTTTCATTATTTCTTTTTGATAACACAGCGTTGGCTTCGCTGCTCAAGTTTATTGCCGGATAACATGTGTGACCACTCGTTTCCTTTTCTTTCAAAAATCCATCAATGAAGCTCTTGGTTCTGAACTCTTTCGGAATCTCTGGTAGTATCTTGTGGGCAATATCGTCTGCCTTTTCAAATCCAATCCCGTATACTTCCATCAACCTGTACGGATTTTCTTCAATGATGTTAATGGCCGTTTCGCCGAAGTGTTCTAAAATACTCTTTCCAAGCTTTACTGATACACGGTGTTTTAAGAGCCACATATAAGTTCGTCTTACAGCCGCGTCCTTTTTCCAAGCGGCAGATATTGCCTCTGCTCTTTTCTCTGTGATACCTGGAATTGACACCAATTCTTTTCCGCCGTTATTCATGATCGGCGGAATCTGTTCGATGCTAAAATTATCAACTATTTTTCGCGCTCTTCTGGCGTCAATATTGGGCATCCTTTTAAGATAGTCAATCATGGTGGCAACGTCATTGGGATCGTCTGGATAGACATCGACTGCTGCGAATTGTTTCCCATACTTGACGTGAGTAGCTATATTTCCTATAAACACGTATGGAACATCTTTTAGTATGACTGCGTCAGTGCATACCTTCACGATCATTTCTCCACGGCCCATCCATTCTGGGGGGATTTTTTTGATCGTTTCCTTTGAGACAATGTTTGACCCTGGATTAACTTCCGCGCAAATGATGTGGAAACCACCATCATTCTTGAATCTTACTCTCGAAACGAATGCTGGAATAGCAAAGGTATCTAGTTCTTCTGTATTAGTCATAGGTATTTCCCGGATAGTTTTTCTAAGTAACATATCGTAGATCGAACTTTTTTCAAGCTATGTTGAAAAACTTATGTGACTTCTAATGATTGCTCAAGATCGTCTGAAACGCCCTGTGCTGGACTCGGAGTTGGAACCGCGTTCTGGTTTCTTGTAACTGTCGGCGCTGCCGTTACAACATCAACGGTTATCTTAACGGCAAAATCGCATTCTGGACTTGCTGGAAGTATCTCGACGCTAAAATTTTCCAAGTCTGAGACGCTTATAGCATCTGCACCAGCCGCATCTGCGGCGGCGTAATTTCTTCTCAAGGCATCTTCAATTATTCCCTTGTTCCCGAATATTCTCTTGAGCTTATCTTCAATTCTCCTTCTCCACTCTTTTGTCAAGAATTCTCCTACAAGGCCGCTAAGATGCTCCCCAAACTTTCCTTCTACACCACTACTGTTGAAATCATGTGCGCCCATCTTTATTTTCTTCTCACTACCTTGTCTCGTAACAGATGCTTCTCCACGCTGTCTGGCAGCGTAGTCTTCCTCCATCTGCTGTTCAGACGGTCTTTCTGTGACTAAAGCATTTGGATCGGACACTGTTCCAACAAAGAAATAATCCTGCATTCTCTGTCCATAAATCTGTGATCCGATTGATGGTGGAATAGCAAGGTATACTTTATCAATAACCTCATCGTTTTCGGTTAATGAAGATTGCGATGACTTCTGCACAGTTTCTTTGAGGTTCCCATAATACGTTCCATGATACATCCCCGTCTGAGACGCTCCTTTTTCTGCCCCATCACAAAGCGCAAAGTTTTCATCTGTGATTCCGTTGGGATCATAAAAACATTCCAATGGGACGCCCTTACCTTGCGCATATGTATTTAACAAATCCATAAGGGTTGGCGGCGTATCTCGTGATATCTCTCGAAGTTTCTCATCTAAATCAGCGGTTAACATCCCAAGACTGGCGGCGTATTTATTTACGAATTCTTCTCTCAAGGCTCTTCTCGTGGTGACCCTTGTAGGTGAGACATCCCTCTCTGTTGCAAAAGCTTCAATAAGTCTTTCTATTTGCTTCTCCAGATCAGACTTTTCCTGTTCTGTCCCTTCCAAGTCTAAACTGGTAATGCCAAGGACTTGGGCGACATACTGGTTAATCATCTCTGCTGATATAGTTAGTGAAGTTCTGCAATATTGAGACATCTGGATTCTCCTTAATATTTATTAATCAAAATTGATATGGTTATTTTCAAGCGCCGCCGCCCTATTCCCTCTATTGAGCTACGAAATTGACGCGGCAGGGGACACAGCCGGTTCTTCTTTGAACCCCTGAGTGAACAACGGGTCAATAGTTTGAACATCAACTTCCTCATCAGCAGACTTTACATAAGATGTGATGAGCTTGCATTGTCGCGGTCTCCATCCGATCAACGTGCATGCGTGGGCATCGCTCGCCGCTTGTAATTGCGCGATCTTCCCAGTCTTATGCTTTAACACAAAAACCTGATTAAAATTGTTTTTGACATCGTCGTATTTGTTTCTTTTCAAGGCTTTAATGTCTCTAATTCCAAGAGGGATATCCTTGACTTCTTCAACCTGTTCTTCTCCAGCTTCAAGTGTTACTGGGGATGTCTCTTCGACTTCTTCATTTAAGTTATTTTCCATCGTTATTCTCCTATTGTTTTTTTGCTGCCTCGACAAACTTGTCTAAGATATAATTTATTGCTTCTCTCGCCGATTCTGAATTAAACTTTTGCAACGAGTCTCCAAATATAGAAGAAAAATCTTCTTGCTTTATTGTTAACACTTCCCCTGAAGCAGCCATTTCTCCCAAAAGATTGGCTCTCAATTGTAACAAACTCGACATTGACGAGACTAATTTACATGTGGTCTCGGCTTTTATCTTGTTTATAGCAACAGGTGATGACGCTGGCTCTTCTGAAGCGTTTATTGCTATGATACGGTCATTTATTGCCGACATTGCCATCTCAACTCTACTTATAGTATCGAGGTGCATATTGGTCATAGAAATGACTTTTTTTATGTATTCTCTTTTACGGAGTTCAATATAGCTCTGATCAATGTGGAATTCCATATGGTTTTTTACAACCGATCTTGGAATTGGTTCGCCCTTATCTTTGAAATAAGTAACGATTTCATCAGCGTTCCTGGAGTCGAGCCATTTTTCTTCTGACTCTTTTCTGTACTGGCTGGAACATACTACGCAATCAGATTCGTAATATAGGCCATCATTATTGATGCTGACTTGTGCATAAAGAAATTTCTCTAAATCTTCGTCACTGCCTACTACTTTTTCTAATTGCTTTTTTGATGTCTGTGGAATTGTGAGTTCTGTGTTACTCATTTCTCTTGTCGTTTGCCTGTGGCTTTTTACTAAGTTGCTTGTCTTTTTCTATCACCATGAAACTAAGCATTTCTAATTCCCTGGCCGTTCTAATCGGAGGGTTGTTGCCTATGATGCTTATTATATGCGCAAAAACATTGTTAGGGAGATCAAATTCCAATTCGGCGCAAACTTTTTCCATCGCTCGGACGACATCTCTGGCGACATGGTATTCGTGATGTTTAACGGCGAGGTCTGCGACGTTATTGATAATTGACATTATGGTCAATGCATGTGGAGAAATATTATACATATCTCATCCTCCTATGTGACCTAAGATAGTTCGGTTACCGACAGCAACTGAACTGGAGGGTCAAATGATGAAAGGATCTCACCAGCAATAACCTCTGCCTTCTCTTCGTTTTCAGCTTCAACCAGATTGCCTAATTCTCTTCCGCTGAAAATTCTGCCTCTATGGTCTGAAAATGAATAGTCGAATTGTTTGGTGTCGGATGAACTGGAAAGTTTACTGGCGCAAAGTGTGTTCACACACTGACGGGCCTCTTTAGAACCTATACCGTCGATGATAAGTAAATCAACGGCCATGTCATTACTGAGCTTGTCTTCAAAAATGAGGGTGCTTGCCTTTGCCAATAACGTTTCATTTTCAGCTTCAAATGCAGAAGAGAGCTTGTCAAGCTCCTTATACAAAGAATCTACAAACGTTCTTCTTTGATTTTCTCTTTGTGTTACTTTGCTCATTTTACTGAAGATCCATTTTATTACATGTTTAGTTTATTCTAACCAGCTTTTCGATCTTATCTATTATTACTTGGTCATTTGAAAAAACCCTGCATTTACCAAATCTCAAACTGTTATTATTGATCTTCAATGCCGAGACGATTTTTTCCTTCCCCTCCGCAATTATTTTTTCTCCAAGGAAAGTCCAGAACGGCTCTGTTCCCTCTTCATCAAATTTAGTTCTGTTGACTTCAAAGTTTATTCTGCAATTCTCTGACACGTCTCTCCATTGCCCGCCAATCTTGGCTTTAACGGTCATTAGCCCACCTTCTGGCGAGTAAACATAATCGATAGCTTCGTTCCCATTGAAGTCGCTATTTGAGGTTACCGTTCCTCGTATTTCAAATCCCAGATTGTCCGAATGGCCATATAAATGTATCCTGATTGATCCTTTATTGGCAACAAGTTCTGGCTCGATTGAGCTTATCTTATTCATCTTATAGTGATGAACAGTGTTCTCAATCACCTTCTCAGTGTTCTCCAATGGACCACCATTTTCGAGCCCGGACATGTTCCTTAATGGCTCAAATGGGACTATTTCTGCGCCCATGTCTTGCTGAATCCCCTCGACTCTTCTGATTGTCTGCTCAATTTTTTCTGCCACAACATGGTCTGAAGACGAATTTTGGAACAGGGCAGACAAGTCATCCTTCACGGCATCAAGATTATTAAGAACCTGCTCGTAAAATAATGGGCTTACATAATTTCCGCCGAGAGAGTCACTTCCTCTTTCAGCAATTTCTCCAGCGGGTCCAACCGCCCCAAAGGGGACCGCCGCTGGATCTCCTTCAATATCAACGGATGATCCCTCAACCTGGACACTATCGCTTGTCACGCCCTTAAGATTATTTTTTAGCGACTGTGCGAGCATATCTGAAGTGTCAAAATATGGATTGTGATATGCGTCGTCTCTATTTGGATTGCCATGTCCAGCTGTTTGTATACTAGCCATTGTTAACTCCTTACGTTATTGCATTAAATTCTGTCGAGCCACACTGAAGGCATCCGCTCACGAATTGGTCCGATGTTAAGATTAGACCACACAATTGGCACTCCGTCTTCCCATACCCTTCAATATTTTCATTTGAATTGTCAATTTGCTTGTCTATAATCCTTCCATTATGAGTTCTTTTTAATAATTCTTGAATGGTTTGGATTGAATCTGAATTTTTCTTTATCATATCGACTCCGTTATCTCGCAAAGCATAAGTAGCCATCTAAAACAGATTTGGCTGCTGTTGCGTAATCTTCCTCAGTTAAATTTTTAAGTGAGGCCTTAGTTACGCCAGACCCTGATTTGGAAATTAGGGAACTCAAAATTGCCTCTTTTTCATATACCTTGAGGGTCTCGTAATAACCTTTGATAGAATTGGCCTTTGAAGACCTTAAATACTTCCATAAAGAAACAGCAATCATGTAAGCATCAGCTTCGTTATCGTTAGCGAATTCTATACCCAGAGTGGTGAATATCTTCAATAAATAGGCACTATCTTTCTTTATAGCGCCAGATCCCAGGCAAAGTTTCTTGATAGTCGTTGGCGGGATAATGTAATAGGACTTGAGATTTGGATTTTCAATTTGGTACAAGGTGAGATCCAAACAGCCGCCGAGTTCTCCGAGGCTAAAGGTTGCTCTACCCTTGCTTCCGAAAGAGTAACCCTCTCTGGCAACAACGTATTTCTCGCCAACGTTATCGCACATCTCTTCTACCACCTGACAGATTTGAGCCAATCGCTCTACGCCCCTCATCTTACTCGTTTCGACCGTTTGGGTCATTAGAAGAGTTCCGTCATCGTCAATTGAAGCTATTCCAGTTCCAGTTAGGGACTGGTCGATTCCTATTATCATATTTATCTCCTACACATTAAACAAATTATCTTGTCTAACTGTGCAAGAGCGAGGTTTTCATTTTGTTTGACCCTACTATTCACTAATGAATTATAGGCATTTTCATAAAGAGCTAAAACCTTTCGCTTGCACAGTATTCTTTTTTGCACCTTATCAGATACATTATACAAGAACTTTGTGGGAGCCGGGTCTTTACTTTTCTTAACTCCACCGATAGATGAAAAGCTCGTTTTAGCCTCTTCACGCTTAGCTGTTGAGAAATCAAAAGCTCTGTCTTTATCGCCATCGAAAAGAGAGATTATTATTGTAGCATGAAGAATTTTTATGATCGATCCCAATACAGCGTCAAGAGTCATTTCATCCTTCATGTTGTGAGCATGTCTTATGGACTCGGAGGTGTCTCCTGTCATAATGGAAACGTAGAGGGAGAGGAAGTCGGAATTGCCAGATAACCTATTTATGCAAAAATACACTTCTCTTTCTCCAATGTCCTCGCCAGGAAAAATATCAGACAACTTGTCAATCTCGGTTGATAACATCGCATAATCTAATCCACAAAGATCAACAAGGAGTTTGGCCCCGTCTCTGTTGAGTGTGAACCCGAAGTCTTTTGCTCTATCAATAGAGAACTTGACCCCATCATTGGGTTTATTAGCTTTGCTCAATTCAACAAGTTGGACTCCATCTATCTTCTTTGCGAAGGCCTTTGCCTTTTTAGGGTCTCCTTCGCTAACGATCAAGCAATCATTTGAAGACGATTTAGAAAATCTCAATATCAAATCTGAAGCCCACTTCTTCATATCCAAGCCCCTGACCACAACCGCCTTTCTACCACTGTCAAAAACCGACTCAAAAAACAAGTCCCTGAACAACCCTTCCTTGTCTGGATAGTCCGACTTGATAGAAAAATCGTATTGGCTTTTTACTTTATCTATCTCTATTTTTCTAAAATAGTCATCGCCACAAATAATGTATACTTCTGCCATTATTATACCTCAATTGAATCTGGAGGTACGCAAATCATATCAACAAGTGATTTCATTATGTAAGTTCTCCCAGACTCGTCAGAGATCTTGATGACCTTCTGCTTACCCTCATTTTCTCTGAACTCAATATTAACGACATCTCCACTAACCTTCTTGATGAACTCGATCAAAAACATTGAGCATATCTCCACTGAGACACTAATATTATCACCAGTGTACCCAACCTCTGATTTATATGACATCCCATCTTTGCTGTCGTAAGCATACAAATCCATAACGTCATCTTTGTATCGGAGTAAAAATTCTTCCTTGTTCATTTTCTGACAGGCGCTTATCGCTTCTGCAAATGCGCTGACAAGGACTCTGGTTGAATACGGATAATTAGCCAACACAGCGGCTTCGTACTTTGGAAACCTGTTTACATCAGCGGCATCTGGAAGAGAGAATCTGACTTGGTGACCATGCTGTTCGAGCCTTACGCTTTTGTCACCGACAAAAATAGACATCGGCCCCTCATTGAAACTTTTCAACGCTGGAGAGACACATACTACTGGAGCTAAGAATCTGCTATCTTCGTATTGGTTCTCCAATTTCAATTCGTAGACCGCACAACGAATATCATCTGTCGCGCCCATTAAGAGCTTATCACCATTTACGCTGAAACAAATGTTTGAGTTCGTAAAAAATGCATCCCTTATGTTCGCCGCATAGGAAACAGAAGAGATCGCCATGACAAGGTCTTTCTTTGTTGCTTCAAGCATGAGTTTCCCATTATCCGGTCTCACATCGGCAACTATGTCAGAGTGTACGCAAGGCATCCTCCAAGAGCTTTTCCCAGCTTCACATTCCAATACCCCAATAGCTTCGCCACTCGCTTCTTTCTCATTAAGCCTTATCTCAACCGGAGTTCCCTTCTTGGTAGAAGACAACATAGATTTCAACTTGGCGATATTTATCGCGCATGATCCGGCACTAATAAATTCTTCATCATCGTCCCAATCGCGTGAATATTCTGAAGATGAATGTGAGCCAGATGACCTTACGGAAATCCCATCTTCACTAAAGGACACACTCCCGAATTCCGAGAGTGGCCCCTCAATTTTTGGCGGCAAGGCTAATGATACGGTGCCTTTATCAATCGTTTCCAATATCTTATCAGAGAGGGTCTTAACGTGCATTGTCTACTCCTTGTTCTATTCAAAAAGGGCCAGCTGAACTTCCGACATCAGGTCGGATGCTTTTCTCCTTATTCTAAGCAAAGCGTTGTCTACTGACTTTTCATTATATCGTGTGCCAAGAGTGTTTGACACAGACTCGGCAATTTCTTTGTATGATAGGTGATCAAGATAGTGGTAAAGTACCATAGATTCAAATGGACTTAACTCCGCTTTCAATTTTTTAACCGTCTCATGTCGATCTTGATTCGAGCATAAATCTCTAACAAAATCAGTGTCTTCATCAGCTAACATGTTATATAGGGAGCATCCCTCTTCATCTCCATCTTTACCGCCAAATACTTCATCGAGAGAAACTGACCTATTCATAGGAATGTCTTTCTTTCGATTTAAGGCGCTATTCAATATTGTGATCAGGTGCCTATTTATACACATCTTAGCAAACCCAAGAAAACTCATTCCCTTATCTGGATTGAATTTAGGAATCGCCTTTTGCCACAAGACAATTAACGATTCTTGATACAAGTCTTTACCTTCTTGCCCCTTGATAATAAACCTATGAAAAGCCTGGCTTATTATAAAGTTATGCAATGCTGCATGGATTGCTTCAAAAGCCTCATCGTTATCGATGTTCATCTGCAAACTAAGAGCATAGTTATTTAATTTTTCTACCTGTTCCTTGGTTTTCGCTTTGTTCTTTGGTCTCTTCTTCGTGTCTTTTTCCACTTGTTATTCCCCTTGCATGAGCAGGGAAGGAAGCGTACTATCTGAATTATTTTCCGTTTATCTTTTGAGTTATCTTAACAATTATGGCTTCTAATACCCATTTGTTGTTTACGTTTACTTCGAAACATCTTTCCGCCTCTTCGAAAAAGGGCAAGAATGACGCTAAATCCGAAATGTTTACTGTTGACCCCGTCTTACTAATGAACTCTTTTTCTGAGTCAACCAATCCATTAATATATTTTGAATCAACTTTCGATAACATTATACTCCTAAAAATATCTCCAATTTCTCTGCAAACCTTTCGTACATCAATATTTGATGCGAAAAGTCGCTCTAAGGTGTCAAAAGTTTTTATTAAGTCGTCCGACAATGTGGCACCAACTAAGGTGTAAAGATCCTGGCGGTTTGCTATCCCGTAATTCTCAGCAATCATTGCTTCAGTCACTTCGCCATCCGCTAACACAATAACTTCTTGGGAAATCTCAAGCGCTTCTCGGACACTTCCGCCACTGGCTGATGCGATACTGAATAACGCTGGTGTGTCAATCTTAACATCCCTTGACTTAAACAAACCACCTAAATACGGAATCATTTTCTTGGGTGGTACCGGATTGAAAAACAACTTTTGACACCGGCCTTTAATAGTTGACAAAACCTTATCGAACTCTGTTGTACACAATATGAACACCGAAGAGGAAGATGGTTCTTCCAATGTTTTCAACAAAGCTGACATAGCGGCTGGACTGAGCCTATGACATTCATCAATAATGAACACTCTCTTTTTCAAGTCCTGTGGAGAGTGGCGGCTACTTTCGATCACGGATCTAATATTGTCAACGCTGCTATTCGACGCCGCATCGATTTCCTGAACGTCTGGAGACGCATTCTTATGTACCGCATTGCAGCCGGGGCATTTTCCACATGTGACATCACTTCCGGTCTTCCTTGACTCACAAACAAGCATAGATGCGATAATTCGGGCTACTGTGGTCTTTCCGGTGCCGTGTTTTCCAGATAACAAGTACGAATGGTGGAAAAACTCTTTCTCACAGGCTCTCGTGAGTATTTTGGAAACGATTTCTTGACCTATTAGGTGACCAATGTATTTAGGCCTGTATTTTTGATAAAAGATCTCTGGCATCGTGTTCTCCGATTATAATAATTAACATCGACATAGCTTCCCGATTGTATATTATACCGTGATACGAATAAATTGCAAGCTGCTGACAACAATTATATGTCGTCAACGCGGGTCCAGTCAAGGGTCGTGATGACGATCCCAGGACTCAATGGTGTCTTGTATGTCCAATGGTTCGCGATCTTATGGGTAACAGAGAAGTCGTCAACATAAAAGGTTACTGCATTGGAAACTTGAATCTTATATTTATTCAGTCGAGACGGCTCTCTCAAAGAATCTATAGATGAGAAATAAGTCAAATTACCACTGACCTCCTGTATTCCTTTACCGTACTTTCTTGGAAGCAGACCTTCCGCTGTTCTAATGAGAACCAGGTTGTTCTTTACAGAGTAGGTAAAACTATTCAGATCCTCAGTGGCGCTCAATGGGAACCCAGTAATTCCAGTCTTGTCCCAGGTTACAAGTTTTTCAGCGACAGTGTATCTTTTTGAATTGGACTCAAAGTCCTCACCCTCACAAACCACATCAAAACTTAAATTGACCATTTCACCGGCCTTACAAGAAAACGTCAGGTTGTCTAAGAAACAAGTGGTGAAGGATCTATTTCGGCCAGAATAATAATACAGCTTGACATCTACCGGCTCGAAGTCCTTGACGATATTATAAAACATTGCGCTTGAAGAGGCGGTTGGTATCAAAGACACCCTCCCCGATATTGTTCCAATATTTGGAGAAATTATTCTTCTAAGATTTTCCCCACCGTATGATGGTAGATAGATATTAATGTTTTGACTTAGATTTATGTCGGCGCTAAGAAATCTAAATGGCGATTGAGACATCCCTCCTCTTATAATCACACCGATACCTGAAAACCCAGAAATTATCATAAAAAATTACCCTATATTCCAAGGGATACGCGCCGACTTTTTTTGATTGCCCTGTTAATATTATCGTAAAAGTTAGAAATCACTTCCACTCTAATTGACGGGTCTTTACATATTTTGTCTAACTCGGCTTCTACTGTAGAAGTGTATCCCAAGTCCATGAAAGATTCTCTAAATTTATTCACCAAGAAAGTATAAACATCCTTCCCTATACTGGTGAGAGCGAACCTCTTCCCGTCATTTTCAACATATCCTCGCCCAACGATGTTTTCAATTATCTGCGCCCATGTTGAGGGCCTTCCAACCCCGTGCTTCTCCATCTTTGACACTAAAGTACCCGTGTTGTACCTTTCCGGTGGACGGGTCTCATGATCCTTAATAACCACTCCATTGAGATCGAGGGTGTCATTCTCTTCGATATTCGGAAGGAATACTTCCTTTCCGCTTATTTGCCAAACCTTTGACCAGCCATCAAACTCAATCGACTTCCCCTCTACAATAATCTTACACGGCTTGCATGGAATAGTGATAACGGTGCTTTTTACCCTCAAGTCAGACATTTGCGAGGCAACAAACCTGTTCGTGATCATATCTATAAGCCTCTGCTCATCTTTCTCTAAGGGTTCATTAATCCACGAGTCTCCCCTTACAGATGTTGGCCTTATACACTCATGGGCCTCCTGAGATGTTTGCCCTTTCTTCTTATAAACATTTGGAGTCTTTGGGACGTAATCGTCTCCATGTTCGGTCTTTATATATCCTGAACAGACTTCTTGAGCCTCCGTTGATACGCTGAAACTGTCGGTCCTATGATATGTACACATTCCCTTTTCATACAATTTCTGAGCAACATCCATCGTCTTTTTTCCTGACCACCCAAAATTTGTAGAGGCCAACTTCTGCAATGAAGCAGTGTCAAATGGTGCCTGGGCCTTTCTTGCCTTGATACTTTTGCTAACGTTTGAAACCTTAAGCTCACTTTTCTCAATGATCTCCTTTGCTCTCTCGGCGTCGGCCTGTTTGTATATTCTATTCCCCTTATTGTTTGTTGAAACAACTCCGAAAACATTTTCCCCTCCAATCTTCATACCCACAGTGATATCCCAGAATAAGTCTCTTACAAAAGAATCAATCTCCGCCTCTCTTTCTGCGATCAACCCAAGGGCGACAGACTGGACTCTCCCGGCGCTTTTTCCACCAACGATGCTCTTCCATACCATTGGACTTACTGTGTACCCCAATACTCGATCTATAATTTGACGAGCCATTTGACTGTATGCTCTATTAAAATCAATATCTCCAGCCTCATTAATGGCCTTCGCCACGGCTTTCTTTGTGATCTCGTGGAAAGCCGCTCGCTTAACTTTGCTTTTATCTTCCAATATTTCATAGATATCTAGAGCTATTCTTTCTCCCTCACGGTCAGGGTCAGTACAGATAAACACTTCATCGGCTTGCTTGGCCTTAAACTGAATCAACTTTATTGTATCTTCTTTTCCTGGTATCGGTCTGATAACGGGAGCGAATGTCCCATCTGCTATGTTGATATTCATCGAATCTGCCGGTATCTCCATGATATGACCAACTGAGGCCAAGACCTCAAAGTCATCAGGTAGATACTTTTTAATGGTGGATATCTTATTCGGAGACTCTAATATTACTAATTTCATATTTATGTTGCCTGATAGCTGAATTTTACCAAGTTCTGATCACCTGGCATTTTGTTAAAGATTACATTGAAACCTTCCTCTTCATCGAACTCCGGGTCAGCAAACAATTCAGACCCTTCTGGTATAGATGTGGGAACCACTATTGCGCTCTTTACGGGAAATCCGGTATGGATAAAAACCTTACCGGATTCCCCCTCAAGAAATTTCTCTACTGTCGAACAATGAGGAAAGTTATCAGACCTTCTCATATCGTATCTTCGTTTCATAAGAACTTAAAAACCTCAGCTTTCATGGTTATAGAATACAACTCATATTCCCCACAAATTCTGCAAAACTCTCTTTCATTAAAAGACGATTCAAACGTTATGTTTGGAACGTCTATATCTGACCTCATCTTTTTCAACTGCTTTGCAAGACGGATTCTCTCTTGGTACATGACGACCTTTATATCAATCTTCTTTACCTTTTTCAAGTCACCCCTCAAGTTCGCCAAGCAAACTCCGCTGAAGGGCATCCCAACATAAATACCCTCATAATTTGGCTTTTGACTATTTCCCTTTACTTTCTTAGTCCCACCAAGAGAGATCAACTCATTTACTTCATCCTGAGTTTGTAAATCTGGATACTTACCCCTTTCTATAGACAATTCAGATTCAAAATGACTAATGACACTCTCAACATCTCCATGTGCTTTGATGAGCTTTATAGCAGTTGGTTCTCCACATCCGGGAACCCCCATAATGCAATCACTCGTGTCTCCGCTTAACGCTCCAGAATCAACCCACTGACAAGGCTCTATACCCTTGTCTTCGGTGAATGTTTTGTTCGTGATTAAATTCTCTGTGCCATGCATCCTATCCAAAATTGAAAAATTGTCACTCAATAATTGATAATAATCATGGTCGCAGGTTAAGCAGAGTATCTCCGCCTTGCCACCGATCTTTTTGGCGCATGAAGCGATAACATCATCGGCCTCTTCGCCAGCTACAAATATTTGTTTTATGTCAGTGTGGCTAAGTGCGCGTTGGATCTCTTTAAGCTGAGGGTCTAAGTTGATCTTGGTGTCTTGAGTCTTATCGTCTGATTTTCGATTAGACTTATACGCAGCATTGATAATGCCCTTTTCAATACCCGCGTTTGAGAGCCTGGTCCTCTCTTCATAACCACCGTCCCACGCTACAACAATCAACAAGTCTTTTCTACCGTTTATTACTGATATAAGCTGGTTTATAAAACCAAAAATAGCGGACGTATCTTGTCCGCTTGAGGTCGAGAGATTATAAGCATGGATAGCCTTCCAGGCCAAATTCATACCGTCAATAAATAGAATTTTCTTCACAGGTGTTCTCCGTTAAATTACTGTCAATATACCGTTAATACGGTGGATTGCAAGCCGCTATTTCATTATATCAAACATATTCCAAGCGGCTTGCCATAACGACTCGTGATCGGTTAAGAGATCAACCGGGAACGTCTTTTTATCAAAATCTACTATCTTCCACTCATACTCATCTTCATCTACAAGTGGGATGTCAAGCGTATTTAACATTGTCATGTAGCCAATGTCTAAGCTATGATTATTGTCGATATTTTTCCGCACCCCGAAACTTCTAATATCAACTGGAAGCCAATTTTCTCCGTCATGTACAACATCGGTAATCTCTGATAATAATTTTGCGGCGCAATCTTGTGTGGTAGCACTTTCAGAGTGTGTAAAATAATCAAATGGGAAGTGAAATCCAATGTCATGTTTTTTTACCAACACACGTGCGTCACTGATCACCACAATGGATACACTAACTGGGACAGGAATTATTATTTTAGAATATTGAGGCTGATCCATGGTTCTCCCATACGCTAACTGACATGTCTATACAAAATGACGGCGGAATCTTTCCGACGATCTCTCTCTTAGCCTCATCTTTTTCATAACTGACAATATTACCATCATCGTCATAAACTGGGTCGTGGGCTATTCTTGATACGTCCATGCTCATGTTCTCAAAAGACAGATATGATATTTCTACTGAGCCGGTCATATCTTTTATAATCTCTTCGGCTTTTATTGTACCGTCTTCTTTTTCAACTGGTCGATATCCAACAAAGTCGTGGAAATACATGAACTTGTCAAGGATTTTCCCTTTATACTCCAGGTCTTCATCCATAAAAACCCTAACCTCTTCCATAAACTCGTTCAATGCTGTCTGCTTTCTTGCCGCTTCCTCAATATCTGGGTTATCATTGATAACGTCTTCCAACTGATCTTCCGCCCCGGTCACTTCGATCTCCATAGTCTCAAGATCATTGCATAGCTTTTCAACTTTCACAGTCTCTGGCATAATCTCATCATTAGCTAAAAAGCTTAACGAGAAATCTTCGGTCATTGTGTCAATGTAATGTTCGGCGTTGTCAATTAGCCATTGGAAAATTTCTATACTCATCGCTTTTTTGTCAATTTCTGACAGTTGCTTCTCAAGTTCTTCAACCGTTATTTGATCTTCCATTTCCATACTCCTATGATATAATTGATGCTTTTTCAACGCCTCTTACCCGCAATAAGGCACCATTGATAAATATTGAAACCGCGTTCTCCGGCCAATGCACATAAACTCTCAATAAGAACCTATCATTAACCTTCTCGTATGATACAACGTCACATTTACTAAAAAAGTCTTTGAATCTCTCTTTGAGACTATAAAAGAATTGCGGCTCCGGGCCTTCCGAGGCCTTCTTAGTCAGCTTTATTGAAATTAGGCACATGGGTCAACATCTTCCTTATTGTGGCGTCTGAACGTTGGGTCTCATCAAGCTGGTTAAAGTATGGTGAAGTCTCTATAAAAAATTCATACCACTTCTTAAAAACTCTTAGAAAATCTGACTTGTCTTTGTCAGCCAATTCTATTCTCATATTTGTAAGAACAATTATTTCCGCTTCCTCAAGTTTCTCGATATCACCGGAAATATTTTCACATTCGACCTCTATGTATTCTCCTTCATTGACAATCGTCCTATCCATTAGTCTTCCTCTTCTATTTCATCTGTCAAAGATGTTTCTTGTATATACTTATCATACACTGAAATATCTAAAATATGAAGATTTTTCTCTATTCTATCAGTAATATAAATATTTATTCCAGTTAACTGAACAATTGTTAAAGCGACATTGATGGGTGCAAACGAGGAAATCTTCATCATCACCTGATCACCATTATTCTGGGCCAATACGATAACTGGAACTGGAACGTCGTCTGCTCCCCCGTTTGGATTGTCAAGAAAAAGACTCTCGATTGAAAAACCCATACTCCGCCATGACTGGATCAAAAAGTCTACAGTCATTTTCATTTCGCGGGCGTAATTATTTTCATTTAATTCAACAAGGGACCTTGAGCATTCGTAATCCAAATACATCGGCGTGAATACACCCCTCTGGTCATCCCTTAACAAAGCGTGAACTGTTGTGTCACAATCCAAGATGATCTTACCGAGCGTGAACTTGTTAGCGTTCAAGATTACCTCCTAACTGTTATTTCATCATCGACTACTTCAAACCAGTACTCTCGATTGTCTGAGGATAGCCCATTACATAATTCGTATTCGAGCTTGTTTCTTACTTCGGATCGAATAGATGAAGGAGAGCCCTTCAAGGATTCGAAATACTTGATACACTTAGAATCATAATGTACACGGATTTCGCTGAATTTCAACTCGTCATGGAATTTTTCCATTTCGACTGATACGAGACTCGACACGTACTCGGATGGTGTGTCGTTGAAAGATATGTGGTGAGACACGCGGGATAATAATGGGCAATTCTTTTTTATTGTCTCGCATTCCGCATCGCCACTGACGCTGTTCCCTCCCTGAGTAAATCCCAAACTACTTTTGTTGCTGGTGTCCACCGAGAAGGCGATAACGCAATTTGAGAAGTCCGCTATCATCCCATGAACATCAGTTACCACACCACGCTCTATTATCTGCTTAAACTGCTCTTTCACTGTAGCATGCATTAGATCTTGCTTCTTAATTAAAATCATCGTATGGGGCTTGCGTCTCACCTCTCTTAAAATATACCCTTCCTCATCGTAACCGATATATCCAGGCGGAGAGCCAATTATTCTATTTATCGCATTGCTCTCTGAGTATTCCGATCCATTTATTACTATTACGGATTGATCACCATACAGATGCCTCGCTGTTATCCCGATAATAGATTTTTTACCAATCCCCGGAGGGCCATAAAACACAAAAGAACATAACGGCCCACTCGAAGACTTCCTCGTTGAGCAAGCGAATCTTATTCTATTGCAAAATTCTTTGATACTATTTTCATTTCCAAATATCTCACTCCCAATAGCGCCCTCAAGCTTCTCAAGCCTCACAGACTCTTTCGTTCTGATTAAAGAGACGGGGATGTCACAGAAGTCGCTAATAACTTCCTCAATAATATCGTCTCCGACAACACTCAAGTCTAATGATGACTTTGCACAAGCGTGATCAAGACAATCTATAGCCTTGTCTGGAAAAAACCTGTCATTGATAAATCTTTGGCATAAATCAACAGATTTTTCAAAAGACGATGAGTCAATGACGCAACCGTGATAGGTCTCAAGACCTGGTGCTAACCCCCTAATTATTTCAATCGTCTCTTCTTTACTGGGTTCTGAAACAAAAATTCTCTGGAACCTTCTCGAAAGAGCCTTGTCTTTTTTCATGTACTTATAATAATCGTCAAACGTTGTCGCTCCGATGCATCTAAATTCACCTCTGGCAAGATACGGCTTCATAATATTTCCCGCATCCAATCCATTAGAGTCGTTTCCCGCACCCACCATTGTGTGGATCTCATCAATGAACAAAATGATATTGCCAGTTTCGATTATCTTTTTCATTATGGCTTCGAGGCGTTCTTCAAACTGCCCTCTCAAGGTTGTCCCTTGAATGATCGATGACATACTTAATCCAAGAATCTTATACCCTTTGAATCTCTTAGGCACATCCCCGGCAGCGAACTTTTGCGCTATACCCTCAACAATGGCTGTCTTACCGACTCCCGGCTCACCAATCAACAATGGATTAGCTTTGTTCTTTTTCATCAAGGAGACGATCACCTTCTCAATTTCATCATCCCTACAAAACACTGGTGACAATTCGCCCTTGGCTGCTTTCTCATTAAAATCTATGCAGTATTTGAAAATCAAATCTTCTTTTCCACTTGCGACACTCTTGGCGGGCTTCTTGTTTTTACCCGTAACCTTTTTATCATTCTCAATTTTACTTGAGCCAATCCTATTTACAACCTCAAGAATCTTATTCGTGGTTATATTGTGTTGCGCAGCGATTGAATTCAACTTCCTATCTGATTTCATCAAAAGATAAAAGACGTGACATGCATCAACATTGTTGGGTTCGACCTTCGCTTTCACAACACAGTCGATTACTGGTTTCGCGAACTTGATGTCATCTATATTAAAAGTCTTCTTTTTCGATCTAACAAGACAGTTTTCATCTATGAAGGCGCAGAACTTGCCCATCTCTTTATCGTCAAAGGTGGGGTGGAAATGCATCTTGTTCGCACTCATCATACAGCTTGCGAAAAAACAAGAGTCCACTAATGATATCCCTTCATCAAGAGCCCTCTTCTCTACAATGAGGATGGTTTTGAAAATGCTAAATGGTAATATGTTTTTATGCTCTGCATTACTCATGTGCAAAATAGGTCCTTTTCAAGTTTATACTCTAATGCACATTTTACATCTTCTCTACTCGTCTCGGTCATATCATTGCTCAACTTATCAAACATTATCAACGTGAACTCTTTTTCTGCATCGCTGATTCTTGTAGATCTGAACAGGGCAAACGTCCCGTCTATTCTATTAAATCTAAACATGATTCTACCGTCCTTACTCCTGGAATAAACATCCGGGCCATCATCTATCACTTCTATTCCTTCGAATCTATTCTCCATACTTTTTGTCTCCAAGGTATATTGGGTATTTTGTACACGTCTTTATATAGTTCATTAAAACATCTATCTTGGCGCATATTTCTTCATGATCTCTTTCCAAGTTTCTCATGACCAAATGTCTTATCTCATCTATAAAAAATAATAGCTCGTCATCACCATAGAATGGTACCTTTTTCCAATGTAGGGTGTATCTCACAAGATTTTTTAAAGGCCCATTCCCTGTGGCCCTGATCTTTTCTTTTGACTTGCTCAAGTACAAATAGAAAGCCATCCTCTTGTTTATACACCTGGAATACACCTCTCTCGCTACTTTTTCACTAATCTCCGGGGATTTTTCCGGGTTTACTTTTGTTACCGAATACTCAAACTGGTTTTTGAACGACTCTGGAGTTTCTATGCTTTTTATTCGTTTTTTGATATATTCATTTACAAATGACTCTGGTGGGTCTCCATCATTTCCAAGATTGTTCGCCCATATCCATCTAATCATCTCATGAAACGATCCTTCAACGCTTGCTTTTATTTCATCAAGTCTTATAGTGGATGATTCCTCAACAATATTGTAGAATCTTTCTGTGAACCTTTCGTTAACCAAAGAAAACTCATCAAGGTTGCAATTGGGGACGAAATATCCATATTCTGTTTTGACCGTGAATGTTCTATACATCCAACGATGTATTCTCATATGAGTCATCATGAGTCTATCATGAATAGTGAAGTCTCTTTGAGGCTTAAATTCTATATCGGCATCTACACCAGGGAGTTTTATAACACAAGAAGATCTACCTTTCCAAACTCTCGTGTTTCTCAAATAGAAACCCCCCTCATTGACAAAGTCTGTAAACTTTACCAAATTCTCATCAGACGGAATGTATTTCATGTCCTACCCTCTTGATTCCCAAACCCTAAGCCCCCTTCTTGCGAGATATATGGGGAGAATGTTAAACCCCTTTTCTTCAAGAACTTTCAGGCACTTCCTTTTATCCTCTCTACATTCTCCAAACAAGATACTTAAAGACCCGCCATCCCCGCCAGCCCCATTTACTTTACATCCAAGGGCTTTATAATGTTTAACTATATCGATGATCTCTCTAAACTGAGAGCACACCAATTCTGGATGCATACTTTTTTGAACAGCTGTGCTTTCATTCATAATATCGCCAAATTCGACGAAATTACCATCGATCAAAGCGTTTTTAGCTCTTCTCGCAAGAACCCTTAATTTCTCTATTCGATTGTCAAGTGAGGGGGTTTTCCCAAGGCTTTCAATAACAATCTTATGGATCGCACTCGATTCATGTGGAATTCCAATATAAACTAATGCCAGTCTCTGTTCTAATTCCCACCAAATCTGATCGCTAATAGGAACTGGTGAGACGACTGAGTATGGGTATCTATTTACATCAATGAAATTAATACCACCATAGGCACTTGCCAACTGATCCTGAACGCCACATTCCAAATTTAAGTACTTGGTTTCTATTGAATGCGCCATCTGAGCTATTTCATGAGCGGTTAAATGGCCGTCAGATAGCCTGTCAAGGCTCGCGATTAAGGCGACAGAAACGGCGGCGGAGGTTCCGATGGACGCTCCAGGTGGCGCGTCAGAATACACGCTGATACTATACCCTACATCCATAGGGGTATCCATTATCTCAACAGCCTTCTCTACGAGTGGGTATTTTCCGAATTCTCCCCCCTTACCCTCTCGTAAAAATAACTTTGACCCAAGTGGGCCATCAATTTTTTTGCTTGAGTCAAACTGGTACTTATCGTCGTAATTTTCCATAGAAAGAAAAATTTTCCCAGCGCTCTCTTCGTCCCTCAATATGGAAACCTGGACATCCACATACGGATATACTGCAATATTAAAAATTGACCCGTGTCCTGCGAACCAGGTATCAGTCCACCCGCCAATATCGCAAATTCTCGTTGGTGCTATCGCATTAACACTTGTTATCTGTTCCTGACTCATTACCTATGTTCTCCATGCTTAGATCTTTCGTTGCTCTTGTGAGCAAAGCACGGTGTACTTCTTCGGCGGAATGAGAATGAACTCTTACGTCTCCATGTTCAAATAGAGATAAGGTCAATCCAGTGTCCCATCTTTTGTCATCTTCAGGTTCAATTGCGTTGTGTCTTTTCAATACGTGTACGTTTCTTATTCCAAACTGTACGATATCTCCAGCGCATGCCTTGCACGGAAGGTAAACATTCGGGTTTGAAGACCATAAATACAAATGACAATCTTCAAAGTCTCTAAGTTCACTATTAGCTATCGCATTCTTTTCAGCGTGGTAGACGTACTTTTTCTTTTCTTCTTTTTCCCATCGTTCCGGGGTGTCTTCGACTCCTTTTATAAAGCCATTATATCCAATCCCCTTCGGCCTGTTATTTCTAACAATACAAGCTCCGCATTGAGTAGACGGATCTTTTGATCGTCCCGCCGCCTCATATGCGAATCCAAAAAAGCATTCGTGCCAACTATTATAATCATTTCTCATAATTCTAAATTATACCACGTTAATCTATAGACAATGCGTCAGACATGATTTCATACATTTCATTAGCGTCCATTGTGGACAACGCCTCATTCGCTCTGGAAAATATATTCTTGACCTTTAAAAAAACTTCTTTATCCCCAGATCTATTTTTTAATAAATCATAACAGACGTTGCACAAAACAACATGATGAGTCTCAGTCTCCACCCTACGCTTAGAGTCAGATCCCGATAAAGCCATAGACGAGACGATAGCCTCAACGTCACTTCTTATTTCAAAATTATCAGTGATATACTTGACGGCATTCTCGGCATCGAGACTGAAATACTTTTGGACGAATTCAAATATCGTCCCGCCTTCAGAGCAGCCATAGCAATACCACATCCAGCCACCTTCCTTAAGATCTACCTGAAATGACGGCTTCCCGTCCCTATGATACGGGAACGGGCAAAGAGTTTTATAACTGTCGTCCCCGGTCTTTCTCAATCGGACACCGCATGTCGTTTCCAAGAAGTCCTTAAGATCCACCTGATTATAAACTAATCCTCTGAATCCACCAGCCATAACTATACCTCTGGGTTCATAGCGAAACCACTGCCTGTGCTTACCTCATCGGCAATCGAACCGTCTTTCCCCTTGTTAATTTCTTCTGGCCCGTCCTCGTCCGAGCTTATTGCTTCAATACCCTTAGCGACTTCTTCTTCGCTTACATTTGGAAGAATCGGACCTGTTCCGTTTCCATCAGCCTGGAAGCTCTCTCTTTGAACAAGGAGGCAACAGTCTAAAAAGGCGTTTAAGATAAATGGTCTTTCTTTTCCAGTGTTCCTTGATTTAAGCCAAAATATGGAGAGCTTCAACCCTTGATTTCCCAGTATTATCCCCCACATATAATCTGCGTCTCTCGATAACTTCTGAGTTCCTCCAACACCTTCGATTCCAACAACGTTTTCAAGATCAGACTCTTCATCATCGGACGCATTCTCTTGGCACTTCTTAATGGCCTTTATCATTTCATTATTGAAACTCTGTGCAGTAAAGGTGGTCAACCCATGTCTTCTTCCATAAGACTGAAGTCTAACACTTACGTCACCGATCTCCAAGTCCTTTCTGTCTGGATATCTCTCTACGGAATCAATAACATCAAGATAATCAACAAATAGAACATCGAAGTCAGAAAACCTACGCTGTTTTTCTACACGGGCAAGCATTGATGTGATCTTAGTCTTCTGAGGAACAGTGATAAAGCACAAGGTATCGCCAAGCATCTCTTTGATCTTTTCCTTTGCATGGTATATCTTGTTAGCTCTTTCTTGGTTTATCTCATCTTCTCCCTGTCCACCCTTCTTGATAATCGCCGAATCAATCTTAGACTCTCTTGAGATCAATCTCTCGATCAACTGCTGACTTGATGACTCTACCGTAACATAGCACACCCTCGCGCCTCGTTCAGCCATTCCCACAGCCAAGTTTATCATGGTCGTTGTTTTACCGCCGTTAGGGTGCCCAACCAAAATCGAGTACTCCCCCGGCTTCCAACCATTCAAGGTGTTGTCAAATCCTGGGATTCCACACATCATTCCTTGATGGGCCTCTGGATTCATTCTTCGATCCATGATTTCATCATAGACCTCATCTATTTCCTCTTTAACCAAAACCGTCTTTGTGAATTTATCTTCGGAATCATTTGGAGCCTCAAGACCTAAGAGTTGGTCCCTCATCTTGTCAATCAACTTATCTTGATCATCTTTGGCGTCAAATATTCTTTGCATGAGTCCGACTTCATCTGGAGTCTTGCCCATAGTTATTTCAAAAAATGACTGCTGTAGGAATCTTGCGACCAACCCTCTTTTCAACTGCTCATAATTATCTTCTTCTACATTTAACCGAACAATCTTTTCATAAAATGATCGAACCTGTGCAGGCGAGTCGAAGTACTCGGCTTGTTTTTCAATGTAGATCCTTGTTGGCCTCGATCTATTCTTCATGTAACACTTACAAACAAGTGAGAACATCCTTGCATTAGGAGCGAACAAGAAATGCTCAACTCCAACTTCTGTGCAATCCATCATATCCTGAAGGTATTGATCACCGCCTTTTCTCATGACGATAGATAGCAATTGAACTTCTTCTCTCTGAGCCTCAATCATCACATCTTCATTTGGCAACAATCTTTCACGCTGCTTTATTTTAGCTATATCTATTTCTCTAAATGACATTCTCTACCTCGCAAAAATTGTAATAAATGACGGGTCTTCTTTCATTTGGGAAATCAACTTCTTCATTCCGTCTTTGTCGTTCTCCACTGCGTATCCAAACCACGCTTCAACCTTCTCATAAATTGTGTCTGGAACTTTAAGATCCACACACTTTTGATGAAAATTCATAAACGCACTATCTATCTCTTTGTCTTCAATCCCCAACCTCGCTTTATTAGCGGCTTTTATAACTCTTTTCTTCACCGACTCACAATCAAAAGCACTTCCCTCGATCTTAGTGGACAAACTAATTCTGAATCCTTTTATCTCTGAGTAGATAGCGTTATCAACCCTGTTTGGGTAAGAGTGGCATATTTTTACCTTCTCAAGAAGCGTAGGGCCGAGCCATGACCCTTCTTCCATGATCGTCTCATACGGGTCAAGAAGGCTCACAATCGTGATTTTCCCTTGTAGCATCCTCGTTGAAAAGACTCTTTCGAAAACACTTGATATCCACTGTGTGGTTTTATTGGAGTGCTCTTGATTTCCGCCTCTGTTTGAAACGGCGAAAACCGAATTGCAAGATACGTTTCCAAGAAACAATATCTTGGCGGAGATCATCCTTTCAATCGCTTCTGCGGACTTCTTAAAATCTACGAGCTTAGGAACCACTGAACTAAACTCTTCTCGATGAACCATCTCTGAAGCTGAGAAACTATCTATGTGGAAAAGCGTCGGTAGCAAAGTGGCAACCATAATATGTCGAGATATTTCCTCTCTATAATCCAATCCATCAAGAAGCCTGCTGCCTGGGACTGGGCCGTCAACAAAAACTGTCAACTCTGAATTTGAATAACTACCAACTCCCTTACTTAAGAATTCCGACAATTCATCTGGGTTTTTAACCCCTTTAAGCTTGTTTGAGAATTTCTTATCAAACCAACTTTTTTTGTGCGCGTACTTTTGCAAATCTATGCCAGTACCACGCTCAATCTCTTGAAGATACTTTATTGCATCATCAAGATTTTTGTTACTTTCGTTCGTCATTTATTTTCCTCCAAAATGCTGAATGCTGCGCGTCAGTTGTTCTGTCTGGTGACAAACCGAGATCCGCCAACCTACAATTATTTCCCGACACCATCTTATCCATTGCTTTAGTAATGGGGTGAAGTCTTGTTACCAAGCCCGGCTCCCAAGGTCTAGAACAAGTCGCCTTCAAGAGTGTTTCAATCCTTGTGCGCTTCTTCTGACCCTCTTCGTTAGATATTTCCTCGAACATGCCAAGCATAAGATCGATAGCCTCTTTCTCACCGTATGAAACGTGCAAAAAATTATAAGACAACCAGACTCCAAACTGACCGCAGAGTTCCTCAATTGTACAGTCAATACTATACTTGTCTTTCATCGAATTGTAAAGGACGCTGACAACTTTATCGTCACCCATTTCAATTAAATAACTCTTAGAAAACTTATTATATGTCCTAAGTAATGCGCGACAAATGACATACGAACTATCGAAGTCCTTGTCCAAAGTTTGGTTTATGACAAACCATTTTATCCACTCTTTTATGAAGTCGTCATCTCGATTGTCGGTCGCGGTCAACCGGTCGAACAACTCGGCACATTGATTCTGCTCTTTGGAAAGACTCTTAAATATAACGAGTGACGGATCTGTGATACCGCGCTTCTCCTTTATCTTTCTCTCCAAATAACTCAAAAGATGATACGCATCACTTGAAACATGAAGTTGCTCTTCGGGGAGCCCATTAACTGCGACGATCTTTGCTAAGAGTGACTCATTAATAAAGAAGAGGCTCTTCTCGGATATTCTTCTCTGGTGACCAAACGCATTGCTTGAATTACTTTTCACTTCCCCCGGAATAAGCTCTGAGAACTTTCCCTCTACCGATAACGGAAGCATGGACTCGTCAAATGAGTTATACTCGTCAAACCCGTCGAAATCATCCGTTTTGGCTAACATGGCCTCGACCTCATACAAATAAATCGAAGCGTCATAATGCTTCGTGTACTTTCTAAATCTGCTCTTCGTTTTGGGTGGCATCTTCTGAACAAGTTCGTCAATGAACATCGCGAACCTTTCAGAGAACTCTCCGATCATCATTGATGAGTTTACGCCGGGTTTGTGGTTATGAGAAAACAAGTTCCACAAATCAGTTTTTGATGCGATCAATTTCTTAACCGTCTTAGGATACACGAAGGCTAACTTTTTATTCATATACCCCCACGAGAAAACTTCTTTCTCATAAGTGTATACATGGAAGTTGTTTTTACCGAATCTGTAGAAAACGTTATTTGCAATAAGCTCGGCAATGTAGCGGCTATAGTTCGGCTTCAAAGCAGCGATTCCTTTTTCTCCAAGAACTTTCCTGGAGGTGCAATCCATTATGATCTCTTCAACAGGGATTGGGTTTGACCAGACACTTCCCTTCTTTTGTCTCCCTTCGGTTTTTAACAAATAAACATTGCTCGTTATTCTGTTAAAAAGAGCAACGGATACCATAGCCTTAACTCCACCCTTCTCGATGGCATTCAAACAAAGTGTGAAGTTTGGTTGCGATAAGTTAAACTGCCCGTTGGCACAATCAAGCAACTCCCTTATCGGTTCTATGTCTTTAATGTTACTCATTTTCGTAGCCCCTACTCAAGTTCTTTTTCTAATTCCCCAAACAATGTTTCTTTCTTATTCATGTATCTTATAATCTCAGACTTCAAATCTACTACATCGGCAACCTGTATTATTTCGATAGCTCCCTCTTCGGCCTTTACTATTTTCTTCACCTTCAATCCGTGTTCATACAAATAGGTGGTGCAGTAATGATAATATATCGCGATGCCGTAGGTTTTTCCCGGCCTCTTTCTAACTATTCGACCGATCCTTTGGGGGATTCTGGAGATTGACGCCCCCGCTCCAGCCATATGGACTATATCCAAGTTCGTTATATCAAGGCCCTCATCAGCCAGCGTCGTGGCTATGAGAACCATCTTCTTTCCAGTTCTCATATCTTCGATAGCTTGGTTCCTCTTTTTCGAAGAGTCCCTACCAGACAAAAACACAGATCCGGGAATTAGTTTCTTAATCGACTGCCCATGTTTTATCTTAGACACAAGGACCAAATTACTCTTCCCTAATCCAGATGTGTATATCGCAATATCAGCAATGGTCTGAGCCACTTGCTCATTATCAATGACACACTTCTTGTAAATTTGAGGATACGACTTGTAAATATTATGGTTGACGGTGACCGGGGCAACAAATAAACCCGCAGGAACAAGGTGCCCGTTCTTAACCAAATAAGACAAGGGGATATTAACAATCCTTCTGCCGAACAATCCCTGAATAACTATTTCTTGACCGTCTTCTCGAAGTAATGTAGCGCTGCCGCCGAATCTCCAATACGCATTTGGTGAGGCATTAATAATCTCTTGGCAAGTAGTTGCTGACGCATGATGAACTTCGTCAAAATACAAACCTCTGCAATTTCTTACCAACTCACAAATCTCTTCGGCAGAACTCGATCCAAATACTTCGCTTTCGTCCCACACGTCTTCACTATCAAGTTTGTACTTTTTGAAATCTACGCTCTTACCCTTATTCAATGCGTACAAAACCGCATCCTTGGTGCAGACTGTGACATCTTGTATGTCAACTTTAGAGTCGCCAATCTGGCCTATTTTACAATTTAGATGCTTCCCTAAAACATCTTTGGCCTGATACAAAAGGTCTTTCGTCAATGTATAAAACAAAAATGGTTTGACCTTCAAATCTCCAATCAACTTCGCTACTATCACAGTCTTCCCACCACCGGTCGCTATATTCAATGTCCCACGAGTGATCTGAATGGATCTTTCTACGGTGAAATCCTGGTAGTCTCTTTTTTCATACCCTTCGGGGTAAGTGAACTCCAACTCAGGGAAATTATTACTGGTGCGACGACGTTCATCACACACTTCATATTCTACACCATACTCATCGAAAGTGCCCTTGACAATCCCCAAAAGACCGCTGAGAAAACCACTTGGTTTGAAAAGTCTGACCACGCCATCCCATTCATCATCAATATATGATTGGACATGCTCGCGCCCTTTCATTACATATGACATTTTATCTGAAAGAGCGTTGTTGGCTTCCATCGGGATTTGACCAACAATTCTCGTCTCATTATTATCAATTATTATCTGTAGTTTCTGCATCGTCTTTCCATCGTTCTATTAAGTTATGTCTGTCGTTACCTAACAACTCATTCCTGTCTATAAATTCCCAGGTATTCACGGAACTCTCTAAAACATCGGCAACGTCCGTAAAGTTTTTCACCCCCGCCTTAAGGTGCATACAATAACAACTGGAGCACTCATCGCAAAGGTACGTGATAACAAGATCGCCAAGGAATGACGGGACAAACGATACTTCAAGAGCCTGAATCGAGGACCGGCCCATTTCTCCACTGCATCCAAAACACTTGAGGTGAAGCCATTCTGGAAAGTTGAAGCCGCTAATTAGTTTTTCTTTCTTGGTGTTAAATATAGCTATTAATTTATTGTCAAACATGGTGCGCTCCTGAGTTTATAATCGTTTCGATAGCATAATATAGCCGAGTCGGTGCGCTTTGCAAGCCGGGGGCAACTATTACTTACTCAGGTGGGGGATTTGAGACTTCAACTTCTTTAATATATCTTCTTAGCGCCTCTTCGACGAAACCAGAATATTCTTTGATGACTACTTGGTAGGCAAGCTCTCCTTTGACTTCAAATTCCTCTGCTATAATCTTACTTTTTATTGTATGCCAGTTTTTGATAAGGTACGGGACAGAGAATGCTCGAAGAACGGATAGCGCCTCAACCGTGTGGGCCTCCGTCTCAGATGGTGATCTCAAATACTCAAGATGGTTTTGGATTTGCTCCTTGTGCGTTTTTGCATCGCTGCCGCCCTTGATGTCGTTAAACGATTTATCAAGTTCTCCTTTTAGTATTAGCATATCATGCAAGTAGTGATCCGCCTCATGAATCAATATTGATGTCATCTTCTCTCTATTTGAAACCTGCGGCGATGCAGTGTTCATAATGATAAATGGCATCTTAAAGTCCCTGTGCCCCCGAGCCAGAGACACCGCTTCCTGATCATTGAATGTGTTACTGGCATAACCAGCTACCTGCCCTGCCTCGCCGGGGGAAAATGTCATGATAACATTAATGTCTTGATACTCAACTCCGTAGGATTCAAAAGACTGTAAGATCTGAGAATGCGCATCTGGAAATTCAGACAAGCTTTTAATCATTACTTTTTCATCCACCCGATTGTCTCTGACCTTATCTCCAAGTTTGGCAATAACAGCTTTCTGCATATGTGGCGCTACTTTAAGGTTGTAAAACGCTTTTTCATCTTGAGTCGTATCAGACTCGCCCTCGGTCAAACTGTACCCAGATACCATCCCATTCTTCTGATTGAACTCGATCACATCATGCATTGTGGCATCAGAGGAATCGTTCACATTGAAAAATAAAGAAAACACCCTCTTTGGGAAACAAAACCTTGAAGATATAAGGTAATATAATTTGTCTTCTCCGACAACGGGGTCTCCAACGGCAGTGAAGATAGCGTCAAATACTTCCTGGTTGTTTACTGAGGGATTTCTCCCCGGCGCTCCGGGTGGTTTTGCCATTCCGATAATAGTGAAAAAAGTCTTGTATTGTTTTGCGGCGTCTGACAATGGGAATATCTCTTTGAAAATAAAAAAGCTCAATAAGAAGTTTCTCATCTCAGTGTCACCAAGGAAAATTTTATAATCCTTGAATATTTTTGCCATCTTAGCCTTGGCTTCTTTGTTAGGGCCGCTATTGAATGCGTTAGATATGGCCTGATCATGCTCCGCGTCTTTGAAAGACGTATAGTAAATATCCTGAACACTGTACCCGCTATTAAAAGCGGCCTCAGATCTCGCCTTCATTAATGGTAGTCCCGTAACACCAATCTTTTTCAACAATACGTCTTTTATAGCGTTTTGAATCTCAAAGATTCCCTTTTCATTCGAGTCAACAATAATAGATGGCGACTGGACCTCAAATCTCCCGATATTGAAGTTTAGCAAGCACAGGCTAGCATCTCTATCAAGAAACCCGTTCCCTATTTGCTTCTCCATAACTTCCCGTATCTGCTCATCATTGTAATCAAAGATGAAAATACTCGCTGTCTCCATCCCTTTCCACTCTTTACCAGAATTCTCTAAGGACGAAATTATTGCTGGAAAATCCATAAGTGAATATATGGAGAAATTTTTATTTATCCAGAACTTATTGTTTGAGACGAGGGACAGTGAACTTTTATCTAATTCACCAAATAAGTTGGTCTTAGGTTGATCATCACTTACCAGCCAGCCACCGAGCGCCTTCAAGGCTAAGGTTGCGATTCGATACCCGTCTTCGCCACGATTTGCCTTCAGAAGCTGCTTATTGTCTTCTGAGAGGTATAAATCAGCCTTATCTCGGTCAAATATTAGATGCAAGGCGGAAGTTGGGGTCAATCTCTTACGCAAAATGGTCAATACGGACTGGTCTGTTCCGTACTCAGCGGTGTTCATGCTGATTAACTGTTTGGTGAATTCACTTTCTATATATCCCATGGGGTAATTGGTGTCGATTGTCTCAACCCAATACTCCCCATTTGATAAAAATAAGTAAAAATTAATTGTTGAAGTATCTTTATGTGGCTGCTGCCCAAATACTTCATTCAAGTGCCAATTCATCATCTAACTCGCTTTCGGGGTCTTCTGGTATATAAACTAATTCTGTTTTATACCGATAAGTCCTCCAAAAACCATCGTCGTCTGAGGAATATTTTTTCCCATTTATGCTTATCGAATGTCTTTCAATAGCTATGGATGTGGCCCAGGATACCCCATTGAAGGTATTTACAAAACCTAATCCATGGCACCATCTCGTTATTGATTTCTCATTGTATCCCTGATCTCTCAATCCGGTGAGACCCATCATGTACACTTCAGACCTTATTGCAGGATAGTGACTGTGGCCCAAAACGACCGTCTTGTCGGGGAACGCAGAAGCGTACTTATCCATCGCTGCCGCTCCACCTCTCAAGATATCTCCATGGACGAATACAACGTCATCAATCTCAAGAGTTCCTTGATGCGGAACAAGATTATACCCAAGTCTTTCTACTCCACACATAAAGTTGAAATCAATGAGCCCTTCGAATTGAGGGTTCTTCTTTATAAAGTCACAAGCGAATCTTTCATGATTTCCAAACAAGACATGCTTTTCAGGTGCCCATTCAGACATCATTTTAAGAAGATGATAGACGCAAGTGGATTCTTCAATGAGGGTCTCATTAGGAATCTCTCCACGATCAAGGATATGATGATTCAACCCCTCGCTGCTTCTTATGTCTCCGATGTTGACATAAATATCTGGTTGGTAGTCCTTCACTACTTGGTCCTGAATGTGGAGAACCTGCGAGTCTTGAAGCGGAGCGTGAACATCACCATTGACGAAAATCTTTTTGTCTGGCTCATGAACTGCGTTTTCAGAAATGATCTTGTCGAAGTAACTCGTGGCAAATCTTTCTCTTCCTTCAATCATTACTTTTTTGATTCGGCATGGAACAATCGTATGTGAATAGTCCGCGCTTACATTGACAACAAAAACGCCCTGTTCCCACTCTTCCTTGATCGTAATCCTTCTTCTATTGGCTTTCAAATGCCACGGGTTCTTTTTCAAGAACTTTTCGAGAATGTCTTGTCTGTATCTTGGCTTTCTCGAATTTGATGAAACGTGATTTTCACACAAGCATCCTGGAAATCCAGAGACGACTCTCTGATCATCATTTGTGGCAGTATTGGATATTTCATGTCTGTGCCCGCTCAAAATAGAAGACTCTTCAAATACCTTCCTATTTACTGTTTTGCTATCCGCTCTCGTACTCATATAGTCGTTTGAAAGATCGTGATTAGCGACCTTTACATTACCAAGTAAAACGCCCTCTTGAATAATTTCAAATGGCTCGGTGTCACCGGTTGAGTTGTCTTCATAAAACTCTTCAATCTGTGGCGACTCTTCCACCCTTGAAATAACAACAAGGTCTTTTATTCTCACCAAGTCTTCGTTGATTATTTCATTATCATCCAATATATGTCCAATATGGAATACATTATCGGCACCGATGTATTCGCTTAATGATTGGACAAGAGAGAACACCCCAGCTTCCGCATGATCACCATGAGAGTCGCCAACAACTACGTATGTTCCTGGGCCATACTCTTTCCACTTGGGTCTGAATAATCCCTGAATTGACATTAATTCTTTAACATCATGTTTTACGTCAGCGTATTTGACTTCTCTGAAGTAATTGTTTTCCGACTCGTCGAGTGACTTAAGGAAAGATTTATGTTTAAGCTTCTCCAACCTTTCTGGATCGTTTCTTACAAATTCAAGCATTCGGAAAACAAGCGTCTCCCTTTTCTCTTCATAGTCAACTTTGTCTTGGTTCATACTTTGTTTGGCCTTTCTCTGAATTTTCTCAGTGATAGATTTTATCTCATTGGAGATTGAGATGTCCAATGAGAAGTCTACTTTTTCGCTCATGTTTCTGAGCCCTTTCAACTCGGTGAGAAGGCTCTTGCTGACATGGTCTGGGAGAGAGTGCTTGTTTACAAAAACATGGCCCCAATTATTCTTACCATATATTTCTATAAGCATATTTTTGTGGACCGACCCTGAGAATGTCGGTCTATCACCAACGGGGAAAACCCTTATAAAATCTATAGGCAACCTGAACGGCTTCGTCACTCCGGGCCACAATTCCTCATCGCTATGATAAGACCTTCCAAGAACGTTAGCAAAACCAGCGATTTCGTCTCCAACGACAAAAACGAGGTTCTCGCCTACCTTCCAGGACTTTGAAATGTCAGAGCCCTTTGAGTACAATTCATGCTTGTAGGCATTGAGAAATTCTAATTCAGTTGACTTTATTAGTCGGGTGGCCATCTTCATGGAAAACTCCTTGTTGAATGTTACTGTAATATTGTCCTTTTAAGTCTTCGTATTTTTCTTGGTTTCCTCGGAACATGTGATGGTGAAGACAAACAGAAAGGCGTCCTATTGTTCCAATATTCCCTTCTGTAATCGCCTGAGAAACTCCTTCGTGAACTGCTCCACTCCAATATATCTCAGGTTGGTTTTTGAACAGTCTCACTTGCGGGTCCGGGTAAAACGGAGCCGCAAAAAACGGAGATCCTGCATCATGATCAGGATAATGGTTCTTCCTTAACAAGGACCATGCTACTATACCCTGGTTTTCTGATATTTCAACTGCATGTGACAATAAATTTAACTTTTCCCCCTCAAGATGTTCATCAGCGTCCATCTGAAATATCCATGGAGAGGTAAATAAATTATTTAGTTGGTTCCTGGCGAGTGAAAAATCGTGAATCCATTTGGCCTGAACGACTTGCGCCCCAAGATCGGCGCATATTTCAGCCGTCCTATCTGAAGAGAAGTGGTCAAGAACTATTAATTCATCATAGAGCCCCTCGGCGCTCTTGATACATCTTTCGACATACTCTTCTTCATTCAAAGTTATTAAACCAAGTCCAATCATAATTAACTCTTGAGCAATGATGCTATCCGTTCTGCGGTTAATTCCCAGGTATAATTTTTTATTACGTCATCATGGAACACTTCCGCTTTCTTCTTCGCATTACCGTAATTATTAACAACGTAATCCATATATTCTGAAGCCTGGTTAATTTGTTTTTTTCCAACTTTCCACAAGTACTGACCTTGGTAAAAATAGCAAACGCTACCAAGCTCTGGGCAACACTTCTCAACCTCTTTGCAGTCGATCATGAAACTGTTTTCTTTTGTGAGATACTCAGTCATCCCAGAATGACAATTAGATATTACTGGCAACCCACATGCGGCTGCTTCAATTTGAGTCAAGCTAAAACCTTCACCTCTTGACATATGAATATAACAATCAAAATTTTTGTAGAACCCCGGCATGTCTACTGTCGGGATTATGTCATTATACAGGACAACCTGTGGAAGATCACTATTCCTTGGTAAATGTCTTTTCAAGTCGTTGTACACCGTGTCAAATGAATATTGTGTGGCAAAGACTAAGCAGACATCATCCTTTGCCGTGTACTTATTAACGAAGGCTTTTATCAAGGCGTCATAGCCTTTCCTAAAGTTCCACTGAATCAGTGTTAGGAACTTAAAATCCCTCACGCCATCTTCCACCTTTGGTCCAAACAAACTCTTGTAGGAATTTATTTTCTTAACCGGAACACTTTGTTTAAAGTATATGATTTCATCAATGCCAAGTGGGGCAACTCTGATTCTCTTTTTTACACCCTCTGATTTGAATAACTCCTTGTTAGCCTCAGACGGGACCCAGACTTCATCACTAAACCTATTGCAATGGTCTACAAACACAGAGTGTAAAGATGAGGTCTCCATCATTGTAAAAAAGACACGCTTACCGCCATGGTAAGTGTGAGCCATCGGAGTGTAAGCATATACAAATGGGTGATCGCCCTTTTTAGGTTTCATATCTTCGTATTGCCTGAATAAGTCAGCAGCAGGTGGGTCAATCTGACAGGCGGTCGCGTAAGTTCTAACATAGGGGATTATCCTATAGTTGTGTAGCCTTCTTGTTATCTCGCGATTCATGTTGGCATAGCCGCCAGCATCCATGAATGTTCCCCACCAACCAACCTTCATCAACCCCTTTTCAAAATAACTACCATCTCGCATCGACAACCCAATTTCATCAAAGGTTTGTGGCAAGCGTGAAAGTTGATCTGTGAATCCGCTCACTCCTTTCTTGGAGAATACGCACGGAAAGTTTACAAGCATGCTGTTTCTTCTTTCTTCTCGCTTGTTTTTGAGCTTCTGATCGAACTCTTTTATAGTCAACTCAAACACTATCGAATCGTCTTTGAAAATCTTGAAAGGAATCTCAGATTTTATTTCAATCGTCGCTCCAACAACACTTATATTTGTCGGGATTTCCATGTTACAGCAAAGAAGTCTCTTATAACTTTTTGGATACATCTTAGACAAAGAGTCTGAAGAGGGTAGCTCGCCCTCTGAGTTTGTGGTAAGGCTCTCAACGATCACCCTGCTTTTTTTATCGTATATTATTATCATATAAGTTGCTGGTTTTACGTTAGTTCTATGATTTTTTGATCTTTTACCTTATAGAATAAGTCTGACAATCTGGATAAATTATTTAGAATCACAGCCTGATTCGCGTCATAATATCCTACTGAGGCTCCAGATAATGTAACACCAAACACCACATCTTTCAAGCTAGAAACAATCCAGGCGTTCTCTGAATCAACCGAAAATGGCCCTGAAGTCTTAACCGGAAGGAGAATCTCGCTAATGCTTGTGAACGACTGATTTAAGATATGGAGCCTGTCGCTTTCGGTAACATACCATTTAGAATCAAATCTTCTGATGTTCTTGAAGCTATCATCCGTCTTTAAGAATCCGACTAAGTGAACACTGGATACTATAAAGTTAAATAACGAATCATACTTGTGTACTTTCAACCCTGTCGAAGTCCTTTCGACAAGATACCAATTATCCTCATCAAACGACATTGATATTGGAGTATATGTTGGCCCGTCCGTAAATGTATGGGTGACAACCTTGGTCAAGTTCGTCAGCATCTCTACTACATACGGACCAGTAGAGTTTGTCAAAAGCCAGAAGTACGAAACATTGTTATCGTCAATCCTGACTTCTGCGAAATCAATTGAAATGTCTTGGTCACTTCCGACGTTGGCGTTGGAGACTACAAACCCGTCATCTAACGTTCCCTGTAGTGATCCTAAAGGGGTCACATCGGTTTCTACGAGCCCAGTGACATCTCGATGATCATTAGCTGGGAAAAGATCGTTTTTATCAACTACATTGTAGATAAACGAAACGTTATCCAAGACCACCGATTCTGGCTTGAAGTTTCTCATCTCGATAGCTGGCTTAAAATAGGGGTTTAGCTTTATCACAAGATTGAATTCATTAGATATTGGCTGCGCTGAAATAAACGTAATAAGGCCCTCAGCGTTTTCTACCGAGTAGTCTCCATCTGGGACAATGATACCCTTTGGCTGATCTTCGGAAACCCTGTAGACATCCACTTCATAAGAATCGTTCCATCTTCCATTTATTGCATAGTAATTCTTATAATCAACAGTCGTTGTTTTTTCGTTAACCCTCGACAATACTATTGCGGATCTGCCGGAACTAAACAACGGCTGCTCTGTTGATGAATATTCAGAATTAAAATCAGATGTAATATCGTGTGTTAAACCATACTTGACTGATGATGTGGTGGGAACCGTTCCTTCATGGACAAATATAATCTCTCCAATAAATTCATCGTTCCCTTCCAACTCAATTGGCTGAAAGAATAAAACGTACTCTCCAGGCTCATAATAATCTGTGTTGATGCTTTGAATCTGTGGCGACTTAAACGTAGTCACGTTCCCAAACATAGTCGCTTCATATTGCATGTATCTGGAAAAATCAGTTATGCTTGAAAGGTCTATGGAGTGCGTCTGGATGATATTTCCAATGGCGTCTGAGTATGTCGCCGTATCAAGCTCCACCCACTCCCCAAACGTTACATTATCGACGCTGAATCTAACTCTGAATTTGATTGAGGTTCCAGCCTCAAGAAGAACATTGAATTTTATCGTCTCATAATACTTGTCTTCCCCAAGATCCACTGTGTTCGTATATTTTCCACTTAACAAGTTGAACTTGTCTAACGCGAGGATGGAATTGACCACGGCTGTAGCCGTAGCGTCAACGGTTCCAACAATCTGACCAATCTTGAACATTTCACCAGATGTTAATTTGGACATTTTTTGCATTACGACCGTGTCGAAGCTATCTGTGTCCGCTAACTTGATTGCGAATATTGGGACCTCCCCGTCGCCATCAATAGAGTTTATCGCAGCTGCTGCTTGAGAATAAGAAACGTCAGAGGTGTTCTCGCTTCCATTAGATATCAGGACGACAGCCTTAACCCACCCAGCATACGTTTCTTCCGCCGTTATCAATCTGCTTGCCGCTTGAGCAAGCGCGTCATTCATTTGGCTTGCTCCAAACTCTGTCAATGAATCGATAGCCTGAGTTAAGTACAAACTATCCGCTGTTGGCTTGTCAAATATAGGATTGTTAATATATGGGAACCAATTAGTATCGCTCTGAATAATTATTTGCATCTTCGCAGTCACATCAATCGGCAAACCTGTTATTCTTGCGTTAACTTCCATGATTGCATAGTCTTGCCTTATTGACTGTTCAACATTGATAACGCCCGATGTTGAATTGTCAGTCTGCCCCTCTGTGGCTTCTGGCTCATAAAACTTGAAGCTCGTCAATATCCTCGTTCCATCTGGAAGGGGAAGTAGATTTCCTTCATCATCCTGCTTCCACGCATGATAAGCAATAGTGTGGCCGGGCTTAGATTTATTTGTCGATGTCAATATCCCAGGAACTAATCCGTCTTCAACCTTCTGTTGTGGGGGAATGATTTCAAGGAAATATTGCTCTGTAAATACAGATCCAGAATCCGTTTTCTTCTCCGGCTTGCTCAAGGCGTAGTTCTCAAGAGTCCTGACCACTCTCTTGCCATTATTAAGCAATACACCATTGTCATATGTGACTTCGCCCTTAACAGCTATGGGTAGGCTAATATCGCTTGTTGATCCAGTAGATATTATCGCAACCGCCCTTGGACTGTGAGTATGGTTAACGGCGGCTTCGACATCTGATCCGCTCTCATTTGTAACAACCTTATCAAACACCTCGTAAGATATTACTTCTTCAGCATTAAGATCAATCGCATGCACATGATCTGCGACTGTCACCCCTTTTTCGAACACTATAGTTTCCGTTGTCAACCCTTTTCCATTAGCATCAACATAGCAAACGTGATAATGACTTTCGTCAAAACTTGTTCTCGCTATAGAAACCTGAGCTTCTGTTGTGTCAAGACTGTAGTCGTCATTTTCCGTGAACGAAACATCATATGACTGGTTCTCACTGTTCACGTCGAGTTCGCCCGAAGTGAATGTAACTTTTGGAAGTGGGTTTTGAGCCGTGCCAACAATATACTTGTCCTTCCATGTTATTTCGGCTACAACATAATGTTTGGCGGACCCATCTCTTCTTATTGGATGGTTGTATTCATCAATATAGTGAGAAGACGGGTGAGTTCCAAGTGGCGTGGACCTCCAAGCCGTAGTCTGATATTCAGTTCTATCAATTGGCTCAAATGAAACGTCTATGCCAAGGGGTTCTTTCAATTCGATCCTTGGCTTTGGAATTTTTGCGACTCCAGTTATTGTTGAAGACAAGAAGGAAACAGTGAAGCTATCTATTCCTCTCCCAAAAGAATTGAACTTCTGAGACCTTGTGTAAACATTAAGTAAAACACAAGCTGGCGAATTACAAGCTGGCGGAGACCCTGGCCTCCCTGGTGGGAAGTATTTTGGTCTACCAATGAATTCATTTGCCGTAATCCTATTCCATGCATACCACGGGGTGTCATCCGGAGTTGCGAAGCTTCCGTCTGGAGGTAAATCATCAGTCCATCTGGCCAGTCTGTTCTCTACAGTTATTCCAGGCCCATTAAACAAACAACCAATATTGCTCTCGACAAGGTCCTCTCCCACCACCTCAATGAACGGGAACCCTCTATTCGTAGATTCCTGAAGGTCAGCAACCACCATTGAAGGGTCTTCACCATCCGAGTATATTTCTGCCGGATCTACTGAGCAATAGAAAAAGAAATCCCCAGTCCCATCTTCTGTGTCGTTAATATTCAACGTCGCACTTGTTCTTCCTGAGAACCCCTGATACGTTGCGGTGATAACTATAGACCTCGACTCTGTTGATTCCTCGCCCGACAATCTATCCGCAAAATTCTGACTTAAAGACTGGGCTTCTTCATCGTCTGAAACTATCTCCACTCCGTATTGTAAGTTTGGATGGTATTCCACACCGCTGGCAATATTACTTACGGTCTCACTTACTGAAGGGGTTAAATCCCCACCACTTGCTGAAAAGTTGACGATTGTTCCATCGTCTACGTTGTCAGTTCCTCTCCACTCTAACGAGGCGCTCAAATTGTAAACAGAAGAGCCATCCGCAACAAGTGTTGTTGGCCCTGTGTACTCGATAACCAGAGGGCTTCTGTAGTAAATAGTCTGCTCATGAACGACCCTCTTACCCTCTTCGATCTCATAAACGGCATGGATAACAAATTTAGCGACTCTATCAATTGCTGGAAGCGTCAGAGTCGCAACACCATTGTCAACAACTAAGGTTTGTTTTGACTCGAAACTAAATGGGTCAAGATATGAGTCGGCAAGTAGATACTTACTAATATCAGAATCGTAAGTCGAATTTTCACCAACATAAATTAGCGTTCCGCCTGCGCTTGACAATTTGTCGTCACAACCATTTGGCTCCCCGATGTCGTCATCAGTAACATTTGCATTGTCTTCATCTCTCATCCCATCATAAACGTAAACTTCTATAACGCCATTCGGTAATGGGAAATCCCTATCATCAATATTGTAAGTTACCACGACAGAGTCTTCATCTGTCGCAAATGTTCCAGAAACAATTTGATTAGACTCTTCTTCGCCGTGCTCTGTTGGTGGGCAACTGTATGTGGTCGTTTTATTTATTTCACTCCCCATTCTTATTGGGGAGGCGAAACTAACAGTGAAGGATGGGAGCATCGACTGTGCAAGAATATTCCCATTCTCTTTGAAAAATGTCATTGCGGTGTACACCTCATAGCTCTTCGCAAGGTATGTTCTTCCATTGATGGTTTCGGCATAGAGTTCTGAGGCGAATGACTTCATCGTTGTGCTTGCCTCCCCGCCGAAAACGCTAACTCTATGGTCCATAACAAAATCGGCGGGTGGCTCGAAGTACTTCGCCGTATCATCATCCGAGGATAGGGCCACGGCTGTTTCATCTTCCGACTCTAAACCTCCAGGTTCTGCATCCGCATTAACTTTCTCTCGGTCTGTCAACCCAAAGATTGAATTCGCGGCTGCTTCTTTCAAGTCTTTGCTTAAGAAATTATCTTCCGTAACTGGTAAAATTCTAAGGGCGGAATATCCATCTGTCGTTAGCATTTCCGCCGAGTCCCTGTAGACATATTCATTGTCAGCGTTGTGATCATCATACCCGTCCGCCACAGCAGATCTCTTTTTATCAAGCCCGTCGTATAGTCCGCTATCCAATTCTCTCCCAATGTATGTGGGGGTGACGTTTACAATATTCGCATGAATATCTATTTCCGTCTTTAGCGGGAAGTCGTTTTCCCTTATTTCTGTCGCGGGAAAAACCAGCTTCGCACTGTCCACTGTCAAAAAATCATCTTCGAGCGAATCTGTTATTATAATGTATCCGTCATCAGCGTTTATCTCTGAAACAAATGAGTAGTGAGGACCGCCACTCCCCTGTGCGCTTGTATAGGTTTTGTTGGAATCTATTATCTCGACCTTGTCATTCCTACTAAGAGCCGTTATAGCCGTAGAGCCCAAATAGATTACTGAAGACCCGTCTAATGCGTCTTGCGACAAATCATATGACGCCTGCGCCGAAGACGCTTGTCCATCAGCGGTTAATTCGTCAGAACCTAATGGCGGTGGCTTATCAACATAGAACTCAACAAGGGTTCCGTCTGGCAAGTTCTCTCCCTGAGAGTTGACAGCATCGACATCGAACTTGGCCGTTTCATCTATGAAATAAAGATTGGAAGAAGACCATTCGGCCAACGGGGTAACTTCCCATTCCATATGTGCGCCATTAAGGCACTGGATGAAAAATATTATTGCGCCCTTACTCTCTCCGTCTTTAATGAAGAACTCCATAGAGTCTGTCGCTTCCCACCCCGATTGAACAAATAATGGCCTGATTGTTTCTACGACTGCTCCGGCAGCTGTCAAACTATAATTAGACTGTTGCTCTGCTGTTATGATGTCCGTTACCGAATCTACCGACTCAACAATGAAATACGTATTTATAGAATCCTTATCTAAAACATTTATTCTTCTGTCGGCCTCAAATCCTGTAGAGTCAAAAACCTCAGTGTCTAATGAACCGGATGCGAGATCTGTTTCAAGGAAAGACCTGGAATCATCATCACTATTCGCAGCATAAAATCTTGTTGCGTCCTTTGCCGAATCGGTGAGAGCAATGTTCAATACCGTTTCGCTTTCAGGGCCATTCGTAGCAACGCTAAGTGTAGGGGAATCCACCTTCCAAAAATCATGCCAATTCGACTCTACTGATCTATGGAAAATGTCTTTCCATCCAAGTTTCACGCCTCTGGCCTGATACGTGGTTCCCGTTTTAAGAGCCTTGTATCCATAAGCAATGACCCCTGTCCTCAAATGCTCTCTGGGATTTATTGTAGAGTCTATAGGGTTCCCATCTGAATCGAATCCTGAGACAGATTTTACATCATCTATTGATGCTATTACCCCTCTAACCTTCTTGGTTAGATTAACTGACACGTCATCAATTAACATACCACCATATTTTACAAAATCAAAAAGTATCTGACCGGTAGTTTTGGTCTTTAGTCTCGCGATAATCTTATTCATCAAGCTTTTTCTCAATCCAAAAACGTCATTCCACCCGCAGCTACCAGAGCTATCTACGACAAATGATAAAATAAGATTCTTGTCTGAGAGAACGACTCTCCAGTCTTCATCCGTTCCTGTGTATCCAGATATCCTTTCGTCCTGATCAATCACCTGACCATAAGCTGGAGATCCAAAGTTAACGAGCTTTGTCCCGTCGAAGAGACCTTCATTAAGGTCGGTCAATTCAATCTGCTTAACAGTTGACAAAACCGCAGGCGGGGTAACCAGTTCATTAGTTATCTTTGCGGGGTCAACATTTATTATGTTGGCATACGGATCAAAATTACCCTTGATCATGATTCCACGTGTGAATCCATTAACCAAATCCCATGTGGTTTCATCATTACTTACCTTTGACCCCGTTCCGCCATCCTTAAAGGAGAGCCATGAGGCGTAATTATTCTCATCTCCACCAACCTGACTCATTACAAAACAATATCCGTCCAATGGTATTGCAAGGTCGCTCAAATTAAAATCGAACTCGGCCCAACCTTGATCTGGGATAGCTGACGAGGCAATAGACGTTGTTGCGAGAGGTGTAGAGTATGGGTTCGCACTGATATCGGAATAATATATGTCCATATACAATGTGTAGGTCACGTCCGCGTCACTCGACTTATTTTTCAAATAGCACGAGACACCACCAATGCTCAATTCTTTCTGAGTGAATATGATCCTTTGAGAAATCCTATTCTCAACCAAACTTGATCTTATCGCTGTTGCACTATTATCAATGTGCTTTGTCCCGCCCCATGATGAAGCGCCAAAATTACCAACAATGTTTTGGGTATTTGGTGTCATCCCAGCATAATAAACATCGCCGCTCTTCTTATACAAAACTCTTGCGTAACTGGCGTAGAACAATATTTTAGGCTCGCTGTCAGCGTCACACGTATCGATCTCAGTTGACCCGACAAGATTGCTCCAAGAATTGTCGTCGGCCCTTTCTCTGTATCGAACCTTTCCGCCCTCTACCCAAACAACATAGGCTTTTAGAGACTCGGAGTATAGATCCACGTTGTTGTTATCATTTGTGGCGTCAACAATCTGTGTCGCCCAATCGACATAGATGTCTCGCCTGACATGCTCTATTGAATTATTACCGCCGCCAAGACTCTCTGTATAGACGAGATCAAAGCTTGACGCACTAACAGACCTTAAGTTTACATTTGCCAAAACTCCGGTCGATATAATTCTACTGAATGGGGATGAGTCTACTGACTGATAAACATCAATCTCATCCCCAATTGAATACGCAATTGCCGTATACCCAGTTTCACCATCAATTGAAAGGTCCGTAATAGATCCCGTCTCAGTAACCACAAGTGCGCCAGTATTCCAGACTTTGCTATCTTCATCTCTCGTCGCAGTGTAAATTTTATTCGTCTGCGTATACGCAACCGTGATAGAAGGGGCGTTTCTTGTGGCTTCAAAAATATCAACTCCTGTCGCTACGGTTACTGGGGCTCTGAAGTTTGAATTTGTGAAATCGTATTCGAGACATCTTAACGTTGTCAATGAAAGATAGAAAAGAAGATAATTCCCATTGCTTGACAAGCCAATCTTCACATCATTTGATGGTGACACTCCAACATCGTCAATGGTGTACCACAGACCGTCTTTGGAGAGCCTTACTTTCAAATCCCCATCTTGCTTCCATGAGGCAACAGGGTCTCCACTGGATGTCAATATGACATTTTCATTGTCACATGTTCCTGTTGTGTTTACCTGGAATGAAGAAAGAACTATCATATTTTATCCCACTGGAAATTCAAGTGGCACCACTGCCGTTGGAATTGATACGGAAAAGTACGCCATATATCCTGAGTCTGTACCAAAAATAATATTGTTTCCATCGCTTCTAATTCTCTGTATCGCGCCAGGCGTCGGGCTGAATTCTACAAAGTTGGCCAAATCTACAAACTCTGACCACTCGTTTCCGTTGTCGTCACTAATATAAATTTTTGATCCGCTACCAACAACATATATTCTACCATCAATGACCTCAATGTCTGAAACTTCTTTCACAAAAGGTGAAATAATATGGCCATGCTTGTATTGATAACCCCTTTTATGCCACGTAGAGTTGTCAACACTGCTAAACTCTCCACTCTTTATAGTGTGAGAATGACTGTCTGTGAAGTTGTTTCTATTAATCGTCACCTTCGCACTATCAGAAGTGGTGAAATCGGCATTAGAATCATTATTGAGTCTAAATACTGTTGGGCCAACAATACTTTTTACTGTAGATGTCATGAAAAGACCTTTGTCGTCACTCAGTGTTACGATGTCCCCAATAGACAGGTCAGAAGTGCTTGATATCGTCACGTCAGTATCTCCAAGATCAAGGTCTGCTGTAAGATCGTATTCGCTTATTGTCAACTTGGTAAACAAGATCCTATATCCTGAGTCTTTATTGAGTGTGAAATCAAATGGGGTTGCGTCATTGGTGGTGAATGTCGCAGATGTCGGAATTGTCGCGATTTCAGACTTAAACTCTATACCGTCAACGTTGAATATAACCACCCTTTCTCCAACCGATAATGATGTAGTGTCATCAATCGTGAATGTAGTACCATCAATAAATGCAGACGCGGTCAAGTATCCCGTCTTAGTAATAAAATCTTTTGAGTATTCCGTACCAGCCGTTGATCCATACCTTGAGGCGTCAATAAAGAACTTATAATCTGGAGATATTTTCTTGACATCATCCCCAGACACGTTAAATACATCACCATCTCTCAAGACGCGAATCTTCGATGCGGTTGTACTGACAATTACTAAGTCGAACACTCTTGAATAATTGTCTGGATCATACGCGACCAATTTCTGATCACCAAGGAGTGTTGAGTCGCTAAGGAACGGCTCTTCGCCGATTCCTGCCGATGTGACGTTCAAATCCACGTATGTAGATGTTGTATCACCAAAAGTGTCTATCTTACCATCTATCTCCTTTCCATAAAGGTTTGTGGTGTGGAAGTGATCCGTCTCTTTAGACGTTGATCTCGAATTGAATTTCTCATCCGACTCAAATCCTACGGTTTCAATAGTGAAATCACCCCCGTCAAAAACAAGACTATAGGTCAAGAAACTATCAGATAAACTGGAGCCAGAGATTGAAGTGAACAAAGCCTGTGCAGAGTCTTGAACGTAGACCGCAATCTCAGTGTTGTCAACGATTTTGAATTCTACCGAATCTATATTTTCGGAGATCTCTCTAAATTTTATAGCGCTGCCCTTTAATGATCCTGGCAATGGCTTCTTTGAAAATTCTACGAACAACGGGACAGTATCGTCTGGCTGTGTACAAAATATTACAAGCCCTGAGTAAAATTCATTTTCCCAAACCAATTCTAACTCATCAGATTGGACAATATCAACATACCCTTCCCCATTCCCGACTATTGAAAACTCATGAAGGATTGATTTTGCCGGAGTTGAACTCGTGTCTGCTGGTTTAATGTATAACTTCCCATTAGTCACATCGCCGTCTCTTACCAATGAATCAAATGTGACGTACAGTCGGTTGCTTTCTCCAACGACAGTTATCGGAACCCCGGTTGGGATTGCCTCTATACTGTGTTCCACAAGAACCGATGTTAAATTGTTTACGCTTGTGGACTCATTACTCGACACGGTCATGTCTGTGAATCCTTCAATCTTTATCAGCTGCCCCTGGATTTCATTCTGCTTAACAATCATGTTTAACTCTAATGACAACAATGCTTTTGTTCCCGTGGAGAACACGACAGATTTTAACTCTCCATTTATATTTAGAGAGGAAACCACGCCTCTATTCCCAACCTTCTTCACAAGGCCAGAAGACGATTCGTCAGCTGATAATAATACACCCCTGTCTGTAAGAACACCATTAGATGTCCCGAATGCCACTTGCCCTTCTGGGAATTCTGATATAGAATTAAAAACGGGTGGAGAGACTGAAATTAAATCGTCACCCAACAGAGAATCTATTATCGACGTTCCAAATACAAGAAGCGATCCAGTAGAGTTGTCTATCACATCGAAATTGTTGGCGTTAACAGAAAGGTTAAGACCCCTTAGCCTACCTGTCGGTGGAATGTCTCCACTATACGCCACAGAAAGATTTACGTTGCTGTCCGAAGTGATGCTATATTCGCTCACGGTTGCTGTGTATTTTGACAATCCAAGTCTCTCTCTTGAAACAGATCCGTTGCCAGTCGAATACATGACCTTGGAGGCGTCATTCGTAACATCTCTGAGACCGAAAAGGATTGACCCGCTATGCAATATCTCAGTGTCTGTTGTGGTGAAGTTGGAATCGACAACAGATCCAGAAGCATCCAACAGAATCCCCTTTTGCCAAGTCAGTCCATAATCATCACTAACACTCATAAACCCGACGCCTGATATAATCAATGAATTTATCAAATCTTGATTACTGTGGGAAACTCCGGTCCAACCCTGCCACCAATATTGGCTGTCGTTGTTGTAAGCGTTGATTGTTCCCCATCTGGGAACAATCTTCGTTGGTATTCCACCGAGCTTTTCCTCTTCAAGAAGAGTCCATGAATCAAGGTCTACATTATCATTCTGATACATACCTAATTCTGTGCAAACAAAAACCTCTCCAGTTCTTGTTTGGAGAACATCGTAAGCGACTTCTGATGATGAAACATTTATTCTGAACCAGTTTGCTTCTAATCCTAAGTTCGTCTTGGAGGCGAAAAGTCCAATGTTTGTGGCAATGAGCATTGTATTTGGGAAAGAACCAAAGCCAAATACTATCCTGTTTATTGTTAACGCCACATTAGGCGTAAACGCATTCGAGTAAATAACTTGACTGTAGAAATCGCTGGATACCCTATCAATAAATCTATCAATATTGTCTGGGTCTCCCGGCGTGTCGTTATAATCGAACAGCGATAAGAAATAATTCTTATAGTCATCTCCGACTCCAGAGATAGCCGCTCTTATAGCGACCGTCAAATGTGCAACGTTTGATAAGAAAACATCTGAAAATGATTTCGAGGACCCAATATTTTTTGTGGATAAATCATTCTCTATCTCTTCATGGGTGTTTTCACCGACGTTGGTTAATCGGCCCTCATAAATTGTTATAAGAACATCGTCATCGTCACCAATTGATCCTACAAGATCCACTGTAACGATCAAACTATCGCTTGGAGTTATAGAATTTATTGAGGGTCCCGTCAAAAATAATCTATTGTCGGTCTTAGATGAGAATTTCAAAAAGAACGACAAGCTACTTGACCATGACACTCTAACAATCCCAGACGATGGGAAGTTGTCCCCGTCATCAACATCAATGTAAGAGGCACCATACTCAATCTCAGCTGCAAGTGGAGATGTTGCGTTAAAATCAATCTGTCCCAAATTGCTTACGGTTACTTTGTTTGACCCCACAAGCGTTAAACTCTCACGAGTGGATTGGATCAGTCTTTCATTCACATATAAGTCATATGGAACCCCAGCGGTCCATGCGCCACCAACAGCGTTGCAACTACTGAAGTCATAGTACAAGTCTACCGTGCTATTTGTTTTGTCGTCGTTTTTGAAATCGACCTTATTCGATTTGTTGGTAAAAGTAAATCCAAATATCTTCTTGGAATCATCAACATGTACTGACACTGGATTATTACCCTCAAGCGTTTTGACCTTGGTCACTGTTGTTCCGTCATAAGAGTAAAACTCATTAACTCCGCCAAGATACATCGTCTCCTTGTCGTCGCTCCACTGAGAAGAATGGATAAGGGAATCAAATCCGACAAGCTTTGTCCATGTCGTTCCGTTCACCGTGGACACAATACCTTCCGCTGTGCTAAAGAACAATTTACCAAATCCGACAAATGAGATCCCGACCTGGCCAAATACTGTCGGCGTGTCTGCAAATTTTACCCAGGTTGTTAAATCACTTGATTTATAAATAGAGCCTTTCGTGTCTACGGCATAAAACTCTCTTTCACCAATGTGCGTATGACCGCTGTCTGTCGATAATGACCCGACAGTTACAGTATGCGTATGTGTCTCTGAGATTGGCGCATCTGAGGCGTCAAACATTCCACTTGTAGCACCGGTTCCCTTGAAATTTATATCCATACCGTGATAATGGGAACTAACTGTTGAAGTAGTGTCATTAGTTGGGTCAAACATGAATTTTTCAATATCGTTGTTGGATATCGTCATATCCGTCCATGTTGTTCCATAATCTGTCGTGTATGAATCTCCGCCCTTGTAAGAAATCAACAAGAGATCATCAAACCCAAATGACATTGCAATAACGTCGGAATAAAACGATGGCAACTCGGCCTCGCGATATTCTGAAGCGGTTGTGCTTTTACAAATATACAATCCGTTTGTTGAATAAACAACGTAGAATCCCTCGAAGGTCCTTTCGACACCCTTGATATACCCCATTGTTCCAGACTGATATATCAAACCCCAATTCTTATCAATATCTATGCTCTTGGTAAAGAAGTCTGATGCAAAAGTGAAAAACACTTGATTCAATCCGCCATACGTATCGGTGATGTCTGACTCTACGATTATTTGATTAATGACAGACTTGTTAAAATCGTTCTTCACCAAAAACTTGGTGGCGTCGTCTGGGTCAACAGAGACTATCTCTTCCACATCAAGTATCTCTGACTGAAGCCTCTTTTCTTCATCCCCAAATGTTGGGACCTTATACCCATCAATATAAAACACATCAACAATATCATAAACTACATTGTCATCTATTACTTGATAATCTCCATTCAGCCTGTAATATGTCCCCACTTTTGTAAGAGCGTTTTCTGCTGATGTTATCTGAGGGTCAAATGTTGCGTCTTTAACCACCATCGTCGATCCAGTTTTCGCATTGTAGTCATTGACCGCTGATACTAACATCATTTTTAGATCACCATAAGCCCTATGGATTTTCTCTCCGTTAACAACGAATAAATACGAACCCGAAGCCGGGTAGAAATACAACCCGTCTGAAGTTCCAAGGATCGTGTCTCCATTTGTTTGTACATGGCTGGAATATACAACTTTGGAATTTCCCCATGGTAATACGTTGTCTACTGTGTAGGTGTATCCATCTTGAGATATACCCCTTTCAGCCGCGAACTTACATTCCTCAAGAAGTCTTCCGACATGACTTAGTATTGGGATTCTGCCAATGTCAAAGGTCCCAGTGACAAATTTCTCAGCTGGCAAGTATAAAACATTCTGGGCTTTCAATTTCCCCGTAACTTCTGAGTTTGAAGTTATTTCAATCGTCACTTCGTCTATCGAACCTGGCTCTACCAATATAACAGTGACAGGGTCTGGTGCAACTACGCCCGTGAACTTGAATGTGTCTCCGGCGGCAACTAATCTTTGCTCTGCGACAACACTTTGGTCCGCAAGTGTTGACACTGGAGTTGTTGGGTCTGGGAAAATCAAAGGGGTTTTTGTGTCAGTATGAATTTCATCCGCGTTCTTTGAGTAATAATCGAGAGATGCTCTGAGCAAGAATCTGAACACGCCATTCTCGTTCGATTCGAAATCATATGTTGATCCGTCATCAAACGTTTTGTTGATCGAGTATTTCCTTTTGGTAACGGTGACATCTTCTGTAAACGTAATTGTTTTCTCAGATGGGTCTACCGTAGCATTAGATCCTGTATATGGGATGTCATTAATATTGATGACAAAATCACCAGCCGTTACCCATGGGTCTGTTGACGTGGCAGTTACCGGTAAGGTGTGTCCGTGATCGTCAACTAAATCGTCTCCAAGTACCGCGCTCAATACTGCATACTCTAATATTTCATGATAATGAGTGTCGGTCCCGCCAATGTTATCAACAGTGAAGCCATTCCCGCTTGAATCAACCATAAATCTGTGCTTGTGTCCATTTGTGATTGATGTCGGATCAGAATACATGATCCTATACACGGCCTCCGCATCATTTACGGATTGTAGGAAAGTCTTCCTCAAATCAGTCCTTAGATGTATGGCCTCTGGATCATAAGTCCCAGACCCACCATGATTGTGTGTATTGACCGCAGATTCTCCAAAAGCAAGAATTGGGCCAGCAAGACCCTGTAAAGTTGTCACATCAGAAACGTCTATCTCAGTGATATCACCACTTCTTGTGACAATCTTACCAATAAATTCTCTACCGCTTGTCTGGGCAAGTTTCTTAGATGACGTTATTCCAAAAGCGACCGCTGTATGGATTGGATTTTCATTTGACGCAGTCTCAATAATTGGCAAAGAATTGTCCGGCTCATGATACGGGTCGTCCTGAGACTCATTTGAATTTCTGTAGATGTATACATAATTGTCGCTATCATCAGCCATTGTTAACGGAGAGCTATACAAAATCTTGTCGTAATATGTAGTCGTATCTGAAACAGAAGGTGGGAATTGTCCAAGATCGGCATCATAATCATTATCATCTTCGGCGGGTTCAACTATATCCACATAGTATCCCAAGCTGACTACAGTGTCACCGGGCAGCACTGTTGACCTCTCTTTGACCGTGAATGGGCTCTCAGAGAAGAAATCTCTTAATATAGCTGTCCCAGCCCCAATTGTTATGTTTAAGCCGCCAGCGTCCGTTATTGTCCATCCACTAATCAGCCCAACTCCAATAACCCCGACGTATGATTCTAAGTTGTAATCAAGGTAGAGAAATCTTTGTCTGTCAGCTTCGCCGCTGTACCTGTATGCGTCTCCAAAATAGGGGAGGTTTAATCTTATAGTAAGTAACGATTCGAAAGCCATCTAAAAACACCTGTGTATTATTCATGAAGTATTTTCAAAAACTTATATGAAAACACCTTCTGAAGAACTATTGTAAATTAACTACATAAGGGCGAGATGGGACGAGTCAAAGCCAAACATCGCCACTTGATGAGCTTGAAGACGAGCTACTTGAGCATGTTGCTGCGGTTAATAGTGGTGGAGGAAACGTGCCAAGTACACCCACTTGCCAGGTATCTAATGGGGGTAAGACTAAATCATCCTCACTTAAATAGTAAGAAGTGTCTATAGCGTCTACAATTCCCCAGAAATATATTGGTCCGCCAATATATCTTATCCATTTCGCAGAGTCCTGTCTCTTAAACTCATTCTTACCATTATACATTCCGCTCCAACAATAATATCCATTCACTGTCGCGTCCCCTGAGAACTCAACATTATATGCCGCTGGTACAACGCCTATATCTGATGACGAGGAACAACTTGAACTTGAACCGAAACTCCTTGAGCAACTGCTTGAGCAACTATAGGAACTGCAAGAAGACGAACTCTTGCTTGACGAGCTTGAAGATAAAGAAAACCCAACTACCGATGGAATAATTGCAACATCACTCTTGTAAAACAAGTCAATATCGTAAACCTTGTCGGTCGATACTATTTTCTCCGGCCTCGCTGGATCATCATCGTCAGTTGGGAAAACCGCCACCTCTTCAGTTACTATATCATCCCATAGATCCTCTGTTCTCACAGAAAAATGAGAACCCTCACTGCCTGCCGACTCCGCTGTTACCAATGACGTTAGATCAAGTTTAAGCTTCATTCTCTCTTTTTGGACCGTTGCCGTGAATACTTGACCATAATTCAATATTATCGTCCTGTTCAGGCCGGAAACGACGGAGCCAAAGTCTCCACTTATGCTGTCTACCATATCGACGTATCCAGATCCAGAGTCAACAGACATCGCTATTGAGTACGGAACCCAGTCATATTTCGTTGTCAAATCGTAATTTACAACTAATCTCTTGCCCTTTTTATCCACCTCGACTCTAATACCATCAATTGCGGACACTCTCTCTTCAGAAAAAACCTTTTTGGTCGCATAGAAAATGTATGATTTACCATCGGTGTCGGTTAACTCAATAAAAGCCTCAACCATCGACTGGGAAGTTATTGTCTGAGGTGAATCAAAAATATAATCCCTGACTGTCCCAGAGGGGTCTGTATAAGTGGAGTAGGGACCCCCATCAACAGAAACGCCCATAACGACTTTATCTGGGCTGCTTATAGTGGTAAAGGATGCCTTAAGACTTTGATCATCCACGCCAATTTTGTCACTGTTAGAGCTTTCTCCAGTTAGAGATATTGTGTCCACAAATAATGTGGGTTTGTCTATCGAGATTGAAATTCTCTTTCTACTTTCTGGGATTGTTACTCTAACGGCAGATACGGTTCCCCAATATGGAAGCGTCTCCATGCCATTTTCTCCCCAACAATCATGGAAGCGTTCGCTATTCGCGAATAGCGAACGTGCTGGACTCCTGACAAATTGATTAAACGTACCAGATATTGTCGGTTCTTCCTCAAATACATTCGTCATTTGATATTGAGCGTCGAGACCTGGTAAATCTTGAGAGATTGTTCTTGAAGACAAATCCGCCCTATGAAGATGGGTAACGTCTTCTATCACTGGATCAACATAACTCACTGGATTTAGGCCAAATGATTTTGCAAAGGCCGAATCTCCGGGTAACACTGACACTTTGTACGATAGAAGAGCGAGTGCATTGTCTCTTATAATCTTCTCTTTCTGGGCGTTTGATAATGTTAATGTTGTTCCACCAACAACTCTGTAGAAATCTGGATATGATGTCCATGCCCCGAAAAACGCCGCTGGAGTTTCGGAATAGTCTTCTAAATCAAACCCGTAGTCAGACACTGGAGACTCTGAAGCGTTCGCCTCTTTCAGTATTTGCCTCCACCAGAATGAATAGATCAACGAATTATATTCATAAGTTCTCGGATCATGAGAACTTACCGTTCCGAAATCACTATCTTTGTAATATGATTCTGTTACAGATATACTCATTGAGTAAATGGCATGTGCGCCAATAGAAGATGACTTTGTATAGCTACTTGCCGACGCCTCATCTGCCACAAATGAGAAAGTATCATCGGCTGATAATGAAATGTTGGAATAGACCTCCGTAGAGACCCCAGATATTAATTCTGTCATCGTTACCGTCACGGCCTCTGACACGTAAACAGGATCTGCTCCTATTCCGCTCAAGGCGTATCCAATCTTGGTTCCGCTATAAGACAACTTGAAATTAATTTGCTGCCCAGTCGTGCAAACAAAAGTCTGAGTTCCAACACCTCTGTTGTAGGCCTCTGAAACCCCCCATAACAATCTCTCTTTATATATATTTCCCCTTGCCTTGTCCCCAGAGACTCTCTTTAACGGAAGATCAACTCTTCCAAACGTAATATAAGCGTTGTTCATTGACGAAGATAGCGCATCTCCATTCAACGAAGTTATTGTTACGTTGATCTCGTCACTTATGGCTGGAACTATTGGGTAAAGAAGATCATTCTCTAACCCGCGATGAACAGAGAAGGCTGAATCATTCTTCAATTCACGATTATATGTCGTGTGTGTCGCTGACGTATTAAGGTATGGCATTAGTTCGCCAGTATTCTCAAGAGATAGGTATCTGTTTTCATCAAACTCAAACGAAACAAAGAGGTTGGTTGGGGAATACTTATTTTCGGACTCTATACCAATAGATCTCTTGTAACCCAGGCCTTCGACCTTACTAATCGATGATTTGTCCCTATCGATCTTAACAATATCAGTGTCTGATACTATAACATTGTCTCCTACACCATATGTGGCTGACAATGGGCTGGTCAAAGCGTTAGACGGAAAGGACGTGTTGTAATCCCACACCACCGTGCCAGCCGCGCCAGAGACGGACCATGTTGACGGGTTTCTCCAGTTTAGCTCAATAATGTTATCCCCAGTGCTGTCAACATAAAGAACGTTTCCGTTGCTTCTATTTATCGTGCAATATACTGGGGTCTCTCCCACTACTATTTTTTCAATGACCGACGATCCATTTTGATTTATTTCTACAACCCTGTTGTTTCCAGTGTCGGCAACTATGAAGTAGTAAGATCCGCCAATCTTATATTCGTCAACAAATGATGGGTTCGACAAAGAGCTTGTCACTAATGATCCGTTGAAATAGAGAGAGTTCCCAACAATATGGGTAAGGCCTGAAAATCTCTTTCCAGATGATAATGATAATCCACCAGCACCATATGAATTAAGCTCTACCTGTGAAGACTTGTCATCGTGGTAGGAAAAGATGTTTGCGTATGGCTCTGGCCTGATTTCTATCTCGACATCATCATAGTAAGAAACACCATTGAATCGATAATGCCATCTAACCACACATTCCCCATCCGAATCAAGGTCTGCACTGCTTACTATGTTACTTTTTATGATAGACGAGTCAACTGTTTCAATTATTGCGTCATCGTTCCAAGATCCCGATCCATTAATTCTATAGAAAAACGAGAAAGAGATTCTGCTTGAGTCGATGAAAGACAAGCTAATGTCTATATAATTCCTTGTGACATTTTTTTTCGCTATGCTGTATAGTATCTTTTTTAACATCTCTTACACCGTTATGATTATTTCACCAGATGAAGTCGGCTTCGCCCCCTTGATTGTTGAAACAAACGACTCTCCAAAACTCCAAACTATATTCCCCCAGGCGTCTATTTTTATGACCCTGTTCAAATAAGACGACCCAGATGGATCATTCTCAGCGATGATAAAATTATCATCTGGCGTTATGGACGTATTTATAACGTGAATCTTTCCTACATGTATAAATGGATGAACAAAGTAATTGAACGTTCCAAAATTTATGAACCTGTGGCTGAAGAATTCTCCAGGAAGGATTTCTTCTGAATCAAACTCGTCTCCGAACAAGTCGAAATCGGGGTCTAAATCAAATTGGGCGGAAGTTGTTGTTCCAGAAAGTATCCTGACCGTATCATTTGTATTATTATACCATGTTACGACAGAGTCTCTTCTAAGATAATCTTCAATCGAGGCGAGAGAGGCCGTATTTACATTAATTACAGCAGAAGGGTCTGGAATCCTGTTAAAGTCCGAAACTAACTTGTCTGAATCATACTGCCAAAGGACAGAGGATGTCATCTCAGTTGTATCAAGTTTGATAACAGCGGCTCTCTTGCCATATGGGTCTGCTATGAAAAGCTCAGTATCGCTATATTTTTGAGCGGAACCAAGATTTGCTTTCGCATTATCTTTTGTATCCGCGATTATTGCCGTGTTATCTGACAACCTCACTATTCCAAGAGATGTGAATTGAACAACGCTGTGCCCGTCCTTGTATGAAGTGTCCTTATAATCAAGATTAGATGGTGTCCCAGACTTCGCAACCAAAAGATCAAACTCAGAGGCGTCTCCCTGAACATCGTCTCTTGTGACTATATTAATGTCGATTGGGGCGTAAATATTAGCGGGTCTGATCTTTGTGATATCAATAGAGATTGATTGTTCAATGACATCATTCCCGTCACTGTCTTTTACCGATCCTTTATCAACATATAGACTGAAACTCACACTCGCCCTACTGACCACGACGAAGGTTGCTGTCGCACTTGCCACAGAACCCGCCAACTCAACATTCAAAGAGTCTGCCAAATACAACTTGACCGTATGAGACCCTGATGCGACCCCTGTCAAAGCTATTGGTGACGACCCTGAATATTCTATCCCCGTTCCTGAGTCAATAGAGTATCTTAACGTATACCCAGAAGGGATATTATTCGTTGTGTAAGCTACTGAAAATGAACCGGAGCTTAGAATTTGATTCTCTATTGGAGATTGTATCGAAACCACAGTCTCTGTCAACACCCCTGTTTCAACATAGATCTTGACCACTAAAGACGTTCCCACCGCCGATAGCTCATTCCCATTACTGTCAATCAACACGGCGGTAATTGTATGAACCCCGTCTGCCAACCCAGTTATTGTAGCAGTTAGACCCGTTCTTAAATCAACATTCGGTAAACTATCTATCTGATATCTAATTCCGTAATCGGTCAATCCAATATCAACATTATAAGCTTTGAATTCAACAGCCAACGTGCTCGATGTAACAACCTTATTCAATGTTGGCGTCACCATGGTCAGATATGGGTCTTGTGTCACAGCCGCCCCCGAAAGAGTTACCGCATCAGCTTCTGGAATTACTACCTTCAAGACATTAGCTCCAGAGAACTCTGTTGACGAGGCGGATTCTCCAATATGCTCACTGTCTGCCCCGACTACGCTAAACGTAAAATTGGTCTTGTCGAAATAAATTCTTCTCGCTCCAGATTTCAAAAACATCCCGGACGGGTCAAAGGTTTCTGATGTGTATACGTTTTCCAGGTATTTATCAAACATAACATACAAGGCGCTATCATCAACATTATAATATGATCCAATAGGGTTGAATGCCGCCGAAACCGCCTCGGCATCTGTTGTGTCGTCGGCTGTGGTGGCAGTGTCATCGTCAACGGTCTCCGCAGCGAGATATGGGTTTGTCGGCGTCTCTATAAATGTTCCCATCAACCCCCAAATTACATTTCCACTTTTGTCAAGTTCCAAAACTCTATCGTTGTCTGTGTCCGCGACAATAAAGCTGTCATTCAATCCAGATATAACTGAAGAAATCTGGCCAAATCCAGCGACGGTACCAGCACTTAATTGAACAAAGCTTTTTGGTACAGTTGTTCCAAGGATAGATAGCTTTTCAGTCAAATCAGAATTCAACTGTTTCAATGATCCATCCTTTCCATAAAGGTATGTTCCAATATCGCCAATGTTGTCTATGGTTATGCTTCCGGCATTTGTCTCTGTGTCGATATTGTAAAGCTCACCAGCGTCCCAATCATCTTTGGCGTCGAACTCAAATGAATAGTCCGTGCTTGTCACTGTAGAGTCAAGGTATAAAGCGTGTAATTGCGGAGTCAGCTTTAGGGTCGAATCTGCCTCTAAAGTAACTTCTACATCGATGTAGTTATAGGATGTTTGTGATGGGAGCGTAATACTTCCCCCACTCGTGTTGATAAAGTCTGACCACACAGCGCCCGCCATGCTTTCAGAATCTGAAACCTTTGTCCTGACCCTGACAAACGTATTTTCCGGCACCGAGGCGTCCCACCTTACAGTTGAGAATGTGTACTCAAAATCATTCCCATATCTAAATATGCATGTCCCCCTATCTACAAACAAATTCCCGGATGTCAAAAACATGTTATCAACATTGAATGAAAATGGCTGATTTATCTCCCATCCCGTAGAAGTCGCGGTATAAAGCCCAATGGTTGTTATACTCCCTCTTGAATATGAAGATATATCGACCACTATCTCTCTCCACCCAACAGCAAGAGAGTCTCTATTTATTGTTGGAGAGTTTCTCTCAAGAACTATTTGATATGAATCCTGACTTCCTGACGCGGCGTCATAAATATAGAAGTAGATGTCACCATGCTCCGCCGATGGCGAGTACAAGTTGAATACAAGCTTGTCGTATGAAGACCAATCTTGAGCCCCAAATGTTTTCCTAAGAATAAGGGCGACCTCAACTCCATCATTGTTTATATCAAGCTTGCCACTTGTTGTCCCTGTTTGTGACAAAACAGAGTCGAGAGAAAAGCTTGAGGATATTGAACTAAGATCAGTCGTTATAGTTTCCCAATCACTAATATCTTGGAAGTCTTCTACAAACACCTTGTTCTCACGAGCCACGAGTTTGACGGAATCTCCCACAACGGCTGTGTCGTCCCTCGTGGTGTCCGTGAATTCGGTATCGGTCTCCCACTTCTTGGTAAAGGTAGATGTAGATGACGCTGGTGTGCCCTTAATTGTATGCAGACCGCCTTGGGCGGCTGTTCTATAATCAACTACGGCGGTAGTATTGACTTTATCAACAAGGGTCTCTGCGCTAATTCCTGGTATGAAGGCCAACTCATTAATCAAGAACTCATCAATTGTTGGATAAACATGCTTTACAGCAAGAATCATCTTCAGTAAGTCTGTCGAGGAAACATCACCCATGAGTCTCGCGCCTGTTTGACTCAATATCTGAACAAAGGTATCAAGCTGAGAGTGGGTGAGAACACCAACATGAGAAAGCTTAGTTATATGGTCGATCTTTGGTAGCCTGTCCGGGTCTATTGTCCCGGTGGCTATGAATGACGCATCAAGGTCTTCAATGTTGTCTGACCTCAAGAATCCTTGGACATCTGTTTCAAGATCAATCTTAGATGGATTTTCTGTTCCACCAATATGCCTATGATCATTTATTAGGTCTAAGATCTGCTGCTTAAAGCTAATGTATACACGGTCATCAATATTGACCTCTGTAATAGCCGGAGATTGGCCAACCTCGTCCGTTGTTGCGAATCCAAGAAGCAAGTAGCCTTCACCCTCAGAATCGTTTGTCGATGCGGTGAAGGTTACACCCTTGGTATAAAATGATTCATCTGATGAAATCGCATAAATGTAACTCTTCGTATTTGCAGGAAGAGTTAGCGTTTCCGTATCAGTGCTTTCAACAGCGACATTTGAAATATGACCAGATCCAGGGGTTATTGACAACACAAATTCGTCAAAATCGTTGACGACAAAATCCCACCCTGAAATAACACCGTCTCCAAGAACATTAAATAGAGCGTCCATTTGGGCGTCGATAACGCGCCATCTGTAAGACTCTATCCCTACTGTTTCTGTAGTGTCTCCAGGTTCAAAGTACCCGAAATTATATTTTTCTGTGTATTTAGCCATTAAAATGTGCCGCTTGTGTGTTTATACCCATGATATTATTCAGCAATTACGCCTGAACTACCTCCAGAGGTACCGCCCCACTCTGAGAATCCCATGATAAAAAACTGATCAGAGTTGTCACTATTCACGTATTCTGTTTGGCTGGATTCCATATCGGTAAAATTCTGATAATCAAAGGACAGACCAAAATCTCCAACTCTGGAACTATATAAACTCCCTGTGATATCATTCATCAATCCTATTAATTCACTACCATTCATCTCAACTCTCCCATTACGGCGTATTAATAAGTGCTATTGCGCCAGGTGTGATCTGGTACGCATTTATATCTGTCAACCATTCGTTTTTTTCAGCCGTGAACTTATGTTGTATTTCTGTAACTCTAAACTTTAACATGTTTGACGCTACTGTTTCCTTTATTTTAATAAATTGCCCAGGCCTATACGGTGTAACATGCCCAACGGTCTGAATACTCGTTTCAAACCCAGGCTTAGCATACATCTTCGCAATTCTTTGAACATATGACTGTACAGCGGCTTGAGAATCTAATGCTGGCACTTGAATAACAATCTCTGAAATATGACCAAGATATCCCGTATAGTTCGGGTTTGTCAATGAATGAGGATTCCCTTTCGAGACTAAAATAACCCTGTTGTGAGTTCTCTCAACGCCCTTGACCAAAAAACTATTATAAATACTGGTGCTTAATGTTGATTGCATGTTAACACTATTTAATATGAGCTTCTCTGGATTTCCAACGGGAACTCCGGGGCCAAATTCTCTATAATAGAACTTCTTAACCAAGGGGTCCCAATCGGCTTGTCTCTTTGAAAAGTCAAAATCGCCTGGTATTATGGCAATAGTCAATTCTCCAACGTCATTGAAATATGCATAGTATGGAAACATCTTTAGCGCAGAGAAAATACACTCTTTAATTGTCATTGTCCCCTCATACCTATGCATTGGCTTATCGAATGAGAATCCACTTCCCAAGAAATAGAACGGGACACTTCTCGCGTTCCCTGTGGTGTGTGTTATATCATCAATGGTTTTTATCCCCGCCCTATCAGCCAAGTCTTCAACAACACTTGCCACTTCAAACCCATCATAAAATGGAGAGTTCTTAACTCGAACCTTATCAAGAAGGCCCCAATAGTCTGTACAGGTAAGGGAGATGGTGCTTTTCCCTGGCTCAATAGTCGATGATTCTCCATAAGCGACCCCAACAAAAATGGGATCGTCTGTTAGTAGAATTGGGTTCGAGTCCTTGGTGCTCCACTCCAACCAAATTTTTACACCTCGCGCCCTTGTTAAGTATCTTGAATAATCATTCGTTTCATCAAAAAGAGTTATTTTTGCCTTCTTTATAATCGCAGTTGGTTTAACATTGTCTAATTCTTGAGTTATATGAACATTCATAACATCGTCAGAAACGTCAACTCTCCCTGCCGCTGGCATAATCGGACCAGTTCGAACCTCCTCTACAGAGTCCTGCTTAACAAACAAGTTATAGACTATAGGGAACCCAGCGTCTTTTGTTGTTATCGCACCGCCTGGTGCTGCTGAATCGACTATATCTTCAGTTTCCAAATAACCAAACCAAAAATCGTCTGCAACAATTGCATCTTTCTTTTTAGATCTAACAATCTCAACCTTGCCCCACCAATACTTAGCGTCATTTACTTTTGTAAAAGCCCTTCCTGGCAAGTTTATCCCCACCGGTGGCCTTATTGGATTAGCACGAGGGTCAATTAAGTCTACTTCGTGATACTCGTTAAATTGAGCAGCATACATAGGCTTACTGTTATTTCCCTCAAACTGCTCTTTAGTTATTTGCCAATTAATGTAATACCCAGGAGCCCAAGTTCCGGCAGCGAATCCGCCTTTATTAGAAGGCGGAGATTTGTTTCCTTCATAATAAACTTTTCCAGACATGTTTTTAACTACGAACCACGCTCTCTTGAAAAACGTCATGGGAGATACGTTAATAAGTGCTCGGCAATTCCACCCATACACTTCAACATCTCTCATATTAAGATGAAATCCTATCCTTATCTGGTCCCTATCTAGGCCATGAACATTAATAACATCATACCTGTGCTCATCGGCAAAAACTACCAGTCTTCCAGCCACAAGTAAAAAACCAACTCTTATTGTTTCATCTTTGTTCTCAAAAGCCTCTGACAAATGGGGGAGATTAACTGAGACTTCGATAAGATTCCCTTTATATTTATACCTAACCATCACGCCACCCTTGTCATTTATCACCAAAATATGAGGGTTACGCCTGGTCACAGTAGATCCATCTGATAACTGTACAGTCTCCCTTGATTCCGCAAACTTGACCGCGATGTAAGACCTTTTTGGATAATTAGTTTGTTGCTCTACATATGTTCTGGTTGCTTTTATAGTTAGCCAAAACGGAGCCCCTTTCGCCTTGAAATTATTACTTTTTATCCCCCACCACACTTCTTTTCCGCCATATTCCTGACTGGCAAAACATTTGGTGTTTATTGGCCTGTCATCAGGCTGAACCAGTACAATCTCCGGCACCAACCCAGCCGGGTAATCGATGTTGGTGTTTATGTACTCCGACTCAACATACTCTGTGTTTGCGACTGGGACTTGTTTTGATCTCCAAGTCTGCCTATTGTATCCAGGAAGTTTCGAAGCGTCTGTCACGTCAGCGTCTGTCTTGCCCAAAATTAAACTCTTAAATATTGGTGGGATGCCTCCAGCGAAACGATGATTCATTTGATTCCATTGGACCGGGGCGTTCGCACATGCCGAGGAATTAAAGGTTTCATTATTGACAGGCTCATACAATATTCTGGGTATTATAGCACCAGCGAGAGGTGGCCCTTCTGTTCTTGGTGGGACACCGATAAATTGAACCCCAAAACTCTCCCTTTTGATCAGAGTTTGACTCTCAAATCCGAGAACCATCTCGGCAGACTTTCTCATCTTATCTGGGTCTCTAATTACATTTGGAAGGGAGTCGTAAAATACAACCTTGCAATATGCTCTTCCCATATTTTCTGGAGCGGCCATGATTTCCCTAAAAGTTAACCGGGTTGAAATCCCACGTGTCCCCATAGTCAAGGGAAGAGATCGCTGCGGCCTGATTGTTTGCGTTTCTGTACGCTAAAAATATTGTATCGTTATCGTCTTTCACAAAAGACACCTGTTGATTAGGTATGGTGGCGACAAAGATTGTGCTATATCCATCAATGTTAATCTGTAGACTACTTTTCAAAATTTGATAAGGATTTCCTGCTACCAATGAGCTTTTATTATTTTCTGTGGCCTCATAAAGCTCCAATACGTCACTCATTGGGACCTTCTTCAAATAAAGGTCGCTTCGATTTAACATATAGAAAATCCACAAATAATCATTGATCACCTGTATTGATGGAGATGATACATTTTCACTATTGCTAAGAAGAAATAAATCATCGAAATAGGCCCAGTTAGATCCATCTACACTTGCAAGATATGATAATGTATTCCCGTTCTGTAACATGATGATTGATATTGAACCCTCTGTCGCCAATGAGATGGCTCCTAATTCTAATCCTGGGTCAACAAATAGATGCGCATCACTTATAGTCTCCTCATAGGCGGGTTTTTCAACAATAACCCTCTTATACTCCCTCTCATGGCTGGAATACGTAAACAAGGGGTTCGATACGCTTCCTATTCCACCGCTGGCTAAATATATTGGAGCTTCATTAGCATCAACAAGCCTAACCTCATGGAATACCAACGCCAATATATCAAATTCCGAATTCAAAGATTCCCGTAAGTTTGAATAACCCACTACATTTACGATGTCCCCATTAGCAGAATACGCGCACCTTGTTATATTAGATATAACCAAGTTTGGTATTCTATATAGATCCTTTACGGTTGGAGTCGATATGCCGCCAACAGGGGTGTTGCTAACAGCGGTGTCATTCTTACTAAATATACCTGAAGAAAATGAGGCGAGACCGCCATCGCTCTTTATAATAAAAAGACCATCTTGTGACATGTCTAAATCCTCAAGCGAAGCTGTCGGGTCACATCCCTGAATAGGGTGTGATCCAGGCCTTAATATTGAGAAATTATTTATGTTAACAAAAGACGACCCACCGTCTACCGCCTGTAGCCACCCTTGATTTTTTATAAACATGAAAACGTCCATGCCAATATCTGACTCATAAACAAATGGGTTCGTAGCATTTTTAATAACGTTACTTTTATTTACCATTGTTATCTCTGGAGCCTCAATTATTGGGGAGTTTGCAACACCCTCAATCGGGACAAATTTTATCAGAGATGGATCGGTTATGTTTTCATCCTGTATGTCACTTGTTACATAAATATCATAATTGGACTTAATTGCTACGCTGTACATTAATCCACTCTTGTATAGTGGGACATCCGTAACATCCTCTTCTACATACGGTGGGGGAGAACCGACAGTTCGACTATACAAAGTCACTCTCTTGCCACTTGTTGATGGATACCCTAATGGATACCCATCATGAAACAGTTGCCAGATAATATTTGGGAACGACCCGTTAACCGCAACTGGCGCGGAGTTAGCAGTCCTTTTTCCTGATATTCCAATAATATCATTGTCAATAATGTTGTTCCCAGAATCAATAGTAATAGTTGCCCCAGCTGATCCAGACACAGATACATTTGAATTCGTAGTCTCGGCGTCACCATAATATATCGGGGTCTCATTATTTTCATATTCAAACCCAAGCCTTCCAGACCTAACGACAAGAGCCTGACCCTGGTCATTTTTTCGCCTGTACAACAATCTCAATGATTCTGAGCTTTCGTTCTTCCCAAGGAATAAATACTCGCCGGTCTTTCCGCTTGAAAAATATATAGATGGAGGCGTCTCTATGTTTGGATATATTCCAGGATTCTCTACAACGACTGTTAATGCATCTCCATCTGGGGCGGACTCTCTAAGAGGCAATCCAACATACAACCCGTTAAATATAACTTTTGTGAATCCTCCTTGGTTATCATTGTCCCCAGCTAACACGCCACTCATGGCGACATATGGCGCTGTCACATACCCAAAGCCATTTGCTATCTCAAATTTCTCATCAAATGATATCCACCACTCCAATATATTAAGTGGTAAATCAGCGACCGTAAATGTTCCATATATTTTTATCTTGAATGAATCTGAAGACACCGTACTTTCTTCGACAGAAAAAATATCATAAGATTTAGTTCCATTTATATCATTTAATTTCCAATTTCCGAATTTATCCCACTTTTCAATAAAGTTATTATTGGAAGAGGACACATTTTGAACAAACCTGTTCTTCAAAAAATCTCTATCTCCATAATCCCAAAAATTCGATCCCAGCTTCAATTCAAAACTCGTTTGAGCAACACCATTGGTGGTATTGAAATTCAGTGGCGTCGTGGTTATCTCACCCCAAAACAAAGCCCTATCACAAGAACCACTTGTTTTGCTATTGTTTGAACAAATATCATTAAACAACCACATCCTGGAAGCATGCGTTTCAAACGATATATCAGAAATAGTAACGTTAGTGTCAGACAAATGATCGAGAAGATTCAATGACGATGTTTTTGAGTTCGTTTCAACACTGTAGATACCATTACGAATATGATTTGATATCCTATACGTAGATTCGCCGCCATCTTGAGTTATGAAATAATCATTAGTTAAGCATCCCGCATGCATATTGTGTCTTCTTGTTACCCCACCACCAATTCCAACATGCAATATTATTGTGCTTGGCTTCGTATCAAAATTACTCATATACCCTAAAAATCTTTTGGCACGATCCACTTCTGCTGGCGTACCCTCAAAAGGGACGTAGAATGCCGATGCTGATTCAAGCTCTTCAAGATCTTCTGACTGAGCATACGCCAAGTCGTCTGTTAAATCAGAACTTGTTACAACCGTTAACGACTTCTCAATGTACGCGATCATTGCCGCCTTCGCTATATAAATACCAGTCACTCCCCCTGATGACTTAACGGACTGCTCCCTCGTCTCGTATCCGTCTGCTGACTCATAGACATAATCGTTACCTGCAATATTACTTGTGTCCGCCTTTCTCTCTGCATATAACATTAATGGATCTTCAAGGAAAACGACTTTATTAAAAGAGATATAAGAGGCACCCCATCCAGCCGACACTTCTTCAGCGGTTGTGTTGGCGACCGGGGCCATTGTTACTGTGATTTCTTTTCCAATTATTTTATCTACCGAGACTGTCACAGTACTCCCATCAACAATTCCATTCGCATCCACTGGAAATATTGTCCCGGTAATATTGTCAGAATGAGTGTCTATAATGTCCGATCTGTTATTTGACAATGTAGTGTTTAATGTGAATTCCCAATCTGCATTTGAGTCCACTTCGACAAAACTTGATGTTAAAATATTCGCTCTCTCAATTCTAAATGGCTTCATTCTACATCTCGCCAGGAACTCCATATATGCAAAGAACGACTCCATGGAGATGAACGATACCGCTCCTGTCGATGTGACCTGGCATGAAAACAGCCCCTCCATTCCATAGTGTAAAACTTCCTTGAAGTTGTCTGCAAATTGATAATCAAGGGTGGGTGGTATTATCCCAGAATAAGATGGCTGTCCGCCTGCGCCTGAAATATCCACAAGTGTAGAGTTCCCAGTAAGCAACCACGACTGATAAGAACTGCTAATGGTTCCAATTGTGCGATATATACTACCTGTCCGAGCGAACGCTGGAAGAAACGATGCTGGCGGAACATATCCTCCAATATCAACCTCATCAGAGAAGGGGTTATATCTTATGGACCATTGTGAAGCGGGTAACTGGTCTGCGTCTATCTCGTGCTCTTCTGATCCTGCGATATCGTTAACTTTTGTCAATTCCCAATCGCTATAGCTCGGATACGGAGGCCAGTTTGTATATAATGACAGATCTGTGCCTGTTGTAGACATTTTATTTTAACCGCGATTTTGTATTTTTATCAATTCGAATGCGTTATCGTTGCTACTTCTCAAGCGTTTTCCGATGACCTCTCCACCGAGACTCAAGTTCTCAATAGTTATACCACCAGTCATGGTGCTACCACCGCCACCACCGCCACCGCCTCCCATGCCGCCACCCGCCATCAATCCTTGCATGTTAGAGGCCAACAAATCGCCCCCGTCAAAGAAGTTACTCACTGTTGCGTCAGGGATTACGATCCCACCGTTCATTCTCGCTTCGGTTGGAGTTCGACCAAAACCTTTATTATAGTGATAGAGCCTACTGTTTCTCTCTGCAATCTGGTCTTTAAACGACTTAGAACGGCTGTATTCCACTCCGGCTCTCTGCGCCGCTCTTAATGGATTGTCTTGGCTGTAGTCTTTCCCTTGTCTCTTGTAATAATCTTGCAAGCGACCTGATCGATACGGATTTTCTGCGCTCCTCGGTGGCCTTCTTCTTGCGGGGTTTTCTTCCTGACCGTAGTCGAAGAAGTCGTGCGCCTGTGCCGTAAGGGCCTTACTTTCTTTTGCTTTAAAGATTCTTATGTTATCAGCTTGTTCACTCATGAATTTTTCATTTATACGACGATCTCGCATCCCGACGTGGTACATTCTTTTATTTGTCTTTCTCGTAAAATTCATTGCCCTACGACTACGAAGCCCCTCTTCAGAGAATTGTGTTCCTCGATACATTGCTTCTAATTTGCTCTTGACATTATGATATTCTGGCGTGTGCTTCTTGCCAGATCCAGAAAGATATGCAAATCTCTTATATGCCCTTTTAAATCCCCTTTGTAGCCTCCCCTCTCTTTCTTTTTCGTATTTGTCAGCGTAAGTTCCGCCGCGCCATTCTTCAAGCTGCATCCATCTATTCCCCGCCGCCTGAATCTTGTTTTCATTTTCAGAGGATACACCTGAACCGTCATCATAGATCTCGTCAGAATCTCTAGAATAATGCCAGTATTTCATTTGTGCTCTCTCATAAGCCGCTCTCCATCGCTTGTACTTACTTCTTCCCGTAGATCCGCCTCTGGC